>VYLE01000003.1_pt1 | contig 376404 bp, 351 predicted proteins | sample 5114391 | NCBI WGS metagenome assembly VYLE01 (sample SAMN12291771, study PRJNA351875) | freshwater metagenome | isolation source: freshwater lake | place: USA: Michigan, Kent Lake | collected 2013-08-15
GCCCGCGCAGCCGGCTCGCGCAAGGCCTCCAGCGCCGCCGCCGCCTCGGCCGCCTTGCGCGGCACGCCGTCCAGGCCGGTTGGTTCCAGTGTCTCACTCATCTGGCCACACCTCCGACAACCGCTCGAAATCCAGCCGCTGCATCGGCAACAGGCCTGCCGGCGGCTCCGTCAGCATCCGCCACTCGCGCAGCGACAGCCGCCAGAAAGCCTCGGGTCCCACGCCCAGCCGTCCCGCCGTTCGCAGCATCTCACCCCACTCCGGTCTCCTCCCCGCCTCGCGGGGAGGGGGACCACCCGAAGGGTGGTGGAGGGGCGCCTCCGCCATCCCTCCGCTCACCGGGCCGCCGCCGCAAACGCCCTGGCCACCGCTTCCGCCGCCTCGCGCGGATCGACGCCCGCCCGATCCAGTTCATCCGCCAGCGCCCGCTCGCCGCCGCCCCGCAACAGCGCCGCCAGCACCACCGTCAGATCCCGCGCCGACAGCGCCCGCATCCGCTCCGCCAGCCCGGACAGCCCCTCCAGCCCGAGGCCCGTCTCGATCTCCGCCAGCGCGCCCAGCGTCAGGCACAAACGCCGTTCTGCGCCCGCCAGCACCGCGACCACCTCGCCGCGCGCACCATTCGTCGCCATCACAACGCCTCGAACGAAAGCTCACCGGCGCTCGCCAGGCTGATCGCAAACGTCGCCTCGCCCTCATGCTCGCCGGCATATTCCAGCGCCGACACCAGGAACGGCCCCTCCAGCACGCCGAAGTCCGGCACGATCAGCCGCCAAACGCTCGCCGCCTGCGAAAAGAAGGCTTCGCGGATCAGGGCGTCCGACGCCGCATCGCGGAAAATCCCCTGCCCCGCCACCGCCGCCGACTTCACCCCCGCCCCGCCCAGCAGCTCGCGCCACCGCCCGGCGCTGTCGCCGTCGGTGGCATCCACCGTCCGCGCATTCAGCGAAATCGTCCGCGCCCTCAGCCCGGCCACCGTCGTGAACACGCCCGGCGCGCCCTCGATCTTCAACAGTATGTCCCTGCCCCGTTGTGCCGCCATGACCCTGTCCTCTGTCTGTTTTGTCGGAAATGGGTGGCTGGTGGTTGGTGGCTGGTGATCGCCAGAGACGCCCTCACCAACCACCAATCACCAATCACCAATCACACCTCTTCCGTCACCGCGCGCACCTGCAGCACCGCAAATGTCCGCGCCGCGTCGGCGCCCGGGAACACATCGGCGAACGTCACCCTCAGGTTCACCGTCCGCACCCCGTCGGCCTCCAGGACCGCGCCGTTCAGCGCCCGTCGCACCGCCGCCAGCACCGCCTTGGCCTCCTCGGTCCCGCGGAACCGCGACACCACCGTCAGGGTCAGCGCCTGCTCGACCCCGCCGCCGTCCGCGTCCAGGGGGCGGCTCTCGCACCGCCCGATCAGCAGATGCGGAAAGGCCTCGCCGGCCACCGGGGGCGACGCCGCATCCCGGATCCGCGCCGGGTCCCCCAACAAGGCCCGCACGGCCGCATCCGCCTTCAGATGCCCGATCAGCGCCTTCTGCAGCGCCAGCTCATGTGCGCTCATCGCACCCGCTCCAGGTTCAGGATCGCCCGCCCGCCGACCGTCTCGCCCGAGACGATCCGCCAGTCGCCGCCGCCGAATCTCAGCACCCGGCCCTCTGTCAGCCGCGCGTCCGACCGCGTCTCCGCCGTCACCGTCTCGACCGCCCGCGCCCCGCCCGGTTCGCTCTTTTCACGCCGTCGCCGCGCCCCCAGCTTCAGCCAGGCCCAGCCCAGGGGCTCCCAGCTGACCGCCCGCCCGCCATAGGGCGTCTCGCTCTCGAGGCCCTGAAACAACTCCGCCAGGACCTTCACAGCCGCACCCCGCGATACGGCGCAATCCAGCCCTCCACCGGCGCGACCGGCATCTCCGGATCGCCGCGCTCATAGGCGCGCAGGGCCAGCATCAGGATCGCCAGCCGCAACGGTGCCGGCGACGTCGAGCTCAATGTCAGCCCGACATCCCCCTCGACCCGCGCCCGCGCCGCATTGATCAATGTCTGGATCAGCCCGTCCTCCGCCGCGTGCTCGACGCGCAGGAACAGCTTCGCTTCCGCCAGCGAGACGGGTGCGGTCATGGGAAACCTCGATTGTCTGGAAGACGAGGCAGTAGGGGTCAGGCAGTAGGCAGTAGCCGCAATCACGGCCCGCCTCCCGCTCCCCCCTACTGCCTGCTGCCTGTTGCCTGTTGCCTCGCGAGCGTCAGCTCGCCGCGAACTTCATCACCTTGATGGCATCAAAGTTCTGCACCCCGCCGCCCACGCGCTTGGTCGTGTAGAACAGCACATAGGGCTTGGCCGAATACGGGTCCCTCAGCACCCGCACCCCCGCGCGATCCACAATCAGATAGCCGCGCTGGAAGTCGCCGAAGGCGATGGCCGCGCTGTTGGCGGCGATGTCCGGCATGGTCTCGATCTCGGTCACGCGATAGCCCAGCAGCGACGCCGTCTCGCCCGCCCGCTGCGCCGGCTGCCAGATGTAGTTGCCGTCGGCGTCCTTGAACTTCCGCACCGCCGAGACCGTCTTGCGGTTCATCACGAACCGTCCGTTCGGCCGGTACTGGGCCTTGGGCGCATAGACCAGGTCGATCAGCCGGTCGGTCGGGCTGGTCGAGGCGAACGCCCCCGCCGCGCCCGATGCCACATAGCCGATCTCGCCCCACACCGCGCTGGCGTCGGCCACGATCGGATAGCTGAGGAAGCCCTTTGGCTTGTTGACCCCGTCGCCGGTGACAAAAGCCGTGGTCTCCTGCGCCGCAAAGGCGTCCTCGACCTCGGCCGCCAGCCATTCGTCCAGATCGATCAGGGCATCGTCCAGCAGCGACTGGGTCGCCGCCGGATTGGCGTACAGATCGGCCGAAGGGAACTCCAGCAGGGCCAGGGTCGCCGGATCCGTCTCCGGCCTTGCCGCCGTCTCGGCCACCCAGCCCGAGGCCACGCCCGCCGTCGACACCGGCTTCCTGAACACCCCGGCACCCACCGTCCGCACCGTGGCGATCTCGCGCATCGGCGACCCCGCCATCAGCCGCCGCTCAATCGCCCGCTCGGTCTGTTCCGGCACCACATAGCCGGCCGAGTTCGACGCCGTCGAAAGCCCCGCCTTCAGCTCCAGCCCGAACGAAGCGCCGGTCTTGAGGTAGCCGTCAAACGCGGCCTTCGTCTCCTCCCCATGCAATGGGGAGGTGGCCCGGCCGACGGCCGGGACGGAGGGGTGACGGACATCTGACCCGATCCCCGGCCGCCGTCCCTCGCTCACCACCCGGTCCAGCCGCGCCTGCGCGCTCGCCACCGCCTGGTCGATCCGCGCCACCTTCTCCTCCAGCAGCGCATCCGCCGAGCTCTTCCGCTCGATCTCGTCCAGCCGGGCGTCATTGGCCCCTTTGAACGCCTCGAACGCCGCCATCATTTCGTGCATGGCGGCGCGCGCCTCGGGCGTGCCCGAGACGGTTTTGGTCTCTTTCATGTTATCTCCGGTTGAAGAACCGCGGATCGCGGTTAGGGTCGGGGCGTGAACCGCCCTCTTGAAAATTTTCCTCCACGAGGGATGCGGTGACCGCCCGCTTCACCCCCCTCGAATCCGACATCCTCGATGCCCTCGCCTGGGACCTGCGCGATATCGCGCCGGACCTCGCCGGCCAGTTCGCCGAATCCCTGCCCGGCTCGCGCCGCAACACCGGCTCCGGCCTGTTCACCGAGCTGATCGTCGACCGCCACCGGCCGTCGCCCCTTACGACCCCGACCGGTCGGTTCGGCACGGTCCACGCCATGGTCGGCGACCTGCCCGACCCCATCGCCTTCCAGGCCGAGCTGCGGCAGGGCCGGCTGCTGGCCCTCCATGGCGATGCCTATGGCCAGGACACCCGCGCCATCGACTTCGCCCGCGTCCCCTTCGACCAGGTCTTCACCCTGGACGAGCAGGGCGAGTCCATCGCCTTCGATCCCGCGGCCCTGATGCCGCCCAGCCCCCTGCTGGACCTGCACCAGCACACCGACTACCAGCCGCCGCGCCCGATCGAGCCCGCCCGGGAAAACGCCGGTGCCCTGCAGCGGGTGCAGGAGCCCGGCCCGCAAGCCCTGATCGAGGTCCTGTTCGGCAAGATCGCACCGGCGTCCCCGGAGACCGCGGCCGACGAAAGCCCGCCGACCAAGGCCGACCGGACCACCGTCCTCATCGGCCTGTGGGTCTTCATCGCCGCCTTCGCATTTCTGGCCGTCGTCCTCTTCGACCTTCCGTTCGTCTTCGCCCTCTTCCTTGCCGGCGTCCTCGGCCAGGCGCTGCACAAGCCGAAGGTCCTGGACGCCCTTACCCGGGCGACCCGCCGCCTCGGCCAGTACGAATACCGCCCGCCCGAGCGCTGAAACCCTTGAAGTTGCGCGCGATTGACACCCGCCGAAGGTCGTGATCACCGTTAACCATGATCAAGTAGGGGATGGCTTTGATGTCCAGATTGCTCGCCGCGACCGCCACGGTCGCCGCCCTCCTGTCCGCCGGCGCCGTCCAGGCCGCCGACCGTTGCGGGGCCCAGACCCATATGCGGTTCGGCGAGACCCGAGCCTATTTCGGCAATACGCTCGCGGCCTGCCGCCCCGACGGCTATTGCTCGGCCGTCGTGGCCATCGCCGACCCCTCGGGCCAAGCCGCCTGGCGCCATCAGCTGCGCGTCGCCCGCCCCAGCCCCGGTGCCGACTATCTGGTCGAGCTGGCGGCGACCGACCCCATGCCCGTCGCCGGCGTCATGCGCTTCACCACCCCCGGCCAGACCGTCGATCCCGGCCCCTGGCTGGTCCCGACCTCGCCCGGCTCCAATGAGTATCGCGTCAGCGATCCGATCCTGACCCGCTCCCTGGTTTCCGGCCTGCGCCGCCAGCGCATCGCCCGCTGGAACTATCAGTCGGCCGACGGCCCGGCCGAGGCCTATTTTTCCCTCATAGGCATGACCGCCGCCCTCAACTGGATCGACTGCCGGGGCGCCGGAAGCGCCGCCTGACCCGGACTGGCGGCGACGCATCGGCCACGGCATAGTGCCCTCTCAAGGGAGGGATTTCCGATGCGCCTTTCGATCCTCACGACCGCCCTGCTGCTGGCCTGCGCCGCTCCAGCCGCTGCCCAGACCCCGCCGCCTGCGCCACCGGTCCAGACCGCCGCGCCCGCCGATGTGGCCTCTCCCGAAGCCATTGTCGCGGCCCTCTATGACGTCATCTCCGGCGACGCAGGCGTGGCCCGTGACTGGGATCGGTTCCGCGGCCTGTTCCACCCCACCGGCCGCCTGATGCCCTCGGGCCTCAATCGCGAGGGCGTCGGCGTGGTCCGCTCGATCAGTCCGGACGAATACATCACCCTCGCCGAACCCGTCCTGGTCGGTGAAGGTTTCCACGAACGCGAAATCGCCCGCCGCAGCGAGCGGTTCGGCCGCGTCGTCCACGTCTGGACCACCTACGAAAGCCTGCACAGCCTCTCGGACGCCCGACCCTTCGCCCGGGGCATCAACAGCATCCAGCTGTTCCATGACGGCAGTCGCTGGTGGATTCTCAGCGTCTACTGGCAGGGCGAAACCCCGACCGAGCCAATCCCGGCGACGTATCTTCCGTCCGCAGGCTGACGGTCAGACGACACGAAATCGCGCACCCGGCAGCATCGGAAACGTCACCAGCGACACCTCCCACAACTCGACCTCGACCAGCACCCGCAATCGACCCTCCCGGCGCGCCCGGCTACTTCGAAAGCCGATCGACAGCCCGTCCAGTGCTCCTGCCCGTGACAGCGCCCGGGCGAACCGGGCCTCCGCCGACCAGTCCATGATCCGGCCCTCGACGAACAGGCCGCGCTCGTCCTCGACCATCCGGTCCCAGACCCCGACCGCCGCCCGGCCCTCGTGCTGATGCAGCATCCGCACCCCTCCGGCACCGGTCCTCGCCAGACTGGCCGCGAAGGCCCCCCGCGCGACCACATCCCCGTTCAGATCCGCCACACCCCACAGGGAGGCATAGCCCTGGATCGGCAGGGACGAGGTTCGGGGGGCGAGGGTCGGGAGCGCACTCACGCCTTCCTCGTCCCTCACTGCACACCCTCCAGCCTGCGCTCCACCCGCTCCACCGCCGCCCGCGTCGCCAAACTCTGCTCCTCCAGCCGCGCCAGCCGCTCGGCCACCAGCCGCTGCTCTCCGACCTGTTCCTCCAGCGTCGCAATCCGCGCCGCCGCCCCCCCGGCCCAGACCAGCCCGCCGACCGTCTGCACCGCCAGCGCCGCGATCACGGCGACGGGGATTTTCCGCAGCGCGTCCGTCATGCCCCCACTCCCGCCATCCGCCGCCGCTCCTCGTCCGTCAGGAAGGTCGCCGCATTCAGCCTCGCCCACAGCGCATCCCGCTCGGGCTGCAAGGCGGGCATTCCATCCAGATCCGCCTCGATCCTGATCCCCGCGAACCGTCCACCCAGCCATCCCGTCAGCGCCGCCGCCGTCTTCCTCACCAGCGGCACCACCGTCCCCCGCCAGAAGGCGCCATTGGCCTCGCGATAGTTGGCATAGGTCGCGTCTCCCGGAATCCCCAGCAGCTGTGGCGGCACGCCGAAGGCCAGGGCGATCTCTCGCGCCGCGGCGTGCTTCCCGGCGATGAAATCCATGTCCGCCGGCGTCCAGCTCATCGGCCTCCAGTCCAGCCCGCCCTCCAGGATCATCGGCCGCCCGGCGTTCATCGTCCCCGCATGGCTCTCCTCGACCTGCCCTCGCAGCGCCTCGAACTGGTCGGCCGTCAGCCGCTCCCCGTCCTTCGCCCCATAGACCAGCGCCCCGCTCGGCCGCGCCGCATTGTCCAGCAGCGCCTTGTTCCAGGCCCCCGAGGCATTGTGCACATCGATGGCAAAGGCCGCCGCCTCCAGCGGCGAGAAGCCGTAGTGGTCGTCGGACGGATGAAACAGTTTCAGCTGCATCACCGGCGACCAGCCGTCCGTCGCCCGCCCGATCCGGATCGACCGTCCGTCCACGGAATACTCCCAGGCTTCAGGCCAGCCCGCCCGCCCCGGCACCACCTTCACCCGGTCCGGCCGCAGCGTCCAAAGCTCCTCGGGCGCCGCCTCCCCGACGGCCTCGGCATAGGCGTTTCCCGCCGTCTGCAGGCCGCCGTAAAGTGCCTCCAGCCATTCCGCCCCCGACTGTTCCGGGTTCGGCCGGGCCAGCAGCGCCGCCAGCGGATGATCATCGCGTCGTACACCATCGGCGAACACCACCAGCGGCGTCGAGGCCGCCGCCTCGGCGATCATCCGCACACACCGATAGGCCACGGCGTTCTTCGCAAACCCTTCCTCGGCCAGATGGGCATAGTCCCGCGGCGTCCACCGCGCCCGCCCGCCGGCCGTCAGTGCAACCAACGGCCCGACCCGGCTGTCCTTTATCTCGGGCGCACGCTCGCGCCCGCGGCGGCCAATCGGCCAGCGCAGCTTCGCCATCTTCGTCCTTCCTGAAAGTCTGTCTCAGAGCGCCCTGATCCGCGGCCCGGCCCTCGGCACCGGCAGCAGATGCGTCACCGCCCACACCAGGGCATCCGCCCGGTCGGGACTGCGCCCGCCGCCCTCCGCGGAGCCCAGCGCCATCAGCTCCTCTTCCAGCGCCGGAAACGCCCCGCAGTGGACGACCCGTCCCTGTTCATACAGGGCCGCCACCGGCTCCGCCCGCGCCGCCTTGCCCCGGCTGGCATGGACCAGCCGGATCGGGACCTCACAGCCGCCGTGCGCCAGCACCGTCCGCACCATCTCCCCGCCCTGGTTCTTCTCGGCCACAATCTCCCGCGCCCCGAACGCCCGCGCCGTTTGGGCCACGATCGTCGCCCAACCCTGCGGCGACTCACCCGATTTCGACCGATCGGCCAGCACATAGGCCCGACCGTCCTTGCGCCCCACGACCACGATCCCGCAGGCATCCCCGCCCGCGCTCGCCGGCGGATCGACCGCCACCACGATCCGCTCCAGCGTCACCGGCCGGTTCCCCCGCGCCCGCGCCAGATCCTCGGCCCGGAACAGCGCGCCCTCAGCCTCGACCACCAGGCCCTCCAGCTCCTGCGCCTCCAGCCGCGTCCCGGCGTAGAGGGTCTTCAGATGCGCCAGAAACCCCGGCGACAGATGCGCGGCATTGGCCTGCGTCCCGGCCCGGTCGATGACAATGCCCCTCTCAGCCAGCAAACGCCGCAACGCCGGGATCGGTCGCGGCGTTGTCGTCACCATCAGCCGCGGATCGGCCCCCAGTCTCAAACCCAGTCTCAGATTGCTCAGCACCGCCTCCGGCCTGCGCCAGGCGCAGAACTCATCGGCCCAGGCGTGATGGAACTGCGGCCCTCTCAGACTGTCCGGGTCCTCGGCGGAGAAGGCGTGCGCCTCACTGCCATTCGGCCAGACCAGCCGCCGGCGACCCGCCTCCCAGCGCGGGCGTTTCCCCCGCTCCGGCAAGGCTTTCAGCCCCGACGGTCCCTCGACCATGACCTCGCGCACATCGTGCAAGGTGGGCCCGACCAGGGCGAAGCGGCGATCGTCGATCTCGGCCAGATGGTTGATCCACCAGGCCCCCGCGAAGGTCTTGCCTGCCCCTCGCCCGCCCAGCAGCACCCAGGTCCGCCAGTCTGTAGCTGCCCCCGGTGCCTGATGCTCATGCAGCGTGAACCGGCTTTCGCTCAGCTCGTGCAGTTGGCCAGCATCCAGGTTCGACAACGATTCCCTTTGCTTCCAGGACGGCTTTGAGGCGATCGAGACGGGCCTCCAGGTCGGTCCGCATGCGCTCGAGGTTTTCCGGGCTGTCGTCACGATTTCTCATCTCATCCTCTTCCTGCCCGGGGTCCCTGGCACAGCCCTGCACCGGGGTCAGGGCGACGATGGCCTTGCCCGATCGGGCGATGACACCGACGGTCCGCGCCTGCCGCTCGACCTCAGCCACATCACCGGCTCCCGGTGCACTGGCCGCTACGACGAGAACGCCCCGGTCGATAATCGGCATCAACATGTCCTGCAGATGGCTGGCCCACGCGGCCGCCCGCGCCGCCCTGTCCTGATTTCCCGTCATGCCCAAAGAGTAGGCGACCAGCGTAATCAGGCGGACAACTCGCACTTACAAATCAGCAAGCGTCTAATTTGAAAGGCGTTAATTTCGCCAACCCGACTACAGGTTCGCGAACTGTCAGCACAGCGTCACACCGGACCGATCCGGGACCGGTCAGATTTCGACGAAATCACTCCGCGTCGCCAGACGCCCTGCCAGAGCCCGGTTCACCCGGCCCAGCAGGTCTCCCGGCGCAAACGGCTTGGCCATATATCCCATACAGCCGAGCCGCATGGCCTCGGCGACCGTCTGGGCCTGACGGTTGGCGGTGACCATCAACACGGCGGGCACCTTTCGACCAATGCGGGGCAAGGCCATCAGCACATCCAGCCCGCTCATTTGCGGCATGTGTATATCCAGCAGCACCAGATCGACCTTGATCCGCCGCAACAGGTCGAGGGCGGACTCGCCGCTGCCGACCGCAATCACCCTGTAGCCGGCCTGGGACAGGGTGATGTCCATCATCTCGCGGATCATCCCGTCGTCCTCGACGATCATCACGGTCGCGCTCAACGTCCCGCACTCCGCAGCGGTGCCGTGCTGTCGGCCGGGCCCTCAAGACGACTGGCCGAGGCCGTGGCCATGGCACCCAGCAGTTCGCTGATCTGGATCGGTTTGCCGACATGCCCGTCCATGCCCGCTTCCCGGCACCGCACAACCTGTTCCGGCTGAACATTGGCGGTCAGGGCGATGATCGGCGTCCGTCCGGCCCGCCCTTCCATGGCCCGGATCGCCCGTGTCGCATCCAGCCCGTCCATGACCGGCATGTGCACATCCATCAGGATCAGGTCATAGGCACCGGTTCGTGCGGCCTCGACCGCCTCGGCACCGTTACACACCGTATCCAGCGCCAGACCCAGTCCGCCCAGGATCGCCGTCACCAGCTCCCGGTTCGGTGCGGCATCGTCGGCGACGAGAATTCTCATCTCGGCGCTGATCGCGAGTTCGCCGGCGTCGGCGGCTTCCTCCGTCGCAACGGCCTCCATCATCGGTGCCTCGAACCAAAAGGTCGACCCTTGACCCGGCCGGCTCTCCACCCCGATCTCGCCCCCCATCATCTCGACCAGACGTTGGGAGATGGCAAGGCCCAGCCCGGTCCCGCCATAGACCCGGGTGGTCGAGGCATCAGCCTGGGTGAACCGGTCGAACAGACTGTCGATCTTGTCCTGGGGGACGCCGATGCCGCTGTCTGTCACTGCCAACCGCAGGCGGCCATTTGCCGTCACAGACATCTCGAGGCGAATTGAGCCGGTGGTCGTGAATTTCACCGCATTGGACAGGAAGTTCAGCGTCACCTGTCGCAGCCGGCCTTCATCCCCCATCAGTCGGTCGGGCAGGTCGGCCGCGATCACCGTCTCCAGCGCCAGTCCCTTGGCGTTGCACTGGGTCTCCACAATGGCGACGGCCCCCTCGGCCATGGCCCGTGGGTCAAAGGCCTGCGGGTCGAGGTCGACCGCATCAGCCTCCAGCTTGGAGTAGTCGAGGATGTCGTTGATCACGCTCAGTAGCGCCTCGCTGGCGGTGGCGATCCGGTCGGCGTATCTGCGCTCCACCTCGGGCAGGTTTTCGCTGCCCTGGAGCAGGCCGGAGAAGCCGATCACGCTGGTCAGGGGCGTCCTCAGCTCATGGCTCATATTGGCCAGGAACTCCGACTGCGTCCGGGCTCCAGCCTCCGCAACGTCGCGCGCGGCGATCAACGCGTCCTCCAGCGCCTTGGTCTCGGAAACGTCGCGGACGACGTCCTGGAACTCCACCGGCCGGCCGTCAGCGTCGCGGATCACCTTCGGATGCGCTTCCAGCCAGACCGTCTGGCCGTCCTTGCGCAAACCACGATAGGGCACACGCGGAGAGGGTGCGCCCGGACCGGCCTTGGCATAGGCGGCGAAGGCGTTCCGAACCCCGGCAACATCGTCGGGGTGCATGAATCTCCAGAACGGCCGGCCGACCAGCTCCTCCGCATGGTACCCCATCACCCCCTCGATGGCGGGCGAGATGTAGCGGAACACCCCGTCCATACCGTAGGTCGCGATGATGTCGGTGGCATTGTCCGCCAGCAGCCTGAAGCGCGCCTCGCTGGCGGCGATCCGGTCGTGGATGCCCACGCTTTCGGTCACGTCCTGGAAGACACCGAACAGGGCGACGATCGCGCCCGTTCCGTCGCGTTCCGGGCGGCAATTGGACGAGACCGTCCGCGTTTCTCCATCCTCGCGAATGAGATGGAGCTGGAAGCCTCCGCCGATACCGGTCTCGATCGCCTGCCGGCAAACGTCTGCCACGGTCTGGCGATCATCCGGATGGTAGCAACCGACCGCATCGTCAAAGCTGGGATCGAAGGTATCGCGACTCTTGCCGTGGATCCGGTAGACCTCGTCTGACCAGGTGACCGCACCGCTTGCCACATCCAGTCGCCAGCTGCCGACGCCGCCCAGCTCTTCCGCCATGCTCAGGGTCTCGACCAGTTCGGTCTGCAGCCGTTCGGCCTCCTTGCGGGCCGTGATGTCCCGGACATGGTCGTGGAATTCGAGCAGATCGCCATTCGCATCGAAAACCGCCCGGGGCGACGCCTCGAGCCACACGATCGACCCGTCCTGCTTAAGGGCCCTGTATTCGAACCGCGGCGGCTTTGCTCCGGGACCAGCCGCGACACAGGCCGTAAAGCCGGCGCAGATTTCCGGAAGGTCATCTGCATGGATGAATTCGGTGCATTTCCGGCCGATCAGTTCGCCCGGTGCACGGCCGGTCACGGCTTCCACCGAAGGCGAAAGGTAGCGGAACGTCCCGTCCGGGCCATAGCGGGCAATGACGTCTGTCGCCGTCTCGCTCATCAGCCGGAAGAGGGATTCGCTGCGTTCCAGGCGTTCCTTGGACCGGACCGCCTCGGTCACGTCCTGGAACACACCGAACAGGCCGACGACCCGGCCCTGGTCGTCCTGCTCGGTCGCCGCGCGGGTGACCACAAGCCGCTCTTCCTGACCCGGGGTCCTGAGGCGCAGTTCGGACTCATAGCCCTCACCGGTCGTCAGGGCCCGCATCACAGATTCTTCCAGCTGCTGGGCATCTTCGGGATGATAGGATGCCAGGACGAGGTCGCAGTTCGGCTCGACCTCTTTTGGCGCATAGCCGTGGATCCTGTAGACCTCGTCCGACCAGGTGACTTCGCCGGTTCCGACGTCATACCGCCAGTTGCCGACTCCCGACATCTGCTCTGCCAGCTTCAGGAGCTTCAACTGCTCCGACTGGACCCGCTGGGCGGCCGTCTGGTCGAACATGCTTCCCGCTATGGCAGCAACCTGGTCGAGCGCGGCCAACTCGGAAGCGGCAAGGGCCGGCCTCGGCTTCGAATCCATGATGCCGACCGCACCGACAGGCTCGCCCTTGCTGTTGCTGACCGTCGTACCTGCAAAGAACCGCAGATGGGGCTCGCCGACGACCATCGGGTGGTTTTTCAGGACCGGATGCAGGGTGGCGTCTTCAACCACCAGCCGCCCGCCCGATCCCATGTCGATCAGGATATTGCAGACGTTCAGGTCTCGCGGCACGGCGCTCTCGCCCGGCCCCAATTCCGAGCGAAACACCACGACGTCGCCAATCACGAAGGAAACCAGGCCAAACGGAACTCCGAACTGACCGCACAGCAGGGCGGTCAGGTGGTCGAACGGCGTTTCAAGCCCCAAGCTGTTCCGTTCCGCCAATTCCGCCGCCCCTCAAAGGATCCCGGAAGCAGAAGGTCACAAGCTCAAGAATTTTTGGTTACCGGCCGGAAACCTTAACCGCCCCGCTCCAGGTCCCACTCCGGCGCCTCGAAATCCAGCGCGTCCTCGGGCTCCTTCAGGGCCAGTTCCGAGACCGTCTGTCTGCGGACCGAAACACCCGCCGTATGCACGCTCTCGGGATCGCCCGAGACGAGCGGGTGCCAGTCGGCCAGCCCCCGCCCTTCATGGATCCGGCGATAGCCGCAGGACTTCGGCATCCACCCCAGCTGTTCGATATTCCAGGGCGTCAGCTTGATGCAGTCCGGCACCTGCGCGCGCCGGTTGGCGTAGTCGATACAGGTGCACCGGTCGCTGTCGAACAGCTTGCAGTGCACCCGGGTCGGCACGACCTTGCCGGTGTCCTCGTCCTCGAACCGGACCAGACAGCACAGGCCGCAACCGTCGCACAGGCTCTCCCACTCCTCGCGGGTCATCTGTTCCAGGCGCTTGGTTTGCCAGAAGGGCCGATCCATCGGCGGCGTCTTACCCGGATCAGCCAGGCCTGTCGCCGCTGATCGACCGGCTCAGCGCGCGGGCGGTGCCGGCGTCGGCACAGGCAGTGCCGGCGCGACCGCGTCCACCCTCTGCCAGATGTTCAGCCGGTTGGCGGGCGGCGCATCGCCCCGGCTTGGCCGCAGCCGCTCACGGGAACACTCCGCCTTCACGCGGGCAAGCAGTGGAGCCCAGAAGTCCGGCCTCTGGTCCGCTGTCGCCGGTGCCGACCGGCCCGTCAACCGATCCCCCAACCGCGCCACCGGCCCTTCGTCCCGCGTCCGCCGCAGTTTGGCGACGGAGCCCATCATCGCCTTGCGCAGGGCATAGTTGCACCCGCCCAGCCGCTGCATCCGCTCGCTGACCACGAAATACTCGTCGGCCGAAAGACAGCGAAGTTCCTGATCCTGCGCCCGCGCCGCCGTCTCTGCCCGGGCGGCGTCCTCGTCGATCCCCGTCCGGTTGCGGGCCCTTGCCGCCATCCGCTCCGGCGCCCCCGCGTCATAGCTGCCCAGGGCCGCCTGCAGACACAGGTCGATCCGGTTCGAGGCCGCCATCGCCCCGTCCATATAGGACACCAGATCGCGCAGCTCCGGCGCAGCCGTGTTGTCGGCCGGAAGGATCAGATCCTTCAGGTCGGAATAGGTCGTCTGATAGTCGCTCCACACCAGGGTGAAGTCGTCATACCGGGCCTGGGCCGACTCCTGCGATCCACCCCGCAGCATGGCGTTGGCGACACGGCGGCTGTTGACGTCGAACAGGTCCGACTGGCGGCGATAGGCGTCGATATGCGGCGCGGTCAGGGTCAGCATATCCGCCGCCGCCGCCACCTCGCCGGAGGGCCGCGAGAGGGTGTCATAGGCCAGTGTGCCCGCCACGGGTGTCAGGGCCAGCACGATCCCGCCCAGCAGTTCGCCCCAGCCGAAGCCCTTCTTGCGGCTTTCGCGCGGTGCCGACCCCTGATCCTGATCGCTCATCCTCATCCCCCCGGACGTTCAAGGCAGAGTAACACCGTTCCGCGTCCGGCCATGGTGAATCCCTCGACGGGCGAGAGCCGCTGCCGGTGGCCACGACGCCCGGCACAGCCTATATGGCCGCCTTCGACCGCGCAGCCTCCCCGCTGCCCCCTTTCTTCAAGCGCGCGTGTCCAAGGTTCGCATGGCTCCCCGTCCTCCGCTCGTCGCCCTCAACAACGTCCGCCTCCAGGACGGTCAACGCCCGCTGTTCGACGGCGTCGATATCGCCGTCGAGCCGCGCAGCCGTGCCGCCCTCGTCGGCCGCAACGGGGCCGGTAAATCGACCCTGATGAAGATGGTCATGGGCCTGATCGACCCCGATGCCGGCGACCGTTCCGTCCAGGCGGGCACCCGGTTCGCCTATGTCGCCCAGGAGCCGGACGTCACCGGCGATACCCTGATCGACTACGCCGCATCAGGGGGGGCCGAACGCTGGACCGCCGAGGCATGGCTGGCCACCTTCGGTCTTGATCCGGAAAAGCCGGCCGTGAACCTGTCCGGCGGTGAGATCCGCCGCGCCGCCCTGGCCAAGGCCTTCGCCGAAGAGCCCGATCTGCTGCTGCTCGACGAGCCGACCAACCACCTCGACATCCTCGCCATCGAACTGCTTGAGGAAGAGCTGATCCAGGCCCGGTTCGCCGTCCTGGTCGTCAGCCACGACCGCGCCTTCCTCAACCGCGTCACCCAGTCCTGCCACTGGCTTGAAGGCCGCCGCGTCCGCACCCTCAACAAGGGTTTCGCCGCCTTCGACGAATGGTCGACCAAGGTCCAGGAGGAAGAGGCCCAGTCGTTGCAGAGACTGACGAAGACGATCGAGCGCGAGACCGAGACCTTCTATCGTTCGATCACGGCGCGCCGCACCCGCAACGAAGGTCGCGCGCGCTCGCTGGAGGCCCTGCGGGCCGATCGCAGCGAACGGCTCAAGGATGTCCCGCGCGAGCTCAATCTCGGTGTCGACTCCGGTGCCACCTCCGGCAAGCTGGTCGCGGACCTGAAGGGGGTCTCCAAGACCTTCGGCGACCGCCCGGTCATCAAACCCTTCACCACCCGCGTCATCCGCGGCGACCGGCTAGCCATCGTCGGCCCCAACGGGGCGGGCAAGACCACCCTGGTCAAGATCCTGCTCGGCGAACTCGCGCCCGACGCGGGCACGGTCAAACTGGGGGCCAACCTCGAACCCGTCTATCTCGACCAGTCGCGGGCGGGCCTGCGCAGCGACATGACCCTGTGGGACGCCCTGACCCCCGGCGGTGGCGACAGCGTGCTGGTGCGCGGCATCTCCAAACACGTCGCCGCCTATGCCAAGGACTTCCTGTTCCAGGAGGGCCAGCTGCGCCAGCCGATCTCGACCCTGTCAGGCGGCGAGCGCAACCGCCTGCTGCTGGCCCGCGCCCTGGCCAAGCCGGCCAATATGCTGGTCCTCGACGAACCGACCAACGACCTCGACATGGACACGCTCGACAAGCTGGAAGAGCTGCTCGAGACCTATGACGGCACCCTGATCCTGGTCAGCCACGACCGCGACTTCGTCGACCGTCTGGCCACCTCGACCATCGCCATGAACGGCCGCGGCGACATCGTCGAAACCCCCGGCGGCTGGACCGACTTCATCCGCCAGAACCCCGGCTTCCTCCAGCCCGGCGCCAACCCCCGCCCGCAGGACAGGGATGCGGCCCAGCGCGCGGCGGCCGCCGACGAGGCGCGTCGGGTCGAGAAGGCGGAGCCTTCTGACCGCGCCTCAACAAGGAAGCCCGGCAAACTGACCTTCAAGGACGCCCACCGTCTGAAGGAGCTCGAGGGCCTGCTGGTATCCCTGCCCGAGGACATCGCCCGCCACGACGCGACCCTGTCGGACCCCGACCTCTACGCCCGCGACCGCAAGGCCTTCGACCGCGCTACCGCAAACGCCGACCGCGCCCGCACCCTGCTGGCGGCGGCGGAAGAGGAATGGCTGGAGCTGGAGGCGAAACGGGAAGCCCTGGCCAGCGCCTGAAGACGCACCGCGACGGCGGAAATCGAGCCCCTGACACGAATTTCCGGCGCTTTTCGCGCGCCTGTGCAGAAGTCACAAGACTTTCACATCCCGAAGAAAATTCGAAAAACGGCACAGGCCGTCGCGCATCCTGCACGATTTATCCCCAAACCCGTCCACAGACGCTCGTTCCGGACCGCTTGCCACATCCGCGGATCGGAGCGAGCTTGATCAGGCCGAGGGACACGGCGGCGCGGAAACCCGGGGAGACCCGGGGATCAAGGCGGACCGGCCCGGCTCTCTGATCGAACGCACCGGGGGGTTTCGACCCTAACGGACGGGAGACAGGATCAAGGCCCAAGGGACCCTTCAAAGGCTTCGGCCGGAGAAGACCGGAGGGAACCGGATCGGGATCGATGGACGGCGCGGGGCTCGACCTCGTGGAACGCCGGAGACCAGGAGCGCGACAGGATACAGCTGACCATCACCGGGGTTCGCCTCGCTGATGCCGAAGCCAGGGCCCTGAACCTCAATGGCCAAGTCCAACCCGGACTTGGCGAGGGGACGAGGAAAACCGGTTCGCCGGGGATCTTCGTCCCCTCGCTCAATTCTGGTTGGCGCTATCGCTCACCGCGCGGCGGCTCGCTGCTTGAGCGCGGTCTTCTCCTCTCCCTCCTGGGGGAGGCGGCACGGCGCGGCTTCGCGCCGTGACGGAGGGGGCGAAGCAGGCCCCCCTTCCACTTCCCCTTCTCCCGCCAGAGCCGTAAACCACGGCCATGACCTTGCGTGGGAATCGCCATTTCGCGCCTGATCGACGCGCCCTGCTGGCGGGCGTCGGAACCCTGCTGATCGCCGGGTCCGCACGCAGTGCCCCGGCGCAGGATCCAGCGACCGCGACGCGTGCCGTGATCGCGGCCCTGCGGCCCCGGGCCATGCGCGCGGTGGTGCTCGAACAGGCGAACCGGCCCCCGGTGTGTCGTCTCGGAGGCTCCCCGCGGCTGCCCGCGTCGATCGCCTGGCCAGACCGGAAGGGCCGGCCGCTATCCTTCATCGCGGAACTGGATCTGACCGCCCTGCGCGCGATCGGCGGCCCGGACTGGCTGCCGGCGTCGGGCTTCCTTCATCTGTTCTTTGACACCCGGGAAGAACCCTGGGGCTTCGATCCGGCTGACCACGACGGCTGGAAGGTCCTCATGACCGACGGCGTCGCTGCGGGCACACGTCCGCATCCACCCGCTCTCTCACGTGATCAGGTCTTCCAGCCCTTGATGCTCGCCGGTCGTTCCGCCCTGACCTATCCCACGACCGAACGGCTGACCCTGTCGCCGGAGGTCGGGAGGGCTTTCGACTTCGAGGCGGTGCAGGCGTTCATGGACGCCGAACTCGGGGACGGTCCCCGGCATCAGGTCGGCGGCTTTCCCAGCCCGATCCAGAGCGATGGCATGGAGCTCGAAGCACAGCTCGCCTCGAATGGCGTCAATATGGGCGGGCCGGACAGTTATTCGGATGAACGGCTCGCTGCGCTCGAGCCCGGAGCCGCCGACTGGCGTCTGCTGCTGCAGATCGATAGCGACGACGAGGCCGGGATACTGTGGGGCGATACCGGCACCCTCTATGTCTGGGTGCGGGAACAGGACGCGCGCAGGGGTGACTTCTCCCGCGTCTGGATGATCATCCAGTCCACGTGAGGGGCGTCCCTTCCCTTCCATCCGCCTGAGCCGTACATCACGGCCATGACCTTGCGCGGGAATCGCCCAGCCTCGCCCCACCGCCGTGCCCTTCTGGCCGGTGCCGGAGCCCTCGCGGCCACCGCAGCGCTGGCCTCCTGCCAGCGCGCCGAGGCCCCGGTCGACGAGGACGGCCGCGTCCGCCTGCGCTTCGCCACCGACTGGCGCGCCCAGGCTGAACACGGCGGCTTCTACCAGGCCCTGGCCTCCGGGGCCTATGCCAAGCGCGGCCTGAACGTTGAGATCATCCAGGGCGGGCCGGGCGTGAATGTGCCCCAGCTGCTGGCCTCCGGCGCGGTCGAACTGGGCATGGGCTCCAACAGCTTCATCCCGATGAATCTGGTCGCCGAGGGCGCGCCGGTGAAGGCCGTCGCCGCCTTCTTCCAGAAGGATCCCCAGGTCCTGATCGCCCACCCCGATCCGGCGCTGGAGTCCATCGCCGACCTCGCCGGCCGGCCCTTCCTGCTGGCGACGGCCTCGCGGGATGCCTTCTGGGTCTGGCTCAAGGCCAGATACGACTTCACCGACGATCAGGTCCGGACCTATAATTTCAATCCCGCGCCCTTCCTTGCCGACGAACGGGCGGTGCAGCAGGGTTATCTGACCAGCGAGCCGTACAGCATTGAACAGGCCGCCGGTTTCAGCCCCCGGGTCTTCCTGCTGGCCGACGAGGGCTATCCCTCCTACGCCGCCATGGTTCTGGCTCCCGACGCCTTCGCCCGCGACAATGCCACCGCCCTGCGCAGCTTCATCGCCGCCTCTGTCGAGGGCTGGCGCGACTACATCCAGGGAGACGGCAAGGCCGCGGACGCCCTCATCCGCAAGGCCAATCCCGAGATGACCCAGGCCATCCTCGACCAGGCCAGGGCCAAGCTGAAGGCCAACGGCATCGTCGACGGGGGCGACGCCGCCCTCTATGGCCTCGGTGCCATGACCGCCGAACGCTGGCAGGCCTTCTTCGACGTCACCTCCCAGGCGGGTGTTTATCCGACCGGTCTGGACTGGCGTCAGGCCTTCACCACCCAGTATCTGCCCGGCCGTGGCTGAGGCACCGACGGGCGCTGCGGCGTCCCTGGATGGCGTCCGGGTCCACTATCCCGGCCGACCGCCGCTCGGCCCTCTGGACCTGACCATCGCCCCCGGGGAAATCGTCGCGATCGTCGGTGCGTCGGGTGCCGGAAAGTCCACCGCCCTGCGACTGCTGGCCGGGCTCGAACCGCCATCGACGGGAGCCGTTCAGCTCACGAACGGGCGTACCGGCCTCGTCTTCCAGTCGGCCACCCTGATGCCCTGGGCCGACGCCCTCGCCAATGTCGCCCTGCCGCTGGAGCTGGCCGGGGTGGCGCGCGCCGAGACCCGCATACGCGCTGCCGAAGCCCTGACCGCCGTGGGTCTCGGCGACCGCCTCGACGCCCGCCCGCGCCAGCTGTCCGGCGGCATGGCCATGCGCGTCGCCCTCGCCCGTGCCCTCGTCACGGCACCCGACCTGCTGCTGCTCGACGAACCCTTTGCCGCCCTCGACAGCGTCACCCGCCGCCGGCTGATCGAGGATCTGCACCGGCTCTGGGTCGCCCGCACCCCACGGCCGGCCATCGTCTTCGTCACCCATGACGTCGAGGAGGCCGTCTATCTGGCCGGCCGCGCCGTGGTGCTGGATGGCGCGACCGGCCAGGTTGCGTCGACCCTCGCCTCACCCGGTGCCTTGCCGAGGCCTGACGGGTGGCGTGCCGCGGCCGAATACCGGTCCGCGGTCGAGGCCCTGGCCCTGGCCCTCGAGGCCGCGATGCCCGGGGCGGGGGCGACGGCATGACCCGGCTCCTGCCGCCCCTGTTGCTGACCGTCCTGCTGCTCGCGGCCTGGGAGGCCGCCTGCCGCCTGCTCCACATCCCGCCATACTTCCTGCCGCCGCCGGGCGCCGTCGCTGCCGCCCTGATCGACCGCGCCCCGCTCCTCGCCGCCTCCGCCGGGGCCACCTTCTGGATGGCGCTGCAGGCGCTGTTCTTCGCCGGAGTCCTTGGCGGCGGCCTGGCCCTCGCAGTGTCACTCAGCCGCCCGGCCGAACAGGCGGTGCGCCCGCTCGCCGTCGCCCTGCAGGTCACACCGGTGGTCGCCATCGCCCCCCTGGTCATGATCTGGGCCGGGCTGGACAATGCCGACCGGGCGGTGGTGGCCCTGGCCGCGACTGTCGCCTTCTTCCCCCTGTTTTCCGGCGTTCTGACCGGACTGAAGTCGGCTGATCCCGACCTCGAGCGGCTCTTCGACCTCTACGGTGCGTCACCGGTCCAGCGCCTGGTCCGACTGCGCCTGCCGGCCGCCCTGCCCTTCGTGCTGGAGGGCCTACGCGTCGCCGCCGGACTGGCGGTAATCGGGGCGGTGGTGGCCGAGTTCGTCTCCGGCTCAGGGGCCACCCAGGGACTGGCCTGGCGGTTGCTCGAAGCCGGCAACCGGCTGCGCACCGCCGATATGCTCGCCGCCCTCACCTGTCTGATGCTCATGGGCCTGCTGCTCAATGCCGCCGTCGGCCTGCTGGAACGGGCGGTGCGGCGCAGACTCTCCTGATCCTCGCGCAGAAACCCCCGGCGTTAGCAGCGGGTTAAGCGACGCGTGATTAGCGTGGCGTCTCTTCCCCGCGTCCGGAGACGCCTCCCTTGCGCCGCTCCTCGATCCTGACGACTGTCCTGCTTGCCGCCGCCGGCGGGGTGCTGTTCGTCGGCCAGGCCTCCGCCCAGGGTGCCGGAGCCCCGACGGGTGAAAGCCGCGGCCTGCGCTACCTGTCGTGGTCAGGACGAGGGGAGGCTGCCCCGGCCAGCCCTGCCGCCGCGCCGGCCGCTTCTGGCCCACCCCGACGCGACCTGAGACGCCCCAACTCTGTCATTCCGCATGGTGGTGCCGCAGCGACGGCCCCCGCCCCGACCCGACCGGGCCTGACGCCGGCCCCGGGCTCCGGCCGCACCCTGACCCCCGCCAACGCCTGGATGCACCGGGCCGCAACGCCGCCCGAACCGGCGATGCCACCCCCCGTATCCCTTGCCCCGGCCCCGGTCCCGGCCTCCGCCGCACCCCGGCCAGCCCCGATCCTGGCCCCGGACTATCTGCCCGATCCCGGCGGTCGGGGTCAGGCCGTGCCGGCGCAGATGATCTATTCGCCGCCGCCGTCGCAGGCCCAGCCGGCCCGGACAGAGGCTTTCGATCCCATGGCCCCGCGCCGCGACGCGCCGATCTTCCGCATGCAGCAGGACGGGTCCGCCCCCGCGTCGGCGCCGCCGGCTGCCCCGCAACCCCGACAGGTCGCCGAAGTCAGCCCGGGGGGAGACCGCCCGTCGCCCCAGGGTGGCCGATACTATTCGGTCCACCGCCAGAATGGCCGGCAGCCGGACGCGATCGAAATGCCGGAGCCGAACTATGTCGACGCCCTGGCCGTCACCATGCCCGAGACCATCGCCTCGCAGGACCTTGCCGCGCCCGAACAGGGACCGACGCTGATCCGCGACGCCCAGGGCCGGGTGCGCCCGGCACCCGCCGCCTCCGACGGGGACCACCAGTGACATCCCGCCTGCCTGAACTGATCGCCATGGCCGAGGAGGGATCGAGCGAGAAGCGCCGCGCCCTGCTGCGCGAGCTGACCGAGCATTTCTTCGGCGCGTCAACGCGCTCCGCTTCCGAAGACGCCCTCTACGGCTCGGTCCTGGCCAGCCTCGCTTCGGATATGGAGACGGCTGTCCGCGCCGAGCTGTCGGCCCGGTTCGCCAATGCGTCCGACGCCCCACACGCCCTGATCCGCCGGCTGGCCAGTGATGAGGCTGCGGTCGCCCGGGCGGTCCTGACGACCTCGCCGGTCCTGACCGACGAAGACCTGCTGGGGGTCGTTCGCAAACACGGGCAGGATCATCTGCGCGCCGTCTCGGCCCGCCGCTCGGTGTCCGAGGCCGTGTCCGAGGTCATCGTCGAGCGCGGCGATGATGAGACCCTTGGGACCCTGTTGCGCAACGACGGTGCCCGGCTGTCCCGCAAATCGTCCGAGGCCGCGGTCGAGCGCGCCAAGGTCAATCCGGCACTGCATGAGGCTACGGTCTCGCGCGCCAGCCTGCCGCCCGACCTGCTCAATGAGATGTATTTTGTGGTCGAGGCCCGTCTGCGCGCCAGTATCCTTGAGCAGAATGCCCGCATGGACCCGGCCCTGCTGGAGAGTGCCCTCGCCGCCGGACGGGCCCGTGTCGCCACGGACGACGGTGCCCTGCCCGCCGACTACGCGGAATGTTCGGCCTATGTGGAAGAACTCAAGGCTGCCGGCCAGCTGACACCGCAGATGCTGGCGCGCTTCCTGCGCTCGGGCGGCACGACCTCCTTCCTGATCGCCCTGGCCCAGCTGTCCGATATCGACTTCCATACCGCCCGCCAGATCGTCGAGCGCCGCGAACTGGACGCCCTGGCGGTGGTCTGCAAGTCGGCCGATCTCGATCGCGCCCTGTTCCTGACCTATGCCGTGGTGCTGCTGAACAACGACGGCGACGCCATGGCCAAGGCCCATTCCTACGCACGAATGTACGCCGAGCTGTCCAGGGATGCCGCGCTCAGGACCCTGCGCTTCTGGCGCGTTCGCCGCGAGGCCGCCGCCGCCTGACGGCGAGGGGTCAGTGGTCAGTGACTGCAGCGTCTCTGCCTGGGGAACGGCGGCGCGGACCACGACACCGGCATCGGCCAGCCACCAACCACATCTCCCACAGCAAAACGCCCGCCTCCATTTCCGGAGGCGGGCGTTTCTGTCGAACAGAAGGTCCGGATTACTTCTTGGCGCGGCCTGCGGCGGCACGGGCGGGTTTGCGGCCGCCCTGGCCCAGACCCATCTGCTTGGCGAGGTCCGAACGCGCCTTGGCGTAGTTCGGGGCGACCATGGGATAGTCTTTCGCCAGACCCCATTTCGCCCGGTATTCCTCGGGGCTCATATTGTATTTGGTGCGCAGGTGGCGCTTCAGCGATTTGAACTTCCGGCCATCTTCCAGGCAGATCAGGAAATCGGGCGTGATAGACTTGCGTACCGGTACAGCGGGGTCCTTGACCTCGGGTTCCGGCTCGACAGCGCCCGTCGAGACCTGGGTCAGGGCGGCGTGGATGCTGGAGATCAGGCCCGGGACTTCGGACGCCTGGACATTGTTGTTGCCAACATAGGCCGACACTATGTCTGCGGTCATCTCGAGAAGTTGGGCGTTGTCTTCCATGGATCAGCCTCACCTTGTTTGATTGTTTTTCGACTGAATCAGCCGTTGGCGGATCAATAGATGTGTTCCACGGCGAAAGCAACAACGGGGGCCGTGCTCGCCCGCTTCATCAGAAATGTTGGCGGTTTCAGAATAGACGCCGTCGTCCGGACCGGCAGCGATATTCAACGACCGAAGTTATCCGCCAGGGCCAGCATGGCCGCACGTTCCGGAGCCGAATAGTTGTCGAGACCTTGTTCCTCGCCATCGCGAATGGCCTTGAGCAGTGCCGGCGTCAGGGCGGAAGACAGTGACCAGTTCCAGTAGCGCAGTACGGTCTGCGCCCGGTCAACTGCCAGCATGTCATAGGTGATCTTCACCCGTTCCCAGATCGGATGAACCGAGCCATCGGCCGCCGTTTCGGGACGACGCATCGAACGCCACAGATTGGTCAGATCGCTCTTGCCGAGACCGGTCGCCTTGCACAGGATCGCCAGAGGCTCACCCCCCGGATCCCCCATGATCTTGGCTCCGGTGATCGGCTTGACGCCGCACAGATGAGCGATCTCTGTCGCCACATCACGGCTCAGGCCGCTCTCGGCAGCCGCCGCAACGGCCTGCTCCAGGCCGCCGTAGGGGCTCTTTGCGATGGCCGCGCGGTTCCTCTGGCGACGTTCGATGAACTGCAGCGCCTTGCGCGACACAGGGTCCTGCCAGTTCTCGGCTGCGGCCATGACAAAGACGTCTTCCGACACCTCCTGCATGACTTCGCGCGATACCGCGAACCTCTGCAGAATGGTGCGACGTTCCTCAGCGCCGCACCACCAGAACATGACATAGGCCCCCGAGGGGCGCATTTCCGGCCGCTTCAGCGCGGGGCCGCACAGCTGCAGTGCGTGCCGGCTCAGGCCCACGACCGTATCCATGGCGGCCTGGCTCAGGCGAGCCGTGGGGTTGCGCAGGACCGCCTCAATCACGTGGCTTTCGCCAAAGTCCAGCAGGGTCTCTGTGACAACCTCGGACAGGGCCCGCCGGCCAGCCATCATGAGGCGGTGCGCTGCCGTGGCGTCCCGGGCGCAGGCAACCAGGTCGGCGTCCGTCAGCGAGGCGCATTGTTCGATCAGCAGACCGGCGATCGCCGGTTCGTCACGCAGCAGCATCCGTGTCAGGGCATTCGGGAGTTCGGCCAGCGGAGCCAGCCGGGCGGCGACCCGGCGGCGCTCCTCCGGCGCGGCCAACTGCAGCATTTCCACCAGCAGGTCACCGGTGACGGCACGCTCAAAGGCATTGATCCGGCTGGCCGGCAGGGACACCACATCGGCAAGCCGCTTCAGCAGCGCATGACGCGCGCGAAAGCCGCCTTCAGGGGCGGCCTCCTCAGGGCTGGTCGCGATTTCGGACATGTCCCGCGAATCCTAGGACTGTGTCGGTTAACCAGGCGTGACGGACCCGGTCGCATGTCCCGGGCCCGCCGCCGGCGGACCGCCCGTCAAAGCCCTTCGAACAGGGCCGTCGACAGATAGCGTTCCGCAAAGCTCGGGATGATCGCCACGATGGTCTTGCCGGCATTCTCCTCCAGCGCCGCCTGACGGAAGGCGGCGACCAGGGCGGCCCCCGAGGAGATGCCGACCGGAATCCCCTCGGTCCGCGCCACCTTGCGGGCCATCTCAAAGGCCTCGTCATTGGAGACCTGTTCGACGCCGTCGATGACCGAGCGGTCGACGATCGAGGGGACGAAGCCCGCGCCGATGCCCTGGATCTTGTGCGGCCCCGGCTCCCCGCCGGACAGCACGGGCGAGGCCGCCGGCTCGACGGCGATCATGCGCAGCGAGGGCTTCCGCGCCTTCAGCACCTGACCGACGCCGGTGATGGTCCCGCCGGTGCCGACGCCGGAGATCACGATATCGACCGCGCCCGCCGTGTCGTTCCAGATCTCCTCGGCGGTCGAGACCCGGTGGATGGCCGGGTTGGCGAGGTTGTCGAACTGGCCGGGGGTGACCGCGCCGGGGGTCCGCTCCTTCAGGTCCATGGCCATGGCGATGGCCCCCTTCATCCCCTTCTCGGCCGGGGTCAGCACCAGTTCCGCACCCAGCAGGGCCAGCATCTTGCGCCGCTCGATCGACATGCTCTCGGGCATGACCAGGATCAGCCGATACCCCTTGGCCGCCGCGACAAAGGCCAGGGCGATGCCGGTATTGCCGGATGTGGGCTCGATCAGGACCGTATCCGGTCCGATCTGTCCCGACTGCTCCAGCGCCTCGATCATGGCCACGCCGATCCGGTCCTTGACCGAGGCCAGCGGATTGAAGAACTCCAGCTTGGCCAGCACCGTCGCCTTCGGTTTCAACTCGGCCGTCAACCGCGGCAGCCCCACCAGCGGTGTGTCACCGATGGTATCGAGGACGGAGGCAAAGACCTTGCCGCGCCCGGCTTTCCGGTGGCGGGAGGCATCATAGGGGGCGGCGGTCATGGGGGGCTCCGGCAACAGCAGAACAAGAGATAAGGCCTGAGACTGAATCGCAAGGGCGAAAACCGTTCATTTCGTCGCCCACCCTTCGGCGGCGCGGCGCCTTCACCCCCCGTTAACCACGATGCAGCAAACGTTAACGGGCTGTTCCGGGGTCCTTCGCTTGCACGCTCTCACCGCCGCCGTTGAAGCGATCGACCCGCTGGTCGTGACCGGCAAGGTCGCGGGTGTGAACGGTCTGCTGATCGAGTCCAAGGGCGGCCTGTCGCGGCTCGCCGTCGGGGCCCGGGCCGAGATCGAGCGGCGTCATCTGTCGCCCCTGCCCGCCGAGGTCGTCGGCTTCCGCGACGCCAAGGCCCTGTTGATGCCCTTCGGTCCGGTCGAGGGCGTGGCCCCCGGGGCCGATATCCGCATCGTCTCCGCCGCCGCCAGCGTCCGCCCGACCACCGCCTGGCTGGGCCGGATCATCGACGCCTTCGGCCAGCCGATCGACGGCAAGGGGCCCCTGCCCGTCGGCCCCGCCGCCTATCCCCTGCGCGCGCCCCCGCCCCCGGCCCATTCACGCGGCCGGGTCGGCGAGCGGCTCGATCTCGGCGTACGGGCCATGGACGTCTTCACCACCACCTGCCGCGGCCAGCGCCTCGGCATCTTCGCCGGTTCGGGTGTCGGCAAGTCGGTGCTGCTGTCGATGCTGGCGCGTCAGGCGACCTGTGACGCCGTCGTGGTCGGCCTGATCGGCGAACGGGGCCGGGAGGTTCGGGAGTTCATCGAGGAAACCCTCGGCGAGGAGGGCCTGCGCCGCGCCATCGTCGTGGTCGCCACCAGTGACGAACCGGCCCTGAAGCGCCGCCAGGCCGCCTATATGACCATGGCGATCTCGGAATACCTCCGCGACCAGGACCTTGAGGTCCTTTGCCTGATGGACTCGGTCACCCGGTTCGCCATGGCCCAGCGCGAGATCGGCCTGGCCGCCGGCGAGCCACCGACCACCAAGGGCTATACCCCGACCGTCTTCACCGAACTGCCCAAGCTGCTGGAGCGCGCGGGCCCGGGCCCGGTCCGTCCTGACGGCACCACGGCGGGGCCGATCACCGCCCTGTTCACCGTGCTGGTGGACGGCGGCGATCATGACGAGCCCATCGCCGATGCCGTGCGAGGCATCCTCGACGGTCACATCGTCATGGACCGCAAGATCGCCGAGCGCGGCCGCTTCCCGGCCATCGATGTGCTGAAATCCGTCAGCCGGACCCTGCCCGCCTGCCAGACCCCGCCCGAGCGCGAGTTGAACAAGCGCGCCCGCCAGAGCCTGTCGGCCTATGCCAATATGGAAGAACTGATCCGGATCGGTGCCTATCGGACCGGGGCCGACCCGATCGTCGACCGGGCCATTGCCCTGAACCCGGCGCTCGAAGCCTTCCTCGGCCAGGACAAGGACGATCACACCGGTCTTTCCGATTCCTTTACCCGGCTGGAAGCAATCCTGAATCAGGGCATGGTTCAGTGACCCTGACTCTCTGGAGCGTGTACGCATGAGCAACTGGGCCCAATCGCTGATCCGGATCTCCAACTATGAGGTCGAGACGCTGCAGAAGCGTCTGGCCGAGATCACCGCTCGCCGCGCCTCCGCCGAGATGCGTATCGCCGTGCTCGAGGCCGAGGCCGAGATCGAACAGGACCGTGCCCGCGACGACGCAGACGCCGCCATGATGCTGCAGGCCTATCTGAACGGTTGGAAGCTGCGCAAGGGCGCGGCCGAGGCCGACGTCGTCGTCATCGACGCCGAGGAGGAAGGCGCCCGCGACGCCCTGAGCGGTGCCTTCGAGGAACTGAAGAAGTTCGAACATGTCGCCGAAATGACCCGGCTGAACGCCGTCATCGCCGCCGGCAAGCGCGAGACCGCGGCCTTCGACGAACTGGGCCTGAGGCGGCGTGCGGGCTGATCCGCCCGGACTGAACCGCCGCGCCCTTCTCGCCGCGCCGCTGGCCCTTGCTGCCTGCGACCGCCTCGCCTCGGCCCAGACCGCCGTCGGACCGCTGGCACCGCCCCTGAAGTCCCTCGCTGCCTTTCCTTTCGGCGCGACCGGCATGACCTGGCAGCTCGACCAGCCGGACTGGGTCGAGCAGACCCTGCGCCATTGCTCCCAGCTGACCCCCGAATGGGAGCAGAAGATGGAGCGCACCCTGGGCCCCGGCTTCAGCTACGATTTCGAGCCCTCCGACCGGGTGGTCGCCTTCGCCCGCGACAACGGCCTTCGCGTCCACGGCCATACGGTCATCTGGTACTCCCAGGGGGCAGACGTCTTCGATGATGCGAAGCTGTCCCGCGCCCGTTTCGCCGCCGAATACGACCGCTACATCACCAGTTTCGTCGGCCGGTACAGGGGCAGGATGGCCGGCTGGGACGTGGTCAATGAACCGGTGGCCGAGGACGGCAACGGGCTGCGCGACTGCCACTGGAGCCGGGCGCTCGGCATGGACGGCTATATGGTCCGGGCCTTTGAACAGGCGAAGGCGGCCGATCCGGAGGCCGTTCTCTTCCTCAACGAGTACAATCTCGAGAACATCCCGAGGAAGGGTGCGACCTTCCTCAAACTGGTCGAACGCCTGCTGAGGCTCGGGGCCCCGATCGGCGGCATCGGCACCCAGTCGCATCTCGACATCGAGATCCCGGCCGGACAGATCACCACCTTCATGCGCGACGCCGCCTCGCTGGGCCTGCCGATCCATGTGTCGGAGCTCGACTTCCCGATGCAGCGCGACGGCGGCCGCATGCCGGACCTGCGCACAACGGCCCAGAAGCGCGCCCAGCAGGTCGCCCGCGTCGGTGAACTGGCCGAGGCCTTCATGGCCCTGCCGGAACGCCAGCGCTATGCCTTCACCACCTGGGGCCTGCGCGACACCGACAGCTGGCTGGTCCGGGCCGAGGGCAAGAACCGGCCCGATGAAAGCGCCCTGCTGCTCGACGCCCGGGGCCGCGCCAATCCGGCGTTTCAGGCTGTGGCCGAGGCGTTCGCCGGCTAGACCGGAACCGCCTCGATCCCCGCCGCCGCGAGATCCGCCAGCAACCCGGCCACCGCCGCCTCGACCTTGGCCGCGTCGCGCCCCCGCACCACCAGATTCGTGCCCATCTCGCCCACCGAGCCGTGGCCGAAGGGATAGCTACCGAAGCTGATCTCGCGCTCCGCCCGCGCAGCCGCCGTCAGCAGGTCAGCGATCGCCCCCTCGCCCACCCCGGTCACCCGGACCGTGCGCGCGTGCACCACCGCCCCCGTCCGCAGCCGGGGGGCCACATCCTCGAGCATGGCCGTCATGATCTTCGGCACCCCGGCCATGACGAAGACATTGCCGATCTGGAATCCCGGCGCATCGGTCACCGGATTGGCGATCAGCGTCCCGCCTTCCGGAATCCGCGCCATCCGCCGTCGCGCCGCATTGAAATCGTCGCCATAGCGCCGCCCCAGAATGGCCAGCGCATCGGGATGTTCGGGCAGGGCCACGCCGAAGGCCGTGGCCACGGCGTCGGCGGTGATGTCGTCATGGGTCGGCCCGATGCCGCCCGTAGTGAAGACATAGTCGTGGGCCGCCCGCAGCGCGTTCAGGCTGTCAACGATCTGGTCCTTGCGGTCGCCGACGGTGCGGGCTTCCTCAAGGTCGATCCCCAGCGCCGCCAGGAACCGGGCGATGGTGTTCAGATTGGTGTCCTGCGTCCGGCCGGACAGGACCTCGTCACCGATGATCAGGACGGCGGCGGTGGGGGAGGATTCGGTCATCCCCTCCCATAGGTCCCCGGCACCGCGCCGTCACGCCCGCGGCGGGGCGTCTGTCCGCATCTGGCGATCACGGCGCACGATCGGCTGCCATTTCCCGTAGGAGGCACACCGGAGCAGCCATTCGACCGGGCCCATCGAGAACCGGCGCAACCAGATCACGCTGAGGATTCCCTGTGTCACCCAGACCCCGGCGGCGATTCCCCACAGTTGCGCCAGATCGAAATGATCGAACCAGCCCAGCAGGTTGAAGATGATCAGGGCGATGAGCGACTGGCCCAGATAGTTGGTCAGGGCAGTCTTTCCGATCGCTTCCAGTCCCTTGCCGACAAACCCCAGGGCATTGGCCCTGAACAGCAGGATCACCAGCGCCAGATGGGCCAGGGTCAGCGGCAGCCGGCCCAGCTCATAGGTGAAGCCGGGCCACCAGAGGGTCGGCAGGAAGCCGGAATTCCAGTCGGCCAGCCGTTCTGCGGCATTGATGCCGATGCCGCAGGCGTAGCCGATGACGGCCATGATGACATAGAAGGTGGTCGATCTCTGCCCGGTCAGAACACCCCATTTGAACAGGGCGACGCCGATGAACATGACGGCGATCGACTCAATCACGAGGTAGATCATCCCCTCGCTCAGGCCCCAGTCGGCCCATTCCGAGACGCTGAAGCCGACCGCGGAGAGATAGCTGGTACGACTCTCCCGTTCCTCCGCGACCTGCTCGGCCGGCGGGTTGCGGTTTTCCAGCCGCTCCTCGTGGCCCTCCGCCTGATCGACCTGCTTTTCGGTCAGGGTCTCGCCGCGGGTCTGGGCCGCGACGGCGGCCTCACCCTCGGCCCAGCGCTCGGCTGAAGCCCGGGCGTCGAAACCGCCACTGATGCTCAGAAACGCAATCAGCACGGCGGCCAGACCGCACAGGATGACAGGCTTCAACCGCCGGAACGGGAACAGGAACAGCGCCGCCAGCCCGTAGGCGTAAAGAATGTCACCGAACCAGCCCAGCAAGGTGAAGTTCAGGGCCCCCAGCAGCAGCAAGAGCAGACTGCGGCGATACCAGACGTCGGCCACCTGCACCGAGCCATGCTCGCGGTCGCCGCGCAGGGTCATGAACACCAGACCGGCACCGAACAGCAGGGTAAACAGCCCCCGCATCGTCCCTTCGAAGAACAGCCCCTCGGCCCACCACACCATCCAGCTGGGGGTCAGTTCGGCCGGCAGCGGCGGATGCCATACGTGGCTCGGCAGCCCCATGGCGGGAATGTTCATCAGCAATATGCCGCACAGGGCAAACCCGCGCAGCACATCCATCACCCGGAAACGGTCGCTGTCGCGGACCGGCGAAATGGTCCCGTCGGTGATGGCGCTGTCTGACATATCAACGGTCCCCCTGCCTCTTTCCTAGCCGAGATTGTCGCTGCCGCAAGCGCGCTTGCGCCGGTAGCGGCTGGTCGCCTTGCCCGCAGGAAACATGCTAGACTGATCGCTCAGGACGCTGATCGATCCCCAGAGCCCCCGAATGTACGAGACCCCAGAGTTGGACAGCGACGCCTTCGTCCGCACCCACGAGATCCGCGTCCATGAGGGCGACGAGGCCTGGGAGGGCATGCGTGCGGCCGGGCGTCTGGTGGGTCAGGCGCTGGACATGATCACCCCGTATGTGGTCCCCGGCGTGACCACGGGCGAGCTGGACGACCGCATGCGCGAGTTCACCCTCGACCACGGCGCCCTGCCGGCCTGCCTTGGCTACAAGGGCTATGAGAAGACCATCTGCACCTCGATCAACCACGTCGTCTGCCACGGCATTCCCGGCGACAAGGTTCTGAAGGAGGGCGACATCGTCAACATCGACCACACCGTCATCGTCGACGGCTGGCATGGCGATTCCAGCCGGATGTACGCTGTCGGAGAGATCAACGCCCGGGCGAAGAAGCTGATCGAGGTCACCTATGACTCGCTGGAAGCGGGTCTGGCCATGATCAAGCCGGGCAATACCTTCGGCGACATCGGCTATGCCATCCAGCAGGTGGTCGAGGCCGCCCGCATGTCGGTGGTGCGCGACTTCTGTGGCCACGGCATCGGCCGACTGTTCCACGACAGCCCCAATGTCCTGCACTACGGCCGCCGCGGCGAGGGCGCGACCCTCAAGCCCGGCATGTTCTTCACTGTCGAGCCGATGGTGAACCTGGGCAAGCCGCATGTGAAGGTCCTGTCCGACGGCTGGACCGCCGTGACCCGCGACAAGTCCCTGTCGGCCCAGTGCGAACATACCTGCGGCGTCACCGAAACCGGCGTGGAGCTTTTCAGCGCCAGCCCGACGGGCATCTTCCGGCCGAAGTTCAGCTGATTTCGACCGCTTGACCGCGGCTCCGGGTGGCGCATGATCCCGCCGCAGACGGAGCCTCGACCATGTCCACGCCCCCGGAATCCCCATCCCATGCCGGCGATAGCTGGCGGTGGTGGGAGAGCCGCAGGCTTGGCTACAACATCGGTCTGGCCATTGCGGGTGCCCTGGCATGGGCCCTGTTCGCGTTAGAGGCTTCGCTGCTCGCCGACTGGTTCAGCTTTTCCGTCTCCGCCACCCTTGCCCAGGGGCTCGCATGGCTGGTCGCCATGGGGTTCGCCAACCTGGCGTTCTTCCTGGGCCCCGTCAGCGAGCGGATCTTCAAGCCGGATGACCCCGACGCCTATCGCCGCCGCATCTACGGCCTCGGATTCTGGTTCTCCATGGCCGTGCCCTTCCTGCTTCCGGCCGTGACCCTGATCGCGATTCTGGCGACTCGCGGATACTGAAGCGGGGGTTTGTTCCCGCTGGACGTTCGCTTTCTGTTCTGACATCGTACCTCCGATTGAACCGGAGGCCACCATGTCCAGCGTGCTGCCCTTTCCGATCCTGCAGCCCCGTGCGCCCGAACCGGCCCCGAAGCCCCCGCGCGCACCGAAACCCCACCACGCCGGCCACCGCGAGCGGCTGCGCGACCGCGCGCGCGGTGCCGGTCTCCACCACCTGCCCGACTATGAACTGCTGGAACTCTTCCTGTTCCGCAGCCAGCCGCAGGGCGACGTCAAGCCGATCGCCAAGGCCCTGCTGGCGCGCTTCGGCTCGCTGGCGGCCGTGCTGGCCGCTCCGGTCGAGGACCTGATCACGGTCAGGGCCGAGGACACGAAGGGCCGAATGAAGGGGATCGGCGCGGAGACGGCGCTGGACCTCGCCGCCCTGCATGAGGTGGCGCGCCGGGTCATCAAGGAAGAGGCTGCCAAACGCACCGTCATCTCCTCCTGGACCGCCCTGGTCGCCTATGTCCGTCTGTCGCTGCAGCATGAGGCGCGCGAGCAGTTCCGGGTCCTTTACCTCGACAACCGCAACCAGCTGATCCTCGACGAAATCCAGAATCGGGGCACGGTCGACCATGCCCCGGTCTATCCGCGCGAGGTGGTGCGGCGGGCGCTGGAGCTGTCGGCCAAGTCGATGATCATCGTCCACAACCACCCGTCCGGCGACCCGACCCCATCCCGACCGGACATCCACATGACCCGCCAGATCATCGAGGCCGCCCGCGCGCTGGACCTCAGCGTCCACGATCACCTGATCGTCGGCCGCGATGGCGTGGCCAGTTTCAAGCAACTGGGGCTGATGTGAGCGGCCCCTCGCGCAGAACCCTGCTGGCCGCCGCCCCGGTCGCGGCCCTGGCGACCGCCGCCCGCGCACAGCCGGCCGCCCCCGCCGTCATGGTCTCGACCTGGGATTTCGGCGCGGCAGCCAACGCCGCTGGGATCGCGGCGCGGGCCAACGGCGGCTCGGCCCTGGACATGGTCGAGGCCGGCGGCCGGGTGGCCGAGGCGGATGAGAACAATGCCTCGGTCGGCTACGGCGGCCTGCCCGACCGCGACGGACGGGTGACCCTGGACGCCTGCGTCATGACCTGGGCCGGGGACATCGGCGCGGTCTGCGCGCTGGAGGACATCGTTCACGCCGTCTCGGTCGCACGGCGGGTTATGGAGCGGACACCCCACACCATGCTGGTCGGCGAGGGCGCGCGAACCTTCGCCCTCGAACAGGGGTTCGAGGCGCAAAACCTGCTCACCCCCCGCGCCGAGGCGGCCTGGCGGGAGTGGCTGAAGACTGCCAACTACGCCCCGCGCATCAACAGCGAGAACACCGACTGGCGCGCGATGCCCGGCGGCCCCGACAACCATGACACCATCGGCCTGCTGGCCATCGGGGCCGACCAGCGCATGGCCGGGGCCTGCACCACCTCCGGCATGGCCTTCAAGATGCGCGGTCGGGTCGGCGACAGCCCGATCATCGGCGCCGGCCTCTATGTCGATGACGAGGTCGGCGGGGCCACCGCCACCGGCGTCGGCGAGGACGTCGTCCGCGTCGCCGGGGCCCATGCAGTGGTCGAGACCATGCGCCACGGCCTCGACCCAACCGCCGCCTGCCGCAGCGTGATCGAACGTCTGGCCCGGCTGCGGGGCCCAAAGGTCGCGGGATCGCAGGTCGCCCTGCTGGCGCTGGACAAACAGGGCCGCGCCGGGGCCTTCGCCCTCCAGCCCGGCTTCACCTGGGCCGTCACCGACGCCGCCGGCCAGACCCGGATCGAGCGCGCGGGAGCCCTGTTCTCATGACCCTGCTCCGCACCGACCGGCTGACCCTGACGCCGGTGCAGGAAGCCGACCTGCCCGACCTGTGCGCCCTGTGGGGCGATCCGGTCTTCGCCGTCAGCATCTTCCCGGCCCCCCTCTCCTCCGAGGACGTCTGGTTCCGCCTGCTGCGCGACCTCGGCCACTGGCAGGTCAAGGGTCACGGCAACTGGTCGATCCGCGAGACGGCGACCGGCGACTATGTCGGCAGCGTCGGGGTGCTGGACTACCGCCGCATCCTCGACCCCGCCTTCGATGCTCCGGAACTGGGCTGGGGCGTGGCCCCGCGTTTCCAGGGCAAGGGTCTGGCGTTCGAGGCTGTGTCGGCCGCCCTGGCATGGTGCGACGAGACCCTGAAGGATCCCCGCACCGTCTGCATGATCTCGCCGGACAATGCCCCGTCCCATGCCCTGGCGGCGCGGGCGGGCTACAGCCCCTATGTCGAAACGACTTACAAGGGCTCGCCGGTGGTGCTTCTGGAGCGGCCGGCCCGATAGCCCGGCATTAAGGTTTACGCGTCATGATCACCGTTGATTACGGAGATCGCCCGTTCCATGCCCATGTCCGTCGAAACGCTTCGCAACCATCTGACCGAAGCCTTTCCCGACGCCGAGATCGTCATCGACGATCTGGCCGGTGACGGGGATCATTATCGCGCCCGGATCGTGGCCACCGCTTTCGCCGGCCTGCCGCGCGTGCGCCAGCACCAGCTCGTCTATGCCGCCCTGAAGGGCAAGATGGGCGGCGAACTGCATGCGCTGGCGCTTGAAACCTCGGCCCCGCCCGCTCAGACCCTGCAGGGAGATTGACGCCATGCGCTACCGTCCCTTCGGCCTCACCGGACAGGCCGTCTCCTGCCTGACCCTCAGCCTTGGCCTGCGCGACATCAGGGGCGGGCCGGAGGCAGGCCGCGACCTGATCTATTCGGCGCTGGAAGCCGGCATCAACTCCTACAGGCTCGAGAACGCTGATCCTGTTCTGGCCGAGGTACTGGGTCAGGCGCTGGAACATGTCGACCGCAAGCTGGTGCAGGTGTCCCTGACCCTCGGTGCCGGCGACGGCCGCCGCGGCTCCGACCGGGACTTCTCCGCCCAGGGCATCACCTCAGCGATCGACAGGACCCTGAACGCGTCCGGTCTCGGCTATTTCGACCTGGCCATCCTCGACGAGCCCGGCGACCACGAACTGCCGCAGTCGACCCTCAACGCGCTCAAGGCCCTGCGTGCGACCGAGCGGGTGCGGCTGCTGGGCGTCTCCGGCGACGGCGAGGTCATGGACGCCTATGTCTCGACCGGTGCGTTCGACGTCCTGGTCACGCCCTTCCATGTCAATGCCAGCTGGCAGGTCCGCTCACGTCTGCGCGCCGCCCAGGAAGGCGACATGGGCATCTTCGTCTACGGCTATTTCCCTGACAGCCTGAACACAGCCAAAAAGGCGGCAGCGACCAAGGTCCAGAAGAAGGGCCTGTTCGGCTTCGGCGGCGGACCCAAGCCCGTCGAAAGCCCTCCGGCCCATACCGGTGCCTTCGCCTTCCTGCACCGCACCAATCACTGGACGGCAGAGGCAATCTGTCTCGCCTATGCCCTGACCGACCCTTCGGTCTCCAGCGTCATGATCGAGGCCAGCGAAATCGAGCGGCTCAACACCCTGTCGCAGGTCCCTGACCGGGACATGCCGCCAGGCCTGTCGGCCCAGATCGAAATGGCCCGGGTCGCGAGCGCGAGGGCGGCCTGACACCCTTGACCGGCGGGCCTTCGGTCCATACCTGACGCCCTTCACTGAAGGGCCAGCGTCCGTGACCGATCAAGCCGATACCAACCCCGTCCACGCCTTCATCGCCGACACGCTGAAGGACCATGCCGTGGTCCTGTTCATGAAGGGCTCGCCCGACGCGCCGCGTTGCGGCTTCTCCTCCCTGGCCGTCCAGATCCTTGATCACATCGGCGCCGATTTCGTTGGCGTGGATGTGCTGCAGGATGAGGGCCTGCGCGACGGCATCAAGACCTTCAGCGACTGGCCGACCATTCCCCAGCTCTATGTGAAGGGTGAATTCGTCGGCGGTTCCGACATCGTGCGCGAGATGTTCAACGCCGGCGAACTCCAGGCCCTGATGGCCGAGAAGGGTGTGCCGCTCGGCGAGCAAGCCGAAGCCTGATGGCCCGCGCGGTCCTCGAACCCCGCACCGACCGCGAGATCTTCGTCGTCCCGCTCGAGGTTCGGCCGGAGCACATCGACGAGAACGGCCACGTCAACAACGTCGTCTATGTCGGCTGGCTTCAGGACGCCGGCACGGCCCACTGGAACGCCCGCTTCGACGAGGCGACGCGTGGCCGCTGGTCCTGGGTCGGGACCCGGCACGAGATCGACTATTTCCGCCCCCTGATGCCGGACTCGACCGGTGTGGTGGCCCGCACCTGGGTCGGTGATCCGCACGGCCCGCGATTCAACCGCTATGTCCGGATCGAGGACAGCGAAGGCCGGGTCTGCGCCCAGGGCATCACCGAATGGGTGCTGGTGGATTCCATCACCATGCGGCCCCACCGGATCCCGGCGGACATGCTGCCGACCTTCGAGCGGCGCTGATCAGCGGGGCAGTCTAGTTCCGCGCCCACGCTCCCAGCAAAGGATACCAGGGGCGTTCCGGTTCCCGTTCGCACTGGTCGGCAAGGCTCGGGAAATCGGCCTCCAGACGCCGCATCTGGTTGACCGTCGCCTGTGCTGAAGCCCGGTTCGGCGATGCCGGCACCCCCGCCACCAGCAGGATGCCGCTGGACATCTTGTAGAGCGGCATGTCCTTCAGGGGACGCTCCGGCCAGGTCTGCTGGAACCAGCGGACCTGCCGCGCCATGGCGGCGCAGGTCAGGGCGTCATCGGCCCCCTGGAACCCGACCGTAACCCGATAACGCGTGGCCTCGGCCGGGGCACGAAAACCGGCCTCGCTGACCAGCCGCGTCGCTTCGGCGTCCAGCAGGTCCGAGCGCGAGGATACCACCACCGTCACAGGCCCTTTCGAGCCATCAGGCTGGACCACGACCTCGAGCGTCACATCCCCCGTATGCCCCAGGGCCTCCGCCTCGCGTGCCCGGCGTTCGATCGGCCCCGGAATCTCCACGAGCGGCAGCACGGCGGCGATCACGGCCGGATCGGCCGGAGCCGACACCGCATCCTGGGGCATCATGAGGGCGAGCAGAAGCAACAGCATGGGTGGGGCTCCGAACCTGTGATCCTTATCTCCGGAACCGGCCGCGGCCTCAAGCCGGGCGCACCCACCCCACGATCGCTCAGCCTGTCCCGGTTATTCTCCGGTCCTGGATCCTCGCCCGTTCTGCCAGACGCCGCCATTGCAGGGCCAGTTGGCCATAGTCGTCGCGGACGTCAGGCGGAAGGCCTTCGCCCATCCGCTGTTCCAGCTCCACCGCCTTGGCCAGGCACTGTTCGACCGTAACCATCACTCGCCCAACCGCAGTATCGCGATTTTGGTTCCCCGCCGGAATTCAAACGGTCGACGAGAAATGATTGCGCCTGCGCAACGTAAAGGGCCTATGGACCCTTACTGTGACGCCCGATCAAGGATCGCGTCGGGTCAGTATTGCCGACAATTTTCGACGGGTACGACTTTCGCTTCGCGAGTCTCCGGTAACTGTCTGGAGGGTCGGCCCTGGCTGCCCCCACTCCACTCCACCCCGACGGCCCTCTCAGCCTGGCCCTTGCCGTGGTCGGCTCCTCGACCGCGCCCCTGGTCCTGCTGGACGGCGACCTGAAAGTCATTGCGGCGAGTGCCTCCTTTTTCGCTACCTTCCAGATCAATCCTGCGGGTGCCGTGGGCGAACCCTTCCTCGGCCTCGGCGAGGGCGAATGGAACCTGCCTCGCCTGCGTTCCCTGCTGACCGCCACCCTGTCCGGCGCAGCCGATGTCGACGCCTATGAGCTAGAGCTGAAGAGCGCCCGTCTGGGCGGCAGGCGCTGCCTGATGCTGAACGCCCACCTGCTCGCCTGGGGCGACGGTGCCGCCGTCCGGCTGCTGCTGGGCATATCGGACATCACCGACGCGAGGGCCAGCGAAAAGCTGAAGGACGACCTGCTGCGCGAAAAGGCCATCCTGCTGCAGGAGGTCCAGCACCGGGTGGCCAACAGCCTGCAGATCATCGCCAGCGTCATCCTGCAGAGCGCCCGAAAATCCCAGTCAGACGAGACCCGCACCCACCTGACCAACGCCCACAGCCGGGTCATGTCGGTCGCCGCCCTGCAACAACAGCTGGCCGCCTCGCGCCTCGGCGAGGTCGCCCTGAAACCCTATTTCGATCAGCTGTGCGTCAGCGTCGGTGCCTCGATGATCCGCGACCACGACCAGCTGTCCCTGCGTGTCGACTGCGACGACAGCGCCGTCGACGCCGATATCTCGGTCAGCCTGGGGCTGATTGTCACCGAACTGGTCATCAACTCGCTCAAACACGCCTTTCCCGGCGGCCGCCACGGGGTCATCACCGTCAGCTACAAGGCCCAGGGGCCCAACTGGACCCTGGCGGTCGACGACGACGGAGTCGGTATGCCGACGGACGCAGAGAGTGCCACGCCGGGCCTCGGAACCAGCATCGTCGAGGCACTGGCGAAGCAGCTGCAAGCCCGCGTCCGGGTCACCAGCAGCCACCCGGGTACCACGGTGTCGGTCATCCACACCCGGATCAGTGCCGTCGAAGCCGACGCCATGGCGGGCGAAGCGGTCTGACTTCGGGTCGATGGCAGCTGGCAAGGGTCTTCGACCCGCAGGCGTGACCCGGGGGCCAGCCCCGGCGCCTCGAACGACCAGCGTACTTCCCTCCCCTCGGGCCGAAACCCGATGCCGGAAAACGCGCCTGTTCGCGCAGCCAGGGAAGGTCGCCCTGCCGCCGCTCTGACGCCTCAGGCCGGCAGGTCGAGCCGGTGCAGTTCGACGCCGATGGCGAACACGGCATGGCCGCCGCCCGGCAGCGGGACGATCCGCACCTTGTTGACCGCATTGCCCATCCGGACCGGGGTCCAGCTCGCCCCGCCGTCGGTCGTCTCATAGCCGCCGGGCACGGCCCCGACCCAGCCGCGGGTCTCGCTGACGAAGCCGATGCCGAATTCCCGCACCGCGGCATTGTCGACGAACGGCAGCTCGGTCCAGGTCAGGCCGCCGTCGGTGGTCCTGGCCACGAAACGCTGCGACGCCATCGGATCGGGATTATAGCTCTGCACCGTGACATAGCCGACGCTCGCCGAGGGCCAGGCCATCTTCCAGGTCAGCTCCCACGGACGGCTGCCCTCATAAACCCGGGTCCAGCTGCGCCCGCCGTCGTCCGTGCGCAGGATGACGGCCTTCGACATCTGGACATCGGCGTCCGAGGCGCCGGCGATGAAGCCGACCCGTTCGCTGACGAAATGGATGTCCAGGATCATGGCGGTGTGGGCCGTCATGTCCTCCGAGGTCCAGGTCTCGCCGCCGTCGCGCGACGTCGCGAGCGCGGCCGGCGTGCCCACCCGGCCGCCGGCGCGCACCGTCACCCGATGATCCAGCACACCGGCGTTGATGAAGGGCGTCTTCAGGATGTCGATGGCGCAGATGCCCTTGACCGGCGGGCCGTCGATCACGACCGGCTCCCAGCTCTCGCCACCGTCGCGCGTGCGGTACAGCGGCGTCGTATCCGAGACATTGGGGAAATAGTCCGGCCCGATATTGCCGAGGAAGCCGCGCTTCTCATCGATGAAGCCGAGCGCCCGCACAAAGGTGCCGGGTCGGTCCAACTGCTTGACCCAGGTCTGGCCGCCGTCGGTGGTCCTGAACAGCTTGCCGGCCCCGTTGCCGTACCAGCCGGTCATGGCGTCCACGAAACTGATGTCGTCCTGTTTGCCGCGATAGGGCTCGGTCGGCAGCTTGACCCAGCCGCCGGCTGTGTCCTGCGCCCACCCGACGGTCGGCGCCAGGGCGGTCGCCGCCGCCGTTCCCAGAAACACCCTGCGATCCATGTGCAACCCCTCGACAGACCTCTATATGGAAAGGACACTTTACAAAACGCAAGTGAAGATTTGTCGTCGAACAGCAAAAAGGCCCCGGATTTCTCCGGGGCCTTCTGGAAGTCTGCGGTTCGAACGGGTCTTACGAGGAGTAGTATTCCACGACCAGGTTCGGCTCCATCTTCACCGGGAACGGCACATCAGCCAGTTCCGGCACGCGGACGAAGCGGACCGAGAAGCCGCGGTCACCGATTTCGATATAGTCGGGGATGTCGCGTTCCGACGACTGCTGGGCTTCGAGCACCAGCGCCATGTTGCGGGACTTTTCCTTGACCTCGACGACGTCGCCGACCTTCACGCGGTAGGAGGCGATGTCGACCTTCTTGCCGTTCACCGTCACGTGGCCGTGGCTGACGAACTGACGGGCCGACCAGACAGTCGGGACGAATTTGGCGCGATAGACCAGGGCGTCGAGGCGCGACTCCAGCAGGCCGATCAGGTTCTCCGAGCTGTTGCCCTTGCGACGCGAGGCTTCCTCGTAGGTCGCGGCGAACTGCTTCTCGGTGATGTTGCCGTAGTAGCCCTTCAGCTTCTGCTTGGCCTTCAGCTGCAGGCCGAAGTCCGAGACCTTCTGCTTGCGACGCTGGCCGTGCTGGCCGGGGCCATACGAGCGTTTGTTGACGGGGGACTTGGCGCGACCCCACAGGTTTTCACCCATGACCCGGTCGAGTTTGTACTTGGCGCTATGGCGCTTGGACATGTGTCACTCTTCTTCGTGATGCGGCCCGGTCCCTCCCCAACTGGAGAGACGATCTCAACGGCGGTCCACGCATCGTCCGTAGTGGTTCGCGCAGACGGGCGGGCCCGACGGCGTGAAGGGCGCGCTTATGACCGCGCGCCGTCCATCCGTCAAGGCGGGTGCCGGCCTCAGGCCGTCGAGGCCGCGAACAGCGCATTGGCCTTATTCCAGTTCACCACCGTCCAGAAGGCCTTCAGATAGTCGGCGCGGCGGTTCTGGTATTTCAGATAATAGGCGTGCTCCCAGACATCGGCCGCCAGCACCACCGCGCCCTTCTCGTCGGCCACATCCATCAGCGGATTGTCCTGGTTGGGCGTCGAGGTGACCTTCAGCCGCCCGTCCTGCACGATCAGCCAGGCCCAGCCCGAGCCGAACTGGCCGGCACCGGCGGCGTTGAAGGCATCCTTGAACGCCTCCATCCCGCCCAGGTCGCGGTCGATCGCCGCGGCCAGCCCTGCCGAGGGTTCGCCGGTCTTTCCGACCGGGGCCAGCAGCGCCCAGAAAAGGCTATGGTTCCAGTGCCCGCCGCCGTTGTTGCGCACCGCGCCCGGCAGTCGCGACATGGACGCGAAAAGCTGTTCCAGCGACTGGCCCTGCAGGGCCGGATCGGCGTCGACTGCCCTGTTCAGATTGTCGACATAGGCCTGATGGTGCTTGCCGTGATGGAACTCCATCGTCTCCCGGTCGATAGCCGGCTCGAGGGCATCATGGGCATAGGGGAGGGGCGGAAGCACAAAGGCCATGGGGAGGCTCCTTCGACGGGGCTTGGGGGGACCCGCATCTGGGGGCCCTGCCCTGGAACCCAAGCCCGAGGGCCGGAATTCGTTCCCGTCAGGCCTGCGGCAAGTTCGCCTTCAGACAGTCGCGCACGGCCCGCCGGAGATCGCCCGCGGCCGAGGCGAAATCCACCCCTTCGGCGTCGAACACCGCCCGCGTCGCCGCATCCAGACCGTTCGGCAAGGCCTCCAGCACCCGCTTCTCCCCCTTGGGATGCAGGCAGAAGCCGACCTCCTTGCACAGGGCGGCGAACGTCGGAGCATAGTCAGCCTGGTTCATTGTCTCGTCCTGAAGAAGCGGCCGGGCAGGCGGCCGCGGCCTGATCTGCGATCTGGTCGGCGATCTCCGGGTCCATCGGCCCCAGAAGGACGTCGGAACCCAGCGTGTGGCCCCGGTCCGGGTGCGAGACGAAAGTCAGCTGGGTGGCCGGCAAAACACCCGCCGCTGCCGCACGTTGACGATCCTCGCGCACCTGCGAGTCCCTTGAGCCGAAGTGGAAGATCAGGGGCGAGGGCCAGCGCGAAAACCGGACGGCATTGGGCGTGTCATCAAGGAACCAGGACTTCCACCAGCGCCAGCTGGCAAGAGGCTCCTCGGCGTCCGGGTAGGGCGCGTCATCGGCATGGTCGGCCAGGTCCGCCATCTCCTGAGTGTACCAGATGGTGCCTTCAGCACGCGCGCCGGCAATGTCAGCGGCAGTCCAGGACCCATCCGGAGCCAGCAGGGGGGTCGGGTCCTCATAGAAGCCGGCAGGCGTGTTGCGGTAACTCGCCCTGACCTCCACGTCGGTGACCAGTCCGTCGCCGTCGTTGTCCATCATCAGCAAGGCATCCATCTCCCGGTCAACGGTCTGCCAGCGAACGACGGACGCCTTGCTTTCCAGCAACCCGCCGATGCCGATGACCAGATCCGGCGGAGCTGCCCCCCGCTCTGCCAACCCCGCGATATGGACGGTGCCTTCCGAATGGCCCAGCAGGACCACGCATTGCGCGCCCAGACCCCGTTCGGAACGGGTCCAGTCATACAGGGCCTCGACATCCTGGCTGAGGTTCTCGGGCGTCGCCGTCGGCGCAACGGCCTTGTCCGTCCGCTCTTCGCGCGGCACCCCGTACCGGGCACCCCGGCGGTCAAAGCGCACCACCGCCATGCCGCGCTGATTGAACCGCACGGCCAGGTCCAGGAAGATGCGGTCTCCGGGCGTACCGGAGCGGCCGAAGCCGACATCGCGGGTGAAGACGCCGGTCCCGGCGACCATGATCACGACCCCGCGCGCCGGGCCTGCGGGCCGGTCGGTCTGGCCCTGGATCAGATAGCCGTCGGCCGAGGCCACCTCGAAAGGGACGGCGTCGAGAACCGGCCCCGGCGCGGGCAGTTGCAGGCCAAGGGCCAGGGCGGCGGCCAGAACGGTCATGGTGATCAGGGTCCTTTCAGCCGCCGTGCGTGGAATGCCACGTGGTCCGCGATAAAGCTCGCCATGAAGAAATAGGAGTGGTCGTAGCCCGGCTGCATCCGCAGGGTGATCGCCTGCCCCGCCGCCTCACCCGCCGCGACCAGCAGCTCCGGCTTCAGCTGTTCGACGAGGAAGGGGTCGGCGTCGCCCTGGTCGATCAGGATATCGTCGTAGCAGCCCTCGCCGATCCCGGTCTCGATCAGTCGCGCCGCGTCATGGGCCTCCCACAGGGTCCGGTCCGGCCCGAGATAGGCGGTGAAGGCCTTCTCTCCCCACGGGCACCGCGTCGGCGAACAGATGGGCGCAAAGGCCGAGACCGACCGGAACAGGTGCGGATGCCGCAGCGCCAGCGTCAGCGCCCCGTGCCCGCCCATCGAATGGCCGCTGATCGACCGCGTCCTCGTCGTCGGGAAATCGGCGTCGACCAGCCCGATCAACTCCTCGACGACATAGCTTTCCATGCGGAAATGCGGGTCCCACGGTGCCTGCGTCGCATCGACATAGAAGCCCGCGCCCTGTCCCAGATCGTACGCCGGGTCGTCCGCGACCCCTTCCCCGCGCGGCGAGGTATCGGGCGCGACGATGATCACCCCGTGCGCCGCCGCCGCCGCATAGGCCCCGGCCTTGGTGGTGAAATTGTCCTCGGTGCAGGTCAGGCCCGACAGCCAGATCAGGACCGGAAAAGGCCCCTCCCCCGCCGGCACGAAGACCGACAGGGTCATGGGCGTCCCGGTCGTGGCGCTGTCATGCTTCAGATAGCGCAGGGTACCGCCATGGACGGCATGGGTTTTCAGGGTTTCCATGCCCGCCCCTCTAGCGCCCTCCTTGTCATCCCGGAAGCCGCGCAGCGGCTATCCGGGACGGTACAGCGCGCAGATCTTGTTGCCCGAGGGGTCGCGCAGATAGGCCAGGTTCAGGGTGCCGAACGGGCCGCCGGTGCGCTCGCCGGGCGGATCCTCGATCGCCGTGCCGCCGGCGGCGACGCCCGCGTCGTGGAAGGCCTGGACCATCTCCGCCGATTTCGCGGCGAAGCCGATGGTGCCGCCGTTGGCGTGACAGGCGGCCTCGCCGTCGATCGGCTTGCCGACCGCAAAGGCCCCCATGCGGGTGCGCCACCAGTACCGGCCCTTGGCGTCCGGCCCCTGCCCCGGCTCAAGTCCGAGGGCACCGAGCGCGGCGTCATAGAATTTCCGCGACGCCTCGACGTCGTTCGCGCCGACGGTGATGTGGGTGAACATGGCTGGCCTCTCCTGTCTTCAGGACAGTTTTTTTAAACAACTATCTCCGCAACGCAAGCCTCTAGAACACCACCACGGATCGGATGCTCTCCCCGGCATGCATCAGGTCAAACGCCTCATTGATGCGTTCCAGCGGCAGGGTGTGGGTGATCATCGGATCGATCTCGATCTTGCCGTCCATATACCAGTCGACGATCTTCGGCGTGTCGGTCCGCCCGCGCGCGCCGCCGAAGGCACTGCCGCGCCAGACCCGGCCCGTGACCAGCTGGAAGGGCCGCGTCGCGATCTCCTTGCCCGCCTCGGCAACGCCGATGACGATGCTCTCGCCCCAGCCCCGATGGCAGGCCTCCAGCGCCTGACGCATGACGGTGGTGTTGCCCGTACAGTCGAAGGTGTAGTCGGCCCCGCCGCCGGTCATCTCGACCAGATGCGCCACCACGTCGGAGACGTTCTTCGGATTGACGAAATGGGTCATGCCGAAGCGCCGGCCCCAGTCTTCCTTGGTGTCATTGATGTCCACGCCGACGATCATGTCGGCCCCGACCATCTTCAGCCCCTGGATGACGTTCAGGCCGATCCCGCCGAGGCCGAAGACGACGCAGTTGGCACCCGGCTCCACCTTCGCCGTATTGACCACCGCGCCGACCCCCGTGGTCACGCCGCAGCCGACGTAACAGGCGCTCGCGAACGGCGCGTCCTTGCGGATCTTCGCAAGGGCGATCTCTGGCAGGACGGTGAAATTCGAGAAGGTCGAACAGCCCATATAGTGGGCGATGGCCTGCCCCTTGTAGCTGAAGCGCGAACTGCCGTCGGGCATCAGCCCCTTGCCCTGCGTCCCCCGGATGGCGGTGCACAGGTTGGTCTTGCGGCTCAGGCAGCTTTTACATTGCCGGCACTCGGGCGTGTACAGCGGGATCACATGGTCCCCGACGGCCACCGAGGTCACCCCCGCCCCCACCTCGACCACCACGCCCGCGCCCTCATGGCCCAGGATCGAGGGGAAGATCCCCTCGGAGTCCAGCCCGTCCAGCGTATAGGCGTCGGTGTGGCAGATGCCGGTGGCCTTGATCTCGACCAGCACCTCCCCGGCGCGCGGCCCCTCCAGATCGACCTCGACAATCTCCAGCGGACGTTTGGCCTCAAAGGCGACGGCGGCGCGGGTTTTCATTCTGATTCTCCAGACTTGTTCCTGGCAGCGGCCAGCTTCTCCAGCACCCGGCCCCGCCCTTTCGACAGGGCCGTGATCACGCCGCGGAAGGTCGCCACCTCCTGCGCCGTGAACGCGGCCCGGCCCAGCATGACCCGCAGGTTCTGGCTCATCGAGCGGAATTTCTCCGGCGGATGAAAGAAGCCGGCGGCGTCCAGCTCGCGCTCCAGATGCTCGTACATCCCCAGCGTCAGCTCACCCGAAGCCGGCGGCTCGCCCTCGCGGAAATTCGGCGGCGGGGCGTCCAGCACCAGGGTCCGCCACTCATAGGCGGTGATGGCCACCGCCTGGGCCAGGTTCAGGCTCTGGTGGCGCGGATCGATGGGGATGGTGACGATGCCCTGGCACAGGGCGATGTCCGAGGTCTCCAGCCCCGACCGCTCGCCGCCGAACAGGATGCCGACGCGCAGACCCGAGGCCCGGTCGTCATACAGCACCCGCGCCGCCTCGCGCGGCGTCCGCACCGGCTGGCGCGTCTCGCGCGGCCGGGCCGTGGTGGCAAAGACGGTGTTCAGATCGGCGACGGCTTCCGCCACGCTGTCGAACACCCTGATCCCCTCCAGCACCCAGTCGGCGCCCGAGGCCGTGGCCCAGGCCCGCTCCTGCGGCCAGCCGTCGCGCGGCGCGACCAGCCGCAGCTCCGTCAGCCCGAAATTGGCCATCACCCGTGCCACAGCGCCGATGTTCTCGGCCATCTGGGACTTGTCGAGGATGATGACGGGGGGGGCTAGTTCACTCAATTCCGCTCATCCCGGCGAAAGCCGGGACCCAGTCCTGTCCAGCTTGCCGCCTGCATCTCAGGACAACCGTTCCGGCGGCGATCCAACGACTGTTCACCCAAAACACTGGGTCCCGGCTTTCGCCGGGATGAGCGGAAAAGAAAAGAGCTATTCGACAGCGAGCGCCGCCCGCACCCCGTCCAGATGTCGCTCATAGTTTCGCCACCGACCCGACGAGCGGCGGTACAGGGGTTCGCGTACCTGCCAGACACTGGCGGTCCGCACCGGGGCGGCGGCCTTGTGGAAGTCCAGCACCGCCTCCTCCCAGTCCAGTCCGCAATAGGCCAGCAGCCGCTCGATCGCCGGGCGCGGCTCGACCACCAGGGCGTCATAGTCGAGGTCGAGGATGTCCGGATACAGCGCCTTCCAGTGCCGCATCAGCCGCACATACTGCCCGTGCCAGTGGGCCAGGTCCCCGAGGTCCAGCGCATGGCCCATCGACCGGTCCAGATGCAGGAACCAGTTGGACAGGATCACATCCAGCGGCTCGCGCACCGTGTGGACGATGCGGGCGTTCGGGAACATCGCCTTGATCAGGCCGATGTGCAGGAAATTGTCGGGCCGTTTGTCGGTCACCACATCGGCCTGTGGTCGCGCCGTCTTCAGCCCGCCGAGGTACAGCCCCCTCAGCTGTTCGAACACCTCCGGCCCCGCCCCGCCCAGCGCCTGCGGATAGCCCACGACCGCCCGCGCAAGGCCGGGCACCAGCCCCAGCTCCCCGCCGCCCGTGACCCGGCTGTGGCCCGCCATGATCTGTTCGACGAGCGTGGACCCTGACCGGAACAGGCCGCAGATGAAGACCGGCGGCGCACCGGCGTCCGCGACGGGCAAGGCCGGTTCGGGAAAGGCCGCGATCAGGCTGTCGATGAACCGCTCATGCGCCGCCCGGTCATAGCGCGCGCCCTCGGGGTCGGTGGCGCGGCTGGCGGCATTGGCGGCGGCATAGGCGGCGAAGGCTTCGTCATACGCACCGACCTGATCCAGCGCCCGCCCGAGTGCGAACCCCAGCTCCGCCCGGTCGCTGACATGAAGGCCCGGCTGTGCGGCCGCCGAACGCAGCGCCGCGATCACCGGATCCTCCGGCCCCGTCAGCCGCGCCAGCCCGGCCGCCCTCGCCATCGCCACCGGATGCCCCGGGGCGACGGCCAGCGCACGCCCATAGGCCTCCATGGCCGCCTCGCGCCGTCCCATGTCCTCATGCAGATTGCCGAGGTTGAGCAGGGCCGGCAGCCAGTCCGGCGCGACCGCCAGCGCAGCCTCCAGATCCGCCAGCGCCAGGTCGGGCCGGCCGAGATCATCCGCATGGATCACGCCGCGGTTCAGCCAGGCCTCCTCCGGCCCGGAGACCCCGCGCCGCACGGCCTCCTCATAGGCGGCCAGCGCCGCCGCGAACCGGCCGGACTGGCGCTCCATCAGGGCCAGGTTGAACCAGCTGTCGGGCAGGTCCGGCCGGATCGCCAGCAGCTGGCGATAGGCCTGGGCCGCCTCCTCCGCCCGCCCCGCCGCGCGCAGGCGCGAGGCCAGGGCCATCAGGGCTTCGGCAGGCTCGGCCAATCAGTCCTCGCCGTACATGGCCAGCCAGGGATCGGCGGTCCCGGCCTCGACCTCATTGACCTTGACCGCCGGCCAGCCGATCGAGTCATCGGCCGAGTCCCGCCAGGCGAGGATGAACAGGTCGCGCAGTTCCGACGCCCCGGCCGCCAGCCGGGCCGTCACAAAGGCCCCGCCGCGGGCGTCGCTGTCGCGGAAGCCCCCGGCCTTTTCCAGCACATAGAAGGGCGTCACCTCGGCCAGGGTCGCCCTCAGATAGGCGGGCACGCGGGCGCGAAGGTCAAACCCTTCCAGCGCCGGGGCCGCCATGGCCGCCTCGACGGCATCCAGCCGTGCGACCCGGTTGGTGAAGGCCCCTTCAAAGGTGCTGTGGGTCTGGCGCGAGGTCGTGAAACCCTGCGGATTGGGCGTATCCCGGTTCCAGCCGTTGTAGTGGATGGTCGTGTGGTGCGGCTGAGAGCCGTCCCCGACATAGTGGCCCAGATAGCCCATGTCGCGCAGGATCAGGGCCTCGCGACGGACCCGGTCCTCGCGGTACCAGGCGCGTTTGCCGGGATCACGCTCGCGCCCCTCGGCGGCGTACAGCACCCGCCAGGTGGCAAAGTCGCGCACCAGCTGCTGATAGCCGTCCATGATCGCATAGGGCAGGTAACCGGCGTCATCGACATCGCTGCCCGCCGCGATCAGGGCCGCGTCATATTCCGACTTCAACCGCGGCAGGGCGTCGATCGACGGTCCCCCGGCGACCATGATCCGGCCATCGTCCAGCATGTCGACGAAATGGGCCGTGTCGCGCTCGCGGTCGTGCGGCTGGCCGCCGCCCTTGGTGCGATCCGGCTCGCGCGACAGCTCCCCGACCTCGGCCGCCGCGCCGGGCGTGCGCAGGAAGGCGGGCAGTTCGTCGGGCAGGCCACGGACGGCCGCCATGCCGATCAGCCGGTGGCCGGTATTGCCCCAGGCGGAGACAGAGGCGGGAACGACCGCGAGCGACAGGACGGCGGCGGCGATGAGGATGCGTTTCATGGGGAGCGTCGTAGCGCATTCCCGCGGGCGTCGGGAGGGGGCTTTGGCAGGGTGCCCGGCCAAGGCTGGATGCCCGCCCGAAAGCAGACGTTGCGAAGGTCGGCTATGGGTGGGAAGCGGACATCGGCTCAGCAGACGTCCAGGGCCTGACGCCGGGCCGCCCCCTTGCCCTCGCACCATTTCGGCCCGGACCAACGCCCGCCCGCCCTTTTTCCCGGACCGGGGGGAACAGCGCCCAGGGGGCGACTGCATGGGCGGTCGCCGTTGCCTGATTTCAATCGGGGCAGGGTCGCTTGAGTGGGTGCCGCCTCAGTCCGGTTCGCCCGCCTCGTCGTCGAGATCAGGGTCATCGGTCGTCTGGCTCTGCTGGACCTCTGTGGTGGCCGCGTCTGTCGCGGGTTGGCCCGCGGCTTCGTTACCGGGCACATTGCGACCTGCGTCGCCGGCGGTCGACGGCCCGCCGCCGCCGTTGCGGGTGCCGCCGCCGTAGCCGCCGCTGGAGCCGCTGCCGTAGCCGCCTCCGCCTCTGTTGGCACTGCTCCCTGCCGAACGGTCGCCCCCCAGCTCGGCCAGCATGGCAGAAAAGGCAAGGTCGCCGTCACTGCCACGCCTGAGTTGGTTTCTATTGATGAGTACTCGCTGCGTGTGAGCAAGGGTCGCACGGGCTAGAGGTCTCCCCCTGAGGCCTTGAATAATCCAGCGTGGACCTGTGACTTGTTCGATATAAGTTTCCAAAGATTCCTTGATTCGCTGTTGCGCGGCCTCGCCGCTCAGGCCAGCTTCCTCGGCTGAGCGCACTCCTTCAAAGAACAGTTCACTGACAATCGACTCCTGGTCATTGTGCCAAGTTTCAAGAGCCCCATCCTGTACTACAATACTTCCACTAGACGGTTCTAGAATACGTTCCTGAATGACAGGCGGGGCGGAAGCCGCCACTGCCCCTGCCATCGCCACCATCGCCATCACGGCAGCGCTGACCAGACCGATGTTCCGCATCCCAGGCTCCTGTCAAAGTTGACCAACGATACACGGTGCAAACGCAGAAGATAGCCGTCGGAAACGTCCGCTTTGGGTCGGAAGCCGACGGTCGCTTGAGGGTGGAAAGCGGACATCTACGTCGCGTTGCTTACGCCGGAGACGGGGCCAACGACCTGTCCAGATATTTGTGCGGCGACAAGGTAGGGGCGTCAGCGCGTTACAGCGGCCAGCGACGGGACAAATGCGGGCGTCAAGTTGACGAGGATGAGCAGAATCAGCAGGAAGATGTTCACGCGGCGGTTTCGAACCATCATCAGAGCGACGAGCCCTCCGAAGAACAGGCCAATCCGCAGGATCGTCGCCGGCGTATAGCCCTCGCCGGTCTCGCCAACCGTCGCGACAGAACCCGCTGCGTTCGTGATCCACACGGCCGCCAGCGGCAGGCGTTTGTGCCCATCATAGTATTCGTCCAACGACGGCCACTCGGAGGGATCGCGCGGAAAGACCAGCGAAGCCCCGAGGAAATAGATCAACGAAGTGGCCAGACCGAAGAAGATCGTGGCGTAGCTGATCTCGATATCCTGGGCTTGCACCCATCCGATCGCCCAAAAGGTCGAGATGTCGATCAGCATGAACAGGGCGAGCAGCGGTGTCACGACGCCGAACCTGACCGCCTTGCGTGACTTAAGGGCGTCGGCCAAGCCTGAGGCGAGCGTGACCGCCGCCAGACCCATGATCAGGCCGAAGAAGCCGAAGTAGAACTCGAAGGGGCTCATCGGCCCTCCCGAGCGCAATCAGGCGGTCAGCTTATTGCTCGATCAACGTTCCGTCACCTGCTTTTCTGATCCTGAATGTCGCCTTTGGGTCGAAAGCGGTCCCTGACCGCCGCTCCAAAAGCAGCCCAACCCTGCCTGTACAGGCACCCGGCCAACCCGTTCCGCCCCCCTCCCGCCCCTAGATCCACGCCGCGATGGCATCCAGCGGCTTCTTGACCAGGGCCGCCGTCGGCACGGTCGCATCCGCCGCGGGATGGCCCGCCACCAGCAGCAGGAAGGGCTTCTCCGACGCCGGGCGTCCGCAGATGTCGGCGAGGAAGGTCATCGGCGCCGGCGTATGGGTCAGGGTCGCCAGCCCCGCCGAATGCAGGGCCGCGATCAGCAGGCCGGTGGCGATCCCGACGCTCTCGGGCACATAGTAGTTCTTGCGGTCGTCGCCGGGGTTCGGCCCGCCCCGCTTCTGGCCGAAGATGGCGATCAGCACCGGTGCCGTCTCGAGGAAGCCCTTGTCCGGATCGGTCCCCAGCGGCGCCAGGGCGTCCAGCCATTCCTGCGGGGCCTTGGTGGCGTAGAACTCCCGTTCCTCGGCCTCGGCGGCCGCGCGAATGCGGGCGCGGGCCCCGGCGCTTTCGATCACGCTGAAGAACCAGGGCTGGTGGTTGGCCCCGGAGGGGGCCGAGCCGGCGGTCAGGATCGCCTGTTCGACCACGGCCCGCGGCACGGGCCGGTCGGAGAAATCCCGCACGGTGCGCCGGGCGGCCATCAGGTCGCGAAAGGCTGTCGCCCGCGCGATCCGCTCGGCATCGTCCATGGATCCGTAGCCGGTCAGGGGCTGGCAGGGATGGTCACGCATGAGGGGCTCCGGGCGGGGACCCGGCCGGTCTAGCGGATACCGAACGCCCCCTCCACCCGCGCCACCCAAGTCTGAACGGCCGGATAGGCCGACAGGTCGAAATCCCCCTCGTGCGCGACCCTTGTGTAGGCGACCAGCGCCAGATCGGCGAGCGTCGGTCCGTCGCCGACCAGCCAGTCCGCCGCGGTCAGGGCCGCCTCCATCCGGGCCAGGGCCGCATGGCCGCGCTCCATCAGTCGCGGCTCGATCTCATCCGCCCGCTTGCCGCCCAGCAGCCGCTGGAACCGGACCACAGCGATATAGGGCTCGTGGCTGTACTGCTCCCAGAACAGCCACTCATACATCCGGGCGCGGTCATACGGATCGGCCGGGATGAAGGCCGTCCCCTCCCCGAAGAAGCCGATGATGGCATTGGATTGGGCCAGCACCCGGCCGTCCGCCAGCACCACGGCAGGCACCTGACCGGCGGGGTTCCGGGCCAGGAACTCCGGACTGCGCGTCACGCCTGACATGACATCTGTTTCGACCCAGCGATAATCACGCCCGAGCCGGTCCAGCAACCACTTGACCTTCAAACAGTTGCCGGAACGAATATCTCCATAGACAGTAAGCATCGTGCCTCAGCAAAGTGTTTCTGATCTGCGAATACAGCTTACAGATTTTTCCGTTTTGGCAAAGCGGGATCGGACACAACCATCACAGGCCCGACTTATCCACCGCAAAGTCGGACAGGTGGTCGCACCCGGTCTCGCTTGACCGGTTTTCGCCACATTTGAAACCGACAAGCCCGCCGCCGGACGCGTCAGGGCCGGTGATTCCGTGAGTCAATTCATGCTCGGCACTGCCGCTGCGCTCGCCCTCATCTGGGCGATGGCCTTCCCCGCCGCGGGGGATCCGGTGCCCTATGAGGTGGCTGTCGCCGCCGACCGGGCTGCCGTATCAACCGCCGCCAGCGATGAAGGTTCCGACAGCGGCACGGGCGTGCTCACCCCCGAACAACAGGCCCTGATGGCCGAAGAGGCCGACTGGACCGCACGGGTCAATCTCTACCATGCCGGCGGTGGCGGGGCGACGGGCAACGACAGCCTCGGTTGCCGCCCGATCGCCATGCGCACCATCGCCACCGACCCGCGCTACATCCCCCGCCGCACCCGTCTGTTCATTCCCGAGACGGTCGGCATGCGGATGCCCGACGGTGCCATCCACGACGGCTACTGGTACGCCTCCGACACCGGCGGCGCGATCAAGGGCCAGAAGATCGACCTCTATACTGGCCACGGCCGCGCCTCGATGTCCCCGGCCATGCCGCTGAACCAGCGCCGCCTGACCCTGATCGATGCCGGCCGCTTCGATGGCTGCCCCCCGTCCTGGGACGAAACCCCCAGCCAGACGACGCAGATGGCCTCGAGCGGCTCGAACGCCGGCTCGAACTGAAGCGAGTGGTTAGTGGCTAGGGGCTAGGGGCTGGCTGCTTCACTGGCGGCGGAAGGGCGGCGCGAGCAGCGCCACCGCACCCGTGCCGGCCAGCCACTAGCCACTAAACACTCAGAACTTCCGCTTGCCGCTGACCGTCTCGAAGAACATTCGCCAGTCGCCCATCAGGCTCCACAGCGGATACTGGAAGGTCGCCGGCCGGTTCTTCTCGAAGAAGAAATGCCCCACCCAGGCAAAGCCGTAGCCCACCAGCGGCATGGCCAGCAGCCACCAGGCATTGCGGGTCACCAGGGCCAGAACCATCACCCCGATCACCAGCGCCGTCCCGACGATATGGATGCGCCGGCACGTCTGGTTGGAGTGCTCGTGGATGTAATACGGATAGAAGGCGCTGAACGACTGATAGCGTTCGCCGGGTGCGGGCTGGCTGGTCATGACGACAGCCTCTCCCCGCCTCGCCTTGCGGTCAAGTCGGCGGCGTTCACCATGACTGTCAGCGATCGCGAAAGGCTCCCGGCCCGATAGTCCGGCGTCCCAGCCCGGAGTCGCCCCATGCAGGCCTTCGCCATCGCCGCTTCCGGAATCGCCGGAGCCACCGACCGGTTCGCCGCCAGTGCCGCCCGCACGGCCCGCGATCCCCTCGCAGACCTCGCCGGCGAAACCGTCGAACGCATGACCGCCAAGGCGGAGTTCTCGGCCAATATCGCGGTCCTGAAGACGGCCGACGAGATGTACGGCAGCCTGCTCGACATCCTGGCCTGAGGCGCCCCTAGCCCTCGGTCACCGGCTCCGGTCCGAGCAGCCGCCGGATCGCCGGCCAGATCTTCGCCAGAGCCGAAAGGAAGCCGACCACGGTCGAGATCCACTGGAAGGCGGTCCAGACCCAGCCGAACAGGTCACCGTCGCCCAAGGCCTGGCTGATTGGAAACAGCACCCGCGACACCCCGATCTGGAAGGCGGCATAGCTCTCGGCATATTCGATCGAGCGGTCGGCAAAGAAGGCGATCGCCACCGCCGCCGACACCGGCGCCCACAGCAGCGGAAGGGCCAGCAGCACGGTCAGCAACAGCACCGCCAGCTTGGTCCCCAGGGTCTCGCCCGACAGCAGGCTCATCACAAGGCCGACGCCCAGCGCCAGCGCCGTCGCGCCCAGGAGCACAGGCAGCACCCAGTCGATCGCGACCATCAGGTCCGCGAACATCAGTCCGATCAATATGGCCGTGCCGCTCAGCAGGAAGCCACCGACCCAGAGGGCAGCGTACTGGCCCAGACGACGCTTGAGATAGCCGAGATTGAACATACCGAACCTCCGAACGCCCCGACCGGAGGATGCCGCGCTCCACGCCCGCTGTCCATTGACGTAACGACGGTTGGAGAGGGGTTGAGGAACGAGGGAAAGGGCACGAAAGATGTGATCATCTCTGGCCTGCCTCCTGACCCCAATCCTTGATCCCCCGCCCCCGGAGCCATTCCATGCCGTTCCTCGATATCACCGTCATTCCCGTGCCCATGGCCAACAAGGCGGCCTATCTGGAGCACTCGCGCCAGACGACGCCCTTGTTCAGGGAACACGGCGCCCTCGGCGTCACCGAATGCTGGGGCGAGGACATCCCCGACGGCAAGGTCACCGACTTCAAGCGCGCCGTGGCCCTGCAGGACGGCGAAACCGTCGCTGTCGGCTGGATCACCTGGCCCGACAAGGCCGTCCGCGACGCCGCATGGGAAACGCTGATGCAGGACGAACGGATGATGGGGATGGAGATGCCCTTTGACGGCAAGCGCATGATCTTTGCCGGGTTCGAGGTCGTGCTGGAAGGCTAGGCCTTGCCCCGCGGCGGGACAGTGGCTCCTGCGGGGATCACCGGCAGAACCGGGTGTCCGTCGCTTCCAGATGCAGGTGGTCCCGATGCACCGCATTGTAGTCGGGGCTCAGGACGGTGCCGAAGATGCGGCAGGCGTCGTCGCGGATGCGGCGCAGGAAACGCGCCTCGGGCGCGTCTCCGCTCCAGTCGCCGGCCACGGCGATGCGCCGCCCGTCGCGCAGGCGGACGCCCGAGAAGTCCAGCGCCGCAGCCTGGGAGTGGGCGCTGGCCCGGGTGCTGGTCCCGCCGTTGTTGATCGGGCGGCAGGCATAGGCTCCGAAATGGTCGATCTGGACCACATCGGAGCCGAGGATCTCCCGCGCCGCCGGCTCCAGCGACTGGCGCCGCCAGATGCTCAGGGCCAGCGCCGTCCGGCAGGTCATCTCGACGTCTCCGGGCGACATGCGGGCGACCGTCCCCATGTCCGGGCCGAGGACGCCGCCGGCGGTTAGGCCGCAGGTCGGAGAACTTGACCGGTTCGGAACGGGTCGGAAGGTCACCCGCGCAGTCGTCAGCTGGGCCATGCATTGCTCCAGCGCCGCGCTCTCCCGGATCACCGCCGACCGGGTGTCGACGCCGATCGGCCGGTCTATCAGGGCTCCGTCCAGCGGCACCGCCACGCGGGGCAAGGCAGGCCCGGGATAGGGGGCAGGACCGGGTCGGTCCCCCGACATGGAGCTGCAGCCCGCCAGCAGCAGGATTGCGGAAACCGCGATCGAAACGAGACGTCGAACGGGACGCATGAGATCAGGCTAGGGTGAATTGCGCGGGCAGATAAGCGTGCAGTCGACCGATCCCGGGCGATTCAGCGCCTATCCGGCATCGGCTTCCAGAAGTGCGCCCCGCGAGAGCGAGTGGGCAAACAGGAGTCTCATGTTTCCGGGAATTTCGGGCGTGTAGGTGCGCGACAGCCGGTCCCGCACCTCCTGTGAGACTGCGCCCTCCGGGGCGAGCGGCGTCCGCGCCGCGACGGCGGCCTCGAAGCGCCGGTCGTCCTCCTCCGGGTCACCGGACAAATCACCAATCCGGGACATCACACAGGCCGACGCAAGGGGCGATCCACCTGCATCCCGCAGCGTACCCAGCGACAGACCCTCGATGATCTCGGCGCGCTGGCGGGCAATACCGCTGAAAATGCCGAAGATGATTGTGCCGTGTTCGGCATCCGCGCCGAAATAGAAGAACTGGTTCTGCAACAGCAGCGCCGCCCCCTCATAGCGGACGCCCTCGATGCCGCTGCGAAACCGGATGACGCCCGCGGGCTCATTGCGAATTTCGATGATGTCACAAATGAACCTGCCGGGCAGGTCGCTGGAGGCGCGCGTGCTCTGCCACAGGCCCGCATAGGCCCAGCCCCGCTGGCGTGCACCGCGTCGGGCCTCTTCGAGGATGGGAGCCGGGATCCAGTCCGGCGCACCGTCCACGGCTACCGGGCCGGCATTCACACCAAGTCGCGCCTCAAACCCTGCCACCGGGCGGTCCCAGTCCAGCATGGTGAAGCCGTCCACCCGACTGCCGATGAACCGGGTCAGATTGGCGAGGTTGTGCTCTGAAGGCGTCACGGTTCCCGCCGCCCAGCGTCCCACCAGCGACTTGTCGACATTCAGGGCCGAGGCGAGCCCCGTGCGACTGAGCACGAGCGCCTTGAGCACCAGACAGAGTTTCTCGGCAAACGTATCCGGCCTCATGCTGCAACGGTCTCACGGGTCTGCGTGGCATGCAACCCGAATGCAACCCGGTGCAACCCTCCGTGCGCGCCGGTGTGCTGCGCTGCATCTGCCCGCGCCGGGAGGGAAGCGCCAAAAGCCGCTCCGCAAAGCCGACCCCGCCCTCGCCGCCGAGGGACGGGCGAGGTGCCAACCTCACCCCTTCCCGGAGAGCCAGAATGAAAACCCTGACCGCCCTTCTGACCGGCGCGACCCTGATCGCCCTGACACCGAACCCCGTCGTCGCCGACGACTCCGCCATGTCCTTCGCCGTTCACGACATCATCGTGAGCTCCAATATCCCGGCCCTGAACATCTCCGTGCGCAACCAGACCCAGAGCACCGACCCGGCCCAGCGCAACCTGCGTGTGGTGTCCCAGACCCCGGTGGTGAGGGCCGCCGGGCAGGTCTGGTGCAAATCGTTCCAGAACGCCGAGACCCGCGCCGACGCCGCCCAGGTGATATTCGGCAACGGCGGGCTCGCGGCGGCACCGGGCGGTGCAAATTTCCTCGGGGGATGGTCCGCCTCGCCCGTCGCTGAACTCGGCGGCAATGAAGAGGTCCGCAACTACTCGATCAATGCGCCGGTCAACTTTCCGGACGATGGCGCTGCGTGGATCGGCCTCAATCCGGTGCACCATGTCGAGCAGCGCCTGCAGAATTTCGTCCAGAACGGTGCCGGTTCAGAGGCGGACTTCCTGCGTGTCGATGATGTGTTCGAGACCACGATCAAGGTGAACGTTGTCGGCTGGTGCGACTATGAAGGTCAGAATGTGCAGGGCCGCTATGCAGGCTTCCGGCAGATCGATGTGCCGGTCCACATCTTCTATCATGGCGATCCGGACATCGAGGATGTGATCGTCGGTGTGGGGACGGCCAATACCCTCCAGGCACCCGCACCCGGACAACCAGGGCGCCGGGCAACACCGCCCGCCCGCCGGGCCCCGACAGCGCGCGGGAACGAGACACGCACGCGCCAACCCACCGGTGCCGCTTCGCCCGCGATCCAGGCGTCGATGGCGAAACGTGTCCAGCGCGTCCAGCAGCGGGTCCGCCCTCCCGTCCAGCCGGCCGACCCTCACGGTGCCGCGGCCCAGGGCGGTATCTCGATCGCCACGGGCGATCTCAACGGCGACGGCACAGTCGGCCTGCTGTTGCCCGCCGTGCAGAAGATGCACCAGCCCCCGGCCGCCGAAGCCCCGGAACCGACCTGTCAGGATCTGGGCTCCACGCTCCGCCGGGAGGCCGCACGGGCCGTGTTCGGGGCGCTGTTGGGGTCCGGCCGTTCCCGTCGCGATTCGGAGCGCCCATCCCTCCAGGACCGCCTGGTCGACACGGTCGTCGACGAGGCGTCCGGATGCCGGCCTGAAACGGACCCGGCGGACCGGGCGCGCTGACGGTCCGCGCCCGGCGTCCCTTCGATCCCGGATCAGGGGACGCCGGGTGCGGAACCCGTATCAGCTGTCGAGGAAGCTCCGCAGCTTCCGGCTACGGCTCGGATGCTTGAGCTTGCGCAGGGCCTTGGCCTCGATCTGGCGGATGCGCTCGCGGGTAACCGAGAACTGCTGGCCGACCTCTTCCAGGGTGTGGTCGGTGTTCATGCCGATGCCGAAACGCATGCGCAGGACGCGTTCCTCGCGCGGCGTCAGCGAGGCCAGCACGCGGGTGGTGGTCTCGCGCAGGTTCGACTGGATCGCCGCATCGATGGGCAGGATGGCGTTCTTGTCCTCGATGAAGTCGCCCAGGTGGCTGTCTTCCTCGTCGCCGATGGGCGTCTCGAGGCTGATCGGTTCCTTGGCGATCTTCAGGACCTTGCGGACCTTCTCCAGCGGCATGGCCAGCTTTTCGGCCAGCTCTTCCGGGGTCGGCTCGCGGCCGATCTCATGCAGCATCTGACGGCTGGTGCGGACGATCTTGTTGATCGTCTCGATCATGTGCACCGGGATGCGGATGGTCCGCGCCTGGTCGGCGATCGAGCGGGTGATGGCCTGACGGATCCACCAGGTGGCGTAGGTGCTGAACTTGTAGCCGCGGCGGTACTCGAACTTGTCGACCGCCTTCATCAGGCCGATGTTGCCCTCCTGGATCAGGTCCAGGAACTGCAGGCCGCGGTTGGTGTATTTCTTGGCGATGGAGATCACGAGGCGCAGGTTGGCCTCGACCATTTCCTTCTTGGCCTGACGGGCCTCGCGCTCGCCCTTCTGCACCGTCTGGACGATGCGGCGGTAGTCGTCGATCGGCAGGCCGGCCTCGGTGGCCACGGCGGCTACGTCGCCGCGGATCTGGGCGATCTGGGCCTGTTCATTGTCGCTGAATTTGGTCCACCGGACGCCCATGTCCTTGACCCGGTCGGCCCAGGTCGGGTCCAGCTCGGCGCCGAAATAGGATTTGAGGAATTCCGGACGGGAGATGCCGTAGCTGTCGGCCAGGCGCAGCAGCCGGCCTTCCAGGCCCATCAGGCGCTTGTTGATGGCATAGAGCTGCTCGACCAGCGCCTCGATGCGGTGGTTGTTCAGCTTCATCGTCTTAAGCCGGCCTGAAATGCCCGACGTCAGGGCGTCATAGGCCTTCTGGTCCTTGGCGGAGAGGACTTCGCCCTTCAGCCGGCTTTCAACCAGCTTGTCCTGCAGCTTGCGGAAGGCCCCGAAATCAGCTGCGACCGAGTCCAGTACTTCCATGACGCCGTCGCGCAGTTCGGCTTCAAGGGCCGAGATCGACATGCCGCCGCCGTCGTCGAAATCCTCGTCCTCCTCATCATCCGTTTCCGGCTTGGGCTCCGCACCCTCTTCCGGCTCGGGCGGGGCGACGACCGTGCCCGCAGGCGGCTGGTTGTGCGGCAGGGAGGAGGGATTGAGCACGCCATAGGTGGCGTCCAGATCGATGACCTCGCGCAGCAGGATCCGGTTGTTGGCCAGTTCGTCGCGCCAGACCATGATGGCCTCGAACGTCAGGGCGCTTTCGCACAGGCCCGAGATCATGGCGTCGCGACCGGCCTCGATCCGCTTGGCGATGGCGATCTCGCCCTCGCGGCTCAGCAGCTCGACCGAACCCATTTCGCGCAGATACATCCGCACGGGATCGTCGGTACGATCATAGGCGGCCTTGGCCGGGGTCTCGGAGACGCTGGTCTCCGCCCGTTCAACGACCTCGCCGCCTTCCTTCTCGGTGGTCTCGGTGGCGTCTTCCTCGGCCTCGACGACGTTGACGCCCATCTCGGACAGCATCGCCAGCGTGTCCTCGATCGCGTCGGGAGTCACCTCTTCGGACGGCAGGACCTTGTTCAGATCCTCCATCGTCACATAGCCCCTCGCCTTGGCCTGTTTGATGAATTTCTTCACACCGGCGTCGGTGAGGTCGAGCAGCGGACCGTCGCTCTGGGCTTCGGTTTCCTGCGTCTCGGTCTGGGCGCTCATGCAGTTTTTTCTCCGGGTGGAGGGCTGATCAGGCCGTCCGCCAAATACAAGGTGTGGCAGGTTCGTTGGTTACGAACCCGCGCTGTCTTCCCAGATTTCTCCGGTTTTGATCGCGCGACGCAAAGCATCCCGCTCGGCTTTCAGCCTGCGGAACGCTTCGTCCTGGCCCGGCATGCCTGCCGCCGAGCTCAGTGCATCTTCCAGCGCCGCCACGCGAGTGAGCGCGTCGAACGCCTGCGACCATCGGACCCTTGCTTCGGCGAGGGGCGCATTTGCGGCCAGGAAAGGCGCGCCGGACTTTGCCGCCGCCTTCTCGACCTCGCGCACTAAAGCATCGTGACCCGACTGCGCCAGATGGCGACGCAAGGCCGCCGAGTCAAGGTCTTGTCCAGAGAACCGCAGACGGACCATCTCCTGCGCCAGACCGTCGAGCGAGGCGTCCCCGAATCCGTGGGCGGAAATGGCCTCGAGATGGTCATCCATCCGTTCCGGATCGTCGATGGCACCGTGGGCCAGGGCGGCGGCCACCGGCTCGATCGACCGGCTCAGGGACTGCATCGCCCGGGCCCCCTCGGCGGTCTGGCCCAGCTTCGGCGGCGGTCCGGGACGCCAACGGCCGCCCGGGCCCGGCGCAGCCTGGCCTTGCGGCGCGCGACGGGCCGGAAACAGGGCGTCGAAACGGTCGAACAGTTCGCGGCGATACTGCTCGGCCAGATCCTTGTCCTGGATGGCAGAGGCCGCCTGCCGCAGGCGACCCTTCAGCCCCGCGCGGCGCTCGGGCGAGTCGAGGGGTTCGACCTCGGCCTCCTTGCCGAACAGCACCTCGGCAAACGGGCGGGTGGCGGCCAGGGCCTGACGCAGGGCCGGTGCCCCCTTGTCACGCAGGATGTCGTCCGGGTCCTGACCGCCCTCCAGCAGGGCGAAGCGGAACGAGCGCCCCGACTTCAGCTGCGGCAAGGCGCGGTCGATGGCGCGATACGCCGCCCGTCGTCCCGCCGCGTCGCCATCGAAACAGAGCACCGGCTCGTGCGACACGCGCCACAACCGCTCCATCTGCTCCTCGGTCAGGGCGGTGCCCATGGGCGCGACAGCGGGGATGCCGGCACGATGGCAGGCGATCACATCCATATAGCCCTCGACCACCACAATGGCCTGGTCGCTCTTGCTCTCGGCCCCCAGGATACGGCGCGCTTCCGGCAGGCCGTACAGGGTCGCCCCCTTGTGAAAGAGCGGGCTCTCCGGGCCGTTCAGATATTTGGCGCGGTCGTCGGGGTTCATGGCCCGGCCGCCGAAGCTGACGATCCGGCCGCGGGCGTCGAGGATGGGGAACATCAACCGGTCGCGGAACCGGTCATAGGGCTGACCACCGCCCTCCGGCGCGATCAGCATCCCCGCCTCGACCAGATCGCCCGGCTTTGCGCCGCGCTGGACCAGGGCGGTCTTCAGCCCCTCGCGGTCGTTGGGCGCATAGCCGAGGCCGAACCGCTCCCACTGGTCCTCAGGCAGGCCGCGCTTTTCCAGATAGTCCCGCGCCGCCTTGCCGGGCGAGCGACGCAGATTGGCCGCGAACCATTTCTGGGCCAGGTCCATCCAGTCGGTCAGGCCCTGTTTCTTCGCCTCCCGCTCGGCCGCCTGCGGGTCCTCGGCCGGCAGGGCCATGCCCGCCTCCCCGGCCAGCCGCTGCACCGCCTCGACGAAGCTGAGCCGCTCGGTCTCCTGCAGGAAGGAGATGACGTCGCCGTGCTTGCCGGACGAGAAGTCGTGGAAGAAGCCCTTGTCGTCATTGACGAAGAAGGACGGCGACTTCTCCTTGGTGAAGGGGGACAGGCCGACATATTCGCGGCCCTGACGCTTGAGCTTCACCGTCCGCCCGATGATGTCGGACGGCCGAAGGCGGGCCTTCAGTTCTTCAAGGAAGCGGTCGTCGAAGCGCACACGGGCCTTATAGCGCGCAAGTCACCGGTTTGGGCGCCTTTACCTTTCGTTAAGCAGAGTGGCCAAACCGCGTCGTCAACTGCCTGATTATGCGCACAGTTTTCCTGCAGTGTCCGGAACTGTCCACAGACCTGTGGATTAACGATCCGGCCGTCCCGGAAGCGGACGGTGACAGGCGGACCAGCGGCGAAGACCGCAGTCCCGTCAGAGTACGAAAGCCGCCCCATGTTCATGACCATCGCCCACCCGGCGGTGGAGCCCCAAGGCCCCGACACCGTCGCCGTCCCCGGTTCCCCGTCGATTCCCGTCCTGTCGCCTCGCGCCCTGCACGCGCGCCTGCTCGAGAATGCGGCCCTGCGGCGGATGCGCGGCGCCGAGCGGCTGAGGAGCAACCGACTGGCCGACGCCGACTACTGGCTGCACGCCGCACCGGTCGCTATCCGAAAGGCCTGCGCCCTGCGGGAAGAGAACAGCTTCGCGCCGCTGCCCTGACAGGGAGTCCGCTACCGCCAGGCCGCTCCGGTCAGGGCCCCCTGGCGGCCGACCTCAAAGACGGCGCTCATGGATTCGACGCTGAAATCCAGGGCCGAGGCCTCGGAGTCATCCGGCAGGGCGGCGTAACGGAAAAACAGGTCATTGCGGTCGGCGAAGGCGCGATTGCCGGCCAGGGTCGTCACCAGCGAAGCCCTGAGCTGGACATCGACACTGCGGCTCAGAACCCCTTGGGGCGTATCCCGGGTAATCCCGAAAGTCGGGTTGGTCCGACCGTTGACGACGACATAAAACCGCGCGCCGCGCAGGCTCTCCGACGGCGCATTGAAAGACCACAGGGCTTCCGGCACCGCGAGGAAGGGCGTGGAGATACCGCCGTCGACATGCATTTCCTCAAAGGCGACCCCCTCCTTGTCGGAGGGGATCAGCACCGGCGGAAACGCTCCCGGTATGCTGGCAGACGCGATCAGGACATTGCGGAACAGCGCCAGGGCCGCCGACGAGGCCTGGGTCGCGATCGCGCCCAGATCCCAACTGACACCGCGCTGGGAATCGAGATCGGTTGTGGCGACCAGCAGGACCCGCCCCTTGGCATGCTCCGCGGCCACGGCGGCCAGCAGCGCCTCATCGACATAGCGTTCGACCAGGGCCCGAAGCGGCTCCGACCGGTAGATGCCGGACCCGAACAGGGCCCCGATCCCCTGAGGCTGCAACAGCCCGGCGGCAGCCCCGCCGGTATAGGCATCGGCCAGTTCGTCATCATAGTCGGAGCCGAGAAACACGAAGGGAGCCGCCAGGGCCCCGGTCGAGACCCCGGTCACGACCTCGAAATCCGGCCGCTCCCCGGTTTCGGTCCAGCCCTTCATCAGTCCGGCAGTGAAGGCACCGTTGGAGCCACCTCCGGACAGGGCGATGAAGTCCAGCCGCCCGTCCGGTCCGACCGGCAAACCCTCCCGGACGGCCTGCTGGAACAGGGCCGCGCGATCGGGCGCGTCCAGATAGACCCGGATCGGATGCGCCGGCGTCGAAGCCAGCCCCATCGGCCGGGCTCCCGCGCGGTCCTGGCTGTCGAAGGATGAGCGGGTCCCGCTGGCGCACGCGCCGAGCGTCATGGCGAGACACAGGGTCGTCAGGATACGGAGCGCCATGGGCGTCAATAGCACGGTTGGGCGCACGGAACGATGACGGTCCCGGCACACCCCGTCGTGACGTCGGCGTATCTAGCGGCGCGGCTTGAAGATGAAGTTGAAGATGTAGGCCGGGGTCTCGACCGCGTCGCGGTGATCCACCTGCGGGTCGAACTCCGCAATGGGCCGTTGGGCCCCGTTCTTGAAGACGAAGGCGTCATAGCCCAGCGCCTCGACCTCGGTGATGGAGGCCTCGATGGACCGGTCCGAGTGCCGTTCTTCCAGCTCGACCAGCAGCGTCGGCCGGTCGCGCCCGATCAGGCCGGCGGCCCCTGCAATCACAGCCGGCTCATGACCCTCGACATCGATCTTGATGAAGCCGACGGGTTCAAGGTCCAGTTCGTCAAGGCGGGCCGTGGCGACCTCGACCACGCCGAACTCCATGGCGCCGGCCCAGTTGGTCTCCAGCGAGGCGTGCTGGTTGGAAAAGCCCCGCGCCGACCGCGGGACCTTCAGGCTGGCCATGCCGGTGCGATCTGAAAGCGCGATCTGCCGGGCCTCGGCATTCGAGGGGCGCGCCGCATCCAGGATGGCGAACATCTTGGGATTGGGCTCGAAGGCATAGACCCGAGGGCAGAGCGCGGCCATCTGATGGGTCCAGACCCCGCGATTGGCACCGACATCCACGGCCGCCCGTTTCGGATCGACCAGGTCGGGCAGCAGCCGCAGTTCCGGTTCGCCCTTGCGAAGCTCCCGCGCAATGACGCGCTTCAACTCCTGACGAGGGTTGAACACTGCACGCTTGACCCGTTCCCGGAGCGTGGACGGCGGGACCCAGCTCAAGATCGGACTGTCATAGAATCGGCGAACCGCTGGAACAGATACAGGCTGTCGGTCGGACCCGGCGAGGCCTCGGGGTGATGCTGGACGCTGAACACAGGGCGACCGGTCAGGGCGATGCCGCAGTTGGTGCCGTCGAAGAGGCTGACGTGGGTTTCGCTGACGGCGTCGGGCAGGCTGTCGCGGTCGACGGTAAAGCCGTGGTTCATCGACACGATCTCGACCTTGCCGGTGGTCAGGTCCTTGACCGGATGGTTGGCCCCGTGGTGGCCCTGGTCCATCTTGACCGTCTTCGCCCCCAGCGCCAGCGCCAGCATCTGGTGGCCGAGGCAGATGCCGAACAGGGGCGTGCCGCTGTCGACCAGCTTCCGGATCTCGGGGACCGCATAGACGCCGGTCGCCGCCGGATCGCCCGGACCGTTGGACAGGACGACGCCGTCCGGCCTGCGCGCCAGAATGGCCTCGGCCGTCGTATCGGCCGGCACCACGGTGATCTTCGCGCCCGTCGAGGCCAGGGCCCGCAGGATGTTGCGCTTCACCCCATAGTCGATGACGACCACAGACCTGTCGGCAGCGTTCACGCGCGGATAGCCTTCCGGCCAGTCCCACAGCCCCTCGTCCCAGTCGAACGACTGCCGCGTCGAGGCGTCCTTCGCCAGATCAAGCCCGACCAGTCCTGTCCAGGCCTTCGCCTGTGCCACCAGCGCCTCGAGGTCGAACTGTCCGAACGGGTCGTGGGCGATCACGGCATGGGGCGCGCCCATGTCGCGGATGCGGGCGGTCAGGGCGCGGGTGTCGATCCCGGAAAGGCCAACGACGCCACGCCGTTTCATCCAGCCGTCGAAATCGCTCCCACTGCGCCAGTTGGCCGGGTCCGTCGGGGCATCGCGGAAGATCGCCCCGCGGGCCGAGGTGTCCGAGCCGCCGCCGATCTGTTCAATGTCCTCGACATTGGTCCCCGTGTTCCCGACGTGCGGGAAGGTGAAGGCCAGGATCTGGCTCATATAGGAGGGGTCGGTCAGGATTTCCTGATAGCCGGTCATGGCGGTGTTGAAGACCACCTCGCCCAGGGCGGAGCCGGTCGCGCCGCAGCCGAGCCCCTGCAGGATGGTTCCGTCCGCGAGCGCAAGCACGCCGGTGACGCCGGGGAGGAGTGTCGTGGTCATGGGGCGCTCTCTATCACCGAATCCCGGCGAACAAACGGCGCGTTTGCTAGTGAGCCGTCGGCGTCGGGTCAACCGGATTGGTCGCACCGCCCGGTTTGAACGCAAACCAGGCCCCGGTCGTCACCCCGAAGAAGATCGCTGTCGGCAGGATATAGCCGGGTGCTGCGGCCACCACCGCCGCTGTCGTGAACACCAGACCCAGGGCCGCGATGAACCGGGCCCGGGTCCAGCGCGCCAGCCGGAACAGGGAGGCGGAGCAGAGGCCGTAGACCACCAGGCTCAACACCGAGGTCACGCCGACCAGCATGCCGAACTGCCCGCCAAGGGTGGGCTGACCCGAGATGACCGCAACCACGCTCATGATCGCCCCGCCCAGCAGGGGGTTGGCCACCGGCGTTCGCTCGCCGGCCCCGAAGCCCGAGGGCAGATAGCCGGATCGGGCGGCGGCCCTCGCCGTCTCCCCGCCCAGCATGACCCAGCCGCTCAGCGTCCCGACGGCCTTGATCACGGCACAGGCCGCGACCGCCGCCCCGATCGAGGCCCCGAACACCCGCGCCGTCAGATCGGCATAGGGGCTCGACGATTCGACCAGCACGCCCGCCGGGATCACGCCGAACACCGCCACGCTCGCCGCGACATAGATGGCCGAGGCCAGCAGAACCCCGGCGATCGAGGCCCGGCCGACGTCGCGCGCCGGATTGCGGACGCGGGCCGACAGGACCGCCGCCGTCTCCACGCCGAGGAAGGCCCAGAAGATCAGGGCCAGCGAGGCGGGCACGCTTTCGGCCAGACTCTTCCCTGACGGGCTCCACGAGGCCGCAAAGGTCTCCCCGTTGAAGGCCGAGATACCGGCGGCCACGGCGATGACGAGGGGGACAAGGCCGATCACCAGGGCCAGGGCCGCGAACCGCGAGGCCGCTCGGGCTCCGAGGATATAGGCCCCCGTCGTCAACCAGATCAGGCCGAGGTTGCAGAAGGTGGCGGCGACCGGTTCCTTCAGCGCCGGGAAGAAGAAGCCGAGATAGCCTGTCGCCGCCACCGCAATGGCGACATTGCCGACAAGGCAGGCGGTCCAGAAGGCCAGGGCCGTCTGAAAGCCGAAGAACCGCCCCAGTCCCCGCTCGGCGAAACCGGACAGGCCGTCTGCGTCCGGCTGCAACCGGCCGAGGGCCGCGAAGACCAGGGCCAGGGTCACGGCACCCAGAGCGGCGACGCCCCAGCCGACCACGCTCGATGACCCGACCGGTGCCAGAGTGGCGGGCAGCAGATAGACCCCCGAGCCGATCATGTTCCCCGCCACGACGAGGGCGGCGAGACCCCAGCCCAGCTTGTGCCGGTCTTCGATGATGTCGGTCATGGATGAACCTCCGCGATCCGGGACTGGAACCAGGCCAGGGCGATCTCATGGTGGGGGCTGAGCACGCCGCGGTCATAGGCACCGGCCGACAGGTTGCGCTGCACCGCCTCGCAGATGGCGGCGTCCTCGGCGGTCAGGCGGTCCGAGGCGGTCAGGGCCTCGCCCAGCGCGCCCTCGCCGCCGTCATTGAGGAACAGATAGTCCAGCCGCGTCCGGCCCGGCCCGACCGGCGTCATCCGCTCGATCATGGCCCCGTCGCGATAGACGTTGATCCCGAGATTGGGCCACAGCCATCCCCACACGCCCGCCTGCGGCCCGTCATTGACCCCGACCGCCTCCTGCAGGACCAGATCGCCCTCGACCCGCACCCGGTATTCGGCGTCGCCCAGTTCATTCGCCAGCAGCGGGTGGACCGAACCGATGTGGTAGCCCTCGAGATAGTTCTCGGCATAGGTCTTCCAGTCGCAGGCCAGATCGTGCGAGCGGCGCAGGGCGGGCGCGGCGATCTCCAGCCCTCGCCCGGCCAGAAGGGCCTCCAGCGGCGCGACATGGTCCGCCAGCGGCGCGGCTTCGGCGTCCATCGTGGCGAAGACCAGACCGCGCCAGGTCTCCAGCCGCAGGGCCAGCAGACCGAATTCGCGCGGATCGAACCCGTCCGCTGCTCCGAATCCCGTCGCCGCCCGCAACCGCCCGTCCAGTGCGTAACGCCAGCCGTGATAGGCGCAGACCAGCTCGCCCTCGCAACGCCCGCTGGCCCCGGTGACCAGGGGCCCGGCCCGGTGGCGGCAGACATTGTGAAAGGCGCGCAAGACGCCGTCCTTCCCCCGAACCGCCAGCAACCGGTGACCGGCGACGTCCGTGGCGATCCAGTCGCCGGTCGCCGGGGCCTCGGCCTCGTGACCGAGAAACAGCCAGGCCCGACCGAACACGGCAGATCGCTCGCGTGCCCAGGCATCGGGACAGCCGTAGAGTCGGGCGGAGAGCGTAGCCTGCATGGGGCGATCAAGGCCCCGCCCGGCGCGCGCCGTCAACCGGTGAGATCAGGCTCGCCCGACTGTACGGGTCAGGACTCCGCTTGCCTGATCTGCGCAGGATGGGCCAAGACGCGGAGATGAGCATCACCACGGTCGGCCTAGATGCCGACGACACCCTCTGGCACAACGAGACCATCTTCCGCCTGACCCAGGCGCGGTTCCTCGACCTGCTGACCGATCACGACAACGACGCCATCGCCTCCCGCCTGGCCGAGGTCGAGCGTCGCAACCTTCGCCTCTATGGCTACGGCGTGAAGGGCTTCACCCTGTCGATGATCGAGACGGCCATGGAACTGTGCGACGGCGACCCGCCGCCGCGCGCCATCCGTGAGATCCTCGCCGCAGGCCGCGAAATGCTGGCCCATCCGGTCGAGACCCTGCCCGGCGTGGACGAGGCCCTGGCCGCCCTGTCGGAGCGGTATCGGCTGGTGCTGATCACCAAGGGCGACCTGCTGGACCAGGAACGGAAACTGGCCGCCTCGGGCCTCGGCGATCTGTTCGCGGCGGTCGAAATCGTCTCGGAGAAGGATCGCGGAACCTATGACCGCGTCTTCGCCCGGCACGGCACGGGGGCCGAGGAGGCCGTCATGGCCGGCAACTCCATGAAGTCGGATGTCCTGCCCGCCCTCGCGGCCGGGGCCTTCGCTGTCCACATCCCCTATGTCGTCACCTGGGCGCATGAGCTGGCCGATGCCCCGGAGGGACACGACCGGTACGGTGCGCTGGAGCGCATCGCCGAACTTCCGGCGTGGATTGAGGCGCGGGCGGACGGATAACCGCTTGCCCCTCCGCCCGCCCGTCTCTAGACGAAGCGCTTAACCGACAACCCGACCGACCCGCACGGCGTTACAGCCGCTGGCGGGCTCGCGCGCGCAAGGAGCCCGCCCCCGTGTCAGACGACGAGGTCCCGCACGAGGAACGCGACGCCATGATCCGGGCGACGCTGGCCGAGCACGGCGATTCGGGCGTCACCCCCCGCCACACCCTGTTTTACTTCTACGGCGAGGGCGACCACGACGACCTGAACGAGGTTGCGCGACGCGCCGGTTTCCTGACCCGGGGCCAGGACGACTGCACCATCCTCGAGACGACCATGTCCGTGGACGAGGCATCCTTCACCCCGGTCTCTTCCATGATGCAATCCTGGGCCGCGGCCTTCCAGCTGGACTATGACGGCTGGGAGTGCGCGGTCGTGACGAACTGAGTAGACCATGCCCAAGCGCACAGATATCCAGTCGATCCTGATCATCGGCGCCGGGCCGATCGTGATCGGGCAGGCGTGCGAGTTCGACTATTCGGGCGTGCAGGCCTGCAAGGCGCTGAAGGCCGAGGGCTACCGGGTCATTCTGGTGAACTCGAACCCCGCCACCATCATGACCGACCCGGAGGTGGCCGACGCCACCTATATCGAGCCAATCACCCCGGCCTTCGTCGAGCGCATCATCGCGAAGGAACGCCCCGACGCCCTGCTGCCCACCATGGGCGGCCAGACGGCGCTGAACACGGCCCTGGCGTTGGACGCCTCGGGCGCGCTGAAGAAATGGGGCGTGGAGATGATCGGTGCGAAAGCCGACGTCATCGACAAGGCCGAGGATCGCCAGAAATTCCGCGACGCCATGGACAAGCTGGGCCTCGAGAGCCCGCGCTCCAAGGCCATCCACCACATCGACGAGGCCGATGACGCCCTGGCCTTCGTCGGCCTGCCCGCCATCGTCCGCCCGTCCTTCACCCTCGCCGGCACCGGCGGCGGCATCGCCTACAATCGCGAGGAATACTACGAGATCGTCGAGCGCGGCCTGGACCTGTCGCCGACCACCGAGGTGCTGGTCGAGGAAAGCGTCCTGGGCTGGAAGGAGTATGAGATGGAGGTCGTCCGCGACAAGGCGGACAACTGCATCATCATCTGCTCCATCGAGAACATCGACCCGATGGGGGTCCACACCGGCGACTCCATCACCGTCGCCCCGGCCCTGACGCTGACCGATAAAGAGTACCAGCGGATGCGCACGGGCTCGATCAACGTCCTGCGCGAGATCGGCGTCGAGACCGGCGGATCGAACGTCCAGTGGGCCATCAACCCGGCCGACGGCCGCATGGTCGTGATCGAGATGAACCCGCGCGTGTCGCGCTCATCCGCCCTCGCCTCCAAGGCCACCGGCTTCCCGATCGCCAAGGTCGCCGCCCGTCTGGCGGTCGGCTACACGCTCGATGAACTGACCAATGACATCACCATGGTCACGCCGGCCTCGTTCGAGCCGAGCATCGACTATGTCGTCACCAAGATCCCGCGCTTCGCGTTCGAGAAATACCCCGGTGCCGAGGCCACCCTGTCGACCTCGATGAAGTCGGTGGGCGAGGTCATGGCCATCGGCCGGACCTTCCAGGAATCGATGCAGAAGGCCCTGCGCGGTCTGGAGACGGGCCTGACCGGCTTCAACGAGATCGAGATCGACGGCGTCATCGATGTCGAGGACGAGGCCGGTGCCCGCGCCGCCGTCGTGCGCGCCCTGGGCCAGCCGACGCCCGACCGCATCCTCGTCATCGCCCAGGCCTTCCGGCACGGCCTGTCGGTCGAGGAGGTCAACGCCGCCTGTTCCTACGAACCGTGGTTCCTGCGCCAGATCGCCGACATCGTGCGAACCGAGGGCCACATCCGGGTCCAGGGCCTGCCGGCCGACCCCACCGACTTCCGCAAGCTGAAGAGCAAGGGCTTCTCCGACGCCCGCCTCGCCCAGCTGACCGGCCAGACCGAAAAGGCCGTCCGCACCGCCCGCCGCGGCCTCAATGTCCGCCCGGTGTTCAAGCGCATCGACACCTGCGCCGCCGAGTTCGCCTCAGCCACGGCCTATATGTATTCGACCTATGAGACCGGGGCCCTGGGCCAGGTTCCGCAGTGCGAGTCCAACCCGACGGACAGAAAGAAGGCCATCATTCTGGGCGGCGGTCCCAACCGCATCGGGCAAGGCATCGAGTTCGACTACTGCTGCTGCCACGCGGCCTTTGCCTTCGCCGACATCGGCGTCGAGTCGATCATGGTCAACTGCAACCCCGAGACCGTCTCGACCGACTATGACACCTCCGACCGCCTGTATTTCGAGCCGCTGACGGCCGAGGATGTGCTGGAGCTGATCGAGGTCGAGCGTTCGACCGGCAACCTGATCGGCGTCGTCGTCCAGTTCGGTGGCCAAACGCCACTCAAGCTGGCCCATGCCCTTCACGAGGACGGCGTGCCGATCCTCGGCACCTCACTGGACTCCATCGACCTGGCCGAGGATCGCGAGCGGTTCCAGGTCATGCTGCACGAGATCGGCCTGATGCAGCCGCCCAACGGCCTGGCCCGCTCGGCCCAGGAAGCCGCCGACAAGGCGGATGAGGTCGGCTATCCCGTCGTCCTGCGCCCCTCCTATGTGCTGGGCGGGCGCGGCATGGTCATCGTCCACGACCGCGAACAGCTGGACCGCTACGTCGGCGAGGCGATGCGGGTATCAGGCGACGATCCCGTCCTGATCGACCACTATCTGAACCGCGCCACCGAGGTGGACGTCGACGCCCTGTGCGACGACGAGACGGTCTTCGTCGCCGGGGTGCTGGAGCATATCGAGGAAGCCGGCGTCCACTCGGGCGACAGCGCCTGCTCCATGCCGCCCTTCTCCCTGTCGGCGGAAATCGTCACCGAGCTGAAGCGCCAGACCGAGGCCATGGCGCGTGCGCTGAAGGTGCGCGGCCTGATGAACGTCCAGTTCGCCATCGAGGAACCGCACAGCGGAAACCCGCGCATCTTCGTGCTGGAGGTCAACCCGCGCGCCTCCCGCACGGCCCCCTTCGTGGCCAAGACCATCGGCCAGCCGATCGCCGCCATCGCCGCCAAGGTCATGGCCGGGGTGCCGCTGAAATCCTTCGGCCTGAAGGACCGGCCCTATGACCATATCGCGGTCAAGGAAGCCGTCTTCCCCTTCGCCCGTTTCGCCGGGGTCGACACCATCCTGGGCCCGGAGATGCGCTCGACCGGCGAGGTCATGGGCCTGGACTGGAAGCGCGAGGGCGAGGCCGACATGGCCCCCGCCTTCGCCCGCGCCTTCGCCAAATCCCAGATCGGCGGCGGCACCACCCTGCCGGTCAAGGGCTGCGCCTTCGTCAGCGTCAAGGACGGCGACAAGCCCTTCATCGTCGAGGCGGTGAGGACCCTGCTGGACGAAGGTTTCACCATCCTGGCCACCGGCGGCACCCATACCTATCTGACCGAACAGGGCCTGGCCGTCGGCCATGTGAAGAAGGTGCTGGAAGGCCGTCCCAACATCGTCGACGCGATGAAGAACGGCGGCGTCCAGCTGGTCTTCAACACCACCGAGGGCAAGCAGGCGCTGTTGGACAGCTTCAGCCTGCGCCGCACCGCCCTGATGATGAAGATACCCTACTATACGACGACCGCGGGGGCCCTTGCGGCCGCCCAGGCCATCGGGGCGATCAAGGCCGGCGAACTGGATGTGCGGCCCATCCAGGACTACGGTTGAGTCTCAACCGGAGGAAAATCGCCATGTGGAAAATCATTCTGGCTGCGGCGGCCCTTTCCTTGCCCGCAGCATCCGCACAAGCCCAGGTCGACACCTCGCCGCCCATGTCTGAGGCGTATCAGGCCGAGGCCCGCCCCATGGTCGATGGCTTCTTCAACACCTTGCAGTCAGGCGACGCGATCAAGGCCTATAATGACCTGTTCGCCGGCACACTCATGGTCTCCAAGGTTATGGAAATCCAGAACCTGGTCGCCCAGACAAACTTCATTTTTCAGACCTACGGGCCCATCAAGAGCTGGTCGCTCGCACGATCGGACTGCTTCACCCCGGCGATGTGCCGCAACATCTATGTGGTCGATACCGACAACGGCCCCGTCTTTGTGGTGTTCACCCTCTACCGGCGTTCGACCGGCTGGATTCCCACGACGATCTTCGTGACGGACATCTCCCAGAATTTCTTTGAGCTGCGCTGACCCTAGATTTTCGCCGCCGCCGGCTCTTCATCGGCATCCCGCCCCTCGACGATCCGGGCGACGGCCAGGTCGGCGGTGACATTGCCGATGGTGCGGAAGATGTCGGGCACCACCTCGACCGCCAGCAGCAGGGGCAGGACCTCGAGCGGCAGGCCCATGGCCAGGGCGATGGGGGCGATGGAGGCGAAGAACGAAACCTGACCCGGCAGGCCGACGGTGCCGACGCTGATGGCCAGGGCGGTGACCGCGCCGGCGATCAGCACGCCGGGCGTCAGGGGGATGCCGTAGAGGTGGGCGACATAGATGCAGACGGCCAGGTTGGCGACCGTCGAGGTGATGCGGAACACCGCCACCGCCAGCGGCAGGACCAGGCCCGCGGTCGCCGGCGAGACGCCGAGACGGTCGATGGCGCGCTCGACCATGACCGGCAGACAGGCCAGCGACGACTGGGTCGAGATGGCCACCACCTGGGCCGGGGCCACGGCGACGGCGAACCGGCCGAGCGACAGCCGGCCGAAGGCGATCGCGACGAGATAGGTCAGCAGGAGCAGGCCGATCAGGCTGAGGCAGACCAGGGCGATATAGTGCCCCAGCACCCCGGCCGCCCCCAGCCCGGTGTGCAGCCCGACCCCGAGGGACAGGGCAAAGACGCCGATCGGCGCAGCGCGCAGCACCCAGTGGACGATGATGATCATGGTCTCGGCCACCGCCTCGAAAAAGACCGTCAGGGGCTGCCGCAGCCGGTCTGGCAGGCGGGTGGTGGCAAAGCCGAAGATGATGGCGAAGACCACGACCCCGAGGATGGCCCCCTCGGCCGCGGCGGCGATGGGATTGGGCGGCACCAGGGCGGTCAGAAAGGCGCCCAGCCCGCCGCCGCCGACATTCTCCCGCACCACTTCGTCGCCCGACGTCCCGGCCAGCAGCAGGCGCGCGCCCTCGGGATCGATGGGCCACAGGGCATGCAGCCCCTCGGATGCGGCGATGCCATAGACCGTCGCCCCGACCAGCAGCAGGGCAAAAACCACCACCGCCTTCAGCGCCAGCCGCCCGGTCGCCGCCGCATCGGCGATGGAGGCGATGCCGGTCACCAGCAGGGCGAAGACCAGCGGGATGATGGTCATGCGCAGGGCGTTGAGCCAAAGCTGGCCCAGTCCCTCGATCAGGGCGACCGTGCCGGTCCCGCCGGGGATGCCATACGTCTGTGCCGCCGCGCCGGCGGCCAGGCCGGCGGCCAGGGCCAGCAGGACGCGGATGCTGAGCGAGGAGAACAGGGCGGCGGTGCGGGACTGGGTCATCCGGCGAAGCTAGGCCGGGTCGCGCGCCCGGTCGAGGCCCGCCGCGAGGCCTTGCGCTGCGATCGCCATCGCGGCGGGCGACAGATCCTCCAGCACCAGCCGGTCCAGCACCGGCCGGCCCCGGTCGGCACCGGTGCGCTGATAGGCGGGGTCGTAGTGGACCTCCATCAGCTGCCGGGCCAGATCGCTGAGCGCGCCGCGCGCGGCCAAGGCGCGCCATTCGCTGATGGTCGCCTTGGCATGGTGTCGCGGCAGCCGGCTCAGGGCCACATCCAGCGCGGCCGGATCGGCGGCGATATCGGTATAGGTCGCGACCGTATGGGCGACGCGGGCCTCGACCGGCGCGACGATCTCGATCACTGGCGCGACGGCCATGGCGGCCCAGAGGGCCGGCGGGATGACGCGGGCCCCGATCTTGCTGCTCTCGGCCTCGACCACGACGGGCCGGTCCGGGTCGAGCCGACACAGGGTGTCATGCAGCCGGCTCTCGAAGGCCTTCTGCGACGGCTGGCCGCCGGGCATGGCCCCGAACAGCGAGCCCCGGTGCGCCGCCAGGGCCTCGAGGTCGAGGGTCTGCACGCCGCGTTCGGCAAGCGCCTCCAGCAGCGCCGTCTTGCCCGAGCCGGTCGGCCCATCCAGCAGGGTCAGCCGGTGCGGCAGCGGCGTGTCATACACGCCCGCCGTGACCTGCCGCCGCCAGGTCTGGTAGCCGCCGTCCAGCACCGTGACCGGCCAGCCGATCTGGTCCATCACCGTGACCATGGCACCCGACCGCTGGCCGCCGCGCCAGCAATGCACCAGCGGTTTGAACCCCCCGCCGCGGTCGGCCAGGGCACCCTCCAGATGCGCCGCGATATTGCGCGCCACCATGACGGCACCGCTGCGGCGGGCGAGGAATTTGGAGCCCTGGACATATTCGGTCCCGACCGCTGCGCGCTGGGCGTCGTCGAGGACCGGCAGGTTGATGGCGCCGGGGATGTGGTCGAGCGCGAACTCTCCCGGGCTGCGCACATCGATGATGGCGTCAAAGCCGTCGCGGGCGGCAGGCGACAGGTCGGTCGTGTGGCGGATCATCCGGCGATGCGGACGCGCGGCGGGCCGTCGACGACACGGCCGACGACGGCGGCCCGGGCAAAGCCCTCGCCCTGCGCCAGCGCCAGCACCGCCTCCGCCTGATCGGCCGCAACGGCGATCAGCAGGCCGCCCGAGGTCTGGGGGTCGGTCAGCAGGTCGCGCCGCCAGTCCTCCAGCCCCGCCGGCAGGTCGACGCCCTCGCCATAGCTGGCCCAGTTGCGGCCCGAGGCGCCGGTTCGCACCCCGCCCGTGGCCAGGGCCTCGACCCCGTCCAGCAGGGGTGGCGCGGCGGTCAGCTCGACCGTCAGTCCGGCCCCCCGCGCCATCTCCAGCCCATGGCCCAGCAGGCCGAAGCCGGTGACGTCGGTCACAGCATGGACCCCTGCCCGCCCCGCCAGTCTCGCCCCGAGCGTGTTCAGCCGCGTGGTCGAGGCGATCAGGGCCGCATAGCCGTCCGCACCCAGCCGCTCCTGTTTGAAGGCTGCGCTCAGCACGCCGACGCCCAGCGCCTTGGTCAGGATCAGCACATCGCCCGTCTGCGCGCCGCGATTGGTCAGCACCTGATCCGGATGCACCAGCCCCAGCGCCACGAGGCCATAGATCGGCTCGACGCTGTCGATCGAATGGCCGCCCGCGACCGGAATGCCCGCCGCCGCGCAGACCGAGGCCCCGCCCTGCAGGATGCGGCCGATGGTGTCGGTCGACAGCACATTCACCGGCATCCCGACCAGGGCCAGGGCGAAGATCGGCGTCGCCCCCATGGCATAGACATCGGACAGGGCATTGGTCGCGGCGATGCGGCCGAAGTCGAACGGGTCGTCCACCACCGGCATGAAGAAGTCGGTCGTGGCCACCAGCGCCTGCTGATCGTTCAGCCGCCAGACCGCCGCGTCGTCAGAGGTCTCCGTCCCCACCATCAGATCGGCGAAGGGTCCCGCCAGCGGCATGCCCTTGAGAATGTCCCGCAACACCGCCGGGGCCAGTTTGCAGCCACAGCCGCCGCCGTGGGCGAGGGAGGTCAGGCGGGGTTCGGACATGGTCATGGCATGGGCTTAGGACCAAACCGCCGCCGAACTCAACAGCCCGGTCCCAGACCCTGAACCGGAAACCGGCCCGTCCATCCGTGTCGAGGCTGAAGGTTGAGGCCCGTCTGAATCCGCTGGACCGACGCTGCGTCAACCGCCTTAACTGCAGCAACCAAGGGGGAGCCGCGCCATGATCACCGTCCACCACCTCAACGATTCCCGCTCGCAACGGATCCTGTGGCTGCTGGAGGAGATGGGCCTGCCCTATGAGGTGAAACGGTATCAGCGCGATGCGAAGACCAACCTGGCCCCGCCTGAACTGAAGGCCATCCATCCGTTGGGCAAGTCGCCGGTGCTGGATGACGGCGACGCAAGACTGGCCGAGACCGGGGCGATCATCGAATATCTGCTGGAGACCTATCCGTCGGCCGGCCTGCGTCCGACGGCGGGCACAGCCGGGGCGCGGCGGCTGACCTACTGGCTGCACTATGCCGAGGGCTCGGCCATGACGCCCCTGCTGTTGAAGCTGATCTTCAATGTCCTGCCCAAACGCGTGCCCTTCCTGGCGCGTGGCGTGGCCAATGGCATCAGCAAGGCCATGAACGCCAACATGATCGACCCCCAGATCACGGCCCACACCGGCTACTGGGAGGCCGAACTGGGCAAGTCCGAATGGTTCGCCGGCGATACCTTCTCGGCCGCCGACATCATGATGAGCTTTCCGGTCGAGGCGGCGGGCGCACGGATCGGCTACGGTGCCGACAAGCCGAAGCTGAAGGCCTTCCTGCAGAAGATCCATGCGCGCCCGGCCTATCAGCGGGCGCTGGAGCGGGGCGGCCCCTACAGCTACGCCTGAGCCCGCAGGGGTCTGCAGGGTTGCAGTCTGATGCGGAGCGATGGCAACCCGCCGGCGAACCGGGCGTTATCGCCGCATGCCTTTGACAACCACCCGGATCATTGCCGCCCTGGTCGCCGCCGTCGCCTTTGTGCTGGCCTTCATCGCGGCAGGGGTGTTCATCGTCTCCGGCCTGTTCATGGCACTGGGGCTGGCGGCCGTCGGATGGCTGGCCTTGAGCCTGATCCGGCAGGTCCGGACGGGACGGCGAGGCCGCCCGGCATAAGAGTCCGCACAGAACGCCGTTGCGTCATGCCTCTTGAACCTTGAGGCCTGAGGCCCTAGTCTCTTTGGCCAGTCGCAAGCGCCCAGCGACCCCGGTGTGTCTCCAAATCTTCAGTCGGGCGAAACAAGAAACTCACGACATATGGAAAAAGTGCCGATGACGGCCGAGGGCTACCGTGTCCTCGACGATCAGCTGAAGCAATTGAAGTCCGTGGAGCGGCCGAGCGTGATCTCGGCCATCTCGGAAGCGCGCGAGCATGGCGACCTGTCTGAGAACGCGGAGTATCATGCCGCGAAAGAGCGCCAGGGCTGGATCGAGGGCCAGATCGCCGACATCGAGGACAAGATCAGCCGCGCCCAGGTCATCGACGTCTCCAAACTGAGCGGCGACCAGGTCAAGTTCGGCGGCACGGTCACGGTCATCGACGAGGACACCGAGGACGAGAGCCGCTACCAGATCGTCGGCGAGCATGAAGCCGATGTGAAGGCGGGCAAGATCTCCATCGCCTCGCCCATCGCCCGCGCCATGATTTCGAAATCGGTCGGCGATGTGATCGAGGTCAACACCCCCGGTGGCGTCAAGGCCTATGAGATTCTCAAGGTCGAGTGGAAATAGGGTCCGACCAGACCCCGCTCTCGATCTGGGTCGTCTCTGACGGCCGGACCGGCATGGAAAATCAGGCGCTGGGTCTGGCGGAAGCCGTCCAGCGCCTTTTTTCGTCCCGCATCGCCATCAAACGGATCCGCTGGCGCAAGGCCTTCGACAAACTGCCATCGGCCCTGAAGGCCCTGTGGATGCTGGACCCGGCGTCCGATCCGGTCGAACCCGCCGCCGGCGAGGCCTGGCCGGACCTGTGGATCGCCACCGGCCGGGCAACCCTGCCGCTGTCGGCACGGGTCCGGGAGCGGTCGGGCGGCAAGACCTTCGTGGTCCAGACCCAGGACCCCCGCTGGCGCAATGGCGTCTATGGCCTCGTCGTTGCCCCGGCCCATGATGGCATCGTCGGGGCCAATGTGCTGTCGATCACAGGATCACCCCACCGGGTGACGGCGGAGCGGCTGGCCGGGAGCTCGGCCGCCTTCGCTGACCGGCTGGAGCCCCTGCCCCGGCCGCGCGTCGCGGCCCTGATCGGCGGACAGTCGCGGGCGTTCGATCTCACCGAAACCCATGCCACCGACCTCGCCGGGCGGATCGCGACCGCCGTCGAGGCCGCCGGCGGCTCGCTGCTGCTGACCTTCTCGCGCCGGACACCGGCGGCGGCCAGGGCCGTCATGACCGCGCGGTTGAACCACCTGCCCGGCCTGATCTGGGACGGCGAAGGGCCCAACCCCTATTTCGCCTTCCTGAACTTCGCCGACCACATCCTGGTCACCGAGGACAGCGCCAACATGGCCGCCGAGGCCGCATCGACGGGCGCGCCGGTGCATATCCTGCCGATGATCCCGCTCAAGCCGGCGGACAAATTCGGCCGCCTGCACGCCGACCTGAGCGCACGCGGCGCGGCGCGGCCGTTCGACGGCTCACTGAACGTCTGGAGCTATGCGGCACTGGCCGAGACGGACCGGGCGGCCGAAGAGATTCTGGCCCGCCTGACGTTGGCCCGCGCTCGTTTCCAATAGCGCCGCGCTTCGGAAGCGCGAAACGTCCGGCCCGGCGCATCCACGGACGGTGATGGTGGCGACTACCAACCGGGGCGCGGCGACCGGCTCGCGCGAGGGGGTGGGACCATGAAACGCTTTTTCCTGTCGCTGTTGGCCGGGCTGTTCGCCGCGGCGCTGGCCGGTGCGATCGTCCTGTTCGGGGCGGTTGAGGGCTGGGGGCGTCCGCGGCTGGCACCTGCAGGCGAGACCGCGCAGTTCGCCGCGGCCGTGGCCGCCCGCCTCGACAGCGACTCCAAAGGCAATGCGGCCTTCATCCTTGTCGAAGACGGCGTGCCCGTCAGCGAGCATTTCGTATCGAGAGGCGCGCCGGTCGATCGGGACACGCAGTTCCAGGTCGCCTCGCTCAGCAAATGGGTAACCGCCTGGGGTGTGATGGCCCTCGTCGAGCGGGGCCGGATCGACCTCGATGCGCCGGTGTCCCGCTATCTGACCCGCTGGCAGTTGCCCGCCGGCGACTTCGACAATGACCAGGTCACGGTCCGACGGCTGCTCAGCCACACCGCCGGCCTGACCGATGGTCTCGGCTATGCGGGGTTCGCGCCGGGCGTTCCGGTCCAGCCCCTCGAAGACTCGCTGACCCGGGCGATCGACGCCTCGCCCGGGGCGGACGGACGGGTCCGCGTCGGCATGGAGCCGGGGTCGTTCGAATACTCCGGCGGCGGCTACACCCTGCTGCAACTGATCGTCGAGGAAGTGTCCGGACAGACGTTCAACGACTACATGAAGGAGGCCGTCTTCACGCCCCTGGGCATGATGCGATCAACCTATCTGCTGGAGGAACCAGAGACCAACGTCGCCGAGTTCTTTGACGTAGACGGCTCGCGGGCGACCCATTTCCGTTTCACATCGCTGGCCGCGACCTCGCTCTACACCTCGGCCGGCGACATGAGCCGCTTCATCGCGGCGCACCGGCCGGGTCCGAACGGCGAGCCCGTGGGCCGAGGCGTTCTGGGCGCGGAGACCCTGAGCGCCATGCGCCGGCCCCATGCCTCGGAGATGGGTGCGGACATCTGGGGGCTCGGCGTCATGCTCTATGCGCCCAACAATGCCGGCGACTTCATCATCGGCCATGACGGCGACAACGAACCGGCGACCAATACAGCGGTGAGGCTGGACCCGGCCACAGGGGACGGGATCGTGCTTCTGGAGACGGGCAACAAGCGAATGGCGACGACGCTCGCCGGCGAATGGGTGTTGTGGACTTCAGGGAAGGTCGACTTCCTGACTGTGACCATGCAGCTCAATCAGATGCTGACATGGGCCGCCATCGGTGCCGGGATCGCGCTTCTGTCAGTCTTCCTGATCGTTTGGCGGCTGGCGCGACGCCGACGCCCGACCGGTGCGAAAGGCACCTGACGGCCCGAGGCGGTGGGCCTAGTCGCCGCCCCCGCCGCCGCCATCCCCGCCGCCGTCAGACCCGCTGTCCGACCCGCCGTCAGGGCCGTCGTTCGGGTTCTTGCCGCGCCCACCGCCGTCAGAGACATGGATCGGCCCGCCGTCCGAACCGGAAGAATCCTTTCGGCCCCTTGAGTCCTTGCGTGCGCGTTCTGCGTCAAACCCCGCGCCGAGGGCCACGCCGATGGCGATACCGCCGCCGATGCCCAGCGCGAGGTTGTCCAGCGCAATCCCCAGCGCCGCGCCGATCGCTATGCCGAGGGCGATGCCCACGCCCATGTAGCTCGTCTGCGCCATTCGATCCTCCCCAGTTTCCGTGCAGCCTAACATCGCGCGAAGGGGAATCACCGCCTAAATAGGAACCATGAGCACCCCCAGAACTGTCCGCGTCGCCATCATCGGTTCCGGCCCCGCCGGCTGGACCGCCGCCATCTATGCGGCGCGCGCCCTGCTGAGCCCCGTCATCATCGCCGGCCTTCAGCCCGGCGGCCAGCTGACCATCACCACCGATGTCGAGAACTATCCCGGCTTTGCCGACGTCATCCAGGGCCCCTGGCTGATGGAGCAGATGCGCGCCCAGGCCGCGCATGTCGGCACCGAGATCATCGAGGACATCGTGGTCAAGGCCGACCTGTCACAAAGGCCCTTCCGCCTGACGCTCGACTCGGGGACCGAGATGCTCGCCGAGACGGTGATCATCTCGACCGGGGCCCAGGCCAAATGGCTGGGGATCGAGAGCGAGGCCAAATACCAGGGCTTCGGCGTCTCGGCCTGCGCCACCTGCGACGGCTTCTTCTATCGCGGCAAGGAGGTCATCGTCGTCGGCGGCGGCAATACCGCGGTCGAGGAGGCGCTGTTCCTGACCAATTTCGCATCCAAGGTCACCGTCGTGCACCGCCGCGACGAGTTCCGCGCCGAGCGCATCCTGCAGGACCGGCTGTTCTCCAACCCCAAGGTCGAGGTGGTCTGGAACAGCGCGATCGACGAAATCCTCGGCGAGACCAACAGCTTCGGCGGGGTCAATGTCACCGGTGCACGGCTGAAGAACGTCCAGACGGGCGAGACCCACAACATCAACGCCGACGGCGTCTTCATCGCCATCGGCCACGCCCCGTCATCGGAACTGTTCACCGGCCAGCTGGAAACCAAACAGGGTGGCTATCTGGTGGTGAAGCCCGGCACGACGGCCACGGCTATCGAGGGTGTCTGGGCCGCCGGCGACGTCACTGACGACATCTACCGCCAGGCGGTCACCGCCGCCGGCATGGGCTGTATGGCCGCTCTGGAGGCTGTCCGCTTCCTGGCCGAGCAGGACCATGCACAGGCCAGCCATCCGGTCTCGTAAAGCCCGATACTGAAGATCGGGCCCTGGCCGGAAACCTCGTCCGGTTCAGTCAAACATCTGAAGGCCTGTCGGGGCCGTTTGCACGGCCTCTCCGCGACGCAGGCGCAGGGCATGCTCAACCGCCTTGCGGACCACCGTCTCATCGGTCGGCTTGGTCAGCACCCCCATGGTACCGGGCACGCCATCCCGTACCATGCCCGGGTTGGCGGTCATGTACAGGACCGTGACACCGAACCCCTGCGCCAGCTCCCGGCCGAGGCCGACACCGGTGGCTCCGTCGCTCAGATGGATGTCGACCAGCGCGAGGTCCACGCCGCCACGCATCCCCAGGGCCCGCGCGGTCCGCGCATCGGATGCCGTGCCAACCACCTCATAGCCCAGGTCCTCCAATACGAGGCGCAACTCCATTGCGACCAGGGCTTCGTCTTCGACAATCAGGATACGCGCGGACATGGGTCTGGTTTCAGCACAGGGTTATGCCGGCTCAACGCCGGACGAGGATGGCAGTTCAAATCGATTGTCCGGCACCGCGGCGCGGCGTCAGGGCCGTCGCCGGAAAATCGGCACCGACTTCCAGGCCCTCGCGCGCCCAGGTCCGGTTGAGGACACCGCCCAACTGGCCTTCGACCGACAGGTCCAGCAGGGAAGAGCCGAAGCCTGTGCCGACAGGCGTCCCGTGAACCGGTGGACCACCCCGCTCACGCCAGGTCATGACATAGCGGTCGCGCAGCCGCCGCGTGGTCAGGGCGACCCGGCCGCCGGGAATCGACAGTGCCCCGTATTTCGCCGCATTGGTCGCCAGCTCGTGGAACAGCAGGGCGACCGGCGTCGCGGCCTGATCGTCGAAGTCCGCGTCATCGCCGCTGACAACCACCCGTGGCCGGCCCGTATCGTCGTCATAGGGCAGGAACAGATCGCGCAGGAAGGCGTGCAGTGTGGTCCCGTCGAGGTTGGGGCGGCTGGATTCCGTATGCGGACGGACGAACTCATGGGCCCGCGCCAGGGCTGAAATCCGGGTCCGGGCCGCCGTGGCGAACGCCCTGGCCTCGGGATACTGCCGCGCCGACAGCGCCAGCAGGGCCGAGATCACCGCGAAGATGTTCTTGATCCGGTGGCTCAGCTCCTGGCTCAGCAGCCCCTTGGCCTGCTCCAGTCGCTTCATCTCGGTGATGTCGGTACCCGTCCCGAACCACCGGGTGACCGTGCCAGCAGCCGTGCGGATCGGCATGGCCCGGCTCAGCATCCAGGCATAGGACCCGGTGTGGTGCAGCAGCCGGTACTCGACCTCATAGGGTTCGCCGGTGGCGAGGGACGCGCGCCACGCCGTCCGCGCGCCCTCCTGATCGTCGGGATGGATCATTTCGCCCCAGGCGTCCCCAAGGGGAGAGCCCTCTGCCGCACCCGTAAAGGCGTACCAGCGCGCATTGTAGTAGTCGTGACGGCCGTCCGGCCGCGAGGACCAGACCATCTGGGGCATGCTGTCGGCGATGGCCTGGAACCGGGCGTCGCTCTCGGCCAGTTTTTCGGTCACCAGCAGCGCGGCCTCGACCGCGGCCGTCGCCGCCTCGTCGCTGCGCCGGCGTTCATAGAGGGCGCGCCGGCGTTCCATCAGGGCCATGACCTGCCGGGCCAGCACGTCCAGCGTCATCAACTGGGTTTCGTTCAGCCCCTGCGGACGAGGACGGGTGCCGAACACGCACAGGGCCCCCAGCGCCAGCCCCTGGTCATCGATCAACGGTGCTCCGGCGTAGAAGTGGAAACCGGTCCGGCCGGTCACCAGCGGATGGTCGGCGAACAGCGGGTCAAGCGCCGCGTCACAAACCTGGGTCACCCCCTCCCGCAACATCGCAAACTGGCAGAAGGCGCTGGCCTGGCCGATATCGGAGACATCGACGCCAGCCTGGGCCTTGAACCATTGCCGGTCGCCGACCGCCAGACTGACCATGCCGACCGGTGCGTCGCATATCCGGGCCGCCAGCAACATGACATCGTCGAAGGCCTGATCCGGATCGGTGTCGAGGATGTCGAAAGACCGGAGGACACGGAGCCGCTCGGCTTCAATCGTGTCGGGATCGCTGGCGATCGGAGTCTTCAATCGGCGCCTTTCGTGAGCGCCTGTGCGCCGGGGTTGTCTGGTCCAGGTCCGGATTCGCGCCGAATTTCACGGCCCTGGGTCCGGGTAGCTGACCCGGATCGAGGTCTGGATTGTTTCCCTCGCCGGGGCCTGAATGCGCGAACCGGGGTCTGGTTCCACAGGGCATCTGAATCAGGAGGCCGGGCGCCCCACTTCCTCGACGGCCATGACCGTCACACCCGGCGGCACCGGGCGCGCCGGCTCGTCCGGGACGGACGCGGACGGGTTCTCGAAGGCCGCCAGACGCTGATTGATGGCGGCGATCTCGGCCGCTGTGGCCTGACGGCGTCCGCCCAGGGAGGCGATGCCCACAACGCGCGTCTGACCGTCGATCTCGACCGTGCGCGTGATGCTCTCGCCCTTGGCGGCGGCCTCACCGAGCGCCAGTTCGGCCTCGGTCGCCGAGACGATCTCGATCCGGGGACGCGCAAAGCGCGCCTCGTCGATCAGGGGTTCACGGCCGGCATAGGGCTGGCGGAAGGCCGCGGGTTCTCCATAGACGCCCTTCCAGCGATAGAAGATGTGCGCGCCGATCTGGGTCAGTTTGTTCAGGGTCGGGGCCCACCACGGGTGAACATAGTCGGCGTGATAATGGGTCGCCGTGCCGACCCGGGCCGAGACATGGCCGGCCAGGGCCTGCTCGGCGACCAGCCTTGCACGGTTCCAGGCCCAGCTGACCGGTGCATGCGCCAATGCGCCGTCACAGGTGAAGCTGAACTGGCAGCCCGTGGTGCGTTCGGCCCCTTCGAACACCACGCCACAGATGCTGTTGGCATAGTTGGGGTCGCGCACGCGGTTCAGGATGACCTGGGCGACGGCCTGCTGGCCCTCGGTCGGCTCAAGCGCCGCCTCGTAATAGATGCCCTGGGTCAGGCAGCGCAGGGCCCGGCGGCGGTCCTCCGGCGTGGCAGGCTTGAAGACGAAAGGCGCGGCGGCGCGCAGGAACCCGGAGGCATCCGGCGTCGCGGCATTGAGCTTCATCGCGTCCAGGCCGGTCGCACCGAAATCCAGCGTCGGGCGGCCGGCGAGGGTCAGGCTTTCCCAGCCGGGAGTCAGGCCGTACAGGGCGGCGCGGCGTTCGCCGGGGTCATGCCGACCGGCGACCGCCAGCTGCGACGCATCCATCCGGCCGGTGATAGCGGCGAACCCGCGGGCGCTCAGGTCGCCACCCGTCAGGGCGCGAATGGCCTCGGCGCGGCGGTCGATCTCGGGGCGCGGCGTCGAGCTGGCGGCCATGGCCACACCGAAGGCGGCCAGAACCAAGGGCGCGGCGGCCAGCAGCCGGCGCATCCCCTTCAGCTTCGCGGTCCAGTCGATCCGGGCCAAACACTCAGCTCCCAAGCCGGGACTTTGCCCGACGGACGTGCAGATTGCGCGCCAAGCGGGGCGCGTTTCAGGCGGAAAACTCCGGTCGGGTCAAGTCTCGACGCCGGCCCGGGGCGAAGACACCAGGCCCCCGGCGGATGCTGACCCTCGGAAAACTCACGCGGCCGCCGCTGGCCGGCCTCCCGGCCGACCGGCCTCGGGATCAGCGCGTGCGCGCCTTGCGGGCGGCGTAACGGGCGTCGCGGGCGGCCTTCTGCTCTTCCTTGGTCAGGGCCTTGCGCTCCTTGCGGGCGGCGCGCTTCTCGGCCTCGACCGCTTCCTGGGCCAGGGCCTCCGCCGCCATGCGCGCGGCTTCCCGCTCGGCCTTTTCCCGACGGGCTTCCGCCTTGGCGAGTTCGTGCTGCTGACGCAGCGCCTCCTTCTCGGCGGCGCGCTTGGCGGCCAGTTTGTCGAATTCGGGATCGGGGGCGGCGGCCTTGGGCTTGAACCGGGCGAGCAGGGCCTTCTTGGCTTCCTGCTGGGCGGTAAGGCGGTCCGTGAAGCCGGTCTGTTTCAGGTCTCTCATGCGGAGGGTGTCGATGTCCTTGATCGTTTGTGGATGCGCTGGAACGCGGCCGGGCGGTTTGCAGCGCAGCCCGGCGCGTCGCTAACCCTATATGGGGGCTAAAATCAAGGTCGCGAGGCATTGTGGGGCACCGCCCCCCGCACTCGAGGATCGACTGTGTCAGTTCGGCTTGTCGGCCTGGCCGACCGCAGCCCCCGCAGCGCCGCCCACCACAGCGCCGACCGGCCCCGCCACGACCGCCCCGGCGATGGCACCGGTCGCAGCCCTCTGCTCGATGGTCTGGCCACAGGCAGTGGCGGCGAGGGCGGCGACCGTGACCGCGAGGGTCTTGATGGTGCGTTTCATGAAAAAATCCTTCCAATAGCGGAGCTTGAACGCCAGCCGGCCCTGCCGGTTCCGGCCTTCCGTATGAAGTCAGAGGCGCCGTTCGGGTGACGTCCATGACAATAGTCGAAACCCCCGTCAGTCTGTCGTTATCGATCTGGCGTTCATCTCATGTTGTGATTGTGAAAGGTAATACAGCATCGCTCCCATGCACTGGGCATGACTACAGGACGAACCGACAGGTTGATCTTTCATTTACCATCCCGCGCCCCCGCGATGTTGCGCCGCACAACAATCTTGCGAATCAACCACATTGGCGCCACAAACGGCTGGCTTAAGGCGCGTCCTCGATATTCAGCCCGCTAACTGACCGTCGATTTACCGCAAGCGGATCGCGACTCCGGTCTCCAGGGATTGGAGAGGGTCGCCCGGTTGCGAGACTACCCGGGGGCGGCATTGCGCCCTGCCGAACAGGACTGAGCCCTTGTCGAAAGCCCCGCACACGCGTGTGAACCCTCCTGTTGATCGTGCGGCCCGGATTCGGCCCGGATCAGCGGCGGCGGCGTTTGGCGCGTTGGTGGGACTGGCGATCGGCTGCGCCTATCTCGGCGGCACGGCTGCCAAGGCCACGACCGTTCGGGCCCAGGCGGAACGCATCGAAGGCGCGACCGCAGCCGGCTTCACCGAAGAGGCGCTGGCAGCGGCCGCCGGCGGCCTCGACGAAAGCGCCCTGTCCATCGCCCGTCGGCATGATCCCTATACCGTCGCGGGCGGCGCCCAGCGCGACCGGCAGGCCGAACTTCTGACGGCTCGCCTCGAACAGTTGCGTGGCCAGCCCGCCGGTGCCGGCCTGCGCCGGGTCAATCTGGCCGGCCCGGTTGCAGCCCTGCCCTTCCGGATGGGCAACAAGCTTGACGCGTCGCGCGATCTCGATTGCCTGACCCAGGCTGCCTATTACGAAGCCCGCGGCGAAGGCCGCGACGGGATGCGGGCGGTGACGCAGGTCGTTCTGAACAGGGTGCGCCATTCCGCCTTCCCCAACAGCGTCTGCGGCGTGGTCTTCCAGGGTGCGGGTCGTCGGACAGGCTGCCAGTTCAGCTTCACCTGCGACGGCTCCATGCGCGGACGGGTCAATCAGGCCGCCTGGAACAGGGCGCGCGAAGTGGCCTCAGCCGCCTTGTCCGGGGCCGTGTTCGCCGGTGTCGGCAACGCCACCCATTTCCACACCACCGGCGTGTCTCCCGCCTGGCGCCATTCCCTCGTACCGGTCGGTCAGGTCGGCGACCATCTGTTCTATCGCTTCGGCGGCCGCTCCGGCTCGCGCGAGGCCTTCTCCTATGCAGCCCGCCCGTCGAGCGAGGCCGACAGCCCCCGACTGATCCAGGCCAGCCTCGATCCCACGGGTCCGGTGCGTGAAGCCGGTGCCGTCGCCTACAATATGCTGGTGGCCCAGGACCGCATCCCGGGCACAGAGGCCGCTGAGACGGCGCCCCCGGTCCCTGCCAGCCCCGCCGCTCCCGTCGCCGTCGAGGCCGCTGCCCCGACGGCGTGAGGCGATCCGGCGTCGCAGCGTCCGGCGCTGATGGCCTGAACGATCCTGTCCCGCCGCCCGACCGCTGCCTGCCGGTTCAGCGTTCATGGGTCAGCCGGCCATGGCGTCCAGCCCCACATCCAGTGCCGGTGCCGAATGGGTCAGGGCACCGACGGAGATCACATCCACGCCGGTTTCGGCGATGCCGCGCACCGTCTCCAGATTGACCCCGCCCGAAGCCTCCAGCGTGACCCGCCCGGCCGCGCGGCCCACGGCCTCGCGCAGCATTGGCAGGGTGAAATTATCCAGCATGATCACATCGGGCCCGGCGGCCAGGGCTTCGTCCAGCTGATCCAGACTGTCGACCTCGACCTCGACCTTCATCAGATGGCCGACGGCGGCGCGCGCCCGGCGGACCGCCTCGCCCACCCCGCCACAAACCGCGACATGGTTGTCCTTGATCAGGATAGCGTCATCCAGGCCGAACCGGTGATTGACCCCGCCGCCGCACAACACCGCATGCTTCTCCAGCGCGCGCAGGCCGGGGGTGGTCTTGCGGGTGTCGGCGATCCGCGCCTTCGTGCCGGCGACCGCCGCGACATAGGCCCGTGTCAGGGTGGCGATACCGCACAGCCGCCCCAGAAGGTTCAACGCCGTTCGTTCGGCCGCCAGAAAGGCCCGCGCATCGGCCTCGACCTCGGCTAGGACCGCGCCGGCCTCGAAGGCGTCGCCGTCGCGCAGTTTCAGCGCAATGGACGCCCCGGGGTCCATCGCCAGCACAGCCAGCCGCACACAGTCCATGCCCGCCAGCACGCCCGGCTTGCGCGCGGCGAACACGGCCCGCATCCGCGCACCCTCGGGGACGCAGGCGCGCGCCGTCACATCGCCGGCCCGGCCGAGATCCTCGGCCAGCGCCCGGCGCACAACGGGTTCGATCAGGAGGTCGGGGAGGGATCGGGTCATGGAGCGTTCTTTCAGGCCGCGGCCACCATCGTCGGGCCGGCGTGCACATGGCTATGCACCGCGACCGCGGCAGCCTCCGGATAGTCCGTCCGGAAATGCCCGCCCCGGCTTTCGCGCCGCGCCAGCGCCGCCTCGGCGATCAGGCGGGCCGCGATCAGCGGCAGGGCCCCGGGGGCTTCGGCCTCGAGGCGGGCGATAACCGCCAGCGCCCCGGACAGCCCCGCCGCGTCGCGCACCACACCAACGCAGCGGCTCATGGTCTGGCGCAGCATCTGCAAGGCTTCGGCGGAAAGGTCCGGTGCGACCGGCGTGGGCAGGGTGCCGCCGCCGGTCGAAGTCTCCGCCGCCGCCGCCCGCCCCGTGCGCCGACCGAAGGCGGCCGCCTCCAGCAGGGAGTTGGAGGCCAGCCGATTGGCACCGTGCACCCCGGTCGCGGCGCACTCGCCGACCGCGAACAGGCCCGGCAGGCTGGTGCGGCCATCCGGCCCGGCGGCGATCCCGCCCATGTGATAGTGGGCCGCCGCAGCGACCGGGATCGGCGTCTCGCGCGGGTCCAGCCCGGCCCGCATACAGGCAGCGAACACGGCAGGGAATTCTTCAGGAAAGGCGGTGCCGATGGAGCCGCGGCAATCCAGGAACGCCCCTCGCCCCCCCTGACCCGCGACATGCACGGCGCGCGCCACCACATCGCGCGGCTGCAGATCGGCATCCGCCGCCTCGCCGAGCAGGAACCGGCCGTCCCCGTCGATCAGCCGCGCGCCCTCACCGCGCAGGGCCTCGGTGGCCAGGGGCATGGGGTCAAGGCCGACGTCGATGGCGGTCGGATGAAACTGAACGAATTCCGGGTCGAGAATCTCCGCCCCCGCGCGCCAGGCCACGGCCATGCCCTCACCCAGCAGGGCCGCGGGCGTGGTGGTGTGGGCGAACAGGCCACCGGCCCCGCCGGTGGCCAGCACCACGGCCGGCGCCAGCACCTCGATCATCCGCCCCGAACCGGGTGCTCCCCGTTCGATCACAGCACCGCGCACCCGACCGCTGGCGTCCTGAATAAGGCCGCGCAGCCGTCCGTCTTCCCAGACCTCGATATGGGGCGCGGCGCGGACCGCTGCGATCAGGGCCGACAGGATAGCCCGCCCTGCCCCGTCGCCACCGACCCGGGCCACCCGGGCGTGCGAATGGGCGGCTTCCAGACTGACGGCAAATCCGCCGGCGGCGTCGCGATCGAAGGGCGCGCCGAGGGACGCCAGCCATTCGACGGTCGCCCGGCCGTCGCCGGTCAGAACCCCGGTTGCAGCGGCCTCGACCAGTCCCGCCCCCGCCGCCACCGTATCGGCTGCATGCAGGGCCGGGGCGTCGTCCCTGGACAGGGCCGCCGCCACCCCGCCCTGGGCCCAGGCCGAGGAACAGGCCTGCAGCAGCGGTGCCGGTGTCACCACCAGTACCTTGCGCGGCGCAGCCTCCAGTGCAGCCGACAGCCCTGCGAGGCCGCCGCCGATGATCAGCGGTCCGTCATGATGGAGGGTGCGGCTCAACCGCCTAGGCCCAGGAACCCGCCGGCCATGGTCACGGCACCCGGCAGCGAGCCTCCGGCCAGGGGCATCAGCGCCGCCACGCCGACACCGACACAGGCGACCGCGGCGAGGAGAAACAGGCCGACACTCTGGCCGGCCTCGCGACCGGTCAGGGGACGTCCTTCCGGTCGCCATGCGCCGCGACGCAGGTGCCCGATGAGGGCGATGGCGAGGAAGGCGGCGAGAATGAACCGCCCCGTGGTGATGCCCCAGAACACCACCAGGGCGCCGATCAGCACCATGGCACCGCGTTCGACATTGGGATGGATCCGCGCCAGCACGGGACCGAGCGCCTTGGAACCGTCCAGCGGCGGTGCCGGGGCCAGATTGACCAGGTTGATGAGGGCGATCACCGCCGCCCCCAGCAGCCACATGCCCTCGCCGGTCGCGATAAAGCCGGCGAAGAAGGGGATGGCGGCCAGCAGGCCGAAGCCCGGTCCAGCCAGGGACACCAGCACGCCGTCCCACTCGCTCCTGGGCAGGCGCTGACTCTTCGCCACCCCGCCCAGGAAGGGGATGATGTAGATCCTGGCCGGTCCCATGCCGAGCCGGTTCATCGCCAGCACATGGCCGTATTCATGGACCAGCAGGCCCCAGATGGCGGCGACCGCGATCAACCAGCTGCCGCTGGCCCACCAGATGAAGCCGGCCAGCAAAAGGGTCGAAATCACGGCCCAGACCGGGTGCTGCCCCTTGTCCAGGGGCGGCTCGGCGTCGCGGGGCGGCCCCCGATCGGCCACAGCCGGCTCCCGAGCGGGGGCCGCCGCTTCAGGCCTGGGGTCCCAGGGACCGGGAGGACGGGGTGTCTGGCTGTCTGTCATCCTGACGACGTGGCCTTTTCCGAGCGCAGCCACAAGGCCAGCAGGGCGAGAAGCCGCAGGCTGCGCTTGTCGATCGTCGCCACAGCGCGGACGGGGGGGACATAGTGCATCAGATCAGCTCCACCGCTACATGATGCCGCGCCTTGACCATGTCATAGCGCGCAGGGACCGTCGGCGGCGGCAGGTCCACCATCCGCTGCACGGCCAGCCGCGCGCGTTCGGCGATATCCTCGGGCACCGTCACCTCGAACTGCATGTTCAACAGGCAGTCGCGGATATTCAGCAGCGTGATCCGCTGCATATAGGGGCACAGGTTGCAGGGGCCGATGAACTGCACCTCCGGCAGGTCCCCGGCGACGTTCGAGGCCATCGAGCATTCCGTGATCAGCACCACCTGCTTCGGCTTGCGGGCCGTCACATGGTCGATCATGGCCGCGGTCGAGCCAGCGAAATCGGCGGCCGCCAGAACATCTTCGGGGCATTCCGGATGGGCGAGGATTTCCGCACCCGGATACGCCGCCCGCATCTCGGCGATGTCGGCGGCCGTGAAGCGCTCATGCACCTCGCAGCGGCCCTTCCAGGCGATGATGCCGACCGTGGTCTGGGCCGCGACGTTCCGGGCCAGGAATTCGTCGGGGATCAGGATGACGCGGTCAACGCCCCATTCCCTGGCCGCCCATTCCACCACCTGGACGGCATTGGCGCTGGTGCAGCAGATGTCGGTCTCGGCCTTCACATCGGCTGTGGTGTTCACATAGGTGACCACCGGCAGGCCCGGATAGCGCTGCTTGATCAGCCGCACATCCGCCCCGGTGATCGAGGCCGCCAGCGAACAGCCGGCCTTCAGGTCCGGGATCAGCACCGTCTTGTCCGGGCTCAGGATCTTCGAGGTCTCGGCCATGAAATGCACGCCCGCCTGGACGATGACTTTCGCCTTCGATCGGGCAGCCTCTTTCGCCAGGCCCAGGCTGTCGCCGACATAGTCGCCGACGCCGTGGAAGATCTCGGGCGTCATATAGTTGTGGGCCAGGATGACGGCATCCCGGCTCTTCTTCAGCGCATTGATCTCGCTGATCAGCGCGGCCTGCGCCGGCCATTCCATAGGGGTCACATGGTCCTTGACCTTGGCCCAGACCGGGGCGGTTTCCCGCGCCAGTGCCTCAGACATTCCGAACGCGCCGTCTGCCATTTCGCATCCCTTTTGCTCTATCTGAGCAAATCAGAGGCCCGAAGAACGGCGACCGATCCCTCTGACCGTCGCCGACTTATGCTCACTTTCAGCATAAGCAGGGACAATCTAGGCGGATGCCGGCGAAATGCAAGCCCGGATCGGCTTCGCAACCGTCCGCAGGCTATCGGGCGGGAAGGGTGACGAGGTAGTCGATGATCGTGCTGACCGGCAGGCTGGTGAAAACCACCTTCCCGTCCGGGGTCGCCCCTTCAAGGGCGTACATCTGCCCTCCCTCTATCCGCCGAAGCGTGCGGGCGGCATCGGGTGCCGTGGCCGCTGCCGGCAGATCAAACCGGCAGCCGGTCAGCTTCAGGTCCTGGAGCACGCAACTGATCTGAAGTTCCGCCACGGGCAGCTGCTGGACAGGTGGGCCAGCCGGCGGAGGAGCCTCCGGCATTCCTGCTCGAGCACCGCGCCCACGCGGCCGCTCCCGCGGGGGCGGCGCGTCGGGATCGCGGAAGCTGATCTCGGCCCGTCCTGCTCTTGTCAGTTGATCCCGGTCATCCGTCAGGCCCCAGCCGCAGGCGCTCAGCACACGGTCCAGATTGGCCGACTGCGTCGGCAGGTCGAAATTGGTCCGCAGGGCTCGCGGAGCCCCCTCGACCGTGCGGACCGAATACAGGCCGCCGCCGCGCAGGAAGCGGATGTCACGCGCAGGGACGGTGCTCATCAGAATGCCCGGCTGCGGTCCGGGTGCCCAGGTCTGGAGGTCGGTGCGGCCGTCGGCGCGCCGCGCCTGCACCTCGAGGCCACCGACGCCGGCCGGCATGCCGACAAGGGCGAGCGACAGCGCGCGGTCCCGACACTGGACCACAATGGCCACGCCCGCATCATATCGGACGGCGGCGACCGTCTGGTTCAGACTGGGCTCGTGCTGGAACTCCCAATCGTCCTCGTCCTGGGCGATTGCAGCGGTCGAACCCGCACACAGAATTGCACACAGCGCCGCCAGCAGCGTCGGTTTCATGGTCTTGCTCCCCAGCATTCCGACGCCAGATGACTTCAGCGGACCGCGTCTGGTCAAGACCTCACTCGACAGTCACAGCCCGGATCATGTGAAACACGATCTTAACCGGAACAGACTGCAAGAAGGGGGTCTCCGGAGAATCCCATGCGCCTGATCCCTGTTGCGGCCGCCGCCCTGCTTCTTTCCGCCGGATCAGCGATGGCCCAGTCGTCCGACCCCGGCGTCGCCGTCGGGGCCGCGGCGGGCACCTCCGGTGTCGGTCTGGACGTACAGGTCAAACTGGGCCCGATCTTCACCCTGCGGGGGTCGACGGACCGCCTGACCCACAGCGCGGACGAACGCTATGACGGCGTCGACTATGAGGCCGACCTGACCTTCGACACGGTCGGTGCCTTCATCGACATGCATCCGTTGGCCAATGGTCTGATGATCTCCGGCGGTGCCTATTTCGGCGACCGCGACATCGCCCTGGCCGGCACACCCACAGGACCGGTCGAGATCGGCGGTCAGACCTATTCGCCCACCCAGATCGGCACCCTGGGCGGCTCCATAAAACTGCAGGACGTCGCACCCTTCATCGGTATCGGCTGGGACGACACCTTCTACCGCAACAGCCGCTGGGGCATTCGCGCCATCGCCGGCGTGGCCTGGAGCGAGGCGCCCGAGGTCGCCCTGACCTCGACCGGCGGCAGCCTGTCCGGCGACCCCACCCTCCAGACCCGGCTGCGGGAAGAGAGCCGGCGCATCAGCGAAGAGGCCGATGGCTACGGCCTGTTCCCGATCATCCAGGTGGGTCTGAACTACAAATTCTAGGCCCCGGCCCCACGATGTGCGATCGGTCCGGGGACAGGAGACGCCCGATGTCTGACAGGCCGCAGTTGAACCGTCGATCCATGCTGGCTGCCGGCGCTGCGGGCCTGATCCTCCCGGGCTGCGCGACAATCGGGCCGCAAGCTCCGGCCGGCCAGAAGGTCTGGACCTTCGACAACCTGACGACCCAGGGCGGCCTGCCCGTCGCCGCCGAGGGCGGGCCCTCGCTGGTGGACAGCCCATGGGGCAAGGCAGTGAAGTTCGACGGTATGGACGACGCCCTGTTCATCGAGGAGCATCCGCTTGCGGGCGCGTCGACGTGGACGATCGAGGCGCTGATCCGACCCGATGGTGGTGCCTTCGAGCAGCGCTTCATGCACCTCGCCGAGGCCGAGGTGCCGACGCCCGGTCAGCCCCTGGTCGGGACCCGCGTCCTGTTCGAGATCCGCGTCGTCGGGAACGAATGGTACCTCGACGCCTTCACAAAGGGGCCGACTTACAACCACACCCTGATCTTCCCGGAAAAACGCTTTCCGGTCGGCCCCTGGTTCCATGTGGCCCAGACCTATGACGGCACCACCTACCGCAGTTTCGTTGACGGCGTTCTGCAGGGCGAGGCACCGCTCGCCTTCACGCCGCAGGGGCCGGGACGGTCCTCGGTCGGAGTGCGGATCAACCGGGTCAGCTGGTTCAACGGGGCCATCCGCGAAGCGCGCTTCACCCCCCGCGGCCTGACCCCGGATCAGTTCACGCGGCCGGACTGACGCGCGCCGTCCCGCCCCGGCAAGACCGGCGCTCGTGATCCAGCAGCCAGCGCTTGCGTTCGATCCCGCCCGCATAGCCCGTCAGGCTTCCATTGGCACCGATCACCCGATGGCAGGGCACGATCAGGGCGACAGGGTTCTGCCCATTGGCCAGACCCGCCGCCCGCACAGCCTTCGGCTTGCCGATCGCCGCCGCCAGCTGGCCATAGGTCCGCGTCTCGCCATGCGGAATGGCGCGCAAGGCCGCCCAGACCGAGCGCTGGAACACTGTGCCGCTGGTCCGCACGGCGAGCCCGTCCAGGGCCGCCAGCTCCCCGTCGAAATAGGCCTCGACCGCTGCCCGAACGGTCGGCGGCGCAGGACCCTCGACGAGCCTGGCCATGGGCCAATGCCGCCCGAGCAGCCGCATCATCCGCGCCTCGAAACCGGTGAAGTCCAGCGCCCGGACGGCCCCGTCGCCATCGGTGATCAGCAACACCTCGCCGGTCGGCGTCTTGACCCGTCCGAGGGTCAGGGTTTCAGGCTGCAGATCTGGCATTGTCGCCCTCCATCAGTTTCGCGCCGCTGATCCCCGCCATGGCGAGATAAAGGGTGCCGTAGGCCCGCCAGGGCCGCCAGGCCTCAGCCCGGGCGATCAGCGTCTCATCGTCCAGCCGGTCATTCGGTGGCTCGGCACCGTCGTCGATCCAGGCACCGGGCAGCCGCAATCCCGGGCGGGCCGCGACCCGCGCCTTCAGCACCGGATCCGCCGACAGGTCGCGGCCGATGGCCTCCGGGTCCGCCGACAGGTCGAACACCCGTCGGACCCGCGCCAGGACGCCGGGCAGGGCCCGCAGATCGTCCGCCTCGACGCAGACCGAGACCCGCCCCGCTTCCGCCGGCTCGACCGTCACCGCCCCGTTCGCGCCGTCCACATCCCGGGTCAGGACCCGCGACCAGCGCCGCCCCTCGACCGCATCGCCCCGCGCCGTCAGGGCGGTGAACATGGCCTCCCAGTCATAGGGCGGGCGGAAGGACAGGCTCAGCCGCACCCCGCCCTCATGCGCCCGCTCGCCGCGCCGCCGCAGCGCCGAGGGCGGCCGGCCGTAAAGGGCCTGGAAGGTCTCATTGAAGCGCCGGACACTGCCGAAGCCTGAAGCCAGCGCCACCTGCGCCATCGACAGGTCGGTCTGGTGGACCAGGGCCTTGGCCAGCAGCACCCGCCGCGTCTGGGCCACACTGACCGGAGCGGCCCCCAGATGCTGGCGAAACAGCCGGCGCAGGTGCCGCTCGCCGACGCCCAGCCGCCCGGCCAGTGCGTCGACATCGCCCTCGTCCAGGGCACCGGCCTCGATCAGGGCGAGCGCCCGGCTGACCGTGTTCGACGTGCCCCGCCAGGCCCCCATGTCAGGCGCGGTCTCGGGCCGGCAGCGCAGGCAGGCGCGGAAACCCGCCTCCTCCGCCGCCGCGGCCGAGACCAGGAAGACCATATTCTCCCGCTTCGGCGTCCGTGCCGGACAGACGGGGCGACAGTAGATGCCCGTGGTCTTCACACAGCCGAAGAACCGCCCGTCGAACCGCGCATCGCGCGTCAGCACGGCGCGATAACAGGCCTCCTGATCAAGGTCTCCGGCATTTTCCATGGCCGCAGAATGATCGCTGCGACCATGGAAGTCTCGCGGTTTTCGGACATGGGTGTGCCGGGCCGTAACACTAGCCCCGCGCCAGCCGCCCGAGGTTGGCGAGGACGCTGAAAGCCATGCTCAGGGCCGAGAAGGCCAGGGCCCAGACCATCACCACCGACAGGGTCCCGGCGACTCCGGCGAGGTCCCGCGCGCCGTCGCCGAGGGTCCTGAGGGTGTCAAAGTCCAGCAGGGTCCAGTCGCCCGCGATCCGCGCCGTCTCCTCGCCGCGCGTGAGTGTGAACCAGTGCCCGGCCTCGAAGACCATCGAGGTCAGCCAAAGGCCGGCACCGGCGATGACGATCTGCGCCGCCGCGCGCGCCCGGACAGCATAGGGGCGGACCAGGCTGGCCAGGTCGACCGCCATCTGGGCGAAGGCATACAGGAGGATCGGTCCGAACAGGATCGACCAGATCGGCGCGCCGCTGACGGCCGCATCCTCGCCGCGCAGTTCAATCGTTACAAGGCCGGGGAAATGCAGCACCCCGACCCACCACAGCACGAACATGCCGACCGCAAGGAAGGAGAACAGATACTCCCCGCCCGGCCAGGCCTTCTGCCGCCGCTTCGGCATCCACGATGGTTTCGCGGCCTTCGCCGGCTCGGATCCCGTCATTGACATGCCCCAGGCCGCCGGATCGGCGAGGCCGAAGGCACCCAGATCCTTCACCCGCCATTGGGTCAGGAACGACGGCCGGATGCCCTGATGTTCGAAGATGGCGGCCGCGAGGGTCGCCGCCCCGATCAGGGTCAGGCCGGCCCCGAAGAAGCCGTGGAAGGCCTGGGCGATGTCCTGCCCGAAATTGTCCGACCCACTGATCATCCGGATGAACAGGGTGAGGGCGAAGACCGCCGCCAGCACCATCAGCCCGGCCTTCACGCCGAACAGCCAGTAGGGAAACAGCTCCGGCCCGACCAGCGAGTCCGGCCCCTTGCGATAGCGGGCGGCCACGACCAGCGGATGGCCGATTTCGCGCAGGATCGCCTCCTGCTCGTCCTCGGTCAGGGCGCGGCCCAGCGCCTCCTCCTTCGCCTCGAACCGGCTCAGGATCAGGTCGCGCAGTTCGGCGGTGATGTCGGCCCGTTCGTCCTGCGGCAACTGCGCGGCGACGGCGTTCAGATAGCGGTCAATCAGGTCCATGGCTTTTCCCCTTCAGCCAGATATTCACAGGATCTTGTCGAGCGAGGCGTTGATGCCCCGCCACTCATCGGCCAGGGCGGCCAGCATCGACACGCCGCCCGGCGACAGGACGTAGAAGCGCTTCTTCCGCTTCTCCTCCTCACGCCATTCGCTGTTCAGCAGCCCCTGGCTCTCCAGCCGGCGCAGCAGCGGATAGAGGGTGGATTCCTCCATCTCCAGCCCGTCGGCGGCCAGGGCCTGACGCAGGGTGTAGCCGTAGCGTTCGGTTCTGAGGCAGGCGAGCACAGCCAGCACCAGTGACCCGCGCCGGAGCTCCAGCCGCATCGATTCATAAAGGTCCGGATCGAGGCTCATGCCATTGCCCTGCATCTCACATAGTGTGCGACACACAGTGTATGCGACATACTGTATGAGGGAGTCAAGTCCGGGTGATCAGGGGTGGGTCACTCCGGGATCCGCGCGCCGTCCCAGGCGAAGACGCCGCCGCTGTCGGCGGGCGAAAGGCCGTCGACCACCGACAGCAACCGCTCCGCCGAATGATCCGCCGTGAACAGCTTCTCCGGCTTCACGCCCTTCTGGAACGGCGCGCTCAGGCCGGTGTCGACCGTGCCGGGGTGCAGGCCGGCGACCACCGCCTGCGGATGGGTGCGGCCCAGCTCGACCGCCAGATTGCGCAGGATCATGTTCAGGGCCGCCTTGGACGCCCGATAGCTGTGCCAGCCGCCCAGCCGGTTGTCCCCGATCGACCCGACCCGCGCCGACAGGGCCGTGAACACCGCCCGCCGGTCGCGCCGCATCAGAGGCAGGAAATGCTTCGCGACCAGCGCCGGCCCCACGGAATTGATCCGGTAGTCGCGCAGCAGATGATCGGGGTCGAGGGCGCGCCAGCTGCGCTCCGGCTCGAATCCGTGGTGCAGCACTCCCGTGGCGACGAACACCAGCCCCGGTGCCGGTCCCTCCCCCACGCGCGCAGCCGCCGCAGCAATCGAGGCCTCGTCCTCCAGATCGAACCCCGTGCCCGCGCGCGACAGGGCATGGACGACGGCATACCGCCCGGAGCCCTCGAGCTGACGCGCCACCGCCGCACCTATGCCGCCTGACGCGCCGACTACGACCGCCGCCACCTGATCCTGGAAATCTGACATCGTGCGATCAGCCCTCGCCCCGGACCATGGGTCAAGCCGAAGGGCGTCCGAAGGTCCTTTTGCCTCAGGTGTCGGCGACCCGGCCCCCGCCCCTTCCGGCCTTGACGGACCGGTGTGGCGGTCCCAGATCGAACCGGCGTCGAGATGCCTCCCCGGAGTTTCGACGACAGGGGTGGACACGCGCGCATGACGGACCTGGCGATCTTCTATGAGCATCCCGCATGGTTCGAGCCGCTGTTCGCGGCGCTTGACCGCCGCGGCGTCGACTGGACGAAGATTCACGCCGGCGACCATGTCTTCGACACGGGACCCGGCACCCCGCCCGCGCCCCTGATCTTCAACCGCATCGGCATGTCCGCCTTCCTGCGCGAGACAGAGCATCCGATCTTCTACGCCCGTACCCTGTTCGATCACTGGGAGGGCCAGGGTGCCCGGGTCGTGAACGGCGCGGCGCTGGAGGTCGATACCTCAAAGGGTCGGCAGATTTCCCTGATCCGCCGCCTCGGCTACGGCGCGCCGGAGACGCGGATGGTGCACCGGGCGGCCGATCTGCCGAAGGCCGCGCAGGGCCTGCGCTTCCCGGTTCTGGTCAAGCCGGACATCGGCGGCTCGGGCGCAGGCATCCAGCGGTTCGACACGCCGGAAGAACTGGCCGAGGCCGTCGCCGCTGGTTCGGTGTCCATGGGCATCAACAGCTGCGCCCTGGTGCAGGAACATGCCCCGGCACGCGACGGCCGCATCGTCCGGGTCGAGACCCTGAACGGCCGTTTCCTCTATGCCTGCAGCGTGGAGACCGGCGGCTTCGACCTGTGCCTTGCTGACGTCTGCATGGTCGCGCCGGGCAAGGCCTCGATCCAGATCGAGGCGCTCACTCCGCCGGCCGAGGTCATTGCCGCCGCCGAACACATCGCCCGCGCCTCGCAGATCGATGTCGGTGGCGTCGAATATCTGGTCGACGACCGCGACGGCTCGGTGAAATTCTACGACATCAACGCCCTGTCGAATTTTGTCGCCGACCCGTTGAAGGTGCTCGGCTTCGACCCCCATGACAGACTGATCGACGACCTCGTCGACCGGATCACCGCCGGAAAGGCCGCCTGATGCGATACGGATACTGGGCGCCCGTCTTCGGCGGCTGGCTGCGCAACCACCCCGAAGAGGACGGCACGGCCTCCTGGGAGTCGATGTCGCGGCTGGTGAAACGCTCGGAAGAGATCGGCTACGACCTCACCCTGATCGCCGAGCTGAACCTGAATGACATCAAGGGCGTGCAGGCCCCGGCGCTGGACGCCTGGTCGACGGCGGCGGCGCTGGCGGCGGTCACGCAGTCGATCGAGCTGATGGTGGCGGTGCGGCCGAACTTCCATCAGCCCGCCCTGTTCGCCAAGGCGGCGGCCAATATCGACAATATCGCGGGCGGGCGGCTGGCCCTGAATGTGGTGTCGTCCTGGTGGGCGAAGGAGGCGACCAGCTTCGGCCTCCAGTTCGACGAGCACGATGACCGCTACGCCCGCACCTCGGAATGGCTCCAGGTCGTCGACGGCCTGTGGCGCGAGCCGCAGTTCAGCTTCTCGGGCCGCTACTACAATCTCGATGATGCCATCGTGGAGCCCAAGCCGGTCGCCCAGCCCCGCCCGGTGATCTACGCGGGCGGCGAGAGTGACGCGGCCAAGACCATGATCGCCCGGCAGTGCGACGCCTATGTCATGCACGGCGACACCCCCGAACACATCGCGCTCAAGATCGCCGACATGCGCGAACGCCGCGAACGCGAGGGCCTGCCGCCCATGCAGTACGGCATGGCCGCCTATGCGATCGTGCGCGACAGCGAGGCCGAGGCCCAGGCCGAACAGGCCCGGATCACAACCATCCCCGGACTGGACACAGGCTCGCCCCCACCCGGCTTTGCCAATTTCGACCAGTGGCTGTCCGGCACCCAGCTGGAGCGGGAGCTGAAGATCCAGGAGTATTCGGTCTCCAACCGCGGGCTGCGGCCCCAGCTGGTCGGCACGCCGGAACAGATCGCCGAACGGGTCGAGGCCTATGAGGACGCCGGCCTCGACCTCCTCCTGCTGCAGATGAGCCCGCAGGAGGAGGAGATGGAGCGGTTCTCGGCCCAGGTGATCCGGCCCTAGGCCCTAGCCGACCGCCCGAACATTGTCGTTCGAGTCGCGGTCGATCCATTTGTTGAACGGATCCACGCCTGCGAACCGCGGCTCCCGCGTGGTGATGAAGCGCAGGGTCTGCACCCCCGACCGGATCGGGCGGCGCTCCAGCAGGACCACCTCATCTTCGTCGAAGCCGGCCTTGCCGGGCTCGACGGTGAAGAGGCCGACGTCGAACATCTCGTTCAGCGGCGCGGCCGTCTCGACCCCCTCGCCGTCCGCATAGAGTTTGCGGGCGTCGACCGTGACCGCGACATCCCAGCGACCGTCGGCGCGGCGCGTGGCCGTCACCCCGGTCGTCTTGACGTCATAGAGGGTGATCTTCTCGAACAGGTCGGTGATCAGGGCCTGTTTGTCGGCCGGAGCCTCGGCCCGGATGGCGGCGATCAGGTCCAGCGAGCGCGGATAGGGCGCGGCCTTGAAGGCGTACTGCGCCAGCACCCGGCGCAGGGCGCGATTGACCGCATCCTCGCCGATCTGGTCGCGCAGCAGATACATGATCAGCCCGCCCTTCTGATAGTAGATGTAGGGCTGGTCCTCGACGCGGATCAGCGGCATCTCCTCCAGCCGCTCGGTGCCGCGGGCGCTCAGATAGCGATCCAGCTCCTGCTTCAGGAAGCGACGGATCTGCTCCCGGCCGTACATCTTCTCCATGACCATCAGCGCCGAATACTGCGCCAGGGTCTCGGACAGGACGGTCGACCCCTGCTGGTCGGAACCCACCACCTGGTGCGCCCACCACTGGTGAGCGAACTCATGGGCCCCGACGTAGGTGACGTAGTCGACCTTGGTCGGGTCGCTGAGGTCGGCAATGAAGCCGAGGCCTTCGGACCAGGCGAAGGTGTTGGGATAGGACTGGGCGAAGCTGGCGTAGTCCGGGAACTCCACGATCCGCGCCTGCCGGAACTGGTAGGGGCTGAAATTGGCCTGGAAATAGTCCAGCGAGGCCGACAGGGCGTCGAGCATCCGCGGCACATTGCGATCATGGGCGGCGTCGTGGAAGACGACCATCTCGACGCCGTTGTGCGTCCGCGCCGTGCGCTCGTAGCGGGCTGACTGCACGGAGAAGAAATTCAGCACCGGCGACTCGGTCACGAACCGGCTGGTACGGCGGTCGCCACGAACCACGTCCGAGACCATCTGTCCCGGGGCGATCACGGTCTGGTCAGCCTCGGTCGAGATGGTGATGTCGGCCGTGACCCAGTCCGCCCCGATATAGTTGCGGCGGCGGGCGGACTCGTCCTCCAGCCGGGCGGGACGCAGCTCGGCCGGCAGGCCCGCCTTGCGGCGCTTGCTGCGGTCCGTCAGCAGGCCCTGGCGGTCCATGCCGACCATGGGCGCGAACTCCATGTTGTTCACGAAGGTGCCGTTGTCGACCAGACGGGTGGTGTTGCCATTGGCCCTGAAACCCCGCTGTTCCAGCACGGTCTCGAAGGTGACGGTGCGGCGCTCGCCGGGCTGCATCGGCGTGGCGAAGCGGTAGATCCGGTACTCGAAATCCTCCCATTCGCGGGCGACGGTCGCGCCCTCGACGGCCAGGCTGACCATCTCCAGATCGCCGGTCCAGCGCAGGTGAACCTCGGGCAGGGGTGCGCCGGTGTTGTTGACCAGCACATAGGTTCCGCGCGTGGTCAGCTTCGGCTGATGCGGACGCAGGTCCATGACCAGCCGCACATCAGCCACCGAAGGCTGGGGTGTGGTCTCATAGCGCAGCAGGGCCTTCTCATAGGCGACCTGCTCGGCCTCCTGCTGGGCCTGGGTCCGGTACTCGTTCCAGACATTGGTGTTCATATAGATGAAGACACCGAGGCCGACGAAGGCCGCCAGGGCCGCGCCACCGATCAGGCCTGCGGGTCCCTTCAGCCGGTGCGGCAGCCGCTTCAGGCGCGGCCACAGCCGTTGCTCCGTGCCCCGCCGCCACAGTCCGTAGGCCAGCACCAGAAGGATGACGGCGAAGGCGCTCCAGTAGGCGTCCAGCCAGGCCGTGAAGCCCGCGAAATCTCCCTGACCGTTCATGTCGGACAGGGGCACGCCGATGCCCGCGCCATAGCGGTACAGGATGTGATCGAATCCGAGGTTCGACAACACGAGGGTCGAGATCAGATAGACGACCATGATCGCCCAGCCGACGAACTTGTTCGGCGACAGCGCCTGGATGAAGATCGCCAGCACAGCCAGCTGCAGGAAGCTCAGCGCCTGCGGGAACACATACCAGAGCAGGTATTTGCCCAGCTCATAGTCGGTGTATCCCTTGATCGTCTGGGTCACGACGCCGGCGAGGACACCGATCAGCAGGGTCGAGATCAGCACCAGGGCCAGGGCCAGGGTCTTGGGAACCAGGAAGGTCCAGTCCGGCGTCGACGAGGCGTCGACGATCTCGTGCACCTTGCGGTCCCGATCCCGCCAGACCAGCTCGCCCGAATAGTAGATGGCGATGACGATGGAGATCAGGCCGAAGGTCCCGGTCAGGCCCTCGATCACCACACGTGTCACCAGCAGGATCGGTGCCCCGTAGATCTCTCCGGTGAAGAACAGGGTCGCCACGGCGAAGGCCATGGCCAGCAGGACCAGCACCACATAGGCCGGGCTCTTGAACACCAGAACGGTCTCGAAGACCGCCCGCGACCAGAGCTGGGTCAGACCGTTGGCGAAGCCATAGCTCGGGCGCGGCAGGGCACCGACGGGCGTGACGACGACGTCCTTCTCGACCAGTGCCTTGAGACGCTCCTGCTTCCTCGGCTTGGCCCCGCGCGGCGAGGGCCGGTACAGCAGATAGGCGGCAGCGAGGAACAACGCGCCGACGGCGGTCCAGATCACCCGGTTCCAGAGCAGCACGCCTTCCAGCGGTGCATTCAGCGTGTTCCGCTCGGCAGCGGTCCAGTATTTGGTGACCAGGCTATAGGCACCCGAGCCGAACGGCTCGGCCCAGGCCATGGCCGTCTCGAACTCCGGCCGCGACCCCAGCACCCCGGTCGAGGCCAGATAGGCAATCAGCACCGCGACCACGCCAATATAGGTGGCCATCATCGACCGGGTGATCGTGGCCAGCATGAAGAACAGGGCCGAGGTCAGGAACAGGCCGGTCAGGCCGAACACGAGGTAGGCGTAGGCGTAGTCGCCCGGCCGCAACGGCCCGATCGTCTCGGCATCGACCCAGGGCATGAAGGTGCCGAGCAGCGTGCCGATGGCGATGCTCATGTAGCACAGGGCGACCGCCGCAAAGGCCCCGAAGAAACGGCCGTAGAGGTAGGCACCCTTGGTGATCCGGGTCGACAGGATCATCGGCCCGAAGCCGGTCTGGGTGTCCCGCGCCACGACATTGGCCACGATCGCCGTCGTCGCCAGCATGAAGAAGACGTTGAAAATGATGTGCGCGGTCGCCAGCGAGAAGGGCGCATTCTTGAGCACATTGCCGCCCGAACCGATCTGGACGTTCGGGCTGGCGACCGCGCCGAAGGCCAGCAGGCCGAAGACGATGGCGATGACCCAGAAGGCCGGCTGGCGCAGCTGGTAGCGGAATTCGAAACTGGCGATCCTGGCGAACATGATCCGCTCCTCAGGCCGCGCGGCGCGAGGCGTTGACGGTCGCCAGATAGACATCCTCAAGCCCGCCCGGCGCCGGCTCGAACCCGTCGCCCGGATGGGTGTCGGACAGGACGTGGATCACGGTGCGGCCGGCGAAGAGGCGGCTCGAGATGACATTGCGGCTGGCCTGCTGTGCGGCCAGATCGGCCTTGTCGATGGTCTTGCGCCACACCCGGCCCTCAAGGGCGTGGGTCAGTTCGACGGGCGCGCCTTCCAGCTGGATCTTGCCCCCGGCCAGTACCGCCATGCGCGGGCACAGGTCGGTGACGTCCTCAACGATATGGGTCGACAGGATGATGACGACATTTTCGCCGACCTCGGCCAGCAGGTTGAGGAAGCGATTGCGCTCTTCCGGGTCGAGGCCTGCGGTCGGCTCGTCGACGATGATCAGTTCAGGGTTGCCGATCAGGGCCTGGGCAATGCCGAAACGCTGGCGCATGCCGCCCGAGAAGCCGGCCAGCGCCTTGCCGCGCACGGGCCACAGATTGACCTGGTTCAGCAGGGCCTCAACCGTCTGCTTGCGGTCCTTGCCGTTCGAAATGCCCTTCAGCACGGCCATATGGTCCAGCATGTCGTAGGCCGAAACCCGCGGATAGACGCCGAAGTCCTGGGGCAGATAGCCGAGCACGCGGCGCAGCTGCTCCGGCGTCCTGATCACGTCGATGTCGCCGAACCGGATCGAGCCCGAGGTCGGCGTCTGCAACGTCGCGATCGACCGCATCAGCGTCGACTTGCCCGCACCGTTGGGGCCCAGCAGGCCGAACATACCCTTGGGAATGCTCAGGCTGACGCCGTCCAGCGCCCGTGTGCCGTTGCCGTAGACATGAGTCAGGTTTTCGATCGTCAGCATGGCAGCCTCCCTTGAAGTAAAGGAGCCTTGTCACCTCGCGCACCGGCTCGCAAGTTACGATTCTGAAATACTGTGAATCCGTCGTCGGCAGAAATTACCCGATGGAAGCGATCACGCCTCTCTCCCACCTGATTTCTGGTATCTTGCCTCCGCACCGCGCCGTCTATCTGCAACCGCTTCAAACCGTTAGACTGTTGACCCGATCTCGCTGGAACCGACCGCACCCGTGTTGAAGAACCTGCTCCCCAGCAAGCCGGGCACCGAGCCCCTCGCCGAGGCGCTGAAGGCGTGCAAGACCCATTTCATCTGGGCCTTCGTGTTCTCGGCCCTCGTCAACCTGCTGTACCTGACGCCCACCCTCTACATGATGCAGGTCTATGATCGCGTCGTGCCGACCGGGGGGCTGACCACCCTGGTTCTGGTCACCGGGGTCGCTGTTTTCGCCCTGGCGGCGCTGGCGGGGCTCGACTGGTTACGCGGACGGCTGATGCTGCGGGCCGGGCTGCGACTGGACCGGCTTCTGTCCGGCAAGGTCCTGTCGCGGGTCGTCGATCTGCAGGCCAAATCGCCCAACACCCAGGCCCTGCGCGAGTTCGACCATGTGCGGGGAGCCATCGGCGGTCAGGGCATGCTGGCCCTGTTCGACGCCCCCTGGACCCCGATCTACCTGCTGTGCTGCTTCCTGCTTCACCCGGCCATCGGGGTACTGACCCTCGCCGGCGGGATCATCCTGTTCACCCTCGCCTGGCTGAACGAGCGCGACACCCGACCTCGCCTCAACAAGGCGATCCAGTCGCAGAACCACGCCTATGCCGCCCAGGAAGGCGTCGCCAGCCAGGCCGAGGTGGTGCGTGCGCTCGGCATGCGGCAGTCCTCGATCGCCCGCCAGATCGAGCAACGCCAGCTGGCCACAGCCGCCTTTGCCGACGCCCAGCTCGCCGGCGGGCACTATTCCGGGGCGATCAAATTCCTGCGTCTGGTGATGCAGTCCGCGGCGCTGGGCCTCGCGGCCTATCTGGCAGTCAAGGGCGAGATCACGCCGGGCTCCATTATCGCCGCCTCCGTGCTGCTCAGCCGGGCTGTCGCCCCGATTGAACTGCTGGTCGGCGTCTGGCCCAGCCTCGTGCAGGCAGTGACCAGCTGGAAGACCCTGACCGACCTGTTCGCCGGCACGGCCGCTGTGGAGCGCGAACGCACGACCCTGCCAGACCCCAGGGGCCGGCTGCAGGTCGAGGGGGTTTCGGTCAAATTCCCCGGCACCGAAGCGACCCAGCTGCGCGCTGTGGCCTTCTCCCTGAAGCCCGGCGAAACCCTGGGCATTGTCGGCTCGAGCGGCTCGGGCAAGACCACCCTCGCCCGGGTCATCGCCGGGGCCCTGAAGCCCCAGGCCGGGGCCGTGCGGCTGGACGGCGCGGAATATGAAGCCCGCGACGGGGACGAGCTGGCGCGCTGGATCGGCTATCTGCCCCAGGTCCCCAGCCTGTTCGCCGGCTCGATCAAGGACAATATCTCGCGCTTCTCGACCTCGATCGGTGTGGATCAGGAAACCGCCGACCGGAATGCGGTCAAGGCGGCCATGGCGGCCGGGGCCCATGAACTGATCCTGCGCCTGCCGAACGGCTATGACACGCTTCTCGGGCCGCACGGCCAGGGTCTTTCAGCCGGCCAGGCCCAGCGCGTCGCCCTGGCCCGGGCCCTCTATAACGACCCTGTCCTGCTGGTGCTGGACGAGCCCAATTCCAACCTCGACCAGGAGGGCGAGGCCGCCCTGATGCAGGCCATTCTGGGTGCCGCCGCCCGCGGTGCCGCCGTGGTCATCATCGCCCACAGGGCCGGCGTGTTGGCGCGCGTGGACCGGCTGCTGATGATGCGCGACGGTGTCGTGCAGCTGGAGGGACCGCGCGAGGAGGTGCTTGAAAAGATGCGGGCCACCGCCGGCCGTCCCGCCCAGCCGGCACCGCAGCCGCAGCAGCGGCAGGCTCAGCCCCAGCCGCCCTCCCAGCCAGCCAGCCAGCCGCGACGTACCCAATGACCGACGTCGTCGCTCCCCCGACTCTCCCGCCGCCGCCCGACGGTCCCGTGCCGCCGGCACCGCCCGCCGGGCCGCCCCCGGCCCTCGACAACCCCCGTCGCGAGCTGGTGATCGGGGGCACGATCATCGTGTTGTTCTTCGTCATCTTCCTCGGATGGGCCGCGCTGGCACCGCTGGACGCCGGTGCCTATGCCCAGGGCCAGGTCGCCATTTCCGGCAACCGTCAGGCTGTGCAGCACCGCGAAGGCGGCGTCGTCAGCGCCCTGCTGGTGGCGGAGGGCGACACGGTGCGCAGCGGTCAGGTCCTGCTGCAGCTCTCCAGCGGCGAGCTCAAGGCCACCGAACGCGGTGTTGCCAGCCAGGTCTATGCCCTGATCGCCCAGCGGGCCCGGCTGATCGCCGAACGCGACAGGCTCGGCAGTATTCAGAGCCCGGCCGAGTTCGCCAGCCTGCCGGCTGAGGACCAGTTGCTGGCCCGCGAGTCGCTGCGCATCCAGCAGCAGCAGTTCGGTGCCCGGAGAACCGGGCGGACGACCGAGACCGGTGTGCTGGGCCAGCGTGTCGCCCAGCTGAATGAACAAATCGCCGGCTATGAGGGCCAGATCGTCGCCAATATCGAGCAGCAGCGCCTGATCCAGGAGGAGCTGGCTGGTATGCGCAGACTCGCCGAACAGGGTTTCGCACCCCTGACCCGGGTGCGGGCGCTGGAGCGCACGGCCGCCCAGCTGGACGGTGAGCTGGGATCACTCCGGGCACAGATTGCGCAGTCGCGGGAAGCCGTCGGGGAAGCCCGGTTGCAGATGTCAGGCGTCTCGACCCGGATGAACGAAGACGTGGCCGACCAGCTGCGCCAGATAGATGTGCAGCTGAACGAGCTGCAGCCGCGGATGAACGAGCTTCGCGCCCAGATCGCGCGAAACGAGGTCCGGGCACCGGTCTCGGGCGAGGTCGTCGGCCTGACCATCTTCACCCAGGGCGGTGTGATCCAGGCCGGTCAGACGTTGATGGAGATCGTGCCGCGGGACGCCTCACAGGTCATCGTCGCCCAGATCGCGCCGAACGACGTCGACAACCTGCAGATCGGACAGATCACCGAGGTCCGCTTCCCCGGCCTGCGCGAGCGCAACCCGCCGATCATCCACGGCCGCGTGACCCGCATCTCCGCCGACAGCTTTACGGTCGAGGAAACCGGTGCCCGCTATTTCCGGGCCGAAATCGTGGTGCCGGCCAGTGAACTGGCCAAGATGGGCCGCGGCGCGGAGACCCTGCGCCCCGGTGCCCCGGTCGAGGTGGTGGTGCTGCTGCGCAAACGCACGGCGCTCGGCTATCTGCTGGAGCCCCTGACCAACCAGCTGTGGCGCTCGGGCAGCGGGCAGTGAAGGCAGGGCTTAGGGCTTAGGGATTAGGGATTGGTAACTGGGGAATGGCCAGTCGCTCTGCCTCAACCTAATCCCTAATCCCTAATCCCTAATCCCTAATCCCTAATCCCTAGTCCCTAAGCCCTAATCCCTAAGCCCTCCCCTTCGCCTTGAGCCTGAACGCATGCAGCAGCGGCTCCGTATAGCCGTTCGGCTGGGCGACACCGTCGAAGACGAGTGCACGGGCGGCCTCGAAGGCGAGGCTGTTTGCAGGGTCAGAAGCCATCGGCCGATAGAGGGGGTCGCCGGCGTTCTGGGCGTCGACCTTGGCCGCCATCCGCAGCAGGGCGGCATCGGCCTGTTCGGCGGTGCAGACGCCGTGCAGCAGCCAGTTGGCCATATGCTGGGACGAGATACGCAGGGTGGCGCGGTCTTCCATCAGGCCGATGTCATGGATGTCCGGCACCTTGGAACAGCCGACCCCCTGGTCGATCCAGCGCACCACATAGCCAAGCAGGCCCTGGGCATTGTTATCGAGCTCCTCGGCGATGTCCGCCTCCGACCAGTTGGCCCCATTCGCCAGCGGCGGGGTCAGCAGATCCTCGAGGCCGGGGATCGGCCGCGCTGCGATTGCGGCGCGCAGGGCGAAGACGTCGGTCTGGTGATAGTGGAGCGCGTGCAGGGTCGCGGCCGTCGGGCTGGGCGTCCAGGCGGTGTTGGCACCCGTCTTCGGATGCGCCGCCTTCTGGTCGAGCATGTCAGCCATCCGGTCCGGGGCCGCCCACATCCCCTTGCCGATCTGGGCCTTGCCGGACAGGCCGCAGGCCAGGCCGATGGCGACGTTGCGTGCCTCATAGGCGGTGATCCAGGCGGAGGTCTTGATGTCGCCCTTGCGCACCACCGGACCGGCCTGCATCGCGGTGTGGATCTCGTCGCCGGTGCGGTCGAGGAAGCCGGTGTTGATGAAGACGATCCGGTCCCTCACCGCATGGATACAGGCCGCCAGATTGGCCGAGGTGCGGCGCTCCTCGTCCATGACCCCGACCTTGATCGTATGCCGCGCCAGCCCCAGCAGATCCTCGACCGCATCGAACAGGGCGTTGGTGAAGGCACACTCTTCCGGCCCGTGCATCTTGGGTTTGACGATATAGATCGAGCCCTCACGGCTGTTGCGGACCGACCCAAGCCCCTTCAGGTCGTGCATCCCGATCAGGCTGGTGACGATGGCGTCCAGCACGCCTTCCGGGGCGTCCGATCCGTCCGCCAGCCGCATCGCCGGGGTGGTCATCAGGTGGCCGACATTGCGCACGAACAGCAGCGACCGGCCCGGCAGGGTCACGGCCGAGCCGTCGGGCGCTGTGAAAGCCCGATCGGGATTCAGGGCCCGGGTCATTGACCGGCCGCCCTTGTCGAAGGTCTCGACCAGATCGCCCCGCATCAGGCCCAGCCAGTTGCGATAGGCCGCGACCTTGTCGGCGGCGTCCACGGCAGCGACCGAGTCCTCGAGATCGACGATGGTCGACAGGGCCGATTCCAGCACGACGTCGGCGATGCCCGAGGGGTCGTCGCGGCCGATCGGATGGTCGCGGTCGAACACGACCTCGATATGCAGGCCGTTGTGGCGGAACAGCTGCCCGCGCGCGCTGTGGCCGACATACTGGCCGGGATCGTGGAGGGCGATGCCGCCGTGCGGATCGCCCAGATCGGCCCATGACCCCTGGGCCAGCGGCACCGCCTCGTCGAGGAAGGCCTTGGCCCGCGCCACGACCCGCGCCCCGCGCGCGGCGTCATACGGTCCAGCCGGCGGCAGGTCGCCCAGCGCATCCGTCCCGTACAGGGCGTCATACAGACTGCCCCAGCGCGCATTGGCGGCGTTGAGCACGAAGCGGGCGTTCAGGCTCGGCACCACCAGCTGCGGTCCGGCCAGGGTCGCGACCTCGGCGTCGACATGGCGCGTGCCGATGGCGAAGGGTGCCGGCGCGTCGACCAGATAGCCGATCTCGCGCAGGAAGGCCTCGGAGGCCGCGCCGTCATGGGCCGCGCCCCGGCGGCCGAGATGCCAGGCGTCGATCCGGGCCTGCAGGTCGTCGCGGACCGCCAGCAGCCGCCGGTTCTCCGGCGCGAACCGGTCGAAGATCGCGGCGACCCCTGTCCAGAAGGCGTCGGCCTCGACCCCGGTCCCCGGCAGGGCCTCGGCCTCGATGAAGGCGGCCAGTTCCCCGGCGATCTGTAGTCCGGCGCGCGGCGTCATCGACATGGAGCACTCCTCGGGGGCGGAGCTGAAACATTCCGTGATGACCCTGCGGAAGTCGAGCGCTTTTCGCACTGCACACACCTGTGGCGGTTAACCTCTCCGCCTTGACTTGGCCGCATTGAGCGCCCATTTGCGCTGCGTCGCACAGTTGCGATGCCCCGGTGCGCTCCAGCGCGTGTGGGTCTTCCGACTTACGAAGACCTGACTGTAGCAGCGGCCGGCCCTCAAGATTCATTCGCTGCCCGGACACGCGGGGCGGCGCCCGATCCACCCCGAAGGCGTCGCATTGACGCCCCGTCGGGACTGGCGGTGCGCGGCCTTTTCGGCGTTGAGCCATGGCTGTTGCGCGTCGCCGCATACGCGAAAGACATCCGCTCCATGAGCAAGACATTCGACTCCTTCGGCCTGAATCCGGCCCTGCTGCAGGCGCTGGCCTCCGAGGGCTACACCACTCCCACCCCGATCCAGGCCCAGGCCATTCCGGACGTGATGGCCGGCAAGGACCTGCTGGGCATCGCCCAGACCGGCACCGGCAAGACCGCGGCCTTCGCCTTGCCGATCCTGCACCGCCTCGCCGCCAACCGCGTCGCCCCCAAGCCGCGCACCGCCCGCGTCCTGATCCTGTCACCGACCCGCGAACTGGCCAGCCAGATCGCCGAGAGCTTCAAGACCTATGGCCGCCACCTCGGCTTCAAGGTCGCGGTCGTCTTCGGCGGCGTGAAATACGGCCCGCAGGAACGCGCAATCCAGGCCGGCCTCGACGTGCTGGTCGCCACACCCGGCCGTCTGCTGGATCACATGCAGCAGAAGACGCTGGACCTGTCCTGCACCGAGATTTTCGTCCTCGACGAGGCCGACCAGATGCTGGACCTCGGCTTCGTCAAGCCGATCCGCCAGATCGTCAGCCGCATCCCGGCCATGCGCCAGAATCTGTTCTTCTCGGCCACCATGCCGAGCGAGATCGGCAAGCTGGCCGGCGAACTGCTCAAGGATCCGGTCAAGGTGTCGGTGACGCCCCAGGCCACGACGGTCCAGCGCATCAGCCAGTCGATCATCCACATCGAACAGGGCCGCAAGCGCGCCCTGCTGACCGAGATGTTCGCCGATCCGCACTACACGCGCTGCCTGGTCTTCACCAAGACCAAGCACGGTGCCGACAAGGTCGCGGCCTATCTGGAGGCCGGCGGCGTCGAGGCCGGGGCCATCCACGGCAACAAGAGTCAGCCCCAGCGTGAACGCACCCTGGCCGCCTTCAAGGCCGGCAAGCTGCGCGTCCTGGTCGCCACCGACATCGCCGCCCGTGGCATCGACGTCGACGGCGTCTCGCATGTGCTGAATTTCGAGCTGCCCTATGTGCCGGAAGCCTATGTGCACCGCATCGGCCGGACGGCCCGCGCGGGCGCCGACGGCACGGCCATCAGCTTCGTGGCCGGCGACGAGATGAAGCTGCTGCGCGACATCGAAAAGGTCACGCGCCAGAAGATCCCGGCCACCGACCGCCGCAATGACAAGTCGCTGGCCCTGCTGGACCAGTCGATCATGGCCTCGGGCGTCAAGTCCAAGGCCTCCATGCCCGACGACGGCCGCGGCGACCGCCAGCAGCAGCGCGGCCCCCGCAATCCGCGCCGCGACGGCGTCAAGCTGGAAGGCGGCGGGCAACCGCACCGCGTCCGCAAGGCCGGCCCGGGCCGCGACGCCCGTCCGACACCGGAGCGCACCTTCGACCCGCTGGCGCGCGAGCGGCCGCGCAACAGCAACAACGACCCGCGCCACAGCTCGGCCCCGGCGACGGCCTCGGCCAAGCCCGACGGTGAAATCAAGCGCCGCCCGCGCCGCCGCAAGCCGTCCAACGGCGGCAAGGGGTATGCGGCGCAGGGGTAGGCTGCTCAGCTAGCTGAACGACGACGGCGGGGCTCGCGAGTGCCCCGCCGTTCTTGTTTCTGATACTCACTGAACCAGTTTGTCCACGACGCGACCCAGAACTGCCGCACCGCCAACCGACACCTCCTCGGCGGCCTGTCGTACCTGACGCCGAACGATCGAAGGGGAGCGGAAAGGTCGCCACCGGGAGGGTCAGCGAGGCTAGCAGGTGTGGCCCTGGCAACCGAGAGGCGATGACCGGGTCTCGCCCCATTGCGGACAGGGCAACTGGTCCTACTCTCGGGCCATGTACAGGACAGACCGCCTTCATCTCAGACCGGGCCGCAGGGAAGACGCGCCGGGGCTCTTCCGTGCCATTGCTGATCCGGACATCGTACGGAACCTTGCCTCTGCGCCCTGGCCTTACGGATTGGCCGATGCCGAGCGTTTGGCCTCCCATCCGTTCAACCCGGAAGAACCTCGCCTCTTCATCTTTCGCGAGGAGACCGGTCAGGCAGAATTGATCGGTATTGCGGGGCTCGACCGGATGCCGACCGGCGAAATGGAGCTGGGCTACTGGATAGCGAAAGCGCACTGGGGCCGCGGCTATGCCACCGAGGCCGGGCGACAGATGATCGGGATCGCCAGAACCGAACTGGGGCTGCCGCGACTGGTCGCGGGCTATTTCGTCGACAATCCGGCCTCTGGCCAGGTGCTGAGGAAGCTGGGGTTTGTGTCTGTGCCCGGCGTCGTCGACCGGAACAGCCGCGCACGGGGCGGCGCTGCCGCTTGTCAGATGTGCACCCTCGACCTCTGACGCATCCCGCGGCCGCGGGCACCGGTTGACCCCTCCACCCATAGCGGACCCACGAACCGTCCGCTTTCCGGGACCGCGCACGAAAACGCCCGCCGGATTGATCCGGCGGGCGTTCTGGATTCAGCGCCGTGGACCCGAGGGGATCAGGCGGCGGCGCTGACCGGCGCGGGGGCCGAACTTTCAGACGGGTCGCGCAGCACATAGCCGCGGCCCCAGACGGTCTCGATATAGTGTTTGCCGCCGGCGGCCGTGGCCAGCTTCTTGCGCAGCTTGCAGATGAAGACGTCGATGATCTTCAGCTCGGGCTCGTCCATGCCACCATAGAGGTGGTTCAGGAACATTTCCTTGGTCAGGGTGGTGCCCTTGCGGAGCGAAAGCAGCTCCAGCATCTGGTATTCCTTGCCCGTCAGATGGACGCGGTGACCGTTCACTTCGACCGTCTTGCCATCCAGGTTCACGGCGATCTCGCCGGTGTGGATGATGGCCTGGGCGTGACCCTTGGAGCGACGGACCACGGCGTGGGTGCGCGCGATCAGCTCGTCCTTGTGGAAGGGCTTGGTCATATAGTCGTCGGCACCGCCGCCGAAGGTCTTGACCTTGGTCTCGATCTCCGAGGAGCCCGAGAGGATCATGACCGGCGTATTGACCTTGCCGACGCGCAGCTGACGCAGAACCTCGAGGCCGTTCATGTCGGGCAGGTTCAGGTCGAGCAGGATGAGATCGTAGTCATAGATCTTGCCGAGATCGATACCCTCTTCACCGAGGTCCGTCGTGTAGACGTTGAAGCCCTCGGACTTGAGCATGAGTTCGATGCTCTGCGCAGTCGCATGATCATCTTCGATAAGCAGGACGCGCATTCATGCCCCTCCAGGCAAAGCTTGACAGTAATTCCCGACATCCAATGCCAGGTAACCTTGTTCGGGAGTTAACCGGGGAAAAACTTAAGAAAGGTTAACACCACCCCGTTGAGACGAATCGTAGGCTGATTTGCGAATCGCCGTCGAGAGTCCTGAGTCAAGCGAGCGGGATTTTTTCAGACAGCGGGTGCTGCGACCTTCCTGCGTCCGTTTTCGACGTGTCGATAGGATTATATTCCGCACTCAGCGCCGGCAAGGATCAATGACCGGCACCACGGGATGACGGGAGCTTCAGATGATGGATAACTATCGCGTACCGGTGTCGGAAGCGGACCGGATCCGCGCCGGGCTGGCGTTGCAGCTGGTGGCGGCGGCAACCGGGATCAGCGTGGAAAAGATGACCGCCTCCGTGCGGCTGAAGGGGCGGGTCTGCCGGGCCCGCTGGCTGGCCCTGTACACCGCCTATGTGACCTTCGGCTGGCCGCTGGACCGGGTGGCCCACGCCTTCGGCCTGAACCGGGCGACCGCAGCCGCCGCCTGCCGCTGGGCCGAGGACGGGCGGGACCATCCGTCGGTCGATGCCCTGCTGGACCGGCTGGAGCTTTGCGTGAACCAGCTTCTCGATGCGCCGGCCTGCGAGTTGCCGGCATGACCGGCGAGGCGGCGGAGACCGGGGCCGTGACCCGGGCGCGACGGTTGCTGGCCCGGCGCGGCGGCTGGATCGAGGCGGTGCCGGGCGGCTATGCCGTCAGGCCCGGTGGGGACCGCCGCAGCCGCGTCGTTCTCGTTATCGATGAGGACGGGTTCCACCGGCTGATTGCGGCACCCGGACTGCGGCGCCGACCGGAAGGCGGCTGGGCCGCGCGGACCGCACCGCAGACCAGCCCCCCGATCCCGGAGCCGGGACGACCCGGTGTGATCGAGGGGACCCGCACCGTGATGGAGATCGACGGACGGCCCGGGCAAAGGCGCGCCAATCTGGGTCAGTCGGCGATCCTGTGGCTCGCGCAACGCAGGACCGCAGACGGCCAGCCCTGGCTGGTCGCCGCCCAGGTCGCGGCAGCGACCCGTCTGGGCCTGGACGCCGAGCTGGCGGCGCGCGGACCCTCGGTCACCCTGCGCTGGGATGCCCTGCCCCGTTCGGGCGGGGGATCGGCCGTCCGGGCCGAGCCCGGTGATTTCGCCATGGCCGCGGCGCGGCGGGTCGAGGCTGCGCTGGCCGCCTGCGGGAGCGCGCGACCCATGGTCGAGGCCATCTGCATTCGCACCTCGGCCCTGCAGGCGGCCGAGCGCGATCTCGGGCTCCGCCGCCGCGAGGGCAAATACCTGTTGCAGAAGGGACTCGCCGCCCTTGCCGCCCACTACCGCATCGGCTGACAAGCCGTGGATGGGCGACGGATGGTCCACTGCGCCAGGTTACAGGCTCGTAACTTTTCCCGGTCGGGATTCAGCCGTAGGGTGAAGATGAAAGCGCGCTCCTCCCGGGGCGCGCTATCGCGTTAAGGCGGCGGGCTCCCACAGCCGTCGAGTTCGGGGATGACGGTGAAGCCAGTAGTTTTTTGCAGCCTGGCCCTTGGCCTGCTGTCCGTCTCCACGCCCCTCGCCGCCCAGGACGCGGTCCCCGCAGGACTGCTGACCGAGGTCTGTCTTCCCTATGCCAACCGGGCCCAGACCTTCGAGCGCTCGATCCGCGCCGCCCGCGAGCTCGAATTCCGCCGGCCGGTGAATGACACCGCGCCGCTTGATGAATGGGCCTCGGAAATCACCATGGTGTCCAATGACGGCGTCTGGCGGGTCCGGATCGGGGAAGGCTCCGTCGAACGCGACGCCCGCCCGGCCTATGAGGCCAGCTGCACGATCTCGTCGAGCCGGGCCAGTGCCCGCGAACTGGCGGACCTCGGCCGGCGCGCCTTCCGCGACGATCGATACTGGACCAGTCCGCCGGACAACGCCTGGCGCTGGGATCGCCGCAGCGCCCATCCGGACGAATACGGCCTGGCCGTCGAGGTCAGCGAACAGCCCGGCGAGCGTCCGACCATGACGGTCCGCGGCTCCTACTACTGAGCCTCGCCGGTCACGCCGCTGCGGCGGCGTCCCTGATCCTGCCCACCATACTGTTCAGGCCGTTGGCGCGCTGACGGGTCAGGGCCGAAGGCAGTCCCAGGCGATCCAGGGCTGCACGGGCGTCGAAAGCCAGGATCTCGGCCGGCGTCCGGCCTGAATACAACCGCAGCAAGAGGGCGATGTTTCCCTTCGACAGGGCGCTGTCGCTATCGGCGGCGAAGGCCAGACGGTCGCCCGCGCGTCGCACGGCCAGCCAGACCTGGGCGGCGCAGCCCGGCACCTTGTGGGCTTCGATCCGGTCCTCGTCCGGAAGCGGCGCGAGGCCCTTGCCCAGTTCGATGACGTATTCGATCCGCCCTTCCCAGTCGCCAAGCAGGTCGAACTCCTCGACCAGTTCGGCCAGGATGTCGTCGATTGAGGGGCTGTCGGTCATGGACGCCAGATAGGCCGGGCGGGCGTTAACGACAACCGCCCTTCCTTTCCCCCGGAATCCGCCCGGACGGGCTTTTCGCCAGTCGCCTGGAACGCGTGCGGGCTTTGGACGACTCACCCGGAAGGCTAGGCTGGAACGGCCGGTGCCCTCCTCTCCGGCCCGCCCCGTTCCGCCCTTGATCCAGCCCGCACGCCCGGACCCGAAGACCCAGCCCGACGCCGTCGCCGTCGCCAGCGATCGTCCGTCGCTGGCTGCCTGGCATGCGGGATGGGCGGTGGCGGCGGCGCTGCTGGCGCTGGGCGGACGCTGGATCGGCGGTATCGACGGCCCCCTGTTCTACGGCATCCTGGCCATGGTGCTGCCCGGCCTGAGCGGTCTGGTCCTGCTGCGGCGCGACGGCAGCGGTGAGCGGATGACCCAGCTGGGCATCTGGAGCCTCGCCGCCCTGCTGGCGGCCGCCCTGTCCGGCGGCCTGACCGGCCCGCTCAGCGGCTTTGTCTTTCTTCCCCTGGCTGCCGGTATCGCGCTCGGCGGCCCGCGGCCGGTTCAGTTCGGTGCCCTCGCCGTGGGGTTGGCCGCGGTCGCCGGCCTGCTCTCGGCCTCGGTCAGCCCGGGGCCCCACCTGCCCGGTCTGGCAGCGATTTCGGCCTTGCTGACGGCCGCCGCCGCAGCCCTGGCCGTTCGCCTGTCCTGGCGCCAGCGCGAGGCCCGGCTCACGGCGGCCGAAGCCGAGACGGCCCGGGTCGAGACCCTGCTCGCGGCCCAGCCCGGTTTGACTCTCGTGCTGGAACCGTCGGGACGGGTTCTGGCCGCCTATGGCGCGCCGCCGGTCTCACTGCCGGTCGATCCCCTGTTCGAAAGCGGGCTGGTGGCAGCGGTGCATGCCCCGGACCGGCCCCGGCTCCTCGACGCCATCGAACGCGCCCTGAAGGGCCACGACGGTTCGGCCCTGTTCGCACCGCGGACGGCACTGGACCGCCGGGTGCAGTTGATCGTGCGGCGGCTGGACGATCCGTCGGGCCCGCGTCTGATCGCCCAGGTGTTCGATGCGACCGCCCAGTATGCCCGCGAACTGGGTCTGGAGATCGCCCGCAGCGAGGCCGAGGCACGCGAGGCCGGCAAGACCCGCTTCCTGGCCAATATGAGCCACGAGCTGCGGACGCCCCTGAACGCCGTGCTCGGCTTTTCGGACATCATGCGCCAGCGCATCTTCGGCCCCCTGCCCGACCGCTACAGCGAATACGCCGAGAACATCCACCAGGCCGGCGGCCATCTGCTGGACCTCATCAACGACGTGCTCGACGTGACCAAGATCGAGGCCGAGCGCTACGCCCTGACGCTGGAGCGGTTCGACGCCCGCGAAGTGGTCTCGGCTGCCATGGCCCTGGTCCGGGTCAACGCCGACGACAAGGGCGTCAGCCTGTCCAGCGTCCTGCCTCCCGATCCGGTCGAGGTCTCTGCCGACAAGCGCGCCCTGAAACAGATCGCCCTGAACCTGTTGTCCAATGCCGTGAAATTCACCCCGCGGGACGGCGCGATCACGGTCACGGTCGAGGCCATCGGCCCCTATCTCGAAGTCATCGTCGCCGACACCGGCGTGGGCATCGCCCCGGAGGATGTCCGCCGTCTGGGCCGGCCGTTCGAACAGGCGGGTGAGATCGAGCAACGCCGGCAAGGAACGGGTCTGGGCCTGTCGCTGGTCCGAGCCTTTGCCGAACTGCATGGCGGCCGGATGAGTATCGACAGCACTCTGGGCGAGGGAACGGCCGTGACGGTACGCCTGCCGGTGGCCCTGATCGCCCGCGCGCCGGCCCGCGAGGGCGGGGCCGAGATCATCCAGATGCCGATGAAGGGCGGGGGCTGACGGGGCGCTCTTGCGCCCTACAGCATTCCCATCGCCAGAAACGCCCGGCCGGCCGTGAAATCGCCCGCCTCGAATTTCGCTGTCGCCACGCTGCCGTCGCGGAAATGGAACTCGATCGCGAAGGTCTCGCGCGGGTCCAGCCGCTCCAGGGCCGCGGCGACCGTGGCGGGGAAATGCCAGGCCTCGCCGGTCCGGCGCTCCGCGGCCAGCAGGGTCGGATCGGCGGCGCTGACGCCCGTAGCCCACAGGCTGGCGCGGGCCGAGACCGGAGCCAGACCGTCGCCGGCCAGCCAGGGTCGCTGAACCCGGACCGGATCGCGCAACACGACGCGCGCGGCATAGGGGCGCGAGCGGCCGACGAAACTGACGACCGCCGTCAGGCCCGGCGCAGCGCCCTTACCCGCATAGCCGAAGGCCACCGGCGAGGCGCCGACCATGGACATCTGATGCAGCCGCCAGCTGGCGTCGGTCGAGCTGATACGGTTTGCGGCCCACGAGCGACGGGTACCGGGGAAAATCATGCGCGGCATGCGCAGCCAGCCCGCGAAGGCTCCGTCGACCCGCGCGCGGACCGTGGCCAGCTGGGGATCGCGGCACGATACCGAGGCGGCACGGGCGCGGGCCCGGCCGGCGGCGGCCAGCAGTTCAGCCTCGGCCGCGCCCGATCGCAGGGCGGCACCCCGGGCCTGGGCCGTGGCGGCGTTCAGGGCAGCGTCGATATGCGGCGCGAACAGATTGCAGCGCGCGTCGGCTGCGACCACGAAGGCGCGTTCATAATAGGTGTCAGCCGCCTGGGCCGAGGCGACGCCCGGCAGGGCCAGAACGGCGGCAGCCGCCAGCGCGGCTTTGGTCTTGGAGGCAGTCTGGCCTATCGTCATGGAACCGCACATTACGCATCACGCGTTCCGGTCCGGTTTCCGAGCAAGGTTATCAAAGTGCTTCTGTCGAGCGACCTCTGGGTGTCCGCCCTGATCCGCCGGGCCGAACTGGGCGGGGCCTTCGCCACGGTCGCACGCAAGGGCGACGCCCGCGCCGGCACCGTCATCGTCAAGGCCTTCGACACCTCCAGCCGCCGCGCCCGACTCTATAGCGAGGCGTTCGGACCCGACGGCGAACGGCTGTGGATGCAGCCGGTCGAGAGCGAGTTCGAGAGCGAGCTCGACGCCTATATCCAGCGCCAGACCGGCTACGACCCCGACCTCTGGGTGGTCGAGATCGAGGACCGTGAGGGGCGGCACTTTATAGCGGAGAAGGTGGCGGGGGAGGGAGGCGACAGGCAGTAGGCATTAGGCAGTAGGGAAATGTAGCGCCGAACCATACACTCGACCCGAGCCGCCTGCTGCCTAATGCCTACTGCCTACTGCCTCCTCACCCCTAACCACCTGTGACCAGCCCCCGCCGCCAGTGCGAAATCCTTAACTGCGTTCGCACACGGAACCTCAAGCGGAGGCGCCTATGGTCAGCTTCAACGGGCCGCAATGAGCCCGGAGCGATGGTGGGTGTTGTCGATGCTCTTTCTTCTCAATGACGTTGTGTTCGATCTGGACGAGACCTGCCCGGTCACGGCCGGCGACGCGCGGCGTTTTGAGACCCTTGAGCTCGACTATGTCCTGGAACTGGGTTGCGAACTGTTTTCCGAGGACCCGCTGCTGCATCTGAATGACCCGCAGCGGGCGCGGCGTCTGGCCTGGCTGATCCAGGACCGGTCTCCGGAAGTGAACGCCGCCCTCTTCGCCGCCCCGGCCGCGGGCTGTGATCCGAGCCTCGTCGAGCCCCAGTTCTGCGCCTTGCCCGACGCCGTCATGCGCCAGCTGAAGACCCGCTCCGCCAAGGGCCAGCTCAACGCCCTCGCCGCCGACCGCGCGGTCTGGATGCGAATGGCGGCCTGAGGGCACTCACAACCTTGGACAGTGCACCGCCGCCCGGTTAGGGTGAGCCGACTGGTCCGGGGGAGTGCGCAGCCATGAGACTATCCGACATCGGCCGCTGGCTCGGAACGGCCCTCCTTGCCCTGACGCTCCTCTCCGCCACGCCCGCCAGGGCCGAATGGCTGAAGGCCGAGAGCGAGCGATTCATCGTCTATGGCGACGGAAACGCTCGTGAACTGATCGCCTTCACGCGGAAGCTCGAAACCTTCGACCGGGTATTGCGAACCCTGATGGGGCTGGACGCGACGGTCGCGCCGCCCCGCAAGCTGCCGATCTACCTGGTAGACTCTCGGGGTTTGCGGCGTGTGAGCCCGAACGTCGGCGAGAACGTCGCCGGATTCTATGCGGCGCGGGACGAGGACATCTTCGCCGTTGCCCTGCGCGGCGGCATGGGCGACGACGTGCTTCTGCACGAGTACGCCCACCACTTCATGATGCAGAATTTCGCTTCGACATACCCGGCTTGGTTTGTCGAAGGCTTTGCCGAATACTTCATGACCGTCGATATTCGGGACGACCGGATTCAGGTCGGAAAATACAACGATATCCGGGGCTCATGGCTTCGCGGTTCCAGCTGGCTCCCGATGAACGACCTGCTGGCGAAGCGATCGGGGCAGGCCCGGCGCAACAACGAAACCTACTATCCGCTGGCCTGGCTGCTCACCCACTGGTTCATGGGCAACGACGATCGCCGGGTCCAGCTGAACGCCTATCTGCAAGACGTCGGCGCTGGAGGCGACCCGATAGAGGCGATGCCGCGCGCGACCGGCATTTCCAACGCCCAGCTGCGCCAGACCCTGCGTCGGTACATGGGCGCGATTCCGTATTTCGAGATCGCCAACAACTTTCCCCAGGCCGAGGTTGCGGTAACGCCCCTGCCGGCCTCGGCCAATGACTTCCTCCTCATGAACCTGCGCCTGACCGGTGTTCCGACCGAACATAGCGACGCCACCCTGCGGGAGGTCCGTCGCCTGGCTGCCCGACATGCCGACGATCCGGATGCGATGGTCGCACTGGGTCATGCAGAAATTCATCTGGGTGACCGCGACGCCGGAGACGCGGTCCTTCGGCGGCTGATCGCAGCCCACCCGGACCATGTGATCGGCCTTCAATATCTGGCGACATCCCTGCTAGAACGCGCCGCTGAGGACGAAGAGCGGGCGGCCGCCTTGCGGACAGAAGCACGCACCCTGCTGGCGCGGGCATTCCGTCTGGACGACGCCAACTACCGCACCTTCATGTTGCTGGCCCAGTCACGGCAGGGCGCGCCCGGCTACCCCAATGACAACGACATCGCCACGCGCGAACTGGCTATCCAACTGGCACCGCAACTGCCACGGGCGCGAGCCGAGATGGCGGAAACCTATCTCGCTGCGGGTCGCCGCGAGGATGCGATCCGGATCATCGAGCCGCTCGCCAACAGCCCACATGGCGGCGCGGCTGCGGAAGCCGCCCAGGCGATCCTCAACCGCGCCCGCGGACTGACAGAGGAACAGGCTCGCGCCGAGGAGGCCGCCGCGGAGTCCGTGTCAGAGGAAGAAGACGCCGACGAGGACGAGACGCCGTGAGGCCTGGACCAGCAGGGTCGAACACAATTTGCACCACCGCCGCGCCGGGCACGATGTGGAAGTCCAGGCTCGACAGGATTGACGTCCCGCACAGGTTGTCCGACCCTGAGGTCGCCACGCAGTTTGGGGAGGCCGGGCCATGAACGTCATAAAGCTTCTGGCCGCCGTCGTCATGGCCGCAGCCATGTTCGCCGCAGCCCCGGCCCGGGCCGAATGGCAGCGGGCGGAAACCGAACATTTCATCATCTATGGCGACGTGTCCGAGCGCACCCTGCGTACCTACGCCACCAAGATCGAACGTTTCGACGCCCTTCTGCGGACCTATTATCCGATCCGGAGCGACGTCCAGATTCCGAAGCTGGAGATCTATCTGGCGGACGGCGCGCGCGACATGCGCCGCATTCTTCCGGGCGGTTCGGAGAACATCGCCGGTTTCTACTCCGCCGACGCGGGCCGCATCTACACGGTGACCAACATCTCGAACCCGGAGGCGCTGAGCACCCTGTTCCACGAGTACGCGCACCATTTCATGTTCCAGATGTCGGCCGAGGCCTATCCGTCCTGGTTCGTGGAGGGCTTCGCCGAATACTATTCCACCGTCGTCATGGAACCGGAAAAGATCGAGGTCGGACGGGAAGACCGCGGGCGGATGCTGATGTTCACGCAGCTGGGGAGCAACGAATGGGCCCCCCTTGCCGACGTGCTGAAATGGCGGATCAGTCGATCAGGGCGGGCCCGCGTGTTCGACTACTACGCCCAGTCCTGGGCGCTGACCCACTATCTGATGAGCACGCCCGAACGGCAGCGGATGTTGAGCCAGTATCTGAACGCGGTGATCCGGGGCGCTGACCCTGTCGCGGCGATGGAGACGGCGACCGGACGCACATCGGTCGAACTGCAGAACGACTTCCGCCGCTACTTCCTTGGACGCATCACCTATTACACGCCGCAGATCGTCATCCCCATGCCCGAGGTCGCGATCTCGACCCTGGACGCGAACGAAGGTGCCCTGGTCTGGTATGATCTTCGACTGGACGACACCCCCCTGGTCGTCCCGACCGAAAACGATCCCGATGATCCGCGCTCGGAAGAGGTCAGGGCCCAGATGGCCCGCGACGCAGCCCGACATCGCACCGAACTGATCACCGAAGCCCTCGCTGCCGCGGCGCGGCGCCCGGGCCAGCGCATGGCCATACTGGTCGCCGCCCGCGCGCATCGGCTGAAGGGCGAGCCGGCGGCGGGTCTGGCGGCGCTGGAACCGCTCCTGTCGGACACCTCCACGGACGCGGACGCGCTGCGCATCGCGGCCGCGCTCCTGATGGACCAGGTCAGGGCCGAGCCGGACGCCGGTAACGCGCTGTCCCGGCGGCGCCTGGCCATGTCCTATCTGGGTCAGGCCATGGAACACAAACCGCTGGATTTCCGTATCTATCTCGGCCTGAACGACACGCGGCGCGGGCAGGCCGCCTATCCCACGGCCAACGACATATCGACCCTGGAGGTCGCTACCGCCCTTGCCCCGCAAGCCGACGAGAACCGGCTGAGGCTGGCCGAGGCCTATATGTCCCGGTCCCTGTGGCGTGAGGCGAAGACGATGCTTGATCCCGTCGCCAACGGGCCCCACGCCGGTTCGGACCGCGTCCGCGCCCGGGCCATGCTCGCCGCCATCGCCTCGGCGACCGGCACCGCTGCGGAGGTCGACCCGGAGCCGGCGGCCCAGGGGTCATCCGTCGGCGGGTGACTTTCGGCGGCGTCCGCGCTAACTCGCGCGGCCCCACGGAATGAACATGTCGAAACTTCCTCTCGAACAGGAGGCCCTGCGCCGCAGGACCTTCGCCATCATCGCCCACCCGGACGCCGGCAAGACCACGCTGACCGAGCACATCCTGCTGGCCGGCGGAGCCATCCGCGCGGCTGGTGCCGTGCGGGCGCGCGGCGAGAACCGGCGCACCCAGTCGGACTGGATGAAGATCGAGAAGGAGCGCGGCATCTCCGTCTCGGCCTCGGTGATGACGTTCGAGCACGACGGGAAGATGTTCAACCTGCTCGACACGCCCGGGCACGAGGACTTCTCCGAAGACACCTACCGCACCCTGACCGCCGCGGACTGCGCCATCATGGTGCTGGACGCCGCCAAGGGGATCGAGCCGCAGACGCTGAAGCTGTTTGAGGTCTGCCGCCTGCGGGACATCCCGATCATCACCTTCATCAACAAGCTGGACCGCGAGGCCCAGGACCCGATGGCCCTGCTGGACGAGATCGCCTCGCGCCTGCAGCTCGACCCGGCCCCGATCTGGTGGCCGGCCCAGAGCGGCAACCGGCTCAGGGGCATGGTCGAGATGGGCACGGGCCGGTTCCAGCCCTATGCCCGAAAACCCGCGGGTGCCGCCGAGGACGTGCCCCACCCGGCGGCCCTGCCGCTGGCCGAGGCCGGTCAGTATTTCGAAGCCGGTGAGCACGAGGCCCTGCTGGAGGCGCAGGAACTGGTCGAGGGCGGCTATCCGGCGTTCGACCGCCAGTCCTTCCTTGAGGGCCATATGACGCCGGTGCTGTGGGGCTCGGCCCTGCGCCATTTCGGCATCGACGAACTGCTGGCCGCCATCGGTGAATGGGCCCCTCCGCCGAAAGTCATGAAGGCGCACAAGGCCCCACCCGCCGGCACCCGCAATGCCGCCGAACCGGTCGCGATCACGGTCCAGCCGGGCGAAGCCGAGGTCACCGGCTTCGTCTTCAAGGTTCAGGCGAACATGGACCCCAACCACCGCGACCGTATCGCCATGTTCCGCATGGCCTCGGGCAAATTCCAGCGCGGCATGAAGCTGAAGGTCCAGAACACGGGCAAACAGCTGTCGGTGAACGCCCCCATCATGTTCTTCGCCTCGGACCGCGAACTGGCCGAGGACGCCTATGCCGGCGACGTCATCGGCATTCCCAACCACGGCGTGCTGCGCGTCGGTGACAGCCTGTCCGAGAGCGGCCTGATCCGTTTCGCCGGCCTGCCGAACTTTGCCCCGGAAATCCTCCAGCGCGTCCGGGTCAAGGATCCGCTCAAGGCCAAACACCTGAAGAAGGCGCTGGACGGCCTGGCCGAAGAGGGCGTGACCCAGCTGTTCCGCCCCGAGATGGGCTCGGACTTCATCGTCGGTGCCGTCGGCCAGCTGCAGTTCGAGGTCATGGCCGACCGGCTGGGCGAGGAATACGGGCTGGAGGTGATCTTCGAACCGTCGCCCTGGGCCGAGGCCCGCTGGATCGGCGGGACCAGGGCCGACCTCGAGGACTTCATGGGCAAATACCGCGGCCAGATGGCCCGCGACATCGACGACGATCCGGTCTTCCTCGCCAAGTCCAGCTGGGAGACCGGCTATGTGATGGAGCGGTTCCCTGCCGTGGCCTTCACCAAGACGAAGGAGCGGGGTTAAACCTGCAATCCCCGGATCCACCGGGTCGCCGCGTCGTCAGCGACGGGGAGGCTCGGAGCCGACGATTCTCAGATGATAGAACTGGGTCGCGGACTGGCCGCCGCTGTCCACGACCCGGGCGGTGAAGCTCCAGTCTCCTCCCCCGGTCGGGGTGCCGGAAAGCAGGCCATCCTCTGACAGGGTCAGGCCGGCGGGCAGGCTGCCGCTTTCGAGGGCAAACCGGTGGGGCGGTGTGCCCCCCTCGCCAAGCAGTCTGCGATGGTAGTTCCGTCCGAGGCGACCCGCCGGCAGGGTCACGAGGGACTGCGTTCCCGCAGGGACTCCCTGAATGGAACGGCCGGAGAGGGCGACATCAGCCGCAACCGGCAACGTCCGGACGGCGGCCGCATCGGCCGGAACCAGACCCGACAGAAGCAGGGCCGCCAGCGTCAGCAGGCAACCGGCTCCTGGCCTCGTGACAGTCGTTTTCGTAAGCATCCCGTCCCCCGCGTCGGCCCACCATAGGTCCTCGATCCCCGATGGGGAACCGGGCAGACCTGCGGGAAAGGCCGGTCGAACCTTCGACGCGGCGTCGCGTTTGCTAGTCATGGCCCAAGGGACGCGTCATGGTCCCGAAGCGGGACGACCGGAGCACTAGGCCCCATGTTCGAATTCGGCCGGGATTTGAGGAAGCTGTTCGAAAAGGCGCGCGAGAGCGAGGATCTCGGCTGGCTGGAGCTGGTCGGGGCGGAGCTCGTCGCGACCGAGGCGCAGTCGCTGAGCACCGAAGGCGGCCGGGTCTCCTGCGCCCATCCTTTCGACAGCTGGATGCGGGCTTCGGCCCTTTGGCGCGAGCATGCGCGCAGGACCGGCCGCCGGACCAGCCTGGACCGGGCGGCGGGTGCAGCGTCTGACGCAGCCCGGCACACGACCACCGCCGACCAGACCGCTGCGGCGGCGATTGAGTCCGGTGAGATCCATCTGTTGCGCTTCGACCTGTTCGGCGGCCCCGAGAAAATCACGGCCGCCATGTCCGACGTGCAGTCGCTCACGGCGGATCGTCCCGCCACCCGTTCAGCCGCCGCGGCCCTGCACGCCCGACTGACGGCGCGGCGCGCCCGCCTATCCGGCGAACCCTCGGCCATGCTTGACGCCGCTGCCCTGCTGGACGCGGCCCTGCATGGGGCCAAGGCCCTGCCGCCGACCGTCGGCGACGACCTGAGGCTGGACCGGGCCGCGCTCGGGCTCGAAGCCGGCGTGGCCCGCCGCGACGGCCGTCTGCTGGATCAGGCCGGACGCGACCTGCGGGTCCTGGTCGAATCCGCCTCGCCCGACTACCGCCCCCTGACCCGCGCCCGGGCCCTGGCCCTCGCCGGTGCCGGGCTGATGGCCCTGGCGCGTCTGGCGAAGGACGAGGCCGCGACGGCCCAGGGCCAGGCCCTGTTCGCGGCCGCCGCCGACCAGTTCACCCCCGATCACAGCCCGCTGGACTGGGTCGCCGTGCAGCTGGCCCCCGGCGACGCCGAGACGCCGCTGTCCCGACTGACGGAGGCGGAATCCCTGACCCGGGAACCCGGCCTGATCCTCGGTGCCCTGGCCCGGGAACGCCGGCTGGCCGCCGAAGCGGCCCTGGCCGAGGCCATGGGCGATGTCGAAGGCCTGACCGGGCTGGAAGCCATCGTCCGGCGCGGCCTCGCCCAGTCCGCCGGCGCCCAGCCGCTGGAATGGGTCGCAGACCAGATCGGCATGGCCCACCTGGCCCTGGCCAAGGCGCGCCTGACGTCGACCGAACCCCGCGCCGTCGGCATGATGCTGGCAGAGGCCATGGAAACCGCCCGCGAATGGGGAGCTCCGGCGCTGGTTCAGCGGGCGGCGTTGCTGCAGCTGAAGGCGGCGAATGCGTAGGCAGGTCAAGGACCAGGGACCAGGGATTAGGGATTAGGGATTGGGGATGAGGTGGTGGGAATCCGGCACGAAACGCCGGACGAGGCCCTTGGCGTCCAATCACCGCCCGACGCCGCCTAATCCCCAATCCCTAATCCCTAATCCCTAATCCCTAATCCCTACCCGCCCAGCGCCACAAACCCGCCGTTGCCGAACCCCGGCTTGCCGTAGCGCAACGGCTGGCCGTCCTCGGCCATGACGCGGCCGCCGGCGGCTTCCAGCACGGCCTGCCCCGCCGCCGTATCCCATTCGGATGTCGGGCCGGTCCGCGGATAGGCGTCGAACCGCCCCTCGGCGATCAGGCAGAATTTCAGCGACGAATCCATGCCCTGCCACTGGACGCAGCCGTGGCGCGAGGCCAGCCGTTCGGCTTCGACGTCCGTCATGGAGTGGCTCATGACCGCCAGGGGCGAGGCGGGCCGGTTGCGCACCTTGATGGCCTGCCAGACATCACCGAACCGGCGACGGAAGGCCCCGCCGCCCGGCGCGGCGCTGCGCCAGGTGGTGGCGGTGGCGGGGGCGGTGACCACGCCGGCGACCGGGGCTCCCTTGTGGATCAGGGCGATGTTGACGGTGAAGGCTTCCCGCCCCTCGACAAAGCCGCGGGTGCCGTCCAGCGGATCGATCAGCCAGAACCAGTCCCTGGCTGACGCGGGCGCGCCGTCGGCGGCGACAGCCTCTTCAGCAACGGTCTGGATCCCGGGATAGAGGGTCGCCAGCCGGGCCAGGATCAGGGCCTCGGCCTCCTGGTCGGCGAGCGTGACCGGACTGTCGTCGGCCTTGGACTCCGCCACCACCCCGGTCCGCCAGTACGGAAGAATGACCCGGGCGGCGTCCTCGGCCAGGTCAGCCAGGGCCTCGGTCAGGGTGCCGGACGCGAGGTCGGCGGTCAGTCGTTTACTCATGCCAGCCGGATTAGAGCATCGGACCGGTTTCGCGAACCGGCAAATCAGGTCAGCGTCCGACCCTGTTCCAGACTGTTGCGCGCAAGGCCCGATGACTGACACTGCCCCCGCCTCTCCTCTTCCCGACGGCCAGGCGCTTCCGGATGGCCAGGCCCTGGCCGCCCTCGTCGCCGGCAAGCTGTGCCACGACTTCATCAGCCCGGCCGGGGCGATCAGCTCGGGCCTCGACCTGCTGAAGGACCCGACGGCCCAGGACATGCGCGACGACGCCATGGGGCTGATCGAGGCCAGTGCGAAAAAGATGGTGGCCCTGGTCGCCTTCGCCCGTGTGGCCTTCGGCGCGGCGACCTCATCCGAGCGGTTTTCGGGTGCCGAGCTGGGCGAACTGGTGTCCGGCCTGACCGAGGGCGGGCGGGCCACGCTGGAGTGGGCGGTGGCGGACACCACCTGGTCCAAGGCCCAGTCCCGGGCGCTGGTGAACCTGGCCTATCTGACCATGGCCGCCCTGCCGTCCGGCGGGGTGGCGACCATTGCGACGCGAACCGACGGCGCTGCACTGATCATCGAGGGCCGCGCCGAGGGTGCCCGCGCCCGCCTGAAGGGCGAGGCCGTCGCCGGGCTGGCGGGGCAGCCCCTGACCGAAGGCCTGCCGGGCCAGTGGATCCAGCCCTACTGGCTCTGGCTGACCGCCCATGACGCCGGCGGCTCACTCGCTGTCGAGGCCGAAGAGGGACGGGTCGTGCTGACCGTCCACATGCCAATCTGACCCTTAAGCCGGTTTCCCAAGGAGTCATTAACCGGCGCAAGTCGATTATAGGTGTCACGTACACGCGGGCGTTGTGCGCTTCTGATTTGGAATCCTGACCTTGACCCCCAGAACCTGTCTGATCGTCGACGACAGCCGGATCATCCGGAAGGTCGCGCGCCGCATCGTCGAGGGTCTGGGCTTCGAGGTCGACGAGGCCGCCGACGGCGCCGAGGCCCTGGCCTTCTGCAGCGGCGTGATCCCGGAGGTCATCCTGCTGGACTGGTCGATGCCGGTGATGGACGGCATGACCTTCCTGCGCCGCCTGCGCGCCCTGCCCGGCGGCATGGCCCCAAAGGTGCTGTTCTGCACCATCGAGACCCGCGCCGAACGCATCGCCGAGGCCCTTTCGGCCGGGGCCGACGACTATGTGATGAAGCCGTTCGACGGCGAGATCCTGACCTCGAAATTCGCTGAAGTGGGGGCCGTCTGACCCCATGAGCCCCGAGGATTTCGATCGCCTGCAATCGCTGATGAGCTCGCGCGCGGGCTTCCGGCTGACGCGCGACCGGATGAAGCTGGCCGAGCACCGGCTGGGTCCCGTGGCCCGGCGCGAGGGATTCGAGACCGTTGACGCCATGCTGGGGGCGCTGTGGGCCAAGCCCGTGGCCGGCCTCGGCTGGGCGGTGATCGAGACCCTGCTCAATCCCGAGACCTGGTTCCGGCGCGACCGGGTGAGTTTCGACACCTTCAGCAAGGAACTGCTGCCCGCCCTCGGCAAGGCCCGTGGCGGCCAGCCGGTCAAGGTCTGGTCCGCCGGCTGTTCGACCGGCCAGGAGGCCTGGTCCCTGGCCATTGCCGCGCAGGAAGCCGGGGTCTCCGTCGAGATCGTGGCCACAGACCTGTCGCAGCGCGCGCTCGAAAAGGCCCGCTCCGGTGCCTATACCGGCTTCGAAATCCAGCGGGGCCTCAAGGCCGGGACCATGCTGCGCTGGTTCGACCAGGCCGATGACGCCTGGATCGCCCGGGCCGAACTCAGGGCCATGGTCCATTTCGCCCGCGCCAATCTGGTCGAAGCCCCCACGGACACCCACCGCTTCGACATCATCTTCTGCCGCCATGTGCTCGGCGACGCCGACCCCGCGCGGCGCGGCGAGATGTTCGACAATCTGGAACGGCGGCTGGTCGACGACGGCTGCCTGTTCCTCGGCCCCAACGAACACCCCGACAGCGACAGCATCGCCTTCCGCCCCGTCGCCGGCCGCAAGGGCCTGTTCGTGAAGTCCCCGGCCGCGCTGAGACGAGTCGCGTAGGGCTTCGCCTTGGCCACAAGATCGCCTAGCCTGCCCCTTCATCGGGGAGGACGACTCATGCGTTTGCTCTGGCTGGTCGGCTCATTGGCGCTGGCGCTGTTGATCGCGGTCCTGACCCTGCAGGTCCCCGCGCCCGTGGGCTCCGGAGCGCCGGCCACGGCCTTCTCGGCCGAACGCGCCATGGCCGATGTCCGCGAAATCGCGCAACGGCCCCATCCCGTCGGCTCGGCAGACCATGCCCGGGTCGGTGCCGTGCTGCTCCAGCGGATGGCCGCCCTGGGCCTGCAGACCTCGACCCAGACCGGGGCGCTCTCGCCGGCGGCGGTGCGGCGGCTGGAGCGTGAAGGCGGCTCGGCCGCAGGGGTCGAACTGACCAATCTGATCGGCGTCCTGCCGGGACGCGATCCGCGCCTGCCCGCCGTCGCCCTGATGGCCCACTATGACACCGTGCCCGACTCCGCCGGGGCGGCGGACGACAGCACGGGCGTGGCCGCCATCCTCGAGGCCGTCCGCGCCATCCGCGCCCGCGGCCCGACCGACCGCACCCTGGTCGTCATCCTGACCGACGGCGAGGAGCTGAACCTCGACGGAGCCCGGGCCTTCTGGGGCGGTCATCCCCTGCGCGACCGCATCGGGGCCGTGGTCAATCTGGAAGCGCGCGGCGGTGGCGGCCGGGCCATGATGTTCGAGACCGGACGCGGCAATGCCGAGACCATCGCTCTGTTCGCCCGCGCCGGCACCCGCGCGACCGGTGGCGTCTCGTCCAATTCGCTGGCGGTGTTCGTCTATGAGGCCATGCCGAACGGCACCGACTTCACCATCCCCAAGGATCGCGGCGTCCAGGGTGTGAACCTCGCCTTCATCGGCCGCCCGGAACAGTATCACGCCCCGGTCTCGACCCCCGAGGCACTGGATCAGGGCAGTGTCCAGCATATCGGCTCACAGGCGCTCGAGACGGCGGACGCCCTGCTGCGCGCGCCGGTCCTGCCCGCCGCGACGGCCAATGTCGTCTATGCTGACCTGTTCGGCCGCGTCATCATCGGCCATCCGCCGGTGATGGGATGGGCCCTGCTGGGGCTGGCCGTCCTAGGCCTCGGCCTCGCCGTCTGGCGCGCGAGGGCCCGGGCCGGACTGACCTTCGCCGACGCCGGGCGCGGCGCGGTCGACGGCCTGTGGTTCCTGTCGACGGGCCTCGTCCTGACCCAGTTCGTCCGCGTCCTGGCCGGGCCGATGTCGGGCCGGGCCGACAGCGCCGACGCCTACTATACCCTGCTGGCCCGCCTGCCGTGGATGGAGGCGGGAGCCGCCCTGACCGTGCTGGCCGTGGCCCTGGCCCTGTTCGGCGGACGGACCCGCCTCGACCGCCGTATCGTCGCCGTGGCCATCGCCCTCGCCGCCGTCATCGCCCTGGTCCTCGGCGGACTGAACCCGATCGTGATCGGCGCCGCCATCATCGCCGTCGGCCTGTCGCTCTTCCCCGGCCTCGCCGCCCGCTCCACCTGGGGCGGCTGGACCGGGCTGATCGGCCTGATCCTGATCCTCGCGACAGCGGCCCAGGCCCTCGCCCCCGAGGCCGCCTTCCTGTTCGTCTGGACCGGACTGCTGGCCGCCCTGGCCGCCGCCCTGGCCGCCGTTCTCGACCCAGGCCTGACCCGCCCGCGCGCCCTGGCCCCGGCGGCGTTCGCCGCCGTGCTGGGCGGGGGCTGGATCCTGGCCCAGGCTCACGGCGTCTTCCTTGGCGTCGGCATGGACCTGCCCGGCGTGCTGGTCCTGCTCGGCCTGCTGGTGCTGATGCTGGTGCGACCGCTCAGCCCCGACCAGGGTCTGGCCCGGCCCCTGCTGATCGCAGCGGCTGCGGCCCTGCTGATCGGCGGCGGCCTGTCGGTCGCGGCCCAGGTCATGGAGCCGATGATCGCGGCGAAGACGGCCTGACCGGGCCGCCAGAAAGCCGCTACCGGAAGGCCGATCTGACCGTGAAGAAGAAGGCGCGAGGCGGCGCGAACGTGCGCTGGATGAAGCCGTAGTTGGTGATCGGCAAGGCGTCGGAAACCACGACTTCGTCGGTCAGGTTGCGCACCGCAAAAGTGGCGGACACGCCTGATCGGGCATGACCTACCGTCACTGCAGCATCCACGAGGGTTCTTGCGTCCGACTGGAGCAGGGGATCGTTGGTGTTGTCGAAGAATATGGCACTTCGATAGTTGGCGCTTAGGTCAGCTCCCACGGTCCAGTCAGCGCCCACGGAGCCCTGCCATGACAGGGCCGCAACCGCCGAGAACTCGGGTGATGCGGTCAGTCGATTGCCGGATCGGTCGACCCCGTTGGCGTCGACAAAGTCGGTGAAGGTCGCATCCAGCCAGGATGTGCTCAGCCGCAGATTCACATTCCGGGGCAGGGCCGCCCGAAGGGTGACATCAATCCCCTTCATCTCGGCATCCGCGCTGTCCAGCACCTGGCGGGCCGGGGGCGGGGTGGCGCGCAGGGTGAAGTCCTGCAGGTCCGAATAGTCATAGAAGAAGGCGGCGGCGTTGACCGCCAGCGCCTCGGTGAACCGCCATGTGGACCCCGCCTCCCAGGCGGTCACAAACTCGGGTGCCACGGGGCCGATGGTATCGGTCGGGAAGAGCGCCCCGCCGTTGAAACTCCCGGACTTGAAGCCGCGATTGACACTGACATAGGCGACCCGGTGCGGTGCCAGCTCATAGCGGGCGGCGAGACGCCACGAAATGGCGTCGTCGGTCTGCTCGCCGCTCCGCTCCGGCGAGAGGACCGGGTTGGCCGTGACCTCTTCAAAGCGGGTCTCGGTTTCGAAAGAGGTGCGTTCCCGGGTCAGACGGGCACCGGCCGTGAGGAAAAGGCGATCGGTGGCGCTGAAGTCTGTTTCCGCGAACAGGGCAACGGACCGGGTGTCGAGGGTGTAGGTCTGGGCCAGGCGGAACGGCCCGAACGCAAACAGGAACGGATCGTCGATAAAGCGGACACCGGCGGCGCGCAGGGTGCCAAGGGTCGAGAACCGGTTGGTCGTGGTGAGGGTCTCATCCAGTCCAAAGGCACCGGCACGCCAGTCAAACCGGCCCTGCCGTCCGCCGAACAGGAACTCCTGGGTCAGGACACGGCTGGAGTTGTCGAAATCGAGGGACACCAGATCCAGCGGGCTTGCGTCGGTGTCTTCACGGACATCCCGGTCCGCGAACCGCCAGGAGGTGATCGAGGTCGCTTCGACGGGGCCGGCGCGGCGCAGGGTCAAGACCGCCCCGCCCGTATCCAGATGTTCGCGGCTGTCGCGGTCAAAGCCTTCCGAGAACGGATCCGCGGAATAGCGATAACCCAGAAGGTTGAGGCACTCGCCCGCGAGGACCCGTTGCGGAGCGCAGGGGATAAACACCGGCCCGGCCGGCGGCGGGGTGGCAAAACCCTCCGGGGCAAACAGGCCGAGACCCTCGTGGGCCGTCATGGCCGACCGGTCGTTGCCGTAGTCGACGATCAGGCCGGCCGACCAGGGCCCGCCCGTGTCGGTGTCGGCGCGCAGCCTGATGGCGAAGGTCTCGATGCCGTTCTCTTTGCCGCCGGTGAGGGTGTTGTCGGTATAGCCGTCCGACTTTCGATAGGTGGCAGCGACCCGCGCCAGAATCGGTCCCAGCCGACCGGTGTCCGCGGCGATGTCATAGGTCTGGAGCCCGAACGACCCGACGCCGGCGCTGAGGTCGAGCCCGGGCGTGGTGCCGGGCGGATTGGTTTTGAAAATCAGGGCCCCGCCGGTGGCGTTGCGACCGAACAGGGTGCCCTGGGGCCCCTTCAGGATCTCGGCCCCGGACAGGTCGAACAGGGCGACATTCTGGGCCAGGGGTGACGCGATGAACCCCTGGTCGAGATAGACCGCGACCCCGGGATTGGCGCTCGGGTTCACATCGTTCGAGCCGATGCCGCGGATGAAGAACTGGGGTGCCGAGGATCCGAAAATGGAGCGCTCGGTGAGACTGGCGGACAGGCCTGCGAGATCGGAAGCCCGGAAAAGTCCCGCCTGGCCGACAGCCACCGCGTCCAGGGCCTCGACGCTTCCGGGAACGTCCTCCACCGGCGTTTCCGTCCGGCGTGCGGTGACGATCACTTCGTCCAGCATCTGAACCTGCCCGGCAGGATCAATCTGTTTCGCCTCGACCATGGGCGTTTGGAGAAGGAGTGCGAGGATCATGTCACTGTTTCCGTTCAGTCAGGCAGGAGTCGGGACGCAATGACTCAACCGCGCTGGCGATAAAGAAAACGGGTGGCCACAGGCCACCCGTTCCAAGTTTCCCGGCGGATACCAGCCGGTTTAGGCGTGGCTTTCTGCGCCGTTCTTGTTGCGCCATTCTTGGCTCTTGGCCGATGCGATCATGAAGATGAGCACACCGAAACCGGCCTTCGCGACGATGTCGGCGATCGTGTAGCCGACCTGGACGATCATGGCCGCGTCTCCGGTCATCGTGGCGATGTTCGCATTCCCGGCCCCGAAAAGAAGCGGGGCAAAGTATACGACCGGGTAGAAGCTCCACGACAGAACGGTGACCCAGATCGCCAGATTGACGAGGCCGCGCGCCTCTTCCGGCTGGCTCTTGATCGATCCCCGCAGCCCGACGAACAGTTCGAACAGGATGAACAGGAACGGGATCATCGAGAGCGCACCCCACATCAGGCGGGTGCTCATGTCGGTGGCGATCTCGCCCGGATAGCCGAGCGCGACCATCAGCGCTGCGAGCACGCCCAGACGGACGCCCTTTGAAATCGTTGCAGCGCGCGACAGCCCCATGACGATGATGAGCTCGACCAGCAGCAGGGGCACAGTCAGGAGCCAGTCAACATAGCGATAGGCATCGTTGAACTTCTCACCGGACGGGGCGACCGTTCCGGCGGCCGCATCGACGACAAACGCCGCAGACCAGCTGCCGAAAATTCTCCAGTAGTGATAGGCCGCGATGAAGGTCACGAGGCCCGAGATGACCAGCGCGGCCCTGTATTGGGGAGCGATCGTGTCCCGGCTCAGCCAGAAAAACAGCGTAGCAGCGCCCATCGTCGCAATGCTGAACGAGAACGCATTATATACCAGTTCATACTGGCCTAAAGTCATTGATTCCATTTACGTTTCCTCGGTTGATACCGTTACTTCTTTTTTTGTATTTTTATTTGTTATGACAGCACGGCTAAAGATCACTGATATAACAGCCGCCCAACGCTTACTTGCTACACAACCATGTGGAGCTTGCCGCCCTGCGGGTCGGCACTTGGTCTTTCAGGCTGAAACCGGGAACGAAAAAGCAGCTCCCCCCCATTTCGGGTAATACCGTTAGGAGCTTGCGGGAGGGTGCACCATACGGCCTTTAGGCCGTAGGGCTGGAGGCTGTGCTCACCAGAGAAGTCTAGAGTCCGGCCTCGACGGCCAGTCGAATCGCATCCGCGATATTGTGCGTGCCGATCTTCTCCAGGATCAGCGACCGGTGCATCTTCACGGTCTTCTCGCTGAGACCGAGATTGAAGGAAATCTGCTTGCTGCGATATCCGTAGGATATCTGCTGAAGAACTTCTCTCTGCCGCGGCGAAAGCGTTTTGACGATTTCACGCGCGCGCTCATGACGCGAGGACAGCGGAACGATCGCGTCATCGACCAGTTCGACCTGTGAGCCTAGGAAATACTCCAGCTCCCCGTTCGGCAGGAAGATAGGCGCCACCAGCACCGCGTTCCGGAACGGCTGGCCACAGCGCTTGTAGTTCAGGATCTCTACCAGGGTCGGCCTTCGGTTCAGGGTACCCTGCCGAATTCGCTCCGTGAGCCAGGGCTCGGTCGCCGGCCCGGCCAGGAAGCGGCAGTTTCGCCCCAGAATCTCGTCGGTGCTGTAGCCCGTAAGTTCACAAAACGCCTGATTGACCCCGACAATGGGATTGTCGGGGAGGCGCGGATTGCTGATCACCGAAGCAATCGGACTGTTGACGATCGCCGCCATCAGCACGACCCCGTCTTCATCCATGTCGTAGCAGGTCAGACGCACGAGACCTCCGGACGCCACTCAAAAACCACTGCAATCATCACCGCGACCGACTCAGCCGCGATGCGAGGAGGAGCGCGATATGATCTGCGATTGGTTGAAATGACAATGGACCGCCCGGCACCGCCGCCGGGCGGCCAAGGGAGGCAGAAGGGCGGGCTCTCCGTCCTTCTCGACCGCGGTCAGGATATACGTCAAAATCGGTCGCATCCACGCCGCATCACACCACCCGGCAAAAAAGAACATATTGGCAACCGGAACAAACCGTGTACTAACTGCGTCTCAACAGGGGGCGGGTCCAGGCGGGTCTCTCCCGGAACCAGATGGGAATCATGGCAAAGGAGAGTGGCAAGGTGGCAGCTCAGGCGAATCTGAAATTGGTGACCCGGGACGACAGCGACAAACAGCGCGCGCTTGAGGCGGCGATCGCCCAGATCGATCGCGCCTTCGGCAAGGGCTCGGTGATGAAGCTGGGCAAGAACGGCGTGACCGAGGCCATTCCTTCGGTCTCGACCGGCTCACTGGGCCTCGACATGGCGCTCGGCATCGGTGGCCTGCCGCGCGGCCGGGTGATCGAGGTGTTCGGGCCGGAAAGCTCGGGCAAGACGACCCTGGCCCTGCACACCGTGGCCGAGATCCAGAAGGCCGGCGGCACCGCCGCTTTCGTCGACGCCGAACATGCGCTGGACCCGGGCTATGCCCAAAAGCTGGGCGTCAATCTCGACGACCTGCTGGTGTCGCAGCCCGACACGGGTGAACAGGCACTGGAAATCGTCGACACCCTGGTGCGTTCGGGCGCGGTAGACATTGTGGTGGTCGACTCCGTCGCCGCCCTGACGCCGCGCGCCGAGATCGAGGGCGAGATGGGCGACAGCCTGCCGGGCCTTCAGGCCCGCCTGATGAGCCAGGCCCTGCGCAAGCTGACCGCCTCGATCAACAAGTCGCAGTGCATCGTCCTGTTCATCAACCAGATCCGTCACAAGATCGGCGTCATGTACGGCTCGCCGGAAACGACGACGGGCGGCAATGCACTGAAATTCTACGCCTCGGTCCGCCTCGACATCCGCCGCACCGGCGCGATCAAGGACCGCGACGAGGTCGTCGGCAACACCACCCGGGTCAAGGTGGTCAAGAACAAGGTCGCCCCGCCGTTCCGCGAGGTCATCTTCGACATCATGTACGGCGAGGGCATCTCCAAACTGGGCGAAATCATCGACCTGGGCGTCAAGGCCGGCATCGTCGAGAAGTCGGGCAGCTGGTTCTCCTACGACAGCCAGCGCATCGGCCAGGGCCGCGAGAATGTGCGCGCCTTCCTCAAGGCCAATCCGGACATTGCCGACTCGATCGAAAAGGCCGTCCGGGCCTCGACCAGCAAGATCGCCGAAGAACTGCTGGGCACGCCCGAGCCTGACGAGGGTCAGGACCTCGAGGGCTGATCCGGCTCCATTGACCGAAGCGGACGCTGCGAAGGCAGCGGACGCTTCGGGCGGTAATCTTCTCAATCAGAACCTTCTCCGGCCGGGTTCCGCGACCCGCCTCCGACCCCCGCGGGGCCGGGCCGGACGGAGCGGGCCGCCTGGTCTCCACCCTGACCGGGCGGCCTTTTTTGCCGACCCCGCCTTACCGGCGAAGCGCGCGCGTCAGGGCCGGACGGACCTTCAGGAAGGCGACGTACAGCCGCTCCAGCAGCCGGAGAACCGTCCGGCTCCGGGCCGCCAGTCCCAAGGGCCGCAACAGGGGAATGGCGCGCCACATGGCGGCAAAGGCCGCAGCACCCGACAGCATCACCCCGTCCTCCCGCGCATGGAACCGGGCCAGCAGCTCGGCCCGGTCGAGCGGGCAACTCCCCGCCCCGTCGGCAACATCGGTGAAGGCAATGGCCCCGCGCCGGTCGAGCCTGCGCATCACGGCGATCTCGCGCCGGCACAGGGGGCAATCGCCGTCAAACCAGACCTCGAGCGTGGACATGGGCGCATCCTACACCCCGACCGCCGCCCGCACCGCACCGCCGCCGCTTGTGCGGCGATCTGTCCTCACCCACCGGCCTGCGGCGTCGATCACGAGCAGGTGATGCATTGGGGCTGAAACCCCTATATGACGCCTCTTCCCCGTTTCTCCCCTCGACCGAACGCACACCGTCATGTCCAGCCTCAAACAGATCCGCTCGACCTTCCTCGACTATTTCGCCGCCGACGGGCACGAGAAGGTTCATTCGGCCCCGCTGGTGCCGCAGAACGATCCGACACTGCTGTTCGTCAATGCCGGCATGGTGCCGTTCAAGGACTATTTCACCGGGGCCTCGACCCCGCCTTACCCGCGCGCCACCAGCTCGCAGAAATGCGTCCGCGCCGGCGGCAAGCACAATGACCTGGACAATGTCGGCTACACCGCCCGCCACCTGACCTTCTTTGAAATGCTGGGGAATTTTTCCTTCGGCGACTATTTCAAGGAACATGCGATCGATCGCGCCTGGGAGCTGGTCACCAGGGATTTCGGCCTCGACCCGAAGCGGCTGCTGGTCACCGTCTATATCGATGATGATGAGGCGGCCGCGATCTGGAAGAAGGTCACCGGCTTCAGCGACGACAAGATCATCCGCATCGCCGGGTCCGATAATTTCTGGGCCATGGGCGACAACGGCCCCTGCGGTCCGTGCACCGAGATCTTCTGGGACTACGGCGATCACGTCCCGGGCGGCCCTCCGGGTTCGCCCGATGAGGACGGCGACCGGTTCGTGGAGATCTGGAACAACGTCTTCATGCAGTTCGAGAAGGAGAATGACGAGATCGTCCGCTCCCTTCCGAAGCCGTCGGTCGACACCGGCATGGGGCTGGAGCGGATCGCCTCGGTCCTGCAGGGCAAGAATTCGGTCTTCGACACCGACCTGTTCCAGACCCTGATCGCCGCCTCGGCCGAGGCCACCTCGACCGATCCGACCGGCGACATGGCCGCCAGCCACCGGGTCATCGCCGACCACCTGCGCAGCTCGTCCTTCCTGATCGCCGACGGCGTCACCCCCTCGAACGAGGGCCGCGGCTATGTGCTGCGCCGGATCATGCGCCGCGCCATGCGCCACGCCCACCTGCTGGGTGCCGCGGACCCGCTGATGCACCGGCTGGTGCCGACCCTCGTCAGCGAGATGGGCGAAGCCTTCCCCGAACTGAAGCGCGCCCAGGCCTTCGTCGAGGACACGCTCAAGCAGGAGGAGATCCGTTTCCGCACCACGCTCGGTCGCGGCATGGGCCTGCTCGAGGACGCGTCGCGCGACCTCGGCGAGGGCGGCGTCCTGTCGGGCCAGACGGCCTTCACCCTCTATGACACCTACGGCTTCCCGCTGGACCTGACCCAGGACGAGGCCCGCCGCCGCGGCTTCACCGTCGACACCGACGCCTTTGACGCCGCCATGAACGAACAGAAGGCCCGAAGCCGCGAGCACTGGACCGGCTCGGGCCAGACCGCCTCGACCGGCGAATGGCTGGCCCTGCGTGACCGCCTCGGCCCTACCGTCTTCACCGGCTATGACGCCGTCGACGGCTCCGGCGAGGTCCTCGCCATCGTGCGTGACGGATCCTCCGTCGACGAACTGTCGGCCGGCCAGACCGCCGAGGTCCTGTTCGACCAGACCCCCTTCTATGGCGAAGGCGGCGGCCAGGCCGGCGATCGCGGCGAGATTGAATGGACCGACGCCTCGGGCCAGCAGCGCGCCGCCACGGTGCTGGACGTCCAGAAACACGCCGGCGACCTGTTCGCCCATCGCATCGAGGTGACTTCGGGCAGCCTGGCCATCGGTGCCCGGGCCCAGCTGAGGGTCGCCGCCGACGCCCGCCTCACCACCCGCGCGAACCACTCGGCCGCCCACCTGCTGCACAAGGCCCTGGCCAATGTGCTGGGCGGCCATGTGGCCCAGAAGGGCCAGCTGGTCGACGCCGAGCGGCTGCGCTTCGACTTCAGCCACAATGCCCCCGTGACCGAGGACGAACTGGCCCGGATGGAGGATGAGGTGAACGCCGTCATCCGCCAGAACCTGCCCGCCGATACAAAGATGATGGGCCCGCAGGAGGCCATCGCCGCCGGTGCCGTCGCCCTGTTCGGCGAAAGATACGGCGACGAGGTTCGCGTCCTCACGCTGGGTCGTGCCCTGACCGGCGACCAGCCCTATTCGGTCGAACTGTGCGGCGGCACCCATGTGGCCCGCACCGGCGACATCGCCCTGTTCAAGATCGTGTCGGAGACCGGCATCGCCGCCGGCGTGCGCCGGATCGAGGGCCTGACCGGCGAGGCCGCGCGCCAGTTCCTGCTGGCCCAGGCCGGCGTGGCGAAATCGCTGGCCCAGTCGTTCAAGGTCCAGCCGGCCGACGTCCCCGCCCGCGTTGAGGCCCTGACCGCCGACCGCCGTGCGCTGGAAAAACAGGTCGCCGAGCTGAAGAAGCAGCTGGCCCTCGGCGGTGGCGGTGCCTCCGCCAATGCTGCGCCGGAAGAGATCAACGGCGTCAAGCTGATCGCCCGCGTGCTCGACGGCGTCGACGGCAAGGGCCTGCGCGGCGTGGCCGAGGAGTTCCGCACCCAGGTCGGTTCGGGTGTCGTCGCCCTGATCGGCGTGACCGAAGGCAAGGCGGCCGTCACCGTCGCCGTCACCTCCGACATCGCCGGCAAGGTCAATGCGGCCGACCTGGCCCGCGCGGCCGTGATTGCCATGGGTGGACAGGGGGCCGGCGGCAAGCCGGACTTCGCCCAAGGTGGCGCACCCGACGGGTCAAAGGCGGAAGACGGTCTGGCGGCGATCCGGACGGCCCTGGCGGGCTAGGCTCCCGCCCCGGTCTGCAGGTCCACTGCCGCCAGCTTCCAGTCGAACAGGCCACGCCGCTCGAGGATCAGGGCGAGGTGGTCATCGGGCTGGTCGCGGTCCGTCAGGGTGACGGCGAATTCATTCAGGCTGCGAAAGCCCCAGGCCTGATGGATGTCGTCGCCGGCGGCCTTGTCCCCGGCCGGTTCGGGCTCCGGACCGCGGGCCGCGTGGGGAGCCTGGGCCGTGGTGACCATGTGAGCGACCACCCGGGGCGTGACCACCGCATCGACCGCGCCGGACAGGACCATCGGTGCCAGCATCATGCCCAGACCGCCGAGGCCGCTGTCGGCCAGGCGCGGATCCTGGCTCACCCGCGCCGCCAGTTCGGCAGTGAGCTCGGCCTTCACACTTTCGCGCAGGGCCGGGAAATCGACCAGCGCCTCGATCTTGCGCTCATCCCCGGCCTTGGCCGCGCGGACAAGGGCCTTCGCCGTCAGTACCGGGGCGGCGGCCCAGGCGATACCGAACAGGGCCAGGGCCCCGACAGAAACGCTGACGATCAGTGACTTGTTCATGCAACCCTCTGGCGTCGCAACGCCTTCATGCCGCTACGGTTGCCCGAGTCGCGCAAGGTCGCCAAGCGTCAGCGGCGTCAGCCGCCCACTTCCCCGCCCTGACCCCTTGCAGAACCGACCGCCGCCGGTCGTGCCGGCGCAACGCCGTCGGGCAGGCCGACATGGACCAGCTTCCACTCGAACGGCCCCTTGCGCTCGAAGGTAAAGATGGTCTCGGACCCGCCTTCATCCTGCACGCTCATGCGAACACGGTTCAGCCCCCAATAGACCGGTTCCGGAATCGGGCCGCCGGTGCGGCTGTTATCCGATGCGGACGGGGCCGCGTCCGTGCGCTGTGACGCAAAGCGACCCTCGCCGCGGGTCAGGGCAGCAAGGGCGGCCGGGGTCAGATAGGTGTCCACATCCGGCGCAGGCGGTGCGGTCGCCGCTTCGATCTGCCGGCGCACAGCCCCGATCGGGTCTTCCAGGAAGGTCGGGGCCGGTGCCGAGGCGGCGGGATTGCCGTCCAGCTGCGGCCGCAGGGACTGCCGCACGGCAGGGAAATCGATCAGCCGTGCCAGACCGGCGACATCGCTGGTCTCGGCCGCGGAACGGATGCCGAAGAAGGCCACGGCCGGGGCGGCGAAGAAGGCAACCACCGCAGCCAGCACGGCAACCAGAATCAGATTGGCAAAAAGACCCCCAAGGCCGGCCTGCCGCCTCTTCTTCCGGGCCCAGACGGGCTGATGGGGCTCGTTGGATGGCGTGTTCAAGACCGTTTTCCCTCGTGACGGAACATCAATGCACGAACGCGCGGCCGGCTCAAACGAAAGGCCCGCCGGACGCGAATCCGGCGGGCCTCTCTTTTATCGGCCGCGGTCAGAAGGCTGCGCCTTCTGGACCCGGAGCTTGTCCTCGGGCCGACCGAAGGTCGGACCCGGGAGCGGACCGGGCCTTACTTGCCCATTGCGATGGTCAGGTTCTCGGCGACCTTGTCGAGGAAGCCCTCGGTGCTCAGCCAGCCCTGCTGGTCGCCGACCAGAAGTGCCAGGTCCTTGGTCATGAAGCCGGCCTCGACCGTCTCGACCACGACCCGTTCCAGGGTCTCGGCGAAGGTCGCCAGTTCGGCGTTGTCGTCCAGCTTGGCGCGGTGCGAGAAACCGCGCGTCCAGGCGTAGATCGAGGCGATGGAGTTGGTCGAGGTCGCCTCACCCTTCTGGTGCTGGCGGTAGTGGCGGGTGACGGTACCGTGGGCGGCTTCCGACTCCAGGATCTTGCCGTCCGGGGTCATCAGGACCGAGGTCATCAGGCCCAGCGAGCCGAAGCCTTGTGCCACCACATCGGACTGGACGTCGCCGTCGTAGTTCTTGCAGGCCCAGACGAAGCCGCCCGACCATTTGATGGCCGCGGCCACCATGTCGTCGATCAGCCGGTGCTCATAGGTCAGGCCCGCCGCCTTGAAGTCTTCGGCGAATTCCCGGTCGAACACGTCCTGGAAGATGTCCTTGAAGCGGCCGTCATAGGCTTTCAGGATGGTGTTCTTGGTCGACAGATAGACCGGGAAATTGCGGCCCAGACCGAAGGCGAAGCTGGCGCGGGCGAACTCGGTGATCGAGTCATCGAGGTTGTACATACCCATGGCGACACCGGCCGACGGGAACTGGAACACCTCGTGCTCGATGACCTTTCCGTCGTCGCCGGTGAAGGTCATCATCAGCTTGCCGGGGCCGGGGACGAGGAAGTCCGTGGCCTTGTACTGGTCGCCGAAGGCATGACGGCCCACCACGATCGGCTGGGTCCAGCCGGGCACCAGCCGCGGCACGTTCGAGCAGATGATCGGCTCACGGAAGACCACGCCGCCGAGGATGTTGCGGATGGTGCCGTTGGGCGACTTCCACATCTTCTTCAGGCCGAACTCCTTCACCCGGGCCTCGTCGGGGGTGATGGTGGCGCATTTCACGCCGACGCCATGCTTCTGGATGGCATGGGCGGCATCGATCGTCACCTGGTCGTCGGTGGCGTCGCGGTGCTCCATGCCCAGGTCGTAATAGTCCAGCTCGACGTCCAGGAACGGGAAGACCAGCTTGTCCTTGATCATCTGCCAGATGATGCGGGTCATCTCGTCGCCGTCGATGTCCACGATGGGATTGGCGACCTTGATCCTGGTCATGCGGGTTCGCGCCTCTGCTTGGGAATGAATGTGTGGCGGCGGTATAGCGGGGCATGCGGGCGGGCGCAAAGGGGGCCCGTCAGGCGAGGACCAGCCTCAGGAAGGCGGCGTCCGACCAGTCCATGCCGCGCCCCACCATATCCGCCAGGATGCCGTCGGCCTGGCGCACGACGACCAGATCGCGGTCGGGGATCAGATACAGCCGCTGATTGCCGGCACCGGCTGCCATATGCACGGTCGGCAAGCCTGCCAGGGCCGCAGCCGAGGAGTCGATCAGCGACCGTGGGCCCGGCGGCACCAGACCGGGGCGCAGCAGCCACCATGTCAGGCCATAGCCCGGGTTTGCAGGGGTTGGCCGGAAACAGTCGGCCAGCGCCGCCTCATCGACGATCGCCCGCCCCGCCACGCGACAGCCACCCTGAACAAAGGCCCCGAACCGGGCCCAGTTGCGGGCGTCGAACTGGGCGCCGGACGGCAGGTTCGCCTGACCGGCCTGACGGCGCCAGTCACTATGCGTCACCCCGGCGGGCTGAAACAGCCGTTCTTCCATGAAGGCGAGGACATCGTCGGAGCGCCCCGCGGCCGCCAGCTTGCGACGCACGATTTCACCGAACACCTGGAACGGCGTGGGGCCGTAACGGAACACGCCGGGTGCCCCGGCAAATGGCTGGGCTACCGAGGCGGCAAAGGTGGCGGGCCGTCCGATGGAGCCACCGCCGACGCCGGACGACAGGCTCAGCAAACTCCGGATGGTAGCCGCGCTCCGAACAGGATCATCGCGCCACTCGGTCAGGGTATCGGCACAAGCCTCGTCGAGGGACAGCAGGCCGTCCTGCACCATGGCGGCGGCCAGAACGCCGCTGAAGCTCTTGGTTCCACTGGCCAGTTCATGCGTCGCGCCGGCGCTTGAGCGAGGATAGTCCTCGAACAGGATGCGGCCACCCTGCATCACGAGAAAGGAAACGCCGCGTCGCTCGGCAGAATAGGCGGCGGCAGCCGCGAAGTCGCCGGACTGGCTCCATGCTGGACCCGGGAGCAGGCCAAAGGCTGCGGCTCCAACAAATACACCGCGTCTGTCGATCTTCATGACCCGCTCCACAGATGATTTGAAGGTCAAACGGTAGAGCCACCCCGCGTCCGTCGCCCGAGTCGCTCCCGTCCGGGCACTCAGGTCCGCATGAGCCCTTCCAGCACGGCCAAAGGCACCGAACCGTTCAGCAGCACCTTGTCGTGGAAAGCCTTCAGGTCGAAGCCCGGACGGGCCTCGGCCTCGGCGCGCAGCCGGGCGATGACCGTCTGGCCCAGCTTGTAGGAACAGGCCTGGCCGATCGAGACGCAGTAGCGGTCGATCTCCTTCTCGGCCGATTCCGGCGGCTCGCCGCATTCCTCGATCATGTAGCGGATCGCCTGATCGCGGCTCCAGCGCTTGTGGTGCAGGCCTGTGTCGACCACCAGCCGGACCGCGCGGAACAGATAGGACTGCAGGTAGCCGACCCGGCCCAGCGGATTGCCGGCATAGACATCCAGATCGTCCGCGGCGACCCGCTCGGCATACAGGGCCCAGCCCTCGTTGAAGGCCGAGTTGCCCGCCACCCGGCGGTACAGCGGCAGGCTGCCGGCCTCGCGTGCGACCGTGATCTGGAAATGGTGGCCCGGCGAGGCCTCGTGATAGGTCAGGGTCGGCAGGCCCCATTTGGGCCAGTTCGCGGTGTTCGACAGGTTGATGTAATAGGCGCCCGGCCGCGATCCATCCAGCGAGGCGGCCTGGTAGTAGCCGCCCGGCGCGCCCAGCTCGATCGAGGGCGGCACGCGGCGGATCTCGACCCTTGCGCCCGGCAGGGTGTTGAACACCCGGGGCAGCATCGGCTCCAGATCGGCCATCTGCCGGTTCAGCGAGCCGATCAGTTCGACCTTGGCCTCGTCCGTATTGGGCCAGAGATGCTGCGGGTCCTCACTGAGCGTCTTGATCCGCGCACCGACCGAACCCTCGGTCATGCCCATGCCCTTGAGGATGGTGTCGATCTCGGCCTGGATTTCAGCGACCTGTTGCAGGCCGATGTCGTGGATGTCCTGGGCGCTGTAGTCGGTGGTGGTGAAGGCGCGCAGGGCCAGGGCATAGACGGTGTCGCCCTGTGGCAGTTTCCAGGCCCCGGCGTCCTCGGTCGCATTCGGGCGCTGGGCCTCGAAGACGGCGATCTGTCGGGTCAGGGCCGGCTTGATCTCGGTGTCGATCACGTCGGCGGCCTGGGCACCCCAGTCGCCGCCCATGTTGCGCTCGTCGGTCTTGCGGATCAGCGCCTGCAGCATGGCCATGTCATAGGCCGGCGTATCGCGCAGCGTCCGCAGCTGGGTCAGGGTCTTGTCCATCAGGAAGGACGGCAGCATGACGCCGAGGGCGGCATCGGCAGCGATCCGCTCGCTTTCCTGATCCAGCACCGTGGCGAAGGCGGACAGACGCGAGATGAAGGCCGCCGCATCGGCCTCTGTCTCGACCCGGTGCTGGTTGGCCATGAAGTCCGGGACCGAGAAATAGGCCCCCGACCGCTGGGTCACGACATAGGGACCGATGCCGCCGCCATAGGGGATGTCGGCCGCGCGGGCCGCGCCCTCGGCGGTAAAGCGATAGACGGCCAGAGACACCTTGGCCTGATCCGACAGGCCTTCATCCGACACCGTCCGGATCTCGGCCCAGCGGGCACGGGCGCGGGCGCGGTCGGCCTCGGCGTCGACGCGGCCGAGCGGGCGCAGCTTGCCGGCCAGGTGGGCGCGTGCACCCCGGTCGAGGCCGAGGTTGGTCGCATACTCGGGCGACAGGTCAACATTCTCCTCGAACCAGCGCGTCAGCATGGCATCGAGCCGGGCGTCGGCCGGCGACATCGCCGGGGCCTGGGCCATGGCGGGCAGGGCCGCCATCAGGCCGAGGCCGGCGGAGGACAGCATCAGGCGGCGGCGGTCGATCATCGAATATCCTCCAACGGCAAGGTTCGCCTCCCGGCACCGCGCAGGCGGGGCCGGGAGACCGGGGTCCTGATCAGGTCCGCTGCGACGCGATCCAGTCGGTCATGACCTTGTCCAGCACGGTCAGGGGCACGCCACCGGCGTTCATGCCCGCATCGTGGAAGGCCTTGATGTCGAAACGGCTGCCGAGGGCGGCCTGGGCGCGGGCGCGCAGCTCGACCCATTTGTTGTGACCGACCTTGTAGCTGGAGGCCTGGCCGGGCCAGACGCAGTAGCGTTCGACCTCGGTGGTGACCGCCGTTTCGGAATCGCCCAGGGTCTCGACCATGTAGCGAATGGTCTGCTCGCGGCTCCAGCGCTTGTGGTGCAGGCCTGAGTCGGCGACCAGCCGGACAGCGCGGAACAGCAGGGACTGCAGATAGCCGATCTGGCCGATCGGATTGTCGGCATAGACCCCCATCTCGTCGGCCAGCTGCTCGGAATACAGGGCCCACCCCTCGGAATAGGCCGAGAAGCCCAGGACCTGCATCAGCAGGGGCCGACCCGGCTGTTCCTGCTGCAGGGCGATCTGGTGGTGATGGCCCGGCGAGGCCTCGTGATAGGTCAGGGTCGGCAGCTGCATGCGCGGCCATTCAGAGGTATCGCGCAGGTTGATGTAATAGGCACCGGGCCGCGAGCCATCGAGCGCCGGCGAGTTGTAATAGCCGCCGGGCGCCCCCGCCTCGATGAAGACCGGCACACGGCGGATCTCGACGGTGGAAGCTGGGATACGGCCGAAATACTCAGGCAGGCGTTTGGCCATGTCCGCCATCTGGGCATTGAGATCGGCCAGCAGCTGCTCCTTGCCCGCATCGGTGTTCGGATAGAGCTGGCTGGGGTCCCTGCCGAGGGCGGCGATGCGTTCGCCGACCGTGCCCTGGGTGAGGCCCTGGGCCTTGAGCAGGACATCGGCACGGGCCGACAGTTCCGCCACCTGTTGCAGCCCGAGGTCATGAATTTCTGCCCCCGACAGGGTCGAGGTGGTGTAGCTGCGGATGCCCCAGTCGTAATAGGCCTCGCCGTCCGGGAGACGCCAGACACCCGCGTCATGGGTGGCGCCGGCGCGGCGCGCGCGCATGGCCTCGGCCTGACGGCGCAGGGCCGGATAGACCTCGCCCTCGACGATCCGCTGCGCCCGGGCCGCCCAGTCGCCGGCGATGTTCTTCTCGCCCGTCCGCCGCGCGATGGAGGTGGTCAGGACCATCCGGTCCGCGGGGGTCTCATAGAGGTTGGCGAGTTGCAGCAGGGTCTTGTCGATGACGAAGTCCGGCGGAACGGCACCGGCCGCGAAATCGGCCTGCATCCGCGCGGTTTCCTGGTCCAGGGCGGTCGGGAAGGCGGCGATCCGGGACAGATAAGCCTCGGCGTCCTCGGCAGTCTCGATCGCGTGCTGGGTGTCGAGGAAGTCGGGCAGGCCCTGGTAGGACCCGGTCAGCTGCGAAATCGTATAGGGGGCGGGACCGAAACCGCCGCCGCCATAGGGGAAGCGTTCGCCCATGATCTGGGTCTCACCGAAGAAGCGCAGGGCGTCGTAATAGACGCCCTCGGTCTGGGGCAGGGCCGACCTGTCGATGGCCCTGAGCTGATCCATTTGCGCCCGGAACACCGTCCGGTCGGCGTCGATCTTGGCTTGGGACCGGTCGTCCAGGCGCGACTTCATCGCCGCCATCGGGCCCTTGTCCATGCCCAGTCCGGTCAGGGTCTCGGGCGAGGACAGCAGGAAGGTCTGGACGATCCCGTTCATCAGGGCCGTCAGGGCGGCGGAGGCCGAGGCAGCCGCGGCGGGCGTCTGCGCCAGGGCCTGGCCGCAGGCGGCGAGGCCCGCACCAGCGGCGGCGGTGAACATCAGGCGGCGGCGATCGATCATCATGGCGGCAGACTCCCTTGGCGCGACGCGGCAGAGGACGCCGCCCGGCCACGAATGGCAAGTTACGGATGGTTCAGCCGGCGTGGAGTTCCTGCTTCACGCGTTCGGCGAGGGTCTTGATGTCCAGCGGCTTGGGCAGGAAGGAGACGCCGACCTCATCCTGCAGCAGGTCGGAGAAGTCGCTTTCGGCATAGCCCGAGATGAACAGGACCGGGGCGTCACCGAGGTATGGGCGCGCCTTCTTCAGCAGGGCCGGGCCGTCGAGGCCGGGCATGATGACGTCGGAGATCATCATGTCGATGGTGCCCGCATGCTGTTCGGCCAGTTCGAGGGCCTGTTCGCCGTCCTCGGCCTCGATCACCTCATAGCCGCGCTGGCGCAGCAGGCGGGCGGCGATGCCGCGCACGGCGGCCTCGTCCTCGACGAACAGGATGCGGCCCGCGCCGGACAGGTCGCGCGGGGCCTTGGCGACCTTTTCGACCACCGGAACGGCCGCCAGCTCGGCCTCGGCCGCCTCGGGCAGGAAGATGCGGAAGACGGCGCCGCCCCCGGCCGCGTTGGAGACGTTGATGTGACCACCGGCCTGTTCGACGATGCCGTAGACCGTGGCCAGACCCATGCCCGTACCCTCGTTCACCGCCTTGGTGGTGAAGAAGGGTTCGAAGATCTTGTCGAGGAGTTCGGGCGGAACGCCGGGGCCTGTATCGCTGACCTCGATCAATGCCACGGCGGAGGTCGGGGCCGCACTCCAGCCCAGCAGGCGAGCCTCGTCGGCGGTCAGGCGGGCGGTGCGGATGGTGACCACGCCGGCCCCCGGCTCGACCACGCCACGCATGGCGTCCCGGGCATTTACGGCCAGGTTCATCACCGCCGTCTCGAGCTGGCTCTTGTCGGCCAGGACCACCGGCAGGTCGCGGCCATAGTCGGTTTCCAGCCGCACATCCTCGCGCAGCAGGCGGCGCAGCAGGACGGCGAATTCGCCGACCAGTTCGCCGAGGTCCAGCCGCTCGCGCCGCACCGTCGACTTGCGCGAGAAGGCCAGCAGCTTGCGCACCAGGTCGGCGGCGCGGATGGCGGTCTGCCGGATTTCGTTCAGCCCCTCATAGGAGGGATCGCCGACCGGATGGCGTTCCAGCAGGCCGGACAGTTGCAGCTGGATGGCGGTCAGCAGGTTGTTGAAGTCGTGCGCCACCCCGCCGGCCAGCTGGCCCACGGCCTGCATCTTCTGGGCCTGCGACAGCTGCAGCTCCATCGACTTCTGGGCCGAGACGTCGAACAGCCAGATGCGGCGGCTATCGCCTTCCGGGGCGACATAGAGGTGCAGCATCCGGTCGGGATGGGCGCGGGCGACCAGTTCGATCGGGCCGGACGAGCCGCCGTCCAGCTTCAGCCGCGCCTCGGCCACCCCGGCCGGATCGAACAGATGGCCGAAGGCGGCGTCGCGGGCGGCGGCGGGGCCGGTGAGGACGGCGAGGGCGGCATTGGCCTCCTCCACCTTGCCGGAAAACAGGTCATCGGCGGCGATCACGGCGGAGCCGAAGGGCGCACCGGCGGCCATGGCCCGGCTCTCGACGGCGTTGGAGGTCACGGCGTGGCGCGGCGAGACGGCCGCGCCGACCGGCAGCACGGCCTCGGGCGCAGCGCGGACAAGGAACCGCCCCTCCCCGGCCAGTCCGATCAGAACTTCCTGCTCGCGGTCGCCGATCACCACAATGGCGCGACCCTGTTCGCCGGCGCGGGCCTGGGCGAAGGCCATATAGAGGGCGGAGGCGGACTTGCCCTTCGGCAGGGCCACCGTGGTGCCGTTGGCCTCGGCCCAGGCACCGTTGAACGCCAGCACCTGGCCCGTCGACCAGACCAGGGCCGCCGGCTCGGCCATGGCGTCCAGCAGATCGACGGTGGCATCGCCGATCGGCTTGCGCGTCTCGCTGCGGGCAAAGGCGAACAGGCCGATCAGGGCCACGGCCCCGACGGTGAAGATCAGCACCAGACCCGGCGCGCTGGTCGGATCGGCGCGAAAGGCCGGATAGGCCAGGGCTCCGACCGCGACCACGAAGCCGACCGCCATCACGATCAGCAGCGGATCGAAGGGACGGCCCCTGGAGGAGGTCACAGCGGTTGCGGTCATGGCGCCTCAGCCCGAATCAGCACGGGAAGCATGCGCCATAGTGTTCCGTATGCGCCCGGTGCGCGAATCCGGGATTGCGGCCGGGAGCGCGGCTAGTCTTCGCGCGAGAAACGATCATCAGGCGACACCGTCCGCCGACGCCGGATCTTCGGATAGTCCGGCGTCGTTCCCGAGACGAAACTCAGATCGTCCCAGGACACGCGCCACAGACGGAAAAGGCCGACGGCGGCAAGGAAGCCGCCAATCATCAGGCCGACGACGTAGATGCCGAGAAACGCCGAAACGAGGAGCGACCGGTTCCGGCGGCGCTCAACCAGCCAGTCGGGGACCTCGGGCTTAACCTCGCCGTAGAGCCAGGCCACGCCACCGGTCCAGACGACGAACAGCGCCAGCCAGCAGAACGACGCGCCGACAGCGCGCCATATCCACGGTTTGGGCCATCCATTCATCCACCCAACCTAGCGGGCTCCGGCGGAAAGGCGAACGGGTGGATCGGCTGGCGTCACGCCGCCTGGCGCTGCTCGGCCTTCAGGTCGCGGGCGGCGTTGATGCGAGCCTCGGCGATGGCGTCGGCGACCTCGTGGGTCGGACGCTTCTCGGCGGCCGAGCGATCCAGAACCTCCTCGAAGGTTTCCATCAGGCGCGACAGCTTGGTCTCGACCCAGGCCGGGTCGTAGGCGCTGCTGGTCTGGCGGGCTCGCAGCTCGGAGGCGACATTGATGATACCGCCGCCGTTGACGACATAGTCGGGGGCATAGAGGACGCCGCGCGCGAACAGGGTCTGGCCGATGTCAGGGGTGGCCAGCTGGTTGTTGGCGGCACCGACCACGGCCTTGACCGTCAGCCGGTCCAGCGTCTGGGGGTTCAGCGTCGCGCCGAGGGCACAGGGGGCATAGATGTCGGCCTTGACGTCATAGATGGCGTCCGGGGCCACGATCTCGGCCTTGGTGCGGGCGGCGACCTCGGCCAGCAGGGCCGTGTTGACGTCGGTCATGATCAGTTTCGCCCCGGCGGCATACAGTTTGTCGGCCAGATAGCCGCCGACATGGCCGATGCCCTGCAGCGAGACCGTCAGGCCGGTCAGGTCGTCCTGTTTCCAGAGACGGCGGGCGACGGCCAGGGTCGAGCGGTAGACGCCTTCGGCGGTGACCGGGCTGGGATCGCCCGAGGCCTCGGGGCCGTCGTTCAGGCCCAGCACAAACGGGGTGACCTTGCGGGCCTCGGCGATGTCCTCGACCGAGACGCCGACGTCTTCCGCCGCATAGTAGAGGCCGCCCAGGGTATCGACCGCCCGGCCGAAGGCGCGGAACAGTTCGGGTGTCTTCTGGGTCCGGGAGTCGCCGATGATGACCGACTTGCCGCCGCCCATCTCCAGATCGGCGACCGCATTCTTGTAGCTCATGCCCTTGGACAGACGCAGGACATCCTCGAGCGCCTCGGCGCTGGAGGCATAGTTCCACATCCGGGTGCCGCCGCAGGCCGGGCCGCGCGCGGTTGAGTGAACAGCGATAATGGCGCGCAGGCCGGTCTTTTCATCAAAGACCGCGTGCACGCCTTCGTGGTTCGCGAAGGACGGGGAATCGAACAGCGTCATGCTCATTTGAGCGTCTCCCGGGGTATTTTTTATTTCGGCGGCTGATACGCGGTGACGCTTAACAGGGCAAGCATGGCGGTTTCGCGACCGGGAGTGGGGGATGAGGGTCGAGGGGGTGCAGCTGATGCGCCTGCTGATCCGATCTTCCCTAGTCCCTCGACCCTCGTCCCTCGACCCTGAGTTCAGGCAGCACCGCGCCCGCCCCCGACGGCAGCGGCGCGGCCGCGTCGCGGAGCCAGGCCTCGACGTCGCGGTGCATGACCTCGGCCTGGAGGTCGCGGTTCAGGATGTGCCATCCGCCCGGATAGAGGCCGGTCCGTAATCCGGGCCGTTCTCCCGCCCTTTCCAGCGCCTGACGCATCGGCCCGGTGCGGATCACATTGTCGTTCGCCCCATAGAGCAGCAGCGTCGGGGCGCGCATGTCGCCGAGGCGCAGTGACGCCGTCTCCATCAGATCGACCAGACCATAGAGCGCGTCGAACCGGGTCGAGATCAGGCTGTTCGGGTCGCGGTAATTACGGAACAACTCCAGCCGGTTGTCGGAGGCCGGAAGAGCCCGCACGGCCCACTCCGGCGCATCCACGGGCCGCTCCCCCATGGCGCGGGCGGCGATCCAAAGGCCGGCGGAGTTGACCGGCCCCTGCGCCGTCCAGCCCCAGACGGCCGGGGCCAGCAGGATGACGCGGTCGGCAGCCGGCGGACGGTCCGAGGCGAAGGCGGCGATGGTCACGGCCCCGCCCATACTCTCCCCCGCGACGGCGATGACGGCGCGCGGATGGCGGGCGCGGGCCAGGGCGACGGCGGTGCGCAGGTCTTCGGTCATCCGCGCCTCTCCCGCCCAGACGCCGCGGCCGGGTGCCTCGCCGAAGCCACGCTGGTCGATCGCCCAGGTTTCGATCCCCCGCTCGGCCCACCAGGGCCCGGCCAGCCGGAAGGAGGCCCGGCTGTCGTTCATGCCGTGCAGGGCGACGATGACGGCCCAGGGCTCGCCGGTCTCCGGCGTCCAGCGCGCCAGCGGCAGGCGGGCACCATCGTCCATCCGCAGGCTCCCTGCCTCGAGAGCGGGACCGGCGAAACCGGGCGGCGGGGTCAGCGGCGGCTGGATGGCAGGCGTGGCGCAGGCAGCGAGCGTCAGAACCGCACACAGGGCTGCGAACAACCGCATCATGGCCTCACCCTGCCAAGCGGGCATGATCAGGCGAAGTCGTCATCGTCCTCGACGACCGGCGGAAGGGCCGCCAGGGCCGCGGCGGTCTCGGCCTCGGTCGGCAGCCGCAGGCGAATCACGCCCTTGAAGGCATTCGGATCAACCGGCTTGCCCTTCTTGGTGATGGTCAGTTTTCCCTGCCGCATCAGGGCCAGGGCGCTGTGGCGGACCTTGGGCAGCATCCGCTGCCACTGCTCCGGCTGCAGTTCCTTGGCCACATCGGCCGGTTCAATGCTCTTGCCGCCGACGCCCTTGGGGTCGGCCTTCGCCAGTTTTTCGAAGATGGCGGATTCGATGGGGTCGCTCATCGTGCCTATATGCTGCATTGCGAGAGCAATAAGAAGGCAGGGTCCGCATGGTTGAGAAAGTCACCGTCACCGAAGGCGAGTTCGCCGGCTGGCAGATGTACGATCTGCAGGGCACCTTCGATCAGGTGGTTGGCCCCTTCTATTTCAGGCCGGACCCGGACGGGCGGATGCGCTGTGCCTTCCGCGCCGAGCCCAAACACATGAATGCCGGTCACCGGATGCATGGTGGCTGTCTGATGACATTCGCCGACATCGCCCTGTTCCAGATCGCCTATCAGGAGATGGAGGGGGCGTCGGGGGTAACGGTGTCGCTGGATTCCACCTTCATCGATGCGGCCTGGGTCGGCGAGCTGATCGAGGCGACAGGCGAGGTGGTCCGGGCCGGCAAGAGCCTGATCTTCGTCCGCGGCCAGATCCAGGCGGGCGAGCGGGTGCTGATGACCTGGTCAGGCGTGATCCGGAAATTCCAGCCGCGCGGTTAGGACCGGGCGGCCCGAACCGCAGTCAGGCGTCAATGATGTCCTGAAGGATGGCCGCCATTCGTGCATGCATGGTTTCGCACTGTTCCCGGGTCAGGGTCTGTCCGCCGGTCAGCTCACGGCTGACCTCCATGCCCATGATGAAGGCCGCCGCCAGCCGGGCCCGAACGGGGGCGTCGCGGCCGCCGATCCAGGCCTCGAAGGGGCTGAAGAAGCTTTCGTCCGCCGTACGCCGCACCAGTTCGCTGGCCTTGGCCGAACCGATAGAGCGCAACAATACCAACAGATGCTCCAGCTGGCCGTCATGTTCGCTGCCGAAAATGGCCTCTCGCGCGACCCGGTCACCGAAGGTGGCGCGATCCCCGTCCATCAGATCCGGGCCGTCGCCGCACTGGTCCAGGACCTTGAGAAACAGGTCTTCCTTGGAGCCGAAATAGCGGGACACCAGGGCCGCATCGACGCCGACGTCCCGGGCGATGTCACGCATGCCGACGTCGTCATAGCTCTCGCGCGCGAAGCGATCGCGGGCGGCGCTCAGGATGGCGGCGCGGGTCGCCTCGGCGTTTCTCGGCCGGGGCGCGGCGTGACAGAACAATTCGGGATCTCCGCATAAGCCCTTTTCGACCTATGACTTTGTCATCATTCGCCGACAAGCGCGAACCGCATTGATCCGTGTTGGCGACCCATCCCTTCCGATGGCGTTTTCGCAGCGCAGCAAAGGGGGGTTGACGGTGCGGGAAGTGTCCGCCACCGTAAGGTCACTCATCAAGACCGGCGGAGGGATAGGCCCTTTGATGCCGGGGCAACCTTCCGGGACTTCCCAGTCCCGGAGAAGGTGCCAACTCCTGCGAGGCCTCCCCGGAAGCCGCGAGAGATGAGTGAAGCGACGGTCCCCTTACGTCCGGGACCGGCCGACTTCACGGGTCTGTCACGCAAGAATTGGTTCGCCCCATCGGTTTCGCTGAGCGAGAGCGGAGCGGACTGTGGCGTCCACGAACTGGAGCAACGACGAGGCGGCGGGGCGCGATGTCCGGGTCGACCTGCCCCCCGGTTTCAGACTGGCCTCGGGCCAGCGGCTCGCGGCGTCGCAGGTCGTCGGGCGGCTGTATGGCACTGAGCCTGGCCCGCTGGTCGTCGTCGCCGGCGGAATTTCCAGCGACAGGCATGCCGCGCGCTGGTGGCCCGGGGTGGTCAGGACCGGTGGCCCCATCGATCCGGGCCGCGTCCGGGTTCTGGCCTTTGACCTCCTGCCCGGCGTCGGCGAACCCGACATCACCGTCACCACCGCCGACCAGGCCCGGTTGCTGGCCGTGCTGCTCGACGGGATCGGAGAGCCGCGGATCGACGTCTTCATCGGCGCTTCCTACGGCGGCTGTGTTGGCCTGGCCTTCGCCGCAGCCTTCCCGGAGCGGATCGGCGAACTGGCCGTCATCTCTGCCGCTCACCGGACCCATCCGGCCGCCACCGCCACGCGTGGGGTACAACGCCGCCTGCTGGCCTTCGCCCGTGACTGCGGCCGCGAGGCGGAGGGGATCGCCCTCGCCCGCGAACTGGCCATGACCAGTTATCGCACTGCCGAGGAGTTCGGCCTGCGCTTCCCCTCGACCCCGCCCGCAGAGGCCGGCGGCGCCTATCCGGTCTGCGGCTATCTGATCGCCCGCGGTGCCGCCTATGAGGGCGTGACCGACGCCGCACGCTGGATCGCCCTGTCGGATTCGCTGGACCGGCATGCGGTCGCGCCGGAGGCGATCCGCTGCCCCCTGACGGTCATCGGCTTCGGCTCGGACCGGCTGGTTCCGATCGAGGACAGCCGCGACCTGGCCGCCCGCGCGCCCAACCTGCGCCGTTTCATCGAGGCCCCCTCGATCTTCGGCCACGACGCCTTCCTGAAGGAACGTGAGCGGATCGACCACGCCCTGCACGACATCCTCAGCACCCTTTCCCTTCCGACCCGTGAGATCGCCGCATGACCTGTCCGACCCATACGCACCCCTGTACGACCGCCGCCCGTCACGGTGTGAACAGCGACCCGGCGCACGGCGCGGTGATGCCGCCGCTCTACCTGTCCTCGAACTACAGTTTCGACGGCCTCGATGGAAAGCGGCGCTACGACTATACCCGGTCGGGCAATCCCACCCGGGACGTGCTCGGCGAAACCCTGGCGAAACTCGAGGGCGGCTGCGGCGCGGTGGTGACGGCGACCGGCATGGCGGCGGTCGATCTGGCCCTGTTTTCACTCGAGCCCGGCGACCTGCTGATCGCCCCTCATGATCTGTACGGCGGCACGCACCGCCTGCTGTGCGCAAGGGCGAAGCGCGGTCATTTCGATGTTCAGTTCGTCGATCAGAACGACCGCCTTGCACTCGACGCCGCCTTCGCGCTCAAGCCGAAACTGATCCTGATCGAGACCCCGTCCAATCCGCTGATGCGGGTGGTCGACGTGGCCGACATCTGTGCGCGGGCGCATGCCGCCGGCTGCAAGGCGGCGGTGGACAACACCTTCCTGTCTCCGGCCCTGCAGCAGCCGATCGCCCTTGGGGCGGATCTGGTGATCCACTCGACCACCAAATATATCAACGGCCATTCCGATGTGGTCGGCGGCTGTGTGGTGGCGAAGGACCCCGCCGATCTGGAGCGACTGACCTGGTGGGCCAACTGCCTCGGCGTCACCGGCTCGCCCTTCGATGCGTACCTGACCCTGCGCGGCGTCCGCACCCTGTTCGCCCGGATCGAGCGGCAGCAGGCAACCGCTCATCGGGTGGCCGAATGGCTGCTGGCCCAGCCCGCCGTGCGCGCAGTCCACTATCCGGGTCTGCCGTCCCACCCGGGCCATGCGATCGCCGCGCGGCAACAGGCGGGTTTCGGTGCCATGCTCAGTTTCGAACTGCACGACATCGCGGCCGTGCGGGCATTCGTGGACCAGCTGGAAGTCTTCACCCTGGCCGAGTCCCTGGGCGGGGTCGAAAGCCTGATCGCCCATCCGGCCCTGATGACCCACGCCGCCATGACGCCCGAGGCGCGCACGACCGCCGGCATCACCGATGGCCTGTTGCGCCTGTCCATCGGCCTGGAACATGCGGACGACCTGCTGGCCGATCTGTCGGCGGCCCTGGGTGCCGTAGCGGTTCCGCTGGCCGCCGAAGCCGCGTGAGGGAGTCCGTCATGACCGCACTCTCCCTGCCCTTGCCGAGCCCCGCCCCGTCCGCTCCTTCAGGCGCTCCGTATACGGATGAACCCGTCGCACTTCTTCAGCTGGATGCCTCAGACCCGATCGGGGCGGCGTCCGCCATCTATGCTCAGGTGCGGCGCGGCCGCAGGGTCGTCGCCGTAGCCTGCGGCGATCGGGACGCTGCAGCACGCCTGTCACAGGCCCTGGACGCGATCGGCATCCTGGCGAACCGGCCCGCGCCGGGCGAGGCCGTGCTCGGCACCGGCGTCACCATCGTGCCCGGCCCGGCAGCCATCCCCGGTCGACCGGGCTCCGTCCGGGGACAGGCGCTGCGCGTCGCCCTGGCCGGATGTGGCGTGGTCGGCGGCGGACTTCTGCCGCGCCTGCTGGCCGACCCCCGGTTCGAAGTCATCGGCGTGCTGGTGCGCGACGCAACCCGACCGCGCGACACGGTCATCCCGACCGGCCTGGCCGTCTCGGACCCCGCCGCCCTGCTCGCCCGCGAACCGGACATCCTGGTCGAGGCCATTTCTGACGCCTCGACCGGCCTGGCCCTGATCCGGGCGGCCCTGTCTCGTGGCGTGGATGTGGTCAGTGCCAACAAACAGGCCATCGGTGCCGACCTGACCGGTCTGACAGCCCTGGCGGCGGCGACGGGTACGCGCCTGCTCTATGCCGCCAGCGTCGGCGGTGGTGCCCCTCTGATCGAGACCGTCCGCCGGGCCCGCGACCACGGGGCGGTGGTGCGGATCGAGGCGGTTCTCAACGGCACCTGCAACTTCATCCTCAATCGGCTGGCCGAGGATCGGCCGTTCGAGGCGGCGCTGGTGGCCGCCCGAGATGCCGGGTTCGCGGAGGCCGACCCGTCCGCCGATCTGACCGGCCTGGATGCCGCCGCCAAACTGGCCATCCTCGCCCATGAGGCGCTGGGCAAACTGCCGGCGGTAGATGGCATCCGCCGCGAGCCTCTCGCCGCCGGCGGGGCTCTTCCCCCCGGTCGGGTGCGTCAGCAGGCGCGGCTGGATGTCCTCAGCGGGGAAGCCGGCGTCACCCTTTGCGCCGTCGACGGGGACCCGCTGTTCGCCAACCTGCCGGACGAGTGGAACGCGCTCAGGGTCACCACAGAGGACGGACGGATCTTCACCGCGCGGGGGCGCGGCGCGGGAAGAATACCGACCGCCGAAAGCGTCTGGGCTGACCTGACAGAGCTCGCCGGGCCGGACGCCTGACCAAAGAAAACGCCGCCGGTTCCCGGGAACCGGCGGCGTGAAGTCGCCTTGATCAGGAGAGGATCAGAAGCGGTAACGGGCGCCGACGAAATACTGCCGGCCGGTGTGGTGGAAGACCGAGGTGCTTTCGCGGGTCAGGCCGTCGCCGACGAACTGGTGGTTCTCCTCGTCCGTCAGGTTCAGGGCTTCAAACGTCACCTCGACCTGGTCGCTGATCTGCCAGGCGGCGGAGGCGTCGATGTTGAGCGTCTCCTTCTTTCCTTCGATCGAGTTGCCGTTCCGGCCCGGTACGTTCTGGATGTAGCCGTCACGCGAGGCCGCCGAGACACGAGCCGAGAAGGCATCGTCCTCATAGTACAGGGTAGCGTTCCAGGAGGCCGGCGACAGGTTCACCAGGTCTTCGGTCTGGAACACCGTGCACAGGGCGTTGGCGCAATAGTCGATCTCGGACTCGACGTGGGTGTAGTTCAGCTGGACCCCGAGGTTTGACAGCGGGCCCGGCAGGAAGCGGAAGGGCTGCTGGTAGCTGACCTCGAAGCCTTTCAGCGGGCCGCCTTCGGTGTTCACCGCTGCGGTCAGCTGGAACACCGTACTGGGCGTGCAGATGCCGGTGCAGAAGGCCGGATCGAAGGCCGAGGGGTTCAGCGTCGTCAGGCTGGCATAGGGCAGGTCCTGGCGCAGGATCTGGATGTAGGTGTCGATGTCCTTGTAGAAATAGGCGAAGGACAGCAGGCTTTCCGGGGCGAAATACCATTCGACGCTGAGGTCGTAGGTGGTGGCCCGGAAAGGCTCGAGCTTCACATTGCCGATCGCGGCGGTGAAGTTCGGACCGGTGGCGGCCAGCGAGGTCGTGGGCACCAGATAGTTGGTGCCGGCCAGGGTGTTGCCGATCTGCGGCCGGGCCATGACCTTGGCCACCCCGAAGCGCAGGATCAGATCCTCAACCGGCTCAAGCGACAGGTTCATGGACGGCAGGGTGTCCATATACTCGTTTTCGCCGGTCACAAGCGTACCGCCGCCGGTCGAGCTGTAGCCCTCCGCATTGAGCACGGTCTGGACCTGACGCACGCCGACGTTGCCGCGGAAGGGCATGTCCCAGAGGAGGGTGTTGAAGTCGGCCTGGAGATAGGCGGCGAAATCCTCTTCCTCGATGTTGCGGTTGCCGCCGCGGGCGTTGCCGTTGGTGATGCCCGTCAGGCGGAAATCCCCGCCCGGGACGCCCGTGTCACAGTTGCAGTAGATGTTGAACAGGGCGGCGATGGCATCGAGATCCGGGCGGATCCACCGGGTATCGGTACCGACCGGGACCAGATTGACACCGAACCCGGTCAGCAGGTTCGAGATGTTGGCCACCGTGGAGCCGCCCGGCAGGACCGGAACCAGGGTCTCGTCCGTGCGGCGCCGCTCGAACGAGGCGGATGAATAGCTCTTCCAGTTGATGCCGGCCTTGATCGTCAGCCAGTCCTGGGCGTCGTATTCGATGTCGCCCTGGAAGGACTCGAACAGGGTGTCGACACCGTTGGGCCGCAGGCGGATTTCCGACCGCGGCACACCGGCGGTCGACGGACGCCATTCCCAGTTCGCGGGATTGGTGACGTCAAAGCCGTAGTTGATCACCGGGGTGTCAAGGTTGCCGCGGAAGTCCCAGGAATAGCCCTGGGTATTGGAGCGATCGAGGGTGACCGTCGTCTGGATCGGATTGTCGAAATTCGACTCCGCCCGACCATAGTAATAGCTGCCGCGCAGGCGGTCGCTGAAGTCATGCTCGACCGTCAGGCTCCACTGCAGGAACTCGGTCGAAAGTTCGTCGAAGCGGCTTTCTGTCCGGATGTCGACGTTGTCGAACAGGCCATAGACCAGCATGCCGTTCTCGACGACGGCATCGCGGACGTGGATCTGGGTCTGACCGCCCGCCGCTGCGTTGCGGCTGAACGAAAGCGACTCAAGGAAGTCTTCCCGCCGGGTGGCATCCAGCTTTGAATACAGGACGTCCAGGGAGATCGTCGTGCTGTCGGCCGGCCGCCACTGGAAGGCACCGGTCACGCCCAGCCGCTCCTGGGTATGGCTCAGACGGCCATAGCGCGGCAGCCGCGGAATAAAGACATTGGCCTGGTTCGCGATATTGTAGGCGTTGACGTTCGCGGCCGTGTTTGCCGGGCGCGCGACGCCGGTGGCGCAGTTTGTGGCGCTCGCACCATTGGCCGTTCCGGTGGGATTGACCGGCGCGAGACCGACCGGCGAGCAGAAGCCGCCGCTGTTGGTCGCGCCCGGCGCTGCGGCCGGAGCCCAGCGAACCGAACTGAAGCCTTCTTCAAGCGAGTCACGCTCGCTGTAGGCGACCGAAACGAGCGCGCCGAACTGATCATTCTGGCCGAAGGTGTCGCTGATCAGGAAGGCCGTGCGCGGGCTCCAGGACTCGGACAGGTCATTGTAGCCGGCCTGGACCGAGGCGGCCACCTTGAAGCCGTCGTAGTCAAACGGACGGGTCGCCTGGAGGTCGACCGTGGCACCCAGCGAGCCCTCTTCGGTCTCGGCGGCAGCGGTCTTGCGCACTGTGATGCGGCTGAAGAGTTCGGAGGCGAATACGTTGAAGTCAAAGCCGCGACCGCGGTTGGCACCGCCGGAGGAATCGGTGCCGCCGGCCGTGGCCTGGGCCTCCATGCCGTTGATGCGGGTGCGGGTGAAGTCGGAGCCGAGGCCGCGGACGGTGATCGAACGGCCCTCGCCCGCGTCACGGTCAATGGCGACGCCCGGCACCCGCTGGATCGACTCGGCCAGGTTCAGGTCAGGGAAGTCAGCAATGTCCTCGGCGACGATGACGTCGATGACGTTGGCGTCACGCCGCTTGGCGTCGAGGCCGGCGGTCAGGCTCGCGCGGAAGCCGGTGACGATGATTTCGTCGATCTCGGCGGCCTCTTCCTGGGGCGGCGCGGTCTGGGCTGCGGCAGCGCCGACTCCCAGGCCGAGCGACAGGGCAACGGCCAGGCCCGAGGCTCCGGCGAACAGGCTACGGCGAAGAGTGCGGGTCATCCCCGGCTGAATGGCTTGCATCATATGCTCCCTCCCATTGGGCATACAGAACGCCGAGGTAGCCCCGGTCTATCAGTTATTGCGACCCGGCACCCTTGGCCCAATCGTTTGACACCGGTGTCATATCTGCGAGAAGGTATGACTGACACCGGTAGCAATCATGAGCCTAACCCGATGATCCGTGTTTTCGCAAGCGCGCTTCGATGTCGCATCCTCGGTGGCGTTGCGGTAACTGCGATATGCGTGTCGTCGGGAGCACACCCGGCGACCGCACAGACCATTGAGCCCACCCTCGCCTTTCCGGGCGCGGAAGGCGCGGGGCGGTTCGCCCTGGGCGGGCGCGGCGGGCAGGTGATCCGCGTCACCGATCTCGGCGATGCCGGGCCCGGCAGTCTGCGCGCGGCGGTCGAGGCGGATGGCCCCCGTACGGTCATCTTCGACATCGGCGGCGTGATCCGGCTGGCCTCGCCCCTCACCATCCGGCGCGGCCGCATCACGATCGCCGGCCAGACCGCGCCCGGGGGCGGCATCACCCTGCGCGACCAGCCGCTGGTCGTGGCCGCGGACGACGTCGTGGTCCGGCACATCCGTTCCCGTCTCGGCGACGAGAGCGGGGTCGAGGCCGACGCCGTCTCCATCACCCGTGGCCGCCGCATCATCCTCGACCACATCTCCGCCTCATGGTCGATCGACGAGACCCTGTCGGTCGGCAGCCGCTATGACCCGCCCGAGCGGGGCATCTACGATGTGACGGTCCAGTGGTCCCTGATCGCGGAATCGCTCAATGCCTCCGGCCACGCCAAGGGCGACCACGGCTACGGCTCGCTGGTGCGCGGCGGGCATGGCGCGCGCATGACCTTCCACCACAACCTGTGGGCCGCGCACCGGGCGCGGATGCCCCGGCCGGGCAATTACAATCCGCCGTCGGTCGATCCCGAGGGCCCGCGGTTCGAATTCCGGTCGAACGTCTTCTACGACTGGAGCGGCGGGCATGCAGGCTACAATGCCGATACCGAAAGCCTCTCGGCCTATGCCTTCGTCGGCAATAGCTACATTCCCGGGCCGGACTCGACGGGGCGTTGGGCGTTCGAGGAATCCAACCCGATGGCCCGCGCCTGGTTTGAGGGCAATGCGATGGACGGCCGGGTCCCGGCCGACCCCTGGAGTCTGGTCAGGGACTCCGACCGGCCCGGCTACCGCCTGACGGCCCGGCCCGACTGGGTGGAGGCGGCCGGCGAGACGGCGGCGGAGGCTCAGGTCCGGGTGCTGGCCCATGTCGGCGCGGGCCGGGTCCGCGACCCCGTCGACGCCCGCATTATCGACGGCGTCCGCAACCGTACCGGCCGCATCATCGACAGCCAGTCCGGGGTTGGCGGCTGGCCCGCGCTGGAGGCGGGATCACCCTGGGCCGACAGCGATGGCGACGGCATGCCCGATGACTGGGAGCGGACGAAGGGACTGGATCCGGCCGTTCCGGCTGATGGACCAGCCGACCGCGACGGTGACGGCTTCACCAACCTCGAGGACTGGCTGAACAGCCTCTGATCAGCGCGCCAGCCAGCCGCCGTCGACGGCCAGGACCGTCCCGTGGACATAGGCTGCTGCGTCAGAGGCGAGAAACACCACCGCGCCGCTGATATCGGATGGATCGCCCCAGCGGCCTGCCGGGATGCGCGCGAGGATGTCGCGGTTGCGGGTCTCGTCGGCGCGCAGGGCCTCGGTGTTGTTGGTCGAGAAATAGCCGGGCGCGATGGCGTTGACGTTGATCCCCTTCGACGCCCATTCGCAGGCCAGCAGCCGCGTCAGCCCGGCCAGACCGCTCTTGGAGGCTGTATAGGAGGGCACCCGGATACCGCCCTGGAAGCTCAGCATCGAACAGATGTTGATGATCTTTCCGCCCCGGCCGGTCGTCGCCCAGGTCCGGGCCACGGCCTGACTGAGGAAGAAGGCGGTCTTCAGATTGGTGTCGATGACCGCATCCCAGTCCTCCTCGGTAAAGTCGAGGCTGTCGTTGCGCCGGATGATGCCGGCATTGTTGACCAGGATGTCGATCGCCCCGACGGCTGCAACGGCCTGGGCCACCACGGCCGCGATGGGCGCGACGGACGAGAGATCGGCAGGGATGGCGTACAGGCTCCGTCCCGCTGCCTCGACCATGGCCGCGGTCTCGGTCGGCGCCGACCGGCCCACGGCGACGATGTCGGCACCGGCCTGGGCCAGCCCTGCGGCGATGGCCTGGCCCAGACCGGTATTGGCACCGGTGACCATGGCCACCCGCCCGGTAAGATCGAAGGAGACACTCATTTTCAGCCTGCCAGTATCGTGCGGGTTGGATGCGGATTGTGCCGATAGGTAACCGGTGTCATAAGCTTATGCAAACGAGGGGCGGCGGCCCGCCCCACCCCCCAGTTTCGAGAAAACGCCATGAAAATCGCCCTCATCATCGAGAACAGCCAGGCCGCCAAAAGCGAAATCGTCCACACCGCCCTAACGGCCGTCGCCGGGCCGCTGGGCCATGAGGTCTTCCACTACGGCATGTACACGCCCGAGGATAAGGCGTCGCTGACCTATGTGATGAACGGGCTGCTGACCGGTATCCTGATCAACTCGGGCGCAGCGGATTTCGTGGTCACCGGATGCGGAACCGGCATGGGCTCCATGCTGGCCGCCAACGCCATGCCGGGCGTGGCCTGCGGCCTGATCATCGATCCGACCGACGCCTTCCTGTTCGGCCAGATCAACGACGGCAACGCCATCGCCATGCCCTACGCCAAGGGCTTCGGCTGGGCGGCCGAGCTGAACCTTCAGGACTGCTATCGCAAGCTGTTCGAGGGCGAGCGCGGCCTGGGCTATCCCAAGGAACGCGCCGAGATCATGCGGAAGAACCGCGGCATCCTGAAGGACCTGAAAGCCGTCACCTGCCACGACATGCTGACCGTCCTGAAGTCCGTGGACCAGGACCTGCTCAAGGCCGCTGTCGCCGGCGAACGCTTTCAGGAGCATTTCTTCGCCAATGCCACGGACGAAGGCATCCGCGACTACCTCCGGGGCGTGATCGGGGGCTGAGACCCGACGGCACCCTCCCGGGTGCGTTGCCCTACAGGCCCGGCGGGGCCGTCGAATCCCTGACCACGAGGGACGGATCGACCTCGGGCTGGACCAGGGTCGCCGGGTCCAGACCGCGGAGTCCGGCGGTCAGCTTCTCGGCTGCCATCCGGCCCATGTCGCGGATCGGCAGGCGGACGGTGGTCAGGTTGGGCCAGACGCGCGAGGCCATCGGCAGGTCATCGAAGCCGACGATCGACAGGTCGCGCGGCACATCCAGCCCCGAATCGCGCGCGGCCTTCATGACGCCGATAGCCATCTCGTCATTGCCGGCGAAGATGGCCGTCGGCGGCTCCGCCATGGCCAGCAGGCTCGCCGCCGCCTCCACCCCGGATTCGAAGGTGTAGGCCCCCTGGCGAACATACCGGTCATCCAGCACCAGACCGTGTTCCGCCAGCCCCTCCCTGAAACCCCTGCCGCGCTCATGGGAAGACCGGAAGGTGTCCGGGCCCGAGATGAAGGCCACGCGCCGGTGCCCCAGTTCAGCGAGGTGCCGCGCCGCCCGGGCCGCGCCGCGGCTGTCATGAGTCACCACCATACGGGCCGGCTCGTCCAGCGAGACCGAGGCGATTCGCACATAGGGGCAGTCCGCCTCCCTGAGGATCGCCACCACCCGGTCATCTTCCGACACGGACGGCGGCATGACCACGCCGAACAGCTTCTGCCGCACGATGAAGTTCCGGACGTCTTTCAGAAAGCCGTCGGTCGCCCGGTTGCAGGGGTGGACGACCAGTTCCAGCCCGGCACCCCGCACCGCGTCCAGCACGCCCTGCTGCATGTTGACGACATAGTTCGGACTGGGGTTGTCGTAGATCATCCCGACCAGGAACGACCGCCGGAAGGCCAGGCCCCGCGCCTGCGGATCGGGGCTGTAGCCATGTTCGGCGATCACCGCCTCGACCCGTTTGCGCGTCTCTTCCTTGACGAAGGGCGAGTTGTTTATGACCCGCGAGACGGTCTTCTTCGACACCTCGGCAAGCCGGGCAATGTCATTGATGGTCGCGGCCTTGCCGCTGGTCCGTCTGGGTTCGTTCACTGAGGTGATCTCTCTCGTCGAAGGCTGTCCTTAGCTCCTGCCGCTCGCCCTGTCAGCGGGCACATCCCGCGCCGGACCGGCGGACGATCCATGACCGGGGCTCGCGGTGCAGGGGCAGGTTTCCATCTCGCCGCAAAGCCAGCCGTCGTGACGACCGCGCACCAGGGGGCACCGAACCGCCATCACCGGATTCAAATTGACACCGGTTTCCTTCCTGCGCAATGTCGGGCGCAACAGGGAGGCAGTGTGAGCCACGCACACGATAATTCAGCGACTTCGCCGATTGCGCAGGCCTTTGTCGGCGCGCGTCGCGGCGGTCGCGCGCTTGATGGCTACCCGGGCCTGCCGCCCGAATCGCTGGAGGCCGCATACCGTATCCAGGACGAGGCCATTGCTGCATGGCCCGACAGGATCGCAGGCTGGAAACTCGGCCGGATCAATCCACCCCATGATGCCCGCTTCGCTGCCGGACGACTGGCCGGCCCGATCTTCTCGCGCAATGTCTGGACGGCCGGGAACACGCCGACCCGCTTTGGTGTGATCGAGAGTGGCTTCGCAGCGGTCGAGGCGGAATATGTGCTTGAGCTGGGCGAGACGGCACCCGATCGCAGCGGCTGGACGGGCGACACCGTCGCACCGCTGGTGTCCCGGGCCTTCATCGGGGTCGAGATCGCCGGCAGCCCCTTTGCCGGCATCAACGCCCACGGCCCGGCGGTCACCGCCTCGGACTTCGGCAACAACGCCGGCCTGATCCTCGGCGGTGCGATCGATGGCTGGCGCGAGCGTCTGTCCGACCTGAAATGCACCATGAGCATCAATGACGTCGTCATCGGACGCGGCGGCGCTGCGTCGATACCGGGCGGCCCCCTCGATTCGCTGGCGTTTCTGCTGAACCTGCTGCACCGGCGCGGTCGGCGCCTCGAGGCCGGGCAGCTGGTGTCGACCGGGGCAGCCACCGGAGTGCACGATATTCTCGTCGGTCAGTCCGCGGTCGCAGACTTCGGGACCGACGGACACATCGACTGTCTAGCGGTCCCGGCGACAGGAGCCATCGCATGAGCCTGACCCGTCGTACGCTCGGTCTCGCAGGCCTTTCCGGCCTTGGCCTGGCATCCTGCGCCCCGCGCCCGGCCGCCAGCGGCCAGACCATCTTCAACGCCGTCGACGTCCACCCCGCCGACTATCCGACCGTCACTGCGGTCAAATGGATGGGCGAGGAGCTGGGCCGACTCACTGACGGCCGCCTCGGCATACGCCAGTTTCCGGCCGGTCAGCTGGGCAATGAGGACGATTCCATCGGCCTGACCCGCTTCCAGGCCGTCGACATCTGCCGCGTCGCCGTCGCCGCCCTCAACAACGCCTTTCCCGAGACCCGTCTGCTGGCCCTGCCCTATGTCTACCGCTCGGTCGGCCATGTGCGGGCCGTGGTCGACGGCCCCATCGGCACCGAACTTCTCAATGTCTTCGAAGGCCGGGGGCTGGTCGGTCTGGCCTATTATGACGCCGCGCCGCGCTGTTTCTACAATGTGCGCCATCCGGTCACCGAGCCGGGCCAGATGCGCGGCCTGAAGATGCGCGCGCCGCAGTCGGACATCTTCCTCGACTCCATCCGCGCCATGGGGGCCAACCCCACGCCCCTGACCTTCGGGGCCGTCTTCTCCTCGCTGCAGACCCATCTGATCGACGGGGCCGAGAACAACTGGCCCAGCTACCAGTCCAGCCGCCAGTTCGAGGTCGCCCGCTACTGGAGCCAGACAGAGCACTCCTTCTCGCCCGACGCCCTGCTGATATCGAAGGCCAGTCTGGAACGCCTCAGCGCGGGGGATCAGGATCTGGTCCGCGACGTCGCCCGCCGCTCCGTACCAGTCATGCGGGCCCTGTGGGACGAGCGCGAGGCCACCGCCCGCGCCACCGTCGTCGTCGCCGGCGTCCAGGTCGCCGAGGTCGATCGGGACGCCTTCGCCGCCACCGTCCGGCCGGTGCTGGACAAATATCTCGCCGAGCCGCGCCTGCGCGCGCTCCACGAACGGATCGCAGCGGTCGCCTGAACGGCCGCGCAAACCCACGGACGCTCAGGGAGGGCGTTGAATGTCTGAACCTCGACGCGGAAGCGCACGTGTGCTCGACGGCCTGGCCAGCCTGGCGATGGGACTGGCGGGCCTTGCCCTCGTCGCCATGGCCCTGGTCCAGGCCTGGCAGGTCTTTGCCCGCTATGTGCTCAACGACAGCCCCGGCTGGACCGAACCCCTCGCCCTGCTGCTGATGAGTTTCGCCGTCATGTTCGGGGCCGCGGTCGCCGTCCGGCGCGAAAGCCATTTCGCCTTCCAGACCCTCCGGGATGCGATGCCGGGGCCCCAGCAATGGCTGATGAAGTCGATCTCCCGCCTGATCGCCGCCGCCGGCGGGGCCGGGCTGATGGTCCTCGGCGGGACCCTGATGATCGATGACTGGCCTGTGGTCATGGCAGGCGCGCCACTCCCGGCGGGCCTCAAATTCGCCGGCCTGTGTTTCGGCGGCGCCCTGATCCTGCTGTTCGCGCTCGAGCGGCTGCTGACCGGCGACTACCCCGCGCCCGCGGCCGAAGCCCAGGCGGAGGACTGACCATGGAATACATCATCCTCTTCGGCCTTTTGTTTGCGCTTCTGGCCATCGGTGTCCCGGTCGCCTTCTCCCTGCTGGCCGCCACCCTGGCGACGGTCCTCTATCTGGCCCTGCCGCCGATCGTGGTGTTCCAGCAGATGGGGTCCGACATCACCTCCGTGGCCCTGCTGGCCATTCCCCTGTTCATCTTCACCGGCGAACTGATGATGAAGGGGGGCCTCTCCGACCGGATGATCGCCCTCGCCTCCTCGATGGTCGGCCATGTGCGCGGCGGCCTCGGCCAGGTCACCGTCGTGGGCTCGACCCTGTTCGGCGGCGTCTCGGGCAGCGCCATCGCCGACGTCTCTGCCGTCGGCGGCACCATGATCCCGCAGATGCAGAAGCGCGGCTATGACAGCGACTACGCCGTCAACGTCACCATCTCGGCGGCGCTGGTGGCCCTGCTGGTGCCGCCCTCGCACAATATGATCCTGTATTCGGCAGCGGCCGGAGGCGGGGTCTCCATCTCCGACCTGTTCGCCGCCGGCATCATCCCGGCCCTGCTGCTGGCCGCGAGCCTGATGGTCACCGCCTATGTCGTGGCCCGCAAGCGCGGCTATGCGGCCGAGGCCTTCCCCGGCTTCCGCACCATCGCCGTGCGGCTGGTCGCCGCCATCCCCGGCCTGCTGCTGGTCGGGATCATCTTCACCGGAATCCGGATGGGCATCTTCACCGCCGTGGAGAGCGCCTCGATCGCCGTGGTCTATGCCACCGTGGTCACCGGCCTGGTCTATCGCCACATGACCTGGTCGGCCTTCAAGGCCGCCTGCCTCGGGGCAGCCCGGACCTCGGGCATGGTGCTTTTCATCATCGGCTGCGCCGGCGCCTTCGGCTGGCTGATGGCCTATATGCAGGTCCCGACCATGATGGTCGATCTGCTGCAGACCCTGACCGACAACCCGATCCTGATCCTGCTGCTGATCAACGTCATCCTGCTGATCCTCGGCACCTTCATGGACATGGCACCGCTGATCATCATCTGCACCCCGATCTTCCTGCCCGTGGCCAAGGCCTTCGATGTCGATCCTGTCCAGTTCGGCGTCATCCTGCTGCTCAACTGCGGCATCGGCCTGATCACCCCGCCGGTCGGGTCGGTCCTGTTCGTCGGCAGCGCCATCGCCGGGATCCCGATGACGCGGGCACTCAAGACCATCTGGCCGTTCTGGCTCTCTTGCCTCGCGGTGCTGATGCTGGTCACCTTCATCCCGGCACTTTCGCTGTGGCTGCCCTCGCTGATGAAATGACCGACCTGCTGGCCGTTCGTCCGGCCGAAGACTGCCGCTGGGATTGCGTCGCCCTGGGCGAGGTCATGTTGCGCCTCGACCCGGGCGAGGGCCGTATCCGCACCGCGCGCAGCTTCCAGGTCTGGGAGGGCGGCGGCGAATACAATGTGGCCCGCGGTCTGCGCAAAACCTTCGGGATGCGCACTTCGGTGGTTACCGCCCTGCCTCGGAATGAGATGGGAGCCCTGGCCGAGGACCTGATCCTGCAGGGGGGTGTGGATACGTCCCACATCCTGTGGCGCGAAGCTGACGGCATCGGCCGCAACACCCGGATGGGGCTGAATTTCACCGAGCGCGGCTTCGGGGTACGCGGCGCCCTGGGGGCCTCGGACCGCGCGAATTCCGCCGCCTCCCAGATGCGACCCGACGAGGTCGACTGGGACGCCCTGTTCGGTTCAGAAGGGGTGCGCTGGCTGCACACCGGCGGCATCTTTGCGGCCCTGTCGGAGAGTACAGCGGCCACCACCCTCGCCGCCATCCGGGCCGCCAGACGCCACGGCGTCATGGTCAGCTATGACCTCAACCATCGCGCCAGCCTGTGGTCCAGCCACCCGGATCCCGACGCCGCCCGGCGGGTCAACCGCGAGATCGCCGGCCTGGTCGATGTGCTGGTCGGTGACGAATATGCGTATGAATCGTGTCTCGGCATCGGCGGCCACGCCGCTCGCACGGACCCCACCGACGCCGCCCCCTTCGACGCCCTCGTCGCCCGCGCCTCTTCCGACCTGCCGAATGTGCGGGTCTTCGCCGCCACCCTGCGCGACCCTGTCTCGGCCTCGGTCAACCGCTGGGGAGCAGTGCTGTGGGCAGGCGGCGAGCGATTCGCGGCGCCGGTGCGTGAGATCGCGATTCTCGACCGCGTCGGCGGGGGCGATGGTTTCGTCTCGGGAATGGCCTGGGCCCTGCTGAACGACCTCGGGCCACAGGCGGCCGTGGACCATGGCGCGGCCCACGGGGCGCTCGCCATGACAACGCCCGGTGACAACGCCATGACCTCCCTGGATGAGGTCCGGGCCCTCGCCGGCGGGCGTGGAGCGGCCGCGATTCGCTAGGGCTGAACGGGTTCCCGGGAGACGCGGTCCGCGAGGGTCCGGTTGCGCACCACTGCGGTGCTTCACTGTTTTCCGCCCTCAGGTCGATGCGACCTTAAACCGGACAGGCCCGGCCGGAGTGACCTCCGGTTGTCGAAATTGCTCCGTAAAGCGTTGTTTTTTCCAGCTTGGGGCGGCCGGTATCGAGTGCGACATTGGCGCCACGGCCTCGCCCGAACCCGCGCGAAGATGTCGAATGGAGTCGGCATTCACAAAACCGTGTGCAACCCCTGCTAGGAGAGTTCGTTGAGAGCTCATACCCCCTCCCGGAGACTGACTGATGAAAAAGACCATTGCCGCCATCACAGCCGGCCTCCTGCTCGTCGCAGGCCAGGCCGTCGCCCAGAACAACAGCGCGACCGTCCGCGTTGGTGACCGTGTCGGCGCTGAAGCCGATGCCTCCAGCGAATTTGCTGGCATTCCGGTCGCCGTGCTCGTGATCGGCGGTGCCGTGCTGGTCGGCCTGGTGGTCGCGGCCACCGATGACAGCGAGAGCGACTAAGCCCACCGGCCATTCTGGCAACAGAAATCGCCCCCGTCGCGCAAGCGGCGGGGGTTTTTCATTGCGACCGGCCGGCCGTCGGCCGCGCTCAGGCCCGGTCTTCCTCATGGCCGCAGAGGGCGCACTGGAAGCGGGTGACCTTTGACTTCGTCGGCATGGACCGAAGGACCGAGGTCCGGCCGAATTCGAACCGGCACCGCTTGCACTCATCGGCCTGCGGTTCCCGCGCCGCCAGCACCCGTTCTATGGCCGCAGTCTTCTCCGCCACCTTCGCGCGCGCGCGGGCCTCATCTGCCTGCGCCCTGGCGATCTCCTGGTGCGCGTCCGCCTTTTCGCGTTCGAGCCGTTCCACGAGCTGACGCCGATAGAGGTTGTTGTCCACCCTTGCACCTCCTGTTGCCCGGCTCCCAGCAAGGGGCAGATGAGACCGGGCGTCAACGCTGCGAACGCAACCGGATGCGTATTACGGATTCCCGGTCTAGGCTCGGCCCGACCTGAGTCCGGGGAGGGACCCAATGACCGACACCGCCGCAGCCCCCGTGGATCACACCGTCGATCGCGACGACCGTATGGTCATCCTCGCCTCTTCCGTGGGGACGGTGATCGAATGGTACGACTTCTACCTCTACGGCTCGCTGGCGGCCATCATCACCGTCCAGTTCTTCTCCGGCGTCAACGAGACCACCGGCTACATCTTCGCCCTGATGGCCTTTGCCGCCGGTTTTGCGGTGCGGCCGTTCGGGGCGGTCTTCTTCGGCCGGCTGGGCGATCTCTGGGGGCGCAAGAACACCTTTCTGGTGACCATGCTGCTGATGGGGCTGTCGACCTTCGTGGTCGGCCTGCTGCCGTCCTATGCCGCCATCGGCGTGGCAGCCCCGATCATCCTGATCGCCATGCGGCTGCTGCAGGGACTGGCGCTCGGCGGCGAGTACGGCGGCGCCGCCACCTATGTCGCCGAACACGCGCCACCCGGAAAGCGCGGCTTCTACACCTCCTTCATCCAGATCACGGCGACCGCCGGCCTGATGCTCAGCCTTCTGGTCATCCTCGGTGTACGGACGGTTGTCGGCGAGGAGGCCTTCAAGGACTGGGGCTGGCGAATCCCCTTCCTCGTCTCGATCCTGCTGCTCGGCGTGTCACTGTGGATCCGGCTGAAACTGGCCGAGAGCCCGGCCTTCGCGCGCATGAAGGCCGAGGGCAAGGGATCGACGACGCCGCTCAAGGACAGTTTCGGCAAATGGCCCAATCTGAAGCTGGTGCTGCTGGCCCTCGTCGGCCTGACGGCGGGTCAGGCGGTGGTCTGGTACACGGGCCAGTTCTACGCCCTGTTCTTCCTCGAGAAGACACTGAAGGTCGACGGGCCGCTGGCCAATATCCTGATCGCCATTTCCCTGCTCCTCGCCACGCCCTTCTTCGTCTTCTGGGGCTGGCTGTCGGACAGGGTGGGGCGCAAGCCGATCATCCTCACCGGCTGCCTGCTGGCCGCCCTGACCTACTTCCCCCTGTTCCACGCCCTGACAGGGGCGGCCAATCCCCAACTGGCCGCCGCCACCGCCAGCGCGCCTGTCAGCGTCCACGCCGACCCCGCCGACTGCGCCTTCCAGTTCGACCCGGTGGGCAAGACAGTGTTCGACAGCTCCTGCGATCTGGCCAAGTCGTACCTGGCCAAGAGCGGCGTGACCTATGCCAACATCGCCGCCCCGGCCGGATCCGTGGCGGAGGTTCGCATCGGCGACGCCGTCGTGACCAGTTTCGACGGCGCGGCACTCTCCCGCGCGGACTTCGCCGCCCGCAAGACGGAATGGGAGGCCGGCCTCGGCTCGGCGCTGGCCGCCGCCGGCTATCCGGCCAGGGCCGACAGCGCGCTTGTCAACAAGCCGCTGGTGGTCGCCATCCTGTTCGTACTGGTGATGTTTGTGACCATGGTCTACGGCCCGATCGCGGCGGCCCTGGTCGAGATGTTCCCGACCAGTATCCGCTACACATCGATGTCCCTGCCCTACCACATCGGCAACGGCTGGTTCGGCGGCTTCCTGCCTACGACGGCCTTCGCCATGGTCGCTGCCACGGGCAACATCTACTACGGCCTCTGGTATCCCGTGGTGGTCGCCCTGGTCACGGTGTTGGTCGGATTCCTGTTCATCCGTGATCGGAAGGATGTGGACATCCATGCCTGAGGCGGCCCGGCCGACGGGCCATCCTCCGGCGGTTTACAGCAGGGAGGTCGCGCTGCGCTGTTCGTCCCGCTTGGCGTCCGCCTGGGCCTGGGCCTGATCCATCTTGCGGATCGCCTCGGCCGTTTGCGCGTCGTCTGCCGGACTCCTCCCGGGCCGCAGCACATAGGTGGCCAGCAGACCAATCGCGGCCAGGAGCAGAATGCCAATGACGATACGGACAACCCACGGGCTGGCATGCTCTGTCTTGAATCTATCCTTGGCCATGCGCTGACTCCCTTACGCCCGGAACCCGACCGGCGCGCGCTTCTATCAGAGCCACCCGTCAAAGGCGATACGGTCCGGTCGTCGCCACATCAGGGATCCCGACCGCAGAGGCGGCGAAGCGGGACGGCGGTCAATCCGGAGTCCCGGCCTGGCATTCTCCGCGCGTGCATGACGCCATCGCCTGGCCGTGCCCGCAGCCGGTTGCGCAACCATCCACCGGTGTCTGGCCGTCGAGGTGTCAGAGCGACTGGCTTGCGATACGGTTCGGTCGCAAGAACATGGTCCGCGTCTGATCAAGGATTTCCCTGTGAGCGATCCAGAACTCTATCCGGTCTCCCCTGAATGGGCCCAACGGGCCCGCATGACCAGGTCCGGATACGAAGCCGCCCGCCTCGCCGCCCGCGCAACCCCTGACGCCTTCTGGTCCGATCAGGCTCAACGCCTCGACTGGTTCACGCCGCCGACCGAGATCAAGGACGTGTCCTTCGACAAGGCGGATTTCCGCATTCGCTGGTTCGCCGACGGTGTGCTCAACGTCGCGTACAACTGCCTCGACCGGCATCTCGAGACCCGCGGCGACGAAACCGCGATCATCTGGGAGGGTGACGAGCCGACCGTATCCGGTGGCCTGACCTATCGGGAACTCCACGCCGAAGTCTGCCGCATGGCCAATGTGCTCAAGGGCCTCGGGGTGGTGAAGGGCGACCGTGTCACCCTGTATCTGCCGATGATCCCGGCGGCCGCTGTCGCTATGCTGGCCTGCGCCCGCATCGGCGCCGTCCATTCCGTCGTCTTCGGCGGCTTCTCACCCGATAGCCTCGCGGGACGGATCGAGGACTGCGGCTCGAAGATCGTCATCACCGCCGATGAGGGCCTGCGCGGCGGCAAGCGTGTGCCGCTCAAGGCCAATGTCGACGCGGCCCTGGAACGGCCCGGTGCCGGCATCGTCGAGACCGTGCTGGTCATCGCCCACACGAACGCCGACGTCCCGATCGTTGCGGGCCGCGACGTGCGTTACGGCGAGGCCAGAGCCGGCGTCAGCGCCGACTGTCCCTGCGAGCCCATGAACGCCGAGGACCCGCTGTTCATCCTCTATACCTCGGGCTCGACCGGCAAACCCAAGGGCGTGCTGCACACCACGGGTGGCTATCTGTTCTGGGCGTCCTGGACGCATGAGCTGGTGTTCGACTACCGACCCGGCGAGGTCTTCTGGTGCACCGCCGACGTCGGCTGGGTCACCGGCCACAGCTATTGCGTCTATGGCCCCCTGGCCAATGGGGCGACGACCCTGATGTTCGAGGGTGTGCCCAACTATCCGGACTACAGCCGCTTCTGGCAGGTCATCGACAAACACCAGGTCGAGATCTTCTATACCGCACCCACCGCGCTCAGGGCCCTGATGCGCGAGGGCGACGGGCCGGTGAAGGCGACGTCGCGCAAATCCCTGCGCCTGCTGGGCAGCGTCGGCGAGCCGATCAATCCCGAGGCCTGGCGCTGGTATCACGAGGTCGTCGGCGAGGGCCGCTGCCCCATCGTCGACACCTGGTGGCAGACCGAGACCGGCGGCATCCTCGTCTCCCCCCTGCCCGGTGCCACCGACCTCAAACCGGGCTCGGCGACCAAACCCCTGCCCGGCGTCGAGCTGCAACTGGTCGATGCCGAAGGCGTGGTGCTGGACGGCGCGGCCAGCGGCAATCTGTGCATCACCGACAGCTGGCCCGGCCAGATGCGCACCGTCTGGGGCGACCACCAGCGCTTCTTCGACACCTATTTCTCGGCCTATCCCGGCAAATACTTCACCGGCGACGGCTGCCGTCGGGACGCGGACGGCTACTACTGGATCACCGGCCGGGTCGACGACGTCATCAATGTCTCCGGCCACCGCATGGGCACGGCCGAGGTCGAGAGCGCCCTGGTCCTGCACGGCGCCGTCGCCGAGGCGGCCGTGGTCGGCTACCCCCACGACATCAAGGGCCAGGGCATCTATGCCTATGTCACCCTGAACGCCGGGGTCGAGCCGCATGACGATCTGAAGCGGGCGCTGGTGGCGCATGTGCGCAAGGAGATCGGGCCGATCGCGGCACCCGATGTGATCCACTGGGCGCCGGGGCTGCCGAAGACCCGGTCGGGGAAGATCATGCGGCGGATATTGCGGAAGATCGCCGAGGGGGACGTCGGGGCGTTGGGGGATACGTCGACGCTGGCGGATCCGGGGGTGGTGGAGGTGTTGGTGAAAGGGGCGACGAACCCGCGCTAGAGCGGCCGGGGTTGCGACCCTTGCAGGCTTCAGTCAGCGCGGAACGCCTCCGGCCAGTTTGCCGCATTGAGGCCAAATGCACAGTAGAGTCCGTAAAGCAGTCGCTCGTAGCCGAAGCCCACGCACCCGGAAGCGAGCCGTTGACCGCCGTCACCGGCGATCGAGAAGGCACTCACCAGGCTGCTCGCATGATTGTTGAAGGAAGCGACAGAGATCCACCGCTCGTCACCGGGGATTCTGAGCCGAACCTCGCGCTTCAGTGCAAATGCGTTCTGAAACATGCGCTTGCCATCGGAAGAGGAAGCAAAGAACGGATCATTTGCGGTAGTAGCGCGAAAGCCGACATCCCATTCACGCAGAAGATCCAGAAACCAGTCGAAATAGCTGTCGAGCTCTTGCGCCACATGGTCGGCACTACCGAAGACCACGATCTCGCGCATTCGGAATGTTGAAAGGCGTTCCAGGGAGCGATTCCTGCCGGTCTCGAAGCGATGGCACATGTTGACCGCCGTAACGGACTCTGTTGCCTGACCCTGACGATCCTTGCGTGCGTTGAAGCAGTGATAGCAGACCGTCGGAGCCAGAACGTCCCCGGCATCCGCAAGGTAACTGCCCGACGCTCCATACTGCTCTTCACATGTCGCGCCTCCGCCGTCCTGCGCGACCTGGAGGGCCCGCTGCTCAAATCGGGCAGGTGCCACAAAAAACGCGTGGTGCGGAAACGACTTCAGGTATCCGGAACGTCGAAGGAAGTCCGTCGGCACCGTTGCCGGATATACTTCCTCAACCGCGTCACGCGCCTGCGCCCGCTCGCGGATCAACCGATCCAGACCCTCCATCATCCCCAGGAATTCGCCATGGTAGCTGAACCGACCCGGCCCGGCAGGCACTACGGCGCGTGCATCGACAAGGGCCGAAAACGGATCGGTTTCCGGAAATGGTCTCGAGGACAGATGTTCCCGAAGCGGGCGCTCTGTCGCATCTCGATAGCCACGGACCAGGTCAGCAATGAGCCGGGCGAGGATCTGCTCCGGATCGCCCTCAAAACGATCTCTTGGGCGTCCCTTCAGCCTGATGTGGCGGCCATCCACGCTCGGTGAGACACCGCCGAAATAGTAGGGTGCGCACTCCTCGAACGCCTTGATGATCTCGGTGTCCCAACGCATCGCCTGTGGCACGAAATAGGCGTAGTCCAGGTCTGCGGTCATTCCTTCGGTTCCCGTCAGGCCAGGCGACGTTCGAGATAGGCGTTGATCGCCTCTATCGAGAAGAGCGCCGCAGCATCCATCGTCGACAACTGGATTTCGAACACATCTTCCATGGTCATGACGAGCCTGATGAAGGACTGCGAATCCCAACCCGGCACCGTGTCGATATCGGCATCCTCGTTTACGGCCGCAGCCGCTTCCGGGCCGATCGCCTCGGCAAAGACCCGTCGTATGCGCTCGAGATATTTCATGTCAGGCCTCCCGGAATTCTAGAGTTCATAGTTCAGCCTGCGCATGACGTCGCCGGCTATCGTTTCAAACCGCGCGCGCATGGCTTCGGACCAGAGCGCCGGGGGAGGAAGGGCGCGATCCTGCCTGTGGTTGATCGGCCGACCGGCCATCAGCCTGCGGGTCTCGTCCCCGATCGGGGACGAGAAACCAAGAAAATCACGCAGTGCGGGATAGGCAGTCTCCAGACTTCCAAAGAACTCCTCGAAACGCAGCACGAAAATCCTCGCTGGTTCGATCGTGTCGATGGCGTCCAGGATCACCCGGTTGGTTTCGGCCCAAAGCCAAGCGTTTCTTTCAAAATGATCCCAGTCTTCCCAATCCGCCGCCCACATGCTGTCGGGCCGCGGGCACCAACGTCCCAGGCTGACAAACTGCTCGACGGGTGTCAGTGGTTTGTCCCGAGGCGGCCAGCCGACCGGCGTCTCGTCCGGTCCCTGCGTCGCGGTGGCGGATTGCACAAAGTCGCCTCCGTTGCGCACCAGGGCGATGATCCTCGCCTCGGGCAGCATTCTAGAAATGCTCCCGAGAAACGGGGCGTAGTTGTAGGCGATGTCGCCGAAATGACGGCAGCCCCGCCCTTCCGCAATGGCGGTCATGGGCCCTCGAAACCGATTGAACAGTGCGTCTGCGGTCGCGGGGCGGGCATAGGCCTGGCCGTTTTGAAGTGTCAGAAACGGCAGCAACGGTTCGCCGGGTTCCTCGCCGCTTCTGAACTTGCCCTCGTGCAGGCATACCGTAGCCGGTTCGCTGTTCAGCAGGTTGGCCAGGCTCATCGTGCCGCAACGACCTGCCCCGACACCGAAGAACAACGACCCTGACATTCGCCCCACTCACCAGAGCCCTTCCGCAGAGCGAACCGGAGGACATACTTTGTCGGCCGGCCCGGTACAATATCGTGCCGGCCGGTCGCGGCGTCCGCGATTGGGACGGCGGTTGACGCGTTGTGAAGCCATATGTCACTGAAGTCCGGTGGGGAAATCAGACCATGACAACCAACGACGACCGGCCTAGGGACGCAACTTCAAAGCTGACCTCCCTGAGTGCCGTTGCCCTGTTCGCCAGCATCTGGTTTGTACTTCTCTGGCTGTTGATCGGCTTTTTGGCGGCCTATTCCTACCGGGTCGGGCAGGCGACCCCCTTCCGTTATGTCGGCTTCTAGCCGTCTGGGTGGTGCCCGACTCTGGTATGCTTGTCATCGTGGAGCAGTCACGCGCGGGTTCCTCGTCGCAGTCCTCCCGACCCTGATTCTCCTCTGGTGGATCGATCCGGTGACGATCATCCACGGCCTTTTGAAGGGCGAAGCCTATCAACCAGACGGGGTCTATGTCGGATACTCCATAGTCAAGGACTACCGTCAAACATCCCCCGACGTCCTGCTGCTGGGTGGATCCTCGACGCGCGAGATTACGCCGCATCGCCGGGAAGCAGATTCATGGCTGAGCGCGCGGTGCGGTCGGAGTGTCCATGTCTTCAATGCTGCAACGTCTTCGCAGCATCCTGCCGATAGTTGGGCCATAGTGGACGCAATCGGCGGAGCACCTCGCGTGGTTGTGGTCGGCCTCAGCTACCACCGAATGATGCGTCGAAGCATTGACGACGCCTACGATCCCACCGCCCAGACAACGGCGCTTCCCGCGCCAATGAGGGCGTCGCTGAAGTCGCTCGCGCGCGGCGACCTGCGTGCCGGTGTGTTCGATTTCTTCACCCAATTCGATCGGGCGCAATGGTCGATCTCTGCGCTGAGAGATGAAGCGGTCGGCCGCCGTATCGCCGGTCAGGCGCGAGACAATGATGATCGCGACGGCAGCCTCGCCGGTGCCATCCCTGCTGATGCCAAGCGCTACATGGCAGATCAAATGTATGTCCTTGCAGGGGACGACCTGTCGCGGACAAGCGCGGAGATGACCGATTATTGGCTCGTGTTTGCTCGCGAAATGCGCAGGCGCGGTGCGACAACCGTGTTCGTAATGACGCCCTATAGTCACGAGGCGGAACCGTTGGCGAGGGAGTACGCGCCATTTATTGCTCCAGCCCTTGCACGCCTTGCCAGGGAAAATCAGGTTTTGGACCTCCGAAACCACCCGCTGCCCGATCCGGTACATTTCACCGATCCGACGCATCTCAGCGATGCGGGCCGCGTTGGCGCTTGGCCCGCACTCGGCGAGGCCATTGCACGAGCTTATGGCTGTCGCCCGATATCTGGCAGCACCTGAATTATGCGGCTTTTATGCTTGATAGTCGCCCTCTGCCTGCTTGCCTTGATCTATACGGCCGCGCGCGAAACTACCGTGGAAAACGTCCATCTGCGGGAGATCCGTCTGAATGAAACGGCGTCGGGTTTGGCCGGCCCAACAGCCAACGCTGTCCAACTGCCTGTTACGATTGGAGGGGACGAGAGACGAGCACTGGAACTCGCTTTCCGAGGCGGAGGACAGACAGTCACGCTGGACGTTGTTGTAGAAGCGAGCGATAGCAACTTCGAGCTGCTGGGGCGGGATGGCGTCGCAAGGCCGCTGGACTGCCAAACCGCCCGGCCAGGAGCAGTGGCTTGTGTCGGTCGCGTGCGACTCGCCGCCTCCGACACCCAGCTGTTTCTGATGGCCGCCAAGCCCGTTGCCATAAGATCAATCGAGGCCTCTCTCCTCGTCGCCAAGCGGGAGGCGCAGACCGGCAAAATTCCCATCATCGCCGCATTGGGTTTGCTGGCGCTGTTCGGGCCTCTGTTCTGGTTCAGATCGGCGAAGTTCAGCTACCTGGCGGTCTGCGCCGTCGCCTCCGCGTGGATGATCCTTGTCGATGTCCGGTTCTTTTTACTGACTATGGTCGGGCTGGTGTCCTTCTATGTGACGCTACAAGCACTGAAGAGACGCGAGCGAAAGGGATTCTGGTTCCTGACGGTTCTGTTCGGGGCCATCACCGTCCTGCTGCTGGTCAAGACGGTCATGCCGCTTGCAGCGAGCTTCTTCGCCAATCCGGGGGCACTATTCCTGCTGCCTCTTGGGTTTTCCTACTTCATGATCCGCATCATCGACCTGGCATTCAAGGTATACGCCCGCCAGATTGATCGGCTGAACCTGCTTGAATATCTGGCCTATATGACATTCCCGCCGACCCTCGCTGCGGGTCCGGTAATGTCACTGCCGCAATTCCGGAACGGTAGAGGGGTGTTCTCCTCTCTTGAGGACCGGACCGAAGGCCTCATCCGGATCTGCATTGGTGTGGGCAAGAAGCTGGCAGCAGACACGCTTCTCTTCTTTGTCATTTCACCCGGCACCGACGGTGATTTTTTCGGTCCGTCGAATGGCGATGTGCCGGTCGTGCTGCTTGCCAACGTCGCCTTCGTTTTCCTGGATTTCTCGGCCTATTCGGATATCGCGATCGGCGTCGCCCGGTGGTGGGGGTGGAAGGTTCCCGAGAATTTCAACTGGCCTCTGGTGCGCCGCAACATGCGCGAGTTCTGGCAGCACTGGCACATGTCCCTGACGCAGTGGGTGACCCGCCACGTGTTTGTTCAGGCCAGCATGGAAGTCCGTCGATCACCGAACTGGATGCAGTTGGTCCTGCCGACTTTCGCCACGATGCTCACGATCGGCCTGTGGCACGGTCTCGAATTGGTCTGGGTGCTTTGGGCGGCTCACCATACGGGAGGCATTCTGCTCGGAGACCGCGTGGTTCGTTGGGGGAGCAGTGAACAGGGCGCGAGAGCCCTGTCGAGCGTACGAAGCATGATCGGCACGCGCAGGACAGATGCGCTGATTACGGCATTTGGAATCACCTTCGTGTGGTGCTGGGTCGCGTTGGGTGCAGCATTCACGACCACGAGTTCCGCCCACGAAGCTCTCGACAATTACATCGGGTTCCTGAGCATGGGAGCAGGCGGTTTGCCGATCACTTGAGGCCCCACCCGGCCGAGCTTCCGCCCTTGCCGGAGCGGGACCGGCGTCGGGTGCCCCGGGTCAGTTGGCTCACCGGTATCAATAGCGTTTCCGCCTCTCAACAGTTCCGGCAGGACATTGCCATCCCAGCCATGGGTACTGTGCCACAACTGGGGCGCAGATTCCGCCGCAGTGGCGCCTCCGGAGACCGGACCACTGACTCAGGAGTTGATGGAGAACCGGGCCAGCAAACGGCGGGACACAACTTTTCCGCCAGGCTGGGCCTACCTTTCTCCTGTAAAATCATCTAGGTGGCGCGGCTGGAAACGAGACGACGAGCAATCGGATCCGTCTCCAGACTTTTCAACATCAAGAGTTTCAGCACCACCATGGTCGAACAAAGTGGCAAAAACCTCCGTGTGGCGCTCATCGGTTGTGGCCGCTGGGGCCGGAACCTGGCGCGCGTTCTCGCGCGGCTCGGCGCTCTCGATGTGATCGTGGACCCGGCGGTCGAGGCTCTGACTCCCTATGCCGCAGAGCTCGGCGTGCGGATTGTCAGCGATCTGGATGCCGCCTTCGCCGACGGGATCGATGCGGTGGTCATCGCCGCTCCGGCCGTTGATCACGCCTGGCTGGCGCGTCGCGCGCTCGAGGCGGGCAAGCCGGTGTTTGTCGAGAAGCCCTTGGCACTGGAGCTGGAAGACGCAGAAGCGCTGGCCGTCCTGGCGAAGGATCGCGGCCTGACGCTGATGGTCGGCCACCTGTTGCAGTACCATCCCGCCTTTGTGACGCTGAAGAAGCTCCTTGCTTCCGGTGAGATCGGCGAGTTGCGCCATATCACGTCGCACCGCCTGAACCCCGGCGCGATCCGTACGGAAGAGAACGCCCTGTGGAGCATGGCACCACACGACTTCTCGATGGTTCTCGGCCTCGCCGGTACTGAGCCGGACCATGTGTCCGCCCTGCCCGTCCGGGTGGTCAACCCGTCGATCCCGGACCAGTATTTCGTTCAGCTTCGTTTCCCCGGCGGCCTGACAGCCCAGGTCAATGTTTCCTGGATCTCGCCCTACAAGGAGCACAAGCTCACGGTTCTCGGGACCAGGGGGGCTCTGGTCTTCGAGGACACGGCCCCGGATCGCGACCGCAAACTTGTCATATATCGCGACTATGTGGACCTGACGGGGGCCGGGCCACGCTTTGTGAAGAGCGAGGGCGAGCCGGTGCCTTGGCCTGCTGAGGAGCCCCTGGAGGCTGAATTGAAGACCTTCCTGGCAGCAGCTGGTGGCAAGGGCGAGACCCTTACCGGACCCGAAGAGGCCATCCCCGTCTTGCGTCTGCTTCGTCGGGCCGACGCAGCGGCTGCGGACCATTCATGAGCCATCAGCTGAGTGAGTTTCAAGGCCTCGCCGGTCTTGATGTCCTGCGCGACGGGCCGTTCGCCCTCACGGGCAAGCTGTCCACGCTGCTTGACGGGCTCTGCGTGCCCCTGCGTTCGGCGAGATATCTTGACGAGGTCAACGCCAATCCGCGTGTCTCCGCCGTTCTTACCACCCGTGAGATCGCAGACGGCCTCGACGCCCGGTTTGCCGTCGCTGTCACAGACAAGCCGGATACGGCCCACGCCGAACTGCATGCCCGGCTCGCGGAAAAGCGGGAGGCGGAGCTGCGGGCCCGTCCGAACCGGATCGACGCCAGCGCCGTGATCGACCCGTTCGCCCGGATCGCCGACCATGGGGTCGAGATCGGTGCCCGGGTTCGCATCGGTGCCCATGTGTCGATCGCACCGGGCGTGGTCGTGGAGGACGACTGCGTGCTCCACCCCGGTGTCAGCCTCGGTGTTCCCGGCTTCAACACGGGGATCATCGGTGGTCGCCAGCGCATCATCCCCCAGCTCGGTGGCGTGCGGCTGAAGCCCTATGTGGAACTGCTGGCCAACGTCTGTGTCGCCCGCGCGCTGTTTGGCGGCGAAACGACACTCGGCGAGGAAACGGTCGCCGATAATCTCGTCTATATCGCCCACGACGTTCAGATCGGACGGCGGGTCCAGATCTGCGCCCTCGTCAACATTCTCGGCCGCGTCGAGATCGGGGACGAAGCCTATATCGGACCATCCTCGGTCATCATCAACGGTGCGCGCGTCGGCGAAAAGGCAAAGGTCAGTATCGGTGCCGTCGTCACGCGTGACGTGCCCGCAGGCACGACCGTCAGCGGCAATTTCGCCATCCCCCACGATCGCTTCCTGACCCATCTCCGCTCTGTTCGCTAATCCGGAATTCCCATGCAGTTCATCGACCTCAAGACCCAGTACGCCCGGCTCAAGCCCGAGATCGACGCCCGCATCCAGGGCGTGCTGGACGCACAGGCGTTTATCCAGGGCCCGGACGTCCGGGAACTGGAGACCGCACTGGGCGAGTTCAGCGGCGCAAAGCGGGTCGTGACCTGCGCCAACGGCACCGATGCGCTGCAGTTGGCTCTGATGGCGCTGGACATCGGACCGGGCGACGCGGTTTTCGTTCCGAGCTTCACCTATACGGCGACCGCTGAGGTCATCCTGCTCCTCGGGGCCCGTCCCGTGTTTGTGGATTCCGATCCCGACACGTTCAACATCGATTTTGACAGCGCCGAGGCGGCCATTGTCCGGACCCGGCAGGAGGGCGTGCTTCGCCCCGCCGTCCTGATGACCGTCGATCTGTTTGGCCTGCCGGTGGACTATGACCGCGCCCGGGATCTTGCCACCCGCCACGGCCTGGCCTTCATTTCAGATGCCGCGCAGGGCTTCGGAGCCAGCTTCAAGGGCCGACGGGTCGGCTCGGGCATCGCCGACATCACCACCACCAGCTTTTTTCCCGCCAAGCCCCTGGGTTGCTACGGCGACGGGGGTGCGGTGTTCACGGACGATGACCGTATCGCCGATGTCATCCGTTCCATCTGCCTGCACGGCAAGGGCAAGGAAAAATATGACGTCGTGCGCGTCGGGGTGAACAGCCGTCTCGATACACTTCAGGCGGCCATCCTCCTGCCCAAGCTGGCAGCGTTTGGTGACGAACTCGAAAAGCGGCACGCGGTCGCCCGGCGCTACACCGAACGGCTCAAGGGCCATGTCGCCACACCGCAGGCGGCCGAGGGCGATGAGCGTTTCGCCTGGGCCCAGTATACGGTGAAGGTGGCTGACCGCGACGGGGTGCAGGCTCGCCTCAAGGCGGCCGGCGTGCCGTCCAACGTCTATTACCCTCGCCCGATGCACCTGCAGTCTGCCTATCTCGAATACGGCGCCGGCGAAGGTTCGCTGCCGGTCGCCGAGCAGCTGTCCCATGTCGTGCTCAGCCTGCCCATGCACCCCTATCTTTCTGACGAAGAGGTCGACCAGGTTTCGGCCGCCCTCATCTCTGCCGTAACCCCCAACGCTTGAGCATCAACCGTGAACGAACACTCGACTTCTCCGTCCGCCGTCCCGGCCGTTGCGGAATTCATGGCCCTGGTGGAGCAACGCAAGGCGCGCATCGGCATCCTTGGGCTGGGCTATGTGGGCATTCCCCTGGCCCTGCGCTTTCATGAGGTCGGCTACCCCGTCCTTGGCTTCGACATCGACGACCAGCGCATCGCAGACCTGAACGCCGGCGAGAGCCCGATAAAGCACATCCCCTCGAAAGACATTGCTGCGATGGCGGCGGGCGGCTTTGAGGCGACGTCCGACTTCTCGCGCATCGGCGAGGTCGAGGCCATCATCATCTGCGTCCCAACCCCGCTGAGCCGGCACCGCGAGCCGGACCTCTCCTACATTGTCGAGACCATGAAGGCGGTCACGCCCCATCTGCGCGCCGGCCAGATGCTCTCGCTGGAAAGCACGACCTGGCCGGGCACCACCGAGGAAGTCCTGCGCCCCTTCATTGACAGCCGCGGCTTCAAGATCGGCGAGGACTTCTTCCTGGTCTATTCGCCGGAGCGCGAAGATCCGGGCAACCCCAATTTCAGCACCCATTCCATCCCGAAGGTCGTTGGTGGATCGACGCCCGCCTGCCGTCTGGTGGGCGAGCGTCTCTACAGCGTTGCGGTCGACAAGGTGGTGCCGGTGTCCTCGACCCAGGCCGCCGAACTGACCAAATTGCTCGAGAACATCCACCGTGCCGTCAATATCGGCCTGGTCAACGAGATGAAGATCATCGCCGACAAGATGGACATCGACATCTTCGAAGTGATCGACGCCGCCAAGACCAAGCCCTTCGGCTTCACGGCCTACTATCCTGGCCCCGGCCTTGGCGGGCACTGCATTCCCATCGACCCCTTCTACCTGACCTGGAAGGCCAAGGAATACGGTCTGTCGACGCACTTCATCGAACTGGCCGGCGAGATCAACCGCGACATGCCCGAGTGGGTGGTGGCCAAGATCGCCGACGCGTTGAACGACCGTCAGAAGTCGCTGAAGGGCAGCCGTATCCTCGCCCTGGGCATCGCCTACAAGCGGGACGTGGACGACATGCGCGAGTCGCCGTCGGTGTTCGTCATGGAACACCTCCGCGATCGGGGTGTCATTGTTGAGTATTCGGATCCGAACGTGCCCGTTTTCCCGAAGATGCGGGAGCACAGTTTCGACCTCTCCTCGGTTGAACTGACACCCGAGGTGCTGCGCTCCTTCGATGCCGTTGTTCTGCTGACCGACCACTCCGACTTCGACTATGCGGCGATCCTTGAGCATGCTGATATGATCGTCGACACGCGCGGGAAGTACCGCGATGCCCATCCGAAGGTGGTGAAGGCTTGATCGGAATGCGTCCGGTCATGAAATTGAAGATTTCCGATCGGACGAGTCCGGAGGCATCGCCCCGTCGTATTAGCATCCTACTCCGGTTCGATTGGTGGGGTGGACGATCCGATGTTGTCGGCGATTGACGAGACCCTGAGGGCAAGGTGAGTTTCGCCAAGAACGCCAAAGTCATGTTGGTCGGCTTCGCCCTAGCACAGGCATTGCCGCTCCTGGCCTCACCGCTCCTGACCCGACTGTTCTCTGCTGAGGCGTTTGGCCTTCAAACCCTTTTCGTCAGTTGGGCCACGGTCCTTGGGGTCTTAGCGACCCTTCGACTGGATCTTGCAATCGTACTTGCCAGGGACCGGCGGGAAGCGGGGCAGATTGTGGCCTTGGCCGCTCTACAAACCCTGTTCGTGACCGTGGTCGTCTTCGCGCTGGCGGCGACCTTGGGCGGAGCAATCGCCGGATCGACCGGTCACCCCGACCACGTCGCGTGGGTCTGGGCCTTGATTCCGATGCTCGTGGCCATGTCTGCCACCCAGACATGTAGCGGCGCACTGACATGGCTCAAGCTATTCGGACCTGCTTCCCAGATGCAGGTCGTCAACCAGCTGAGCTACCTCGCCGTGGCCATCGGAGTGGGCCTCTGGGCATCGCCTACAGAGGGGCTGGTCGGGGCCAAGCTCGTGGGTCAGGCCGCAGCCGGCCTCGGTATGCTCCTTGTGGTTCGAGGCCTGTTGACCGAAATGCGGCTGCCAACCCGGTCGGACTGGACCAGCTTGTGGAGCCGCTGCCGCCCCTTCATCATGTTCAACACCCCATACAGCCTGATCGGCACCTTGGGTCGCGAGGTTCCGATCTTTGCCTTTTCGGCTGTCGCCTCTACCGCAACGGCTGGATTTTACGGACTGGCTCGCACAATGCTGGGCGCGCCTGCCACTTTGCTGGCGGCGTCGCTGAGTCAGGTTTTCTACAGAGAAGCCGTGGAGCACCGTGGCACCAATCATCTTCAGGTTCTCACTACTGGGCTTCTGCGAGTAACGATGGGGGCCACCGCCCCCGCATTTGCCTTCATCCTGATCTGGGGCGACGCGGCCTTTGCACTGGCATTCGGGAGCGGCTGGGAAACCGCCGGCCGCTATGCGATGATACTGTCAATTGCGGCCTGGTTGGGAATCCAGACGGCGTGGCCGGAGCGACTTTACGAATCCGTCGGCAGGCAAGCGACTTCGTTTGCGATTCAGATCAGTTTTGATGCCATCACTGCCCTGATCGTTTTTGCAAGTGTCCTTAGTGGCTTGCCGCATATCGTAACGGTCGCGCTGTTTGCGACTGTGAACTCGTTGTTCCACATTACCTATCTCGCCGGGATGTTCCACGTCGCCGCCTTCCCTATCGCCCTTTTGTCGCGCGCGATTGCCGGCGGCGTCCTTGTCATGGCGGCCTCAGTTGCGGTCATGGCAATCCTGCGATTCTCGGGCCTGCCTCTCCCGGTCGGGTTGGCGTGTGGAGCCGCACTGGCCGGACTGACCTGTGCAGGCCTCGGGTTCCTAGGTTACCGCTCGCTAGGGCCCATCATGTCAGGAAGCCGGTGATCACCGCCAACCCTTCGATTGCTTTGGCGGGCGTGGCTGCTATACCGAACGGCCTCTGCGACAGAGAACCTACGTCAGGATAGCCGCAACAGAAATGCGGCATTTTCAGACGGTTATGTGTCTGAATAGTCATGATTAACCTTATGGGTCTGAATTGATCAGCGTTGTGGACTACGGCATCGGAAACGTGGGTTCTGTTCTCAACATGCTGAAACATGTTGGTGCGGCGGCGCGCACTGTCTCTTCCACTTCCGAGATCGAGGCAGCCGATGCGCTACTGTTGCCGGGTGTAGGGCACTTTGGCCATGCAATGGACGTCCTCCACAAACTGGGCTTTGTCGAACCGCTGAAGCGACGGGTTCTGGATGACGGCGTTCCGATCCTGGGTATCTGCCTCGGCATGCAGCTTTTGGGCAGAAGCAGTGAGGAGGGCGACGCTGAAGGGTTGGGACTCATCGATGCTCGTTTTGAGAAGATTGCTCCATTACCGGATTCTGATCTCAAGGTTCCACACATGGGCTGGAACGTGGTTTCAGTAAAGAAGCCAAACCCAATCATGGCCAGCGACGAGGAGGCTCGCTTTTACTTTGTGCACAGCTACAAGGCCATTTGCAGTGACGAGGCTGACATTGTGGCCACGTGCGATTATGCTGGTGAGTTCTGCTGCGCGTACGGTCGAGACAACATTTACGGCGTTCAGTTTCACCCCGAGAAGAGCCACCGCTTCGGAATGGCACTATTTCGTCGATTTATGGGGTTGGCATGCTGAAGCATAGGGTGATACCCGCCCTCCTGCTTCACCAGGAGGGACTGGTCAAAACTCGCCGATTCACCGACCGCAAATATGTCGGCGATCCGCTAAACGCGATCCGGATATTCAACGAGAAGGAAGTTGACGAGCTTCTTTTACTTGACATTTCAGCGTCGCGAGAAGGCCGGGAGCCGAACTACGAACTGATTCAATCCTTTGCCACTGAGTGCTTTATGCCGCTGTGCTACGGAGGAGGCATTGCTTCTCTCGAGCATGCCGAGCGCCTCTTCCGCCTCGGCGTCGAGAAGGTCAGCCTTCAGACAGCGGCGCGCTCCGACATGACGCTGATTACCCAGATTGCCGAGCGCTACGGTTCTCAGGCGGTCGTCGGGGCCGTAGACATAAAGCTGGATTGGAAGGGCGCGCATCAGCTCTACTGGTCCGCCGATCAGTCCACCGAACATGACTGGCGAGGCCATATCAGGCGACTGATTGATGCGGGTGCGGGTGAAATCCTGATCAACGCGGTGGATCGGGACGGCTTGATGGGCGGGATGGACACGAGGCTGATCCGGGAATGCTCCAGTTCGCTGAAGGTGCCGCTCATCGCCCTCGGCGGCGTCGGCAGCCTTGATCACATTAAAGCCGCTGTCGATGCCGGAGCGAGCGCAGTCGCCGCCGGTTCCTTCTTTGTCTTCCATGGCAAGCATCGCGCTGTGCTCATAACGTATCCGAATTACGAAACCCTTGAATCTCTCCTGAGACCCCAATCATGAGCCACGAATATCAGATCTGCACCCGGTGCGTGATGGATACCACGGACCCGGAGATCACCTTCGATAGCGCTGGCGTTTGCAGTCACTGCAATGGTTTCGAAACCAACACCCGCTCGCACTGGCACCCAGATGCTGAAGGGGCACGAATCTGGGCTGCCAAGCTGGACGAAATTCGAGCGGCCGGAAAAGGCAAAGAGTACGACTGCATAATTGGCCTCAGCGGCGGTGTGGATAGCTCATACCTAGCGCTGAAGCTAAAGGATTGGAACCTGCGGCCACTTGTGGTCCACGTCGATGCTGGCTGGAACAGCGAACTGGCGACTGCCAATATCGAGACCTTGGTAAAGCACTGTGGATATGATCTTCATACGGTCGTAATCGACTGGCCGGAGATGCGTGATCTTCAACTTGCGTTCCTTAAGGCGGGCATAGCCAACCAGGACATTCCGCAGGACCATGCTTTCTTCGCTAATCTTTACAAGTATGCCGTCGAGAACAACATAAAGTATATGCTTAGCGGGGGAAATATAGCGACCGAAGCCATTTCAGTGGGCGAGTGGGGTAGCGCGGCGATGGATGCTATAAACCTGAGGGCCATCCACAAACGTTTCGGATCTGGTCGTTTAAAATCATACCGAACGATTGGTTTTTTTGAGTACTATTTTTCGTTTCCCTTTCTTCACGGGCTGCGAACGCTCCGTCCGCTTAACTACATGCCCTATGATAAAGATGCCGCAATCTCAGAACTGGAAAAGGTGGGCTGGAGGTCATACGGCAGAAAACACGGCGAATCCCGGTTCACCAAATTCTTTCAAAACTACTACCTTCCAGAGCGATTCGGTTATGATAAGCGGCGAATTCACCTCTCGAGCCTGATTGTATCCGGCCAGATGGACCGTGAACGGGCGCTCGAAGTAATGGCGGAGCCGCTCTACGACAAATCGGAGCTTTCGGGAGATATTGAATATTTCTGTAAAAAATTGGGAATCACTAAAGATCAATTCCAAAACTACATAACGCAGCCAAGACGTCACTATTCTGAGTTTCCGAACTGGGATTCTCGCCAGGCGATAGCGAGACGAGCTCAAACTCTTGTTCGCAGACTGCTGGGACGTGATTTGAAGATTTACTCCTAAGCCGCCACGACAGCTTAGTACCATGATATATTGTTATCGATATAGATTGAAATATCCCCCTTTGCATTCATGACTCTATGCCAATGGTCGGCAATTTAGGGGACAACATGATTATTCGTTTCCGGACGCTACCATCTCTACTTCTCGGCGGGCTGACATTTTTAGTCCTGTTCCCGGGCTTCTACTTCTACCATTTTAGTGTCGCGCACGGATGGATCCCACCCTTCCTGGGAGGCATGTTCGGCTTGAGCGTGATTCTTTTCTTTCCGCTTCTGTTCCTGAGTTGGGCGCACGCCGTTCGCCAGAACCCGGAATTCTTCAGAGAACCGATTTTCCTTTTAGTTCTTGGACTGCTGGCCTGGTCCGGATTTTGGATGGCCTTGAACCTTGGGATCGAGCCAGGCCATCCGGCTCACCTGCAACTTGCGTCCACCTTGATGATGTGGGTGGCGTTGTTCTGGCTAGGATGCCTGCTTCCGTTGCGCTCAAGCGGCTTCAAGCGCCTACTCTGGGCCACCTGGAGTGCAATGTGGTTGCTTGCGTTCTCTGCAGTTGATGCGTCCGTACTAATGTCGGTAGGGACTGAAGAAGGCGCTGCCAGCTATCAAGGTCTATCAAGGAGCATGATGGTTACCAGCTGCTTGCTGCTGGCAATTTCCCCAAAGGCGCGCACCAGAATTCTGATCGCCGGGGCATCCATCATTGCGCTTTTCCTTATAGGTGCGCGGTCAGAACTTTATGGCTTCATCCCCGCGTACTCAATTACGGAGTTCTTGATCAACAGAAAGTCGCGCTTGGGGCAAATCATTCTCATTTTCGGCTTGGTGTTGGGCGCGTTTATTGTCGCGGAAAATTTGGATCTTTTGAGCACGTCCCGCCAACTGGAGGTTTTGAACCTGTCCCAAGCCAGTTCATGGGTTGCGCGAGAATACATGACCGATAGAGCGTGGGAGCAGATCTTCGCCAGTCCGATTTTCGGCCTGTACGGAGGACATTGGCTTTTCGGGTCAGGAGACTACGCCCACAATGCGCTTTCGGCCTGGGTGAGCCTCGGACTGATTGGTTTCACACTCTATGTTGCCCTATGCGTGTTTGGCGCAGTCGCCTCCGTCCGGGCACTTGTCGCGCTTCCCTTTTCGGGGACGGCTCAAATGGCCACGCTGCTGAACGTCTCCTCACTCCTGCTCATCATCTTGGCAAAGCCCGTGTTCTGGGAGATGCCGGCCTTTGCCTGGGGTCTCGCGGCAGCCGCTGCTTTCGAGTTGCGGTCGCGGCGCTCCACTCGCATCTCCGGTCAAGGCTCGAACGTCTCCCGGCCGCTTGTTAGGTCGGGACAGCCGTGACTAATGGGGATCCTGGGGACGGGCACCGCCCAAATCAACCGGCGGCGAAAATGTCCGCGGCAACGTTTCGACCTATCGCGCAGATCACCCCGCTGATCTCCCCCAGCCCTGAACCTAGTTCGGATTCTGTATTGGAAGGTGGTAGCCCGCCGTGATTCCTACTAAATCAGCGGCTTCGAATGAAGGGCGAGAAGATTTGTGACGATGTGCCGGTCGCTACCGGGGTGGCTTGTCGCTAAAGCGCTGGAAACGCGTGCTATACTCTCTACGGGTTCAACTGATGATCGAGACGTGCCGCAGCGTGCGCGATTGATTTTATACCAACCTGAGGTGGATGTGTCCCTTCCCCTGTCAGCTTAACATGACCGCAGAAACGAAGAGCGATCCGATGATAATGCAGAGAGAAGGCGATCAGTGACGAACGTCAACGTGATCGCGCACATGACATCTGTTCATCCGCGCAACGATTCGAGAATCCGCCTGAAGGAGGTGGCGAGCCTGGCCAGAGCGTTCGATTGTGACGTGCGTCTGTATGTTCAGGACGGACTTGGTGATGAGATAGATGCTGCGGGGTACCGAATCATCGACACAGGGCCTCGGCTGCGGAGGCTTCCGCGGATGATCACTGGCGGCTGGCGGATGTATTCCGCCGTTAGTCGCGCAAGGCCTTCGGTGGTACATTTCCACGATCCGGAACTGCTGCCTTGGGCTTTGCTTATCGGGCTTGCCGGGACGAAGGTGGTTTACGACGCTCATGAAGACACGCCGAGACAAGTCCAACACAATCCACGACTGCCGATTTGGATTCGAAAGGTGTTGCCGCCGTTTGTGGCGCTTATCGAGTGGCTTGCAGTCTGGTTCTTCTCGGCCGTTGTGGCGGCGACGCCCGAGATCGCCAAACGCTTTCCGCGCAACAAGGCTGTGCTTGTTCAAAACTACCCCCTGATCCATGAGTTTGATCGGTCGGAGCTGGCGCGAACGGTCCCGCGCGAGCGAGCGGTCGCCTACATCGGCGGCCTTACGCGTGCTCGTGGCGTTTTCACCATGGTGGATGCGATGGAGCGTTTGGACGACCCGACCGTCAGCCTTCGGCTTGCGGGAGAATTTGTTATCGATGATGACCAGACCGCCGTATCCCGCAGCCTTGGCTGGAAGTTCGTTAGATATGAAGGTTTGCTAGATCGGACAGGTGTTTCAGACCTTCTGTCCCAAGTCAGGGCCGGTTTGGTTACTCTGTATCCGATTAGGAACTATATCGAAGCTCGGCCCGTCAAGCTTTTCGAGTACATGGCCGCTGGTTTGCCAGTAATAGCCTCTGATTTTCCCCGCTGGCGCGAGATCGTCTCGGAGAGCCAATGCGGTCTCCTCGTCGATCCAACCGATCCTGAAGCTATCGCCTCCGCGATAAACTGGATTCTTGAACACCCTTATGAAGCTGACGCGATGGGGCAACGAGGACGTGAAGCCGTTCTGACCCGTTACAGCTGGTCACCCGAAGAGCAAAAGCTGATCGCCCTATATCGCGACCTGCTGAACCGAAACGATGCTGAGAGCTGAGATCAAACATGTGCGGAATTTTCGGGATCATATCCCGCTCGGCCTGGCCCAAGGACGATCTGGTCCAGCTGACCTATCACGCACAACAAAGGGGTCGTGACTCCAGCGGACTGCTGTTCCTGAGCGACGGTGCCTATCAGGTACATCGCGCCGACTACCGGATTTCGCGCCTGCTTGCAGAATCCCGCCCCTATGACAGCCATTTCGTGATGGGTCATAGTCGGCTGATCACGAATGGCCTCGGCGACAACCAGCCGGTGCTGCGGGAGGACGTCTGCGTCATCCACAACGGCATCGTGGTGAACCACGAGGAGATCTGGGCGAAGATCGGCAAGACCCGTGAACTGCAGATCGACACCGAGGTGATTCCGGCCATTGCTGCGGCTCATCTTGAAGCCGGTGGCGCGGTCGAGGGCATTCCCGCGAGGGTCCTGGAGCTTTGCAAGGGCGTCGTGGCCTGCGCCATGGCCCTGCCCCGGCTCGGCAAGCTTGTCTTGTTCTCCAACAACGGCAGCCTCTACGTCGGACAGAGGGACGGCGCGACCTATTTCGCCTCGGAAGCCTATCCTCTGTCGGTGATCGGCTGCACGGACGTCGAACAGGTCAGGAACGAGGGCCGGGTTCTCGACATCCCGGTGTCCGACGCAGCCTACGGGATCTCCAACAAGGCCGGCCGCAAGACCAATCTCATTCCCGATCTGGTTCTGAAGTCAGCCGAGGAGAAGCTGCTGGTCTATCCGAAGCACAATCTCCGGCGCTGCACCAAATGCGTGCTGACGGAGACCATGCCCTACATCAGCTTCAACGAGGAAGGCGTCTGCAACTACTGCACAAACTACCGGAAGCGTAACGCGCCCAAGCCGAAACAGGAGTTGTTCGACCTCGTCGAACCGTTCCGCCGCGCGCACGGCAATGACTGCGTGGTGCCCTTCTCGGGCGGCCGCGACAGCTGCTATGGCCTGCACCTGATCGTCAACGAACTGAAGATGAAGCCGGTCACCTACACCTATGACTGGGGCATGGTCACCGACCTGGGACGACGCAACATCAGCCGCATGTGTGCTGAAATGGGGGTCGAGAACATCATCGTCGCCGATGACATCCAGCAGAAGCGCGAAAACATCAAGATGAACCTGACGGCCTGGCTCAAGAAGCCGGACCTCGGAATGATCAACATCCTCATGGCGGGCGACAAGCATTTCTTCCGCCACGTCGAGACCATCAAGCGACAGACGGGCATCAGCCTCAACCTCTGGGGCGTGAATCCACTGGAGACCACACACTTCAAGTCCGGCTTCCTCGGTGTTCCACCCGACTTCGCCGAAGACAAGGTCTATTCAAACGGCGCCATGAAACAGATGCGCTATCAGTATCTGCGCCTGAAGGCGATGGCGAAGAGTCCGGGGTACTTCAACAGCTCGCTCTGGGACACCATGAGCGGTGAATATTACAGAAGCTTCCACGCCAAGACAGACTATTTCCACATCTTCGACTACTGGACCTGGGAGGAACGGGTCGTAGACCAGTGCCTGGCCATGTACGACTGGGAGAAGGCACCAGACACCAACACGACTTGGCGTATCGGTGACGGGACCGCAGCCTTCTACAACTATGTCTACTACACCGTGGCCGGGTTCACAGAACACGATACATTCCGCAGCAACCAGATCCGCGAAGGTCAGATCACTCGTGCAGAAGCCCTGGTGCGGATCGAGGACGAGAACCGCCCACGATACGCCAACATGAAGTGGTATCTGGACGCCGTCGGCCTTGATTTCGCCGACACACTTCGTGTGGTCAACGCCATCCCGCGGATGTACGAGGAAGTGCGCAGGTGAACGCCTGCGTCTGGTACGTTTCCAAATATGCCGCCCTTCCCGCCGCGGGCCGCGGCGGGACACGCGCCTTTCTGATCATGCGCGAGTTGGCGCGGGCGGGCCACCGCGCCGCCATGCTCATCTCCGACTCCAATCATCTGACACAGGTTCCGCGGCTGACGGGCCCGCATCTGTTTGAGACCGTCGAGGGAGTCGACGTCCACTGGATCCGCACTCGTAAATTCACGGGCGCCAAATCGGTTGGTCGAATCCTGAGTTGGCTCGATTTTGAACTACGGCTTTTTCTGTTTCCAAAGCAGAACCTCCCGCGCCCTGACGTGGTGATTGTGTCGAGCCTTTCACTGCTCACAATTTTCAACGGCCTGTGGCTGAAGTTAAGGTACCGGTGTCGATTGGTCTTCGAAGTCAGGGATATCTGGCCCTTGACCATTGTCGAGGAGGGCGGCTTCAGCCCTCGCAACCCACTTGTAATGGGCCTGGCCGCGGTAGAGCGACTGGCCTATCGCACGGCGGATGTGATTGTCGGAACGATGCCCAATCTCGGGGAGCATGTGTCCGAAGTTTCATCGCGTCACGCCCCGGTTCACTGCGTTCCGTTCGGTGTCGATGTCGACATGATCGAGAAAGCGCGCCCGTTACCCCCGAACTGGGTGCAGGAACACATCCCGGTTGGCAAATTTGTTGTCTGTCATGCCGGAACGATCGGGATCACCAACGCCCTGGATACCCTGTTCGATTGCGCCAGGGCGATGCGTGGACGCTCCGACGTGCATTTCCTTATTCTCGGAGAAGGCGGACTGAAGCGCCACTATGAGGATCTAACCGCTGATCTTCCCAATGTTTCGTTCGCCGGTGCCATAGCCAAGGATCAGGTCGGGGCTGCGCTCGAAGCTTGCGACCTTCTCTACTTCTCGGTGCATGTCTCAAAGGTTTGGAACTACGGGCTGTCACTGAACAAGGTCATTGACTACATGCTGGCCGGAAAGCCGATCGTCGCCTCCTATTCAGGCTATCCGACGATGGTGGATGAGGCCGGTGCCGGAACGGCCCTGCCGGCGGGAGACCCGGCTGCGCTCGAAGCCGAAATCCTGCGCTACGCCGAGATGGAGCCGGAAGCGCGCAGGGCCATCGGCCAAGCGGGCCGCGATTGGCTGTGGCGCAATCGCCAATATAAAGAGCTCGCTCGGCGCTATCTGGATATTGCGTTGCCCTCCCGCTATCCGGGTGAAGTCGAGGCGGTAACAGTCTTAGCCGGAACGGATCGGACAGAGAACACGTGCCCGCAGAAGGACCATCGAGAGGGGTCTCTCGCGTCCGAGCGAAGCCGGGACTGACGGGCAAGGCACCTTATGGAGAAAACATCCGCCATGTCCGGACCCCGGAACCGACCAAGGCTATCGCGTCGGGGCAGTTTGCTGAAGCGGGCCTTTGACGTGGTCGCGTCCTGCCTCGCACTTGCTCTGCTTGCGCCTATCCTGGCCGCAGTCGCCCTCATCGTCCGGCGACGTATGGGCTCGCCGGTGCTGTTTCGACAGGTCCGGCCTGGCCTGAACGGTCAGCCGTTCGAGATGATCAAGTTTCGCACCATGCGGGACGCCTCAGGACCTGATGGCCAGCCCCTTTCCGATGCGGAGCGCCTCACGACATTCGGGGCCTTCCTTCGCTCGACCAGCCTCGATGAGTTGCCCGAACTTTGGAACGTGTTGAAAGGCGAGATGAGCCTCGTCGGCCCGAGGCCGCTGCTGATGGAATATCTTCCCCTGTACACTCCTGAACAGGCCCGTCGTCACGAGGTGCGCCCTGGGGTTACGGGCTGGGCCCAGGTCAATGGCCGCAATGCGATCGGTTGGTCCGAGAAGTTCGCGCTGGATATCTGGTACGTCGACAACCGCAACATGTGGCTCGATCTGAAAATCATCCTGCTAACGATCCTGCGGGTCGTTCGACGCGACGGGATCACTGCGGAAGGCTCCGTGACCTACGAGAAATTCACAGGCCAGATATAGTGAAGACCTTGGCGATCCTGGGGGCCGGTGGACACGGTCGCGTCGTGGCAGACTGCGCCGAAGCTGCTGGCTGGGACGAAATCCTGTTCTTCGACGACAAGCGACCGACCGCCGTGCCGGACTCCTGGCGATATGCCGGGACGGGATCAGACCTGGTTGGGCGACTGCAAGGGCTTTCAGGCGTGGTGGTCGCTATAGGTGCCAACAGCGTTCGCCTCGACTGGCATAGACGTCTGGCTGCCCACGCTGCGCCCCTCGTCTCACTTGTTCATCCAGGGGCCTGGCTCAGTCACCGCGCCGAGGTTGGACCGGGGACCGTGGTGTTCGCCGGTGCCGTGGTCAATGTGGGAGCCCGTCTCGGCGAGGCCGTTATCGTCAATACTGGCGCGACGGTGGATCACGACTGCCGGTTGGCAGATGGAGTGCATATCTCACCGGGTGCCCATCTTGCTGGCGGGGTCACAGTCGGCGAGGGCAGCTGGATCGGCATCGGTGCGGTGGTTCGTGAGATGGTCGATATCGGTGAGCGGGCGAGGATCGGTGCGGGTGCCGCCGTCGTAGCCACTGTTGGAAGCGATGTGACCGTTGTAGGCGTTCCAGCTCGTCCCATTCGCAGAGGCGCAAATGCTTAACACACCCTTTTCGCCCTGGCCCAGCTTCAGCGCCGAGGAAGTCCAGGCGGTAGCCGGCGTCCTCGCCTCGAACCGGGTCAACTACTGGACCGGAGACAGATGCCGCGAATTCGAGCGCAGGTTCGCCGAATGGACAGGCACGAAGCATGCTGTGGCCCTGGCCAATGGTACCCTTGCGCTCGACGTCGCGCTCAAGGCGTTGGGAATTGGCCCCGGGGACGAGGTGGTGACCACGCCGCGGACCTACCTGGCCTCAGCCTCCTGCATCGTTACAGCGGGAGCGGTGCCCGTTTTTGCTGACGTCGATCGCAACTCCCAGAACATGACAGCCGAGACCATCCAGGCCGTGCTGACACCCGCCACCAAGGCCATCATCTGTGTGCATCTGGGCGGCATGCCATGCGACATGGATCCCATCATGGTCCTTGCAGAACGGCACGGCCTGAAAGTGATCGAGGATTGCGCCCAGGCGCACGGCGCGCGCTACCGCGGCCGCGCCGTCGGATCGATCGGTCACATCGGGGCCTGGTCCTTCTGTCAGGACAAGATCATGACCACCGGCGGCGAAGGCGGCATGGTCACGACCGATGACCCCGGTCTCTGGAGCGCCATGTGGTCATACAAGGACCATGGAAAGAGCTGGGAGGGCGTCTACGAACGGCCGCACCCGCCGGGGCCGCGGCTGGTACACGACAGTTTTGGCACCAACTGGCGCATGCTGGAGATGCAGGCCGTTCTGGGCCTCATCCAGCTTGACAGAATGTCAGAATGGACGCGCCGCCGCACCGATATCGCAGAGGCTCTGGGCGTGACCTGCCGCAAGCACGACCTTCTGCGCGTTCCAACGGTCCCGGCGGATGTCACGCACGCCTGGTACCGGTTCTACGCCTTCGTCCGCCCGGAACACCTCGCTCCGGGCTGGAGTCGGGACCGGATCGTCGAAGCCATCTCCGAAGCCGGAGTTCCCTGTCTTCATGGCTCGGCTTCGGAAGTTTACCTGGAACGCGCGTTTGACGATACGGGATGGCGTCCATTGCAACGCCTGCCAGCGGCCCGGGAACTCGGGGAAACCTCTATTTGCTTCCTGGTCCATCCGACCTTGACGCCGGACGAAGTGCAAAAGACCTGTCATGTGATTGACATGGTAATGACCGCGGCTCACCGGTAAGGCGTACAGGCTTGTCTATCGACTACACTCTCGTCATAAGTGCCCGCCGCTAAGGGCGAGCCCCTTTGTAGAAAATGACGCGTAAGCCGCAGTTGATTGCGGCCCGCTGGAGGATTGCGGTCTTGTACCTTTCGGTCGTGAAGCTGTTGGCCCGGTCGGTTGTCCGCGTAGCCGCACTGACGCTTGCCTACAGCATCGTGTCGTTTCAGGGCACCGGCCTGCTGGAACTGGCCCAGACGGTCGTGGTCATCTGGCCCTATCTGGTCGTGTTCGGGATCACCGGCCTGGCCTACGACGCCGCAACGGGCAGTTGGCGCAAATCATGGCGCTTCACGTCGCTGAACGATGTGCTCGTGATGACCCGCGGCGCGACCCTGATTGCCCTGGCTCTCTTGCTGGCCGTTTTCGTGCTCGACCGTGGAGCAGCAATGCCGCGCTCTGTACTCTTCCTGGCCTGGACGCTCGACATCGGTCTGTTCGGCGGACTGCTGATGTTGCGTCGGGCCGTCCATGAGAAAACCCTGGCCGAGGCCTTTGCCCCGTTTTTCGGCCGAGGAGCCCCGACGCGTCAGCCGCTGATGCTGATCGGCAGTCTGGAGTCCTCGGACGCCTTCCTTCGCGAACTCAACCGGGAAAGCGCGCCGAAATACGAGGCGGTCGGCATCATTGCGGCCCATGCCGGCGACCTGCGTCATGAGGTTCGGGGTGTGCGGGCCATTGGCAGTGTCGAGAATGCAGACCATCTCCTTCAGGAGTTTTCCCGCGGTGAGGGCGACCGGGCGGTCCTGTTCCTCGACGGTGCCCTGGCCCCGGCGGACCTCGATGCGGAGCTGCTCGCCCGACTGAAACAACGCGGCGTGCGGCTGCTGCGGATGAACCGCGTCACGGATCTCGATGCCAGTTTGGGATCCCTCTCTTTCCGGGAACTCGATGTGAACGAGCTCCTGTCAAGGCCGCCGGTCGTTCTGGATCGCGAACGGGTGCGCCGCCTGATTGCCGGCAAGAGGGTGCTGGTCACCGGTGCCGGCGGCAGCATCGGTTCGGAGATCTGCCGACAGGTGGCCGCTCTCTCCTGCGCCCACCTCGCGATGGTGGACCACTCCGAGTTCGGGCTTTTCGTCATTGACCAGGAGGTCTCCGACGCCTTCCCGACCCTGTCCCGCGCGGCGCGCATAGGCAATGTGCGGGACGGCGACCGGATCCGCGCGATCCTGGTCGAGGAACAGCCCGAGATCGTCTTCCACGCGGCGGCTCTCAAACATGTCCCTCTGATGGAGGCACACCCGAGTGACAGCGTGCTCACCAATGTCATCGGCAGCGCCAATGTGGCCAGCGCGGCGATTGCAGCCGGGGCCAGCAATTTCGTCTTCATTTCGACGGACAAGGCAGTGGCCCCCCCGAACGTCATGGGCGCAACAAAGAGACTGGCGGAACGCGCGGTCTGCCAGCTTCGTCGGGCCGATGGTCCGCGTATCAATGTCGTGCGGTTCGGAAACGTTCTGGGCTCAGCCGGCTCGGTCGTGCCCACCTTCCTCGCACAGATCGCCCGCGGCGGACCGGTGACGCTGACTCATCCGGATATCGAACGCTACTTCATGACGATCCCGGAGGCGGTCCAGCTCGTTCTCCACGCCACCGCCAAATCTGCGGTCGATGACGTTGAAGGTGTCCTTGTTCTCGACATGGGCAAGCCGGTGAGGATCATCGAACTTGCCCGACGGCTGATCGAACTGCACGGCAAGACTCCGGGCGTGGACATGGAGATCCGGGTCACCGGACTGCGTCCGGGCGAAAAGATGACGGAGGCCCTGTTCGACGTCACCGAAACAGCGCGTGAGTGCGAACCGGGACTGCTCGAGGTCGTCGATGACAATGCCCATGTGAGGCTGTCAGAGGCCGAGTTGAAGCAACTGGATGCGAAGGCCCGGGCCGGGGACGACGCAGGAGTGCGCACGATGCTGTTCACGCTTCTGGACAGACTTCGCGCCGCGAGCACGAGCAACGTCACTCAACTGTCGCGCGGAGTGTGACGCCGGCATTCTTGAGCTCTGCGGACCGAACGCGCAGACAGATTCTGCGAGCGGGGAGTGCTTTTATCTACTCTTCCCACATGATAGGCATCGCGCGACCCAATGTTCAGGCGCAACTAAATGATCCGGATCTTCAGTTTCCTTGCCGCTCTCCTGGTAGCCGGAGCCCTCGCGGGCTGCGGTGGGCCCCGGATGGACATCGACCAGATGTCGGCGGCCCGGCCCGTCGATCTGCAGACCGTGCAGACGGTCGCGGCGCCATCGTCCGAGTATAACATCGGCGTCGGGGACAAGCTGTCCGTCAGGGTTTTTCAGGTCGAGGATCTTTCGTTCGACGAACTGGTGGTTGACACCTCGGGCAACATAAACCTGCCCCTGATCGGCGCTGTGCGCGGCTCGGGCAGAACGGCCGGCGAAATGTCGGCCGACATCGCCGGGCGATTGGCGGCGCAGTATCTGCGAAATCCCCAAGTCACCGTGACGGTCAAGGAAGCCGCGAGCCAGAAGATCACGGTGGATGGAGCCGTGACCCGGCCGGGCGTCTATGAAATGCGCGGCTCGACGTCTCTCCTGCAGGCCGTCGCCATGGCAGAAGGGCCATCGAGGGTCGCCGATCTCACCAAGGTCGCGGTCTTCCGGAGCATCGACGGCAGGCGATCGGTCGCGGTTTTTGACCTCAGCGCTATCCGGCAGGGCCGTGCCACTGACCCACAGGTTCTCGGCGACGATGTGATTGTGGTCGACACGTCCCGCCTCAACTCGGCGCTTCGCGAAGCTGTCGGAGCGCTCCCGGCGTTCGCGGCCTTTGCCTATTTCTAGACGCCCCGGATCGTTTCTCGAATGGGGTGGGACCTTTGCATAGCTTGAACCCGACGGGTTCCAGGGAGCCTGCGCTGACGAATTCGTAATGCGCAATCTCGAGCTATGCGATATCTGCCCCACCCGAACCAATGCGTAAGCGCCGCAACTTGTGATGGATAGTACTGATGCTGGGCGACAAATCTCTCCCTGGTGAACGGGATCCTTGGCCAGAGACCGGATCCGGGGGTCGTCGGGAATCGACTTCCGACGGGGGCTGGTCGGACAAGACCGAGGAGCTTCCGCTCGTGGACCTGGCCACCTATTGGCGGCTGGCGCTCAAATACCGTTTCCTGATCATGGGCTGCTTCCTTGGTGCCCTGGTCCTCGGCGCTACGATGACTCTGCTCATGACGCCGATCTACACGGCGCAGGCGACCCTTCAGATCGATCGCGAGGCTGCTCGTGTGCTTGACTCGGAAGACGTTGCTCCGAGGGAAAACATGATGATGGGGGAGGAGTTCTTCCAGACCCAGTATGGCCTTCTCCGCAGTCGGTCGCTCGCCGAACGCGTCATCGAGAGCCTCGGTCTTGCGAGTTCCAACCAGACGCTTGAGGCATTGGGCGTGGAGGCCCCCGAGGCCGGTGGCAGCGCAGCCTTCCAGGCCTCGCAGCGCAGGGCGGCAGCGCTCACCGCGCTGCAGGCCAACCTCAGTGTCGCGCCCGTTCGTGGCTCGCGGCTGGTCGCGGTCGGCTATGACAATCCGAACCCTGTTGTCGCGGCGCGCATCGCCAACGGCTTCGCAGAAAACTTCATCCAGTCCAATCTGGATCGGAAGTTCGAGAGCTCTTCCTACGCCCGTGAGTTTCTTGAGGAGCGCATCGCCCAGACGAAGGAGCGTCTCGAATCCGCGGAACGACAACTGGTCGCCTATGCGGCCAACCAGCAGATCATTAACGTAGGCGAACCCAGTGAAGGCGCAGCGACCGGCGGCGCGACCGAGTCACTGACATCCAATAATCTGGTCGCTCTCAACAGCGCCCTCGCCCGCACACGGGCGGAACGGGTGGCGGCCGAGGAACGCTGGCGGTCAGCCGGCACGGCAGACCTGATGACGTTGCCCGAAGTTCTCCAGAATCCGACGGTCCAGCGTCTGACGGAACAGCGAGCGCTGCTCGACGCAGAGTATCAGCAAAAGCTCAGCGTCTATCAGCCTGACTATCCGGAAATGCGGCAGCTCAAGGCCCGGATTGATGAGGCGGACGGTCAGATCCGGACTATCGCTGGCAACATTCGTAGCTCGATCCAGAGCCAGTATCAGATCGCCGCCAACCAGGAGCGTTCGCTCCAGGCCCAGGTGAACGGCCTGACGGGCGACGTCCTCGACCTCCGGGACCGGTCCATCCAGTACAATATTCTTCAACGCGAACTGGACACCACCCGGACCCTTTATGAGGCCCTGCTGCAACGCTACAAGGAAGTCGGCGTCACGGGCGGCGTGACGGCCAACAACATCTCGATCGTCGATCTCGCTACCCCGCCAAGTTCGCCATCCAAGCCTAGTATGCTGCTGAACATGGCCCTTGCCGCCCTGCTCGGCCTCGGTCTCGGCGTGCTCGCAGCTCTGGTCCTCGAAGCCCTCGACGAGACCCTGGCGACGCCCGACGATGTCGAGAAGAAGCTGGGTGTGCCGGTGCTCGGTGTTACGCCCTTCCTCGAGAAGGGAGAGACGCCGCTCGAAGCGCTCGCCGACATTCGATCCGGATTCTCGGAGGCCTATTACTCGCTTCGAACGGCGCTGCAGTTTTCCACACCGGATGGTGCGCCCAGCAGCCTGCTGGTCACCAGCGCCCGGCCGGCCGAGGGCAAGTCGACCACTGCCTATGCCATTGCGCTCAACCTCGCGCGCGTGGGCAAACGGGTGCTTCTGGTCGATGGCGACCTTCGCAATCCGTCCATGCACCGGGTCGTCGGTATCGAGAATGAGCGCGGCATGAGCAATCTGCTCTCCGGCTCGGCGGATCTGGCCGGTGTCGTAAAACCGACCCGCCAGGAAAACCTTTTCTTCATCCCCTGCGGCCCCCTGCCGCCCAACCCGGCGGAGCTCTGGGGCGGAGACCGCCTGCGACAGTTCCTCGCCGAGACCCGCAACAATTTCGACCATGTCGTGATCGATGGACCGCCAGTCCTCGGCTTCGCGGACTCCCCGATGCTGGCGGCTGCCGTCAACGGCGTCCTCTTCGCACTGGAATCCCGTGGGACCCGCCGCGGCCAGGCGCGCGGTGCCCTCAAGCGCTTGCAGGTCGGCCGCGCCCATCTGCTCGGCGCTGTGCTGACCAAATTCAGCACCAAGTCAGCCGCCTACGGCTACGGCGGCTATGACTACGCCTACGACTATCACTATGGGGCCGAGCCGGAAGCCAAGGCCGGCAAGAAGGGCAAGCGCGGTTGAGGGACCGGGCGGCCAGGTCCGCCGCCCCGCGCCGCAGCATCGGCGCGGGGGAACTCGTCTCCTATGGCCTGATCATGGGTGCGGTCGTGCTTGGCTGGCAGATCGCCATCCAGCCACTGATCCAGCGCGCACCGGTCGAGCTTGCGGTCCGGCTGGCTCCCGGGTCGCCCATGGTCCTGCGCCGGGCGGCAGAGGCTGAGCTGGTCGCCGGGCGCAATGACAATGCTGCAGCGCTGAGCCGGGACGCCTTGGTCCGGTCGCCTTTCGATGTGCGCGCACTGCGCGTTCTGGGTCTTACAGAGGCCCGGGCACAACGCGAAGACGCGGCAGACGATATCCTGACCCTTGCCGGGAACTGGAGCCTCCGGGATGATCCCACCCACGCCTGGTTGGTCGAGCGCCGGCTTCGCCGCGGCGACTATGGTTCATCATTCGCCCACGCCGACACACTGGTCCGGCGCCGGGAGGATATCCACCCCCAGATCTTCCGCCTTTTCACGAGCGCGGCAACCGCAGACCCCCAGCGGGCCTTGCCGGTCGTCGCCCGCCTGCTGGCCGCCCGGCCCCCGTGGCGCTCTGCCTATCTCTACGGACTCAATCAGTCTCCCGAGGGTCTGCAGGTCGCCGGAAACCTTGCGATTCTTCTTCAGGCCAGCCGCGCGCCCTTCTCCAACCAGGAACTGCAGGAGCTCTACAGCGCATTGATGTATGCTGGCGGGATCGGGGCCCTGCAGATCGTTCGCGGTCGACTGAACCGGCCTTCGCTCGATACCCTCGTGACCAACAGCGGGTTTGATGAGGCCGACCACCCGGGACCGTTTCAGTGGAAGCTTTACGAGAAGGCGGGCATTGCTGCGGAAATCGCCGCTGATGACCTGGCCCCGGCCAACCTTGCCCTGCGTGTCGATTACGACGGCTATGCGACCGGAACCATCGCCGAGCAGATGGTCTACCTGGCACCGGGAACCTATCGCCTGACCGCGGTTGTCAGAACCGAGAGCGGCAACCCGGCCGCCCGTCTGGCATGGACCCTCTCGTGCGCCACCGCGGGCGGAGGGGTAAAGGCCTCCACACCGGCCGCCCCCCAGGGCAGCGCGAACAATGTATGGACAGACATGTCGGGACGGTTCGAAGTATCGGCCAACTGCCCGGCCCAGTGGCTCAGGCTCGAAACCCGGGCCGATGACCGGCGGGATCCCACCCTGGTCTGGTTCGACCGGGTCAAACTCGCACCTGCGGCCTGACGGGGAGACCGCGCGCGAGGTCGCCACGGTTCATCGTGAATCCGTATTGCTTTCGAAACCTTCGGCCCTTATAAGCTTCTCGGATACTTTGCGGGCCCCAACCCGCCGTACCAAAATGATCAAGGGGATCAATACCATGCGTAAGACCATTGCTGCCGTGACGGCCGGCCTGCTGCTCGTCGCCGGACAAGCCGCCGCCGCAAACAACTCCGCCGTAGCCCGCGTCGGCGACCGCGTCGGTGCCAACGCCGAGGCGAGCTCCGAGTTTGCCGGCATTCCGGTGCTCCCGCTTGTGCTCGGTATCGTTGCCTTTGTCGCCGCAGTTTCGGTTGCGACCGACGACAGCTCGGAAAGCGACTAAGACCAGCTGCTCGCTGCTTTCGTCAGCTGACTGACACAGCGGGTGCCTGTATCGAAGTTCAAGGACCAGTGGGACGGAGTTGCGATTGCAGCTCTTGTCCTGCTGGTCTTTTCTTTTGCCTTGGGCGGGGCCAGCCATAGCCATGCGCTTCGTCTGGCGCTGGTCGAACTCGCCTCGCTGCCGCTTCTCGTCCTCGCCTCCCGTCGCCTGATTACGACCGGAGTCTGGCGCGACCATCGCTTCCCGCTCGGCCTTCTGGCGGCGCTGGTCGCCATCCCCCTGATTCAGCTGATACCCCTGCCCCCGGCTCTCTGGACCGGCCTTCCAGGCCGCGACCAGATGGTGCTGGCCCTCGAGCTCGCCGGGCTGGAGCCGGGCTGGTCGCCGCTGAGCCTGGCACCCGACAGGACCTGGGCCTCCGCGCTGGCCCTGCTGCCTCCCGCGGCCCTGTTCCTGGCCGTCCTGTCACTGTCCCACCTCCAGCGTGAGCGGCTGGTTCAGGTCTGCATCGCTGCGGCCATCGGCGGCATTCTCCTCGGCGCAGCGCAATTGGTAAGCGGAGACCGCCTGTATCTGTGGGAATGGGCGGAAGCCGGCCAGATCAGGGGCTTTTTCGCGAATCGCAATCACCTCGCCTCCTCCCTTCTGGTCGCCCTCCCCTTCGCCGTCGTATGGGGCGCAGCGACCCTGAGGCGAAGGGACCGTCGGACGAACGCCCTGTGGTTCGGAGCCTTGTTTACAGGCCTCGTTATCGTAGCCCTGGCCGCAATCCGGTCACGGGCCGGCATAACCCTTTTCGCTCCGGTCATGCTGGTCAGTCTCGTGGCCGCCTGGATCGCCGCCGGCCGCGGCCGGCCGGGTGCCGGATTGTTGGTGGCCGTTGGTTCCATCGGGGTGGCCTTGACAGCCGTTGCGGTTTTGGCGCTGCCGCCCATCCTTGAGCGGTTTGACACCGAGGGCGCGCCTGAGGTTCGCCTCGAACGCTGGCCCCTGGTGGTGGAGACCGCCGACACCTTCCTTCCACTCGGGTCCGGCATAGGCAGTTTCGACGCTGTCTATCGCTCGGTCGAGCCGCTGGAAGAACTTGACGGCAGCTTCTTCAACCAGGCCCACAATGACTACCTCGAGACCTGGCTGGAAGCCGGCTGGCTCGGGATCGGCCTCGTTCTCGCATTCCTGGTCTGGTATTTTCGACGCTGCTGGACCGCCTGGAAGGCCCCTCCCTCACGGGAGGCCGACCTTCAGCGCGCGGCCAGCATCAGCATCGGGGTTCTGCTTCTGCATTCCGCCGGCGACTATCCCTTGCGCACCGTGACCCTGGCTGTGGTCTTCGCGCTCTGCTGCGGCCTGCTCGAACTCGCCCGGCGAACAGACCCGGCCGGCTGATCCCCTGAGGCCGACGAGCGCGCCGGGAGATCGCTCTAGGCTGCAGGCTCCAGCCGCCCGGTCCCGATCACCACGCCAACGTCGCCGTCCACGGGCAGATACTCCTCGCCCCCATATCGCGCCCCGGGCCCACGCCGCGGACCGCTGGACTGCAGCAGACTCCGGTCCCGGCCCTGGATCCGCAACCCGGTCAGGACCCCCGTGTCATAGGCCTTGGTGTCAATCCCGATGCGCCGGCTGTCCGCCTGGACCGTCCTGGCCGGCGTATGGCCATGGACGACCACCCGCTCGAACCCGACCGCACTGTCCAGGAACGGCTGGCGAATCCACATCAGATCCTGCGGCGACTGCCGATCCAGCGCCACACCCGGCCGCGCGCCGGCGTGGCTGAAGAAATAGTCCCCCACGCTCACACTGAGTTCGAGGGTCTCGAGGAAGTCCATTTCTGCCGCTGTCAGCCTGTGCCGCAGGTCAGCCGCGACCCGCGCCCATGCCTCAGCGCGGTGTGCCAGCTCGGGGACTCTCAGCCCGTAGGAACGCAGCGCATTATCGCCGCCATATTCGCACCATTTGGGCCCGGTCGAGGGGTCCTGGAGAAAGCCCAGCATCGCCTGCTCATGGTTGCCCTTGAGGAAATGCCACTCAATGTCCTGGACCTGAGACAGCCCGGCCAGCCGCCGGACCACACCCCGCGAGTCCGGCCCGCGGTCGATATAGTCGCCCAGGAAGACCACCACCCGCCGTGTCGCCGCAGCGTCGCGAAGGTCTGCCATAATCGCATCAACGAGGGGCTCAAGGAGATCAAGCCGGCCGTGGACGTCGCCAACGGCCCAGACCACCGTTCCCTCGGGAACAGCCGGCGAGGTCGGCGCTGCGACGGGGGATCGGGATCGGAAGAGCTTTGAAAGCATGGGTCTCTGAACACAACTGCGCGTCGGTGATGCCGGGGATCACTGTCCAAGCGGACGGGCCCGGCCCCTATAGCAGCGACGATGGATGCCAAGAAGGGCGGTATCACGGCAGGCGTCGGGAACGCGGCCACCGGAGCGGCGCGGGAGGTCCCGGGTTGCTAGGGGATTACCAAAGTGTAAATATCGAACAGGGGTATGTAAAATGATTGAGACTCACTCGCAGAGCCGCCACGCGACCGACAATTGGAATGCGGAGCCGTCACGGGCCATCGGACTATATGGCGAAATGCAGCCGTTGCCGCTTCCAACGGTTGAGCCACTGACGACCACCAAGGCGCACAAGCCTGCTCCCAAATCGGGTTTGGCCGGCTGAACCTATGCCGGCGGACCACGGTTTCTTGAGTTTGGCCGATACAGTTGTGGCCAGAGGACGCCATGGTCACGTCAATCAGCTCAAAGCAAATCCGGACATCTGGTTGGTCCGGCGCGGCCAAATGATACGGGGCTATCTCGCGAGTTCCGGTCGACCGAGGCAGGTGACGGTCGCCTCCATACCTTTCAGATACGAAAATCCGACCTCATAGGCGGCGCGCGCACGCTCCCCCATGCGGGCGCGCTCGACGGAGGACAGGCCGGCCATCTGCACCATGCCTGCGGCCATGGCAGCCACATCCTGCGGAACCACAGCCACACCCGCGCCGCATCCAACCACGATGTCCGCCGCTTCCCCACGGACTCCCGCCAGGATGGGTCGACCCATCGCCATATAGAACTGCGCCTTTGACGGAATGGTGACTGCGAAAGCGGGATCATCAAGCAGATGGAGCAGCAGCACATCCGCCGCGGCGAAGATGTCGCCGATCTGGGTCTGTGGAACGGCACCGATCAACTGGACGTGAGGCGTCTTCAGCGCCTCGACAAGGTCAGACAGCCTCTGCCTGTCGACACCGTCCCCCACGAGCGTCAGCTTGATGTTGGGGACATCCCTTGAAGCCAGAAGCGCGGCGCGAATGACGGTTTCCAGGTCCTGGAGCCGCCCGAGGTTGCCGCCGTAGACGATATTGAAGTGCCCTTCGAAGCCAAGGACGGAGACATCGTACTCCCCTCTTGCCCTCGCGGTCTCTTCATCCGCCCAATTGAAGATGGTGACGACTTTATCCGGTGCCAATCCGCGATCGAACAACGCCCCCCGCATCGCTCGCGACTGGCTGACAACCATGGACGACCGACGGTACACAAACTCGCAGATGCGAGCCAGAATACCGCCGAGACGATGAGTCCCGTCAAAACCGGACGCAACGACAGATTCAGGCCACAGGTCCTGGACGTCGAGAATGAAGGGCGTTCGCGTCGTCAGTCCACTTATCGCCGCCGCCAGCCCGACAGTAATCGGTGGGTGGTAGACATAGATGACGTCAAACCTCCTGCCCCGCAGAACGCAAAAGACGAGGGCAGACAGAAAAAAGGAGATATAGTTCACCGCGCGGCCCAGTCCGGAGGTGTCGTGGCTCGGGACCAGAAAGAGGCGGTGCACCTGGATGCCCTCCATGGTCTCCGAGGCATGCGGTCTCAGCCGATAGCCAGGTGCCAGCTTTCCTGTCGGATAGTTTGGGAAGCCGGTCGCCACCTCGACCTCAAAGCCCGCATCAACCAGACCCTGTGCAAACCGAAGCCCCTTCATGATGGGCTCGGGCTCAAACCACTGGGTCAGAAACAGAACTCTACGCGACGCCATCAATACTCATTCCAGACCCTGCGCCGAACATAGTCCGTATAGCTATGGATTATGCGCACGACCTTCTCCGAGACGTTGGGCATCGAATAATCCGCCACCAGACGGAAGTCACGGGACTCACCACGCCGCTGCGTTTCGATCAATGCGAGGGCTTGCAAAACGCGCTCGGGATTCAGGCCGACCATCATGACGGAGGCTTCCTCCATGCCCTCAGGCCGTTCATGCGCCTCGCGGATGTTCAGTGCCGGGAAGTTGAGGATGGAGCTCTCCTCGGTGATCGTCCCGGAGTCAGACAGGACTGCACGGGCTGACTTCTGCAACTGCACATAATCGTGGAATCCCAGCGGCTTGAGAAGGCGGATGTGAGGGTGGAAGGCCGAGCCGTCGGCATCAATGCGCTTCTGGGTCCGCGGATGGGTGGAGACCACGACCGGGCGATCATGGGCTTCCGCCACACGGTTCAGAACCTCGACCAGGCGCGGAAAGGCGCGGACGTCGTCGATATTCTCCTCACGGTGGGCGCTGACGACGAAGTATTCGTGCTCCGTCAGGCCGAGGCGCCGCAGGACATCCGAACCCTCGATGCGCGCAGCGTAGTGGGTCAGAACCTCGAACATCGGACTGCCGGTCTTGATGACGCGATCCGGGGGCAGGTTTTCGGCCAAAAGATAGGCACGGGCGATGTCGGAATAGGTCAGGTTAACGTCGGCTACGTGATCGACGATACGCCGGTTGGTCTCCTCCGGCACGCGCTGATCGAAGCAGCGGTTGCCCGCTTCCATGTGAAAGATCGGGATGCGACGGCGTTTGGCGGGAATCACCGACAGGCAGGAGTTGGTGTCGCCCAGAACCAGCAGGGCATCGGGCCGTTCGATCTCGAGGACGCCATCCACCGCCGAAATGATGGCACCGATGGTCTGGGCCGCGCCTCCCTGGGCCGCATCAAGGAAATGGTCCGGCTTCCGCAGGCCCAGATCGTCGAAGAAAATCTGGTTCAATTCATAGTCGTAGTTCTGGCCGGTGTGGACCAGACAATGGTCGGTCGTCTCATCCAGTCGGGCAAGGACGCGCGAGAGGCGGATGATCTCCGGTCGGGTACCGACCACGGTCATGACCTTCAGCTTCTTCATCGTCAGACCTTCATCGAGATCGTGTCAGGACGGTCGCGGTCGAATATCTCATTGGCCCAAAGCATCACGACCATTTCCGTGTCACCAACATTGGTGATGTCGTGGGTCCAGCCGGGTACGGTCTCCACGATTCTGCCCTGACCGCCGCCGACCTCCAGATGGAGCGTCTCGCCGGTGACCATGTGACGAAAACCGAACCGGGCCCGCCCGGTCAGGACCAGGAATTTTTCGGTCTTGGTATGGTGGTAGTGCTGGCCGCGTGTGACCCCGGGACGGGCTGTAAAGTAGCTGAACTGGCCGCAGTCGGGTGTCTTCAGCATTTCAACGAAGACGCCGCGATCATCGCCGTGAAGGGGCACATCATAGGCAAAACTGGCGGGCTCAAGATAGCTGACATAGGTGGAATAGAGGGCGCGTGTCAGGCCGGCCCCTACACGGTCAGACACCATCGTCTCGCGGCTGGCCGCAAAGCCGCGGATCATGTCCGCCACCTCGCCGACAGTGGCCTGATAGACAGGCTCTACTTCGGCGAACGCGCTGCCGCGGAAGGTGTGCTCCGCCAGCGCCAGGAAGGCTGAACAGACATCCTCCACATAGGCGAGCCGAAGCGCTGCCGCGGGATCATGAACGTCAAAGGCCATCCCACGGGCAGCGTTGTGGCAGAATGTGGCGATTGCGGAGTTGTAATTGGGTCGCGCCCATTTCCCGAAGACATTGGGGAGGCGGAAGATCCGCACCGGTGCCCCGGTGGCCGCATAGGCGAGCAGAAGCTCCTCGGCAGCGCGCTTGCTGCGTCCATAGGCGTTTTCCCGATCGGCCTGGATCGAGGATGAGAAGACCACAGGTATCAGGCGGCCCGAGGCGGAGAGGAGCTCACAAAGCGTACGCGTGAAGTCGATGTTGCCCGAGACGAATTCGTCATCGCGGGTCGGGCGGTTGACGCCCGCCAGATGAAATACGAGCTCGGCCCGGTCGATGGCGGCACCCAGTTCAGCCTCGGTGGCGTCTGAACTGATCTCGATAACAGTGTGGCCACGAGCGGCAAGGTGAAGCGCCAGGTTCTTGCCTATGAACCCCCGTGCGCCGGTGACCAGGATCGCCATTGCTCAGTTCTCCGGGACAGCGGGCTCACCGCGAAGGGCCCGCTGCATGAGATCAAGTTTCATCAACAGGGCCTTCACGCCTTCGACGTCGAGCCGCTCGGTGTTCCGGGAATTGTATTCATCTTCCGGACCGCAGATGGCCTCGCCCTCGTCAAAGAACTTGTCATAGTTCAGATCGCGATCGTCTGGGGGCACCCGAAAATAGGCGCCCAGGTCTTCTGATCTCGATCTTTCCTCACGGCCCAACAGCGATTCATAGAGCTTCTCGCCATGCCGGACGCCAATGGTCCTCACCGGGTGGTCTGGTCTCCCCAACAACTCCAGCAGGGCCCTCACGAGGGTATCAACCGTGGCGGCCGGTGCCTTCTGGACGAATATGTCGCCATTGCTACCGTTGGCGAACGCATAGAGCACAAGCGCCACGGCATCTTCCAGCGTCATCATGAACCGAGTCATTTCCGGATCCGTAACGGTGATCGGCTCACCCGAAAGGATCTGGTTTATGAACAGCGGGATGACCGAGCCTCGGGAGGCCATGACATTGCCATAGCGTGTGCCGCACGCAACCGAACCGCTGCCATCGAAGCCACGCGAGGTTGCGACCATCACCTTTTCCATCATCGCCTTGGATATGCCCATGGCGTTGATGGGATAGACGGCCTTGTCTGTACTCAGACAGATGATCCGCTCTACGCCGGCGGCATGGGCAGCCGTAAGGACGTTCTCGGTCCCCAGAACATTGGTGCGAACAGCCTCTATCGGATAGAATTCGCAGGAGGGCACCTGCTTCAGCGCCGCCGCGTGGAAGCAATAGTCGACGCCATGCATGGCCGCGGCGACGCTGCGCTCATCCCTCACATCCCCCAGGTAGAACTTGAGCTTGGGGTGCGCGTAGCGCCGGCGCATATCGTCCTGCTTCTTCTCGTCACGACTGAAAACCCGGATCTCGCCGATGCCCGAGGTCAGAAACTGACGCAGAACAGCGTTTCCAAACGATCCGGTACCGCCGGTGATCAGTAGAGTCTTGTTGTCAAACACAGGGAGATTCACTTTTTTTCAGAAAACTTTGCGGGAGCAGGGCGTCCCCTCAGGGATGAGGACTTTCGCTGGTGCGCCTCGCCGATCTGGTCGAGCATGGCCGCGACAGCGACATCAACGTTGAATACCTCCTGGAGAGTCCTGCGGCCGGCCAGGACCATCGCCCGCCGACGGTCTTGGTCGCCGACAATAGACGCTATCGCATCGAGCAACCTGTCCGGACGCCCGGCCGCGACCGCCAGACCAAATCCTTGCGCCTCGACGAACGCGTCGAAGTCGGTGCTGGCTTCGACCGATGCGGCCACAGGCAGCCCCGCGCGAAGGTAGTCGATCGTCTTCGAAGGAAAGGTTGGCACATCGACGTTGGCAACGGTCGCGACGATGCCCACATCGCAGGCAGCGATCAAGGCAAGGTAATCGTCGCGTCCGACCTCATCGACAAGGCGGACATTCGTGGCCCCACCGTCGATCGCCTGTTGAACCAGAGGCGCAAGCGGGCCGCTTCCGATGAACAGAAAGATGAGGTTCGGACCGGCGTTACGAGCCAGTTCCGCACAGACGAGAATATCCTCTATGCCCCGGCCGTAAGTGATCTGTCCGCCGAACACCGCGACCGGAACGTCCTCGGGCAGACGGTACGCAGCCCTTGCCCGCCGGGGGTCCACGCTCGCGGCTGTCGACTGCTCCCCCCAGAGCGGGATAACGCCGGTTGCCTGTTCCGGTCGGAGGGCATAGCGCCGCGCCAGATAGTCGTGACCGCGCGGTGACATACAACCGACGACGGTGAACCGTCTCAGGAGTGCGCATTCCAGCCAGTGCGCCAGCCGGAAGATCATGCCTCCCGGCATCACACCAATCGCGTGATGATGAAACGGAAAGAAGTCGACCAGATAGGCGTAGGACCGGACATGGGCTGACTTCAGGGCCCACCGCCAGACAAAGGTCCCCACCACGAGCGGACTCATTCCGATGACGATATCGCCCGGCGACGTCCCGAACCGGCGCTTCCCCCGGTGCGCCGCGACCAGAGACGATCCCCCCCATTTCGCAAACAGGGCACCAAGCCTGCCGAGCCAACCTAGGGAAATCGGCGGTGAAACAAGGACCTCGATGCCATTTTCCTGGACATAGAACGTTTCCGCCCGATCCCCGGATGTGTCCCACGGGATATGGATGACCCGGACGCGGTAACCTCTCTCAACGAAAGCATCAGCGAGATCGTTGGTCAGGTACCGGGTCCCGACCGAGTCACCGTATTTGGCGAAGACCAGGAGCACGGAAGGGCGATCACTGGTCCCGGGCGCTCCCGTTTTTGCGGTCGCGGGAACGTCGTCATCGCCGCGGCGCGATGTCAGCAGGAAGTGGATGCAGATCACCGCGAAGACGACCGCGTAGGCAGCAACATAGCCGATGTAGGGAGCCTCTACGTGGCCCTGCCGGATACCAATGCCGACCAGGATTCCGATCAACGACGCGGTCAGGACTTCGAAGCCCAGATAGGCCCACAGCCTGCGGCGGGCCAGGGCGTGGAACATGGCGACGGAAACCGTCACCCTCAGGACGTCGCCGAGCATGTACATGGCGATCGGCGTTGACGCTGACATGTACTGGTCCGACAGGAACAGCGGCACCAGGATCGGCGCGCCGATCAGGAATGTCGCCAGAACCAGGCCCATGACCGCCGAACCCACCACGAATGCCGTCAGGGAAGTCGTCCGGTTCTCGGAGGCGCCTCGGCCCGGTGCCGAGATCGTCGGGAGGTACCACTGGACCAGGAAAAGGCCGATCAGCTGTGTCGAGACGTCGGAGATCCTGTTGGCCACAAGCCAGTCGGACAGGGCATCGACCCCGAAGGCCTCGCGATAGAAGTGCCGGAGAGCGAAAAGGACCGTTGGTGTCACTACCGCAACGGCAATGAAGGCACCGGAGAAGCCCAGCAGGGCTCTTGTCTCCGGTTTGAGCGCATTGGCCGGACCGAAGCTGACGGCAGGCAGTTTCCGCGCCAGGAACCAGCCGGTCGCCGGGGTCAGCAGCGAGCCGCCTGCAAAGGCGATGACCGACCACTCGGCTTCCGCCCTGTAGAGGCAGGCCGCCGCTGCACCGAGGCCCGCGACAAGGCCCACCGTCTGCGAGCAGACATTGGCACTCAGCCGCCCCGACCCAATGAGGACGGCGCTGAACAATTGCCCAAGGCCGGCGACGATGGCGGCAAGAACCAGCCAGGGAACCATCCAGGCCGAAGCCGCGCTGCCGGTCAAGGTGACCGAAACGCCCTCCCGTAGAAGGATGAGCGATAGAACTGCGAGCGAAGCTCCACCCCAGATACGGACTCCCGCCCGCAAGGCCGTCCGGGCGGCGACATCGCTTTCGGCATTCGCGATCTGCCGGATCAGGCCGTTCTGCACGCCCCCCGAGGCGACAAGGTTCAGCAGGGCCCATAGCATCACGAACTGCGAAAACAGGGCGAAGCCGTCGACCGGCAAAAGCTCGGCGGACATCTTCAGAAGAGCGAGGCCCGCAAGAACCTTGACACCGAAAAACGCCCCGAGCCAGAGCAGTCCCCGGTGTTGTTCAAGCCATTCCGATGCGAATCTCACGGCCGTATCGGGTCCCGACTTCGGAAGAAGACCCACGCAACGATCCAGAAGATAACCGTCGAATAGCCTTCCATTGTCTGAAGTATCTGGAGGTTAGCAGGAAAATATAGCACGGAGTACATTGCAAGGCAGAATACGATTGCCGCACTATCATTTCCTGCAACAACAGCATCGATCCACGAACGGCCCCAGAACCAGGCGAAAACGCCCATGATTAAAACAGCACCGGGAAAGCCGACATCGTTTGCTACAGAAGTCAGCATCGTTGACCAGAAATACTCCTGAGGCCAACCGTCGTCGGTATTTCGATAGTTGAATGTTCGGGTTCCTGCACTCTGATCGCCGCTCAGCACGCCGTAGATTCGCACCAGGGCCGGGGAATGTCCGATGCCCCACGTCGACTGGAACGGCTTTTCGAGCGCCAGGCTCAGGCCATAGTAGCCGTTGGTGATGTAGGCGACCGACATCGACGTTGCGAAGCGTCCGGTGTCGTTCATGCCAACCAGGAGGGGATGGGTATAGTCTGCACAGGCACCGGAGTTCAGGAAGCAGAACGCCTTCACCGTGGCCATCCTGTCCTCCTTGCGCTCGACGAACACGGACCCGGAAACGCCCAGCGCCAGAACCGCCAGGATGGCAACCCGCCAGCGGCGCGACAGAAAACCCGTTGCGGATGAGCGCTCCTGCCCGGAACGAAATCGTGCCAGCCTTTTGCGGCCAACCGCGACTGCATAGGCACCACCACTGATGATCAGCAGGTCCGCAATCTCCCGATCGGTCCCCCGAAGCGCCGAGAAGATCAGACTGGAAAGCACGGTCGAGACCAGCAGGCCACGATAGATCCAGCCAAGGCGGGACCAATAGATGACTCCCAACGGGATGACGGCCCATATCAGGGGCATCACCAACGCCCTCAGGATGACGATCGGTCCGCGCTGGCCCTCCGTGGCTGCCAGCTGGCTTGAAAGCGATGAATATGCCGCGCGCTGATCCTCAATCGCCGACATAAACTCCCACGGCATTTTTCCCGTATAGTAATAAGTAGACGGAAAAAGCACGATAATCGACAGAAGGGCTCCAGAAACGAATAAAATTCTGCTAATTCTTAGAGAAGACTCACGAGCCAATTGGCGAGAGCCGAGCCCAAAAAACACATGTAATACTGCGATTACAGCAAAAACGTAGGCCGATACTTCAACATAGCTGCGTACCGGATAATCGATAGGGCCAAACACAAACAGAAGGAATGTGATGGCTATATAGATGATGCCTATGATGGATGGCAGGCTTCGGAACCTGTTGATCTGGTCAGCACCTGTTCGGAACTGGCTAGCGGCAGGCATCGGGTGACCGTTTCATTCCAGACAGGAGCCGCAAAGGTATGCGCTCCGGGTTTGAGGATTTTCCCCCGACGGCGCAAGCACCGACAATTGCACAGCCATTCCCCTGTCAATCAAGCGCAGGCGTCGGGACGACAAGGCTTTCCGACCGAAAACCCACCGAGCGCGGCCGTTCCCTCGTGAATCGACTGCCAGGCCTCGCGCCGTGGCATAACAGTTCGGGCTCTGCGCCCGGGGCACTCCGGTGAACCGTCATGACCGTCTCGACCAATCCCGGGAGCGACCTCGGTCCGGGCCCACCCGAAAGCGAGGGGTGGGCCCGATGCCTCCTCGCTATCCTGGCGTCAGATCCTCAGTGTTTCCCTGAGTTGCCGGCCCGCCGCCATCAGGTGATAGAGCGAACTCGCCGGCGCCGGCTCGATCTCGAAACCACCGTCCGCACCCAGCTTGTCACGCCAGGTGCCATCCGGCCTGAGATAGGGAATCAGCCCCTGCAGCGCCTCTCTCGCGCTGTTCATCCGTTCGGCACGCTCCCTGCCGTCTGCCGTCTCCGCCAGGATGAGGGCCGCCTTCAGCCATTCCGTCTGGGGCCAGAGCCGCGCGCGCGCCGAACGGATCGCAAGCGCATCATCCAGTTCGTCGACCGCGACGCCGCGTGCGTGATCCAGTCCGCTTCTACCGCACTCAAACAGACGCCGGGCGGCCGGCTCCGCCCAGGGGTCTTTGCGAAGCCGCCCCCATCGGGTCAGCAACCAGGCCCACTCAAACTGGTGACCGGGCTCGACGAGCCGTCCAGCATCACCTTCGGCAGGCAGCCAGCGGTCGTTGTAGAACTCCCTGAGAAAGCCACCGTCGGCGTCAATGAACCGGGCGCGCGCAAGACCAGCGATCTCATCGGCGATCGCGCCCCATGGGCCGTCCGGCTCCAGCGCCGTCCACGCCAGCACCGCCTCCAGCAAATGCATGTGCGCATTCGCCTGGAAGGGATGACCGGCCGCCTCGCGCCATCCCCCCTGCGGTAGTCGAAGCGCGTCGAGCGACAGGAGGGTCCGCGCTGCCGTGCGCCTCTGTCGATCCGTCTCGATCCCTGCAGCGGCTGCGGTGGCCGTCGCCAGAAGAACAAAGGCCTGATCGTAAGCGGAGGCGGTCTCGTCAAGCACCTCGCCGTCGGCCGCCACCCGGGTCCTGTAGAGGCCATCCCGCCGTAAATTGGTAACCTCGAACCGGTCCAGACCACGCTCGACAAGAGCGGCATAGCCGTCGCTCCAGCCCCATTCTGATCCGAGGCTGAACACATAGGCCTGCCGCGCCTGAACCCGCGCCCTTCGGAACTCGCCAACAGCGACGCCATCCTCGTCCAGCGCCTCGACGAACCCGCCATCGGCCGCGACCCCCAGCGTGCCCCAGAGCGGAAGGGCACTCATCTTCAGCCAGCGGAGAAAATCCCGGGACAGTTCCGCGAGAGAAGTCGCGTCGAGTCCCGCCTCTTCCGGAGTTCGCACACCACGCCGACCCAGTTCCTCCACAAGGCCCTTGACCGCCTGGGCGCTGCCCAGGTCGCATACCAGCACGGCGTCCGGCTCGGCGATGATCGCGAGGTTCGAAACGCCCGCCGTCGCCACCGTCATGCCCGGCGCGGCCCGAACCAGGCAGCCGTCACTCGCCTCTGCAATCCAGAGGCCGCGAGCGCCTGTACCTGTCGCGGCCACCGCGTCCCACGCGCCAAGATCGGACCATTCGAACGCGGCCGGCAGAACCCAGACCTTGTCGCTCTTCTCCATGACCGCATAGTCGATCGAGATCTTCGGCGCCCCGGCAAAGTTCGGACCGAGCGCATGGACACCGCCCGCCCCCGCTGCCGGAACGGACGCCGCGACCGACGCCACGAGCTCCGGCGCGAACCGCCGGAGCTCCGCCAAAAGCGTCCGCACCGGCGCGACGAAGTTCCCGCTATTCCAATAGTAGCCATCGGCCAGATAGCGCTCGGCATCCGCGCGGCCCGGCTTCTCAACAAAACGCGCGACCGGCGAAAGGCCCGGCCCGACCGGCTGGATGTAGCCATAGGCAGATGACGGAGTGACGGCAGTTATGCCGAGCGTCACGATCCGACCGGGTGCCGCCGCCGCCACAGCTCCGTCCAACACGCGCCGGAACGCGTCAGCGTCCGGAACATAGTGGTCAGACGCCACAAAGATGGCGGTCCCTTCCGGATCGATCCGCTCGATCCACAGCGCCGCAGCCGCCATCGCCGGTGCCGAGTCCCGCCCCATCGGCTCCAGAATCACGTCGCCTTCAATGCCCTGGGCGGCAAGTTGGGTCTCGACAAGTGCCTGGTGGTCGAGGCCTGCGACAACGATGAGGCGGCCGCCCTGCGCCAGGGGCGCGACCCGGCGCACTGTGTCCTGGAACAGCGACTGGTCTGAAACGAGGTCGATAAACTGCTTCGGCCGCGCTGGACGTGACGCTGGCCAGAGTCGGGTCCCTGCGCCGCCGCAGAGGATGACGGGAAAAACAGCCATGATCGGGTCAATTCTCGACGTCTGTCCGGTCCACGGTCAAGGGAGGGAGCCCGACACTGGCCCCAAATGGGCCATGCCAGACTTCCAGCAAAAATCGCCTGCCGCGTCAGGTCCAGGGGGCAACATCGGACAGCCGGACCGCTGTCACCCCCCTTCCCGGGCAATATGACTAGACGAAAACATCGCTCCTGGACGGCCCGGCCACCCCGGACCAGTCTTCGAGCAGGGTGAGGTTGTCGCCGAACCCGTCCAGCGGATTCTCGCGGACCAGGGCCATCATGAGCTCCCGGGCCTGTTCCATCTCCGTGACCGTGACGCCCCCCGTGTCGAAGCCGTCCAGGACAGGCATCACGGGCGGGAAGGAATCGAACTTGGCGGTCAACAGGAAGCCATCGTCCATGGGCGGCAGGACCTGGGGTCCGGTCCCTTCGCCGAGACCGGCGAGAAGATAGCCGTCATCGGCAGGGCCATCGAACTGGAAGAGCGTCTCCGCTGTATCCCCGTCGCGAGGGGCCCAGTCCAGGCCCTGGAGATGGTCGCGGCCCGGCGTCGGGACTTCGGTCGCCTCGCCCGGCAGGACCTGTGCGACATCGGCCTTGCGCCCCTCGTCGGTCATGACCGGAAGCACCTCGGCCTGGCTGTCCTTGGACGTATCGACCGGGGCCGCCGGCAGAACTTCCGGTCCCGGGACGACCTTGTCGTCGGCCAGGGCAGGGAGAACCTGAGGGGCCTCCCCATTGGACGCGGGGACGGGATTGCCGCTGATGTCGAACAGGCCGTCGGCGAACCGCAGCCGCTCGACATTGGTCAGGCTGTCGGTTCCATCCGGACCGGTTATCGTGGTGACGCCGCCCGAGAGGCTGATCGTATAGGCCGCGCGATTGCCCGAAAAGGCGACCGTGTCCGTCCCCGCGCCGCCGTCGATGACGTTGGCACCGCCGGTTCCGACAATGTAGTCGCCGTGATTCGACCCGACCACATTCTCGATCGAGTTGAGGAAGTCGGTGGATGTGCCATCCCAGGAGATGCCGTTGTTCAGATAGATTTCAACAGCCGTCGTCGAGTTGACGTAGGTGACCGTGTCGACGCCGTCGCCCCCGAACAACTGGTCCACGCCGCTGCCGCCGTTCAGGATATCGTCGCCAGCCATGCCGGAGAGGAAGTCGTTGCCAGCCCCGCCAATGAGGATGTTGGCACCCGTAGTTCCCACGACATAGTCCGCATGGTCAGACCCGGTCACATTCTCGACCGTCTCGATGAAGTCCACGGAGGTGCCGTCCCAGGAAATTCCGTTATCCAGATAGACCTCCACGCCTGCCGCCGAACCGGCGTAGGTAATGGTATCGACACCGTCGCCACCGACCAACCGGTCAACGCCCGTGCCGCCGATCAGAAGGTCGTCACCCCCCATGCCAAAGAGGAAGTCGTTGCCGGCTCCGCCGATCAGCGTATTGGCGACCGCTGTGCCCACAAAATAGTCTGCATGGTCAGACCCGGTCACATTCTCGACCGTCTCGATGAAGTCCATCGACGTGCCGTCCCAGGAGACCCCGGTGCCGAGATTGACCTCCACGCCCGCAGCCGAGCCGGCGTAGGTGATGGTGTCGACGCCATCGCCGCCGACCAGACGATCGACGCCGGTGCCGCCCGTCAGAAGATCATCGCCCGACATGCCAAAGAGGAAGTCGTTGCCGGCCCCGCCGATCAGCGTATTGGCGACCGCTGTGCCCACAAGATAGTCCGAGTGATCCGATCCGGTCACATTCTCGACCGTCTCGATGAAGTCCATGGACGTGCCGTCCCAGGAGACCCCGGTGCCGAGATTGACCTCCACGCCCGCAGCCGAGCCGGCATAGGTGATGGTGTCGACGCCATCGCCGCCGACCAGACGATCGACGCCGGTGCCGCCCGTCAGAAGATCATCGCCCGACATGCCAAAGAGGAAGTCGTTGCCGGCCCCGCCGGTCAGGACGTTGGCTGCCGAGGTCCCCACCATATAGTCCGAGTGATCGGAGCCCGTCGCGTTCTCGATCGAGTTGAGGAAGTCGTTGGAGGTGCCGTCCCAGGTGGTCTGGGAGTCCAGATAGACTTCCGCCCCCGTCGCTGATCCGGCGAAGCTGACGGTGTCGGAGCCCGCACCGCCGTTTAGTGTATCCGACCCGGCACCGCCGTTCAGGATGTCGTCGCCGTCATCGCCATTCAGCGTGTCCGCGCCCGCCAGACCGGAAAGGTTGTCGTTCCCGCCAAGGCCGTTGATGACATCAGCCCCGGAGGTGCCGACCAACGTGTCGGCACCGGAGCTCCCGTTGATCGGACCGCCCGTTTGAATCGGCGCACCGGCCGCGTCGAACAGGCCGTCGGCGAACTGCAGACGCTCGACATTGGTGACCGTGTCGGTCCCGTCGGCACCCGTCACCGTGCTGACGCCGCCCGATACGGTGATGGTGTAGGCCGAGCGGTTGCCGGTGAACACCGCCGTGTCGGTTCCGTCACCGCCGTTGATCGTGTCATTGCCGCCTGCACCGGTCAGGGTGTCGTCGTCCGCGCCGCCGTTGAGCGTGTCGGCTCCGGTGCCGCCGGTCAGGATGTCGGCTCCGGCGTCGCCATTCATGGTCGAACCCAGCAGATTGATCGGAACCGGGGTCTGGCTGGGGCTCGACACATGCAGGGTGTAGGTCTGGTTGGCCGGGGGCGCGCCCGAGACGAAGGGGGCACTGCCGCTCACCCAGCGTCCGACCTGGATGTAATAGGTCCCGGCGGTGGCGAAGGTGTGGGTCAGCGCCGAGTCGGTCGACGCGCCGCCATCCGTCGCATTGTCGTCGTTGCTCGCCAGCTCGGTGCCGCCGAAATCCAGCAGCCGGAGGGTGCTGTCGAAGGTGGCGTTGTCGATGTCGAATACGACCGTCTCGCCCGCGGTCACGGTCAGGCGGTAGTATTCGACACTGCCGTGGGTCGTGGCCACGACGGTCGCATGCGGAATGGTGGTGGAGTTGGCGATCGCCGCGCTTTCGGCCAGATCGAAAGCCCCCGACAGCGAGACCGCCGTCGAGATGCTGCCATTGGTGATGTCGCTGCCCTTGATGATGTCGGGCGCACCGCCGGCGAGGCCGGGCGCGCCGGCAAACAGCTGGTCGGCACCGCCGCCGCCATTCATCGTATCCACACCGCCGCCGCCGCGCAGGACGTTGGCATTGCCGTCGCCCGTCAGGGTGTCGGCAAAGGCCGTGCCGGTGACATTCTCGACACCGGACAGGGTTTCGGTTCCCGCCCCGCCACTGCCTGTGCCGGTGGTCAGGTTGATGGTCACGGCAGCGCCCGCGCCCGAATAGTCGGCCGTGTCGATACCGGCACCGCCGCTCAGCGTATCATTGCCCAGGGCACCGATCAGGACATCGTCGCCATCGCCACCGTTCAGGGTGTCATTGCCCGAGCCGCCGTTCAGCGTGTCATTGCCGGCCAGGCCGTTGATGGTGTCATCCCCGCCGAGGCCGCCGATCACATCCGCCAGGGCGGTGCCGGTGATGGTCTCATTCGTGATGTCGCCGCCGACCACGATGCCGCCGGTCGGCGTCGCCGCTATGGTCTGGTCGGTGAACTGCAGGAATTCGACATTGGTCACGGTCACATTCTGGCCGTTGCCGACCACCGTGCCGGTCTGTCCGGTCCAGGTGATGGTGTAGGCGGCGCGCGCACCCGAGAACACGACCGTATCGGTCCCGAGGCCGCCGTCGACCACGTCCGTGCCGGCATTCGGCGTGAACCGGTTGTTGGCCGAGTTGCCCCGGAACGTGTCCGAGCCATTGCCACCGATGGCGTTCTCGATCACGGCACCGAGCGCGATCGAGACGTTGCCGACGAGGCCGCCGACGCTGGAGAAACAGCCCTGGCGCAGGTCGATGATCTGGCCGTTGTTCAGATAGCCCGAGAAGTCGAAGGTATCGATGCCGCCGGCGTCCCAGGCGCAGAAGACCAGGGCGCTGAGTTCATTGGTGGCGCTGTACCAGAGGCGGCCGGTGTTGGAGTTGAACCCGTAGACGGTGTCCCCGGTCCGGGTTGTCGTATTGGCACCGTACAGACGCTGGGCTGCCGAGATATCGTCCATAAGCGGCGCGGACGAATAGCGCCGCGGGCCCGCCGCGTCGGTGCGGAAATCGGCACCGGTCTCCCGCTCGCTGAAATAGCTCATCACCGAGTACTGGAGGGAATCCTCATAGTAGGTGGCATTGGCCCTGTAGGTGATCGAGGTGCCCGCGCTGGCGTTGTAAGCCGCCGGGTGGCTCAGGCCGATAGCGTGGCCGATCTCGTGCAACAGGGTCAGCTGGCCATAGCCCTGCTGGACCGGCAAGGCGTTGTAGGACAGCGAGCTGTTGATCCAGACGTCGCCCTGGACCTGATTGATGCCGGCCGCGCCGGGCATGCCGCCGGGCAGATAGGCGAAGGCCGCGGCCCCGTCCTGGCCGGAACCATAGTTGCCCAGCAGGATGGTCGCGTTGTTGGAAAACTCGCTGCCGCTGTTCTGGACGCGCGTGAAGGTGATGTTGGCCACATCCGACCAGGCCGCAAAGGCCAGGACCGTTGCGGCGATCTGGGTGGCGTTGAACTGGCTGAAGTCAGCGGTGTCGGTCGGCATGGACGTGACCGAGTCACGGAAGGCATAGGTCACCGTCGCCGCTGTGCCGAGCGCTGAGGACCAGCTCTGGTTCGTACGGGTGATCTGGGCACCGGCGTCGGTCGAGCTCAGCGACGGCTTGCCGTTCGGGCCGAAAACGCCCCGGTCATCGGCGTTCAGGTTGAAAACCGGCCCGCCGTCGGAGTCGGTGGTCGGACCGTGAAAGCGCGCGCAGCAGGCGCAGATCTGGTAGCTCGCGATCGCGCCGAAAGCAGAATCCTGTCCCGGATCAAGGGCTTCGCCGACGCCGGAAAACGGCCCGGTCTGACCGAACGGTCCCTCGTAGGTCTCAAGAAACTGGATGGCGTTGCCGCTGCCGCGATTGCTGTTCAGGCCGAAAAACATGGGACCACCGTCGTGGATGAACGATCAAGGAACCACACCGTAACGCGGGGAGCCAAAACGACAAGCGCAACGCAATTATAGCGTAATGAATACCAGGTTATGCACCTCAGGATTGTCGCCAGGCTCATGGGTTTTGTCCTGTCCGGCCGGGCCGGATCACCCGCCTTCCGGACGTGATGCGAACCGCAAGATCCTGCAGACGCAGAGAGAAGTCCCTCGCGACGGCTTGGCACGTCCGGGACCCCGACGCATGGTGCCGGCATGTTGACCCGACCTTCCCCCGCCCTCGTCGCGGCCCTGCTCTGCCTGACCGGGACCTTGTCCGCCTGCGGCTCGAGGGTGCCTGTCGCCGATGCCGGCCTGGACATCCCGGCCCCGGCGGAACAGCGGCTGATCGCCCTGACGGATCTGGACCAGCGGGTCGCCAGGGTCGGCTATCGCCTCGCGGCCGCCAATGCAGAACTATGCCCGGCGGTGCGGAACTCGGCCGGCTGGCTGCTGCACGCGGCGAGCCAGTACAGCCCCGAACTGCGCCCCTATGCCGCGGCCCGGTTCGGTCTGGACGGCGACCTGCCCGGGCTGCTGGTGGTCCCGGAAGGCTCGGCCGCCGGCCTCGCCGGCCTGCGCCGCGGCGATCTGCTCCTCAGCGTCAACGGCGAGCCCCTGGCGCGCGGGATCACCCGCCGGGCAGCGGCCTGGGAGGGGGTTGAGGCCAATATCCAGGCCCTCGACCTCGCGCTCGCGGCCGGGCCCGTCGACCTCGCCTTCCGCCGGGATGGCTCGGACCAGACCGCACGGCTGACGCCGCAGCGAGCCTGCGGCTACGACGTCCAGCTGGACCCGTCCGATGAACTCAACGCCCGGGCCGACGGCAAACGCCTGTTCATCACCACGGCCATGGCCGGATTCACGGCGACCGACGACGAACTGGCCCTGATCCTCGGGCATGAACTGGCACACCATGTTCTGGGACACCGGGGCTGGCATGAGGCTGAAACGCGCGGCCGCGAGACCCAGACGGTTCCGGCCCTCTCCGGCAGCGCCGGCGGGGCAGAGCGGCAGGCGGACCGCGTCGGCCTCTATCTCGCTGCCCGGGCCGGGTACGACCCCGCGATCGCCCCGGCCTTCTGGCGTCGGTTCGCCGTTTACAATTGGCGGGTTCGCTATCCCGGCTGGAGCCATCCCTCGGCCGAGGCCCGCGCCCGAGCTCTCGAAGCGGTACTGACCGAAATCAGCGCCCTGCAGGCATCGGGTCGGCCGCTGGTTCCGTAGCGGCCACCAGCGGCTGTATCGCGTCCTCGCGCCAGGCCGCCCGCGGATTGAGCGCCGCGGTCGCCTCCAGAAAGGTTCCCGGCTTCAACGACGGCTCATCGGCCGTCTGCAAGCCGGCCAGTCGCGCCAGGTCCGCGATGAAGGTGATGCAGTTGCGCCGCTGCAGGTCATAGATCCAGCCTTCAGGCGTGTTCCACCAGTCGGCCCGGGCCCGCACCGCGCGGTACTCGGCATCGCTCACCACCAGCCTGAGATAGGGCTTGCCCTCGCCGACATAGCGGGGGTTCGGAAGCTCGACCACGCCGGGGCCGCGCGCGAAAAGCAGGTGCGGCCCGGGATTGCGGGCGGTAAAGCCGGCCGCCCAGTCCACCGCCTCGCCCGTCTCTTCCAAAGTGCCTGTGGCCTGAACGAAGGCGTGCGGAAAGAGCAGGTTTCCATCCCTGACCCGGGCCCCCGGGTGGGCGTAGAAGGTCAGGGTCACCTCGGCCCAGACCGGGCCGGCGATCAAGGCCAGCACCAGCCCCAGCAACCCGGCTCGCCTCATCGATCTGGTCATCCTGCCGGCTCCGCAATCCCCCCACCTATCGCCGGGCGGCCGGGCGATGCAAGGTTCTGGTTCATCCCCGGCGATGTATCGAATCACAAGGCCGCGCGTGACCGACACGGTTCATGACCCGACAGCGTCTTTCACCCCCGACTGGTGGCGCGGTGCCGTCATCTATCAGGTCTATCCGCGCAGCTATGCCGACACCGGGGGCGACGGCGTCGGCGACCTCGCCGGCGTCACGGCGCACCTCGACCACATCGCCTCCCTGGGTGTCGACGCGGTCTGGCTGAGCCCCTTCTACACCTCGCCGATGAAGGATTTCGGCTATGACGTGGCCGACTATTGTGATGTCGATCCGGTCTTCGGGACCCTGGCCGATTTCGACCGGCTGATCACCCGCGCCCAGACCCTCGGCCTGAAGATCATCACCGATCTGGTCCTGGCCCACACCTCCGACCAGCACCCGTGGTTCCGGGACAGCCGGGAGACACGCTCCGGGTCCCATGCCGACTGGTACGTCTGGGCCGATGCCAAGGCCGACGGCTCCCCGCCCAACAACTGGCAGTCCGTCTTCGCCGGACCGGCCTGGACCTGGGATGCCCGGCGCGGCCAGTACTACCTGCACAATTTCCTGCCGGAACAGCCCCAGCTGAACCTGCACAACAACGCGGTGCAGCAGGCCCTGCTGGACGTCGCCCGCTTCTGGCTGGACCGGGGCGTGGACGGCTTTCGCTTCGACGCCATCAATTTCGCGATGCACGACCCCCAGCTGCGCGACAACCCGCCGGCCCCCTCCGGCGGCAAGCGTACCCGGCCTTTCGACTACCAGTCCCGGGTCCACAACCAGTCCCAGCCGCAGATCCCGGCCTTCCTCGCCCGCATCCGCGCCCTGATGGACCAGTACCCCGGCCGCTTCAGTGTCGCCGAGGTCGTCGGCGACGCCGCCGAGCCGGAGATGCAGGCCTTCACCGCCGACGGCCTTCACCTCAACAGCGCCTATGGCTTTTCCTACCTGTATGCCTACGCCCTGACCCCCGATCTGGTCCGCCGCGCCAACGCCGCCTGGGACGGCCGCCCCGGTCAGGGCTGGCCGTCCTGGGCCTTTTCAAACCACGACGCCCCGCGCGCCGTGTCGCGCTGGAACGAGGGCCGCGATCCCGACCGGTTCGCCCGCATGGCCATGCTCCTGCTCATGGCCCTGCGCGGCAATGTCTTCCTCTACCAGGGCGAGGAGCTGGGCCTGCCGCAGGGCGAGGTGCCGTTCGACCGTCTCGTCGACCCCGAGGCCATCGCCAACTGGCCGCAGACCCTGGGGCGCGACGGGGCCCGCACCCCCATGCCCTGGCAGGCGGACGCGGCTCATGCCGGATTCTCGACCAGCGAGCCCTGGCTGCCCATGGATCCCCGCCATCCGCCTTTGGCGGTCGACCGTCAGGATGCAGATCCCGGCTCGATCCTGAATCTGACCCGTCGCCTGATCGCCCTGCGCAAGGCCGAGCCCGCCCTGCGTCTCGGCTCGCTGCGCTTCCTCGACCTTCCCGCGCCCCTCCTCGGTTTCGAGCGCAGCGATGGCGACGACGTCCTGACCTGCGTCTTCAACCTCGGCCATGAGAAGGCAAAGTGGATCCCGGAAGGCGGCTTCACCCTTCTGGATTCGGTCAATCTCGATGGCGACGATGCGACCCGGCCCGGCCCCCTCGCCGGCCTGATCGCCCGCCGACCTCAGATATGAGGTGGCGGAGCCGCGCGCCCGGCGCTATCGCAAGGCCATGACCACCAAGGGCCCCGTCCTCGTCACCGGCTCCGCCGGCTTCATCGGCTTCCACACGGCTGAGCGTCTTCTGGCGCGCGGCGAGACGGTGATCGGGGTCGACAACCTCAACGACTATTATGACCCGGCCCTTAAACAGGCCCGGCTTGACCTGTTGCTGACCCGCCCCGGCTATATCCACCACACGCTCGATCTCGCCGACCGTGACGGCATGGCCGCCCTGTTCGCCAAGCACGCGCCCCGCCGCATCGTCCACCTCGGGGCCCAGGCCGGCATCCGCTACAGCGTCGAAAATCCAGAGACCTATATCGACTCCAATGTCGTCGGCTTCCTGACCGTGCTCGAGGGGGCCCGGGCGGTGAAGGCGGAGCATCTGGTCTTTGCCTCGACCAGTTCGGTGTTCGGGGCCAATGCCGCCCTGCCGTTCTCGGTGCAGCAGGGCGTGGCCCATCCGCTGAACGTCTATTCGGCGACCAAGATCGCCAATGAGGCCATGGCCCACGCCTATGCCTACATCTTCGGCATTCCGTGCACCGGCCTGCGCTTCTTCACCGTCTATGGCCCCTGGGGCCGGCCGGACATGGCCCTGTTCAAATTCACCCGCGCCATTCTGGAAGGCCGGCCGATCGACGTCTACGGCGCCGGGGCCATGGAGCGCGACTTCACCTTTGTTGATGACATCGTCGACGGGGTGGTCGCCGCGCTCGACTCCGTTCCGGACAAGGACCCCGACTGGCGGGCCGAGGCCCCCGGACCCGGCACCAGCGGCGTGGCCCCCTGGCGCATCCTCAACCTCGGGGCCGGACGGCGTGAGCCGCTGTCCCGCTATATCGAGGTGCTTGAACAGGTGCTGGACCGCAAGGCGATCCTCAACGTCATGCCGACCCAGGACGGCGAGATGACCCGGACCGAGGCCGATGTGACCGAGACCCGCGCCGCCCTCGACTACGCCCCCTCGACCCCCATCGACATCGGGGTCAAACGGTTCGTCGACTGGTACCGGGACTTCTACGGGGTCTAGCGATTGCGACGGCAGCGCCCCTGCCCCTACGAAAGCTGGTTCATCACAAAGGGCACGAAGGGATCACGAAGGACACCAAGGGTCCTGCGAGGATGGCGCAGGAAGGTCTTCGATCCGAACAAGGCGGCGAAGCCGCGTTCATGAAGCTCGGAAGAAGGCACCGGCCCGAACTCATCCGCGCTCCCTTCGTGTTCTTGGTGATCCCTTCGTGCCCTTCGTGATGAACCTGCTCCTCGCAGACGCGAACACCTGCGGTCAGGACGTGCCCTAACGTCAGACCCGGGAACCAGCCTGTGCACCGACACACCATTTTATTGCGCCGCACACGAAATGATTTGCCTGCTGCGGTGCAATAGGTTCCTATCCCTATCCGCGGCCCCGAACGCGGTTCGAGCCGAGCCTTCTGTCTCCAGCCTCGGATCTGCGCGCATGAAATCCCGCTCCCTCGCTGCCCTGGTCTGTCTTGCCGGCCTGCTGACTGCCGGACCCGCCCTGGCGGGTCCGGCCCTGCTGGCGCATCAGGCACCACTGGTGCTGAACGAGGCCGCCTCGGCCTGGATCCTGACGTCGACCGCCCTGGTCCTGCTGATGACCCTGCCCGGGCTGGCCCTGTTCTACGGCGGCATGGTGCGGCGCAAGAACGTCCTGTCCACCATCGCCCATTCCGCCGCCGCCATGGTCATTGTCACCGTGCTCTGGTTCATCGCCGGCTACAGCCTGTCCTTCGGGACCAGTGGTGCGGCGACCAACGGCTTCATCGGCGGACTGCAGGCCGCCTTCCTCAACGGCGTCACCCCGACCACGGCCCACAGCCTGGCCCCCGGCCTGCCGGAGTTCCTCTGGATCGCCTATCAGCTGACCTTCGCCATCATCACCCCGGCCCTCATCGCCGGCGCCTTCGCCGAGCGGATGAAATTCTCGGCCTCCATCCTGTTCTTCTTCCTCTGGCACCTGATCGTCTATGCGCCGATCTGCCATCAGGTCTGGGGCGGCGGCTGGATGGGCTCGCTGGGGGTGCTCGACTTTGCGGGCGGGGCCGTGGTCCACGTCAATGCAGGCGTCGCCGGCCTGGTCTGCGCCCTCGTTCTGGGTCCGCGTCAGGGCTTTGGCCGGGATAACATGGCCCCGCACAACCTGGCCTTCACCGCCATCGGCACAGGCCTGCTGTTCGTCGGCTGGCTGGGCTTCAACGCCGGCTCGGCCTGGGCCGCCGACGGGATCGCAGCCGTCGCCGCCTTCAACACCATCCTGGCCGCCTGCGCCGCCGCCATCGGCTGGACCGCCGTGGAATGGATCGACCACAGGAAGCCCACCCTGCTGGGCCTGCTGTCCGGCATCGTCGCCGGCCTCGTCGGCATCACCCCCGCCGCCGGCTTCGTCGATCCCAAGGGGGCCTTCCTGATCGGCATCATCTGTGGCCCAGCCTGCTATGCTGGCGCCGTCTGGCTCAAGCGCGCCCTCAAATATGACGACAGTCTCGACGCCTTCGGCGTGCACGGCATCGGCGGCATCGTCGGCGCCCTGCTGACCGGCGTGCTGGCCACGGCCGCCATCAACCCGGTCGCCGCGAGCGCCAATCTGCTGAACCAGACCATCGGCCTCGTCGCCGTCATGGCCTGGAGCGCCGTCGGCACCTTCGCCATCCTGATGATCTGCAAATTCACCACCGGCCTGCGCGTGGCGAAGGAGGAGGAGATCGAGGGCCTCGACTACACCCAGCACGGCGAGACGATTCACCCATAGCGACAGCCCCTCCCGGTCATGGGAGGAACCCGCTACAACCCTCCCATGACCTCCGCCCCGCTCCCCGACGCGCCGACGAACTGGGTCGACCGTCATGCGCCGGAGGGGCTCAAGCCCTGGCTCAAGCTGGGCCGGTTCGACCGGCCGATCGGCATATGGCTGCTGCTCCTGCCCGGCTGGCAAGGCATCGCCCTGGCCCTCGCCCAATCTCGCAAGACGCCGGACCTCTATGACGCCTGGCTGGTCCTCGGCTTTGCCATCGGGGCCTGTCTGATGCGGGCGGCGGGCTGCGCCTTCAACGACATCGTCGACCGGGACATCGACGCGCAGGTGGCCCGCACCGCCCTGCGTCCGATCCCGGCGGGCCGGATCTCTGTCAAGCAGGCGCTGGCCTTCGTGATGGGGTGCAGCCTGATCGGCCTACTGATCCTGCTGACCCTGAACATGACCGCCATCCTGCTCGGCGTCGCCTCGCTCGCCCTCGTGGCCGCCTATCCCTTCATGAAACGCATTACCTGGTGGCCCCAGGCCTGGCTGGGCCTGACCTTCAACTGGGGCGCGCTGATGGGGTTTGCGGCAGCGGTCTATCTGGCGATAGCGGCAAGCGGCTCCGGCTACCCGGGCTCCTATCCGGCCGGGCCGGAAGGCCTCGTCTGGCCCTCCGCGCCGATCTGGACTGCAGGGGCAATGATGGAAGGCTGGTTCATCGAGCCGTCACTCGCCGTCTTCCTCCCCGCCCTCCTCCTCTACCTCGCTCTCGTCTTCTGGACCCTTGGCTACGACACCATCTACGCCCTGCAGGATATCGAGGACGACGCCATGGTCGGGGTCAAATCCTCGGCCCGTCGCCTCGGGACAAATGTGCAGGCCGGGGTCGGCGTCTTCTACTGGATCACTGTCATCCTGACCGTCGCCGCCGGCCTCAGCGCCGGCCTCGGCCCGCTGTTCTACGTCGCCCTGCTGCCCTTCGCCGCCCATCTGCTCCGTCAGGCGCGCGACGTCCGGGCCGACGATCCGGCCCTGGCCCTGCGACTGTTCCGCTCGAACCGTGACGCCGGCTTCATTCTGCTTTCCGCCATCATTCTGGGCGCTGTATCGTGGCCGTTCTGAAGGAGACCCGCATGACCGCCCCCCGCCAGGCCACACTGCGCGCCCTGCTGCTGACCGCCGCCCTCGCCATCGGCGTGTCGGCCTGCAACCGCGACCGCGAGCCCGCCGCTGGCGAGGCACCCGCCGCGCCGGGCCAGACGGCGACCGTTACCCCGGCCGACGCTGCGGCACCGATGGGCTTTGAGCAGAAGACCCCTTACGCCGACGTCCGCCTGACCCTGCCCGACGCCATCAGGCGCCAGACCGACCTGCACGCCCGCGTCTATGCCGAGGAGGTGCGAGGACTGCGCCAGTTCGTCGAGGGGGCCCAGGGTGAGCTGACCGAGGCGGGGGCCGACACCGACCGGCCCAAATTCGAGAAGACCGTCACCGTTACGGCCGCCCTCGAGACCGGCAAACTGGTCAGTCTCAAACGGGTCGATTTCGACTATTCGGGCGGGGCCCATCCCAACACCCTGTCCAGCGGTATCCTGTGGGACAAGGCGCTTAAGCGGCGGCTCAGCCTGGCCGACCTGTTCCGCAAGAACGCCGACCTGACCGCCCTCGACCAGGCCCTGTGCACGGCCATCAACGCCGCCAAACGCGCCCGGGTGCCGGACAGTGCCGCCGTCACCCTCGGCGGACGACCGGGTTCGGCCTGCCCCCGCGCCGCCGACACCGCCTTCGTCCTCGCTCCCGGCACCGTGAACGGCAAGGCCGGCGGCCTGGTCTTCTTCATCGGGGCCTATCAGGTCGGACCCTATGCGGAGGGCGGCTATGAGATCGCCATCCCCGCGTCCGCCTTCCGCGCCCTGCTGGCCGTCGCCTATGCCGACGACTTCGCCGGTCAGTTGCTGAAGGCAGGGGATGTCACCCCCGTCGTTGCGGTCCCGCCCGCCCCGGAGACGATCTGATGGGTCCGTTCACGCTTCTTTGGCTCGCCGCCCTGTCCCTGCCCCAGAGCGCCCGCGAGCCCGAGGGGCTGCGCATCTACAGTCCGGTCCAGTTCGGCGTAACGGCCGAGACGCCGAGCCGGATCGCCGGCTCACGCGAGGAGATGAACCGGGGCCGCAATACAGCCATCGGGCCCTCTGTGCAGGTACTGGCCGCCGACGCCGTCGCCCGTGCCGGCCTGGTCTGCGCCATCGCCGAGGCCGCCGTCATTGGCCGGACCCGCGACGGCGGTCCCCTGATCGAGATCGACTGTGTCCAGGGCGGCGGCGTGATCATCGCCGATGGCGACCCGCTCCAGGTCACCGACTGCCTCGACCTGGCCCCTGACACAGGTCAGGCCGGCCGCCGCCAGCGGGTCGTCACCGCCTGCCAGTTGCCGGGCAACGTCGGCCTCGCCGGTCGGGGTCAGTCCGCCAGCAACTGATCCACCAGTTCGGCGAACCGCGCCGGCTGGTCGGCCATGATGAAATGCCGGCTGGCATCGACCCGGATCAGCCGCACACCAGGCAGGCCGGCATACTCGCGTGCCCACAGGGCATCGGCCATCGCCGCCGGTGCGCCGCCGTCCGCGTCTGCGGCATAGACCGCCCAGACCGGCGTGGTCATCGCCGCCAGACCCGGCCGCAGGTCGGTCGTCATTACCTCGCGAATGGCACTCGCCATCGCCTGCCGGTCCGACCGCATTGACCATTCGACCATGGCCGTCCGCGTCGCGGGTGTGCGGGAATAGCCGATCGCCGACCGCTCCTGGCCGGCGCGGAAGCCGGCCTCGTCCGCTCCGATGATGCCGGCCGCTGCCTGCTCCGCGAACGGACGCGCCGTCGCCGCCGTCACCTGCGGTCCGAACAGGGCGCTGAAGAACGGCAGGCTGTCGACGCTCATAACCCGTCCCACCAGTTCCGGGCTCTGCTGGGCCAGCAGGATGGCCGTCATCCCGCCCATCGAATGGCCGATCACAGCCGGTCGCTCCAGCCGCTGCTCGCGGATGTAGCGCGCCAGCTCCTCCGCCATTGGCTGAACGAACGGCCCGTCACCATGCACCCAGGGCTCACCCGCAAACCCCGCCAGCTGGACGAGATGCACCCGATGCGTCGCCTTCAGCCGCTCTGCCTCGGCCCGCCACACCTCCCGCGATGAGGCGAAACCGGGGATCAGAACGACGTCGGGGCCCGATCCGACAACCTCGACCGACAACCGGTCAGAGACAAAGGCGGCCTGGGAGGCCGCGACGACCGGCTCGGCCCGAACGGCAAACGCGAGCGTGCCGACCCCCAGAACGACAGCGGAGGCGATGGCAAGGGCGCGCAGCCTCTGGCTGCCGCCGTGGCGGGACATGAACATCATGGCTTGATCCTGTAAGGTTATCCTGACGAATGGTCAGGCATGCGGATTGTCGAAAATCTCTTCCACCGGCCGGGCGAACAGCACGGCGATGCGATAGGCCAGGTCGAGCGAGGGATCGTGCTTTTCGGTTTCCAGGGCGTTCACGGCCTGACGGGAAACGCCCAGCGCCTGTCCCAGCTGCTCCTGGGTCCAGCCGCGCTCGGTGCGCAGGAGTTTGAGCCGGTTCTTCATCAGTTGGACGACTTCACAAAGGGCGCGATCACGCCGAAGCAGCCCCAGAACAGGGGGTAGATCATCCAGGCCGGAATATGCGGGGCGGCCGCATAGCTCTCGCCGAAGCCCCAGACACTGGCGAGGGCCATGGCTGCGCCGGCCGCAAGGATGAACTGTTTGGCGACGACGGCGCGAACGAACTCGTCCGACTCACGCATCAGCGCCAGCGTCGCCCAGATCTGGCCGATCACGGGTGCCGAAACCGCGAGCGCCAGAGCCCAGGCGGCAACCGGTGAGGCGATGTCATCGAACGCACCGAAGATGGCCGCCAGATTGATCGCCACATAGCCGGACATGAAGCCGACGGTCCGGACGACGTAACGCCTGTGGGCGGGCGAGCTGGATTTTCCGAGAGCGAGCATGGAAGGCGTTCCTGACTTGAAGTAAGCCTTACCTTACATTTCCGCTTTGTCATGTCAACCTGACTTTTTGTCGGGTTCGCATGACGAAATCGTTCCCGGGCCGCCGCCATGCGCCAACAGGTGGGCTTCCGATCGGGCCCCTCCGGGCTTACTGGGGCCATGCTCGCCCCTTGCCGGAAGGTGCCGCCCTGTCCGGCGCGGCCAGGTGAGGTGAGAGAGGGGGCCCATGGTGTTGGCAACAGGCAGTCTTGCGGTTCAGGCCGGGGCAACGGCCCGACCATGATCCCCGACCCCACGGCCTTCATCCTCGCCAACACCCGCCTGCAGCCCGTGCCGCATGCGCCGGAGATTTCGCTGTGGCTGGCTGACGAGGTGACGCCGATCTGGCGGCTCACCGAGGAGGAACTGGGAGAGATGGGCCTGCCCCCACCCTTCTGGGCCTTCGCCTGGGCCGGCGGCCAGGGACTGGCCCGCTGGTTGCTGGACAATCCGGCCGAGGTGGCGGGAAAGCGGGTGCTGGACCTCGCGGCGGGGTCGGGTCTGGTCGGGATTGCCGCGATGCAGGCGGGGGCGGCCTCGACCCTGTGCGCCGACATTGACCCCTTCTGCGCCGCGGCCGTTGCGCTCAATGCGGGGGCCAACGGCGTAGTTCTGGCATTCACGGATGCGGACCTGCTCGACGATGCGCCGCCCGAAGTCGATGTCATCTGTGCCGGCGACGTCTTCTATGAACAGCCCATGGCCGGACGGGTCCTGGTCTGGCTGAACGAAGCGGCCAAGCGCGGAACCCGGGTTCTCGTCGGCGATCCCTTGCGAACCTATTTCCCGAAGCAGGGTTTCGACCTGCTGGCCGAATACGCCGTTCCAACCACCCGCGAACTTGAGGACGACGCCGTCAAGCGCACCCGCGTCTGGACCCTTTCCGCGGATCGCTGACGGTCAGGGCAGACGGTCTGGGCGAACCGGGCTCGCCTTTCAGGCTGAATCCCTTCCCCTCGCCGGGGGTTCCGGCCTAGCTTGGGAGCCTGGGCTGAGGGAGATCGATCATGCGGTGGCAGGGCGGACGGCGCGGCGGCAACATCGATGACCGGCGGGGCGTCGGCGGCGGGGCCATGGCCGGGGGCGGCATCGGCGTCGTCATCCTGGCCGCCATCGGCTATTTCGTCTTCGACATCGACCCGACCACAACCACCCAGCTGGCCAGCCAGTTCGGCGGTGCGGGTGTTTCAGAGGGCAGGGCCGGCAGCCCCAGCGACCAGGCCGGTGCCTTTGTCGATGTGATCGGGACCAATATCGACGACGTGTGGAAGACCCGGATCCAGGGCTATGAGCCACCGACCGTCACCCTTTATGAGCGGGGCACGCCAACCGGCTGCGGTTTCGGCGATTCAGCCATGGGCCCCTTCTACTGCCCGGCCGATCGCCATGTTTATCTCGACCTGTCCTTCTGGTCGCAACTCGAGACCGACCTCGGCGCGTCCAGCGCTGACTTCGCGCGGGCCTATGTCATCGCCCATGAATACGGCCACCACGTCCAGACCCTGACGGGCCTTTCGGCGCAGGTCCGCTCGGCCCAGCAACGGGCCTCGGGCCAGGCCGAGGCCAATCGCTATTCTGTGGCTCTGGAACTGCAGGCGGACTGCTATGCCGGTGTCTGGGCCCGCAACGCCGCCGCCGCCTCGAACGGGGAGGTTGCCCTGGAGGCGGGTGATCTGGAGGCCGGAATGCAGACGGCCTCCGCCATCGGCGACGACACCCTGCAACGCCGTCAGGGCGGACAGGTCCAGCCCGAAGGCTTCACGCACGGGACGTCGGCCCAAAGGGTCGAATGGCTGCGGCGCGGCTATGAATCGGGCGATCCGGCCGCCTGCGACACCTTCCAGACGCTCTGAGGGTCAACCGACCGTAAGGTCCAGAGGTCGCGACACGAACAGGGCCCCGGCGCCGAGGTCCATGGCCACACGCCGGCCCCTGAACGCCTCCATCCCGATCAGCCCGCCGGGGAAGTTCGGCAGGGGCGGCTGATCGAACACGCCGACGGAGACCCGCCTGTACTGGTGACCGGCGAAGGTCACCGTCTCGGCCTCGACCGTCGCGGCGCGGATGACCCCGCCCAGCACCACACTGACCCCGCTGCCCTGCGGCCGACCGTCCAGCAGGCCCGCCCCGCTCGCCGTCTCGCGGCTCAGGCCCAGCAAGGACGAGGCCCCGGTGTCGATCACCGCCTGGATCGGCGAACCCTCGACGGTCACCTCCGCGACCAGGGAGCTGCCCTGACGCCGGACCACCGCAGGGGCCAGTTCGGGCGGACGCACGAAGGCTTCGCGCCGCACCAGACGCGCATATCGCCGGCGCGGATCCAGCGCCAGAACCGCCTCGCCCAGCACGTCCTGCCCGAGGATCAGCGGGGTCTGAAGCCCGGCCCTCGACGCCAGGGGGCCCAGATCGAGAATGGCCGCCCGCAGACGGCGAATGGTCAGTCCGGGCAGGTCGACGGCCAAGAGGGTGCCTCGCCCCACCTGGGCACCGCCGCCGACCCCGTAGGCCACCAGCGGAATATCGAACAGCGACCGTCCAGCCGACGGCAAAGCCGCCGCCAACGCCCGGTCGATCACTGAATACTGGGCCCCGCTGTCGATCAGGGCGACCACCTCGAGATCACCGATCCTGACCCGCACAGTGGGCACCCGTGCACGCCTCGCATAGGGGAGCCAGGGCGTTGCGCCGCCATCAGCAAAGCCCAGGACCGGCTTTGGCCACAACAGGGTCTCACGCGCCCACCATGCCCCGCCGACGACGGCGGCCAGTCCAGCAGTGCGGATCAGAAGGGAGCGGCGGTTCATACCCGCCGAGGATGGCGGTTGCTCACGGCTTGCGCCAGCGTCTGCGTCGTCGCGCCCGGTGCCAACAGGGGTCGCGGCCCGGCCGGCGCCCCCCGACGCCGGCCAGACCGCCACGGCGAACGCCCTCCCCCAAGGACGTCGCGGGCTCCGGCATCACGCCATCGGAGCCCCGTGTGACGTCACCTGATGTCACCCGGGCGCGGACGTCGACCGGCTTCTCCGTCCACGCGAGCCTTGCTCGCCTAACGGGGGCCGAAGGGAACCACCTTGTTGTGGCGATCGTGGCCGATATCCGCGGCTCCGAGATACGGAATTCCTGACCGCTCGCACCAGTAGCGGCAGATCTCCTCCGCGGTGAGGCCGAAATCGGGATCGTTCTCGACGATGTCCGAGACCCGCCCCATCCGGATACCCGCCACCTTGCGGATCGAGGCCTGGCCGGTCAGGTGGAACATCATCCGGTCGATCCGGTACAGCGGCTCCGACACATCCTCCAGCATCAGGACATGACCCGTCAGGTCGGGCTCCAGCGCCGTTCCGACAAGCGCATCAAGAATGCTGAGATTGAAGCCGACGGCCGGCCGGGGATCCTCCGCCAGCGACGGCTCCCATGAGGTTGGATCACCCGATCTCAGCCAGTTCAGCGCCCGCCAGGCCGTCGGGTCGTTGCGTACCGCATCGGAGGCCATCGGCCCGTGGGCGACATGCGGGAAGCCGGCCTTGTAGAGCAGGGCCAGAATGCTGCCGGCATCGGAATAGCCGAGGTAACGCTTCTTGCGCGCCACCGCTGTCAGCCGGGGCAGCACCGCCTCGGCGATCCGGCAGGATCCGTATCCGCCGCGCGCGAACCAGACCGCGTCCAGCCGCGGATCATTGGCGTATTCCACAAAGGCATTGGCCCGGCTGGCGTCGTCGCCGCCGAAATGACCGTGCTTGCCGAAACTGGCCGGATGAAAGCTCGCGGTGACCGAGCCGTCGGGAAAATTCGTCGCGAACCAGGCCAGAACGGCCTCGGCCCGCGCCTTGTTGAAGCGCGAACTGGCGTTGACGATGCCGATCTTCATGCTCTGCCGCTGGCCTCCAGCCTCGCCCGTGCTAGTCAGGCCGCCGGACATTCCCCGGTTTCGCCCTCATGAATCAAGACGACTATTTCTTCTGCGGCATCGGCGGCTCGGGAATGCTCCCGCTGGCGATGATCGTTCAGGCGCGCGGCGGCCGTATCGAGGGCTCCGACCGGTCCCGTGACCAGGGCCGCACGCCGGAAAAATTCGCCTGGCTGGAAGCCCATGGTGTGACCCTGCATCCGCAGGACGGCTCGGGCGTCACCCGCCCTGAACAGACCGTCGTCGCCACCGGTGCGATCGAGGACACCGTGCCCGACATCGGTGCAGCGAAACGCGCCGGTGCCCGCATCGTCACCCGCCCCGAACTCCTCAGTCAGCTGTTCAATGCCGCCCCGACCTCGATCGGCGTGGCCGGAACCAGCGGCAAGTCGACCATCACCGGCATGATCGCCTGGATCCTGCATCAGGCGGGCCGCGCGCCGACCGTCATGAACGGCGCGGTGATGAAGAATTTCGCCGACGCGGATCACCCCTTCGCCAGCGCCCTGATCGGCGGCCCTGACCTGTTCGTCTCGGAAGTCGATGAGTCCGACGGCTCCATCGCCCGCTACGATCCCACCGTCGCCGTGGTCTCCAACATCTCGCTGGACCACAAGTCGATGGAGGAGCTGCGCGACCTGTTCGGCGGCTTCACGGGCCGCGCCGCCAGGGCCGTGCTCAACCTCGACAATGTCGAGACCCGGGCCCTGGCCCAGTCCCTCCCGGCGGACAAGGTCATCACCTTCGCCCTTGGCGAGGAAACGGCCACGCTGAACGCTCATGACCTCGAGCCGATGCCGACCGGTATGCGGTTCACCCTGACCGAGCTCGGCGGCGCGAAACATGCGGTCGTGCTCAACGTCCCCGGCGCGCACAATGTCGCCAATGCGCTGGCGGCTCTCGGCGCAGTGCGCGCAATCGGCGTCCCGCTGGCAGAGGCCGTGGCCGCGCTTGAGACCTTCGCCGGCATTCGCCGCCGCATGGAGGTGGTGGGGACCGCGAACGGCGTCACCGTCATCGATGACTTCGCCCACAACCCGGACAAGATCGCCGCCACACTGAAGACGCTGCATGCCTTCGACGGCCGCCTGCTGATCCTGTTCCAGCCCCACGGCTTCGGCCCCCTGCGGCTGATGCAGCGCGAGTTCATCGAGGGCTTCGCCGGCCTGATGCGCGAGGACGACGTCCTTCTGATGCCCGAACCGGTCTATTTCGGCGGCACCACCGACCGTTCCGTCGGCAGCGAGGACATCGCCTCCGGCATTCGCGCGGCCGGCAGGACTGCCGAGGCGCTGGCCACACGCGAGGCCTGTGGCGACCGGGTGATCGCCCTGGCCCGCCCCGGTGACCGGGTCATCGTGATGGGCGCGCGGGACGACACCCTCTCAGTCTTCGCCGCAGAACTCCTGGATCGACTTGAACGTCCGTTTACAGACTGATTTTCAATAGAAAATCAGAAAACCTTCACGTTCGGCAAAGCCGCCGTTAAGGGCTGGCTGCTATTCCCGTTGCGAGCGGGAGTGGACGATGGCCAGGATCGGTGACTTTGCGAGCGAGACGGTGCCGATCGGCCCGGACACGCCCGGCGCAGAGGTCTTCGACCGATTCCAGAGTGAGCCCGACACCCTGGTCATCGCCGTCGTCGATGGCGATCAGCGTCCTGTCGGCCTGATCGAGCGCAATGCCTTCACCCTCAAGATGGCGGCCGAGTTTGGACGCGCCCTCTACGCCAAACGCCCTGCAGGGGCCTTCATGGACGACGCTCCGCGGGTTCTCGACGCCGACGCGGACGCCGAGACCCTGTTCCAGTCCATGGACGACGCCAATCTGGGCGGCCTGCTGAACGGGTTCGTGGTCACGTCTGAAGGCCGCTATGTCGGCGTCGGTGCCGGGGTGCATGTGCTGCAGGCCGGAAACGCCATCCACCGGCGGCGCGCTGACGCGATGAGTGCCCTCGCCCGCGACCTCGCCAGGGCGGAGGCCGAGGCACGGGCCTCCAGCCGGGCCAAGTCGGAGTTCCTGGCCGTCATGAGCCATGAGATCCGGACGCCACTGAACGGCGTCCTCGGCGTCGCCGCCCTGATGGAGCGCGAACTCACCCAGGAAGCCATGCGCCCCTACGCCCGGACCATTCTCGACTCCGGCCAATGCCTGCTGCGTCTGTTGACCGATGCGCTGGACATGTCGCGGGCAGAGGCCGGGCTGATGACGTTTGAGTCGGCACCGGTCGACCTCGATTCCGTCGCCGCCGATCTCCAGGCCCTGTGGAATCCCCGTGCCCAGGAGAAGAACCTGGTCCTGACGGTCACCCAGGATACGGTCGGGGGCGACTGGGTCGCCGGCGACGAAATGCGACTCAAGCAGCTGTTCAACAACCTGATCGGCAATGCGCTGAAATTCACCGAGGCCGGTGGGGTGACCGTCCACATAGCCAGCCGCGAGTTGGACGGGCTGATCGCCCTGACCGCCACCGTGGACGACAGCGGGCCCGGCATTCCCGACGATCTGGCCGGGACCATATTCGACCCGTTCAACACCGGCCAGGCCGGTCGCGAGGGCGCGGGAGCCGGCCTCGGCCTGGCCATCTGCCGCCAGATCGTGGAACGGATGAACGGCACCATCGCGGTCGGGCAGTCGCCGCAGGGCGGGGCCCGTTTCCGGTTCGACCTGACATTGCCCGCGGCCAGCCCCGAGATGCGGGCCGAGGCCGAGCAGATGGCCGATCCCACGGCCCACGAGACCCTGAATGTCCTGATCGTCGACGACAACGCCACCAACCGCTTCGTCGCGGGCAAGGTGCTCGAACTGTTCGGCTGCAGCACCGAAGCCGTCGAGGGTGGCCGGGAGGCGATCGAACGCGTCCAGACGGGGGCCTTTGACCTCATCCTGATGGACATCAAGATGCCGGTCATGGATGGCGTCCAGGCCACCCGCCTGATCCGGGCGCTGCCCGGACCCGTGGCCGCGATTCCGATCCTGGCCCTGACGGCCAACGCCGATCCACGTGATGAAGCTGAATATCTGGCAGCCGGCATGGACGGCGTCGCGCAAAAGCCCATCCAGCCAGACGCCCTTCTCAACGCCATCCGCCTTGTCATGGGCCGGCCCAACGACCGGTCGACGGTGCTGACCGAAGCCGCCTGAGCCGCAAGTCGATCACGGGCTCTCGCTTCAAGCCACCGCGCTCGGAGGGACCGCAGCTGCGGCGTCGCCGGATTCGGACGGCCTCGCACCTTCAGTCCCGGAGTCCGGCTATCGCCCCGGGTTCCGGCGCACGGCCATTGAACATCCCTGGCAAACTCGGCAGAAGCCGGAGGTGACTGTCGCCTCCCCCGCAGCAAGGCCCTTTACGGTGCCGACGACCGCCTTCGACGCCACGCGCTCGTTCAGGCCCGGTCGGCGAGGCCACAGCGCCCGGGCCCAAAACATGGTGGAAGTCCTGCCATGACGGGCATCGGCCGCGGACCCTCCAGCGTCAGTCCGCCCCCGCTGATCGTGGGCGGGGACACGGCACCACGGCCGGACAACCGCGTCCTCATCCCGACCCATGGCCGCAAACCATCCCCGCCACCGGGTGCCCATATCTGGGACTTCGCCGGCGATACGATGGGCACCACCTGGTCAGTCCGCCTGGTCCCCCCGCCGGCCCTCGACCGCGCCGCCTTCCAGTCGACGATCGAGACGGAACTGGCCCGGATCATCGCCCTGTTCAGCCACTGGGACTCCCGGTCGGAACTCGCGCGCCTTAACGCCGCCCCGCCGGGATTCTGGGCCGTATCCGAGCCGTTCTGGGACCTGCTCAACACGGCCATGGACCTGGCTGACGACACCAATGGTGCATTCGATCCCGCGCTGGGCGCGCTTGTTGACCTGTGGGGCTTCGGCCCACCCGGCCCCCGCCCCCTGAATGGCTTCGGAACCGGTCCGACCCTGCCCTTCGAGGAGGAGATCGAGGCGGCCCGCGCCCTCTCGGGATGGGGCGTCGTCCGCTTCAACCGCGATGCCCGGGCGGTGCAGCAGCTGGGCGGTGTCAGGCTGGACCTGTCCGCCATCGTCCGGGGCTATGCCGTCGACCGCCTGTCCGACCGGCTGACCAGCATGGGGGCGACCCATCATCTGGTCGAGATCGGCAACGCGCGGCGCGGCGCCGGCGTCAAGCCAGACGGCATGCCCTGGTGGGTCGAGATTCAACAGGCGCCGGGCGCGCCCGTTCCGCGTACGGTGGTGGGCCTGTTCGATCTGGCCCTCGCCACCTCGGGCGACCGGGCCCGAAGCTTCGAGGCCTATGGCCAGACTTACAGCCACACCATCGACGGCCGCACCGGCCGGCCGGTCGAGAACGGGATTGCCTCCGTCACCGTCCTGGCCGAATCGGCGATGTACGCCGACGCCATGGCCACGGCCCTCACAGTCATGGGCCCGGAGGAGGGGCCGGCCTGGGCCGCCGACATGAACATCGCGGCCGCCTTCGTGGTGCGGACCGAAGGCGGCATGATCGAGACCGTCACCCCCGCCTTCTCGGCCATGCTGTCTGCGGGCACCTGACCCGGGGGTCGCTGTGCCGACTCCGGGCGGCGGCGACGGCAGTGCCTGGACACGCGGGTTCGCAGGTCAGCCCGGAAAGCCAAAGCGCCGCAGCCGTTCGAATTCTGTTGCGATTGAGAATGTGTCGCATTATTGCAGCGACCCTTCCCCGTTCTGGTAAATCGCGATGCATTTCCTTCTGGCTTCGGCTTCCCTGCTCCTGGCTGCGCCCACTGCCGGATCGGCTGAAGAAGAGGCGGCGCGGCAGCTGGCACCCATTGTCGTCACGGGCCGGAGCCGGGGTTATATCGCCCTCGACTCGGTCACGGCGACCCGGACGGACACCCTGCTTCTGGACGTACCCCAGTCGGTCAATGTCGTGACCCGCGCCCAGCTGGACGATCAGGCGCTGCACAGCCTCGGTGACGTCCTGCGCTATGTGCCGGGCACCACGGTCGGCCAAGGCGAAGGCAATCGCGACCAGATCACCCTGCGGGGCCAGAACACCACGGCCGACTTCTTCCTCGACGGCGTACGCGACGACACCCAGTATTTCCGGGGCCTCTACAATCTGGATCGGGTGGAAGTGCTGAAGGGTCCCTACGCCCTGATCTTCGGGCGGGGTGGCGGCGGGGGAATCGTCAACCGGGTGCAGAAGACGCCCAACGCCGGAGGCTTTTCGGCGAGCGGGCGGGCGAGCGCCAGCAGCTTTGGCGCATGGGCTCTCTCCGCCGACATCAACGCCCCGCTCAGCGACAGCGCGGCCTTCCGGATCAACGCCGTTCACGAAAGCCTCGACAATCACCGGGACTATTTCGAGGGCGAGCGATATGCCGTGAACCCCTATGTGGCGGTCGACCTGGGCGCAGGTTGGCAGGCCGGACTGTCGTATGAGTACGTCAAGGATGACCGCGTCACGGATCGCGGCATCGCCTCCCTCGGCGGTGCCCCCATCACGGGCTACCGTGACCGCTTCTTCGGTGTCCCGGGCGTGAACCGCACCACGCTGGAAGCCAGTATCGCCAAGCTGCGGCTGGACGGAACACTGGCGGACAACGTCCAGGTCTCGGCCACGGTCCTCCACGGAGACTACGACAAACTCTACAGCAACGTCTTCGCCAATGGCGCTGCCACCAGCCAGACCGGCACGGTCCCGCTGTCCGCCTATACTGACCCGACCGACCGGCAGAACCTGCTGATCCAGGGCAATCTGGTCTGGGAGATCACGGCGGGCGGCATGGATCACAAGGTTCTGTTCGGCCTCGAATACGGCGTCCAGGCCTCGGCCAACCAGCGGCGTAACGGCGTCCTGTCCAACTCTGTCTTCGACCTGGCAAATCCTGTCTTTCCGACCGTCACCTTCCCGGTGCTCAACCGTGACACCGTCTCGGATGTCGAATCCGTCTCGGTCTATGTGCAGGACCAGATCAGCCTCGGCGGACGGTTCGAGATCGTCGCCGGACTGCGCTACGACCGCTTCGACATCTCGGGAACCGATCTTCAGCCCAATCCCGACCGGCCCTTCGCGCGCGCAGACGAAAAGGTCTCGCCACGGCTCGGCCTGATCTACAAGCCGCAACCCCATGTCTCGATCTACGGCAGCTACAGCCAGTCCTTCCTGCCGAGGTCGGGCGACCAGTTCCTGTCCCTCTCCACCACCCAGCAGAACCTCGCACCCGAGCAGTTCGTCAATCATGAGGTCGGAGCCAAATGGGACATCCGGCCCGACCTGAATGTCACCGCCGCGGTCTTCCGCCTCGACCGGGTCAATGCCACCACACCGGACCCGCTGAACCCGCTCGTCACCATCAATGTCGGCGAGACCCGCACCGAGGGTGTGGAGCTGTCGCTGACAGGGCGCGTGCGCTCCAACTGGCAGGTCAGCGGCGGCTATTCATGGCTGGATGCCCGGCTGCAGGGCAATGAGTCGGTCCGGCTGGCCCAGACTCCGAAGCAGCAGTTCAGCCTGTGGAACCGCTACGACCTCAGCCGCCGGCTGGGCCTTGGCCTCGGCGTCATCCACCAGTCCAGCCAGTTCGCTGCGATCCGGACCTCCGCCGCCGCCACCCGGCTGCCCGCCTTCACCCGCGTCGACGCGGCGGTCTTCTACCGGGTCAGCGATACCGTCCAGCTTCAGCTCAATATCGAGAACCTGCTCGACACGACGTATTTCTCCGACGCCCACAACAATTTCAACATCTCGACCGGCGCACCGCTGAATGCCCGGCTGACCCTCGCCACGCGATTCTAGAGCGAAACCGGTTTCGGGTCCGTCAGGCCCGCGCCGCCGCGACGTCCTTCATCGACACGGTGCGATCGGCCAGTCTCACGGCATCCACCACCGACCCCCGGCCGATCATCTGCCGGCCTGCCATGAACTCCGCCGGCGCATTGACCGCCTCGACGCAGACGATCCGGTCGCCGGCCAGGTGGAAGACGGCGAAGGCCCCGCCCTCGACATCACCACGGACCACCTGACGATCCGCGCCGTCGGGCAGGCCGGCGATCTGCAGCTTGATCTCGTACTGATCGGACCAGAACCAGGGCACCTCGGGTGCCGGCGCCGCTCGCCCGGTAATCGCCGCTGCCGCCTGTTTCGCCTGTTCCAGCGCATTGGGAACACTTTCCAGCCGATGCCGTCGACCGCCGTGGGCCGGTATCGGCCGGAAGGTCATGTCGCCGATGGCCCAGATCGCCGGATCCGAGGTCCGCGCCGTTTCGTCGACCACGACCCCGTTGTCACAGACCAGCCCCGCCGCCCGCGCCAGCCCGTCGCTCGCCAGCGCCCCGACCCCGACCAGAACGGCATCGGCCTCGATCAGCCGGCCGTCGCCCAGCCTGACGCCACCATCCTCGAACGCCACCACCTCCGCCGAGGTCAGCACCTCGACCCCATGCGCCCGATGGTGGGCGGTAAAGAAGGTCGAGAGCGTCTCAGAGGCCACCCTCGCGAGCACCCGGTCCATCCGTTCGATGACCACGGCCTGGGCACCGAGCGCCCGCGCCGAGGCCGCCGCCTCCAGCCCGACATAGCCGCCGCCGACCACCGCCAACCGCTTCCCGGGCGACAGCGCCGCCTTCAGCCGCTCCGCATCCGCCAGCGTCCGCAGTTCCATCAGATCCGGCCGGTCCGCACCCGGAATGACCAGTTTCCGCGCCGTCGACCCGGTCGCCAGGATCAGGGCGTCATAGGGTTCCAACGTCCCGTCGGCGAAGCTCACGGTCTTCGCTGACGGATTGATTGCCGTCGCCGTCACCCCCGTCCGGAGCTCTATTCCGTGCTCGGCGTAGAAGACCTCCGGCCGCAGCAGCAGGGCCTCGAGGTCGGCCTCGCCCTTCAGCCAGGCCTTGGACAGGGGCGGCCGCTGGTACGGCGCCGCCGGCTCCTCACCGGCCAGCACGATCGGCCCCTCATGCCCGTACTGGCGCAGCAGGGCCGCCGCCGTCCCGCCCGCATGGCCCGCGCCGATGATCAGAACCTTGGTCATGGGGAGGGAGATAGAGTGGGCCGGGGAGCGAGGGAATAGGCAGTAGGCAGTAGGCAGTAGGTGGGACAACGGGCGGCGGGACACGACGTCGGGCAGTGACCTCTCTTCTATTCCCTACTGCCTACTGCCTACTGCCTGAATGCGCCTTGACCGTGCCACTGTTACAGCATAGTGGAACGCGCATGAACGACACCCTGCCCCGCAAGGCCGTACAAAAGGCCGCCGACGACCGGCTCGCCCTCTATGACGCCCTGCTGTGTCTGAAGACGCGCGAGGAGCTGGACGCCTTCCTCGCCGATCTGTGCACGCCCTCGGAACTCCGCGCCTTCGCCGAGCGCTGGGCGGTGGCACGGTTGCTGGATGAGCAACTCCATTCCTATCGCGAGATCGCCGCCGAGGCCCGGGCCAGCCCGACCACCGTCGTCCGCGTCGCCCGCTTCCTCAAGGAAATGCCGCATCAGGGCTATCGCCTGGTGCTGGACCGCCTGAAACAGAAAGTCTGAGCCCCCGTCATGAGTACCGTCCAGGGTCGGCTGCGTATCGCCGTCCAGAAATCCGGCCGCCTGTCCGACCGCAGCCTCGACCTCGTCCGTGACGCGGGCCTGCGTGTCGTCAAGGGCAACAATGACCTGCTCTACAGGGTCGAGAACTATCCCATCGACCTTCTGCGGGTGCGCGATGACGACATCCCGACCTTCGTCGCCGACGGCGTCTGCGACCTCGGCATCGTCGGGGAGAACGTACTGGAGGAGGTCCGCAACGGCGGCCCCGATTCCGGATACTCTGGGGCCGAGGTGCTGATGCCCCTCGGCTTCGGCCGCTGCACCCTGAAGATCGCCGTGCCCCCGACCCTCGCCTACGACGGCCCGGCCTCGCTGGAAGGCCTGCGGATCGCCACCTCCTATCCGAAGATCCTGCGCCGGTATCTGGATGCGCAGGGTGTGTCCGCCGACATCGTCACCATGCGCGGGGCCGTCGAGGTCGCGCCCCGGCTCAAGCTGGCCTCGGCCATCTGCGACCTCGTCTCGACCGGCGCGACGCTCGAGGCCAACGGCCTGGCGGCGAAGGAGACGGTGCTGGACAGCCAGGCCGTCCTGATCAAATCCCCGATCGCCCCCGAGCCGGGCCTGCAGCACCTGCTGGACAGTATCGTCGAACGGATGGCCGGCGTGGTTTCCTCGCAAGGGGCCAAATACGTCATGCTCAATGCCCCTCGCTCGGCCCTGGCCGAGATCACCGCCATCCTTCCCGGTGCCGGCGCGCCGACGGTCATGCCCCTGTCCGGCCGCGACGACGCGGTCGCCGTTCACGCGGTCTGTCAGGAGGCCGTCTTCTGGGAGACGCTGGAACGGCTCAAGGCCGCCGGGGCTTCTGCGATCCTCGTCCTCCCGATCGAGAAGATGATGTGATGAAACGCCTCGACTGGAGCACCCTCGACGCCGCCGCCCGTATCGAGGCCCTGGCGCGTCCCCGCCGTCGCACCGAGGCGCGCGTCTCCGAAACGGTGCGCGAGATCATGGAGGATGTCCGTGACCGCGGCGGCGCGGCCGTGACTGACTGGAGCCTCAAACTGGACGGCGCGGCTCCCCGACGGCTTGAGCTGACGCCTGACCGCGTCGCCGCCGCCCGCGACGCCCTGCGCCCCGCCGACACCCGGTCCATCCGCATGGCGGCGGAGAATATCCGCATCTTCCACGAGGCGACCCGACCTGAGGACACGCCCGACGTCGAGATTGTCCCCGGCGTCCGCTCGCGCCTGGTCTGGCGGCCGCTGCGTTCGGCGGGACTCTATGTCCCGGGCGGGTCGGCGCCGCTGTTCTCTTCCCTGCTGATGCTGGCCATTCCGGCCGCCGTTGCCGGTGTCGGTCGGCGCGTCGCCGTGACCCCACCCTCGGCCTCGGGGGAGCCGCACCCGGCCATGATCTTCGCCGCCGCCGAGGCCGGTCTCGATGCCCTCTGGCTGATCGGCGGGGCCCAGGCCATCGCCGCCCTGACCTTCGGCGCCGAGCTGGAAGACGGTGTCATCGCACCCTGTGACAAGCTGTTCGGCCCCGGCAATGCCTGGGTCGCCGAAGCCAAGAAACAGGCGTCGAACCTGCCCGGCGGCCCCGCCGTCGACATGCCCGCCGGCCCGTCCGAACTGCTGGTCATCGCCGACCGTGACGCCGACCCCGAAATCGCCGCCGCCGACCTGCTCAGCCAGGCCGAACACGACGCCGACGCCCAGGTCATCCTCGTCTCCGAAAGCCGCGCCAATATCGACGCCATCCTCGCCGAGGTGGACCGCCAGCTCGAGACCCTGCCCCGCGCCGACATCGCCCGCGCCTCGCTCGCCGAGGGTCGCGCCATCCGCGTGCGCGATGTGGCCGAGGCCTGCGAGGTGGCCAATCTCTATGCCCCCGAACACCTCGCCCTGCAGACCGTGGAGGCCGATCGACTGGTCGAGCGCATCACCGCCGCCGGGGCCGTCTTCGTCGGAGCCTTCGCCGCCGAGACCCTGGGCGACTATGCCGCCGGCCCCAGTCACGTCCTGCCGACCGACGGCGCAGCCCGCACCATGGGCGGCGTCACCACGGCCAGCTTCATGACCACCATGTCGGTCCAGGCCGTGACCGAAGCCGGCGCCACCGCTCTCGCCCCCATCGCCGCCCGCCTCGCCCGGCTGGAAGGTCTCGAAGCCCACGCCCGGGCCGCGGATCTGAGGACCGGCGCATGAACAATCTCCCCGCCCCCTTCGCGCCGCTCGTCGCCGGCGGTGACGGCCTCGACCGCTATCCGGTCCAGCCCCGCGCCCTCGCCGACCGCATGGCCCAGGTCTATGGCGTCGGCGCCGACAGCGTCCTGCCGGTGCGCGGCCTGACCCACGGGCTGGAACTGGTCTTCCGCCTGGCCGCCCGCGACGGCCAGCGGGCAGAGGCCCCGGACGCCGAGCCGTACCAGGCCCTGGCCGCCCTCTACGCCCCGCCCGCCGCCGACGCCCCGACCGGTGCCGTCATCCTCCGCGCCCTCGGCTCGCCCGAAGCCCTGGCCGAGATGGCCGAGCGGGTCGCCCCCGCGTTTCTGGTGATCGACGAAGGCCTCGCCGAATTCGCCGACGCCGCCTCGGCTGCCACCCTGATCGGCAACCACGCAAACCTGATCGTCCTGCGCAGCCTGTCGCTGGCTTACGGCCTCGCCGGTGCCCGCGTCGGTGCCGCCCTGGCCCAGTCCGCGACCCTCGCCCGCCTCGCCTCGGTGCTGGAGCCCTACGCCCTGCCCGAGGTCTCCATCCGCCTCGCCCTGCAGGCGCTCGACCCCTCGCGGATGATGGAGACCACGGCCCGCATTGCCCTGGTCCGTTCGGAACGCGGCCGGCTGATCAAGGCCCTGTCCCGCGAGATGGTCATCGAGCCCGGCTTCGGCCCCGTGATCATGGCCCGCCCCGCTGATCCCGATGCGGTTCTCGCGGCCCTTGCCCGCTTCGGCCTCTCTGCCGAACGGTCCGGCGACCGCCTGCGTCTGCCGGTCTCGGCACGGGCGGAGGTCAACGACCGGCTGCTGGCCGCCCTCGACCTCGGTGCCGCATCCGGCCGGATCCACCGCACCGGCGAGGCCGTCCGCGACACGAAAGAGACCCGCATCGTCTGCGCCGTCGACCTCGACGCGACAGGCCCGGTCTCCATCGCCACCGGCGTGGGCTTCTTCGACCACATGCTGGAACAGGTCGCTGCCCACGGCGGCTTCTCCCTGCGGCTCGCCTGCGAAGGCGACCTGCATACCGACCCGCACCACACCATCGAGGACTCGGCCATCGCCCTCGGACAGGCGCTGAAACAGGCGCTCGGTGAGCGTCGCGGCATCGCCCGTTACGGCTTCGTCCTGCCCATGGACGAGGCCAATGCCAGCGTCTCGATCGACCTCTCCGGCCGGCCCTTCCCGGTCTTCGAGGGGACGTTCGCGACCCCCTTCATCGGCGACTACCGCACCGACCTGACGGCCCACGTCTTCCGCTCCCTGGCCGAACACCTCGGCGCGGCGATCCATGTCTCGGTCACCGGCGACGACGACCATCACAAGACCGAGGCCGTCTACAAGGCCTTCGGCCGCGCCCTGCGTCAGGCCATCCGCGTCGAGGGCGACGTCGTGCCCTCGACCAAGGGCGTGCTGTGAGCGAAGTCACCGTTCTCGCCTATGGTGCCGGCAACACCGCCTCGGTCCGGTTCGCTCTGGAGCGGCTGGGGGCGACCGTGCGCCTGACCGACGATCCGCGCACCATCGCCGGGGCCGAACGGTTGATCCTGCCCGGCGTCGGCGCGGCCGGATACGCCATGGCGCGCCTGTCCGCTCTCGACCTCGTCGACCCCATCCGCGCCTTCCCCCGCCCCCTGCTCGGCGTCTGTCTCGGCCAGCAACTGCTGTTCGAGACCAGCGAGGAGGGCGAACCCGTCCCCCTGCTCGGCCTGATCCCGGGCGCGGTCCGCCGCCTCGAGCCCGGCCCCGGCCTGACCGTGCCGCACATGGGTTGGTCGCGCCTGATCGCCGACCGCCCAGACCCCCTGCTCGAGGGCGTCGAGGACAGTTCATACGCCTATTTCGTCCACGGCTTCGCCTGCCCGGACGGTCCCGCCACCCTCGCCCGCGCTGACTATGGCGGCCCCGTGCCGGCCGTCGTCCGCAGTGGAAATCGATGGGGGTGCCAGTTTCACCCCGAACGCTCTGCCGCGACCGGTGCCCGCATTCTGCGCAATTTCCTGGAGCTGCCCGCGTGATCGTCTATCCCGCCATCGACCTGAAAGACGGGATCTGCGTGCGGCTGATGCACGGCCGGTTCGACGCGGTCACCCGCTACGATGACCAGCCCGCCGCCCGCCTCGCCGCCTTCGCGGCGGCCGGCGCGCGCTGGGCCCACATCGTCGATCTCGACGGTGCCGAGGCCGGTCGCGCGGTCCAGCATGCCCTGATCGGAGACCTCGCCCGCACCGTCGACATCCGCATCCAGTCCGGCGGCGGGGTCCGCTCCGCCGACGATGTCGCGGCCCTGATCGACGCCGGTGTGGCGCGGGTCGTCGTGGGCTCGCTGGCCGTCTCACAACCGGAGACCGTGGCCGACTGGCTGCGCCGCTTCGGCCCCGACCGCATCACCCTGGCCATCGACGTCAAGGCCGACGGCGATCGCTGGGTCCCGGCCCTCAAGGGCTGGACCGAGGCCGCCGGGGTCGACCTCTGGACGGCGCTCGACCGCTATCCGCCCAACCTCGCCCGCCACCTGCTGGTCACCGACGTCAGTCGCGACGGCGCCCTGACAGGCCCCAATCTCGACCTGCTGGGCGAGATCATCCGCCGCCGTCCCGACCTCAAGGTCCAGGCCTCGGGCGGTGTCGCCTCGGTCGCCGACCTCACCGCCGCCGCCGCCCTCGGGTGCGACGGTGCCATCGTCGGCCGCGCCCTGTACGAGAACCGCTTCACCCTCGAAGAGGCGCTGGCCGCCAAAGAGCCCGCATGACGGCGCGCCGCATCATCCCCTGTCTCGACGTCAAGGACGGCCGGGTGGTCAAGGGCGTCCGCTTCCGGGGCCACACCGACATGGGCGACGCGGCCGACCTGGCCGCCCGCTATCGCGATCAGGGGGCCGACGAACTGGTCTTCTACGACATCACCGCCAGTCCGGAGGGCCGGACCCTCGACTATGGCTGGGTCCGCGATATCGCCCGACTGCTCGACATCCCGTTCAGCGTCGCCGGCGGCATCCGCTCGGTGGACCAGGCCGCCCGCTGCCTCGACCATGGTGCCGACAAGGTGTCCATCAACTCCCCCGCCCTCGAACGCCCCGACCTGATCGGCGAACTGGCCGGTCGCTTCGGCAGCCAGTGCGTGGTCGTCGGCGTGGACTCCAGACGAGCCGGCGATGACTGGGTCGTGCACCAGTACACCGGCGACCCCACGGCCAGCCGCGCCGCCGGTCGCCGCACCATGGACTGGATCGTCGAGGCCCAGACGCTCGGTGCCGGCGAGATCGTGCTCAACTGCATGGATCAGGACGGCGTCCGCCGCGGCTATGACATCGACCAGCTGGCCGCCGCCCGCGCCCTTCTGACCATCCCCCTTGTCGCCTCGGGCGGGGCCGGGGCGGCCTCCCATTTCCGCGATGTCTTCGAACAGGCCGACGTCTCCGGTGCCCTCGCCGCCAGCGTCTTCCACACCGGTGCCCTGGCCATTCCGGATCTCAAGGCGTTCCTCTCGGAGGCCGGACAGGAGATGAGATTGTGATCGACCCCGCCACCCTCGATTTCGCCAAGTCCGGCGGCCTCATCCCCGTCGTCGTCCAGGACGCCGCCACCCTGCAGGTGCTTACGCTCGCATACATGGACCGCGCCGCCCTCGACGAGACCCTCGCGTCCGGCGAAGCCACCTTCTTCTCTCGCTCGCGCGGCGGGCGCTGGCGCAAGGGTGAGACCTCGGGCGACCGCCTGCATGTCGTCTCGATCACACCCGACTGCGACGCCGATTCCCTCGTCCTCAAGGTCCGCCCCGTCGGCAATGCCTGCCACCTGAACCGCATCAGCTGCTTCGGCGAGGAGGATGCGCCCGGTCTGGGCCGTCTTGCACGACTGGAGGCAACCATCGTCGAGCGCGCGGCCGCCGATCCGGCGGAAAGCTGGACCGCCCGCCTGCTCGCCGAGGGTGTCAAACGCGTCGCCCAGAAGGTCGGGGAAGAGGGCGTCGAGACCGCCCTCGCCGGCGTCGCGGGCCCGGATTCGGAACTGGCATCGGAAGCCGCGGATCTGGTCTATCATCTTATGGTTCTGCTGCGCGCCCGTCACATGGTGTTTCAGGACGTCCTCGACGTCTTGGCGCAGCGCGCGGAAGCGGCCAGACACAAAGCTGGTCCAGCCGGGACCTGATTGAAGGAGAGCCCATGGCGGCCCTGGTGCTGTTCGGCGGCGGTGGCGACCTCGCCATGCGGATGCTGCTGCCTTCGCTCTATTTCCTCGAGTACGATGGCCTGCTGCCCGACGGGCTGAAGATCATCGGTGCCGCACGCTCGGACGAAGGTCGTGACGAGTATGTGGCCAAGGTCCGGAGCGCCGTCGAGGGCAAGGCCCAGGCCGAGGACGCCTGGTCCGACGACGCCTGGGCCCGGCTCGACGCCCGGCTCGACTATGTGCCCGTCGACGCCACCGACCCGGTCAGTCTGAAGCCGATCAAGGACCGGGTGGGCGACGGTGGTGTCACCAGCTTCCTCGCCGTTTCGCCGTCGCTCTACGGTCGTATCGTCACAGCCCTCAAGGCTGCCGGCCTGGCCGAGGCGACCGACCGCGTGGTGCTGGAGAAGCCCGTCGGCCGCGATCTGAAATCCTTCCTCGAAATCGACGACGCCGTCGCCCACGCCTTCTCCGAGGACCAGGTCTTCCGCATCGACCACTACCTCGGCAAGGAAACGGTCCAGAACCTGATCGCCCTGCGTTTCGGCAACACCATCTTCGAACCGCTGTGGAACAGCCTGTCGATCGACCACGTCCAGATCACGGTTGGTGAGACCGTCGGAGTCGGCGACCGCTGGCCCTATTATGATGAGTACGGGGCCCTGCGGGACATGTTGCAGAACCACATGCTCCAGCTGCTCTGCCTCGTCGCCATGGAGCCGCCGTCAGACCTCGATCCGGACTCGGTCCGCAACGAAAAGGTCAAGGTCATCCGCTCGCTTCGTCCGATCACGGAACATGAAGCGGAGAAGGTTACGGTCCGAGGCCAGTACGTCGCCGGAACCAGCGAGGGCAAGCCCGCGAAACCCTACAGCGAGGAGCGCGGTCAGCCGTCCGACACCGAGACCTTCGTCGCCATGCGCGTCGACATCGACAACTGGCGCTGGGCCGGCACACCCTTCTTCCTGCGCACCGGCAAGCGGCTGGCGGAAAAGCGGACCGAGATCGTCATCCAGTTCAAGCCGGTGCCCCACTCGATCTTTGACCACGGCGCGCGCGGCCACATCGAGGCCAACAGACTGGTGATCGAGCTACAGCCCGAGGAAGACATCGCCCTGTCGGTGATGAACAAGAAGCCGGGACTGGACCAGCGCATGCAGCTCCAGCCGATCCAGATGTCCCTGTCCTGGGGCCAGGGCGACAAGGGTGCCAAGCCGCCTCGCCGACGCATCGCCTATGAGCGACTGCTGCTTGACGCCCTGGCCGGAGACTCCACCCTGTTCGTGCGCCGCGACGAAGCCGAACAGGCCTGGAAATGGGTCGACGAGGTTTCGGATGCCTGGCGCGGTGCCGGCTTCAAGCCGAGGTATTATGACGCCGGCACCTGGGGGCCGTCAGAGGCTGACCGGCTGCTCGAACGGGATGGCCGGGCATGGAACACCGGCCATGGGTGAGGCCGCGCCCGCGATCGAGGTCTTTGCCGACGGGGCCGACTGGGCGGATGCCTGCACCGCGCGCCTCATCGACGCCCTGTCCACCACTCTCGCCGGGACCGGCCAGGCGGTCTTCGCCGGATCCGGCGGCTCAACACCGACGCCGATCTACCGCCGTATGGCTCAGGCGAACCTCGACTGGTCGCGGATTGCCGTGACCCTGATCGACGAGCGCTACGTTCCCGAATCCTCGCCGGATTCGAATGCAGCCCTGATCAAACAGGCGCTGCTGACCGGACCCGCCGCCGCCGCGCGGTTCGTCCCCCTGTTCCATGCGGCCGTGACGGTCGACCGCGCCGCCGCCCTCGCGGCCCGCGCGCTGGCGGCCGAGGGCGGCAAACTCGACGCCGTCCTCCTCGGCATGGGCGAGGATGGCCATATCTGTTCCATGTTCCCCGACAGTCCGACGCTGAAGACCCTGCTCTCGCCTGCACTCAAACCGACCGTCCTCGGCGTGCCCCACGGCCGCGACGGGGCCGCGCCCGGCCTCGAGCGGCTGTCGATCAATCTGCCGTATCTGATGACCGCCCGCCGCGTTGTCCTGGCAATCACCGGTGCCGCCAAGCGCACCGTTTTCGAGCGTGAGGCTGCGGGCGATCCGGCGACGCAGCCCATAGCCGCCCTGATCGCTGCGAAGGTCCCGCTCGACGTTCTGTGGACGGAGAAAACCTGATGCCCAAGAACGATTCCGGCCTCCATCCTGTTGTGGCTGAGGTCACCGCCCGCATCGTCGAACGCTCGAAGGCCACCCGCGCCGACTATCTGCGCCGCATGGATGCCGCCGGCTCATCCGGCATCGGCCGCGCCAAACTGTCATGCGCCAACTGGGCCCACGCCTTCGCCGGTGCCCCGATCAAGGACAAGCTCAACGCCATGTCCGGGACCCAGCCCAATGTCGGCGTGGTCACCGCCTATAATGACATGCTGTCGGCCCATCAGCCGTTCGAACGCTTCCCCCAGCTCATCCGCGACGCCGTGCGCGAGGTGAACGCCACCGCCCAGGTCGCCGGCGGCGTGCCCGCCATGTGCGACGGCGTTACCCAGGGCCGCCCCGGCATGGACCTGTCGCTGTTCAGCCGCGACGTCATCGCCATGTCCACCGCCGTGGCCCTGACCCATGACGCCTTCGACTCCGTGGTCTGCCTCGGGGTCTGCGACAAGATCGTGCCCGGCCTGTTCATGGGCTCGCTGGCCTTCGGCCACCTGCCGGTCGTCTTCGCCCCGGCCGGCCCGATGCCGTCAGGCATTCCCAATGCTGAAAAGGCCCGCGTTCGCGCCGAATATGCGCAGGGCAAGGTGAACCGCGAAACCCTGCTGGAGAGCGAGATCGCCAGCTACCATTCGCCGGGCACCTGCACCTTCTACGGCACCGCCAACTCCAACCAGATGATGATGGAACTGGGCGGCCTGCACCTGCCCTCCACCGCCTTCGTCCATCCCGAGACCGGCCTGCGCGATGCCCTGACGGTGGCGGCCGCCAAACGCGCCGTCGAACTGGCCCGCACCGGCCAGGGCCGGATGGCCGACGTCATCTCCGAAAAGTCGGTCGTCAACATGATCGTCGCCCTGCTGGCCACCGGCGGCTCGACCAACCACGCCATCCATCTGGTCGCCATGGCGCGTTCGGCCGGCGTGCTGATCGACTGGACCGACATGGACCAGCTGTCCTCGGTCACCCCGCTTCTGGCCCGCATCTATCCCAACGGCTCGGCCGATGTGAACGCCTTCCAGGCCGCCGGCGGCGTCGCCTTCGTCGCCCGCGAACTGGCAGGGGCCGGCCATATCCACTCCGACGTGGTCACGGTCATGGGCGAGGGCATCCACCCCTATTTCCAGGAGCCGATGATGGTCGACGGCGAACTGGTCTGGAAGGATGGCGTCAAGGAAAGTCTGGACACGGACATTCTCCGGCCTGCCTCCGACCCCTTCGACCGCGAGGGCGGCCTGCGTCTGGTCCAGGGCGACCTCGGCCGGGCGGTGATCAAGGTCTCGGCGGTCAAGCCGGAGAACCGGATCGTCGAAGCGCCGGCCGCCGTGTTCGAGACCCAGGAGGATGCGCTTCAGGCCTTCAAGGACGGCAGGCTGAACCGCGACGTGGTGGTCGTCCTGCGCTTCCAGGGTCCCCGCGCCAACGGCATGCCTGAACTGCACAGCCTGTCGCCGGCCCTGTCCGTGCTTCAGGACAAGGGTTTCAAGGTCGCCTTCGTCACCGACGGCCGCATGTCCGGGGCCTCGGGCAAGACGCCCGCCGCCATCCACGTCAGCCCCGAGGCCCTCGCCGGCGGCCCCCTCGCCCATGTGCAGGATGGAGACATCATCCGCCTCGACGCCGACGCCGGCGTCCTGACGACCATCGGCGTGTCCGGCCTCGCCGCCCGTCCCGCAGCGACCCGGTCACAGGTTCACGCCGAGGGCGCAGCCTGGGGCTACGGCCGCGAACTGTTCGGTGCCTTCCGCCAGATGGTCGGCACGGCCGAGGCCGGTGCCTCGATCTGTTTTGCCTCAACGCCCGGCGGACTGTCGCACGCTGACACGCCGCCGGACGCCAATCTCCTCGACCGCACGGTCGACGCCTGATGCAGGGGACGCCTCAATGACCGTGACCTGGGACCGGACCCTTCTCGTCGGTGACGTCGGCGGCACCAATGCCCGCTTTGCCCTGGCCCATATGGTCGAGGGCCGGCCGGTGCTTGAGCGCCACCAGAGCTTCCCGGCGTCGGAGCACCCCACCTTCCTCGGCGGCGTAAAGGCCTTCATCGACGGCTGCGACGTCAAGCCGACCGGCGGGGTCCTGGCCGTGGCCGGGCCTGTCACCGATGGAGCCATCGACCTGACCAACTCGCCCTGGCGGGTGTCCGAGGCCGAGCTTGGAACGCTGGGCCTGGACCCGGTGCGGCTGATCAATGATTTCGAGGCCCTGGCCTGGGGCGCGCCCGTCGTCCCGGCGGACCAGCTCGCCTCGCTCGGCGGGCCCGCCGCCGGCGATCCCCATGCCGCCATCGCCGTCCTCGGCCCCGGCACCGGCTTTGGCGTCTCTGCCCTGGCCCGGGACCACGAGGGACGGGAAATCGCCATGCCGACCGAGGGCGGACACGCCTGTTTCGCACCGGGAGACCCCATCGAGGACGAGATCCTCCGCATCCTGCGTCGCCGCTATGAGCGCGTCTCGATCGAGCGGCTGATCTGCGGACCGGGTCTGTTGAACATGCATCGGGCCCTCGCCGAGATCGACGGGCGCGAGACCCATATCGACGACCCGGCCGAGATCACCGCCGAGGCGCTCGAGAACCCCAACAGCCACTGCGGCGCCACCCTGGCCCGGTTCTGCGCCATCCTCGGCGCCGTGGCCGGAGACATTGCCCTGACCACCGGTGCCCGCGGCGGGGTCTATATCGCCGGCGGCATCGCCCCGCGCATCCTGCCCTTCCTCAAGGCCAGCCCCTTCCGCGAGCGGTTCGAACGCAAGGGCCGGTTCCAGGACTATATGGCGGCCATCCCCACCCAGGTGATCCTGCACAAGCACGCCGCCCTGCTGGGCGCGGCCCGTGTGGCCTTCGCGTCGGAAGGCTGATCCTCAGCCCTTTTTCGGCGGCCAGGGAATGAAGGCACTGGTCCGGCGGACATAGTCGGCATAGCCCGGCCGCGAAGCGTGAATGACCTTTTCCGTGATGCCGATCCCCGACCATTTGGTCAGGGTGAAGGTCAGGAACAGCGGTCCGGCAATGGCCCACATCCCGGGTCCGGTCTCGGCCGCGATCAGGAACAGCCCCCACCAGACGCAGGCATCGCCGAAATAGTTGGGATGGCGGGTGTATCTCCACAGGCCCGTGTCCAGCACCTTGCCCTTGTTCGCCGGGTCGTTGCGGAAGGCGGTCAGCTGGGCGTCGCCGATGCTTTCGAAACCGATGCCGATCACTGCCAGCACCGCCCCGGCCCAGCCGATCCAGCCCACCGCCGGCTCAAGGGCCACCTGACCCAGCTGCACCGGCAGGGAGGTCAGCCAGGCCAGCACGGCCTGGGGGACAAACACCACCAGCAGCGCCGTCTTGCCAAAGCCCCAGCCACGGTTGGTTTCCATCCGGGCCAGCAGGTTCAGATAGCGGCCATCGGCCCCATGCGCCCGCCAGCGGCGATAGAGGTGCCAGCCCAGCCGCAGGGCCCAGATCGCGACCAGCCACATCAGCAGCCATTTGCGGGTCGGATCCCCCTCGGTCCGCGGAAAGGTGACCAGGGCCAGGAACAGCATCGCCATGGGCCAGACGGCGTCGATGAAACTGACGTCCCTGACCTTCAGGGACACCAGCCACAGGCCGGTCATGACCGCGATGATGAGGGCGAGGTTCAGGCCCAGCAGGGCGAGGATGTCGGTCAGGGTCATGTCTCAGATACGTCCCGGGCTGAGGATTGGCTTCAAGGCCTTCAGTCGACGCAGAGGGTGGCCTCGGCCTTGCCGCCCTCGACGGTGGTATAGCAGCCGAACCGGCTGCTGCTGGCCTGGCACTGGCCCACCGCCGGGGCTCCGGCGGCCGGCGGATTGGCCACGTCGCCCACGCGGCAGTCGCCGGCGCAGTCGTCGCCATCCGTACAGCGCCGGCCGGCGTCGGCATAGCTGATCACGCATCGCACGCTCTGCATCCGGCCCTGGGGCAGCATCTTGCCGCCGGCGCGCGCACAGGCCGCCGCATCCTCACTGCCAGCCACGGACGGGCCGATCACAGTCTGGCCTGCGGGCACGATTGCTGCGATCTCCGTCGGTCCCTCGCTCGCCGGCATCGGCTGGCAGGCGGCCAACAGGACCGCCAGTCCCGCAATCAGAATCCGCTTCATGTCACCTGGCCCTTTTCGAAGCCTGTCCAGACGTCGTCGTAGTCCAGCTGCATCGTCGGTGAGGTTTGTGCCCATTCCGTGGTCCGGATCGGGGCGCGGGTCTCGAACATGAAGGCCAGGGTGTTCTCGATCTTGACCGGCTTGAGCTCGGCGGCGACCGCCTTGTCATAACTGGCCTGGTCCGGTCCGTGGCCGCTCATGCAGTTGTGCAGCGAGGCCCCGCCCGGCGCGAACCCGCCCTCCTTGGCGTCATATTCGCCGGTGACCAGCCCCATGAATTCGCTCATGACGTTCCGGTGGAACCACGGCGGACGGAAGGTGTCCTCGCCCACCATCCAGCGCGGCGGGAAGATGACGAAGTCGCAGTTGGCCGTTCCGGGCGTATCGCTGGGCGAGGTCAGGACGGTGAAGATGGACGGGTCCGGATGGTCGAAACTGACGGTGCCGATCGTGTTGAACCGGGCAGTGTCGTATTTGTAGGGGGCGTAATTCCCGTGCCAGCCGACGACATCCAGCGGCGAATGCTGGAAGGTCGTCGACCACAGCCGGCCACCGTATTTCTGCACACACTCGGTCGGCCGGTCGATGTCCTCGAAGGCCGCCACGGGCGTCTGGAAGTCGCGGTGATTGGCCAGGCCGTTGGAACCGATCGGCCCCAGGTCCGGCAGGCGGAAGAGGGCACCGTAGTTCTCGCAGACATAGCCGCGGATCGGCCCGGAACATTCCACCCGGAACCGCACCCCGCGCGGAATGACCACGATCTCGCCCGGCTTCGCGTCGATCCGCCCCATTTCGGTGACGAAGGCCTGATCGCCCGACTGCGGCACGATCAGCAGCTCGCCGTCGGCGCAATAGAAGACCCGGTCCACCATCGACCGGTTGGCCGCATACAGATGGATGCCGACACCCGACAGGGCCTCCGCATCGCCGGTGCCGCCATAGGTGATAAGCCCCTCGACCCAGTCGGTCGGCGCGGTCGGCAGCGGCAGGGGATCCCAGCGCATCCGGTTCGGCGACGGCGGCGCGTCATGGAAGGGCCCGGTCCGCACCAGCCCCTGGGCGAACGGCCTGTAGGCCGGATGCTGGGCGCTCGGCCGCAACCGGTACAGCCAGGACCGCCGGTTCTCGCTGCGAGGGGCCGTGAAGGCCGTCCCCGACAGCTGCTCCGCATACAGCCCCATCGGCGCCCGCTGCGGCGAGTTCCGGCCCTCCGGCAGGGCACCGGGCACAGCCTCGGTCGCGAAATGATTGCCGAAGCCGGACTGGTATTGAGGCGCGTTGGATCGCGTCGTCATGGTCAGAGTCTCCCTGCCCTCCGATCTAGGACAGGCGGGACCGGTTGGCCACTCCGGCCTGAACCGGAGGCGCGCAACGTCGTCAGAATCCCTGCGCCCGCGCCATCCGCTCCTGATGGAAGCCGGCGTCGCCCAGCAGTTCGTTCAGCACCCGCACCCGCTTCATGAACAGGCCGACGTCATATTCGTCGGTCATGCCGACGCCGCCGTGCATCTGTACCGCTTCCTGCACCGCCAGTTCGGCGACGCGTCCGGCCTTGGCCTTGGCCACCGAGACCCTCAGGGCAGCATCCGGTCGATCGGAATCCAGCGCCGTCAGCGCCCCCATCACCGCCGCCCGCGCGATCTCGATCTCCGAGAACAGATGGGCCGAGCGATGCTGCAGCGCCTGGAACTCGCCGATCAGCTTCCCGAACTGTTTGCGGGTCCGCAAGTAAGCCATGGTCGTCTGGAAGGCCTGATCCCCGGCCCCGTTCAGCGACGCCGCCGCACAGGCCCGGCCGAGGTTCAGCGCGCCCTCCAGCAGGGCCTCGCCGCCGTCGACCGAACCGATCACCGCATCCGCATCGACCTCGACATCCGTCAGCGTCACCCGCGCCGCATTGTGCGCATCGACCATGACCGTCCGCTCGATTTCGACCCCTGCCGTCTTCGGATCGACGAGGAACAGGGTCAGGCCGTTCTCGGTCAGGGCCGCGACGATCAGGGTATCCGCCACATGGCCGTCCAGCACGAAGCCCTTGGCCCCGTTCAGCCTGAAGCCGTTGCCCGACCGCTCCGCCACCGTCGCGATCCGCGACGGCGCATGCTTGGGCCCCTCGTCCACCGCCAGCGAGACGATCGCCTCGCCCGCCGCGATCCGGGGCAGCCAGGCCGCCTGCTGTTCAGCCGAGCCGCCCTTCAGCACCGTCGCCGAAAGCACCCCCGAGCCCAGGAAGGGCGACGGCGTCAGGGTCCGGCCCAGCGCCTCGGCCATGACCCCGGCCTCGACCGCGCCGAGGCCTGAGCCGCCGTGTTCCTCGGGGATGATGACCCCCGCAAACCCCATCTCGCCAAAGGCCCGCCACAGGTCGCGCGACACACCGTCCGCGTCCTTCGAGTCGCGCAGCTTCCTCAGATGCGCGATCGGCGCGTGTTCATTGAGGAAGCCGTCGGCGGCCTCCTTCAGCATGGTCTGCTCTTCGGTCAGAATCAGGGGCATGGGCTCAGGCTCCCGGCAGCTGAAGCAGATGTTTGGCGATGATGTTCAGCTGAACCTCCGAGGTCCCGCCCTCGATGGAATTGGCCTTGGTCCGCAGCCAGTCGCGGGCCGCCTTGCCGCCCCGCGACCGCTCGCCTTCCCACTCCAGCGCGTCCGATCCACCCGCGGCCATCAGCAGTTCGTGCCGCCGCTTGTTCAGCTCCGAGCCATAGTATTTCAGCATGGAGGCGATGGCCGGATGCGCCTGGCCCACCTTCACCTGATCCCCGGCCCGCTCCATGGCGAGGCGGAAGGCTGCGGCGTCAACTTCCATCTCGGCGATCCGGGCCCGGAGCATCCCGTCATCCAGCCGACCGTCGTCGTCCATCCCGATCGATCCGGTCGCCACCTGGCCCAGCGGCCGTCCACCGCCGAGTTCGCCCATGGCCCCGATCATGGTCCGCTCATGCGCCAGCAGATATTTGGCCACGTCCCAGCCGCGGTTCAGCGTCCCGACAAGGTTTTCCTTCTCCACCCGGACGTCGTCGAAAAAGGTCTCGCAGAACGGGCTCTTGCCGCTGATCAGGGTGATCGGCCGGGTCGAGACTCCCTTCGTTGCCATGTCGATCAGGACGAAGGAGATGCCCAGGTGTTTGGAGGCCTCGGGGTCAGTCCGCACCAGACAGAAGATCCAGTCGGCCTTGTCGGCGTAGGAGGTCCAGACCTTCTGGCCGTTGACGATCCAGTGGTCTCCCCGGTCCTCGGCCCGCGTCTGGATCGACGCCAGATCAGACCCGGCACCCGGCTCGGAATAGCCCTGGCACCAGCGGATCTCACCGCGCACGATCTCGGGCAGGAAGCGCAGCTTCTGTTCCTCGGTCCCGAAGGCCAGCAGCGCCGGCCCCAGCATCCACACGCCGAAACTGGCCAGAGGCGACTGGGCGTCGATGCGCCGCATCTCGGAATTCAGCACCTTGGCCTGTTCGCGGCTCAGCCCGCCGCCGCCGTACTGGGTCGGCCACTCCGGCGCGGTCCAGCCCTTGGCCCCCATCCGGTCGAGCCAGACCTTGTGCGCCGGGGTCGGGAAGACGGCGTTTCGACCGCCCCAGACCCGGTCCTCGTCGCTCTCCACAGGCCCGCGGCATTCCGCCGGGCAGTTGGCTTCAAGCCAGGCGCGCGTCTCCGCGCGGAAGGTGTCGAGTTCGGTCATGGCGTCCTCCGTGGGGGAGTTTTAGCAGCGATTCCGCGGTGACGCAGCGTCAGCCCCCACCCGGCAGGAAGGGCGAAAAGGTGATGACCGTGAAGGTGTCGCGGATATTGGCCCGGGTCTGCACCGACTTGGTCACGAAGGTGCCGATGTCCATCTCCTTCGGCAGCTGGAATTTGGCCAGCAGGTCGTACTGGCCCGAGGTCGAATAGACCTCCGAGACATGTTCGACATTGTCCACCATATCGGCCGCCACATCGTTGGCATGGCCCAGCTCGCATTTGATGAAGACGAAGATGGCGGTCATCATGGCGGGGGTCCTTCCGGGTGTTGGACGGTGTCTAGCGGATGGATGCGTGTCAGGCGAGATCGACTTCGAAGCGCAATACAACAACCGGGCCCTCGTGCCCGACCATCCCGCCGTCATGCAGCGCTGGCGCGAAACAGCCGAAGCGGCCCGCTCTATGCATCCGCCGGTTGAAATCGCCTATGGCCCCGGCCCGCGCGAGATCATGGACCTGTTCGAGGCCGGGCCCGGCGCGCCCATCGCCGTCTTCCTGCACGGCGGCTACTGGCAGGCGCTGGACAAAAGCTGGTTCTCCGGTCTCGCGCCGGCGCTCCTCGCCCACGGTGTCGGCCTCGCCATCCCCTCCTACGACCTCTGCCCGGCCGTCCGTCTCGGGACTATCCTGGGTCAGGTCCGCACCGCCGTCGAAATGGTCCGCGAGCGCACCGGCACCCGCCCGGTCGTCTTCGGTCACTCCGCCGGCGGGCATATGGCCGCCTGTATGCTGTCCGAGGGCCGCGCCTCGGCCGCCGTGGCCATCAGCGGCGTCTTCGACCTCGCGCCCCTGATTCCGACCTCGCTGAATACGGCCCTCGATCTCGACGACCGCGAGGCCGCCGCCCTGTCGCCGATTCACTGGCCGGTCCCCAACGGCTCCACCCCCGGCGGGACGGTGCTGGACTGTCTCGTCGGTGCCGAAGAGAGCCCGGAATTCCTGCGCCAGTCGCGCATGATGGCGGACCACTGGGGGCGGCTTGGTGTCGAGACCCGCTTTGAGGCCCTGCCGGGCCTGAACCATTTCACCGTGCTGGATCCGCTGTTTGACCCGGGCAGCCGGCTGATACGGCGCGTCGCCGCACTCGTAGGCCTTGACCACACTCAAAAACGGTAGTTTTTTCGCGCTCCGCGTGTTTTCCGAATGCTGAGTTTTTTACAGGTCGCCCATGTTCGGTGCCATTGCCCGTGTCCTCCGGCAAGTCCGGTGCCGCCGCCACCGCTGGCGTCCTGACCGCCGTGTCGAGGGCCGCGAGTTCTGCGACCTCTGCGGGGCCAAGCGGCAGTCTTCCTGAGCCGCAACACCGGCCTTCGAAACACAAAGTTCCAGACTGTCCCCCACCGACGCTTTCCCGGAACGCGACCGGTGCGATAAGCATGACGGGCTGCCGGGCCGATCGGCGGAGGAAACCAGACCATGCGCCACGACCGCCTCGCCGTCCTGACCGCCCTGGAGACCCAGGGCGTGGCCCCGGTCTTCTACCATCCTGATCCGGAGGTCTGCCTCGAGGTCATCCGGGCCTGCGCCCGCGGCGGAGCCCCGGTGATCGAGTTTACCAACCGCGGCGACTTCGCCTGCGACCTGTTTGGCGAGATCGCCCGCGAGCTCCAGCGCACCGACCCCCACATCATCCCCGGCATCGGTTCGGTGGTCGATGCGGGCACGGCGAGCCTCTACCTCAATCGCGGTGCCCGATTCGTCGTCAGCCCCTGCCTGGTCCCCGAGGTCGCCCGCGTCTGTAACCGACGCATGACGGCCTATTTTCCCGGCTGTGGCTCGGTCACCGAGATCGGCCAGGCCCATGAGCTGGGCTGCGATATCGTCAAACTCTTCCCCGGTTCCAGCGTCGGTGGTCCCGACTTCATCAAGGCGGTCATGGCCCCCATGCCCTGGACCAAGATCATGCCGACGGGCGGCGTCGACCCCGACGCGTCCAGTATCGCCAGATGGTTCGGATCGGGCATCGTCGCCGCCGGCATGGGCTCGAAACTGATCACCGACGCGGCCGTGAAGGCCCGCGATTGGGCGGGTATCGAGGCCAATGTGCGCCAGACCGTCGAGGCGATCGCGGCGTTTCGGGCCGGCCATTAGGCCAGAATCTGCTCGACCTCCGCCCGCGTCGGCAGCGATGGCTGCGCCCCCGGCCGGGTCGCCGCGATCGCACCGGCCGCGCAGGCAAACCTCAGCGCCGCCTCCGGCTCCATGCCCTCCAGCAGGGCCACACAGATCGCCCCCACAAAACAATCGCCGGCCCCGGTCGCATCGACCGCCTTCACCCTCGGCGGCGTCGCCCGGGCGATCTCGGCCCCGCGCTGGTACATGACCGCGCCGCGCGGGCCCAGGGTCACGACGACGCGGCCCCCGCCCTGGTGCAGCAGGTCACCATAGAATTCCGCCTCGGTCTCATTGACCACCAGCAGGTCCGCCCGGCGCAGCAGCTGGTCCGATACCGGGGCCGCCGGGGCCAGGTTGATGCAGACGAAATCCGTTCCCCGCCCGGCCGCCGCCTCGACCGTCTCGATCGGCAGTTCCAGTTGCAGGATCAGCGGTGTCTCGATCCGCGCCGGCAGCTGCTTCGGCAGGGCCTTGTGGTTGGCCCCGGCCGCCACGACAATCTGGTTCTCGCCCCCGGGATCGACCGCGATCAGGGCCACGCCGGTCGGCGCAGAGGCGTCCGTCACCACGCCGGCGACATCGACATCGTCCGCCAGCAGCAGGGCCATGGCCTCCTCTGCCATGCCGTCACGCCCGACCCGGCCGACCATCCAGACCTCAGCCCCCAGTCGCTGGGCCGCCAGCGCCTGGTTGGCGCCCTTGCCGCCCGGGTGCCGCGCCAGGGTCGCCCCGGTCACGGTCTCGCCCGCGCGCGGCAGGCGCGGCGCGGTGGCCACAAGGTCCAGATTGATCGAACCGACGACGGTCAGCCTCAAGGCATCTCTCCCGCGTCCGGCAGGGCCGGACCGACGCCCCTCTATAGCCCGCGCGCAGGCTGGTGAGCCACACACGGAAACGCCGCCGGCGATCAGGCCGGCGGCGCTCTCATCGTCCTAGAATTTGCGACCGATTCCGACCGACACGACCAGGGGGTCGAGGTTGACGTCGCTGGTCAGGGCACCGCCGTTGACGGTCGCCTCGGTGTCGAACCAGACCTTCTTGACGTCGATATTGAGCGTCCAGGGTCCCGAGATAGCCACATCGGCCCCGGCCTGCACTGCGTAGCCGAAGCCGTCCTCCAGATCGACGGTGAAGCCGTTCTTGTCCTGTCCGTCGAAGAACAGCATGTAGTTGATGCCGGCACCGACATAGGGGCTGACGCGCGCGTCGGGGGCGGGGCGATATTGCAGGGTCACCACCGGCGGCAGCACCCAGGTCTCGTGCACGGCGACGTCTGTCGCACCGCCCTGGGCCCGGATCTCATGCTGGGTCGCGCCCAGAATGGCTTCGACCGAGATGTTGTCGGTCAGGAAATAGGTGAAACCGAGGGTCGGCATGGTGCTGTTGCCGACATCGACGTTCAGGCCCGTGTCTGCGCCGGCCGAGGTGAAGATGGAATCGTCGGCACCGCTCGAGACGTCGGTGATCCGGCCGGTGACGATCCAGTCGCCCTTGCGCGCAACTTGCCAGTCATTGGCGGTCTGGGCCGAGGCGCCGGTCGCGGCACCGGTCGCCAGCGTCATCACCGCCACAGCGGCCGCCAGCGTCATGTTCCGTTTCATCTGGTACTTCCACGACGCGGTCCGGACGCGACATGCGACCGGTGCGGGCGTCGGGGCTGTCGTGGTCCCGTCGCGCCCCGGCGACCTTGCGTCAGCGCAAACCCCGGCCCCGAGGCGCTGCGGCAGATTGTCCGGGCCCTACCGGACGGCCTCCGTGATCAGGGCAAAGATCCCGTCCGCATCCGCGGCGGTCGCCCAGCGATGCGGCAGGGTTCCGGCCACGGCTTCGCGGAACTCCACCGCCGTATGGCCGCGGGTCAGGTCGCTCTCCGTCTCCACCGCAACCCGGCAGGGCTGCAGAGTGAACAACGCCGGCTGCAGCAGCCAGGCCACCGGGCAGGGATCATGTACCGGTGGCGCATCCCATCCGACGATCTCGCGCTCGATCCGCTGCGAGAAACGCATCATCGAGGCTGCGGCGTCCGCCATCGGCGTGCCCACGGCCTCCAGCGCCGCGATCCGCTCTCTGGTCGCCCGCACCTGATGGGTGGCGTCCAGTCCGAACAGGATCAGGTTGCAGCCCGTCGCCAGCACCTCGGCCGCGGCGTCCGGGTCGGCCCAGATGTTGAACTCGGCCGAGGCGGTGATATTGCCGCCCTCCGACCGCGCCCCGCCCATGACCGCGACCGGCCCCAGCCGCTCCGCCAGCGCCGGCTCCTTGCGCAGGGCCAGCGCCAGATTGGTCAGCGGCCCCAGCACCGCCACCGCCACCGTCTTCGCAGGCCGGCCCATCACCAGAGCGATGATCGCATCCGCCGCATGCCCTGCCGCGCAGGGCGCGTCGGGCTCGAACGGCACCATATCGCCCAGCCCCTCGGCGCCGTGGAACTCGCCCGCCCCCGCCGGCTCGCGCCGCAGCGGCCGGTCGGCCCCCATGAACACCGGCACGTCCTCGCGCCCGGCGATCTGGCGCAGGATGCGTGCGTTCCGCGCCGTCTTCACCACCGGCACATTGCCGCCCACGGCGGTGATCGCCAGCAGCCCGAACGCCTCTGACCCGAAGGCGAGCATCAGGGCCACGGCGTCGTCCACACCGGGATCGCAGTCGATGATGAGGGCTTGTCGGGTCACCGGCCTATTTGCACCGTGCCACACACGCCGCCGCCAGCACCTCGGCCGAATCCACCAGCGGCACCGACACATCCTGCGCCGACAGCAGCAGCGGCACCTCGGTGCAGCCGGCGATCACGGCCTCGGCTCCGCCCGCGACCAGCAGGGCGGCCAGCCGGCGCATCTCGGTGCGCGGGGCCTCGCCGAGGTCGCCGCGCTTCACCGCATAGACACAGGCCATGAAGGCCTCGCGCGCAGCGCCGCTCAGGCGCACGATCTTGGCCCCCTTGCCCTGCAGGGCCTTGGTATAGAGCGCTTCGCCGCCCGGCGTGGCCAGCACGCCGATCTTCTTCGCCCCGCCCACGGTCGCGACCTCGGTCGTCTCGGCGATCATGTCGATGAACGGCAGACCGACCTTGCGGATACCGGCGGCCTGGGCGTGGGCGGTGTTGCACGGCATGGCCAGGACCTGGGCCCCGGCGTCGCGCAGCCGCATGGCCATCTGGCCCAGGGTCTTCTCGGCGGCGTCGGGCTGGCGGTTGCGGTCCGGCACCTGCGGATTGATGTCGGCGAGGATACGGATGTGGTCCTGATCGCCATCGGCCGGTGTCAGGGCCTGCACCCGCGCCAGAAAGGCCACGGTGGCGGCCGGTCCCATGCCGCCCAGAACGCCCAGAACCTTGCTCATTGTACGCCTCAAATACTCGCCGCCCTGCCGGACGGACGCTCAGCCGCCCTTATGCGCGGAAACGACAGGGAAAGGCCAATACAGACCGGGCTCAATGCCGATTGGCCGTCATCAGCCGCCAGCGGCGGCCTTCGACCGGACCATGTGACCCTCTTCCGGACGGGCCGTGCCGGCGAGGACCGTCTGATAGATCGCCTTCAGGGCTTCCGGGCCGGCATGGGTGGAGACTTCCAGCCAGCCATTGTCCGTGATGAAGCCCTCCAGCGCCGCCTGGATGCGGCTGTTCAGTACCTCGCCGCCCCAGTCCTTGGACCGCTGGCGCAGCTGTTCGGGGGCGAAGAAGAAGGTCGGCCGGGGTCCCGGCAGACGGCCCGGACCGACGGCCCCGCCGGCCTGATGGGTGCTGCCCACGACGGCACTGTGTACCAGCTGGTCACCGAGGCTGTGGTGGATCGCGGCCACGACCTCGGGGGCACCGGCGAAGTCGACGAACACCGCCTGGCCCTCGACCGGGGTCTGCGAGAAGGCCTCATAGGTCCGGGTTTCGGCATAGTAGCCCACACCCTCAACAAAGCCGGTGTTGCGGGGCGAGGTCAGGCCGATCACCCGCACCCCGCGCCGGGCCAGCAGCCAGGCCAGCCCGAGCGCCGTCTTGCTGGACGCGCTGGACAGGACGAAGGTGGTCGCCCCGAAATCCCCATTGGCGGCAAAATAGTCGTCCAGCAGGAAGGCGGTCAGGAACAGGGGACGCAGCAGGGCGATCTGGTCGTCCAGCGGACCCGGCGCGGCCTCGACCAGACTGTTGTAGGCGGACGGCAGGGCGGCGCGATGGGCCGAGACATCGACCACACCCCAGGGCCGGCGCTCAAGCCGGGTCACCCAGTGGGTCGCCATCGGCAGATAGCCGAACAGGCGCGTGCCGACCGGGATGGTCTCCACCGCGGACTGCCGGACCGTGGCGAAGCCCCAGACCGGGATCCGGCCCCAATTCCCTTCGGCCGGAAAGAACAGCCAGTAGCCCAGTCGGTCGCCATAGACGCCATAGGTGATGTTGTTGGCCGTGAGGGCGAACCGCTCCATCTCCAGCTGCACCTCGCCGTCCGCCGGCACCACCGTGTCCGGTGCGGGCAGGGCAAGGACCTCGGTTCGGGACAGGTCCGTCCGGTCGATCAGCAAATCCCAGTTCTCGATCATGCGGCACCTTGATCCTGTTCGACGGTCGCCTTGTGGGCGGACCTTACGCTGGCTAGCGTGATGACCCAGCCGCGCGAGAGGAACAAGACCGGGTGACACGGCCGACCAGAATCGAGACCGACTATCTGGTCGTGGGCAGCGGGGCCGTGGGCCTGGCCTTCGCCGACACCTTGCTGACCGAGAGCGACGCCCGGATCACCATTGTCGACCGGCACGGCAAGCCGGGGGGACACTGGAACGACGCCTATGCCTTTGTGACCCTGCACCAGCCCTCGGCCTTCTATGGCGTCAACTCCATGCCGCTGGGGTCGGGCCTCAAGGACACCCACGGGCTCAATGCCGGCCTGTATGAACTGGCCTCCGGCCCGGAGGTCTGCGGCTATTTCGATGCCGTGATGCGACAAAGGCTGCTCTCGAGCGGTCGCGTCGATTATCATCCGATGACGGATTATCGCGGGAAAGGACGGCTGGTCTCTCTGCTGAGCGGGGAAGAAACCCGGGTCGAGGTGCGTCGCAAGACGGTCGATGCGACCTGGTTCGGCACCTCGGTCCCTTCTACCCATACGCCGGCCTTCACGGTCGCCGACGGGGTTCGTCTGGTCCCGCCCAACGCCCTGCCCCATCTGGCGCAGTCGGGGGGTCCGGTCCCGGAACGCTATGTGATTCTCGGGGCGGGCAAGACCGCCATGGACGCCGGGCTCTGGCTGATCAGCGCCGGCGTACCCGCCGACCGCATCACCTGGGTCCGGCCGCGCGAGTCCTGGCTGCTCAACCGGCTCTGCACCCAGCCGGGCGAGGAATTCTTCCACGACTCGATCGGGGCCCAGGCCCGCGCCTTTGAGGCCTTCGCCACGGCCCCTACGGCCGACGCCCTGTTCGAACAGCTCGAAGCGGCCGGCAATATGCTGCGGATCGACCCGTCCGTCCGCCCACAGATGTTCCACTATGCGACGGTCTCCGCCGGCGAGGTCGAGGTGCTGCGTCGCATCACCGATGTCGTCCGGCTGGGCCGCGTCCGGGCCATAGAGGCCGGAGGCCTGCGCTTCGACGAGGCCTTCGTCCCGGTTGCGGCCGGGGCGCTGTATGTCGACTGCACCGCCTCGGCGGTCACGCGCCGTCCGGCGGTGCCGGTCTTCGACGGCGAGCGCATCACCCTGCAGATGATCCGGATGCCCGCCCCCACCTTCAGCGCCGCCCTGGCCGCCTGGGTCGAGGTCCATATCGAGGATGAGGCCCGCCGCAACGAACTGTGCACCCCCTGCCCCCTGCCCGATACGGTCGAGGACTATCCGCAGACCGAGCTGGCCAATCTGCGCAACCAGCTGGTCTGGTCATCCGAGCCCGAGCTGCGCCGATGGATTCGCGACAGCCGTCTCGACGGCTTCGGCAAGGTCGCCCGGGCGGTGACGCCGGACCAGACCGACCGGATGGCGGTCCTCACGGCCCTGCGGGACCGGGCCTGGCCGGCGGCGGCCAATCTGCAGCGGCTCGCCGGGCTGACGGCGGACGCCACCCCGGCCTAGAGGGCGGCCTCGATCTCGCCCTGGTAGCCGAACATCCCCTGGGCTCCGCCGGTGTGCAGGAAGACCAGGGTCTCGTTCTCAAACCGGCCCGCCTTGGCCAGGGCGATCAGCCCCTTCATCGCCTTGCCCGTATAGACCGGGTCCAGCACGATGGCGTCGGTGCGCGCCGCCAGCACAAGGGCGTCGATCACCGCCTGGTCGACCAGGCCATAGCCCTCGCCGACATAGTCGCAGTCGGCCACCACCATCTCCGGCGTCACCGCGCCCGGCCGCCCCAGCAGGGTCGCCGTCTCGCGCGCCAGTTTCAGCACATTCTCTTCCTGTTTGGCCTTCGGGGCCCGCACGCCGATGCCCAGCACCGGAATGTCCGCCCCCATCACGGCCAGCCCGGCCACCAGACCCGCATGGGTCCCGGCGCTGCCCGTGGCGGTGATGATCCGGTCGATCTGCATGTCCAGCTCATCGGCCTGGACCACGATCTCACGCGCGCAGTCGACATAGCCCAGGGCCCCGACCGGGTTCGAGCCGCCGCCCGGGATGACATAGGGCTTGCCGCCCCGCGCCCGCACCTCGGCGGCCGTCTTCTCCAGCTCGGCCGGCATGTCCGAGCCGCCCGGCACGGTGCGGATGCCCGCGCCGAACAACCGGTCCATCAGGACGTTTCCGTTGCGCGTGTAGTCGATCGCCTTCGACCCCGTCCGCTCTTCCAGAATGACCTCGCAGGCCAGCCCATGCGCCGCCGCCGCTGCCGCCGTCTGGCGCACATGGTTCGACTGCACCGCCCCCTGGGTCACCAGGGTATCGGCCCCGCATTCGAAGGCGTCGCCCAGCAGGAACTCCAGCTTGCGGGTCTTGTTGCCGCCGCCGGCCAGCCCCGTGCAGTCATCGCGCTTGATCCAGATCTCCACCCCCAGCGCCTCGCTCAAACGCGGCAGCGGCTCCAGCGGGGTCGGCAGATGGGCGAGGCGGATGCGGGGAAAGCGGGCGAGGTGCATGGTCTTGACTCCCGACGGGCCGACGCCGCCTGCTACCGACTTAAACCAGAGAGGCCGCCTTGCCCAATATCCTGCATGTCGCGACGGCCCTGGTCCTGGGTCTCGGACAATCACAATCCTCCTCGCCGGTTCAGGTCGAGCGCCTCGGTGACCTCGAGTATCGCCTGACTGTCACCGCCGAAGGAACCCAGGATCCCGCTACGGCCCAGGCCCTGCTGCGTCCCACGGCGGACGGTCTCTGCGGCGCGCTGCCGGTCCGTTACGGGCGATACCGGTTCAATGCTGACGGCCCGGTTCCGGGCCAGACCGGGTCGATGCGGGAGAGCGTCACCCTGATCCAGGACCTGACCTGCGGCGAACCACCGCCCGCTGCCGCTGCAGACCCCGTCCCGATCACCCTTACGCAGGCGGATGTCGACGCCTTGGCGCCGGTCATTCTCGACCTGACCGCCCGGTATTTTTCCGCCGTCGAAGAGGCCCGCGATGCGGATGCGTTTGCCCTGACGACGCCCGAGATGACGGGCGGCGTCTCTGCGGAGGAGTGGATCAATCGCGCGGGCGAGCGGAGGGACCTCGTCGGTGCGCCCGTCTCGCGCCAGATCGCCCGGCTCACATGGTACCCCAATCCGCCGAACAGCCCCCGACCGGGCCTGTATGTGGCCGTCGACTATGTCGCCGGCTGGACCCTGCAGGATGAGTGCGGCTACCTGATCTGGTACCGGCCCGACACAGCCACGCCCTTCCGGTTGACTCGCCAGGAACAGACGTTCCTGCCCTCGGAACTCGACGACGCGACGCGATCGGCCTTGCGCGCCCGGCACTGCATCCTTCTTGAGTGAAGATCGCACGCAGCGGCCAGGAACCGATTTCATCGATCGCCGTTTACCGATCAGACCTTGCGGCGATGCGCGCTCGACAAAGTCTAATGCGGCCCGGACCCTGCGGACGCCCCCCCGACGCAGGCCGGGCCGCGCCTTTCTCCCCCACCCATTTGTCGCGCTTGCCGACTCAGGCCGCGCGGCCCGATGCTGCGCCCATGGCCGATTCGACCATCCGTCTGCGCAGCCGCCCCGCCACCGAGGCCCTCATCGTCGAGGCCGGCGAGCGCATCCTGCTGCGTGACGGCTTCCCCGGCCTCAATGTCCAGACCCTGGCGGCCGAGGCCGGCTGCGACCGGAAACTGGTCTATCGCTATTTCGACGGCGCCGACGGCGTGGTCACCCGCATCGCCGCCCGCGCCCATGCCGATCTGGTCCGCATCCTGGACGCCACGCCTGCCGCCGGCTCCGAGACCCTGCGTGCCTTCGCCCGCGAGAGCCTGTCGGCCTGGCTCGGTGCCCTGCGCGCCAGCCCCCTGACCCTGCGGCTGATGGCCTGGGCCCTGGTCGAGGCCTCGCCCCTGCTGAACCGCATCGAGGACGAACGGTCCGCCGTGCTCCAGGCCTGGATGCGCGAGCGCCGCCCCCGCCTGCGCCTGCCCCCGACCGGCGACGCCGTGGCCATCAATGCCGTCCTGCTGGCGGCGGTCCAGCACCTGGCCCTCACCGGCGAGGCCCGCCCGGGCACCGGCGGCGTGGCCCTGGACGAGGCCGGCTGGGCCCGGATCGAGGGCGCCCTCGACGCCCTCCTGGCTGCCTTCCCCGATTGAACCGCGCCGCCTGAGGGCCTAGGGTCCTCCCGTTCTCCGGGGGGTCGCAGGTCAGCGGCTGAGATTGGCGTAATCGCCTGACCCGTCGAACCTGATCCGGGTCATGCCGGCGAAGGGATGGGAACGGGCGGCCACCATGCCCGCAGACCGTTTCGCTCGTCGGCGCCCTCACCGCAGAGGCCGCCGCCATGAATATTCTCGTCACCCCGCCCGCCACCCCCGCCGAGCCCAATGTGGACCTCGCGCTCAAGGACGCCCGCGAGCAGGTGATGAAGGAGACCGGCACCATCCCGACCGGCGAACGCGCCGGGTCGCGCAAGGTCTATGTCGCCGGCGAGCTCTACCCCGACATCCGCGTCCCCTTCCGCGAAGTGGCGGTGCACCCCAGCGCCAATGAGCCGCCGGTGACCATCTATGACTCCTCGGGCCCCTACACCGACCCGACCGTGACCATCGACATCAAGAAGGGCCTGCCCCTGGTCAAATCCAGCTGGCAGCTGGACCGCGGCGACATCGCCCCGGTGCTGAACCCGCGCGAGGTCAAGCCCGAGGACAATGGGCATGCCAGCGGCAAGAACCTGGCCCCGCGCTTCGACACCAGCCGCCACAAGGTCTTCAAGGGCGTCGAGGGCCGCCCGGTCACCCAGTACGAGTACGCGAAAGCCGGGATCATCACCCCCGAGATGGAATACGTCGCCATCCGCGAGAACCTGCGCCGCGAGCAGAACGCCCCCTGCATCCGCGACGGCGAGGATTTTGGCGCCAGCATCCCCGACTTCGTCACCCCCGAGTTCGTGCGTCAGGAAATCGCCCGCGGCCGGGCCATCATCCCGCACAACATCAACCACCCCGAAGTCGAGCCAATGATCATCGGCCGCAACTTCCTGGTGAAGATCAATGCCAACATCGGCAACTCGGCCGTCCTGTCCAGCGTCGACGACGAGGTCGACAAACTGGTCTGGGCCACCCGCTGGGGCGCCGACAACGTCATGGACCTGTCGACCGGCCGCAACATCCACAACATCCGCGACTGGATCATCCGCAACTCCAGCGTCCCCATCGGCACCGTGCCGATCTACCAGGCGCTGGAGAAGGTCAACGGCGTCGCCGAGGACCTGACCTGGGAGGTGTTCCGCGACACCCTGATCGAACAGGCCGAACAGGGCGTCGACTATTTCACCATCCACGCCGGCGTCCGCCTGCCCTTCGTGCCGATGACCGCCAAACGCGTCACCGGCATCGTCTCACGCGGCGGCTCCATCATGGCCAAATGGTGCCTGTCGCATCACCGCGAGTCCTTCCTCTATGAGCATTTCGAGGACATCTGCGACATCATGCGGGCCTATGATGTGTCGTTCAGCCTCGGCGACGGCCTGCGCCCCGGCTCCATCGCCGACGCCAATGACGAGGCCCAGTTCGCCGAACTGCGCACCCTCGGCGAGCTGACCAAGATCGCCTGGGCCAAGGGCTGCCAGGTCATGATCGAGGGCCCCGGCCATGTGCCGATGCACAAGATCAAGGCCAATATGGATGAGCAGCTGAAACACTGCCACGAGGCGCCCTTCTATACGCTCGGGCCCCTGACCACCGACATCGCCCCCGGCTACGATCACATCACCAGCGCCATCGGCGCGGCCATGATCGGCTGGTTCGGCACAGCCATGCTCTGCTACGTCACGCCGAAAGAGCACCTCGGCCTGCCCGACCGTCAGGACGTCAAGGACGGCGTCATCACCTACAAGATCGCCGCCCACGCCGCCGACCTGGCCAAGGGCCACCCGGCCGCGCGGATGCACGACGACGCCCTGTCACGCGCCCGGTTCGAGTTCCGCTGGGAAGACCAGTTCAACCTCGGCCTCGACCCCGAAACCGCCCGCAAATACCACGACGCCACCCTGCCGAAAGAGGCCCACAAGACCGCCCATTTCTGCAGCATGTGCGGCCCGAAATTCTGCTCGATGAAGATCAGCCAGGACATCCGGCGGGATGCGGCGGCCCAGAACGACGCGGGCGGTTCGCTGGCCGAGGCCGAGGCCGGGATGGCGGAGATGAGCGCGAAATTCAGGGCCGGGGGCGGCGATATGTATGTGGCAGGCTCATCAGATGCCAACGGTACCTGAGTTCAAGACCGCCATTGCCACCGAAGACGAAGAAGCCATCATTGATCGCTTCTTGCTAACCGACGTTTCAGCGCATGTCAGCGAACCGCAAAAAGTCGCCATACGGCAACGGCTGGCTGCGGATTTCGGAGTGCCCGAAGAAGACGTGCGCGTTCAAATTACCGGCTCCGCACACTTGGGCTTTTCTCTTATCTTTAAGAGGGAAGGAAGGGTGCGCCTGCTTCCGTATCGGCCGTTCTCAGCCCGCTCGGATATTGATGTTGCCGTAATATCTGGGCCAATCTGGCGTTTGATTTGGAAAGAGCTCTCCGATTACTCCCACCGGCAAATGCCATTTCCATGGACTGCAGCGCGCCTAGGCGATTACCTAGTGTGTGGGTGGCTGCGCCCAGACCACTTTCCGAAGGTGAGACTTCGCCATTGCGACACATGGTGGAATTCATTTCGAACCCTTTCGACCGATACGACTTATGGTCGACGAAAGGTTCGCGGGGGCCTGTTCTACTCTGAGCAACACCTGCGAGATTATATGAAGAGAGCGCTATCCGACGCAAAGAGAAGGCAATATTTGCGATGAAAACCGCGTCATCCAACAAAAAAATTCGGGAACTAATAAGCCTCGTTCGCGATGGAAAGCTTATTCCTCGACCGGAGTTCCAGCGGCGCCTTGTCTGGACCAACAAGGACAAGAGTCATTTTCTAGATTCGATTTTGCGTGGGTACCCGTTCCCGGAGATTTATCTGGCAGATGGCGAGGTTGACCTTGACACCGGCGACGGGACGCAACTCCTCGTTGATGGCCTTCAGCGCGTTAGCACTATCGTGCAGTACTTTGAAGCTGACTCGGATCTCAGACTGATGTCCGTGCCTCCATACAAGTCTCTATTGGAGGAAGAGAAGCAGAGATTCCTACAGTACGATGTCTCAGTCCGTGATTTGGGTCAAGTTAACAGGACAGAGATTATTGAAGTTTTTCAACGTATTAATGCCACGAAGTACGCCCTGAAAGACATCGAAATCAACAACGCTGTATACAATGGCGCTCTCCGTCAGTTCGCCGATGATTTGGCTTCCGAGCCTTTCTTTTATGATCACAAAGTCTTTAATGCAACAGATTATAAGAGAATGGGAGACCTCAGGTTTTCGCTTCTAGTTATTATTACAGTCCTTGGAGGTTACTTTAATCGTGATGACGCGTTTGAAGAGTACTTAGAGCGATATAACGAAGAATTCGATGCCGCAGACGATGTACGAACGATAATCGCCCAAGCCCTAGATTTTATCGACGAGTGCGGCTTTACGAATAGCAGCCGAGCTTGGCGCAAGGCCGACCTGTTCACGCTCATCATCGAAGTGGCGTTAGCGCTAATTAACTCAAATATAAAGTTAAGCCCAACAGACGTCGTAAACAGAGTTCAGAAATTCTATGACAGCATTTCGAATGATTTGAGCGACGGAAGCATATCGGGAATTTACTACAAGGCTGCCCTTCAAGCGTCGAACGATCGTTTGAACAGAATGCGTCGCGGAGAGATAATCTCCGGCACGATAGTCGGGCGAAGCGAAGGGGACATTATGGAGGGCCTTCGGGTAAACGGTTTAATCTAGATAATGAACTGACGAGGGGGGATGACCTGAGCTCATTCCTACCCCGCCATCCCCCGCAACGCCTCTTCAAAGACGGAGGCCGGCTGCCCGCCCGAGATCAGCCATTTCCCCTCCACCACCACGGCGAGCACGCCGGTGATCCCGCGCGAGACCCACAGCGCCTCCGCCGCCCGCACCTCGGCCCCTTGTCATCCCGGAAGCCGCGCAGCGGCTATCCGGGACGGGGAGCCATCCACCCCCACCCCCCGCCCGGAAGGCGCACCGCGCCTGTCCGGGCGACAGGTCAGGGCCGCACCGCATGGCTCCCGGCTCAGCCCTGACGGGCTGTCCGGGAGGGCCTGCAGAGAGGAAGCTTTGTCCCGTCCCGGCTGTGCGCCGCTGCGCGGCTGGGCCGGGATGACAAGCAGGCCCCCGTCCAAATCTGACGCACCCCCGGCCTATCCTCCCCCGCGATCAGAAGGGAGGACCCCATGCCCGACGGCGCCCCCGCCACATCCGCCAACGGCCATCGCCCCGCGCCCGACGAGGTCTGGGCCCAGGTGCGTGAGGACTATCTGGCCGGTATCTCCGCACCCGAATGCTGCCGGCGTCACGGGGTCGGGCTGACCGCGCTGCGCAAACGGGCGGCGAGCGAGGGATGGCGGCGCGCCGACCAGCCGTGGACGCCGCCGGTCCGGCTGGACCCGTGGGACGAGGGCGTGCTGCTGGAGGAGCGGGTCGACGGCGACCTCGACAAGGTCGAACTGCATGAGCTGGAATGGGTCGCCGACCGGCGGATGATGCGGGCCGTGCTGCGCGGCGACGCCGTCGAGGCCCTGCGCTGGCGCCGGGTGCGCTACGTGCTGGACGCCGACGCCCGGGAGCTGGCGCAACGGATCCACGCCGACGAGGTGATGCGCTGGGCCTTCGACGAGCGCGGCCCCCCGCCCGAGGCGCACGAAGCGCACGAAGCGCACGATGTGAACGGTGTGAACGGTGTGAACGGTGTTTCCGGACGCGGCGGGTGAGGGCCCGCTCAGCCGCCCCGCCCGGAAGGCGCACCGCGCCTGTCCGGGCGACAGGTCAGGCCCGAACCGCGCCGATAACCAGAATTTTTCAGGCTTGATCCAGCTGGCTGGCCGCGCAAGCCTGATGAAACACCTCGTTTGACCCAGGGGATATCATGATCCGCACTGCCATCCTCGTCTTCGCTCTTGTGGCCGCGCCGTCAGCGACCCTGGCGCAGACGCAGACCGTAATGCCCGACGTACGGATGCTGCGTCCGGCCCCCGGGACGACCGCAGAGATGCCCACGGCTCCGGTCGACCCGGTGCCGAGAGAGTACCGGGTCGACATGGCGATCGAGGACCAGGGCTGGATTTATCAGGAGATCTCCCCACGCGGCCCCGACACGTCCCCGCCGGTTACCACAACGATCTATCAGGGCACCGGTTATCCGGCGACCATCATGGTCTGCCCGACATATGCGCCGCTCACGCTGCTGCCCCGTGGCGAGGCAGAGGTCGTTGTCCACAATAACCGCTGCGCGACCGTCACAACCGACTACCTGCACGTCAGGACCTTCTCCAGGGACCGCATTATGCGCATCCGCTACCGGATCCTCGCCGTGCACCGCGCCGCCGACTGAGGGCGCTGGCCACGACCGCGGGCAAGCCGTTGATCCCCTTCTTTCGTCATCCCGGGGGCGTGTAGCGAAGGCCGGGATGACGAAAGCAAGGGATCAGGCTTCGCTGGCCATCTGCCTGAGGGCCTGTTCAAACGCCCGCGCCGGCTGCCCGCCCGAGATCAGCCACTTCCCCTCGACCACCACGGCGGGCACGCTGTTGATCCCGCGCGAGACCCACAGCGCCGCCTCAGCCCGCACCTCGGCGGCATGAAGGCCGTCGGCCAGCACCTCGACCGCCTTCGCCCGATCCAGCCCCGCCGCCTCAGCCGCATCGGCCAGCACATCGGCGTCCGTCATCGTCCGGCCGTCGGTGAAATGGGCCGTGAACAGCGCCGCCTTCAGCGCCCTCTGTTCCGCCATCCCCAGCGTCCCCGCCCAGTGCAGCAGCCGGTGGGCGTCGAAGGTGTTCCAGATGCGGCTGTCCGGCCCCATCCGCATCTCAAACCCCGGCCAGGCCTCGGCCGCCCGCTGGGTGATCATGGCCCGGTTGGCCGCCGACTGTTCGGGGGTCGAGCCGTATTTGCGGGCGATATGCTCGCCGACGTTCTCGCCCTCGGGCGGCATCTGCGGGTTCAGCTCGAACGGCTGGAAATGCACCTCGGCCGTGATCCCCTCGGCCTTCAGCGTGTCCAGCGCCGCCTCCAGCCCGCCCAGCCCCACCACGCACCAGGGGCAGACGATGTCGGAGACGAAGTCGATATGCAGGGTCCTGGGCATGGGGCGGGTCTCCGTGAGGCCTTCAAGACCGCTGGTTCATCACAAAGACCACGAAGGGTCCACAAAGGACACGAAGGGGCCGGTGCCTCCGCGGCTCCCGGCAGGGAGACGCAACAGATCGTTTGCGGGCAAGGGCCCGCGGGGGCCGAAACATACCAGCTCCCTTCGTGTTCTTCGTGCCCGTCTTCGTGCCCTTCGTGATGAACCAGCCGGCCCCGGAGACGCGGGCTCCGGCTCAGTCCCGCTCGACGCAGAGGGCCACGCCCATGCCGCCGCCGATGCACAGGGTGGCCAGCCCCTTCTTCGCCCCGCGCCGCTTCATCTCATGCAGCAGGGTGGTCAGGATGCGGGCCCCCGAGGCACCGATCGGATGGCCGATGGCGATGGCGCCGCCGTTGACGTTGACCTTGTCCGGGTCCAGCCCCAGCTCGCGCAGGACGCACAGGCTCTGGGCTGCAAAGGCCTCGTTGGACTCGACCAGATCGAGGTCGGCCACGGTCCAGCCGGCCTTTTCCAGCGCCTTTTTCGACGCCGGGATCGGCCCGGTGCCCATGACCGCCGGATCGACCCCCGCCGTGGCCGCCGACACGATCCGCGCCAGCGGCTCCAGCCCCCGGGCCTTCGCGTCCGCCGCGCTCATCAGCACCAGGGCCGCCGCCCCGTCATTCAGGCCCGAGGCATTGGCGGCCGTGACGCTGCCCTCCCTGGTGAAGGCGGGCTTGAGGCCCTGCATGGCCTCGAGGGTCGCGCCGTGGCGGATGAACTCGTCCTTTTCGACGACGGTGTCGCCCTTGCGGCCCTTGATGGTGACCGGCGCGATCTCGTCGTCGAACCGGCCCGCCTTCTGGGCCGCCTCGGCCTTGTTCTGGCTGGCCACGGCGAAGGCGTCCTGATCGGCCCGGCTGATGCCGAACTTGTCCGCGACGTTCTCGGCCGTCTGGCCCATGTGGTAGCCGTTGAAGGCGTCCCACAGGCCGTCGCTGATCATGGTGTCGACCAGTTTGATGTCGCCCATCTTCTGGCCGGTGCGCAGGGCCTGGGCGTGCGGCGCCTGGCTCATGCTCTCCTGACCGCCGGCGACCACGATGCGCGCGTCGCCCAGGGCGATCTGCTGGGCCCCGATGGCCACGGCGCGCAGGCCCGAGCCGCAGATCTGGTTCAGGCTCCAGGCCGCCGCCTCCTTGGGAATGCCGGCCCCCATGGCCGCCTGCCGCGCCGGGCCCTGCCCCGCCGCCGCCTGCAGCACATGGCCCAGGATCACCTCATCCACCTCTTCCGGCCTCACCCCCGCCCGCTCCAGCGCCGCCCGGATGGCGACCTCGCCCAGTTTCGACGCAGGCAGGCTGGACAGGCCGCCGAGGAAGGAACCGACCGGCGTGCGCGCGGCGGAGACGATGACGACGTCGATGGACATGCGGGACCCCTGAAACCGGCGACGGGCAAGGGAGTGCCCGGGCCGTGGAAAACAAAACCTCTACGCCCATCCCGGGCGTTAGGTCGCGCGAAACGAGTCGTGCCGTTTTTGCCGCATCCCGCCGCCTTCGTCACCCATGACGACTTCGTTCAGCGAATGGTCACCGACCCCGGGGCATGGTGGCCGGAACAAACGGAGCGAGAAAGGCTTGATGGGGCCATGCTCAAGAGACTGAAGACGGTGCTGGCGCAGGTGTCCGTTCCTGATGAACAGGACATGGAAGAGCACTACCGCACGCCGGCGGAAAAGACCGCCGACCTGATCGTCCATGTGGTCGGCCTGACCCTGGCCGCCGTGGGCGGCATCGTCCTCGCCGTGCTGGCCGCCATCTATTCCGGCATCGGAGCCGTGGTCGCCACAGCCGCCTATGCCCTGTGTCTGATCATCATGCTGACGGTCTCGGCCCTCTACAACCAGGCCCATCCGGGTGCCGCCCGGCCCCTGCTCCGCCGGATGGACGAGGCGGCCATCTTCCTGATGATCGCCGGCAGCTACACCCCCTTCACCACCCAGAGATTCGAAGGCGCCTGGTCGATCGGCTTCACCGTCCTGGTCTGGGCCGTGGCCCTGGGCGGCGTGGCGGTCAAGCTGGTGGCACCGCGCATCTCGGACACCTTCTGGAGCCTGGTCTATCTCGGCTTCAGCTGGCTGGCCCTCGCCGCCGCCAAGCCCCTGATCGACACCGTCCACCCGGTCGCCCTCGGCCTGCTGGTGCTGGGCGGGCTGATCTACACCGCCGGCGTCTTCGTCTTCATCAGCCCGACGGTGAAATTCCGCCGCGCCATCTGGCACGGATTCGTGGTCACCGGGGCCACGGTGCACTGGGCCGCAGTGCTGGTCGGCGTGGTCCTGGCCCCTGCGGCGATGGGCTGATTTGCATGCGGCTTCGCGCTGCGGGATAGTGCGGCAGTGCAACAGGTCAGGGGTTTGGCGTGGCGGACAAAAAGGCCGGAGCGGGCGACACGGTCGTCATCAAGAAATACGCCAACCGGCGGCTCTACAACACCGCCACCAGCGCCTATGTGACGCTGGAGGACCTGGCGAAAATGGTCCGTGACGGCACCGAATTCGTGGTCTTCGACGCCAAGTCCAATGACGATCTGACGCGCCAGATCCTGACCCAGATCATCTTCGAGGAAGAGAGCCGCGGCGAGGCCCTGCTGCCGGTCCAGTTCCTGCGCCAGCTGATCGGCTTCTACGGTGGCCAGATGCAGGGCGTCCTGCCCTCCTATCTGGAGATGTCCCTGGACAGCTTTAGCCGCCAGCAGGAGCAGATGCGCGGCCAGTTCTCCAAAGCCTTCGGCGCGGCCCCCGGTGCCGGCATCCTCGACGAGGCGGTCAAGCGCAACATGGCCCTGTTCACCGACGCCATGAAGATGTGGCCCGGCTTCAACGCCCTGACCCCCGGCGGCCCCGCCGCCGGCGCGGCACCCGAGCCGCGGGCCGCACCCGCCGCCGACCCCCTGGACGAGATGCGCCGCCAGATGGACGAGATGCGCAGCCAGCTCGACAAGCTGTCGAAGGGCGGCTGACATGGCTGACGAGGTTCGCCCCGTCGGTCCCGTCCAGCGCCGGGCCGACCGCCGCGCGGACAACCGGCGTGCCGCCGAGCGCCGTGCCGGTTCCACCTCCCGGGCCCTGGTGCCGGTCGACTTCCCGGCCGACGCTGCCGAGCCCCCGGCAAGACCTGCCCCCTCGCCACCCGCCGATCCGGGTGCCGCCGTCTTCGCCGCCCAGATGATGGGGCAGACCGGCCAGCGCCGCGGTCTCAAAGGCGGCCCGCCGGTGCTGGACGCAGCGCGCTCGGCCTATCTCGGAACCGAGCATTCCGGAGCCGCCGAACGGCGTCCGCAGCCGGGCAAGGCGAAAGATACCGACATCTGAGGCGACGGCACGGTCCTTGCTGAACGAGAGGTTACCAAGCCTCGTTCGGGACCGCCGCCATGCTCTCCATCCTCGCCCGCACCATCGACATCACGGTCGTGGCCCTGATCTTCGTGGGCTTTTCGTAAGCCCGGATCAGGTGGGGCTGGCGAAATCCAGATCCTTGCGGGCCGAGATGATGGTGACGATGAAACCGGCCAGCACGTCCAGCATGACCATGGTCAGGATCAGGAAGAAGACCGAGGTCGCGAACCCCTTGAACAGCAGGAAGGCGACCAGGCAGAAGACGAAGAGAATCATCGACAGGGCGTGATTGACGATCGCCACCTTCTGGCTCGACGTCGATTTCAGCAGTTCGAAGAACAGCAGGATCAGCGACAGGAACAGGATCAGGTCGCCGGTTCCGACGTCCCAAGCCGTGCCCGATACCATCGGAATCGAGAACAGGGGTTCACCCAGCGCCTTCTCGGCCGCCGCGATCCCGCCCGAACCGAGAACCCCGAAACCGATAATGATGGCGTAGATCACTACCGGAATGAACAACAGCGGGATGGCGATCAGCATGGCGGGCTCCATCGACGTTCGGCACGCCTGACGGCCGCGCCTGTTAACGATGCTTACCCCGGATCGCGCCGTCCCGCTACGCCCGCTCGCGCCTCAGGGGAATGTCAGAATTCGCTGATCGCGCCGGGCCGGCGCGACCGGGACTTCAGCCACATCACGCCGAGCAGATCGGACAGCGACGCCATCAGCCGTCCCCAGTTGGTGTATTTCGACCGGCCCGTCTCGCGGTGGCGGTGGTCCACATCGAGATAGAGGTTCTGATAGCCCTCCCGGATCATCAGGGCTGGCAGATAGCGGTGGATGTGATCGAAATAGGGGAGGCGCAGAAAGATATCCCGCCGGAAGGCCTTGAGGCCGCAACCAGTGTCGTCGGCGTCATCGCCCAGCAGTTTGCGGCGGATGCGGTTGGCCCAGAGGGAGGCCTGCCGCTTGGCCTCGGAGTCCTGCCGTTTCGCCCGCCGCCCACCGACCAGGGCCACCGAAGACGGTGAGGATGCGAGCAGGTCGGCCAGCCTCGGAGCGTCGGCCGGGGGATTCTGACCATCCCCGTCGAGCGTCACAACGATCGCGCCCCGCGCCGCCAGCACACCGGTGCGCACCGCGCGACTCTGGCCTGCGTTCGAGCCGTGGCTGAGCACGCGCAGCGCCGGCAGTTCGGCCATCAGACCACGCAACTCGGCCAGGGTACCGTCCCGGGACGCGTCATCGACGAAGACCATCTCATACGACCGGCCTTCGAACGCCGCAGCGATCTCCCGCGCCAACGGGCCGGCCGCGCCCTGTTCGTCATGCACGGGGACGACGACGGAGAAATCGGGGATCATATCCTTCATCCGCGCTGTCTAACCGGATTCCGCGCCGGACGGGAGATGGCAACGATCCAGGCTCCGGGCCGCCGCGCGGAGAGGGTTGGCCCAGACGATGACGCGTCGCAAAAGGGCGTGGTAGGAAGATCGCCATGAAGGCTTCCGATCTTGACCGATTCATCGCCGGCTGGCGCGGACCGCTACTCGCGGCGCTCGTGGCCCTGCTGGCAGGCCTGCCCGCGCTGATGCTGCTGCCGCCGCTGGACAGGGACGAGAGCCGTTACGCCCAGGCGACCTCGCAGATGCTCGAGACCGGCGACTATGTCGATATCCGCTTCCAGGACGATCCGCGCTGGAAGAAGCCGGTCGGCATCTACTGGATGCAGGCTGCGGCGGTCGCCGTGACGTCCAGCGTCGATAATCGTGACATCGCCCCCTACCGCATCCCGTCCATCCTCGGCGCCATGCTGGCCGCTGCCGCCTGCGCCTGGGCGGGCGCGGCCATGTTCGGCCAGAGGGCGGGCTTTCTGGCCGGGGCCATGCTCGGGGCCACCTTCCTGCTCTCGACCGAGGCGGGGATCGCCAAGACCGACGCCATGTTGTGCGGCTCCGTGACCCTGGCCATGGCCGGGCTGGCGCGAATCTATCTGGCGTCCCGGGCCGGCGAGGTCCCGATCCGACCGCACAAGCTGATGTTCTGGCTGGGCCTCGGACTGTCGATCCTGATCAAGGGCCCGATCGGCCTGATCGTCGTGGCACCCGCCATGATTGCCCTTTCGGTCTGGGATCGCGACGCCAGCTGGATCAAGCGGCTGGGCTGGGGCTGGGGCCTGCCGCTGGTGGCCCTGATCGTCGGGCCCTGGGCCATCGCCATCACCATCGCCACCGACGGCGGGTTCTGGACCGAGGCCATTGCCGGAGATCTGGCCCCCAAGGTGGTGGGTGGCGATGAGGGTCACGGCGTGCCGCCGGGCCTGTATCTGCTGATTGCGCCCCTCCTGTTCTTTCCGGCCACCCTCCTGCTGCCCGCGGCCCTCTCGACTGGCTGGCACAGGCGGACAGAGCCGGCGATCCGCTTCCTGATCTGCTGGCTGGTTCCGGCCTGGCTGATCTTCGAGCTGACCCCGACCAAACTGGCCCACTATACCCTGCCGACCTTCGGCGCCCTCGCCCTGCTGGCCGCGGCCGCCCTGACCCGGCCCGTGGGGAAGGTCTCGCGCCTTGCCGGGGCCGGACTCTCGATCGCGGCCGGGGCCCTGCTGGCGGTCGCCTCGGTCTGGCTACTGACCGAGTACGGGCGCTCCACGGCCCAGACCTGGGCGACCATCACCATCGTCTTCGCCATCCTCGCCGGTCTGATCGGCGCCTTCCTGTTGTTGCACCGGGCGGCAATGACGGCGGTGATCGCCTCGATCGCCCTGGGCGTCGTCGCCCACGGGGCCCTCGCCGGCACGCTGCGGCAGCTGCGGCCGCTGTCCGTCGCGCCCCAGCTCGAGAAGGTCCTGTTGGCCGCAAATCTGCATCCTCGTCAGGGCCGGGCCGGGCCGATCGCCGTCACCGGCTTTCATGAACCCAGCCTGGTGTTCCTGACCGGCCGTAACACCGAACTGACGGACGGCACCGGCGCGGCCCGCGCCCTGGCCGAAGGGAGACCGGTCATCGTCGAGGCCCGCGACGCCGACGCCTTTCGCGAAGCCGCCGCCGAACTGGGCGTTACCGGCCGGGTCGTCGGCACCGTCAACGGCCACAACTACTCCAAGGGGGATGACGTCAGCCTGACGGTCTATGCCCCGCCCGGCGGACCGGCGGCGGAGCCGCAACGGTGAGCCGACCCATCACCATCGTCGAGGTCGGCCCCAGGGATGGGCTGCAGAACGAGAAGGCCATCCTCGAACCCGCCGTACGCGCCGATCTGGTGCAGCGGCTGGAGGCCGCCGGGGCGCGCCGCATCGAGGCGGTCAGCTTCGTCCATCCGAAATATGTGCCCCAGATGGCCGGGGCCGAAGAGGTCATGGCCGCCCTGCCCCACGCGGCGGGCCGCAGCCGCATCGGCCTGGTCCTGAACGGCAAGGGCTATGACCGGGCGCTGGGCACAGCGGTGGATGAGGTCAATGTGGCCATGTCCGCCACCGACGGCTTCGGCCTCAAGAACCAGGGCCTGTCGGTCGATCAGCAGGTGCAGATGCTGGCCGACATCATCGCCGGCCGCGCCAACGCCAACGCCAACGCCAACGCCGACGGCGCGCCGGGCGCGACGCCGTCCCTGTCCGCCACCCTGTCCTGCGTCTGGGGCTGTCCTTTCGACGGTGAGGTCCCGGACGCGCAGGCCGCCGATCTCGTCGGGCGGATCGCCGAACTGGGTGTCGCGGAAATCGCCCTCGCCGACACCATCGGGGCCGGCGATCCCTGGGCCGTGACCCGCAAGGTGGAGGCGGCCCGCGCCGCCGCGCCCGACGCCGTCCTGCGGCTGCATTTTCACGACACCCGCAACACCGGCCTGGCCAATGCCTTTGCCGGGATCGAGGCTGGGGTGAGTGTGCTGGACGCCTCGGTTGGCGGCATCGGCGGCTGTCCGTTCGCGCCGGGGGCCACCGGCAATATCGCCACCGAGGACCTGGTCTATATGCTGGAAAGGGCCGGGTTCTCGACCGGCTATGATCTTGATGCCCTGATCACCGCCGCCCGCTGGATCGGCGAGAAGATCGGCCGACCAGCGCCGAGCGCGCTGAGCCGGGCGGGCGGGTGGCCGAAGTAGCGCAGGTGTTACCGCCGGCTTGATCAAAATCGGCTGGTCACCCCACAGATCGGCTAGGGTCAGGCGCGCCGATGGAAACCGTCATGCCCCAAGCCCTTTACGCCCAGCGCCTGATGTCCGCGGCCGAGGCCACCGCCCTGATCCCGACGGGGGCACGGGTGGCCATGGGCCTCGGCTTCTCCCAGCCGCCGGCCATTCTCGCCGCCCTGGCGGACCGGGCGCGGGCCGGGCAGGTCGATGACATCAGGCTTTACTATCTGCTGTCCACCCGCATCGCCGGGGAGACGGTGTTCCAGGACGCGCTGATGGGCCGGATCCGCCCGATGAGCCTGTTCCACAGCGCCATCGAGCGGGGGCTGGAAGCGCGGGCGCGGGCGGCGGGCCGGCCCAATCCGGTGACCTTCATCCCCACGGGTTTCCAGCAGGTCCCGCGCCTGATGCGCGAGGCCGGGGTCGACACCCTGATCTGCACCGTCTCGCCGATGGACGCGGACGGCTTCTTCAGCTTCGGGATCAATACCGACTACAACCGGCCGGTCTGCGACCATGCCGGGCGGATCATCCTCGAGGTGAACCCGGCGATGCCACGGGTGTTCGGCGACTGCACGGTCCATGTCTCGCGGGTGACGGCCGTGGTCGAGAACCATACGCCGCTGCTCGAACTGCCCGTGGTCGTGCCGGCCTCCAACGACCTCGCCATCGGCGGCCTGATCGCCGACATGATCGAGGACGGTTCGACCCTGCTGATGGGCATCGGTGCCCTGCCCAACGCCGTCTGCGCGGCCCTGGGCGACCGCCGCGACCTCGGCCTGCACACCGAGATGCTGACGCCGGGGCTGGTGGAGCTGATGCAGCAGGGGGTCATCACCAACGCCCGCAAGACCCTGCACCCCGGCAAGGGGGTCTTCTCCTTCTGCATGGGGACGCGGGCCACCTATGACTTCCTGGACGGCAACCGCGACATGGAGGCGTATCCGGTCGACTATGTGAACGACCCGGCCGTCATCGCCCGCAATGACCGGATGATCTCGGTCAATGCCACCCTGCAGGTCGATCTGACCGGTGCCTGCTGTTCGGAGCATCTGAACGGTCGCCAGTTCACCGCCTCGGGCGGCCAGCTGGACTTCGTGCGCGGGGCCTATGCCTCGGCCGGGGGGCGATCGATCATCGCCTGCCATTCGACGGCGGCGAAGGGGACGGTGTCGCGCATCGTGGCCCGGCTCGACGGCCCGGTGACGGTCCCGCGCAACGACGTCCACATCGTGGTCACCGAGCACGGCCGGGCCGAGCTCAAGGGCAGGAGCAACGCCGAACGTGCCCGCGCCCTGATCGCCATAGCCGACCCGAAATTCCGGGATGACCTGGAGCGCTCGGCACGGGAGACGGGGTTGCTGGACTGACACACCGGTGCCACGCCGAAGCTTGCGGCGTGATCTGGGGGTGGTCTTTCCGACAACCTTCGGATATTGGCGGCCTCCCGAAAACGAGACGACCATGTCCACCTATTGCTTCAACGCGAGCCTGCCCATGTCGCTCGACCGCCAGCCGGTCGAGGGCAAAGGCGCGTGCGCGGAGGGAGCATAGGGAACAGCGGTCCAACGACTTCGGTTTTCCAGCAACCCCTCCCGCCACCGGCCGGAGGGGTTTCTTGTATCCGCAAGACGCCTGACGGTCGGTCCGGGAGGATCAGACAGAGAAGGAGACGTCGGCCATGTCTGGCTATGACGTGATCGAAAGCCCGGGCGCGCCGATCAAGGCGTGGACCCGAGGGGTGCCCATCGAGGATGCGGCGCTGAAGCAGCTGAAGAACGTGGCCTCGCTGCCGTTCATCCACAAACACGTTGCGGTCATGCCCGACGTGCACTGGGGCATGGGCGCGACCGTGGGGTCGGTGATCCCGACCGTGGGGGCCATCATCCCGGCCGCCGTGGGCGTGGACATCGGCTGCGGCATGATGGCGGTGCGGACCTCGATCCGCGCCGAACAGCTGCCGGACGACCTGTCGGGCATCCGCTCCGCCATCGAGGCGGCCGTTCCGCACGGCCGGACCGACAACGGCGGGCGCAACGACAAGGGTGCCTGGGCCGGCGAGCCGCCCGCCTCGGCGATCACCCGCTGGGGCGAGCTGAAGGCCGGCTATGACGCCGTGATCGAGGCCCACCCCAAGGCGGCGCACCCGCGTGGCTTCGGCCATCTGGGGACGCTGGGCACGGGCAACCACTTCATCGAGCTTTGCCTCGATGAGGCGGGAGACGTGTGGGTGATGCTGCACTCCGGCTCGCGGGGTGTGGGCAACCGGTTCGGGACCTATTTCATCGAACGGGCCAAGCACGAGATGCGGCGCTGGCACATCAACCTGCCGGACCAGGACCTGGCCTATTTCCCGGAAGGGTCGGACGGCTTCGTCCACTATGTCCGGGCGGTGTCGTGGGCGCAGAAATACGCCCGCGCCAACCGCGAGGTGATGATGGACAGCGTCCTGAACGTGCTGCGCGCGTTCTGGCCGGATCTGGAGACGACGCAGGAAGCGGTGAACTGCCACCACAACTACGTCTCGAAGGAGCGCCATTTCGGCAAGGACGTGTTCCTGACCCGGAAGGGTGCGGTGTCGGCCAGGCTGGATGAGCTGGGAATCATCCCCGGCTCGATGGGGGCGAAATCCTTCATCGTGCGCGGCAAGGGCAATGCGGACTCGTTCTGCACCTGCTCGCACGGTGCCGGTCGGGCGATGAGCCGGACCGAGGCCAAACGGCGCTTCACGGTGGAGGACCACATCCGCGCCACCGAGGGCGTCGAATGCCGCAAGGACGCCGAGGTGATCGACGAAACGCCGATGGCCTACAAGGACATCGACGCGGTCATCGCGGCCCAGACCGACTTGATCGAGGTCGTGCACACCCTGCGTCAGGTGGTGTGCGTCAAGGGATGACGGGAGCCGGTTCCGCGCAAGCGGAGCCGGCTTTCGTCGTTCAGTCACCTGTACGGGTTTGTACGCCGGGCCAGGTCGACCAGGGGGTGGCAGTCCGCCTTTACCCGAATAGTCATCTCGACGGTCTGCAGGCGTTCCCGGGAAAACGGGACGGGCGTCGTCTGACCGGCGTCATCGATAGTCCAGCCAAGAGCGGACTGGCCATCGGCGATCAGTTCGGAAGCAACGCCAAACTGGACCGCTGCACGCCTGACGGCATCGTTGCGCGCCTGGGTGAGCTCCATCCCAGGGTCCGCTCCATAGGGAAAGTATGAGCGCAGGCGGACTTCCGCGAGTTCGTTGCCAACGATCGGCCCCAGGGCCTCAGCCATCTCCTGGCGCGCCTCGCCTGAAATCTCGACCGACCCTTCCGGGAACCGGATCGTGACGGTGTCGATCTGGCCATACAACGGGACGCAGACCCCCATTGTCACGACAGCCATCACTTCGATGATCATCTTGGCGCTCCGGAACCGCTAGACCCAAGGTTGTATTCATCAGTCGCGGTGTCTGTGTCAATCAGCGGCCTAGAGGTTCAGCAGCGCCGGGTCGCCGCCCTGGGCGGAGATGTTGTTGCTGATGGCTTTTTCGGCGGCATAGCGGATCAGGCTGTACGGGCCGCCGGCCTTCGGGCCGGTGCCTGACAGGCCCTCGCCGCCAAAGGGCTGGACGCCCACCACCGCGCCGATGATCGACCGGTTGATGTAGACATTGCCGGCGGGGACCAGACGGGCGACCTCCTCGGCGAAGGCCTCGATGCGGCTGTGGACGCCCAGCGTCAGGCCGTAGCCGCGCGCGGCCAGTTTCGACGCTGTCTCCTTCAGCTTCGACGGCTCATAGCGGCAGATGTGCAGGATCGGGCCGAAGACCTCGCGCTCCAGATAGTCGGCCGTCGGGATCTCGGCGATGGTCGGGGCGAACAGGTGGCCCTTGTCGGCGCCGGCGGGCAGGTCGGCGCGGGCGATGATCTTCGCATCGCCTTCGAGCCGCTTGAGGTGGGCGTCGAGAGACGCCTTGGCATCCGCGTCGATGACCGGGCCGATGTCGGTGGCGGGATCGGTCGGATCGCCCACGACCTGAGCGGCGAGCGCGCCCTTGAGGCCCTCGATCAGGGCGTCAGCGGCGTCATGCGGGACATAGAGCAGGCGCAGGGCCGAGCAGCGCTGGCCTGACGAGCCGAAGGCCGACAAGATGACGTCGTCGATGATCTGCTCCTTCAGCGCCGTGGTGTCGACGAACATGCCGTTGAGGCCGCCGGTCTCGGCGATGAAGGGGATGATGGCGCCCGGACGAGCGGCCAGGGAGCGGTTGATCAGATTGGCCGTGTCGGTGCCACCCGTGAAGGCAACGCCGTCGACGCCCGGGTGCGAAACCAGTTTGGCACCGACCGTCTCACCGCGTCCGGGGACGAGGGCCAGCAGGTTCGGGTCGAGACCGGCCTTGTAATAGAGCCGCACCGCCTCGGCGGCGATCAGGGGCGTCTGTTCCGCGGGTTTGGCCAGGACAGCGTTGCCGGCGGCCAGGGCGGCGGCGACCTGGCCGGTGAAGATGGCCAGAGGGAAGTTCCAGGGGCTGATGCAGGCGAAGACGCCGCGGCCGTGCAGGACCAGCTGGTTGATCTCGCCGACGGGCCCCTTGAGCTCGGTCGGGCCGCCGAAGTCGCGCTCGGCCAGCATGGCGTAGTAACGGCAGAAGTCGGCGGCTTCGCGGACCTCGGCGACGCCGTCGTTCAGCGTCTTGCCCGCCTCGCGCGACAGCAGGGCGACCAGCCGGTCCATGTTGGCTTCCAGCGCATCGGCCATGGCGCGCAGAACGACGCCCCGACCCGCGCCGCCCATGCGGTCCCAGGCGATCTGGGCGCGGGCGGCGGCATCGACGGCGGCGTCGATATCGGCCTCGGTCGCCTCGGAGACGTGGCCCAGCACGCGGGTCGTATCGAACGGATTGGTGACGGCTTGCGGGTTGGTGCCGGCCTTCAGCTTGCCGCCGATGATCGGGCCTGCGGTCAGGGTCTCGCTGTCGACCTTCTGCAGCGCGGCGGCGTGGCGCTCACGGTCGGCGGCTTGCGAATAGTCGCGGCCCAGCGAGTTCTGGCGGTCCATATACATATCCTTCGGGGTCGGGATCTTGGCGTGGCGGTCGGGGTGGGCCTCGACGGCGGAGATGGGATCGGCGGCGACGGCGGAGGCGGGCACCCGCTCGTCCAGCAGGGCGTGGACGAAGGAGGAGTTGGCCCCGTTCTCCAGCAGGCGGCGCACCAGATAGGGCAGCAGGTCCTCATGCCCGCCGACAGGGGCGTAGGCGCGGACCGTCACAGGGCCGAAGGCGTCATGGGCGGCGTCGTAGAGGGCCTCACCCATGCCGTGCAGGCGCTGGAATTCGATCTTCACGCTCCGCTCCGTGGCCATCCTGTAGACGGCGGCCAGCGAGTGGGCGTTGTGGGTCGCGAACTGGCTGTAGATGTACGGCGCGGCCTCGATCATCGCCTTCGCGCAGACGAGGTAGTTGAGGTCAGTCGCCGCCTTGGTGGTGAAGACCGGATAGTCGGTGCGGCCGAAGACCTGGGCGCGTTTGATCTCGGTGTCCCAATAGGCGCCCTTGACCAGACGGACCATCAGGCGACGGCCTGAGGTCTTCGCCAGTTCGGCGACGCGGCGGATCACCTCGGGGCAGCGCTTCTGATAGGCCTGGACGGCGAGGCCGAGGCCGGTCCAGCCGCCCAGCTCGGGCTCGTGGGCCAGCCGGTCCAGCAGCTTCAGCGACAGGGCCAGCCGGTCGGCCTCCTCGGCGTCCATGGTGAAGTTGATGTCGTACTGCGCCGCGATCCGCGCCAGGCGCAGGATGCGCGGATAAAGCTCCTCCCAGACGCGCGCCTCATGCGTCGCCTCATAGCGCGGCGACAGGGCCGACAGCTTGACCGAGACGCCGTGGCCGGCTTCGGGCCCCTGCCCTTTGGCGGTCTTGCCGACGGCGGTGATGGCGTCGGCGTAGATCTTTTCATACCGCTCGGCGTCATGGGCGGTGCGGGCCCCCTCGCCCAGCATGTCGAAACTGCACAGCCAGCCCTCGCGCTGCGACCGCTTCAGCGCTGCCTCGATGGTACGGCCGACCACGAACTGTTCGCCCATGATGCGGACGGCGGCGGCGACGGCCTCGCGGATGACCGGCTCGCCCAGACGGCCGACGATGCGCTTGAGGAAGCCGGGCAGGTCGGTGCGGGCCTCCTCGTCCACATCCACCAGTTTCCCGGTCAGCATCAGGCCCCAGGTCGAGGCGTTCACGAACAGGCTGTCGGACTGGCCGAGGTGGGAAGACCAGTCGGCCGAGCCGATCTTTTCTGCGATCAGCCGGTCGCGGGTCTCTTCGTCCGGTGTGCGCAGCAGGGCCTCGGCGAGGCACATGAGGGCCAGACCCTCGCGGGTGCCGAGCGAGAATTCCTGCAGGAAGCTCTCGACCACGCCCTGCTTCTTGACGCTGGCCCGGGCCCGTTCGACCAGGCCGATGGCCTCGCCCAGGACGGCGCCGCGCTCGGTACCGTCCAGCGGCATCCTGGCCAGCAGACCCCGGACCGTGGCGGTCTCGTCCGCGAACTTGCCCTGGTCCAGCGAATCCCAGTGGGCGACGCTGGAGGGGGAAAAGGCGGTCGTCATGGGCGTTCGATCCTGATTACCCCGGGCATATATGGCGGACTCTGCCGAATGTGTATCGTATCATCTACTGCCATGCCGATGATCGTTCGGCCAAACAGGGTCTATACCGATGGAAACGCTCGACGCTGTGGACCGCCGCCTGCTGCGCGCCCTGCAGGAGGATGGCCGTCTGTCGAACGCCGAACTGGCGCGGCGTTGCAACCTGTCCGCCGCGGCCTGCTTCGAGCGGGTCCGACGTCTGAGGGCGCGGCGGGTGATCACCGGCTATGCCGCACTGATTGATCCGGCCAAGGTCGGGCGCGGACTGCTGATCTTCGTGGAGGTGCTGCTGGACCGCACCACAGGCGACATGTTCGAGGCCTTCGCCGAGGCAGTCCGCCGCCAGCCCGAGGTGCTGGAGTGCCATATGGTAGCGGGCGGATTTGACTATCTGATCAAGGCGCGGGTCGGCGACATGGATGCCTATCGGGCGTTTCTGGGCGACGTGCTGGTTCGTATGCCGGGGGTGCGCGAGACGCGGACCTATGCGGTCCTGGAAGAGGTCAAGGCGACGACGGCGCTGCCACTATGAACCAGGCTGCTCCACGGCGGGACGGAAGCGCGGACGGCGGGGCCGGATGACCGACACGGCGAGAGAGCGTTCGTCTGTCTCGCCAAGTTCACTGTAACCCGCTAGATCAGTTCCCCGATCAACGGCGGAGACATCCGGCCCTTATGCGCATCGTTCTGGCCACTGACGCCTGGGAGCCCCAGGTCAACGGCGTCGTCCGCACCCTGACCCGGACCATCGCGGAATGCCGCGCCATGGGCCATGAGGTCGAGGTCATCGAGCCCAGTCAGTTCAAGACCATCCCCGCCCCGACCTATCCGGAGATCCGGCTGGCGCTGGGGGCCGAGGAAGAGATTCGCGAGCGGCTGCGCGCCTATGAGCCCGAGGCGGTGCATATCGCCACCGAGGGGCCAATCGGCATCGCCACGCGACGTATCTGCGTGGAGTGGAAACTGCCGTTCACAACCAGCTATCACACGAAATTTCCGGAATATATTTCGGCGCGTTTCCCGGTCCCGGTGCAGGTCGGCTACGCCTATATGAAGTGGTTCCACAAGCCGTCCGGGCGGCTGATGGTGGCCACGCCGACGCTGCGGGACGAGCTGCTGGAGCGCGGGTTCCGCAATGTCTCGCCCTGGTCGCGCGGTGTGGACACAGAACAGTTCAACCCCGACCTGCCGCGCATCTATGACGAACTGGGCGGGAAAGACTGGCCGCGACCGTTCTTCCTCAATGTCGGCCGGGTGGCGGTCGAGAAGAATATCGAGGCCTTCCTCGAGACGGATCTGCCGGGCACCAAGATCGTGGTCGGTGACGGCCCGGCGCGCGCCGAACTCGAGCTCAAATACCCCGAAGCCAAATTCCTCGGCGCCCGGTTCGGCGAGGAACTGGCGCGGTGCTTCCGGGACGCCGATGTCTTCGTCTTCCCCAGCTGGACCGACACCTTCGGCCTGGTGATCCTGGAGGCCATGGCCACGGGCACGCCGGTCGCCGCCTATCCGGCGCACGGACCGATCGACATCATCCCGGGCTCGAACGCCGGCACCATCCATGAAGACCTGCGCACGGCCTGTCTGGAGGCGCTGGAATGCGATCGCAAGGCGGTCCGGGCCTATGCCGAGAAATTCAGCTGGCGCGCTTCGGCCGAAGAGTTCGTGCAGAATCTCCAGCCCTATCCGGAGCCCGAACGCGGCCGCTTCTGGCGGCGGTTGCGGCGGATCGCGCGGTTGCGGCGGAAGACGGCGGCATAAGGCGGAAGAACCGTCTCCCTCCCGGAGGGGGAGGAAGACGGCGGGGCCCGTCCTACTCCGTCGGGGCCGTCATCACGGTCATGCCGCGGGCGACAGCCTGCTGGGTGGCCAGCTGGGCGGCCGGCATCGGCACGAGACCACGGTCCTGCAGATAGCCCCCGCGGCCGGCAGCGGCATCCGACATGAACTCCATCACGAACTGCTCCAGCCCCGGCGTCACGCCGACGTGCTGCTTCTTGACGTAGATGAACATGGACCGGGAGATCGGATACTGGCCCGAGGCGATGGTCTCGAGCGTCGGCATGACGCCGTTGACGGCATGCGCCTTCACCGTGTCGCTGTTCTGCTCGAGGAAGGAATAGCCGAACACGCCGGTCGAGCCGGGGGTGCGGGTCAGGGTCTGGACAATGGCGTTGTCGTTCTCGCCGGAATCGACCCAGGCACCATCCTCACGCAGGGTATGGGCCAGGGTCTCGAACCGGTCCTCGTCGCTTTCGGCCAGGGCCGCCAGGGCCGGTACGAATTTGGCCGAGGGAGTCATGGCCAGCTCCAGCCAGGAGTCGCGGGTCCCCGAGGTCGGCGGCGGGCCATACACCTGGATACGTGACGCCGGCAGGCCCGGATTGACCTGGTTCCAGGTCGTGTACGGATTGGTGATGAAGGTCCCGTTCGGGCCCGGCACTTGCTTGGCCAGGGCCAGATAGATGTCATCGCCCTGGAAGCCGTATTCCGGTGCGTTGCGGGCCGTCGCGATCACCAGGCCGTCGAAACCGATCTGGATTTCAACGATGTCGGTGACGCCGTTGGTCCGGCAGAGCGCGAACTCCGAGGCCTTCATCCGCCGCGAGGCATTGGCGATATCAGGGGTGTTGGGGCCGACGCCCTGGCAGAAGGCCTGGATGCCACCGCCGGTGCCCAGCGCTTCGACGCGCGGCGCGGCACCGCCCGAGCTCCGGGCGAAATTCTCCGCCACCCGGGTGGCGAAGGGGAAGACGGTCGAGGAGCCCGCCGCCCATATGCCGGCGCGGGCGGTCTGGTTGCCGGCAGACTGGTCGTTGCCGCAGGCCCCCAGGGCGAGCAGGGCGATCGACGAGGCGGCGGCGAGCAGGGTGCGGGTCATCGTCAGTCTCCGGACGGCTGGGGAACGGGCCGCTTAGACCAGAGGATTGTGACGGTTGGACGAAATCGACGGCTCTAGGACCCGGGCACCGGGCGCGTCGGAGAGGCCAGACCGGTCGCACCGCGCGGAGGCACTTGCCAGTCGTCGACGACATAGCCTTCTTCCGCCAGACAGGCCGTCATGGCGTTCTTGATTTCACGCTCCTTGTTGGCGCGCTGAACCCGTGAAACCCCGATCATGGCGAGGGGCGCGAAGACCACCAGACCGATGGCAAGCCCTGCCCCCGCAACCACGCCGGTCAGCATACCTGCCCCGGACGCAGCCGAAGCCCCGGTCGCGAGGGCCGCGACGCCGCCAATCGCCATGCCGCCCGCCGCCGACCCGCCGCGCCCCGATCGGAAACTGTCCCGACGGCCCGCCGCCACTTCCGTGCTGCAAAGGTTGAAGGCCGCCTCGAACGCCGCCTGGTCGGCGGGCGCATGTGTCATGACCGGCGAGAAGCCGCGCGGGTGCGAGGCGCATCCGGTCAGGGTCGCGAGGATGGCGACGGCGGCGGCGGCTTTGCGGAACGTCATGGCTCGGTCCTCCAGGGAAGGACAAAAGCTACACCGTTCCGGACGGGCCTGTTGCCCGTCTGGCTCTTCAGAACAGCCGCTTGTCGATCAACACGACGATCCGGTAGTTCCAATCCCGCGTTGGTCGCAGGCCGTCAGATGTGGATGGCGTGTCCCAGAGCGCGCAGCGACGCCTCATGGAAGGCCTCGCCGAGGGTCGGGTGGACGTGGATGACGCCGGCGACGTCTTCGAGCACCGCGCCCATTTCCAGCATCTGGGCGAAGCTGTTGGACATCTCCGCGACGTGCTGGCCGACGGCCTGGACGCCGAGCAGGCGGTGGTCGGATTTCGACGCCAGAACACGGACGAAACCGCCGTCCTCGCCGGCCTCGATGGCCAGGGCGCGACCGATGGCGGCGAGCGGGAAGACGGCGGTGATCACGTCGTCGCGGCCCTCGACGTCCAGCGGGCCGAGGCCGGCGGAGACGATCTCGGGCTCGGTGAAACAGACCGCAGCGATGGTGACCGGGTTGAAGACCTTGTTGTGGCCGGCGATGATCTCGGCGACCACCTCGCCCTGGGCCGAGCCCTTGTGGGCCAGCATGGGTTCGCCGGTCAGGTCGCCGACGGCCCAGACGTTGCGCATGCTGGTGGCGCAGCGGTCGTCGATCTTCACGAACGGGCCGGCCATGGCGACGCCCATGTTCTCCAGACCCCAGCCCTGGGCGCGCGGCTTGCGGCCGACGGTGACGAGGACCTTGTCGGCCTTGAGCTTGAGGGCGGTGCCGTCCTTCGTCGTGATGTTGAGCTGGCCCTTCTCGAACGACCCGGCTTTTGCGCCGAGGTGCAGTTCGACGCCGTGCTTTTCCAGCCATTTCTGGACGGGGTCGGTCAGGGCCTTGTCGTAGAGCGGCAGCAGGCGGTCGGCCATTTCGACGATGGCGACCTCGGCCCCCAGTTTGCGGAAGGCGATGCCGAGCTCGAGGCCGATGTAGCCGCCGCCGACGACGACCAGCTTGCCGGGCACCTTGTCCAGCGACAGGGCCTCGGTCGAGGAGATGACGTCGCCGCCGAACTTCAGGAAGGGCAGTTCGACCGGCTCGGAGCCGGTGGCGAGGATGACGTGTTCGGCGCTGATGGTGATGTCGCCGTCGGCCGTCTTGACCGTGCAGGTCTTGGCGTCTGTGAAGTGGGCCCAGCCCTTGATGACCTTGACCTTCGACTTCTTCAGCAGGGCCGCGACGCCGGCGTTCAGCTTCCTGACGATGCCATCCTTCCACGCCGTCGTCTGGGCCAGGTCGATGGCGGGCTTCGAGGCTGTGATGCCGAGGGTGCCGCCGGCGGCGGCCTTGCTGACCGTCTCGAATTTCGAGGCCGCGTGGATGATGGCCTTGGACGGGATGCAGCCGACATTCAGGCAGGTGCCGCCGAGGCCGTCGCCGCCGTCGACCAGCACGGTGTCGAGGCCCAGCTGGCCGCAGCGGATGCCCGCGACATAGCCGCCCGTTCCGGCGCCGATGATCAGGACTTTGGTGGTGAGGGTCTGGGTCATTCGATGTTCGCTCTTCGCAAAGCCCGGTCCACGCGCCGGCTCAGGCCGGGGTGGTGAACGTCTGAAACATTGTAGTAGCCCAGCACGGGGCTGGTTCGATCTTGCGTACCGGACAGGTCTGCCGAGCGCATGAGGATCACCTGCGTCTCGCCAATTGCCGGCAGGGGGAGGCAGTAGAAGACTGCGACCGCCAAAATAGCAGGAAGATCGCCGGAGATGGGCTCGAGCGGCTGGTACAGGACGACGTTGAGGTCCGGCTCGTCCGGCGACGCATGACCAACCACTTTTGCGAGGAAGATCAGGTCCGCCTGACGAAAGTCTCGTGCCTGCTCAGCCCGGATTTCGGCGGGGCTCATCCTGCCAAAGGAACAGGCCAACGTTGGCGTTGCCGCGCTCGCGAGAGCCAACAGCGCGATCGTAACGAGCAGGCCCCTCCTCACGCCCTCACCCCATCCACAGCGTCGCGGGATGCTCCAGCAGGCCCTTGATGCGTTGCACGAACACGGCCGCATCATGCCCATCCACGATGCGGTGATCGAAGCTGGAGGACAGGTTCATCATCTTGCGCACGACCATCTGGCCGTCCTTGACCACCACCCGCTCGGCGATCTTGTTGGGGCCGACAATGGCGACCTCGGGGTGGTTGATGATCGGGGTGTGGACCACCCCGCCCAGCGTGCCCAACGAGGTGATGGTGATGGTCGAGCCCGACAGTTCGTCACGCTTTGCGCTGCCGTCCTTGGCCGCGCCCGAGACGCGGGCGATTTCGAGGGCGGTGTCGTAAGGGTCGCGCGCCTCGGCGTGGCGGACGACCGGGACCATCAGCCCGTTCGGCGTCTGGGCGGCGATGCCCAGATGGACGGCGGCGTGGGTGGTCAGGACGCCGGCCTCGTCATCGTAGTGGCTGTTGATCGTCGGCTGGTCGCGCAGGGCCACGACGATGGCGCGGGCGATGAAGGGCAGGACGTTCAGCTTGGGCTGGTCCTTTTTCCGCGTCGCATTGAGATGGGCGCGGAGTTCCTCGAGGGCGGTGACGTCGATCTCTTCCACATAGGTGATGTGGGGGATGCGGCGGACGCTCTCGGCCATCTTCTCCGCGATCTTGCGGCGCAGGCCGATGATGCGGGTTTCGGTGGTGCCTTCAGCCTTGGCATAGGTCGAGCCAGCCGATGCTCCGGGGACGGACGATCCGTGGGCAGCGGAGGACACATAGGCATCCAGGTCGCCGTGCTCGATGCGGCCGGCAGGGCCGGAGCCGGGGACGAACTGGAGCTCAATGCCGAGGTCGCGGGCGCGATTGCGCACGGCCGGGGACGCGAGCGGGCGTTCGTTGCGGGCGGAGAGGGTTCGTGCGGCCGGCGCCCCTCCACCAGCCTTCGGCTGGTCCCCCTCCCCGCGAAGCGGGGAGGAGACGGGAGCGGCGGCCGTCTTCGTCTGTCCCCCTGTCAGGGGGACCGAAGCCTGCGAAGCAGGGTTCGAGGGGGGCGGCGCCTCACCCTGATTGCCCTTGCCCTCGACGTTGAAGCTGACCAGCGGACCGCCGACGGCAAGCTGCTGGCCCGCTTCGCCGTGCAGGGCGACGACGGTTCCGGCGACGGGCGAGGTCAGTTCGACGGTGGCCTTGTCGGTCATGACCTCGGCGAGGAGTTGATCCTCGGTCACGGCGTCGCCGACCTTGACGTGCCAGCCGACCAGTTCGGCCTCGGCGGTGCCTTCGCCCACGTCAGGCAGTTTGAAGACGAAATTGCCGGCCTGTGCGGCGGGGGCCCCTCCACCAGCCTTCGGCTGGTCCCCCTCCCCGCGAAGCGGGGAGGAGACGGCGGCGGCGGCCTCCGTCTGCCCCCCTGTCAGGGGGACCGGAGCCTGCGGAGCAGGGTTCGAGGGGGGTGGCGCCTCGGCACCGGCGGCATTCCCCGCGCCCTCGACCTCAAACTCCACCAGCGGCGAGCCGACGGCCAGTTGCTGGCCGGGCTCGCCATGGGCGGCAGTGACGCGGCCCGCGACGGGCGAGGTCAATTCCACCGTGGCCTTGTCGGTCATGATGTCGGCGATGATCTGGTCCTCGGCGACGGTGTCGCCGACCTTGACGTGCCAGGCGACCAGTTCGGCCTCTGCGGTGCCTTCGCCCACGTCGGGCAGTTTGAAGACGTAGCGACCCATCTCAACGTCCTCCGGTCATGACGGCCTTCAGGGCCGTGGCGACCCGTTCGGGTCCCGGGAAATATTCCCACTCGAAGGCGTGCGGATAGGGGGTGTCCCAGCCGGTCACCCGCGCGATCGGCGCCTCCAGATGATAGAAGCAACGCTCCTGGACCAGGGCGCTCAGCTCGCCGCCGAAGCCCGAGGTTTTCGGGGCTTCATGAACGATGACGCAGCGGCCGGTCTTCTTCACGCTGGCCTCGATGGTTTCGATGTCCAGCGGCACGAGGGTGCGCAGGTCGATGACCTCGGCGTCGAGGCCGGCATGTTCGGCGCCCGCGAGGCTGACCCAGACCATGGTGCCGTAGCAGAGGATGGTGACGTCACTGCCCTCGCGCATGACGCGGGCCTTGCCGATCGGCTCGACATGTTTGCCGGTCGGGACCTGGGCCAGCTCCTGCGCCTTCCAGGGGCTGACCGGCTTCTGGTGCCAGCCGTCGAAGGGGCCGTTGTAGAGGCGTTTGGGCTCGAAGAAGATAACCGGGTCGTCGTCCTCGATGGCCGCGGTGAGCAGGCCCTTGGCGTCATAGGGGTTGGACGGGATGACGACCTTGAGGCCGGCGATGTGGGTGAACAGGCTTTCGGGGCTCTGCGAGTGCGTCTGGCCGCCGAAGATGCCGCCGCCGTAGGGGCTACGGACCGTGATCGGGCTGGTGAACTGGCCGGCCGAGCGATAGCGCAGCTTGGCCGCTTCCGAGACGATCTGGTCATAGGCCGGGTAGATGTAGTCGGCGAACTGGATCTCGACGACGGGACGCAGGCCGTAGGCACCCATGCCGATGGCGGCGGCGACGATGCCGCATTCGCTGATCGGGGCGTCGAAGCTGCGGGTCAGACCGTGCTTGGCCTGAAGGTGATCGGTGACGCGGAAGACGCCGCCGAAATAGCCCGCGTCCTCGCCGAAGCTGAGGACGTTCGGGTCCTCGCTCATCTTGATGTCGAGGGCCGAGTTCAGGGCCTGGATCATGTTCATGGGGGTCGTGGTCATGGTCAGACTCCCACCTCGCGCCGCTGTTCGGTGATGCGCCAGTCCTCGGTCGCATAGACCTCTTCGAACATCGTCTTCGCCGAGGGACGCGACTGGCCGAGGGTGCCGATGGCCTCGGACTCCTTGCCGGCGGCGCGGACCTGTTCGACAGCGTCGGCCTCGGCGGCCGTCTGCTGCTCGTCGGACCATTCGCCGAGGGCGATCAGGTGCTGTTTCAGGCGCATGACCGGGTCGCCGAGCGGCCATTTCTGATGCTCGTCGGCGGGGCGGTAGCGGCTGGGGTCGTCGGAGGTCGAGTGGGGGGCACCGCGGTAGGTGAACAGCTCGATGACTGTCGCGCCCTGGTTGGAGCGGGCGCGCTCCTCGGCCCACTGGGTCGCGGCCCAGACGGCCAGGAAGTCGTTGCCGTCGACGCGCAGGGCCGGAAGGCCATAGCCGATGGCCTTGGAGGCGAAGGTGGTCTCAAGCCCGCCGGCAATGCCCTGGAAGGACGAGATGGCCCACTGGTTGTTGACGATGTTGAGGATGACCGGGGCGCGGTAAACGCTGGCGAAGGTCAGGGCGTTGTGGAAGTCGCCCTCGGCCGTGGCGCCGTCGCCGATCCAGGTGATGGCGATCTTGTCGTCGCCCTTGTAGGCGCTGGCCATGGCCCAGCCCACGGCCTGGGGCACCTGGGTGCCCAGATTGCCGCTGATGGTGAAGAAGCCGTAGTCCTTGGCCGAATACATGATCGGCAGCTGGCGGCCCTTGATGGGGTCTTCGGCGTTCGAATAGATCTGGTTCATCATGGTCGCGAGCGGATAGCCGCGCGCGATCAGCAGGCCCTGCTGGCGATAGGTGGGGAAGCCCATGTCCTCGCGCGACAGGATCATGCCCTGGGCCACGGCGATGGCCTCTTCGCCCGTGCATTTCATATAGAAGCTGGTCTTGCCCTGACGGTGGGCGCGATGCATCCGGTCATCGAAGGCGCGGGTCAGGATCATGGCCTTGAGGCCGCGCCGCAGGGTCTCGGCATCCAGTTTCGGATTCCAGGGGCCGACGGCCTTGCCGTCATCGTCCAGCACCCGGACCAGCCGGAAGGCATGGTCGCGCATGTCGAAAGGCGTCGTCGAGACCTCGGGACGTTCGACCACACCGGCCGGGTCCAGCTTCAGGTGACTGAAGTCCGTCGGGTCTCCGGGCCGACCCGAAGGCTCCGGCACACGCAGCGAGAGAGCTTGGCTATTGGGCTTCTTCATTCCGTCCCGTCCGGTTGATCCGACCGCGTTTCCTCCGGCGCAATTAGCACGAGGCGCCAGACAAGGCTCGCTCGATTTTGACCTTGCCATGGCAGGTTTTGCGGTATTTTATTGCGCCATAACTCGATCAGGAGAAACGCCTTGGCTGAAGATCTGGATCCCGTCGACGCCCGCATTCTGGACATCCTGCAACAGGACGCCGGATTGTCGGTGGCCGAGGTGGCGGACCGGGTCGGCCTGTCGGCCTCGCCGTGCTGGCGGCGCATCAAGAGACTGGAGGATACGGGCTTCATCCGCAAGCGGGTGACCCTGCTCGACGCGACCAAGCTGGGTCTGGATTTCGAAGTCTACGCCATCGTCAAGCTGAGCCTGCCCTCGACCGAGAACCTCGACGCCTTCGAGACCGCCGTCTCGGCCTGGCCCGAGGTGGTGCAATGCGCCACCATCACAGGCCGCGAGGACTATGTGCTGCGCATCATCACCTCCGACATGCACGCCTTCGACCAGTTCCTGCGCCACAAGCTGCTCAGCCTCGGCATCGTTTCGGACTGCGAGAGCCATATCGTCACCCGCGGGGTGAAGAATGTGACGGCCCTCCCGCTGGGCATCATCACCCCGCACGTCAGCTGAGCCGGATTACCAATCCTTGAGTTGGCGGCCCTCCCCGGCCGACGGATAGTCACGGCGACCCGCGGGAGGATCATCATGCGTTTCGTTTCCGCCATCGCCATCTCCGGCACCCTGCTCACGGCGGCTTCGTCATGGGCCCAGACGACGACAGAGTCGGACCTCGCGGCCTTCCGCCGTCTGCGGGCCGAGGGCGTCGCCGCCGACATCCTCGGTGACCTTGCCGGCGCGACCCGTCTGCTGGCCGAGGCCGACGCGCGTATTCCGAACCATCCCGGGCTGATGCTGATGCGGGCGCGGCTGGCGGTCGGAGCAGGTCAGCCCGAAGCGGCCATGACCCAGCTGAACCGCTACGCCGGGGCGGGTCTGGTGGTGAACCTCGCCGCCGACCGGGTGCTGGCCCCATTGGCGGGACATCCCGACTTCGACGCCCTGGCCGCTGTGATCGAGGCCAACCGCACGCCCGTCGGCGCAGACCGACTTTCCGAAGTCGCCCGGATCGACGGTCCTGTCATTGTGGAAAGCCTGATCCGGGACGACGCGCGCAGGCGCTGGCTGGTTTCGCAGGTGCGGGGGCGGACGATCTTGGCCCTCGCCGACGACGGGAGCGTCTCACCCTTCCTTGGTACGGACCCGCTGACCGGCGGGGTGCTGGGCATGGCGATCGACGTCCGGGCGGGGGTGCTGTGGGCTGCCACCTCCCCGCTCCCGCCGTCTGTGCACGGACTGGCCGCGGACGCCGCGCGACCTTCTCCGGGGCTGTTGAGGATCGATCTGGCAACCGGCACCGTTCTGGCCCGCTACGCCGCCCCATCGGTACAGCCCGGGCGCGGGCTGGGTGACATCGTCCGCGCCCCGGACGGGACGATCCACGTCGCCGATTCAGTGACCGGCGAACTGCTGGTCCTGAAACCCGACGCGGGGGCGTTGGAGGTGCTGCTTCCGGCCGGAACCCTGGGCTCGCCACAGGGGATGGCGGTCACGCCCGACAGCACGGCACTGATCGTGGCGGACTATTCGTCAGGCCTGTGGCGGGTCGACCGGGCGACCGGGGTTGCGATTCGCCTGCCCCAGCCCGCGATAGACAGCCTGATCGGCGTGGACGGCCTGACCACGGACGGCCGGTACCTCTACGGATTCCAGAACGGGGTGGCACCGCAACGGGTCCTGAAGTTGACGCTGGACGCCGACTGGCGAAGGATTGTGACGGTCGAGATTCTGGCCGCCAATCTTCCGATGATCGATGAGCCCACGACAGGGCTGGTCCGGAATCGCGAACTGGTGTTCGTTTCCCGTTCGCAGTGGAGTGATTTCGGCGGTGATGGGGCGCAGACGACGGCGGTGCCCGAGCCGGCGATCATCGCAAGGCTGCCGCTGGACTGAACGGAGCCTGACATGATCGAAATGGTGATCGACGCCCGCCGCAAGGACCTGGGCGGGTTCGATGTCGGACGGATTCTGCCCTTCCATGCCCGCCGGATGGTCGGCCCCTTCATCTTCCTGGACCAGATGGGACCGGCCGAGTTCGCGCCGGGGTCGGAGGCCATCAACGTCCGACCCCACCCGCATATCGGCCTGTCGACCCTGACCTATCTGTTCGAGGGCGAGATCATGCACCGGGACAATACCGGCGCGGTCCAGGCCGTGCGGCCGGGCGAGGTCAACTGGATGACCGCAGGCAAGGGCATCGTTCATTCCGAGCGCACCACCCCGACCAAACGGGCCGAGGGGGGCCCGATGCACGGGATGCAGGCCTGGATCGCCCTGCCCGGCGAGAGCGAGGATTGCGACCCGAGCTTCCATCACTACGCCGGCCCCGACCTGCCGGCCTATGAGAATGCCGGCCTGTTCGCGCGACTGGTGGCGGGCGAAGCCTATGGTGCCTCGGCCCGGGTCAAGACCGCCTCACCGCTGTTTTATGTCCACTGGGAGTTGGCCGAGGGCGTGCGCACGGCACCGCCGCCCGGCAAGGGTGCCGGCGGCTATTCGGAACGGGCGCTGTATGTGGCCAAGGGCGAGATCGAGGTCGGCGACCGCACCTTCCACGAGGGCCAGATGATCGTGCTGGAGCCGTCGGCCGAGCCGACAATCAAGGCAATCCGGGCCTCGACCGTCATGGTGCTGGGCGGCGAGCCGGTCGGGCCGCGCGTCATCTGGTGGAATTTCGTCTCGTCATCCCAGGCGAAGATCGATGCGGCCAAGGCCGACTGGAAGGCCGGGCGCATGGCCCTGCCGATCGAGGACGACGCCGAATTCATTCCCCTGCCCGACGTGCCGTCGACGCCGGAGCCTGCGCCGCCGGCCGTGAAGCCGGAACAGGCGGGTCTGACCTGACAGGACAGCGAGCGGCAACCCTTGCAAGCCGGGTACGCATTGTCACACCCACAGCCCGGGCGGTTGACAGAGCAGCGGTCGTCGAGGCACCCAACGGGGGCGGCCCGGGCCCCGCTGACGATCGCGTCGATCGTGATGTCGGGCCGCACCGTCGGCGGGCGTTCAGGCTTGAACGGTCGCCGCTCTTTCGAGGTGGAATCATCATGTCATCACTGTCCAAGGGCCGTTCCGGTCTGAAATTCTCTGCGCGCCTGGCGCTTCTCTCGGCCCTGGCTGCTGCAGTCCCGGGCGTGGCTCTGGCCCAGGCCTCGCACCACAACCACGGCTGCCCCACGGTGTCCCGGGCGGACGTCGAAGCCCAATTCGCCCGGTTCAACGATGCCTGGGCAACCGGCAACCCGGACGTGGTCACGGCGCTGTTCACGAATGAGCCGGTTCTGCTGGCAACGGTCTCCAACACGCCGCGCACCACGCCGGCCATGGTTCGCGACTATTTCGTCGGCTTCCTGCGGAGCCGGCCGGTCGGTCAGATCAACACCAGCACGGTCGAGATCGATTGCCAGACGGCGACCCGCCTCGGCACCTGGACGGTCACACTGACCGACCCCGCCACCGGTGCCAAGACGGACGTCCGCGCCCGCTATTCGTTCATCTATCGCTTCGAAGGCGGCGACTGGAAGATCGACCACCTGCACTCGTCGATGATGCCGGAAGCTGCCCGCTAAGCGGTTCTTCCAAAAAACCTTGGCCGCCGCGGGATCCGTCCTGCGGCGGCGCTTTCCTGTTGGACGATTAATGAAAAGACTGGTTCTCGCCACGTCGATCGCGGCTCTTTCGCTGGCGACCCCTGCCCTTGCGAGCGACGAGGACGCGGAGTTCTGGTTCAATCCGACTGCCAGCAAGGCGGTGAACGGTCGCACCACCATCGAGCTCGAAACAGCACAGCGATTCCGCAACGACCCGCGCCACGACACCCATTTCGTGCGAGGCTGGGTCAAGCGCGACGACGACCGTGACAACACCTGGGGCGTCGGGATCGAGCAACGCTGGAACGGACCGGACCAGCGCGAGGTTCGTCTGCTCCAGCAGGTCAGCTATTCATGGGGCCCGATCGATCTCCGCACCCGCGCGGAGCAGCGGTTCGTCTCGACGGATCCCCAGACAGGATGGCGGGTTCGACAGCGGATCGGCACCTCGATCCCGCTTGGAGATTCCGACGACAGCTGGAGCCTGACTGCAGACGCCGAACTCTTCGTGACTCTGCGCAGCACGGACCCGGACGGCCAGACCGGCGTCACGGGGCTAAGGACCTTCGTCGGATTCGAACGGGAATTCGGTCGCTACGAGGTGAGCCTGGGCTATCTCCGCCAGCAGGATATCCGTGACGGTGCGCCCGACCGCATCGGGCACGCCCCCTTCGTCGGAGTTGGGGTCGCCTTCTGACGACCGGGCGACCGCAGACGGGCCATCCGGATCGCCGGGTTGAATCCCGGGCAGCCCATGGCCTGGCGAAGCAGACCCTTCAGCCGTTCTGCACAGCTCCGGGCAGATCCTTCAAAAACCCGAGCAACAGCTGGTTCACCTCTTCCGGCCGTTCCTGCTGGATCCAGTGACCCGCACCGGGGACGACCACCTGCATTCGCAGGTCCGTAAGCCAGTCCTTGTGCCCCGCCTCGTGCTGGCCGGAATAGTGCCGAACCGGATCGCGGTCGCCGACCGCAAAGGCAGCAGGCACGGTGATACGGGCGTCCTGCAGATGGGCCGTCAGCGACCAGTTGCGATCCATGTTCCGGTACCAGTCGATCGGGCCTCGGAAACCACCGGCGGTGAAGGCATCGACATACGCCCGGAAATGTTCCGCGCTCATCCACGGCGGCAGGGTCGCGTCATCTGGCACCGTTGAGATGAAGGTCTCGCCCTCGGGGATGAAGCCGGTCGACTGGCGAGCATCGGGCGTGGCGCCGTCGTAGCCGTAGAAGGCCTTGCGCAGGGCTGTCGAAGGATCGACGTCGAAAACCTCATGGGCATCGTCGGCCTGGAACTGGCTGATGTAGAGGTCGCCCCGGCCCAGTCTTTTCGAGATGACCGCCATGGCGGCCAGCGGCGGCCCCTTGGGCCGACGCGGCTGGAACGGCACGGACAGACCGAACACCGCCCGGAACAGGTCCGGTCGCATCAGGGCGCAGTGCCAGGCGATCGAGGCTCCCCAGTCGTGGCCGACCACCACGCACGATGTCTGGCCCAGGGCCCGGACCAGGTCGACCATGTCGCCGACCAGATGGAAGATCGAGCAGGCGTCACGTGCCTCCGGCCGCTCGGTGCCGCCATAGCCGCGCATGTCGGGGGCGACGGCATGGTAGCCGGCATCCGCCAGGGCCTGGACCTGCGCACGCCAGCTGAGCCCGAGCTCGGGGAAGCCGTGGATGAGCAGGACCAGCGGGCCGGAGCCCGCCTCGAGGATCTGCTGGCGAAGGCCGTCTGTCTGGATCGTGCGCGACTCCATCGGATGAGCGGACCATTTGCAGGCCCGTCGGGCAAGTGTCTCCTCCCTGTTCGCGCAGCAAATGAGGAGGATGCGGCGTTACAGCGTCACGCCCGTCGTGCGCATGATCTCGGCGCGCAGCTCGGGCATGCCGTCCCCCTTCTCGGCCGAGGTGACGATGACGGCCGGATAGGCGGCACCGCGTTTGGATACGCCCTTGAGGGTCGCTTCCTGGACCTTTTCAGCCTCGCCCTTCTTGAGCTTGTCGGCCTTGGTCAGGATGATCTGGTAGCTGACAGCGGCGAGATCGAGCGCGTCGAGGGCCTCGTCATCAACCTTTTTGAGACCGTGGCGGGCGTCGATCAGCAGATAGACGCGCTTCAGCGTTACCCGGCCGCGCAGATAGTCGCGGCCCAGGTCCTGGAATTTCTTCACCGTCGATTTGGAGGCCTTGGCCCAGCCGTAACCGGGCAGGTCGACCAGCCGCATCTTGCCGTCGAGGTCAAAGAAATTGACCTCGCGCGTGCGCCCCGGCTCGTTCGAGGCCCGGGCCAGTTTGTGCATGCCGACCAGACCGTTGATCAGGCTGGACTTGCCGACGTTCGACCGGCCGGCGAAGGCGACCTCGGGCAGGTCAGGATCAGGCAGTTGCTCGATCTTGGCGCAGCCCATGACGAAGGTCGCGGGGCGCGCAAACAGGATGCGCGCCTGCTCCAGCGCCTCGGGCGTGAAGTCGTCCAACTCAGGCCTTCGCCTTCTTCAGCCGCTCGATGAAGGTATCGATCGGGTTCTCGGCCTTGAGCCGGTGCATGATCACATACTGCTGGATGATGGTCAGGATGTTGGACCAGGCCCAGTAGATCAGCAGACCCGCCGGGAAGGTGGCCATGATAAAGGTGAAGACGATCGGCATGAAGGCGAAGATCTTCCGCTGCATCGGATCTGGCGCCGGCGGGCTCATCGCCATCTGCAGCCACATGGTCAGGCCATAGAAGATGGCCAGGATGCTGAGGGCGAAGGTGCCGGCCAGATAGCTCCCGATCAGGGGGGTCGAGGCCGGGTCCCAGGGGATCAGGCCGTACAGGTTCCAGATCATCGACGGGTCCGCCGCCGAGAGGTCGCGGATCCAGCCGAAGAAGGGCTGATGCCGCATCTCGATGGTAACGAACAGCATCTTGTAGACGGCGTAGAAGACCGGGATCTGCAGCAAGAGGGGGAGACAGCCCGCCAGCGGATTGATCTTCTCCTTCTGGTACAGCGCCATCAGCTCCTGCTGCTGTTTCGCCGGATCGTCGGGGTGCTTCTTCTTCAGCTCCTCCATCTTGGGCTGGAGCGTCCGCATCTTGGACATGCTCTCATAGCTCTTGTTGGCCAGGGGGAACATGAACAGGCGGACGGTCAGGGTCAGACCCAGGATGGCGAGACCGAAATTCCCGAACCAGCCGTAGAACAGCTCGACCAGCCAGAAGATCGGGCGGGTCAGGAAGAACAGGAAGCCCCAGTCGATCGCATAGACGAAACGCGGCAGGCCCAGACTCTCTTCGTAGCCGGCCAGGATCTGGTTGCGCTTGGCTCCGGCAAAAAGGCGCTGACTCTCGGTGATCTGGCGACCGGGGGCGATGGTGTGGGCCTCACCCAGCATGGTCGCCGAGTGGATCTCGGCATGGGCGGCATCGGTGACGCGGAAGGCGGCCTCGATCTGCTCGTCCTGCTGCGGGATCAGGGCAGCCAGCCAGTATTTGTCGGTGATGCCCATCCAGCCGCCGGTGGAGGTGTGCTCCTGCACCGGCTTCTTGGCCCAGGCCTGGTATTTCAGCTGCTGGGTCGTGTATTTTCCGTCGGTCCCGAAGGTCCCGATACCGCCTTCGTGCAGGACCTGCTGGCGGCCCAGATCATCCGGCACGCCCTGCCGCTCGATCCGGCCCCAGGGCGCGATGGTGATCGGCTGGGCGCTGAAATTGGCGACGGTGTCGGTGACGGTGAACAGATACTCGTTGTCGATGGCGATGCGGCGCGTGAAGCGCAGGCCGGCACCGTTGTCCCAGGTCAGGGTGACCGGCGTGGCCGGGGTCAGGGTCGTGCCTTCGGTCAGCCGCCAGGGCGTCATCGGGCCCGGCACGCCGCCAGGAACATTGGGACCGTTCCAGCCGAACTGGGCCTGGTAGGCATGTCGCATGCCCTCGGGGCGGAACAGTTCGACCGGCGGAGAGCCCGCCTCATTGGTTTCCTGATAACGGGTCAGGAACAGGTCATCGATGCGCGCGCCCCGGAGCGACAGCGAACCCGTGACGGTCCCGGTCTGGATCGGCACCCGCGCGCCTCCACGGGCCATGGCGACCGTGCGGTCATCGGTGAAGACCGCAGCGACGGGGGCTGAACTCGTTAACGCAGCCGTTCCGGCCGTGGTCTGCTCGGCCGCGGCCTGCTGGGCGGCCCTCCTCTTCGCGGCCTGCGGCTCCATCACGAAGAAGCTGTAGGCGATCAGCATGATGCCGGCGATCACGACGAAGAGGATCGTGTTACGGCTATTGTCGTGTGGAGGCATGGAGATCAGGAGTCCTGGCCGGCGGGCGCGGGTTGGGGGGGCGCTGTCCTGGGCGCCGACCGCGGGGTCGCCAGCCTTGTAAGCGCCGATTTCACATCGTCAAGCAAACGGTCCCAGGGACGGTCCGCCGTGCCCATACGGGCGATGAAAACATAGTCGCTGCCGGAGACCGCCAACAGGGGCACCATGGCGCGCGCAGCCTCCCTGAGACGGCGTTTGGCGCGGTTGCGATGGACGGCATTCCCGACCTTGCGCGTGGCGGTAAATCCGAGGCGGACCGCAGTCACGCCGTCCTGACGATCCAGTCTCTGGATCACGACCGCGCCGCGAGCTTCTGAAACGCCCTTCGCGGCCGCCAGGAACTGGGGCCGCGAAGTCAGGCGTTCGATTTTGAAAGGGTCGCTCATGCGCCCGAACCCGGGCGCCAGACGATCAGGCCGTCAGGCGCTTGCGGCCCTTGGCGCGACGCCGCGCAACGATCTTCTGTCCGTTCTTGGTGGCCATCCGCGAACGGAAGCCGTGACGGCGCTTGCGCACGAGTCGCGACGGCTGATAGGTCCGCTTCACGTTCGGCTCCTGGGACTGAATACAAAAAGGCGGCGGAAAGCATCCGTCGCGGGAAGGGCGGGCGTATAAGCGGCAGGGCCTGCGGTGTCAACGCCGGCAGCCCCCTGCGGAGAGACAATGGACCGGATCAAACGCTTTCTGCCCCTGATTTTGCTGGCCGCCGTCATCGCCCTGATCTTCGCCATGGGCTGGAACCGCTATCTGTCGCTGGACACCATCCGTGATCACGGCGCGGAATTCCACGCCTTCAAGGATGCCAACTATCTGCTGTGCCTGCTGATCCTCATGGTCGTATTCGCCGTCCTGACCGCCAGCGTGGTGCCGGGCGTGTTTTTCGTGACCATCACCGCCGGCTATCTCTTCGGCCCCTGGGTCGGCGGCGTCTCGACCTCGATCGCCGCCACCGTGGGAGCCCTGATCGTCTATGCGGTGGCCCGTTCAGCGCTCGGCGAGGCCCTGAGGAAGAAGGCCGAGCACGACCAGGGCCTGATGCAGAAGGTCTGCGAGGCCATCGACAAGGATACGTTCTGGTACGTCCTCGCCTCGCGCCTCGCCGTCGTCGTGCCCTTCCACATGATCAATGTGGCCGCAGGCATCATGTCGGTGCGGCTGACGCCCTATACGGTCGCCACGGTCATCGGCCTGCTGCCGGCCCATACCATCTACTGCTGGATCGGCGCGCGCCTGAACGCTTTGCTCCAGGCCGATCCCAATCCGGACTTCCAGGCCCTGTTCGGTCAGTTCTGGGCCCCGATGGCGGGGGTCTTCGTCCTGGCGGTGGTGCTGCCGTTCGGGCTGAAGGGCCTGCAGAAGGCCCTCGGCCGCAAGGCTTCAGCATGAACGGCGCTGCCTTTGGCCCAAGCCTTGCGTCAGGCCCGGGATGATCCGGATCCGGTCCCTCCCCGGTGCCCTTCGCAAGGGGCTGCGCGTGCCCGCCGACTGGCGTGAGCGCCTGAAGATTCACGCGCCGGACGCCCTCGCCTGGCGGCTGCTGCTGCTGACCTTCATCTTTACCGTGGTGGTCGAGATCCTGATCATCGTCCCGAGCGCGGCGAGCTTCCACGAGCGCTGGCTGCTGGACCGGCTGCAGTCGGCTGAACTGGCCTCTGTCGGGGTCGAGGCCCTGCCCTATTCCGCGGTCGAGGATGACGCCGCTGAACAGCTTCTGGCGATCGGTGGCGTGCAGGCCGTGGTGGTCGGCGACCAGGGCGTGAGACGGCTGCTGCTCCAGGCCCCCAACCTGCCCCGGACGCCGGACCTGATCGACCTGCGCCAGAACCGGCCCGTGACCCGGATCGCTGACCCATGGCGCACCCTGTTCGGCCACCCTGACCGTTCGATCCGGGTTCAGGCCCGTCCGCGATACCGTTCCGGTGACTTCATCGAGATTCTGGCACCGGCGGAGCCTCTGAAAGCCGAACTGGAGGCCTTCCTCGTCAACAGCCTCCTGATGTCGCTGCTGATCTCGCTTGTGGCCGGGGGGTTGCTCTATGGCGGCCTGGCCTTCCTGGTGCTGCAGCCCTTGCGCCGGGTGACCCGCTCGATCGAACATTTCGCCCGCGACCCCGAAACCGAGGGCGATCCGCCCAGCGACCGGCACGACGAGATTGGCCGGGTCGAGCGCGAACTGGCGCGGATGCAGGAAGAGGTCCGCGTTTCTCTGCGATCCCGTGCCCGATTGGTGGCGCTGGGCGAGGCCGTGGCGAAGATCAATCACGACCTGCGCAATATGCTGACCTCGGCACAGCTGGCATCGGAGCGCCTGGCCGATTCGCCGGATCCCGAGGTGGCCCGCGTGTTGCCGCGGCTGGAGCGGGCCCTGGGCCGCGCAGCCACCCTGTCCCGCAATGTGCTGGAGTATGGCAAGAGTGAGGAGCCGCCGCCCCAGCGCGTGCGTATCCCCCTGGCACCCGCCATTGCCGCGGCGGCGGAGGACGCCGGCCTGACGCCGGAGGGCGTGCGTCTTGCGAAGTCGATTCCGGCGAGACTGAGTATTCAGGCGGACCCCGACCAGTTGCACCGCGTGCTGGTCAATCTGATGCGCAATGCCCGGCAGGCGATCGAAAGTGATCCGACCCGCCGCACGCCTCGCAAGGGCGTTGTCCGGGTTGTCGCCTCGACGGGGGACGGTGCCTGCACCATCCAGATCACCGACGACGGCCCGGGCATTCCCTCGCGCCTTTCAGAAAGCCTGTTCGAGCCGTTCGTCAGCGGCCGCGCCTCGGAAGGTGCAGGCCTCGGCCTGGCGATCTCGCGGGAACTGGCCGCCAGCCACGGCGGGGCCCTGACACTGGTCGAGACCGGGCCGACGGGAACGACCTTCGCCCTGCGACTGCCACACTAAGGAGGCCAAATCGCCCGATCGGCGTTATCATCGGCACGGCCAATTGAAACAGCCCAGCTTGGTCGCACGCCCATCTGTCCCGGAGGCCCCTCACATGATCCGCTTCACCCCCGCTGCTGTGGCCGCCCTGATCCTCGCGGCGACCCCGGTCCTTGCGCAGACAACCCGGCCGCAGGCCCCGGTCCAGAGGCCGATTCCCCAGCTGACGACGCCCCCCGCAGCACCGGCCGCAAGCCCGGCCCCGGGTTCCGAGGAATGGCTGCGGCTTCGGGGGGAGAGCTACAGTGCAGCACCCGAGGCCGAGCAGGATCCGGCCGAGGTCGCCGAGACGGTCCGGCTGAATGCGGCGATCGCCGCCCGCAACAACGCCGCCGAACGCCGCGAGATCGAGGGTACCGCAGCCTGGCAGGCCGAGGACGCCCGCTGGCGGGCCGAGGTCGCGCGGCTCGAAACCCAGCGAGCCCAGTGGGAGGCGGACGTTGCCGCGGCCGAGGCCGCCCGCCTTCGCTACGAACGCGAGCGTGCCGCCTGGGCGGCCGAGGTGGCCGCGTGCGAGCGCTCCCCCCGATCCTGCGTCGCCAGCGCGCCAAAATACTGACTCCGGGCGTGCGGGTCCTTCTGATCCACGGCGACATCGGCTCCGGCAAGACGCGGCGCGCCGCCGCCTGGATCGAGGCCGAGGGCCTGGCCGGACGGCCCGTGGCAGGCGTGCTGGCCCTGAAGTCACCGACGGGACGGCGGTTCATGGACATCGCGACCGGGGATCAGGTGCCTCTCGAGCATCCGGCGGAGGACGAGGTCGCTGTCCCGGTCGGTCGGTTCCAGTTCCGTCAGGCCGCGTTCGACTGGGCTGTTCATCGTATCGAGCAATCCCTCGGGCAGGCCGGCTCCGTGGTGATCGACGAGGTCGGTCCGCTGGAGCTGCGGAATGGCGGCTTTGCAGCCCTGCTGGATCGCCTCGAACGGGACTACCCCGCGACCCGGCGGGTCCTGCTGGTCCGCAGCAGTCTTGTCGACGCGGTGACCGGGCGGTTTTGCCGGGGGGCCGCGACGATTTTCGACCCCGACCGGTAACCTCCACCATCCGGACTTCCTAACCGGGCCGACAGTTGCGCCCTGCAGGATGCCGTGAGAGCGTCCCCCCGCGCGCGCCGGAGGGAAGATTGACCGACATCGCCAGAAGCCCGCCCGGTGAAGACGGGCTCTCCGCGCGCAAGGCCGGGGCGGTAGCGCCTGCGCGGCCTGACCGGCCGCTGGCGAACGGCCGCACCGACACCTGGCGGCATCCGGCCTGGGTGCGGTTGGCGCACTGGTTGAACGTCATCGCGGTCGTGGTGCTGATCATGAGCGGGCTCAACATCCTGCTGGCCCATCCGCACCTTTACTGGGGCATCCGCTCCACCTTCGCTGATCCGTGGGTGAGCATTCCGCCGATCCCCAACTGGCTGCTCATTCCCCAGGGACGCAATCTGGCGGAGGCCCGGAACTACCATTTCCTGTTCGCCTGGATCTTTGTCCTGAACGGTCTGGCCTATCTGCTTTTCGGCCTGGTCACGCGCCGGTTCGGTCGCCGCCTGTGGCCGACCGGGAAGGACATCAAGGGGTTCGGGCCCTCGGTCGTGGAGCATGCGCGCTTCCACTTCCCGACCGACGACCACGCCCGCACCTATAACGTCATCCAGAAGCTGACCTATCTGGCCATGATCCTGATCGTCCTGCCGATGATGCTGATCACCGGCCTGTCGATGTCGCCGGGCTTCAATGCCATCGGCGGCATTCTTCTGGACATCATGGGGGGTCGGCAGTCGGCGCGGACGCTGCACTTCATTTCCGCGGCCCTGATCGTCGGCTTCATCGTCATCCACGTCGGACTGGTGATCTGGACAGGCCTGTTCAACAATATGCGCTCGATGATCACCGGCTGGTTTGTCATCGAGCCGCCGGGCTCGGTCGCCGGACCGAAACGCCACCGCAAGGCGCCGGCCGATCCGGGAGATGCATCATGAACCGCCGCCGCTGGCTGACCGGAGCCCTTGCCACTGCCGCCACGGCCATGCTCGCCGCCTGCAGTCAGGCCGGGACCAGTCTGGCCGAGCAGGCCCGGCGGATGGGCGAGGGCCTGACGCGCCGATCGCAACGCCTGTTCATCCCCCCCGACGCCCTGGCCCCGACCTACAGCCGTGCGGAGATCTCGCCCGACTTCAAGGCCAACGGTTCGATCGATCCGGCCGCATCCGACTATCTGGCGCTCAAGGCCGACGGCTTCGCCGGCTACAGGCTCGTTATCGATGGCCTGGTGGAGCGACCGCTGGCCCTGGGCCTGGCGGAACTGCGCACCCGCCCCTCGCAGAGCCAGATCACCAAACACGACTGCGTCGAGGGCTGGACCTCGATCGCCGAATGGACCGGCGTGCGGCTGGAGACCCTGCTCGACGAGGCCGGGCTGAAGCCCGAGGCGCGCTACATCGTCTTCCACTGCTTCGATGCGCTCAATCAGGCCGAGGACGGGGAGCGCTACTATGAGAGTATCGACCTGATCGACGCCCGACACCCCCAGACCATCCTCGCCTGGGCGATGAACGGAGAGGTTCTGCCGGTCCCACACGGCGCGCCGTTGCGGCTGAGGGTCGAGCGGCAACTGGGCTACAAACACGCCAAATACATCAAGCGGATCGAGGCAGTGGAAAGCTTCGCCCACCTCGGCGGCGGCAAGGGCGGCTATTGGGAAGACCGGGGATACGAGTGGTACGCGGGCATCTGACCCGGCGCGGGCTGGGTTTGGTGGCGGGGGCGGCGCTGGTTGTCCCTGCGATCCCGGCCAGGGCCCGGCCGGTCAGCACAATCGCGATGACCCGTCACGGCCCGGTAAGCGCCCATGCCGAGGGCGAGGTGCTGGTGTTCAAGGGCGTCCCGTATGGCGCGGACACGGGCCCGCGGCGGTTCCAGCCGCCGATCCCGCCTACCGCATGGCGCGAGCCCCTTCCCGGAAGCGACTACGGCCCGGCCAGCCCTCAACGCGGGACCGAGCCGAACCAGTCAGAGGATTGCCTGCGCCTCAACGTCTGGGCACCGATGCTGGACGCGGGGCGGCGGCCGGTGATCGTCTATATCCATGGTGGGGCCTATTCGACCGGGTCCGGCTCCAGCCCGCTGACCGACGGTGCCCGGCTGGCGGCGCGCGGTGATGTGGTTGTCGTTACGGTCAACCACCGACTGGGACCGCTGGGCTATGCCTCACTGGCGCGGCTGGCACCGAGGTTTGAGGACAGCGGCAATCTGGGGCAGCTGGATCTGGTCCTGGCGCTGCAGTGGGTGCGCGACAATATCGCGGCCTTTGGCGGCGATCCGGGCTGCGTGACTGTGGTCGGCCAGTCGGGCGGCGGGGCCAAGATCGCCACCCTTATGGCCATGCCCGCCGCCGCCGGCCTGTTCCACCGCGCCGTGACCATGAGCGGCCAGCAGGTGACGGCCTCGGGGCCATTGAACGCCACCCGCCGGGCCGAGGTCTGGCTGGAGGCGCTGGGGCTGACGTCGGACCGGATCGACGCGGTTCGCACGATGCCGGTTGGGCAGCTGATCGAAGCCGCGGGCGCGACCGACCCCATCCTCGGCGGTTCGCTGTATTTCGGGCCGGTGCTGGACGGGCGCAGCCTGACCCGGCACCCGTTCTGGCCCTACGCCGCGCCGCAGTCGGCCCATATCCCGATGATGATCGGCAATACCCGCGAGGAAACCCTGGCCTTCCTCGGGAACGACCCGGCCAATGCGGGCCTGTCCTGGGACACCCTGCCCGCCCGGCTGACGCCGTCGCAGATGCGGATCGACGTCGCGCCGGAAGAGGTCGTGGCCTGGTATCGGGCCAACCACCCGGAGATGAGCCCCGACCAGGTCCTTATCCGCGCGACCACCGCAGCCCGCAGCTGGCGCGCCGCCGTCATCGAGGCCGAGATGCGCGCGGCGCAGGGGTCGCCCGCCTTCGTCTATCAGCTGGACTGGGCCTCGCGTATGCCCAACGGCCGGACCGGAGCCTTCCACACCTCGGACATTCCGCTGATGCTGGACAATGTCGCCGCCGAGGGCTCGGGTGCCATCGGGCCGGAGGCGCAGGCCATGGCCGACCGGATGAGCGATACCCTGCTGGCCTTCGCCCGCACGGGTGACCCGAACCACGCCGGCTTGCCGCGCTGGACGCCCTATTCGCTGGCGCGGCGCGAGACGATGGTCATGGACCTGCCGCCCCGGATGGAGAACGATCCGCGCGGGGACGAACGGCGGTTCTTCGGGCGGATTCCGTATATCCAGCCGGGGACCTGAGCGCGATCAGGCCTCCGCGCTCTCGGCCCGCTTCTTCATCATGGCATCGAAACTGCCCCAGACGCCCTCGGCCCCGTGCCAGCTGCCTGTGGTGGCAGCCTTGGAGTATTCGGTGGCGCGGGCCTCGAAGAAGTTGGCGTGCTCGACGCCTGACAGCATCGACTGCAGCCAGGGCAGCGGGTTCTCCTTGACGCCATAGACCTCGGGCAGGTGCAGCTGGCGCAGGCGCCAGTCGGCGATGAAGCGGATGTACTGTTTGATGTCGTCCGGCGTCATGCCGTTGACCGGCCCCATCTCGAAGGCCAGGTCGATGAACCGGTCCTCCATCTCCACCACGGTCTTGCAACATTCGACGATGTCGGCGGCGACCTCAGGCGTGACCGCCCCCGTCTCCTTGTTGAACGCATGGTACAGCTTGATGATGCCCTCGCAGTGAAGGCTCTCGTCGCGAACAGACCAGCTGACGATCTGACCCATGCCCTTCATCTTGTTCTGGCGCGGGAAATTCATCAGCATCGCGAACGAGGCAAACAGCTGAAGCCCTTCCGAAAAGCCGCCGAACATGGCGAGGGTGCGGGCGACGTCCGCATTGGTCTCGACCCCGAACCTGCCCATGAAGTCATGCTTGTCGCGCATGGCCTCGTATTCCATGAAGGCCCCGAACTCGCTCTCGGGCATGCCGATGGTCTCGAGCAGCAGGGCGTAGGCGGCGATGTGGATGGTCTCCATGTTGGCGAAGGACGCCAGCATCATCTTGACCTCGGTCGGTTTGAAAACCCGACCGTATTTTTCCATGTAGTTGTCTTGGACCTCGATGTCGGCCTGGGTGAAGAAACGGAAGATCTGGGTCAGGAGGTTGCGTTCCGACGGCGTCAGATTGGCCGCCCAGTCCTTGCAGTCCTCGCCCAGCGGCACCTCTTCCGGCATCCAGTGGACCTGCTGCTGCTTCTTCCACATGTCGAAGGCCCACGGGTAGCGGAACGGCTTGTAGGCCGCCGAGGCGGTGAGCAGACCGGGGGTGGTGGGCTTGATCGAGACGTGCGCGTTCATCGGTACTGGGCTCTGAATCGAATCCGGGATTGAACATCCACCATGCGGGTGGATGGGTCCGGCGACAAGCCAAAATACGGCTATATTGCGATGCCCTTTGTCGCAACCGCTACATGTAGTAGTCAGAACGCAGTTGTTTGGGGACTCTACTGGGGACAGTCCTTAACGCCGTCGGGTTCCGGCCCAGACCGAGCCCGATGGTCAGGCCGCCTCGGCCTCGGGGGTCACGCGGGCGGGCGGGAGATCTCCGGACAGGGCCCGGTTGACCATCGACAGCAGGCCGGCCTGGTTGATCGGCTTGGCCATGTGGGCGTTCATTCCGGCGGCGAGGCAGCGTGAAACGTCCTCGGGCATGGCGTCGGCGGTCATGGCCACAATGGAGACACCCCCGCCGGCCTCCGGCATGGCCCGGATGCGACGCGTGGCCTCGAGCCCGTCCATGTTCGGCATCCGCACGTCCATCAGCACGAGGTCGAACGCCTGGCCGGCAACCGCATCGATCGCCTGCTGGCCGTCGCAAACCTCCACCACCTCGCAGCCGAAGGCCTCCAGCATGATGCGGGCGACCTCCCTGTTGACCGGATGATCGTCCACGACCAGCACGCAGGGCGCATGACCGGAGGCGACTGGGGGAGCCACGACGGCTTCTGCCGGGCAAGCCTCCCCGACGACATCGGCGGTGCGATCAAACGGCAGGCTCAGAATGAAGGTCGAGCCCACGCCGACGGAGCTTTCGACGTCGATCCGCCCACCCATGCGCTGCACGTGGCGTGCGGCCAGGGCCAGGCCCAGGCCCGCGCCGGAGTGGTTGCGCCGGATCGAGGCATCGCCCTGGGCGAAGGCTTCGAAGAGATCCGGCAGGATCGACGGTTCAATGCCGCAACCTGTGTCGGAGACACGGATGCAGACGCCTTCGCCGACGCGATCCAACCGCACCACGATCTCACCGCGATCGGTGAATTTGACCGCGTTGACGACCAGTGGATGCAGGGCCTGGCGCAAGGCCCGACGGTCAGCCATGAAGCGGGCCCCTGCGGGCAGACAATCATCGATGCGAAGATGGAGGCCGCGCGCACGGGCAGCGGCGAGGCTGGCGGCGACGGTTTCGCGGGCCACGGCGGCGAGTTCGAGTGGCTCATTCGTCAGGGCGTCGTCACCGCGGGCGAAGTCGAGAATGTCCTCGACCAGCATCAACAGGCCATCGCTGGACTCACGGATCTGGCGCGCCTGACGCACGGCCTCGGCGTCCAGTCCGGGGCGTCCGGCCAGGACATCCGCGAAGCCCGCGACACCGTTCAGGGGCGTGCGCATCTCGTGGCTCATCATGGCAAGGAAGCGTGAGCGGGCAGCCGCAGCGTCCTCAGCCGTCCGCCGGGCCTCCTGGGCCGCAACTGTGCGAACGCGCAGACGGGCTTCCAGCCGCCGGCGTTCGGTCATCACCGTCGAGATCGGCAGCACGGTGGCGACGATCGCCAGCAGGTACAGATTGTAGATGCCCATCCGGCGCAGCATCGGCGAAACCGCCTCAAGACCGGGAACCTCGGTCAGCTGGGTCAGATGGACCGGGCCATGGCCGGTCAGGGTCGCCACCCCGGTGATGCCCGCGAGCAGGACCAGGGCCGCGGCAGTCTTGGTCGGTGACAACCGAAGGCTGATCAGGAGCATGGGTGGAAAGGTCAGGAAGGCCACGGGCAGGGTATCCTGCGAGAAGACCGCGACCGTCACGACCACCATCAGCAGGAACAGGCCGATTGCCTCGGGCGCGCGGGCGCGCGTCATGCCCTTGAACCGGTGTGCCCGGGCCACGAGCATAAGGACCGGCGTGACCAGCAGCAGACCCAGCAGTTCAACGATGAAGAAGGAATAGATGCCGAACACAACACTGGTGCTGAGCCCGATCCCGGCGACCAGCATCACAAGGCTGAAACCGACGACTGTGGTCACAGCAACCGCCGGCAACGCCGAATAGGCCGCGAAGGCCAGCAGCCGTTTGGGACGGCGCATGTCGAGCGCCGCGCCACAGACCCTCCGGGCCAGGAAAGCGCACAGGAAGGCCTCGCCCATGTTCATGAGCGCGTTCAGCAAAAGGAGCATTCCGGAGTCGCCGCGGAAGACGTTGCTGAACAGGTTGATGGTGAAACAGGCCGTCAGCACGGCCACAGCGGGCCGACGATGCAGTTGCAGCAGGGCTGCGGCGAGGATGCCATTGGAGAGCCAGACCGCGATGGCGTCGAAGGTCGCCACGCTCCAGTGGCCGATCAGCTGCGAAGCCGCGAAGAGCAGCACATAGACCCAGGCCGGCGGCCCCGCGATGCGGCCCGCTTCATGCCTGAAAAGTCGCCAATGACCCCGCAACCGGTTCCCTCCGGCCATACCCGATGCGGGGATTAGTAAGGTGAATGCGTAAACAAATCGGGCGCCTCGCCACGCGGCCGGCTCGCCCTGTCAGGTTTCTGGGGTCTGGAACGCTTCGCGCGGCCGGAACCGGCGCCAGACTGCCCAGATCAGCAAAGCGACAGCCACACCGAGTGCATCAGCGAGGAGATCGCCCCAGCTGGCGTCCCGGCCGATATAGCGCTGAACCACCTCAACTGCGGCCCCGAGGGCAATGGCCAGCAGCGCCGCCGGGACCCGCGGCAGCCGGCGGAACATCACCCCGAAGCTCCAGAGGATCAGGCCAAAGGCGATAAAATGCGCCGCCTTGTCCCAGATCAGGCGCTCGGACTCGATAGTCCCGCCGGGCGACAGCAACAGGACCATCAGGACCAGCAGCAGGACGGCACCGACAATACGGAGGAGGGTACGCATACGTTTGACGGCTTTCCGGGGAGAGGTCCTTCTATCAGCCCGCGAGCAGGACCCAAACCCCGGTCGCGGCGAAACCCGCTGCTGCGGCCAGACGAATCCAGCCGAGCGGGAGCCGTTTCGCCGCCGTTTCACCCAGCAGAACGGCCGGGCCGTTGACCAGCATCATGCCGAGGGTCGAGCCCGCAACCACCAGCGGCAGGTTCTGGAACTGTGCCGCCAGCATGGCCGTCGCGACCTGGGTCTTGTCGCCCATCTCGATCAGGAAGAAGGCGGCGGTTGTGGTCCAGAAGACGCCCGAAAAGGTCTTTTCCGTCCGGTCGGGGGCCTCATCGAACCGGTCGGGGATCAGCGCCCAGATCGCGAAGCCGAGAAAGGCCAGGCCGACGCCCCAGCGCACCCATTCGCCGTCCATGAAGCGCGCCAGCAAGGACCCGGCCAGGGCGGCAACCACGTGATTGGCGAGGGTCGCGACCAGGATGCCGAGGAGGATCGGCAATGGTCGCCGCCACGCCGCCGCCAGCATGATGGCCAGCAACATGGTCTTGTCCCCGATCTCCGCGATGGAGACGAGGCCGGTCGAAATCAGGAAGGCTTCCAAGACATCATCGTTCGCGGGGGTTCGGCGGACAGACCATTGGCATCCGCAGCCGGCCCCCGCGTGGAAGCACCCTGCGAAGCCAGCGGTCTTGCCAGTTAGTCGCCCTGCGCTCGTCCCGGATCAGATCCGGTACTCGCTGCTTGAGGACCGAATTGGTCCGCCCTCAAGCAGCCTCGCGCCGTGCGCGAGGCGATAGGGCCACTAAAGAACGCGCCATCCTCTCCGGGCGAGAGGAAGTGTGTTGACGCGAACCCCGCTGAGAGGTGCGGGCGGCTACTCCCCGATGACGGGCCGGTCTCTAGCGGTGGCGGGGTCGTCCGGCAAGGGCCCATCATGCGGCCCACGATCGCTGACAGCCTGGCGGCGCTGCACGGCACAGGCCAACAACCACAGGGCCATGGCCCAGGCGACCCCCACACTCCAGCCGGCCAGGACGTCAGTCGCCCAATGGGCCGCGAGATAGACCCGGGTCAGGCCGACGATCAGGGTCAGCAGCACGGCGACACCGAGGATCCAGGCCTTGTGATGTCGACGTGGGAAAGCCCGGGCCAAGATGACGCCCATGCTGAGATAGAAGACCGCGGCCAGCAGGGCGTGGCCGGAAGGGAAGCTGGCGTTGACAGCCTCGACCGCGCGCCATGCCTCCGGGGGCCGGTCGCGCCCGAACACGGCCTTCAACCCTTCACTGAGCCCCACACCGCCGGCCAGACCCAGCGTCAGCAGCAAGGCCGACGCACGCTTGCGCTGCAAGATCAGGAACAGGACCACGATAAGGCCGAAGAGGCCCAGAACAGCAATCCCGCCCAGCGAGGTCAGATCCAGCGCAGCGGTTTCGAGCCAGGGCGGCCCCCAGCCGTCGGCCGCGCCGCCGGGCCGCACCGCCAGCAGGACGGCCTGATCGAAGGCTCGGCCTTCGGGACCGGCGATATCATTCGCCAGTTTGACGAAGATGGAGATTCCCATGGCGACGACAAACAGGGCTGCGAGCGCGGCGATCTTCGTCCGGGCGATACGACGGGCGCGGGCTGCAAAAGGGGGGATTCCTGACAATCTCATCGGTCGCAAACGGTCACGCTTGTGGGACGTTCCAGCCGGATATTTATTTCCACAATCCTGTCGGTTCGCACACAGAAAGCTGGTCAGGGCCGCAAACCCCGCGGTGGCTGAATGCGGCCGGTTTGTGGCTAGATCGAATCACTCCCGTTGGGGGCTGATACGAAAATGTCATCAGGGAAGTTTGCCCTCACTCAAAATTTGAGGGCTTGGCCAGTAACCAATCATGAACCACATTTAGCGTTCTAATGATGTTGACCACACAACATCTGGCGTATCGACAAACTTTCGGGGCGGATCATGGCAGGCGGTGAAGCGTTGAAGACGGTTGAATTTCCGTCGGTTGTCGACAGCGATGTGGCTGCGCGTCCCCATCTGTCTGTTGTGCGCTCGCTCCAGCTCGACCGGACCCGTGACGACCTGCTGACCGATTTCGGCAAGAAGACGCTGGAGGACCGCTATCTGCTGCCCGGCGAGAGCTATCAGGACATGTTCGCCCGGGTCGCCACGGCCTATGCCGACGACCACGATCATGCGCAGCGCGTCTATGACTATATGTCGAAGCTGTGGTTCATGCCCTCGACGCCGGTTCTTTCGAACGGCGGCGCCGACCGCGGCCTTCCGATCAGCTGCTTCCTCAACGCCGTGGCCGACAGCCTCGACGGCATCCAGTCTGTCTGGAATGAAAATGTGGCCCTCGCCTCCAACGGCGGCGGCATCGGGACCTACTGGGGCGGCGTCCGGTCGATCGGCGAGAAGGTCAAGGGTGCAGGCCAGACCTCGGGCATCATCCCCTTCATCCGGGTGATGGACTCGCTGACGCTGGCGATCAGCCAGGGTTCGCTCCGCCGTGGTTCTGCGGCCGTCTACCTCGACGTCCACCACCCCGAGATCGAGGAGTTCCTCGAAATCCGCAAACCCTCGGGCGACTTCAACCGCAAATCCCTCAACCTGCACCACGGGATCAACATCTCGGACGCCTTCATGGAAGCCGTACGGGACGGACGCCCGTTCGACCTGCTGTCGCCCAAGGACCAGGCGGTCGTGAGGACCGTGGACGCCCGCGCCCTGTGGCAGAAGATCCTCGAGATCCGCCTGCAGACCGGCGAGCCCTATCTGATCTTCTCGGACACCGTGAACCGCCAGCTGCCGCAGCATCAGCGCGATCTGGGCCTGTCGGTGAAACAGTCCAACCTGTGCTCCGAAATCACCCTGCACACCGGCCGTGACCACCTCGGCGTCGACCGGACCGCCGTCTGCTGCCTGTCCTCGGTCAATGCCGAGAGCTTCCTGGAGTGGCGCGAGGAGCCGCGCTTCATCGAGGACGTGATGCGCTTCCTCGACAATGTTCTGGAAGACTTCATCCGTCGCGCCCCGCCGGCCATGGCTGCGGCCGTCTATTCCGCCAAGCGCGAGCGGTCGGTGGGTCTGGGCCTGATGGGCTTCCACTCCTTCCTGCAGGCGCAGGGCGTGGCCTTTGAATCGGCCATGGCCAAGTCGTGGAACATGCGGCTGTTCAAACACCTGCGCCGCGAGGCCGACAAGGCCAGCCGCCTGCTGGCCGAGGAGAAGGGTGCCTGCGAGGACGCCGCAGAGCGCGGCGTCATGGAACGGTTCTCGCACAAGCTGGCGATCGCCCCGACTGCCTCGATCTCGATCATCTGCGGCGGTACCTCGGCCGGCATCGAGCCGATCCCGGCCAACATCTATACCCACAAGACCCTGTCGGGCTCGTTCGCGGTCAAGAACCCCTATCTGGAACGCCTGCTGGGGGAGAAGGGCATCGATACCGAGGCCGTGTGGAGCTCCATTCTTGAACATGAGGGTTCGGTCCAGCATCTGGCCGACCTGAGCGATGACGAGAAGGCGATCTACAAGACCGCCTTTGAACTGGACCAGCGCTGGATCGTCGAACTGTCGGCCGACCGCGCGGCCGACATCTGCCAGGCCCAGTCGATCAACCTGTTCATCCCCGGCGACGTCAACAAATGGGACCTGCACATGCTGCACTGGTCGGCCTGGGAGAAGGGCGTGAAATCGCTCTACTATCTGCGCTCGAAGTCGGTTCAGCGCGCGGCCTTCGCAGGCGCGGAGACCAAGGTCGAGGAAGAGGTCGACCCGAACCAGCCTGACCTCTTCAGCGCCGCGCGCACCGATTATGACGAGTGCCTCGCCTGCCAGTAGGCGGCCCGGGGCTCCTGCCTTGCGTTGGTGACGGAACCCCGGCGGACTGCCGACGTTGATCCGACAGGGCAAAAGCCTGTTGGCGTGACGACGCACATCGTGCAGAGTCGCGATTGTTAACGGATCGGGAGGACCGTTGATGCATGTGACGGCTGTTTCGATTGTAGCCTTGGCGACTGTGGTCCTTGCGGCCCCGGCGTTGGCGGCAGATTCGCCGTCCGCATCCCAAACTCCCCTTTCCAATCCCTGGGTCGTCAACCGCGAGTCGCCGACGACGGTTTCCGACCTGCTCACCCGGATCGACCGCGACGCACGCCTCGCCGGCGCGGACCGCTCGGCCTTCGGCGCTGACGAGGCGCGGAGCAGCTACGCCCCGCCTTCGCGCGAAAGAAGCTCGCCCTGGGCCGCCTCAAGCCGCGATGTCTGGTTCGAGAACAGCGATTTTGACGATCGGTTGCGCCTTAGGTCCGAAGGCCCGGTTCGCCGGGCTGACGGTTCGCCCCTGCCCCCCGGCCCGCTCGACCCTGCGGCCTATGACGCCGAACACTACGACCTGAGCTACACCCGCGGCTGGACCGCAACCCTCGCCAGAATGGCATCTGGGCTGGATGTCACCCTGTCGCCCCATCTCGGAGTCGGTGTCGGCTCGCGGGGCGGTAGCACCGAGGCCGGGGCGACCCTGCGAATCGGACCCGATCTGGATCAGATGGTGCCGGACGGCGGAGAATTGTTCGGCCAACGGCCCCGCTGGTATCTGTATGCGGCGGGTTCCGGACGGGCGGTCGGCTACAACTGGGCCCGGAACCGTGACGGTGAATTCGCCCGCTCGGGCGTCAGCCACGACTCCGGCGTCTTCATGGGCGATGCCTCGCTCGGCGTGGCCATGCGGCGCGGGCCAGTGCAGAGCTCGATCGGCCTCATCTACCGCGAGCTCGGCGTCGAAGGCCTGCGCGCCGGCCAGGGCGTCGACACCGACGTCTCCGAAGGCGTCCTCGCCTTTCAGCTGTCGATCAAGCCGGAGTGAGGCTCAGGGCCTAGGCAAGTCCTGGCTCGACCCAGACCCCGGGCCCTGCTCACGACTCCCTGTTCTCGCCACGCCTTCACGCCGGTCGTCCGCACCGCCGTCCCAGGCCCAGCCGTCCGGGCCCTCACGCCAGATTCCGCCATGCAGGCCGGAGGTCTCGCTGTCGTTGGGTCGCAGGGCGATGCCACGTGCCGCCAGCCCGGCCCGCAAGGCCTCGGAGAACCGTTCTGTATCCGCACCGATCGTGGTGCCCCGCGCCACCAGATTGGGCAGGTCGAACGCCGTCTGGACCGGCAGTCCCCAGTCCAGCACCGCGATCAGGGCACGGGCGTTATAGGCCAGGATTGACGGCCCGCCCGGTGAACCCAGGGCACCGATCAGTCGCCCCTCACGGTCGAGGATGAGAATGGGCGACATCGACGACCGTGGCCGCTTTCCTGCCGCCACTGCGTTCGCCGCCGGGGCACCGTCGGCTCTCAGCGGCGCAAAGGAGAAGTCGGTCAACTCGTTGTTCATGAAGAAGCCCGCCGCCATGCGGCCAGAGCCGAACACACTCTCGATCGTGGTGGTCATGCTGACGGCATTGCCCTCGGCGTCGACGATGACGAAATGCGACGTCCCCGCCGGCTCGTTCGTCGCGTCGGGACCGACCAGCACACCCCCGGGCGGCGTTCCTGCCTCGGCCGCCCCAGTCAGGCCCGGTGCCAGGGCCGCGCGCGACGCCGTATAGCCGGGATCCAGCAGCCCCTGAACGGGCACGCCCACAAAGCCGGGATCGGCGACATAGCGGTCGCGGTCAGCGTACATCAGGCGCTGAAGCCGGGCGAAGGCGGCCCAAGCCTCGGCGCTATCCGGGCCAAGCGCAATGTCCGGCGTCCGCTCGGCCATGGCCAGCAGTTGCAGCACCGCCACCCCACTGGAGGGCGGCGGCGGGACGCAGATGACATAGATGCGGTACGGCCGGCACAGGGCGCCCCGTTCGATCGGCTCATAGGCGGCGATGTCCTCGACCGTAAGCGCGCCCGGACGTGGCTCCTCCGCGACCGCGGCGGCAATCTCGCGCGCCACCCGGCCGCGGTAGAAGACCTCGGCCCCGCCCGCCGCGAGCTCGGCCACGGTCCGGGCATAGGCCGGGTTCTGCAGCACATCGCCTGCGACGTAACGTTCGCCATCAGACTTCGTGAAATAGGCATTGGCCCAACGCGTCCGCGCCTGGCCCCGCGTGGCGGCAATGAAACCGGCGAGCCGCGGACTGACCACAAAGCCGTCGCGCGCCAGTCGCTCGGCATCGCCGAACAGCTGGCTCCAGGGCAGCCGGCCGTGCGCCGACTGCGCCATGGCCAGCATGGCCACGGCCCCGGGCACGCCGGTGGACCGGCCACTGAGGATGGCCTCGCCCACCCCGAGGGGCCGTCCATCCTCGTGAAACAGTTCGGGCGTCGCCGCCGCCGGCGCGGTTTCCCGCCCGTCATAGCTGGTGACCGCGCCGGTGCGGGCGTCGAACACCATCATGAAGGCACCGCCGCCGAGGCCCGAGGACTGCGGCTCGACCAGGCCCAGAACCGCCTGCACCGCCACTGCCGCATCGACCGCCGAGCCGCCCTCGCGCAAAATCTTCAATCCGGCCTCGACCGCCAGCGGATTGGCCGCCGACACGAAAGGCCCGCGCGCCATCGGAGTACTGACTGCGACGGGTGGCGGGTTGACCGGGGAGCCTGCCGCCGCCCAGGGGCCCGGCAAACCGCCCGCACATCCGGCCAGACCCAAGGCTGCCACGACAGCGGCGGCCGTGATGGCTCGCAAGGGCCGGTGCGGGATATGGATCATGGCGGACTCATTCAGGGAGGGCAGAAGCGGGAAGGCACCGCACCTTGGCCCGCCGCCCGCGCGAACGAAACCCCCACACTTGCACGCCTCCCGGGCACCACCCGAAACGATGACCGAAAACCCGTCCGACAGCCCTTGCCCCCCGCCCCTGCCTCCGCTAGATACCCGCCCTCGCCGTTCGCGGCCAAGCGCGCCCGTAGCTCAGCTGGATAGAGCATCAGACTACGAATCTGAGGGTCGGACGTTCGAATCGTTCCGGGCGCGCCATCGTCTCCCCCATCGTTGAAAAGACAGCGGATTCATTGTCCGACAGACCATGTCCCGACGGTGGCTCAACCCCTTGCTGCAGGGTTCCCGCCCACGATCCGGGACAAGGCTCAAGGGTACGCCCGGGACCACGGGCGGGTGACCATGACAGGGTCGGTGGGGGCACCAGCCCCTCGACCATCAAGCCGACCAGACGTGACGGGTAGCCAAAAGAAGAGGCGGCCCGTTCACGCCCACAGCCACGCCGCAGCAGCCGTGTAGAGGGTGATGCCGACGGTCAGGTTGAACGGGAAGGTGATCGCCAGCGACGCGGTCACGAACACGCCCGCGTCCGCCTGGGGAGCCGCCAGCCGCATGGCGGCGGGAACGGCGATGTAGGAGGCCGAGCCCGCAAGTATGGTCAGGAGCGCGGCATTGCCGACGTCCAGTCCGGCGAACCGGGCAAGCCCCAGCGCCACCGCGGCCGAGAGCAAGGGAAACCCGAGGGCGAAACCGATGACTCCGGGTGACAGTTTGCGGCCGCCCTCCATAAGCCGGCGCGCGGCGATCAGGCCGATGTCGAGCAGGAAGAAGCACAGGGCCCCCTGGAACAACGGCCCCACAAACAGCTCCAGCTTGGCCATGCCGGCGTCACCGGAGACCACGCCAACCATGAAGCTGCCGAGCAACATGACCATCGCCGCGCCGACGAAAACCTCCTTCAGGATCGTACGCCGGCGTCCCGGCTCGCCACGACCCGCCCCATTGAGCAGGAGCAGCGCCGTCAGGATGGCGGGTGTCTCCATCAGGGCGAGCACAGCTGCCATATAGCCACCCGCCGGGAGACCCACGGCCTCCAGATGCTGCTGGCCCGCGGCAAAGGTGACGACGGACACGGACCCGTAGGTCGCGGCCAGGGCGCACACGGTCGGGCGATCAAGTCTGGTGGTGCGCTTCAATAGGAAGAAGGCGATGAGCGGCATCAGGGCGCTAAGCCCGATGCCAATGGCACCGGCAGCCAGGAAGTCCCCGTTCAGCCCCGCGGCGCGGGCCTCCACCCCGCCTTTGAAACCGATACAGAACATCAGATAGAGCGACAGGGCCTTGGCCACCGGCTCGGGAATGGCGAGGTCCGAGCGGGCAAACGCTGCCGCAGCACCGATGAAGAAGAACAGGATGGCCGGCGACGTCAGAAGTGCCAGGCCGGCGGAAAAATCAGGCATGCGTCAACCGGTCCTCTGAAGGTCGGTCCGAATGACCTCGACCGGTACAGGCTTCCAGTTTATTGATGTGATGTGAGCTATAACGGATGCTAATGACATGGCTGAGCGCCTGGTCAATCTGGACATCGACCTGCTGCGCGCTTTCGTGACGGTTGCCGAAACCGGCAGCTTCACCCGCACCGCAGCCTTGCTCGGCCGGACCCAGCCCGCCGTCAGCCTGCAAATCCGACGGCTGGAGGATCAACTGCGATCTCCCCTGCTGGATCGTGGGGGCAAGGGGGTCGGTCTGACAACCGAGGGCGCGGCGCTGCTGCCGCAGGCCCGCAGGCTGATGCGACTGAACGATGAGATCATCTCGACCCTCGGGGACGGAGACCTGGAAGGGGAGGTTCGGTTCGGTGCGCCGGAGGACATCGCAACCATGCACCTCCCCGGGATCCTCGGGGCCTTTGCCCGCAACCATCCCCGGATCAAGCTGTCGGTGACCTGCGACTACACCGCCAACCTGCTCGACCAGATGTCGCGCGGCATGCTCGATCTGGCCCTGATCAAGCGTGAGCCTGTCGGACCGGAACTGGGCGTGCGCGTCTGGGGCGAGCCTCTGGTCTGGGTAGCGCTTGACGCCTCGATCATTGAGGCATCGCCGCTGCCGCTGATCATCGCGCCCGCGCCGGACATCTATCGAAAACGGGCCCTCGGCGCGCTTGCGGAAGCAGGCATCGGGTTCCGCGCGTCCTACACCTCGCCGAGCCTCGCCGGTCAGATGGCAGCCCTGCGCGCCGGCCTCGGAGTCGCCGTGCTTCCCGCCGCCATGGCACCCCGCGACCTTGTGGTCCTGGGCGAACCGCTGCCGACACTCACGGACACCGAGATCGCGCTGGTGTCCGCTAGGGGTGCCGGGGGGCCGGCCGGGCTTCTTGCGCAGGAAGTGTTGCGGGCACTGGAACGAGGACCGGTCCCGGCATGATGCCCGCTTATGGGGCCCATCATCAGTTCTGATTGGCAGCGGAAGGGCTTCGGAGACAGGCTGATTGTGCGGCCCGGGCCCCTCTGACGATCACTGCGATCGTGATGTCGGACCGCATCGGGTGCGCTCGATGATGGGTCCGGCCAGTTTGTCCCCTCGAACCGTCGGTGTCCTCATCGAGCGCTCCCCTTTCGGGAAGGAGAGGCTCAATGTCTATCGTATTGGCGCGCCGTTTGCGGGCATTTCACGCCCTGCTTGAGATGGCGCTGAGGGATGAGAGGGCATGCTCTCACCCGGACGATCACACCGTTTCCAGGATCAAGAAGCGGAAGCTGGCCATCAAGGACCGGCTCTCCCGCTTTGACGGACCCCGGACCTCGTCAGCGGCGCACTAGCCCCGTTCGGCCGGCGGCCCTCTTGCTGCGGCCAGCCCCTGCTCACCCCCATCCCCTACGAGGATCGCTGCCAGGCAGTGACACGAAACGAGGCTGCATGCCCAGAACAGTCAAGGCCCGACGAAGACGGCTTGCGGTCGATCCGCAAGAAGTCTGGACCTCGGGCGATGTCGCCCGGATGGATGCGGTCGTCGCCGCCTGCGCGCTGGTCGCCCAGGCCGACGGCTGGGTCACCGCCCAGGAACGCAAGCGGATGACCGACCGGATGAGCCGGTCGCCGAGCATCCGCTTCTTCGGACTGCATGAGGTGACGGTCGGCTTCGAAGCCCTGAACATCAGATTCGACCGGAATCTGGAGGACGGTGAGGCTGCGGCAGAAGCGGCGGTCACCGCCCTCAGAGGTCAGCCGGGGCCCTCGCATTTGCTGATCGACACGGCGTGTTCGGTGGCGGAAGCCGATGGTGGATTCGACGCCGAGGAGCGTGATGTCATCCTGCGACTCTGCCGGCTCCTGAAAGTCGACCCGTCGCACCATGGCCTGGTCGCCGGCGCGGGATGGATGAGATGAAGATCAGTCCTGGCGCGATGCCGGTTACCCAGGGTCTGGCGGTCCAGCTCTCGCAGCTGACAGGCCGTGTCGCCGCCCATCAGAGTTCGCCGACGGACCGGCCGGTGCAGCCCCCGGGCGCGATCGGCGACGACACCGCCACCCGCCGCCCGACCCGGCATACCTTCGACATCCGGGTCTGATCCCCGCCCCCGGGGCGCCCGTTGTGTGTGACCGGGAGGTCAGGATCCCGCTTGCGCTTGCGGCCACAGACCGCTGACGGCTTCCGGTGCCATTGCGGGCGGGGAATTCAGGTCCGGGGTCAGGCCGCCCGGGCCGCCGGGTCAGCATCATGCGAGGCCAGCGCCTGTGTGATCCCGGCGAACAATGTCGCCATGGTGACCGGCTTGGCGAGGTGACCGTCAGACCCGGCCCTGCGGCCGGCCTCGACGTGTTCGGGCATAGCGTTCGCGGTCAACATCAGCACGGGCGTACGGTGCCAGCCGCACTGCGACTCCCAGGCCCGAATTTCAGCGGTGGCGGTCAGTCCGTCCATCACAGGCATCTGCATATCCATCAGGACCAGATCGAAACCTCCCGCCCGGAAGGCCTCAAGCGCCTCGCTGCCGTCCGCGACGCCAACGAGTTCGGCGCTGGTATCCGCCAACAGGACCTCGATGACCTTGCGGTTGGCGGGGTGGTCGTCCGCCAGCAGAATTCGCAACGGCACAACCCCGACGTCGCTGTCCGAAACGGGGGCCTCGCCGGGCTGGGTCGCGTGAACGATGGGCAAGGGCACCTCGAACCAGAAGCTGGAGCCGACGCCCGGGTCGCTGTCGCAGTCCAGCACACCGCCCATCAGGTCGGCCAGTTCACGTGAAATCGTCAGACCAAGGCCTGTGCCGCCGAAGCGACGCGTGATCGAGCCATCTGCCTGATGAAAGCGTCCGAAGATGCGGGCTTTCTGATCCTGTTCGAAACCGACACCGGTGTCTGTAACGGTGAAGCGAACGCGGTCATCCGCGCAGTCCTCGATGTTCAGCCGGACCTCGCCCTCCGCCGTGAATTTCAGGGCATTGCTGACCAGATTGGTCAGGATCTGACGTATGCGCACGACATCGCCATGAACCAGCCGCTCCGCTTCCGGAGGTATGGCGATCGTCAGGGCGACGCCCTTTTCCTCGGCCTTGGGTCGCCACAGGGCGGCCGTCTCGCGCACGAGGTCGGCCAGATGGAACGGTGCAGGCTCAATGGTGATTTCGCCGGACTCGATCTTGGCGGTGTCGAGGATGTCCGACAGTAGCCGCTCAAGCGTGTCGCTGGAGGAGCGAACGATGTCGACCATCTCGCGTTCGCGTGGCCCCAGATCGCTGCGAGCCAGCGCATCGGCCATGGCGACCACGCCGTTCAGGGGCGTGCGGATCTCGTGGCTCATGTTGGCGAGGAAGTCGCTCTTGGACCGGCTGGCCTCCTCTGCGGCCATACGGGCGAGGCGAAGATGGCCGGCCGAACGCCACTGCCAGACCAACAGGCCGGCAGCGGTCAGGAAAAAGACCACGGCGATACCGACGACCCACCGCTGTGAGCTGATGACGTCCTTCTGAAGTCGGGTGTTGGTCCGGGCGGTATCCAGCTGGCGACGACGCTCTGCCAACTGCTCCTGCATATCACCCGTGACCTGACCGATACCGGCGCTGAACCGGCGCGCCGTCTGGACGTCCTGCGCCCTGTGGTAGGCCTCAAGGCGCTGGAACGCCTCGCGGGTCCGGCCCTCGGCGAACAGCAGGGCGGCCTCGACCCGCGGGACCTCCGATATGCCCTCCTCGCGGAAAAGCCCGGCGGCTTCGCGGCGCCGGATCTCTGCGAGATCGCGACGGGCGAGGCCGAGCTGGCCAGTCCGGGCGTAGGCGAGAGCCCGGGAGGGCAGCATCTGTGGCGCAAGGAAGTCGGCCTCGCCGAGGTTGGCCCCATAGGGCGAGAGACAGTTCAGAACACCCTGCGAGTCACCGCCACCGTCCGCCACAATGGCGCACAGGTTGGCGTCATAGACCATCAGACTCCCCAGCCCGGCCCGCTGCGACAGCCGGTGATGGGCGGCATAGAGCCGCGCCGCGAGATCCTGATCGCCGACCTGAATGGACAGGCGGGTCAGATTGTAGAGGGCGTCAAAATCGGGACGCGGATAGGCCGGGTTGGACAGGTCGAGCTCGAAGCGTCGGAAGGCGGCGGTCGCCCCCTCGATGTCGTGCAGATCCATCAGGGCGAGGCCGGTGACTTCCCACAGCCCGGCGCGGGCCGTGTCGGCATAGGGGGCATTTTCGGGAATGACGGCGTCCGCGGCGGTCAGCCGTCGCAGCGCCTCGCCGATCCGGTCGCTGTCCATGAGGGCGAGCGCACTGAGGCGCATTGCGTGCGCCTTGACGAACCAGTCCCTCGCGGTGCGAGCGATCTCATCGATCTCGGCCGAGGCGGCCAGTTCGCCGCTCTCGTAGCGAATGGCAAGGGCGTTCAGGCGCGCGATCATCTGATACCGCTCGTCCTGGCCGGCCAGGGCAGCCGTGGCGAGGCGATCGTTCCAGACCTTGGCCCGTTCGAAATCGCCCTGGTTCAGGCTGATCCACATCACATGGTAGAGCCGGTTCAACCCCTCACGACCCGGCATGTGCAGTGCAGCCTCGCCGAAGGCTTCAAGGGCGGGGAAGCTGGTAGCGGCAGCGCGTTCCTCGACGCGCCGGGCCAGCTCGACACGGCTCTCGCGCGATTGGGTCGCCGCCTCGGCACCGGCGGGGATGCCGAGACCGAAGAGCAGGACGATGATGAAGAGGAGTCTGACTGCGGGCATGCCGTTTCCGGGTTGAGCCTCGACCATCACACGCCGACCCTTTCACAAGCTTTAGCGCTCCGGACTTTTTCCGGGACCGGACCGTCTGTGGACTTCCGCCCGTCCCCGCGTCAGCGTCCCGAAATGCTCGAATCGTCCGTCAGGGAATCCGCGCCGGGGCGCTATTACGAGTTCTTCGCCGGCGGAGGCATGGTGCGCGCCGGCCTGGGCGACGGCTGGCACTGCCTGCTGGCCAATGACCTGGATCCGGCCAAGGCGGCGGCCTATCGCGCCAACTGGGGTGACGCCGGATTGCGCGTCGACGACATCGCAGCCCTGACCGCTGCCGACCTTCCCGGCGTTGCGGATCTGATGTGGGGGTCGTTTCCCTGTCAGGACCTGTCCCTGGCCGGTGTCGGGGCCGGGCTGGGAGGTCGGCGGTCAGGGACGTTTCACGACTTCTGGGGTCTGGCCCGCGCGCTGGCGGCCGAGGGCCGGGCCCCGCGAATCGTGGCCGTCGAGAATGTCTGCGGGGCCCTGACCTCTCATGGCGGGCGGGATTTCGAGGTTATCTGCCGGACCTATGCCGATGCCGGCTATCGTTGCGGTGCCCTGGTCATCAATGCCGACCGTTTCCTGCCGCAGTCACGGCCGCGTCTGTTCGTGATCGGGGTGCGCGAGGATGCGGTCCTCGATCCGGCCCTGACGACGGTTGCGGCCGAAGGACCTTTTCATACATCGGCCCTGACCCGGGCCGTGGGCCGGCTGCCGGGCGACCTGCAAGGCCGGATGGTCTGGTGGCGGTTGCCGGAGCCCGGCCTTTCAAACACGGGTCTGGGGTCCGTGATCGAACCGGAGCCGTCAGATGTCCGCTGGCACTCGGCGGCTGAGACGAAGCGGCTCATGGCGCTTATGTCGCCGAAAAACCTGGCCAAGGTCGAGGCGGCCCGCCGGACGGGGGAGCGCTGTGTCGGAGGCCTTTACCGGCGAACGCGACGCGATGCGGCGGGCGGGCGGGTCCAGCGGGCCGAGGTACGGTTCGACATCGCCGGCTGCCTGAGAACGCCCGGAGGCGGATCGAGCCGCCAGACCCTGCTGGTGGTCGAGGGCGGGCAGGTCCGGTCCCGTCTGATGTCGGCGCGGGAGACGGCCCGGCTGATGGGCCTTCCTGACAGCTACCGCCTGCCGGGGTCATACAGTGCCGCCTGTCATCTGACGGGTGACGGGGTCGCCGTACCGGTGGTGCGGTATCTGGCGCAATGGCTGCTCGAGCCGCTGCTGGCTGCGCAGGCAGGACTTCGTCAGGTGGCCTAAAGGCTCTCTTGCCAAAGGCGTCCAGCCGCGCATCATGTCATCAGGGAATCCAGGGAGGTCATCGTGAAATATCTACTGGGCGGTCTGGTTGTACTGGGCCTTTGCGCAACGCAGGTGGCGGCCGAGACATGGCACCCGTACTCGCGCAGCACGGGCAGCGTCTTCATGGCGGATGTCGACAGCATCGTGGTCGAAGGCGACGTCACGCGCGTTCTGGTCGCGACCGTGACGCGAACCGGCGACGCCGGCGACTACAGCCATACAATCGAGACTTTCGAGTTCCAGTGCGGGTCGAACAGCAAATGGCGCACGGCGGGCATGGTCGAATATGGCCCCGATGGCGAGGAAATCGGCCGCTATCCCGAGGAGGGCGCGGAATGGGTTCCCGTCCGCGCCAACACCTCGCCGGACTATCTGGAACAGATCGTCTGCGACGGATCGCGCGCCCAGCCGCCAATCTGGCCGACAATCAGGGCATTCGTCGACGCCGGCAGGACCTGACCGTCAGGCGTCGACGGCAGCGTCCAGTGCGTTGGCCTGGATGAACTCGCGGCGCGGCTCGACGACGTCGCCCATCAGTTTGGCGAACAGGTCCGAGGCGTCTTCCTGATGCTCGACCTGCACCTTCAGCAGGGTGCGGGCGTTGACGTCCAGCGTGGTCTCCCACAGCTGCTCCGGGTTCATCTCGCCCAGACCCTTGTAGCGCTGGATGGCGATACCCTTCTTGCCGGCGTCGAGAACCGCTTCGAGCAGGTCTAGCGGGCCGCGGACGGTGACCGCCTTGTCCTTGCGGCGGAAGACGGCGGGCTTGTCGAACAGGCCCTCGAAGGCGGCGGAGCGTTCGGCCAGACGGCGGGCGTCCAGCGACCGGATCAGGGCCTCTTCCAGCACGATGCGTTCGGAGACGGCACGACGAACGCGTTCGAAGACCACGGCCCCCTGGGCACCGGGCGAACCGGTCCAGTCGCCGTCGCCTTCCTCGGCATAGAGGTTGAGACGGGCGGCGGCCGTCGCCGGATCGGCGGCGGCCTCGTCGAACAGGCCGGCCAGGGCCGACTGCTCAATGGAGAAGGCCGGGGCCCTCTGGCTCAGGCGATCGACGCCGGCCTTGAAGGCCTTGGCTTCGCGGACGAGGGACTGCAGGTCCAGACCGGTGCGGCGTTCGCCGGTCGGCAGGTCCAGCTCGGCCTCGGATGAGCCCTCCTCGATCAGGTAGGAGTCCATCTCCGCCTGGTCCTTGAGGTAGCGGGACTGCTTGCCCTTGGAGACCTTGTAGAGCGGCGGCTGGGCAATATAGACGTGCCCGCGCTCGATCAGCTCGGGCATCTGCCGGTAGAAGAAGGTCAGCAGCAAGGTCCGGATATGGGCACCGTCGACGTCGGCGTCGGCCATCAGGATGATCTTGTGATAGCGCAGCTTGTCGGCGTTGAAGTCGTCGCGGCCGATGCCGGTGCCGAGCGCCAGGATCAGGGTCCCGATCAGTTCCGATGACAACATCCGGTCGAAGCGGGCACGCTCGACATTGAGGATCTTGCCGCGCAGGGGCAGGACGGCCTGGTTCTCGCGGTTGCGGGCCTGTTTGGCCGAGCCGCCGGCGGAATCGCCCTCGACGATGAACAGTTCGGACTTGGCCGGATCGCGCTCCTGGCAGTCGGCCAGCTTCCCGGGCAGGGAGGCCATGTCCATCGAGGTCTTGCGCCGGGTCAGGTCGCGGGCCTTGCGCGCCGCCTCGCGGGCGGCGGCGGCCTCGATGATCTTGGCGACGACGGCCTTGGCCTCAACGGGGTGTTCCTCGAACCAGGTCGAGAGACCTTCGGAGCACAGACCCTCGACGGCCGGGCGGACCTCGGACGAGACCAGCTTGTCCTTGGTCTGGGAGCTGAATTTGGGGTCCGGCACCTTGACCGAGAGAACGCAGGTCAGGCCTTCGCGGGCGTCCTCGCCCGAGACCGAAACCTTCTCCTTCTTGGCGGCACCGGCGGCATCGATATAGCCGCCCATGACGCGGGTCAGGCTGGCGCGGAAGGCCGAGAGGTGGGTGCCTCCATCCCGCTGGGGGATGTTGTTGGTGAAGCACAGCATGGTCTCGTGGTAGCTGTCGTTCCACCACAGGGCGAGATCGATCTCGATCCCCTCCTTTTTGCCGCGGATGACGATGACGTCCTTGAGGATGGGCGTCTTGGACTTGTCGAGGTGGCGCACGAAGGCCTCGACCCCGCCCTCATAGTGCAGGATTTCCTCGAATTTCTCGGCCCCGCGATGGTCCTGCAGCTTGATGACCACGCCCGAGTTGAGGAAGGCCAGCTCGCGCAGGCGATGTTCCAGCGTCTTCAGGTCGAAATCGATATGGGCGAAGGTGGTGACCGAGGGGAAGAAGGTGACCTCGGTGCCCGACAGGACCTTGCCGTTGTCGCGCATCGGCGCATCGCCGGTGACCTTCAGGCTTTCGACCGTGTCGCCGCGGGCGAATTTCATCTCGTGGCGTTTGCCGTTGCGGTAAATGACCAGCTTCAGCCAGTCCGAAAGCGCATTGACGACGGACACGCCGACGCCGTGCAGGCCGCCGGAGACCTTGTAGGAATTCTGGTCGAATTTACCGCCGGCGTGCAGCTGGGTCATGATGACCTCGGCCGCCGAGACGCCCTCGCCCTCGTGGATGTCGGTGGGGATGCCGCGGCCGTTGTCGGTGACGGTGACCGAACCGTCGGCATTGAGGATGACCTGGACCAGGTCGGCGTGGCCGGCGAGGGCCTCGTCGATCGCGTTGTCGACCACCTCATAGACCATGTGGTGCAGGCCCGAGCCGTCGTCGGTGTCGCCGATATACATGCCGGGGCGTTTGCGCACCGCGTCCAGGCCCTTCAGGACCTTGATGGAATCGGCACCGTAGGCGGCCTCTTCGGCGGTGTCTTCGTTACGCGCGGTCGGTGTCTGGTCGGTCATGCATTCGGTCGGTGAAACGCCCTCCGGGAGGGCTTCTGAAGGCGGCGGTCAGGCCGCCTTGAACGGACGGTTTTCGGGACGCGAATCCGGGTCGCGCCGAGGCCTTCAACATATAGGGATTCAGGGCGGAATTGCGAGGAAAAGAGGCCTTCGCAAGGGTAGAGCTTCAAGGGCTTCTGTCGCTTGCGTATCGGCTCCGTTTGCAGGTTCATCACAACGAACACAAAGGACGACAAAGGACACGACGGGGCCGGTGCCCGTCGCTTCAATCGGCGGGGCAGCTGACGGGATTTTCCGATCACTTCGCGATCATTCCCGGGCCGGGTGGCCGGGTGAGACACGGGCCGTGAAACCTCTCCGGTCGCGTCGTGCCCTTTGTGGGTCTCCGTTGTGTTCGTTGTGAAGAACCTTCGCTCAGGGGCTCCGGAGGCGACGTCAGGCGAAGCCGCCGCCCTCCACCCGCACGAACTGCGCCCGGCCCCGGAGCGGCGCGAACAGCTCCGCCTCGGTGCCGGTCATGAAGGCCTGCAGGCCCAGGGCCTCGATCTCGTCGAACAGGGCGGCTCTCCGGGCCGTGTCGAGGTGGGCCGGGGCCTCGTCGAGCAAAAGGACGGGCGGCGCACTCTGGTCGGCCAGGCGGGTGATCTGGGCCAGGATCAGGTTGAGCACCAGCGCCTTCTGTTCGCCCGAGGACCCCTCGGCGGCGGGGCGGTTTTTCTCGCGGTGCAGGGCGGTCAGGTCGGATCGGTGCGGGCCGAACAGGGAGCGGCCGGCGGCGGCGTCGCGGGCGCGGCTGCGGGACAGGCCTTCGCGGATCGCGGCGGCGATGGCCTCCGGGCCGGCCCCGGTGGTCGCCATGGCCTCGGCCTCGCCCGTCAGGCCGAGGTCGGCCTGGGGGAAGGGACGGTCGTTGCGGGCGTCGATGGCGGCCTGAAGGGTCTCAAGTGCGGCGGCGCGGGCGATGGCGGCCTCGGCCCCGGCCTCGCCGAGGCGCTTCTCCAGGGCGTCCAGCCAGAGCGGGTCGGCGGCGCGGCCCTCGGCCCCTTCGGTCAGCAGGCGCAGCCGCTCGCGCAGGGCCTTTTCATAGGCCGAGACGGAAGCCGCATGGGCCGGGTCGGCGGCGAAGACCAGCCGGTCGAGGAATTTCAGCCGCGCGGCGCGGGCGTCGGAGAACAGCCGGTCCTGTTCCGGCGTGGCCCAGACCGGGCGCAGATGGTCGAGCAGACGTCCGGGCTGGGCCGTCTCGCCGTCGATACGGACGATGCGGCGGGCAGCGCCGGGCGACTGGACGCCGGTGCCGAGCTTCGTTTCCTCGTCGCCATCGGTGAGGACGGCGGCGACCGCCCAGGCCCGGCCGGTCGCCTCGCCCGGTTCGCGCCGGCCCATCTCGGGGGCCGTGGCACCGCGAAGTCCCTTTCCGGGGGTGAAGAGGCTGAGGGCCTCAAGCAGATTGGTCTTGCCCGCACCGTTCGGCCCGTGAAGCACCACCGCCCCCGCCGCGATGGGCAGGGTCGCGCTCGCATAGGAGCGGAAGTCGGTGAGGGTGAGGGAGGTGATCAAGGGGGTGATTGGTGGCTGGTGATTGGTGGTTGCTGGATCACGAGACGAGCCGATCCTGATGACGGCAGCAATGCTCCCGCCACCAATCACCAACCACCTATCACCTGACTCACACCCTCAGCGGCATCAGCACATACTGGACGCCCGGATCGCCCGGATCGAGGACCAGCGTCGGGCTGGCCGGATCGGCGAATTTGAAGTGGGCGGTTTCGCCGGTGATCTGGCCGGCGACGTCGAGCAGGTAGCGGGCGTTGAAGCCGATCTCGAAGGGTTCTTCGGAATAGCCGATCTCAACCTCCTCGACCCCCTGCCCGGCCTCCATATTGCGCACCGTCAGGGTGACGCGATCGAGGTCGAAGGCCAGTTTCACGCTGCGGCTCTTCTCGGCCGAGATGGTGGCGACACGGTCGACGGCCTGGGCGAACAGGGTGTTGTCGATGTCGGCCTGTTTGTCGTTCCCCTTGGGAATGACGCGCATATAGTCGGGGAAGGCGCCGTCGATGACCTTGGAGGTCAGGCTGGCATTGCCGAACTCGAAGCGAATCTTCTGCGGGCTGACCATGACCTCGACCGGGCCGGAGCCGTCGTCGAGCAGGCGGCGGACCTGGTCGATGGTCTTGCGCGGGACGATCACGCCGGGACCGCCCGCGGCCCCTTCAGGGGCCGGCGTCTCGGCCAGGGCCAGGCGGTGGCCGTCGGTGGCCACGGCGCGCAGCAGGGGAATGCCGGCCTCGGCCACCGTGTGGAGATACAGGCCGTTCAGATAGTAGCGCGTCTCTTCGGTCGAGACGGCGAACCGGGTCTTGTCGATCAGCCGGGCCAGGTCTTCCTTTGGGAGGGCAAAGCGGGTGCCCGAGGTGTCGGTCGACATGACCGGGAAATCGCCGGCCGGCAGGACCGGCAGGTTGAATTTGGAACGGCCGGCCTGGACCACCAGACGGGGATCGTCGCCATTGTAGCTGAGCGAGACCTCGGCACCGTCGGGCAGTTTGCGCACGATCTCATAGAGGGTGTGGGCCGGGGCGGTGATCTGGCCCTCGACATTCACCTGGGCCTCAGCCTCGTCGACCATCTCCATGTCGAGATCGGTGGCGGCGAACGACAGCTTGTCGTGTCCGGCGCTCAGCAGGACGTTGGACAGGATCGGGATGGTGTTGCGGCGCTCGACGACGCTCTGCACGTGGCCCAGGGCCTTCAGGAGCGCGGATCGTTCGATGGTCAGTTGCATGTGGTCTCGCCCGCCGTCAGCGACTCACAAGCCGCCGCAAAGAGATAGGGCTATGGAGACTAGCGGATTGGCCGTGCGGGGCAAGGAAGGGACTAGGAATGAGGGATTAGGGATTAGGGACGCCGCCACATCGATGTGTGGATAATCCCCGCCACCGGCGTCTCGGCATAATCCCTGGTCCCTAATCCCTCAACCCTAGCCGCGCAGCTTGCGCGTCAGTGTCTCGACATCCCGGGCGATCTGGTCGTCCTGGGCCATCAGCTCCTCGATCTTGCGCACGCCGTGCAGGACGGTGGTGTGATCGCGCCCGCCGAAGCGGCGGCCGATGTCGGGGTAGGAGCGGGTCGTGTGCTGTTTGCACAGCCACATGGCGATCTGGCGCGGACGGGCGACGGCGCGGGTGCGGCGCTCCGAGAGCAGGTCGGCCTGTTTGAGGCTGAAATGGTCGGCGACGGTCTTCTGGATCTCGTCGACGGTGATGCGGCGCTCGGGCCCGCCGCGCAGGGCCGAGCCGAGCAGGGCCTGGGTCTCGTCGACGCTGAGGGCCGACAGGCGGGCACCGGCGACGGCGGCCAGGGTGTTCACCGCGCCTTCGAGCTCGCGCATCGAGCCGGGGGTGCGGTCGACCAGGTGTTCGAGGACCTCGGCCCGGGCCTCGCCGGAGACGACGCCGAGGGCGGCGAGGGCGGCGATGCGGTTGCGGGCCACGGCCAGTTTCAGGGCCCGGTCGGCGGGCTCGACCGGGCAGGTCAGGCCGGAGGCCAGGTGGCTGCGCAGGCGCGGCTCGATCTCGGTCAGGGCCATGGGCGGGCGGTCGGCCGAGAGGACGATGCGTTTGCCGTCCTCGATCAGGGCGGTCAGGGTCGAGAGCAGTTCTTCCTGGGTGCCGGCCTTGCCGCCGACGAACTGGACGTCGTCGATCAGCAGCATATCGGCGTTGCGCAGACTGTCCTTGAAGGCCGCCATGGTGCGGTCCTGGGCGGCACGGACGAAGGTCGACAGGAAGCGTTCGGCGGTCAGATAGACGACCTTCGCATCCGGACGCAGCCGCTGGGCCTCCCAGGCGATGGCGTTGAGCAGGTGGGTCTTGCCGTAGCCATAGGGGCCGCAGAAGAAGATCGGGTTGAAATGGCCGTCGGCCCAGGCGGCGGCCTGGCGGGCGATGGCCAGGGCGAAGGCATTGCCCTGCCCTTCCACGAAACTGTCGAAGGTCAGGCGGTCCTGCAGGCCGGCGGCGCGCACGGCGCGGGCACCGTCAGCGACGGGCGGCACGGTCGCCATCGGCATGGCCTGCGGCAGGGGCTGCAGCGGGATGATCGCAGCCCCCTCCGCACGACCGGCGGCGACCTGGGAGGCCGAGGGGGTCGAGCCCATCTCGGCACGGCAACGGACATCGAGGCGACGCGACAGGCCGTCGAGGCCCAGCCACAGCTCATTCATGCGACGCAGGGCATTCTTGCGCACCCAGTCGCGGGCATAGGCGGTCGGGGTGACGAGGATCAGCTGGCCGGCACCGTCGGTACGCACCGCCGAGGGGGCGATATAGGAGCTGAAGGGCCCCTCGCCGATCTCGCTGCGCAGACGGCCAGCCGCCTCGGTCCAGATGCGATCCGGATCCGTCATCCCCGCCATGTGCGCGCTCCCCATCATCGTCAAGCCACCCTGAAGCCCCATCACCTGACACCCTTCGGGAGAGGCCTGGCACCGGGACGACTTCTCCTGTCCCGCGGAGCATGCGCCTCGCGGGTGGGGTCGTACTCTGGAACAGGCGTCTCACGCCGACACGAAAACAGGTTCCGCGCCGCTTTCATTCCGTATGGGAATGGAAGTGCGTCAGCGGCTCGAACTTACCCTCGGGGAGGGGTGCGTCAACGCTGATTCGCGACTCGAATTGCAGTTAAAATTGTTGACTCCGCTAAAGCCAAACACCGTCAACGAAAAACGTCTTTTCGCCACAGAAGCGAGCGCCAATTCGCCTGACAGCGGTTACCGGCGCACGTGCAAACGGCGAGGGAGCCTTCGCGCCCTCGCCGTTGGAATCGCTGGATTTTGCCGTGACAGCCTGATGAAAGGCCGTCCGGGGTCCGAAAGATCAGGCCGCGGCCATCTTCTTCAATTGTGCGGCGAGACGTCCCACTTTTCGCGAACCGGTGTTCTTGTGAACCACACCCTTGGAGACGGCGCGCATCAGCTCGGACTGGGCCTCGATGAAGGCGGCCTTGGCCGCACCGGCGTCACCGCCCGAGACGGCTTCCTGAAACTTGCGCAGGAAGGTGCGGACGCGCGTGCGGCGCGCCTTGTTCACTTCGGTGCGGGCAGCGATCTTGCGGATCGCTTTCTTGGCGCCGGGATTGTTGGCCATCAGTCAAACCTTACGAACGGAAACGCCGCGGAACACCGTCCACGGCGGGGAAATCTCGAAGAGCGCGCGGCTATAGCGGAAAGGTCGGACGGGTTCAAGGCGAGTCTCACCGCCCCGTGAACACCGGCTTCCGCTTCTCGACGAAGGCCGCCATGCCCTCCTTCTGGTCCTCGAAGGCGAACAGGCTGTGGAACAGGCGGCGTTCGAACTGGACGCCCTGGGTCAGGGTGGTCTCGAGGGCGGCGTTGACCATTTCCTTGTTGGCCATGACGGCGAGCGGGCTTTGCGAGGCGATCTTCGCGGCGATCTTGCGGACCTCGTCCAGCAGGGTGTCGTGCGGGACCACGCGGCTGGCGAGGCCGGCGCGTTCGGCCTCGGTGGCGTCCATCATCCGGGCGGTCAGGACCATGTCCATGGCCTTGGACTTGCCGACCAGACGGGTCAGGCGCTGGGAGCCGCCGATGCCGGGGGCGACGCCGAGGTTGATCTCGGGCTGGCCGAATTTGGCCTCTTCGCTGGCGACGATGAAGTCGCACAGCATGGCCAGCTCGCAGCCGCCGCCGAGGGCGAAGCCGTTGACCGCGGCGATGATCGGCTTGCGGAAGCGGGTGATGCGGTCGTGGCCGAGGGCGAAGAAATTGCCCGTGTACATCTGGGCATAGGTCTGGTCCGACATCTCCTTGATGTCGGCGCCGGCGGCAAAGGCCTTGTCGCCCGAGCCGGTCAGGATGAGGCAGCGGACGCTGTCGTCGTGCTCGACCGCATCGAGGAAGTCCGACAGGTCCCTGAACAGGGCCGAGTTGAGGGCATTCAGCGCCTCGGGCCGGTTGAGGGTCACCACCGCATAGCCGTCGGCGTGGCGTTCGATCAGGAGGTTGGAATAGGTGTCGGTCATGGCGGGGCTCCGGTGTCAGCCTCTCTTACCCATCCGCTCACCGCGCCGAAAGCCCGACCATGTCCGCCAGCTTGAGGACGGTGTTCCAGTTGCGGCCGGTGCCCATGCCGATCAGGCGCGGGGTGGCCTTGCCGGCCATGACCGACTGGCCGAGGCCGTCGGGATGCCAGAAGAACAGGGCACCGGCCGCGGCCTCGACCCTTTCGTCGCCGACGGCGAAGGCGCGCAGGGCCTCGAGCGCGCGCGGGCGGATCCCGTCCTTCATGACCATGACCAGCACTTTCGACGGATGGGCGGCGGCCTCGTCGGGAAGGGGGTTGGCGGCGATCAATCGCGACCAGTCCGTCGGCGTGCGTACCATGGCGGCGACCCTGAGGCCGAAGGTCTTCTCCATGGCCGCCTCGATGTCGTGTTCGAGGGCGTCCGGGGCGCGGTCGCTCTCCACCACCAGATTGCCGCTGGCCAGAAGGGTCCGGGGGTTCTTCAGCCCCATGGCCTCGGCCATGACGCGCTGCTCCACCACCGGCGCGCGGACGCCGCCGGTGTTCATGCCGCGGAAGAGGATGATGCGGTGGGGCAAGGGGAAGGGATCAGGGATCAGGGATTAGGGATTGGAGGTTAGGGGCGAGGAGCGACGCGGGAAACTCTCGTTCTTCCCTAATCCCTAATCCCTAATCCCTCATCTTTTCTGACAGACCGGGCACCAGAAGGTCGAACGCCCGCCCTGGACGGTGCGTTTGATAACGCCGGGGCAGCCATCGGCCAGGCAGGGCTGGCCCTCGCGGCCGTAGACGTCGAACCGGTGCTGGAAATAGCCCTGGCCGCCGTCGGCATTGGCGAAATCCTTGAGCGTCGAACCGCCGGCGAGGATGGCCTCGTTGAGGACGTCGCGAACCACGGCGGCGAGGGTTTCGAGGCGGGGTTTCGAGACCTTGCCCGCAGCGGTCAGGGGCGAGATGCGGGCGCGGTACAGGGCCTCACAGACATAGATGTTGCCGAGGCCGGCGACGTTGCGCTGGTCCAGCAGGCTGACCTTGATGGTCGGCTTCCGGCCCGAGAAGGCCTCGGCGAGGTGGGCACCGGAGAAGCCGTTGCCGAGCGGCTCGGGCCCCAGGGCGGCGAACCACGGATGGGCCTCGACCGCCCCGGTGGGGATCAGGCCCATGAAGCCGAAGCGGCGGGCGTCGGCGAAACCGACACGGGTCGTGACGCCGTCGCGCACGGCGCAGAGGCTCATATGTTCATGCTTGCCTGCGATCGGTGCGGCCTCCTCGAACTCGCCCAGTTGTTCGCCGTCGAGGGTAAAGCGGCCGGTCATGCCCAGATGGCTGACCCAGGTCTCGCCGGTCGACAGGGGGAAGAGCAGGTATTTCGCGCGGCGATCGAGGCGCTCGACGGTCGCGCCCTCGAGACGCTCGACGAACCGCTCGGGAAAGGGGAAGCGCAGGTCCGGCCGGTTCTGGTGCACCCGCGTCAGGCGCGCGCCGGCCAGGACGGGCTCAAGGCCACGCCGGACGGTTTCGACCTCGGGAAGTTCGGGCATGGTTTAAGCCTCAGGGCAGACTCGATTTGCCTGCGATCAAATGGTAGCGGCGGACGTCCTTGCCGACGGCTCAGGCCATGCATCCGACGGCCTCGTCAATCCGTACCAGCGGACGGCGAGGCGGAAGCAGTGTCTGACACCAAAGCGGAACTTCTTGTGAGAACTCGAGGCGCGACGCGTTTTCTGTTGCACGACATGGTTCAGTGCCATGCGCTGGCTTGAACGCCTCGATCCGCGGCGCAGCTGGGCGGGCTTCCTGCTGACCGCAGGCCTGGGGCTCGTGGTGCTGTTCGTGTTGCTGGATCCCGCCCCGTCGCGGGGTCTGGGCCCGGCCGGGAAGACCGCGTTCTGGGTCTTGCACATTCTCGGGCCCCTCGCGCTGGCGCAGGCTTGCCAGCTCATGCTTTTGCGCCATTCCCGGGCGTTCGGGAACGTCTGGGTCTCAATCGCTGCAGCCGGCCTTGCGGCCTCGGCCCTGTTCGCGCCAGTGGCGCTGGGGCTCGAGCGCCGGTTCGGGGTGCCGGATGACACGGTCGGAGGAACCGGCCGGCTCCTCGCCCAGGTGCTCGATGAATGGGCCGCGCTCGCACCGCCCGTGACGCTGGTATGGCTCGGGCTGAACGCTGTCCGCGTCCTGAGGCTGAACGGCGACGCTCCGTCGCCACTGACAGCGGGCGCGCCATCCGACCCTCTTTCGCCACGGTTTATGGCACGTGTGCCCGCCGGGCGGCGCGGCCGGCTAATCGCCCTGAGTGCCGAACTGCATTATCTGCGGGTCTATACGACGTGCGGCGAGGCGCTCATTCTCACGGGGTTCGGCGAAGCGTTGGCGGAGCTCGGGCCCGGGACCGGCCTTCGGATTCACCGATCCCACTGGATCGACCCGGCCTTTGCCATCGGCGTATCCCGCGACGGCGGACAGATGCAGATCACACTCACCAACCAGCTGGTCCTGCCCGTGGCGCGAAGCCGCCGCGCCTCTGTCGCTGCGGTCATTGAAGACCCGGCTTCGCGGGTCCAGGCCTGACAGACCTTACCTTCACCGAACCCTTTTGGTGCATCCAACCCGGCCGGCCGCGGCCTGCGTCGACCGTTCGTGCAAGGCGCGCGCCCGTTGGTGCATTCGCGCTTGTTCGCCGCATCCACGTTTCCCAACCAGCGGGTCCTGCAAGCGACCATTCCACCCGGGGACGGCGCAACGGACGAGGGACGAGACATGACTTCACCAAACCTTACCATCGCCGCCATCGTGGCGGTTGCCGGCCTTTACGCCGCAGACGCTCAGGCCCAGGACAGTGGGGGGCTCTATGTGAAAGCCTTCGGCGGGGCGGCGATGCTGCGTGACACCGACGTCGGGGGTGCCGTCACCGGAGAAGCATCCTTCGAGGCCGGTCCGGTTTTCGGTGCCGCGCTGGGTTATGACACCGGCGATCGCTGGTTCCGCCCCGAGATCGAGTTCGCCTATCGCTCGGGCGACGCCAATGCGTTCGTCGGCGGTACGGCTGGCGACTTCGCCTCCACGACCCTGATGATCAACGGATATCATGACTTTGGCCGGGTCGGGGCCTGGACGCCCTATGTCGGCGCCGGCGTCGGCTATGTGACCGAGATCGATTTCGACATCAGTGGCGGCATCGCGCCGGGGGAATACACTGACCGCGGCGGCTTCGCCTGGCAGGCAATGGCGGGGACCGGCTACGCCGTCTCCGACCGCATCGGGCTGAGCGGCGAGCTGCGCTATTTCGATGCCGGCAGCCGGACCCTCACGGACCCTGGCGGCACCATCACGGCCGACTATGCGACGTTCGAAGTGGTTCTCGGCGTCCGATACCGCTTCTGACCCTGTCCCCCCTCCCGTCAGGCGGTGACGGCAGCTTCGGCGTACAGCCCCCGGCCGCAGCTCGACCCGGCTGCTATCAGGCCGCATCGATAAAGCGATCCGTCACTGCGAGGGACAGGCAAACAAGTCGCAAGGCCACGCCGGACGGTTTCGACCTCGGGAAGTTCGGGCATGGGGAGGGGGGATTAGGGGTTAGGGATTAGGGATTGGGTGGTCAGAGCCTGAGGGTGCGGGGGGATTTAGAGCGCCACTTCCCTAATCCCTAATCCCTAACTCCTAATCCCTGGCCCCTGGTCCCTCAGGACTTGTACGCGTCGTGGCACGACTGGCAGCTGGCGCGGACGACGACCAGCTGGGCGGAGAAGGCGGCGGCGTCATCGCCGGCAGCCAGTTCGGCGAGACGGTCGGCGGCGGCGGCATAGTCGGCGGCCTTGGCCTCGAAACCTGCGCGGTCGCTCCAGACCTCGGGTTTGGCGGTGGTCCGGACGCCGGCTTCGGCACCGCTGCCGGCCGGGAAGGCCCCGGGGACGGCATGGGCCCAGCGGGCCAGGGCGCGGGTGGCGAAGCGCTGGCTGGCGATCGGCTGGCCGGCGTCGACCGCGGCCTTGATCGCGTTCGCGGCCACGCCGGACAGCATCATCGCCGCCTGACGGGCCTCGACAATGTCCGCAGCCGGGGTGCGCGCGCCCTGGGCACTGGCGCCGCCGCCAAGGCAGAGCAGGCCGACCGCCGCCAATGTGATCATCCGCTTCATGTTGTTCTCCCCTTTGCGGCAAGGTTCCGTCGGGGAAACTCAGGTGTCAATGGGAGATCAGGTGACGGAATGCCGATGATGGGGAATCGGGAGGTTGATGGCCCCGGCCGACCGTCGCCCGCGCGGTACAGGCCGGACACACGGCAACCACAAGCTGTCTTCCACCCGCCAACAGCCACTAGCCACTAGCCACCCACGCCTTTTCCGGCTTACCTCCGCCCAAAGAGGGAGAGGAACCCCATGACCGATACACCCGCGAGCGCGCCCGCCGGCGGCTTCAAACGGATTGAGCTGACGCTGCGTGCCCTGGTGCTGGGCTGTTTGCTGGCCGTCGTCTTCACCGCTGCCAACACCTATCTGGGCCTGAAGGTCGGACTGACCTTCGCTTCGGCCATCCCGGCGGCGGTCATCTCCATGGCCATCCTGCGGATGTTCAAGGACTCGACCATCTGGGAAAACATGACCGTCCAGACGGTCGCCTCCGTCGGCGGGGCCATGAGCTCCATCATCTTCGTCCTGCCCGGACTGGTGATGGTCGGCTGGTGGCTGGAGTTCCCGTTCTGGGAATCGGTGCTGATCTGCGTGTTCGGCGGCATTCTGGGCGTGACCTTCTCCATCCCCCTGCGCCGTGCGCTGGTGGTGAACGGCGGCCTGCCCTATCCGGAGGGCGTCGCCGCCGCCGAGGTCCTGACCGTCGGTTCGCGCGGGGCTGAACAGACCGAGAGTGCGGTGCGCGAGAACGCCTCCGGCCTGTGGGTCGTGATCACCGGGGCCGTCGTCTCTGCCGGCTATGCCCTGCTGGTCGCCGGTCGTGTGTTTGCGGCCGAGGCCACCAAATTCATCAAACTGCCCGCATCGCTGGGCGGTGGCGCGACCGGCATCGGCTTCAGCATGCAATTTGCCCTGCTGGGTGCCGGCCACCTGATCGGCCTCAGTGTCGGCCTGGCCCAGCTGTTCGGCCTGATCCTGGCCTGGGCGATCGCCGTGCCGATCCTGACCAGCCCCGAAACCATCGCCTGGCTGACCGCCAACGGCATTCCCTCCATCGCCACCACCCTGGATCCCGGGGCCGCGGCCGAGGAACTGGCCAGCACGGTCTGGCGTCGCGAAGTCCGCCTGATGGGGGCCGGCGTCATCGGCGTCGCCGCTATCTGGACCCTGATCAAACTGGCCGGGCCCCTCATCGGCGGCCTGTCCTCGGCGCTTGCCGCAAACCGTCGCCGTCAGGACGGCGGCGTGCTGGATCGCACCGAGCAGGATATCCCGATCAATATCGTGGCCGGCCTGTCGGTCGCCTGCCTGATCGGCATCGGCTTCATCCTGGCCTGGTTCGCCCAGGGCAATCCGACCCTGGCCAATTCGACGGCCCTGCTGGTCGGCGGCGGCCTGATCTATGTGGTCCTGATCGGTTTCGCCGTAGCCGCCATCTGCGGCTATATGGCCGGACTGATCGGCTCCTCGAACAGCCCGGTATCGGGGGTCGGGATCCTGGCCATTGTCATCGCCTCCCTGCTGATGCTGGGTGTGCTGCAGCTCGCGGGCCTGCCCGCCGACCCGTCGGTGATCGCCTTTGCCCTGATCGTGACGGCGATCGTCTTCGCCGTGGCCGTCATCGCCAATGACAATCTTCAGGACCTGAAGACCGGCCAGCTGGTCCAGGCCACGCCCTGGCGGCAGCAGACGGCCCTGATCATCGGCGTCATTGCCGGTGCCCTGGTCATTCCGCTGATCCTCAACCTGCTGAACAAGGCCTTCGGCTTCGAGGGCGGCCCTGTCGGGATCACCGACGAGCCCCTGGCGGCCCCCCAGGCCACCCTGATCTCGGCCCTGGCCCGCGGCGTCATCGGCGGAGATCTGCGTTGGGATCTCATCGGCGTCGGCGCCGCCATCGGCGCCGTCATCATCGTGCTGGACGCCGGCCTGGGCGCCATCACCAAAGGGAAGATGAAACTGCCGCCCCTGGCGGTCGGTATCGGCTTCTACCTGCCCGCCGCCGTGACCACCCTGCTGGTCGTCGGGGCCGTCTGCGGCTGGATCTATGACAAAGCGATCAAGACCACCCGGTTCGCCGACGTCGGCCGCCGCATGGGCGTGCTGCTGGCCTCCGGCCTGATCGTCGGTGAAAGCCTGTTCCTGGTCATGACCGCGGGGGTGATTGTCTCAACCAACAATGAGGCACCCTTCGCCATGCTGCCTGAGGGCTCGACCTGGCCGGCGATGCTGGCGGGGATCGCGGTCTTCGCGGTGCTGACCCTGGCGCTCTACGGCTGGGTGCGGAACCGGTCGGCCAAGGTCTAGAACCTTCGTCCGCCAAACCGATCCTGCCGCTGCGCCTCCGGGCGAGGCGCAGCGGCAGGTCAACATTTCGCCGTGGCAAGCGGGAAGCGGTCTAGGCCGAAGCCGGAGCCACGCCCTTCCAGGCCCTGACCCGGGCCCTTGTCGCCACGCCGGGCGCGCTGACCATCACGCGGTACAGGATGGTGAAGACCAGTCCACTGATCGCCCATGACAGCACGATATCGGAGAGGAAATGTCCCCCGAAGGCCAGGCGGTTAAGCGAAAGCAGCAGGGCATAGAGAACGACCGGCGGGGCCAGAACCGAACGCAGACGGGCCGGGATCAGGACAATGGCGGCCACCATCCAGGTCGCGGAGGAAGCCTCGCCGCTGACGAAGGAACAGTTGGACTGGCACCAGTCGCTGATGCGCCAGACGGTCTGATAGGGAGCCTCGCCGCCGAACATGTCGACCGCCACGGGCCGGGGTCGACCCCACCAGCTCTTGAACAGGCCATTGACGACCAGACCGGGTCCTATGGCGAGCGCGGCAATCAGGAAGACCGAGCGGCGCGCGCCGGCGAGGGCCTTGAAGCCCTGGCGCGCGACCCGCCAGGCCAGGCGCGCCAGGAGTCCGGTGAAGAGGAGCGCCAGGACCAGGTCGGAGCTTTTTCGAAATGCGATCAGCAGCGGATCCTGGCTCAGGGGAAAACCGGCTTCGGCCCGGTAGAAGGCTTCGCTCGCCGCCATGTCGAGGGCCGGAAAGGCCCAGAACAGCGCGCTGAAAGCGAGCACCGCCGCCAGGCAAAGCATGATCGGGTCGTGTGGGCGGGGCAGGGTCGACACCAGCAGGCCAAGGCGGGAGGCACCGCGAACGAACCGCCTGCGCCGTCCGCCCCGCCGGTTCGACGGGCGCGTGACATCCCACCATCCACCCAGCCCGATCTCGGTCATGACGCCCCCGTCGCATACCCGGGAGCGGGTCTGCCCGATTCATGCGTCAAACCCCCGACGCTTCTGCCGCGATCCTGTGTCGCTTCCTCGTCAAAGTCACGACCATTGCTCCGGGAAAGGACGACAAGGGACCGCAACCGGACAGGCCCGTCGGCCCGCCATCCCGATGCCCTTTTCCTGCGCGACAGGGATGCCGTTACGCCAGTGCGTGTTCGCGCACTGGCGTTTCCGCGTGCGCACCTGTAAGAGGCGCGCGCTCCCCGCACCGTCGCCTGAACCCAGCGGCCGCCCCATAGTCTCGACCGGGCCGGCCGCCTTGCACGTCTGATAGTCAAATGAATCTGCGCAACGTCGCCATCATCGCCCACGTCGACCACGGCAAGACCACCCTGGTGGACCAGCTTCTGGCCCAGTCGGGTGTGTTCCGAGCCAATGAGGCGACGACCGAGCGCGCCATGGACTCCAACGACCAGGAGCGCGAGCGCGGCATCACCATCCTGGCCAAATGCACGAGCGTGCTGTGGAACGGCAAGGCGGGCGAGACCCGGATCAACATCATCGACACGCCCGGTCACGCCGACTTCGGCGGCGAGGTCGAGCGCATTCTGGGCATGGTGGACGGCTGCGTCCTGCTGGTCGATGCCGAAGAGGGCGTCATGCCCCAGACCAAATTCGTGCTGACCAAGGCCCTGAAGATGGGCCTTCGTCCGATCCTCTGCATCAACAAGGTCGACCGCGCCCACGCCGATCCCGACAGGGTCCACAACGCCGCCTTCGACCTGTTCGCCGCCATCGGCGCGACCGACGAGCAGCTGGACTTCCCGCACATCTACGCCTCGGGCCGCGCCGGCTGGGCCACGCTGGATCTGAACCAGCCGAGCGACAATCTCGGCCCGCTGTTCGACCTGATCGTCGACCATGTGCCCGCGCCGAAGCAGGTCGAGGCCGCCGACAAGCCGTTCCAGATCCTGAACGTGCTGATCGAGAGCGATCCCTTCCTCGGCCGTCTGCTGACCGGTCGGATCGAGAGCGGCAAGGCCGTTCCGGGCATGGCCCTGAAGGCCCTGTCGCGCGACGGCAAGATCATCGAACAGGGCCGTATCACCAAGGTGCTGGCCTTCCGCGGCCTCAAGCGCCAGCCGGTGGACAGCGCCGAGGCCGGCGACATCGTCGCCATCGCCGGCATGTCCAAGGCCACCGTGGCCGACACCCTCTGCGCCCTCGAAGTCACCGAGGCCCTGCCCGCCCAGCCGATCGATCCGCCGACCATCTCCATGACCGTCTCGGTCAATGACAGCCCGCTGGCCGGCCGCGAAGGCGACAAGGTCCAGTCGCGCGTAATCCGCGACCGCCTGCTCAAGGAAGCCGAGGCCAATGTCGCCATCCGCGTCACCGAGACCGGTGGCAAGGACGCGTTCGAGGTGGCCGGCCGTGGCGAACTGCAGCTGGGCGTGCTGATCGAAAACATGCGCCGCGAAGGCTTCGAACTGTCGATCTCGCGTCCGCGCGTGGTCTATCAGACCGGCGAGAACGGCGAGCGGCTGGAGCCGATCGAGGACGTCGTCATCGACGTCGACGACGAATACACCGGCGTGGTCATCGAGAAGCTGTCGGCCCGCAAGGCCGAGCTGAAGGACATGGGCCCGTCGGGTGCCGGCAAAACGCGCCTGACGCTGAAGTCGCCGTCGCGCTCGCTGATCGGCTACCAGGGCGAATTCCTGACCGACACCCGCGGCTCGGGCGTGCTGAACCGGGTGTTCAGCCACTATGAGCCGCACAAGGGTGCCATTGAGGGCCGTCTGAAGGGTGTACTGATCTCCAACTCCGACGGCGAAACGGCCGCCTTCGCCCTGTGGAACCTGGAGGACCGCGGCGTCATGTTCGTCGGTGGCGGCGAGAAGACCTACCAGGGCATGATCATCGGCGAGAACGCCCGTTGGGACGATCTCGACGTCAATCCGATGAAGGCCAAGCAACTGAACAACATCCGCGCCGCCGGCAAGGATGAGGCCGTGCGCCTGACGCCGCCGCGCCGTCCCTCTCTGGAACAGGCCATCGCCTATATCGAGGAGGACGAACTGGTCGAGGTCACGCCCAAATCGATCCGCCTGCGCAAGGCCGTGCTGAACCCCTCGTTCCGCAAGAAGCGCGTCCGCGAGGAGTAGGGGCCCTCTCCACACATGACAAAGGGCGGCTCTGGGAGGAGCCGCCCTTTTCATTTGCCAGACGCGCAGATCGGGTCAGGCCCGACGCCTGACCAGCCCCAGAAGGAACAGCAGCAGGCAGGCGCCGAGGAAGGCGACCAGCAGGGTGACGAGGTTGAACCCGCCGACCGGTTGTCCCATCAAATTCTCGGCGATGAAGCCGCCGATGAGGGCACCGACCACGCCGACGATCAGGTTCGTCACCAGACCATGGCTGCGGCCCATGACTTTTTCAGCCAGCCAGCCGGCGACGATGCCGATGATGATCCAGCCGATGATTCCCAAGCCCATAGTGGTTCTCCTGACATTCCGAAGCGCGATCGCTCTGTCCCGGTAATGCGCTGATGCGGCAACGGTTGCGCTTTCCGTTGCAAAACGACGCTCATTGACAATCCCCCGTCACGGGAGCGCGGCATGGTGCTTGCCACTTGAAGGGCGAGCCGTCCCGCTTCGGGACAGCCCGCCAACAAGGGGAAATGGGGCCATGGCCACCGATATCGACCTTCACCTGGGCCGCCGTCTGCGCCGTCGTCGGCGTCTTCTCGGCCTGACTCAGCAGCAGCTGGCCACCCAGGTCGGGATCCGCTTCCAGCAGATCCAGAAATATGAATGCGGTGCCAATCGCATCTCGGCCGCCCGCCTGTGGCAGCTGGCCGAGGCGCTGGAATCGCCCGTCAGCTATTTCTACGACGGCCTGGAAGAGGCCATCGAGCGCAAGGAGGCGGCCAGCCAGGGCGGCGAGATGTTTTCCCGCAAAGAAACCCTCGACCTGATCCAGGCCTATTATCAGCTCGGTGAGCGTCCGCGTCGTCGACTGCTGGATCTGGCCAAGTCGCTGCACGCCGAGGGCGATGCCGCCTGAGGGCATAGGGGTTAGGGAATTCGGGTGCGGACGGCCGGATCGGCTTGACTAAGCCCCAAGCCCTGAGCCCTAACCCCTCCCTATGACCGAGTACGAACTGTTCGCCGTCGAACTGGCCCGCGAGGCTGCCCGCGTCTCCCTGCCGTATTTCCGCGGCGCCTATGAGGAGACGGACAAGGGCGGCCCCGGTGCCTTCGACCCGGTCACCCAGGCCGACCGCGAGGCGGAGGCCGCCCTCCGCACCCTGATCGCGGCCCGCTATCCCGATCACGGCGTCATCGGCGAGGAATACGGCGAGGACCGGCCTGAGGCCGACCACGTCTGGATCCTGGACCCCATCGACGGCACCCGCGCCTTCATCGCCGGCCTGCCGCTCTGGACCAATCTGATTGCCCTGCGCAGCCAGGGCCGGCCGACTGTCGGCATCATCGGCCAGCCCTGTCTGGACGAAGTCTTCCTCGGCGGCCCCTCCGGCGCGCGCGTGCTGAAGGCCGGGACGGAGACTCCCCTGGCCGTTCGGCCCTGTCCACGCCTGACCGACGCCGTCATCGCCACCACCGATCCCGATCTTTTCACAGGCGCCGAACTGGGAGCCTGGACCCAGGTGCGGGCCGCGGCGCGACTGGCCCGTCTGGGCTGCGACGCCTACGCCTATGCCATGCTGGCCGCGGGCCGCATCGACCTGGTCGCCGAGAGCGGGCTCAAGGTCTGGGACTGGTCAGCCCTGGTCCCCGTGATCGAGGCGGCCGGCGGCGAGGTCACCAACTGGCGCGGCGAGACACCGGACGGCAGCGGCCAGATTCTGGCCGTGGGCGACATCGGTATCCGGGATCAGGCGCTGGTGACGTTGAAGCGGGCCAGTCTTTGAGTCACGCCGCTTCGGTCGACCCGGGCTCGGCAGCGGGCACGGGATTCGCCGGAACCGCCACCGGCGACAGGTCCTCGACCGGCGAGACATAGGCCGCCATGGCGTCGAACTCCTCGAGGAAGACGGCGCGCATGTCGTCGGCTTCCATGATGACCTCGTGCTTGGCACCGGCGATCTCGACGTAGCGACCCCGACCGAGCCGTTTGGCGGCCCATTTGTTGGTCTGTTTCCAGACCCGGTCATCCTCGGCCGCCTGCACGACGGCGACGGGAATGCGCACCGCCTTGAGGGCCTTGGGCTTGAGCACACGCTCGCCGGCGTCGAGGGCGAAGGCCAGCCAGCCCCAGGTCGGCCCGCCGACCGCGAGGTGCGGGCAGGCGTAGAGCTGTTGCCGCCACTGTTCATAGCGGCTCTCGTCCGAGGTCAGGGCGTCCTTCTCGAAGGTGTGGTCGAAGGGATCATCGATGTTATCGAGCACATAGTCCCCGGCCTTGCCGTGACGCAGGTTCCAGCGGACGGCCAGCTTGACCGACCACATCGACCGCTTGCCGGTGCGGATGCGCAGCATGGGACTGGACAGGATTGCGCCGGCAAACCGGCTCTCGCCACCCTGCAGCGTCATCAGGTTCAGGGTGCCACCCATGGAATGGCCCACCATGACCCAAGGCTTGGGTGCCCGTTCCTCCCAGGCATCCAGCAGGCGGGCGTAGTCGTCGAGGAACTCCTCGACTGCCCGGGCATGGCCCTTCAGCCGGTCCGGCAGCAGGCGGGCGGACAGGCCCTGACCGCGCCAGTCGTGGGCAAGGACGCACCAGCCACGGGCAAGGAAATTGCCGATGACCTCAAAATATTTTTCTATCGGCTCGGTGCGCCCCGGGCTGACGATCACGGTTCCGCGCGGCTTTTTCGCCACCAGATTGGATGGGGTCCAGAAGGCGGCGCGCAGACGCAGGCCACCCGCACCGCGGAACCATTCGCCCACGCCGCCCGGGGGCGCGGACGCTCCGGGGACCCCCATCAGTGGCGCGTTGGCGGCATAGGCGGCGGCTCGATTCACTCTGGCTTCCTGAATCTCAAGGTCATGCGGTCACTCTCACCGATCACGTCGTATTTCGACCGGTCGAAGGTCGGGTTCGGCGGCGAGCCACGCGGCGCCGTCAGCCCCATGGGCGGCAGGGTTTCCACGCCGAACGGATGATCCTTGGTATCCCTTTCATTCGCGTTGATTTCCGAGGCCGCGACAAAGGCGAAACCCGCTTCCGCCGCCAACTGTTTCACAAACGCCTCCTGGACATAGCCGTTCGCCGCCGCAGGGTCCTGATCCTCTTCCGGCCCGAGGCGATGCTGCTCGATGCCGAGGACGCCGCCGGGACGCAGGGCGGCATAGGCGTCTGCAAAGGCCTTTTCGGCGATGCCCGCGGCCATCCAGGCGTGAATGTTACGCATGAACAGGACCATGTCGGCTGTGCCTGCCACAGTGACCGGACCTGACGTCGGCCCGAAAGCAGACATCTCGATCTCGCCGTACAGGCGCCGGTCATTGGTGAACCGCTGCTGGAAGGCCGCCATCAGCGCCACCTGCGATGGATCGGCACCGGGGCCGGTCTGGAAACCGGCGGCGACGTATTTGCCCGCGCCCTCGGCCAGATAGGGGGCGAGGATTTCGGTCCACCAGCCACTGCCCGGCCAGAACTCGACCACCGTCATGCGGGGCTGAAGGCCGAAGAAGCGCAGTGTTTCCATCGGATGACGGGCCGCGTCGCGAACCTTGTCCTGGGCCCGCCAGGGACCGGCCACAGCCCATTCCAGCGATCCCTGGGGAGGGCCGTCGGGCGTTGGCGGGGGTTCTGCGGTCTTTTCCTTGCGACCGCAGCCGGTGAGACCCGTCAGCGTCAGGGCTGCTGCGCCGGACAAAAGGCCCCGGCGCGACAGCGACAGCCGCCAGTCGTGTCTCAAATCAATCATCCAGTTCCCCTGGCGGCCAGCTCTGCACGTATCGGACCAGCCGTCCAAAGGCAGGGCTTAACCCTGTTCCCATGCCCGGTCAAAACGGTTCCCGACAGGAGCGGACGTCAGCCGGGTTTGCGGAATCGCAGGGTCATCCGGTCGCTTTCGCCGATCGCATCATACTCGGCGCGCTCGGCCTCGGTCAGGGGCGTGGGCCGGTCGGTGGTGTTGTTCGCGCGCGGCGCGCTGGTGCGAACCGGCGGCAGGGTCCAGACGCCGAAGGGATGGTCACGGTCATCCTTGGGATTGGCGTTCAGTTCACTGCGGGCATCGAGCACGAAGCCGGCGGCCTGGGCGGCGCGAATGACGTAGCTTTCCGGCATGTAGCCGGTCGGGGCGGTGAGGTCGGGGTTCAGGCCGTCGACGCTGCGGTGCTGTTCGATCGCCAGCACGCCGCCGGGTTTCAGGGCCTTGAAGAAGGCCGCCAGAAAGGCATCGGTGCGGCCGGCACGATGCCAGTTGTGGAAGGCACGCGCGACCAGGACCATGTCGGCCGAGCCGTCGGCGATGCCCATACCGTCCTGCGGGCGATTGACGGCCACATAGGTTCCGCCGGTCGCCTCGGCGTAGGGCCGCAGGATGGCGCTCCACCAGCCGGCGGCGCCCGGCTGGATCTCGACGATGGTCGAACCCGGGGTCAGCCCCCAGAAGGTCAGGGTCTCGAACGGATGGCGATAGACATCGCGCGCCACGTCAGCGGCAGGCCGTGCGGCGGAGCCGATGGCCGCCTGGAGCGCCGTGTCTTCCTGCAACTCGGGCGGGGTCATGGCGGCACGGCGGACCGTGCGCTCGGCCGGGGATTCATCGAGCGTCGGAAGGGCAGGCAGGGTCTGGGCCGCGGCCAGGGCCGGCAGGGCCAGCGCAGTGGTCATGACAAGGGCGAGCAGGCGCATGGTTATCTCCGGGGCGAATTTCAGAGAACCCTAAGGCCTCCGGTGCCGGGGGCAAGACGTGACCACTTGAAGGCGACAGATTGGCGCGGGGACTCCAGCCCTTGACGGTTTCGCGAGGCTTCCCACATCGGGTCCGAGGCCGCCGACTTCGGGGTCTCCAGACCGGACGGGGCCGATCATCGGGCCGACCGGACTGAACTCCCACCGCCGGTCCGGGCATCAAACCGCGGGACCGGTTCAACCTTGCTGATTCCCAGGAGGATGACCCATGCGTACCTATGATTTCACCCCGCTCTACCGCTCCGCCGTCGGCTTTGACCGTCTGGCCGGCCTGCTGGAAAGCGCCGCCGCAACCCGCCAGGAAAATGGCTGGCCGCCCTACAATATCGAGACCACGGGCGAGAATGCCTACCGGATCGAGATCGCCGTGGCCGGCTTCAGGCCCGACGAGCTAACCCTTGAGGTCAAGGAAAACCTGCTCACCGTCACCGGACGCAAGACGGCCAATGACGCCGGCGGGGTAGAGCGGACCTATCTGCATCGGGGTCTGGCCGAGCGCGACTTCGAACGCCGGTTCCAGCTGGCCGACTATGTGGTGGTGAAGAGCGCGGACCTCGCCGACGGCCTGTTGTCGGTCGAGCTCGTCCGCGAACTGCCCGAGGCCCTCAAGCCGCGCCGTATCGAGATCGGCACGCCGGCCACGGGCAAGCCGCTGATCGAGGCCGGAAAAAGCAAGGCAGCCTGAGCCACACAACGCGCTCCCGGGGTCGCGAGGTTCCGGTAGGCTGAAACGGGCGAATAACGAGGGGGTGGCGCTGGCGTCGCCCCCTTTTTCGCGGTCGGGTCAGGCGGCCATCTCGGCCCCGGCCGGGATCGCCAGTCGTTGCTCCTCGGTCAATGAAGCAGCGTCAATTCGGGCCCCCGACACGTCGGCGCCGTCGAGCCGGGCTCCTTCGAGAATGGCACCCTCCAGGCGGGCGAAGCGAAGATTGGCCTCAATCAGCATGACCGGCATGGAGCGGTCCTTGCCTATGGCCAGAGCCCCCAGATTGGCCCCGCGCAGGTCTGCCTTGTTCAGCAGGGCTCCATTCAGACGCACGCCCCGCAGGTCCGCCCCGCGCAGGTCACAGCCGCGCAGGTCCGACCCTTCCAGGCCCGCGCCCTGCAGGCCGATACCCCTCAGATCCATGCCGGCGAAACAGGCATGTCTCGCGCTCAGGCCCGGCAACCTCAGGCCCTTCAGCCGGTCGCCGAGCGGGCGCAGGTCCTCGCCGTCGAACATCGCAGGTTCACCGAGTACGCCACCGCTTTCCGCCCAGGCGTTGGCATCGAGCGCACTTTCCGCCAGCACCGCGGCGCGGGCCCGGGCATCGACGCTCGGGCTGCGCAGGGCACCGGTCATATCTGCGCGGCTGGTGTCGGCGCGTTCCACCGCGACCCCGGTCAGGATCGCCCCCGTCAGGCGGGCACCCTCAAGATTGCAGCCCTCCACCGAGGCGTTTTCCATCATGGCACCGCTCAGGTTGGCTTCCTTGAGATTGGCCTTGGTCAACATGGCGCCGCGCATGGAACAGTCGGTGAAATCCGCCTTCATGGCGTTGATCCCATCCAGATGCCCGCCGTCGAGGGTCGCACCGGCGAAGGTGGCACCATCGGCGATGCCCTGCCGCGTCTCATGCCGGACCGCCGCCAGCCCCTTGGTGGCATGCGGTACAGCGATGACGCCTTCCCGGAAGTCCGCGCGGGTGAGGTCGGCGTTCATCAGGCTGGCGCCGCGCAGGCAGGCCCCGCGCAGGTCTGCCCGGACCAGTTGGGCACCGGTGAAGTCCGCTCCCCTCAGATCGGCGCAGAACAGCACAGCGCCGTTCATGCGGGCACCGACGAGCTTGGCGTTTTCCAGGGCACAGCCGGTGAAGTCCGCTTCGGTCAGGTTGCGGCCCGACAGATCCAGTCCGTTCAGATCGACGAATTTCAGCATCAGCCGGCGACCGCCGGGCCGACCCTCGACCAGACGTTCATGCGCCGCCACGAACATGTCGAGGTCGCCCTGGGAGAGAGGCCGGCGAAAAAAGGTCATGCAACGGCTTCCGTGGTTTCGAGGCCCCGGGCCCCACTTGTAGTCGCGTCTGTCAGATCGGCCTCACGCAGGCAGGTCCCGAACAATACCGCCCGGCTGAGATCCGCGCCGGTCATGACCGCGCGGCGGAGGTCTGCACCCGACAGATCGGCACCCCGCAGGCAGGCTCCGGTCAGATCGGCCGGCAGCAGCCGCTCCTCCGATATGATCAGCGGCCCCAACTGGGCCCCGCGCATATCGGCCCCGTTCAGCCGCGCCCCGGCCAGGCGGGCTCCGCGCAGGTCGGCACCCTTGAGATTCACGGACCGCAAATCGGCATTCTCGAGGTGCGCGCCCTGGAGCTGCACCCCGCCCATGTCGAGGCCGTAGAAGACCGCGCCGCGCGCCGACAGGGCGGTCAGATCATAGCCCTGGATCGAGCCCAGGGCCCGAAGGTCGACGCCGTCGAACACCGAGGGACGACCCTCGGCTCCCCCGGTTTCGCACCAGTGGGCGTGCTCGGCGAGCATTTCGGCAGCGGGGAGTTTGCAGACCGGGCTCCCGGAAGAGCGGTCGTCGGTCAGGGTGCCGGCCATATTGGCCCCGTCGGTCCGCCACATGACGACCTTGGCACCCACCAGAACAGCGTCCCGCAGATCGGCACCCGACAGATCGGCGCCGGACAGGTCGGCACCGGACATGTCGGCCCCGCGGAAGCTGGCCTGTTTCAGATTGGCCCGGACCATCTTGCAGTCCTTCATGATGGCGTCGGAGAAGTCCGCCGCCACGGCCACGATCCCGGTGAGTTTGGAGCGCTCCAGATTGGCGCCGGCGAGGCAGGCCCCCTGGGCCTGGGTATCGTTGCGCGACTTGGCCTCGACAATCCTGAAACCCAGTTTGGCGTCGGCGGCGGCGATCGTGCCCTCACGCAGATCGGCCTCGAACAGGTCAGCGCCGGTGAGGTCCGCCCCGCGCAGACAGGCACCGCGCAGATCGGAACGGCGCAGGCTGGCATCGACCAGCAGGCAGTCCTGCATGTCCGCGCCGAAGAAGATGGCATTGTCGAGTTTGGCCCCGGACAGGTCCGTGCCGATCAGGCTGGCGGCGGCGAAATCGGCGTCGGCCAGGTTGCGGCCCCTGAGCGAAAGACCGGAAAGGTCCAGCCAGGCCAGGACCGCTCGTGCACCGCCCGGCTTGGCCTGCCACAGGCGGTCGTGCCGGGCGCAGATGGCGTCCAGTTCGGTCTGATCGATGCGCCTTCTGGCGGCCGTCTTGGCGGTATCTCCCGACATGGTTCCGATATGGCACGCCTCCGCTTAAGGAAGGGTGACGTTGCGGCAGGACGTGTATCGGGTCAGGGATGGCTCGCGACGCTTGGCCGGCGGCCCACCAAACCGCGCGTTACAGGGTCAGCAGACCCTGCTCGGCCAGGGCGTCCGCCAGTTCGCCGGGGCTGACCCAGACGCGGGTGTAGCCGGCCTCGCCCAGTCGTTTCAGCTCGGTGGTCAGGTCGGCCTTGGCCGAGGCGGCGAACCGGGCGTCGAAACCCACCCCGTCGGCGCTGATCCGGACCATCGGGCGGCCGGTTTCAACCCGGTGCAGATAGCCTTCGTAGAGGACCGCCGCCTCGGGTGCGAGCAGGCCGGTCTCGACCTGCAGCCCGGCCTTCTTCAGCCGCTCGACACCGCGCCCCGAGGCAAAGGGCGAGGGATCGACGGCGGCCACGACGACCCGGCTGACCCCGGCCTCAACGAGGAAATGCGAGCAGGAGGTGCGACCCGAGGACCGGGCACCGCAGGGCTCCATGGTCACATAGGCGGTGGCACCGCGCGCCCGGTCGCCCGCAGCGGGCGCGGCCTGTTCCTCGGCATGGGGGCGGCCGCCCGGGGCCGTTGCCGCCTCGGCGACGACTTCGCCATCCTTGACGATCACGCAGCCGACCGCCGGATTGGGCCAGGTCTGCCCCATGCGGTCCTTGGCCAGGGCGATGGCCCGACCCATGAACCGGATATCGTCCGAGGCCTGCTGCGGCGTCGTCATGCGCCGGCTCCCAGCGGCGGCAGCTCGGTCGCCCGCGCCGGGTCCAGATAGCGGGCCGCGACCGGCCTGAGCGAGGCGTCGAGATCGATCTCCAGCGGATTGCCGGTCGGGATCTCGACTTCGACTATCCGGTCGTCAGGCACACCGAACAGATGTTTGACGATGGCGCGCAGGGAGTTGCCGTGGGCGGCGATCAGGACGTCCTCGCCGGCCATCAGGCGCGGCGCGATGGCTTCGTCCCAGTAGGGCAGGACGCGGTCGAGCGTGGTCTTGAGGCTTTCCGTGTCGGGGATGGTCTGGCCGGCGTAGCGCGGGTCCCCGGCGAAATCCCATTCGCCGCCCGGTGCCAGGGGCGGGGGCGGGATGTCATAGCTTCGACGCCAGATCAGGACCTGGGCCTCGCCATGGGTCGCTGTCGTCTCGGCCTTGTTCAGACCCGTCAGGCCGCCGTAGTGGCGCTCGTTCAAACGCCAGTCGTGGATGACCGGGACGTCCCGCAGCCCGGCGGAGTCGAGGGCCAATGCACCCGTGCGCGTGGCCCGTTTCAGCACCGAGGTGAACATGACCGCGGGCCGGAAGCCCGCGGCGGCAATCTGTTCGCCGGCGCGCCGGGCCTGGGCCTCACCCTCCGCGGTGAGGTCGACATCGACCCAGCCGGTGAAGCGGTTGTCGAGGTTCCATTGGCTCTGGCCGTGGCGCAGCAGGATCAGGCGGGGCATTCAGATCTCCGGGCAGTCTGTCTGGGGGTAGGACCGGCAGCGGCGTGGGTCAAGACGAGGATCGGGCGATCCGGACCCGCAGCCTTGCGGGATACTGCGCGTTGTTGTCCCCATGACCCCCGGTGCCCTATAGCCAAGCTGCAATCTCCCCCTCGCCCAAGGCTCCCGATGCAAAAGCCCCGCTCCGACCTGCGCCCCAACACGGCCGAGTACGAGACCACGCCGTTGGTCAAGGCGACCGGGTTCCGTGAGTACGACGCGCGCTGGATCCTGGAGAAGGAGATCAATCTGCTGGGCATCCAGGCCCTGGGTCTGGGGCTGGCGACCTATGTCCACGAGATCGGCCAGCGGCCCCGGATCGTAGTCGGCCATGATTTTCGCTCCTATTCGCTGAGCGTGAAACAGGCGCTGATCCTCGGCCTGCTGGAAGGCGGGATGGAGGTGCTGGACATCGGTCTGGCCCTGTCCCCGACCGCCTATTTCGCCCAGTTCGCCCTCGATGCGCCCTGCGTGGCCATGGTCACGGCCAGCCACAACGAGAACGGCTGGACCGGGGTCAAGATGGGGGCCAATCCGCCGCTGACCTTCGGCCCCGACGAGATCGGGCGGCTGAAGGACATCGTCCTCAATGGCGAGGGCGTGGGCCGTCCGGGCGGTTCGCTGACGCGGGTCGAGGACTTCCGCGAGCGCTATCTCGAGGAAATCACGGCGAAGGTGAAGTTGAGCCGCCCGATCAAGGTCCTGGCCGCCTGCGGCAACGGCACGGCGGGCGCCTTTGCGCCTGAGGCCCTGCGCCGGATGGGAGCGGAGGTCATCGAGATGGACACCGACCTCGACTGGACCTTCCCCAAATACAATCCCAACCCCGAAGACCACGCCATGCTGATGCAGATGGCGGCCCGGGTGCGCGAGACCGGGGCCGAACTGGCCCTGGGCTTCGACGGCGACGGCGACCGCTGCGGCGTGGTCGATGACACGGGCGAGGAGATCTATGCCGACAAGATCGGCCTGATGCTGGGCCGCGACCTGTCGGCCCTGCATCCCAACGCCACCTTCGTCGTCGATGTGAAGTCGACCGGCCTGTACAAGACAGACGCGGTGCTGAAATCGAACGGTGCCGACGTCGTCTACTGGAAGACCGGCCACAGCTATATCAAGCGCAAGACCGCCGAACTGGGGGCGTTGGCCGGGTTCGAGAAGTCGGGGCATTTCTTCTTCAATGCACCGCTGGGCCGGGGCTATGACGACGGCATCGTCGCTGCCGGTGCCGTGCTGGCCATGCTGGACCGCAATCCGGGGAAAAAGCTGTCGCAGCTGAAGGCAGCCCTGCCCGACGCCTGGACCTCCATGACCATGTCGCCGCATTGCGACGATGAACTGAAATACGGGGTGCTGGATCGGATCGTCGCCGAGTACCGGGCGCTCGCCGACGCCGGCGGCTCGATCCTGGGGCGCAAGATCGTCGAGACCATCACGGTCAACGGCATCCGGGTGCATCTGGACGACGGCTCCTGGGTGCTGGTCCGGGCCTCGTCCAACAAGCCCGAACTGGTGGTCGTGGTCGAGAGCATGCGCTCCGAGGCCGACATGCGCGCACTGTTCCGTGATGAGGTGAAGCCGAGGCTGGCGAAATACACCGAGATCGGGGCCTATAATCAGGAACTCTGAGCCTGACCGGAGAGGGAGCGTGTCCAACGACGGGAAGCGGGTGGCGATCGTCGGCGGCGGGTTTTCCGGTGCCATGCTGGCGGCAAGACTGGCGGAACGGGGCGTCGCCTCCAGCCTGATCGAGCGAAGCGGGACCTTCGGGCCGGGCCTGGCCTATGCCACGCCGTTTGACGGCAATGTCCTGAACGTCCGTGCGGGCCGGATGGGCGCGGTGGACGGACAGGCGGACGGATTCGTCCGCTGGCTCGAGGCAAACCATCCGGTCCACGCCGACCCCGGGGGCTTTGCGCCTCGCAGGCTTTACGGCCTCTATGTGCAGGACCGGCTGGCGACGGTGGAAGCGGCACACCCCGGGCGGATCGAACGCGTGACTGGGGAGGCCATCGCCATCGACAGCAACCGGGTGCGGCTGGCGGATGGTCGAACGGTCGAGGCCGGGGTGATTGTTCTGGCCACGGGCAACCCGGTCCCGCGGACGGCCGGTTCCGGCGCACGCATCATCGGCAACCCCTGGGCACCGGGTGCGCTGGAGCAGATCGGAGCGCAGGAGGACATCGTCCTGATCGGCGCTGGCCTGACCATGGTCGACATGGTTCTGTGGCTGGTCGCTCTGGGCTGGACGGGACGGGCGACGGCCCTGTCACGGCACGGGCTGACGCCCCGGGCGCATGGCCCGGATCATGATGCGCCCCTGGCGCCGACCGCCGCCCTGACCTCGGGCGCGCCGTCGCGACGGCTGGCCGAGGCCCGCCGAATGGCTCAGAACGGCGACTGGCGCGGGGTGATGGAGGGTCTGCGGCCGATCACCAGCGACCTCTGGGCCAGGGCCGACACGGCGACGCGCGCGCGCTGGCTGCGCCATCTGCGGCCGTGGTGGGATGTGCACCGCCACCGTATCGCCGCCCCGGTCGCGGCCGCCCTGGCCGCGCTGGAGGCCGGGGGCCGGCTGCGGATCGTCGCGGGCCGCGTCCGCCAGATCGACACAACGGCCGGGGGCGTAACGGTGGACTGGACTCCCCGGCACGGCGGGGAACAGCCGCCCCTCGGCGGAGGCTGGCTGATCGACTGTTCCGGCCCGGCCCATGACACCGCGACCGACACCCTGTTCGGCCCGCTGATCGCCACCGGTCGGGCGCGACTGGACCCGCTGAATCTGGGGCTCGACCTCGATCAGGACGGGCGGGTGCGGAATGCCGACGGCCAGTCCGACCCGCGCCTGTTCGTGCTGGGCCCGCCCGCGCGGGCGGCCTTCTGGGAGACCATCGCCGTGCCGGACATCCGCCGGCGGATCGAGGGTATGGCCGATCGCCTGTCCGACCTTCAGATCAGCGCCAGAAGATAGATCAGGCCGAGCGCCAGACCGAGCAGCGCCAGCAGCGACAAGACCACCACCGAGGCGATACGGACCCCGGACCGGGCCACGGCCCGGGCATCCGTGCTGAGCCCCAGGGCGGCCATCGACAGGATGGTCAGGATCTTGGCTGAATCGGCCAGGACCGGCAGGACGACGGGGGGAATGAGGTTCATCGAACGGGCGACCATCAGCAGCAGGAAGCCGATGATGAACCACGGGACCAGCTGCTGGATGGCGAGGCCGCGCCCCGTAGCCTTCAGCAACGGCCCGCCTTCGCGGCCCCGGCGGCGAAGGGCGGTGACGATCGCCAGACACAGGCAGACGGGCCCCAGCATCAGCACCCGTACCAGTTTGATCAGGGTTCCGGCCTGGTTGGCCACGGCCCCCACAGGCAGTGTCGCTGCGACCACCTGGGGAACGGCATAGACGGTCAGGCCGGCAAGCACGCCGTACCGGACGTCGGTCAACTGCAGGACAGCACCGAGCAGCGGAAGCAGAAGAACCACGACAATGCCCAGCACGGCGGTGAAGGCGATGGCGGCCGAGACGTCCTCGGCCTCGGCGTCGATCACCGGGGCGACGGCGGCGATGGCGGAGTTGCCGCAGATGGCATTGCCGCAGGCGATCAGGACAGCCATCCGGTGCGGCAGGCGAAGCAGCCGCCCAATGCCGTAGCTGACGGCCAGGGCGAGGACCACGACCACTGCGGTGCCCGCCAACAGGCCGGGACCGATGGCGATCACGGTCGCGGCGCTGACCGAGGCACCCAGCAGCAGCACCGCCAGCTCCAGCAGGGTCCGGGCGCTGAACTCGATACCGGGGCGGATCGCCGCCGGGGGCGTCCAGACGCTGCGGATCGCCGCCCCGATCAGGATGGACAGCACGATGGCGTCAATCCAACCGCGCCCGAACAGCCGCACCTCCAGAGCCTGGACGGCCACCGCCGCCAGGGCGACCGCGACACAGGCCATCAGGCCGGGGATCAGGGCAAGGATCAGGGGTGGGACGCCGGACAGGCGAGCGGGAATCATCGGGAGAGACTGCGCCGGTCAGACGGCAGGTTCCATCACTGAGTTGGGGTGCCCTACCCCGCCGCCTTCACCGCCGCGACGACATCGGCCACAACCGATTTCACCAGCTTCGCGTCATCGCCCTCGGCCATGACCCGGATCAGTTTCTCGGTGCCCGAGGGCCGGACCAGAAGGCGGCCCACGCCTGCCAGCCGGGCCTCGGCCTCGGCGATGGCGGCCTTGACCCCTGCGCTCTCCAAAGGCTTGCCCGAGGTATAGCGGACGTTCTCAAGCCTTTGCGGCACGGTTTCGAACTGTCTGGCCAGTTCGCTCATCGGTTTGCCGCTTTCGACCAGCACGGCCAGCACCTGCAGGGCCGACATCAGGCCGTCGCCGGTGGTGGCATGGTCGTGAAGGATGATGTGGCCGGACTGTTCGCCGCCGAGGTTGAAGCCCCCCTCGCGCATCCGTTCCATGACGTAGCGGTCGCCGACCTTTGTCCGCTCCAGCGACAGGTCGTGGCTGTTCAGGAGCCGCTCGAGCCCGAGGTTGGACATGACGGTGGCGACGACGCCGCCCCCCTTCAGCATGCCGCGCTTCGCCCAGTCCAGGGCGACCAGGGCCATGATCTGGTCGCCGTCGACGACCTTGCCCTTTTCGTCACAGATGATGACCCGGTCAGCATCGCCATCGAGGGCGATGCCGATGTCGGCGCGATAGCGTTTGACCGCCTCGGCCAGGGTCTCGGGATGGGTCGAGCCGCACTCGGCGTTGATGTTAAGGCCGTTGGGCTCGACGCCCACAGCGCAGACTTCGGCACCCAGTTCATAGAGGGTGGTCGGGGCGACCCGGTAGCCGGCACCGTTTGCGCAGTCGATCGCGACGCGCAGGCCCTGGAGGCTGAGACCCTTGGGGAAGCTTGCCTTGGCGATTTCCACATAACGGGCCTGGGAATCGTCGATGCGCTTGACGCGACCCAGCGAGTCGGGCGGTGCCAGGTCGGCGTCCAGCGCCTGATCCATCATCGACTCGATCTTCAGCTCGACGGCATCCGACAGTTTGTAGCCGTCGGGGCCGAACAGTTTGATGCCATTGTCGAGATACGAATTGTGCGAGGCCGAGATCATCACCCCGATGTCGGCGCGCATTGAGCGGGTCATCATGGCCACCCCCGGCGTCGGCAGGGGGCCGAAGGTGCGCACATCCATCCCGGCGGACGAAAAGCCCGCCACCAGCGCCGGCTCGATCATATAGCCGGACAGGCGGGTGTCCTTGCCGATCACGACCAGATGGCGACGATTATCGGCGGACATGAACATGCGGCCGGCGGCAAGGCCGACGCGAAGCGCCACCTCGGGCGTCATCGGCCAGGTGTTGGCACGGCCCCGAATTCCGTCCGTACCAAAATATCTGCGTTCACCCAAAACGTGGTTCCTTTTCAGGAGCGGACCCGAAGAAATCTTGCGAAACCGCTTTTCAAGTGCAATTCCCGAGCATTGTCGCATAAACCGACGCCCGACGGGACGGTGCCTTAGACCGTCCGGGGGACGTGCGCAAAGCACGGAAAACCAAACTTCGGGGATATTCGTCCATGTGTGGCATCATTGGTGTGACCGGCGTCGGTCCGGCGGTTCCCCGCCTGATCGACAGTCTGAAGCGGCTGGAATACCGGGGCTATGATTCCGCTGGCGTTGCGGTGCTGGTGGACGGACGCATTGAGCGCCGCCGTGCCAAGGGCAAGATCCGGGAACTGGAGGCGGTCCTGCTGGCCGAGCCGCTGGCCGCCACGATCGGCATTGGTCATACCCGCTGGGCCACCCATGGCGCCCCGACCACGGCCAACGCCCATCCGCACAAGGCGGGGCGTGTTGTGCTGGTTCACAACGGCATCATCGAGAATTTCGCCGAACTGAAGGCCGAACTGTCGACGCAGGGGCGTGTCTTCGAAAGCCAGACGGACACCGAGGTTGTTGCCCACGCCCTCGACAAGGCCCTGGAAGCCGCAAACGACCCGCTGGTCGCATTCAAGAGCGTGCTCGACCGATTGACCGGTGCCTATGCGCTGGCTGTGCTGATCGAGGGCGAGGACGGTCTGATCCTCGGTGCCCGGCGCGGCAGTCCGCTGGTCGTCGGCTGGGGCGAGGGCGAGATGTATCTGGGCTCGGACGCGCTGGCGGTCGGACCCTTCACGACGCAGATCTCCTATCTCGAAGAAGGCGACTACGTCGCAATCGACCGCAGCGGTGCCCGCATGTTCGACGCCGACGGCAACGCGGTCGAACGCCCGATCGTGCAGGTCTCGGCGTCTTCGGCCATGGTCGAGAAGGGCGAGTACCGGCATTTCATGGAAAAGGAGATCCATGAGCAGCCCGACAGCGTCCAGCGGACCCTGTCGCACTACCTCGACTTCGTGAACGGCAAGACCAAGACCGATTCCGCCGACTTCGCCGCTATCGACCGGATGCAGATCATCGCCTGCGGCACCGCCTTCTACGCAGGCCAGATCGGGCGCTACGCCTTCGAGAAGCTGGCCAACCTGCCGTGCGACGTCGAGATCGCCTCGGAGTTTCGCTATCGCCAGCCGGCCGTCACGCCGGGAACCCTGGCTGTTGCGGTCAGCCAGTCGGGCGAAACCGCAGACACCCTGGCCAGCCTGTCATGGTGCAAGTCGAAGGGTTTGCGCACCGCCGCCCTGGTGAATGTGCATTCATCGTCCATGGCCCGCGAGGCCGAGACCCTTTGGCCGACCCATGCCGGTCCCGAGATCGGGGTGGCCTCGACCAAGGCCTTCACCGCCCAGGTCGCCGCCCTGCTGGCCCTGGCCGTCACGGCGGGCGTGCAGCGCGGTGTGATCGACCCGACGCGCGAGGCCGAATTGGTCAAGGCCCTGTTCGAGTCACCGCGCCTGATCGCAGAGGCGATGGGGATGGAGGACGAGCTGAAGCAGGTCGCCCAGGACATTTCCAAGGCTACCGATGTCCTGTTCCTCGGCCGGGGCGCGATGTTCCCCCTGGCCATGGAAGGCGCACTGAAGCTGAAGGAGATCAGCTATATCCACGCCGAAGGCTATGCCGCCGGCGAACTGAAGCACGGGCCGATCGCCCTGGTCGACGAACTGACGCCGATTGTCGCCCTGGCCCCGCTGGACGAGGTGTTCGAGAAGACCGCCTCCAACCTGCAGGAAGTGGCCGCGCGTGGCGGGCCGGTGATCATGATCGCCCCGAAATCCGCGCCCGATCCCCACGGTGCAGGCATCCGCCGGGTCGATGCACCCGATTGCCATTCGCTGATCGCACCGCTGATCTATGCCATCCCGGTTCAGTTGCTGGCCTACTATACGGCGGTGCAGAAGGGCACGGACGTCGACCAGCCGCGCAATCTGGCCAAGTCGGTCACCGTCGAGTAGCGCGAACCGTCCCGGCGAGCGCGCGGGGCTCCGAAGTCCCGCGCGGCGCCTCGGGAGGGCCGCAAGAACAGATCCAGGATTCCGCATGACCACGTCCACCCGCCGCCTTCGCAAGGCCGTCCTGCCAGTCGCCGGTCTCGGCACCCGGGTTCTGCCCGGCACCAAGACCACGCCCAAGGAGTTGCTGAACGTCGTCGACCGGCCGATCCTGAGCTATATCGTCGAGGAGGCACGAGAGGCGGGGATCGAACACATCGTCTTCGTCACGGGGCGGTCGAAGGGGGCGATCGAGGACTATTTCGATCACCAGATCGAGCTGGAAGCCCAGCTGCTGGCCAAGGGAAAGACGGAGATCCTCGACGCCATGATCGCTGAGCTGGCGACGGCGGGAGAGATGAGCTTTACACGGCAGATGCAGCCACTGGGCCTCGGCCATGCGGTCTGGTGCGCCCGCGACATCATCGGAGATGAGCCGTTCGCCGTCCTGCTGCCCGACGTCATCGTGGACTCACAGCCCGGGGCCCTGAAACAGCTGGCCGATGTCTATGCCCGGGTCGGCGGTAATGTCATCGGCGTCGAGGCGGTCCCGGAGAGCGAGACCCACAAATACGGCATCGTTGATCCCGAGAACCGCGACGGCCGTCATATCCGGATGAAGGGGATGGTCGAAAAGCCCCCGCGCGGCGAGGCACCGTCGAACCTGTCGATCGCCGGCCGCTACATCCTGCAGCCGGAGATCTTCGGCATCCTCGAAAACCAGCCGCGCGGCGCAGGCGGCGAAATCCAGCTGACCGACGGCATGGCCCGGCTGATGAAGGAGCAGACCTTCACGGCGGTGGAATATGAGGGCGTGACCCACGACTGTGGCGACAAGATCGGCCTCTTGCGGGCCAATGTCGCGCTCGCGCTGAAGCGGCCGGATCTCGGCGAAGCGGCCCGCGCGGCCATAACCGCGCTTCTGTAGGCAAGACCGGCGCTCAAGCGCGCCGGGAGCCGCGATCACCGCCCTGCGGCGGTCAGCCGCCGGTTGTCAGACGCGAGGCACCGCCGGAGATGCGGCAGACGTTGTCCGTCTGTGGCTGGCCGCTCTGCTGGCCGGTCGGGACGAGGATCCCGCCGCGCGCCTCACAGGTGTCAGACAAGGTTTTCAGTTCGTCGGCATAACGGCTGGTGCCGGTCGTCGGGGCGCAGGCGGCGAGGACGAGCAGAAGGGCGGCCGGGAGGGTGAGGTTCAAAGGACGCATGGCGAGGGTCTCCTTGCGGTGGGGCCCCTATGTAAACGCCTGAAGCCGCGTTCGTTCAACCGCCTCGATCAGACGCTCGAGATCATCGGGACTGGAAAGGCGGTGGTCGCCGCCCTCGATCAGGTCCAGCCGCACGTCCCCGCCCGTCAGCCGCTCGACGAGTGCCATGGCATGCTGCCAGGGCACCACATCGTCAGCCCGGCCCTGCAGGATGTGAACGGGCGCGGAGATCGGCAGGGGCGCGCCCAGCAGCAGCCAGTCCCGCCCTTCCTCAAACATGGCCAGCGTCAGGACATATTCCCCGAACCCTTCCTCGACGATGGTGATCTCGCCGTCGCGCAGGATGGCGTGGCGTTCGTGGTCGGCGAGGCCCGGCCACATCAGCCGTTCGGTGAAATCCTGGGCCGGGTTGACCAGAACCAGCCCGGCCATCCGCCCGGGCCGGGCCAGCGCCAGCAGCAGGGCCACCCAGCCGCCCATGGACGAACCAACCACGACCACCGGCCCCTTGAGGCTGTCGATCATGCAGATCGCATCCTCGCGCCAGCGCCCGATCGTGGCCTTGCGCCAGTCGCCCGATGACCGGCCGTGGGCGAAATGATCATAGCGGACATAGTCCCAGCCGCGCTCGCGGGCGGCGGCGTCGAGGGCCATGGCCTTGGTCCCCTCCATGTCCGAGCGGAAGCCGCCGATCCAGACCACGGTCGGGCCCTCGCCCTCCACCCGGCGGTACGCCAGGGTTTCACCCCCTCGACTGATCAGATGCTGGATGTGGTCCAATCGCGGCTCCTCTCGCGAAAGTCGTCGCGGACTGATAGCGAACCCCGGAAAGCGAAGCGAAGGCCAAAAGCGCGTGACTGATACCAAGACTGCCAGGAAGGTCCTGTTCGTCACTTCTAACCGCATCGGCGACTGCGTCATATCCTCGGGCCTGATCCGCGAGATTTCGCGACAGGTTCCGGGAGCGCGCATCACCGTCGCCTGCGGCCGGCCGCCGGCTCCCTTCTTCCGGTCCGCACCGGACGTCGAGCGGGTCATCATCCTCGACAAGAAGAAGATGGCGGGACACTGGTTCGACCTGTGGCGTCAGGTGGTCGGCACGCGCTGGGACCTGGTCATCGACATCCGCGGCTCGGCCCTGAGCTGGCTGATCCCGGCGAAACGGCGCGTGGTCTACAATCGCGGCTGGGAGACCGGCCTGCGCAAGGTGGAAATGGTCTCGCGGATGATCGGCGCAGCGGCCCCGCTGGACCCTGAAATCTTCCTGGACGCCCAGGCCGTCGCGGACAGGCAGGCGGTGCTCGATCCGCAGCTGGCGGGCGGCAGCGGCCCCGGCCCGATCATCGCCCTTGCCCCGATCGCCCACCAGCCGGGCAAGAGCTGGCCGGCCGAGCGCTGGGGCCAGCTGGTCGAGAAGCTGAAGGCCGAGCCCCGGTTCGACGGCTGGCGCTTCATGGCCGTCGGCGGGCCGGGCGACCGGCCGCCGGCGACCCCGGCCCTGG